>ERZ791765.26-NODE-26-length-213089-cov-15.543533_pt1 | contig 213089 bp, 190 predicted proteins | sample MGYA00509949_ERZ791765 | MGnify/ENA primary metagenome ERZ791765 (study PRJEB30046, sample SAMN00791980) | human gut metagenome | study: EMG produced TPA metagenomics assembly of the A metagenome-wide association study of gut microbiota in type 2...
TTTGTGCACATTTCTAATTAGCTAAAATTAGTTCAAGTTAAATTTTGAATCCCCATAATTAAAAAAATTAAAAAAATTTGAAAAAAGGGGTTGCATTTTATGAAGCCGTGTGATATTATAATTCTTGTCTTGAGGGACACAAAAAAACAAAGAAACATGCGGGTGTAGTTCAATGGTAGAACACCAGCCTTCCAAGCTGGATACGTGGGTTCGATTCCCATCACCCGCTTTTTTCATGCAAACAGGACGAAAACAAAAATGGAGTTGTTTTTGTCCTGTTTTTTTGTATAGAAATATATAACAAGGGCAGAGAAGATGGCAGTTACTTTCGCTTCCCGGAGGTTTTTCTACATTTTTCGGAAAGAAGTGTTTCATGCCATAGAATGGCATGTTATAATAGTAGAAAAATAATAGAAAAGAGAGCAGAAAAATGAACTGGATAGACAATGGGGTAACACGTTTTTTAGGGAAAGTAGCAGATTTTATGTTTTTAAATCTTTTGTGGATCGTATGTTCCATTCCCATCATTACGATTGGAGCTTCCACGACAGCAATGTATTCGGTCATGCTGAAGCTGGTAAAGAATGAAGAGGGCTACATAGTAAAAGGGTTCTTAAAAGCATTTAAGGAGAATTTCAGACAAAGCACACTGATGTGGCTTTTGTATCTTGTGTTTGGGATCGTGATTGTAGTCGACTTTATGCTGCTTCGTATGATGAGTCCGTCCATCAGGACTGTGATGCAGGTATTTTTGATCTTCATGACTATCCTGCTGATCAGCATGGGGATCTATGGATTTGCGTTGCAGGCAAGATATGAAAATCGGATCAAGAACACATTGAAAAATGCATTGATCCTTACGGTTGCAAAAATGCCATATACACTTTTGATGCTGGTCATTACAGTAGTACCGGTAGTTGTGACATTTCTGACAGTGCGCACGTTGATGTTAGGTTTTCTGGTCTGGCTGTTACTTGGTGTTTCTTTGATAGTGTGGCTTAATTCGCTGCTTTTAAGAAGGGTATTTCTGGTTTTTGAGGATATCGAGACATCGGAAAAAGCGGAGAAGATATAAGCCATATAAAACTTGTTGTTTTTCAGAGAAAAAACAGGTATAATGGGGAACAAAATCAAAAAGTGATTGGGAGAAGCAGAAGATGAATTTTTTAGAAGAACGAATTTTAAAAGACGGGATTATCAAAGAGGGGAATGTACTGAAGGTGGACAGCTTTTTGAACCATCAGATGGACATTGATCTGTTCAATGAGATCGGACGCGAATTCAAGAAGCGTTTTGAAGGAAAAGAGATTAACAAAATCCTGACAATCGAAGCATCCGGAATCGGGATCGCATGTATTGCGGCGCAGCATTTTCATGTGCCGGTCGTATTTGCAAAAAAATCTCAGAGCATCAATCTGGAAGGGGAGATGCTTGTGGCAGAGGTAGAATCGTTCACACATAAGTGTAAAAACAATGTGATCGTTGCAAAGAAATTCCTTAACCCGGAAGACAAGGTTCTGATCATTGATGATTTCCTTGCCAACGGATGTGCGCTGCAGGGACTGATTCAGATTGTACAGTCAGCCGGAGCTTCTGTAGAAGGAATCGGGATTGTGATTGAGAAGGGATTTCAGTCAGGTGGACGGATCATCCGTAACCTTGGATTCCAGCTGGAGTCTCTGGCAATCATTGAAAAGATGAATGCTGCAGACGGAAGTGTTGTGTTCAGAGAACAGTAGGGAACAGAAAGGACGGCAGGACAGTCAGATGAGTGAGCAGCCGATTAAAGGACTAGTATTTGATATGGACGGGCTTCTCTTTGATTCCGAGAGAGTCGTACAGAAATCGTGGAATGAAGTCGGAAGGCAGATGGGATTCGGAGAACGGTTCGGTGACCATATTTATCATACCATTGGTTTCAATGTAGTGAGAAGAGAGCAGTATTTTAAGGAGCATGTATCGCCGGATTTTCCGATGGAAGAGTTCACGGAGAATACGCGTCGGATCTATCATCGGATCATGGAAGAAGACGGGGTAGACAGAAAGCCCGGGGCAGAGGAGCTTTTAAAGTATGCAAAAGAGCATGGCTATCGGCTGGCACTGGCGACTTCTTCCAGAGAGCTTCATGCACAGCTGCTGTTAAAGAAATATGGACTGTTTGATTATTTCGACGGCGCTGTTTATGGAAATATGGTATCGGCGGGGAAGCCGGATCCCGAGATTTACCTGAAAGCCTGTGCTTCCATTCAGGTTTTGCCCGAGTTTGCAATCGCACTGGAAGATGCACCGTCCGGGATTCGCTCGGCAGCAGCTGCAGGGATGCGTCCGGTGATGATTCCGGATCTGGTAGAGCCGGATGAAGCGGTTTTAGAATTAGTATGGCGCAGGTTTGACACTTTATATGATGTGATAGATCTTCTGGAATCGGATTTCCAAAATTCTTAAACATCCTTAAGAAATTCTTTTGAATCTTATAACGGTCTCCTTTATTTTTGTATTTTAAGATAAATACAAAAGTAAGGGAGGCCGTTTTCTATGAGTATCCAGACATTGACAAATTATTTTCTTGAATATGGAGCATTTTTCATCTTTCTGATCGTGCTTTTGGAATATCTGAATCTTCCGGGATTTCCGGCGGGGGTGATCATGCCGCTTTCCGGGATCTGGGCATCTCAGGGTGAAATCAGTTTTCCGCTGGTTATGGTACTGACGGTGGCGGCCGGACTGACAGGAAGCTGGGCGCTGTATTGGCTGGGAAGAGCAGGCGGAGATAAGGTGCTGGGCTTTTATTTCAGGAAATTTCCGAAACAAAAGGAAGCAGTGGAGAGTAAGATCGACATGCTTCGGGAAAAGGGAAGTGTGGGAGTGTTTGTGAGTAAACTGCTTCCGATGGTGCGTACGATCATTTCGATTCCGGCAGGGATGGTAAAAATGGATTTTGTGAAATATACCATCAGTTCCTGTCTGGGGATTCTGATCTGGAATCTGGTGTTTGTAGGAGCCGGATATTTCTTTGGAGAAGCAGCCATTCGTGTTTTGGCATAGAAGAGGGGGAAACGTCATGAAGATTGCGATGCTTACAAATAACTATAAGCCGTTTGTCGGCGGAGTTCCGATTTCCGTGGAGCGGCTGGCAAAAGAATTGAGGAAACAGGGACACAAGGTGACGGTCTTCGCACCGGATTATGGATTTGATCCACGCTACGGGCAGGTGGAAGAGGACGATGTCATCCGGTTTCAGGTGACGCGTCAGAAGATGGAAAACGGCATGGTATATCCGAAGCTGGTCAGCAGAGAAATCTGGAAAGGATTTAAGGAACACGAGTTTGACTGTATTCATGTGCATCAGCCGATGTTTGTGGGAACGCAGGCATTGTATCTTGGACAAAAGTATCAGATCCCGGTTATTTATACGTATCACACACGGTATGAAGACTACCTGCATTATATTCCGTTTTTCAGAGAAGAGCAGGCAGGGATGTGGAGAAAAAAGCTGATCCGGTTTGCCAAAGACACCGTGGTCCCGGGATATATGAAATGGTTTACGAATAAATGTGATCTGATCTTTGCGCCGACACCTGGAATGCAGAACCGGATCCGGGAAAACGGTACGGAGGTTTCCATGGCAGTGCTGCCGACCGGGTTGGATGACAGTTTTTATATTGAGGATGAAGAGAAGACAAAAACGATCCGCAGACAATATCTTGGGGAAGAGAAAAACGGACATTTATTCTGTTCCGTCTCAAGGCTGGAGGAAGAAAAAAATCCGATATTTCTCCTGAATGGAATCCGGTGTTTGAAAGAGAAGCTGCCATTTTCGTTTCGTGTGCTGCTTCTGGGTGAGGGAAGTATGAGGAAGGAACTGGAAGTACTGGCAGAACAGATGGGATTGTCCGATACCGTGGTCTTTCTGGGAAATATATCGAATGAGGATGTAAAGCAGTATCTGTATGCAAGTGAGCTGTTTTTGTTCGCATCGAAATCAGAGACACAGGGGATTGTTCTGGAAGAAGCTATGGCAGCAGGCAATCCGATTGTGGCAGTTCGGGCGAGTGGCGTGGAAGATGTTGTAAAAAATGGAATCAACGGGTATATGACAGAAGAGGATGTAGAAATCTGGAGTGATAAGGCGGCAGAGCTGATTCAGAGTCCGGATTACAGACAGGTTTGCATGGAGGCACGAAAGACCGCAGAAGGCTATCGGGCATCAAGGCTGGCTGCACATGCAGAAACATTATATCGTCAGTGTATGGAAAGAAAAGAGGAAATGAGATATGAGGAGCATACAAAAAGTGGGAAAGAACATTCTGCAGTATCTGTTCTCCGGTTATTTAAAACTTCTTAAAAAGACGGTTGCGATCGAATGGCAGGAAATCCAATTTGTGACAGGAAATCAGGTGTTTGGATTCTGGCATGAGGACAGTTTTTTGATGAATCTGGTGCTGGAGGAGTTATCCGGGAAAACCAGTCCGGTAGATGTCATTGTGACAGCAGACACAAGAGGGGATTATATTGAACATATGCTGCAGGCATGCGGCGGTCATGCCCTGCGTGTTCCCGACGGATTTGCGGCGTTTGGAGCACTGAAAAAAATTCTGCAGGATTCTTATGAGCAGACGCGTTCCATTGCGGTGGCGCTGGACGGACCGCTGGGACCAAGGCATGAGCCGAAAAAGCTGGCATTTTATCTGGCAGAGCAGGCACAGGAGTCTTTTGTGGGAATTTCAGTTTCCTATCATGGATGTCTTCGGCTGTTCTGGAGATGGGACCACTATGCGATTCCACTTCCGTTTTCGAAAATCAGCGTCGCAGTTCACGATTATGGAGAAGTTAATAAAAAACAAATTCCTGACCTTCCGACAAGGGCAGAAACCTCAGAATGTGGTATACTGTTAAAAGATGCGTGACTGCGTAAAATGACGAAAAAAGGAGACAGATGAGAGATGGAAATGAATCACATTTTGGTTGTGGAAGATGATAAAGAAATCAGAGAGGGTGTTAAGATCTATCTGCAGAGTCAGGGCTACGAAGTATTTCTGGCTGCAGATGGGATTGAAGGACTGGAAGTCATGGAAAAAGAGGATATCCATCTGGCGATCGTGGATATTATGATGCCGAGAATGGATGGAATCCGGATGACGATGAAGCTGAGAGAAAAATATGATTTTCCGGTGATTATGTTATCGGCAAAATCCGAGGAAGTAGATAAGATCATGGGACTGAACATCGGTGCAGATGATTATGTCACAAAACCATTTACGCCGATGGAACTGATGGCGAGAGTCAATTCCCAGCTTCGCAGATACAGAAGATTTATGGAAAAGCTGGAAGTTCGTGAAAATGTGCATGTGATCGGCGGCCTGGAGATCAATGAGGACACTGTGGAAGTGTCAATTGACGGAAAACCGGTAAAGCTGACACCGATCGAATATAAAATTCTGCTTCTTCTTGCCAAGAATCCGGGGAGAGTATTTTCTGCCGAGGAAATTTATGAGCGGGTATGGCAGGAAAAGGCGATTAATACGGATACGATCATGGTGCATGTGCGGAATATCCGGGAAAAAATTGAACTGGATCCGAAAAATCCAAAATACTTAAAGGTGGTGTGGGGCGTTGGATACAAAATTGAAAAACAACAATAAAAGAGGAAATCTTCTGACAGTCATTGTACTGTTGATATCATCTGTCGGAATGCTGCTTTTTTATCCGGCGTTTTCTTCCTATATAACAGATCAGGATCAAAAAGAGATGCGAAAAGAAGAGCAGATGCTGGATATGCTGGATCCGATTCTGGATGGGAATTATCTGTTATATAATGAAATCTCGAATGAGACAGAGTCTTCCGAGGTGATAGAAGAGTATGGAAACAGTCGTTTCGGATTGATGAAAAAGTACATGAAATATGGAATTTTTGATGAATCCGGAACGGCAATGCTGACCTCTGATGAATCTACCAAGCAATTGCCGGAAGAGTTTGACGGTGATACTTATGCACTGTGTGTTCGCTTTTCGTTTGATGTTGACGGAGATATTTCCGATATCCAGGTGGGCGGAACAGCATATGATAAAAACCTCCAGTTTACGGCAGAGCAATGGCTGTATGACAACAGCGTTTATTCAGCGGCGTCTTATATTTCGACTCCGTCGGAGGTGCAGATCATGTATGCGATGACAGAACAGAATCTGGAGGCTTATCTGGAGCAGTATGAGACATCGAATGATATGTATGCATATATGTATGTAGATGAACTGATGCAGCAGCCGTCCTTTAACTGGTCTGTTCTGATTTTTACAGTATTCAGTGCAGCAGCAGCGTTTTTGATTCCTCAGTATAAGAAACGGGCGTTGGAAAAGGACGCTATAGTGGATCCCAGAAGATGTCCGCTGGAAATTGCATTTATTATTGGACTTTGTCTGATGGCGTGTGTCCGTGCACTGGCGATCATGATATGGAATACATGCAGTCACAAGTTTATTCAGATCTTTTCTGCAAGCTATGGAGAAAATCTGAATGATGCCATTTCTCTGGCAGCGAATGCAGTGATCTGGTTTGTGTATTTTACAGTGGTGTACTGGCTGGCAGGATGTGTCAGAGAGATTTTTGTACTGAAGAAATCGTACTTAAGAGAAAGGTCCTTGTGCGTGAAGTTTTTATTGTGGTTGAAGAATGGAGGGAACAGCATGACAGAGAAGATCAAAAAACTTGTTCTTGGATGCTGGAGAACATTCAAAGCATTCTGCCGCCATCAATATGAAGCGTTGCTGCATATCGACTTCCGGGATAATACCAACAAAACTATTTTACGGATCGTCTTGCTTAACTTTGCGGTGATCTTTGTGATCAGTATGTTCTGGATGTATGGAATCTGGGTGTTGATCATTTATTCCGTCGGATTGTTTATTTTCCTGAGAAAGTACCTCAATAAGGTGCAGGAACAGTACCAGGGTATTTTAAAATCGACCAATCAGCTGGCGGAAGGGAATCTGGATTTCCCGATTACAGGAGATGTGGGAATTTTCGCACCGGTTCAGAATGAACTGAAACGCATTCAGACGGGATTTAAAAAAGCAGTCAGTGAGGAAGTCAAGAGTGAACGGATGAAGACAGATCTGATCACCAATGTTTCCCATGATTTAAAGACACCACTGACAGCGATCATCACGTATGTGGATCTGGTGAAAAATGAGACGGATGAGGAAAAGAGAAAAGAATACATCGGAGTTCTGGAGAGAAAGTCTCTGCGCTTGAAAGTGCTGATCGAGGATCTGTTTGAGATCAGTAAGGCAACCAGCAGAACGGTAACACTTCATTATATGAAAGTTGACATTGTAGATTTGCTAAAACAGGTAGGTTTGGAGTATGATAGTAATATCAGAAATGCAAATCTGGAAATGAAGTGGAATCTGCCGGAGCATAAGATCGTACTATGGTTGGACAGCCAGAAAACATATCGTATTTTCGAGAATATGATCGTAAATATCACGAAGTATGCAATGCCGCATACGCGTGTGTATATTGATATGAAAGAGACAGAACAGGATGTGCGGATCTCAATGAAGAATGTGTCTTCTGCGGAACTGAATTTCAATACAGATGAGATTACAGACCGTTTTGTAAGAGGGGATGTTTCGAGAAATACCGAGGGAAGCGGACTTGGTCTGGCGATTGTAAAGAGCTTTGTAGAATTACAGCACGGCACTCTGCAGATCTCCACGGAAGCAGATTTGTTTAAAGCAGAAATTGTGTTTCCAAAGAGACAGGAGGTACCGGATGGAGAAAATGAAACAGGAATCTAAAGTGAAAAAGCCGCTGAAGATCTGGCAGGGTGTACTCACCCTGCTGGTCTCTGCGATTATTTTGTTTGTGGCAGCACCGATATTGCTGTCCCCGTTTGGCATGTATGGAAGTTTGCTAGGAGAGCTTCTTCTGCTTGGGGTGGCAGTGGGGGCTGTCCTTTTGTTTCGCGGGGATCTGCGGGAGGTGTTTCCGCTTAAGAAACCTCATTTTTCGGGGATTGCAGGCACAATTCTGATCTGGGTAGGGACGTTTTTGTGTGAAATGGTACTGCTTTTGATCTTGAGTCTGTTTTTCCCCGAGCAGATTCTGGAGGTTAATGACGGGCTGTCATCGTCCATTGCCGCAGGTCCGTTTCTGCTGTCCTTTGTTACAGTAGCAATTTCACCGGCAATCTGTGAAGAGGCTCTGTTTCGGGGAACATTTGTCAGCAGTCTGAGAGGAAGGCTTGGAAAATGGGCAGTACTGTTGATCAGTGGCTGCATTTTCGGGATGTTCCACGGAGATGTTTTTCGATTTTTTCCGACGGCGATCGGTGGGGTGATGATGGGATATCTGTTGTGGGAAACCGGAAACATGTGTTATAACATGCTGTTTCATTTTATTAACAATGCACTTCCTGTTATTTTACTTTATGCCATGCAGGGAGTGTATTCCAGGATGGAGCTGTATATGGAGGTACAGACACTTGCGCAGGGTGCTCAGGATATGCTTCCGGCAGTGGGGATGTACCTGATGATGGCTTCTGCGGCTCCCGGGGCGATCTATATCGGAAATTATCTGATTCATGCAAAAACACCTGGGTATCGCACGAAATTATTCCCGTCAGGCAAACCGGGACTGGTAATCGGTCTGATTCTTGGGTCTTTGTTTTTATTTGCAGCGGGAGTGCTTGTTTTTTTGATTTCAATCGTGAGAATGTTATAAATCGCAGATTGACAGAGCAAAGAAAAATGTTTATAATTGTACTAACAATATAATACAATTCTATAAGGAGAATGCGTATGAGATATGAAATCGTAGGAGAAACATTACCGGCAGTGATCTGTACTTTAGAAGAAGGAGAAACGATGATCACAGAGAAGGGAGCCATGAGCTGGATGTCCCCGAATATGAAGATGGAGACGAGTACCAACGGCGGGATCGGCAAAGCATTCGGGAGGATGTTTTCCGGAGAGTCGATTTTCCAGAACACGTACACTGCAAAAGGCGGTCACGGAATGATCGCGTTTGCATCCAGTTTTCCGGGAAAGATCGTTGCACATGAGGTTGCGCCCGGGAGAGAAATCGTAGTACAGAAGTCTGGTTTTCTGGCAGCAGAATCCGGCGTGGATTTGTCGATCTTCTTCCAGAAGCGGATCGGTTCCGGAATTTTCGGCGGAGAGGGATTTATCATGCAGAAGCTTTCCGGACGCGGTATGGCATTTCTGGAATTTGACGGTCATGTGGTAGAGTATGAGCTGCAGCCGGGGCAGCAGATTGTGGTGGATACCGGATATCTGGCTGCAATGGATGCGACCTGCAGCATGGAGATTCAGAGTGTGCCGGGTGTGAAGAATATGCTGTTCGGCGGAGAAGGGGTATTCAACACGGTCATCAGTGGACCGGGACATATCTGGCTGCAGACGATGCCGATTTCAAATGTGGCAGGAGTGCTGGCACCATTTTTGCCGGTGGCGAAGTAAGGTGGCAATATAAATGAACTTTTCATAACGAAGAACAAAGAACAATATAAAAACTGTCGGCAGATGTGGTGTCGGCAGTTTTTATATTGTATGGAAATGTCAGGTGGTATGTAGATTTTTACGAAATTTTTTGGGTGTAATTCCATGAAATTCCTGAAACACTCGTATGAAATGACTGCAGTCGCAAAAGCCGGTTTCCTGGCTGATGTAGGAAAGGTCGAAATCAGTGAAACGAAGAAGATCTTCTGCTTTTTGGATTCGCACCATTTTGATAAAATGCCCGCAGGTCTGCCCGTAGTATTCTTTAAATTTTGCGGAAAAGTGAGAATAGCTCATGTGAAAATTCTGTGCTAGAGTTTCGATACAAATGGGTTCTTGATAGTGTTGAAAAATATATTCTGCCACTGCGGAAAATATTTCGTTCTGAGAGTGCTGCAATGCATTACTTGTAATTGAAAATCCCTGTTTTTCCCAAAGTTTGAGCAACTCTGTGATAAGGATACAATAATATGAGTGAGCGAGAATGTCGTAACCAAAGGTTTTTTCTGTAACGATTTGGATCATTGTATCAAACAGGGAATGTAAGGGAATATGCTCCAGCTCGGATTTTTGAAAAAAGCAGGAAAAGCGCTTGTCAGTATCAATCATATGAAGCAGTGTGGAAATGGAAGGGAGACTGCTTCCCGGAATATTTAGATGTACGGGATCAAATTTCAGCACCTGATATTGAAGGGGAAACGGACCTGCAGCATAAATGGCATGAGGTGTCTGCGGGTGGAAAACAATCAGATCTCCGGGTTCCAGAACATAATTGTCTGTATCGGTTTCGATATAGGCAGTTCCTTTCAAAATATACAGAATTTCCATAAAATAATGCCAGTGCGGAGAAACCGGGAAGTTGTTTTTTTGAGCGTCAAAAAAGAAAGCTTCATAAGGATTGTTTAACGTATCAGAGTATTCGAAAATGGGGTTCATGTCCTCCTCCTTTGTGAAAAAAACAGTAAGATGCAAATGCTGGTTAATCATAGATTTATACAATTTTTTGCGAGAATCATTATATCATGCATAAAGGGAATATGCTATACTTTCGGGGAATTTAAAGGAAGGGGATTGCGTATATGAAGTTTATAAAAGGAATTACATTTGCTCCGTTTTACAGGAAAAATACATTGAATACAGAGCAGGCAAGAGAAAGCTTTGATTATATGATAGAGAATACGGGAGCAGATTTTGTGATACTGGCACCGGGAGGACTGCAGGATACAGCACATTCAGAAGAGATTTGTTATAGTTCCAATGCTACTTTTTCGGATGAGGAACTGGCAGATATGATCTGTTATGCAAAGAAAAAAGGAGTCAGAGTCGGATTAAAGCCTACCGTGAATTGTAAAAATGGAGAATGGAGAGCATATATCAGCTTTTTTGAACATGATGTACCGTGTGAGTCAAAATGGGGAAACTGGTTTTCGTCCTACACAAAATTTCAGACGCATTATGCGGAGATTGCACAAAAAGAAGAATGCGATATGTTAATCGCAGGGTGTGAAATGGTGATGTCAGAACATCGAGAGAAGGAGTGGCGGGAAGTGATTGCCGCAATCAGAGAGTGTTACGATGGGACAGTATCATACAATACGGATAAGTATCAGGAAGACCGGGTTAAATGGTGGGATTGTGTAGATGTGATTTCATCCAGCGGCTATTATCCGATTCAGGACTGGGAGCAGGAACTGGATCGGATCGAGGCTGTAGTAAAAGCTTATCATAAACCGTTTTTCTTTGCAGAAGCAGGATGTATGTCCAGAACAGGATCAAAACACGTTCCGAATAACTGGGGGATTGAAGGAAAGTTACGGTTAGAGGAACAGGTGGAGTGGTATACAACTATGTTTGAGTCATGCAGAAAAAGAGAGTGGATGCAAGGGTATGGTTTGTGGGAATGGGCGCCTGCAGTACCATCAGCAAAACAGGCATATAAGGATGACAGTTATCAAATCTGCCAGAAGCCGGTACAGGAGATTATAAAGAAGTATTATAAGGAATAGACGGGAAGAAGCAATGGGAAGAGAAAATGAAAAAAGTAATATAACACAAATGTTTCGAGAAAACAAAGGTCACAGTTTAAAGACATTGCTGCTTTTGTTTCGCGGGCGGTATCTGGCGCTGTTTGGATCAATTTTCTTTTTTGTAATCAAGCATTCTCCTACGTGGGTGCTGCCAATCGTCACAGCAAATATTATCAATGCAGTGACAGATAAAGAGGGGGATATTGTGCGGATTTTGACTGTGAATACGATTTTAATGCTCGTATTTCTTGTCCAGAATGTAGCAACAAATTATATTCATACCTGGCTCTATGCGAAAAGTGTAAGAGGTGTGGAAAAGGAGTTAAGAGAGGCTTTGATTGTAAAGCTACAGCAGCTTTCGATCACGTATCATAAAGAAATGCAGTCCGGAAGGCTTCAGTCCAAAATTATGAGGGATGTGGAACAGGTTCAGACACTGGCGTCTCAGATTTTTATCTCTTTGATTACGATTATTTTGAATATTGTAGTGTCATTTGGGGTGGTTATTTATAAAAGCAAGATTGTATTTCTGTTTTTTGTATGTACGATTCCGGTGGCAGTTTTAATCATTGTAGGATTTAAGGGAAAAATAAAAAGTCACAACAGGGAATTTAGAGAGGAAATGGAAGAAACATCTGCGAAAGTGATGGAGATGGTGGAAATGATCCCTGTTACAAAAGCGCATGCAATGGAAGATAAGGAAACAGAAAAAATGGAACGGCAGTTGACAAGAATTGCTCAAAAAGGGTTAAAGCTGGACATGGTCCAGACCTATTTTTCATCGATCAGCTGGGTGGCATTTCAGATTTTTCAGGTGTTCTGTCTGGTGTTTACTGCTTACATGGCGTGGAAAGAGTTGATTCAAATCGGAGATATTATGCTGTATCAGACCTATTTTTCATCTATTGTTGCACAGATTGCAAATGTGATGGCATTGCTTCCGATTATTTCCAAAGGGTTGGAATCAGTTGAGTCGATAGGAGAAGTGCTGTGTGCAAATGATATTGAAGATAACTGGAAAAAAGAGAAGGTAAAAGAAGTAGAAGGAGAAATTGAATTTGATGAAGTTTCGTTTTCTTACAGAGGGGAAGAAAAGAAAATACTAAATGATTTAAACTTGAAGATACGAAAAGGAGAAACAGTTGCATTTGTAGGAGGTTCTGGATCAGGAAAGACGACGATTTTGAATCTGGCAATTGGTTTTCTGAAAGCAGACAGTGGTCAGGTACGGATTGATGGAAAAAATCTAATGGAAGTGAATCTGCAGAGCTATAGAGAACACATCGCGGTTGTGCCTCAGCAGTCCATTTTATTTTCGGGAACGATTCGAGACAACATAACATATGGAACAGAAGGGATTCCGGATGAAAAACTCTGGGAGATCGTCCGGGCAGCAAATTTGGAGGATGTGATCAAGAAAATGCCGGATGGATTGGATACGATGATAACAGAGCATGGGGATAATTTATCAGGAGGTCAGAAACAGAGAATTTCAATTGCCCGGGCATTTGTGCGAAATCCGAAAATTTTGATTCTGGATGAAGCGACTTCTGCTCTGGACAGTGTTTCAGAAAAGAAGATTCAGGATTCCATCCAGAGATTGGTGAGAGATCGAACCACGTTAATTGTCGCACATCGATTGTCTACGATAAAAAATGCAGATAAGATTGCAGTGATTGGAAATGGTGGAGTGTTAGAGTATGGAAATTACGAAGAGTTGATGGAACAAAAAGGGGAGTTTTATCATCTTAAAAAATTACAGAGTTGACAAAAGTGATAAAAAAAGATTAAAATTATAATTAAATAAGGTTAAAATCAAGTTAAAAAAGAGAAGGTGATGTGAATGAGAGTTGTGTTTGATGAAAAAAATAAGGTATTTTTGCTTCATACACAAAATACTACATATGCAATTGCGGTGACTGAAGATAAGTATGTGAACCATTTATATTATGGAAAAAAACTGGAAGATACGGATATCCGATATTTGCTTCGAGAGGATGAGGCTCCGTTTACTCCGGGGGTGAATCGAAGAGAAAAGAATTCTTATCTGGATTTTGCTCCGATGGAGTATCCGGAAAGTGGAATGGGAGATTACAGAGAAAGTGCGATCTGTGTCAGAAGTATGTCCGGTTACAGAGCAAGCGAATTGATTTATGAAGGATATGAGATCAAGAAAGGAAAGCCAAAACTTCCGGGACTTCCTGCAACATGGGGAAATGAGGAGGATTGTATCACACTGAGTCTTTTGACAAGGGATCCTGTTCTGGGAATGAAGGTGGTGCTTCGGTATTCTGTCTTTCGGAATCAGGATGCCATAGCAAGATCTGCGACAATCTGCAATGAGGGAAAAGAGGCATTTTATCTGGAAAAAGTACTTAGTGCCAGTCTGGATATGGATGACAGAAATTTTGAAGTAATGGGGTTGTTCGGTTCGTGGGCAAGAGAGCGGCATATTCAGAGAACACCTTTAGGATATGGAAGACAGAATATTGCATCCTTTAAAGGGGAGTCAAGTCATCAGGAAAGTCCGTTCATGGCTCTGGTAACTCCAGAAACGAATCAGGATGTGGGAGAAGTTTATGCAATGAATTTTGTGTATTCCGGAAATTTTATCGCACAGGCGGAAAAAAGTCAATTTGATTCTGTGCGTATGATGATGGGGATTCATCCGGAAGGATTTACGTGGAAATTGGAACCGGAGGAGTGTTTTACGGCTCCGGAAGTGATTCTTGTCTATTCTGGGAAAGGTCTTGGAAAGATGACGAGGACATACCATGATCTGTATCGGAATCACCTGATTCGCAGTCCGTACTTGCACCGGGAACGCCCAATCCTGATCAACAACTGGGAAGCAACGTATTTTGAATTTGATGATAAGAAACTTCTGGACATTGCACGTGAAGCGTCCAAACTCGGAATTGAGATGCTGGTGATGGATGATGGGTGGTTCGGAAAAAGAAACAGTGATGACAGCTCTCTTGGAGACTGGGTAGTGAATGAAGAAAAAATAAACGGAGGTCTTCATAAGCTGGCAGAGGATGTAAAGAAAACAGGGATGAAGTTTGGAATCTGGGTGGAGCCGGAAATGATTTCTCCTGATTCAGATTTATATAAAGAACATCCGGACTGGGCGATTCAGATTCCGGGCAGAGAGATTACACAGAGCCGCGCTCAGTATGTATTGGATTTGTCCAGAGATGAGGTGGTGGATGAAGTCTATGAAAAGATTGCTGACGTATTAAAAAGCGCTGATATCGCTTATGTAAAATGGGATATGAACCGTCAGTTGACAACGATGGGGAGTTGTGGACTTCCGGCAGACAGGCAGGGGGAACTGTACCATCGCTATGTGTTGGGAGTCTATAAAATGCAGGAGCGGCTTTTGCAAGATTTTCCAGAATTGCTTTTGGAAAATTGTTCAGGCGGCGGTGCGAGATTTGATGCGGGAATGCTGTACTACAGCCCGCAGATATGGTGTTCTGATGATACAGATGCAGTGGAAAGGCTGGCAATTCAGGAGGGAACAGCGATGGTATATCCTGTTTCAACAATAGGAGCTCATGTCAGTGTTTGTCCAAATCATACAGTTGGAAGGATAACGCCGTTTGAAACAAGAGGAAATGTTGCGCTTCTGGGAACGTTTGGATATGAGTTGGATATTACCAAACTGTCGGCAGAGGAAAAAGAACTTGTAAAAAAACAGACCGCAGATTATCATAAATACAATGAGCTGATTCGCGAAGGAGATTATTATCGACTTGCATCGATTGCGGAAAACGGACGTTATGACAGTTGGATGATTGTGGAAAAAACGAAAAAGAAAGCGCTTGTATTTTATGTGCAGGGAATGGCTGCGGCGAATGGAAAGAGCAGATTCGTAAAATTAAAAGGTCTCAAGGCACAGAGTCGTTACAGAATAGATGGAAAAGAATACAGCGGCTCCGTGTTGATGCAGGCGGGGCTTAAAGTAGCGCAGGAATTTGGAGATTTTAAGAGCAGGATATTCCTTGTTGAAGAGAATGTTGATTGAAAGGGGAGCTATGGGTCAGAAAAAAGAAGTAAAGCTGGAAGATATTGCGGACAGCCTGGGAGTTAGTATCGTAACCGTCTCGAATGCACTGAAAGGAAAGAAGGGTGTCAGTGAAGGGCTGCGAAACAGAATCAAAGAGGCTGCGCAGAGAATGGGATATAAAACACCGGTTTATGAAGAGAAAGAAAAGGCGAGGTCTCATATTATAGGGGTTCTGGTTGCAGAGCGCTATGTGAAGGAATTTCCGTCTTTTTATATGGAGATATATCGCAGAGTTGCACAGGAGACTGCCAAAAGGGGGCATGTGACTGTTCTGGAGGTGGTTACCTGTGAAAAAGAAAACTTGAGTGCAGATGCGATGGTGTTTTTAGAACAGTCCATGGATGGGCTGATTGTGATTGGAGAATTGTATCAGGAATATATGAAAATGCTGCGCAAAGTGAGCCGCATTCCAATTGTGTGTGTGGATTATTACGATGTTTACGATGATATGGATTACATTATAACGGATGGATTTGGCGGTATGGAGCAGATGACCAGACTGCTCTTAAAGGAAGGATATCGAGATTTGATTTTTGTGGGCAGTCCGAATGCGACCAAGAATATTACAGACCGATATTTTGGGTATTGCAAAGCAATGCAAAGGGCAGGCATGGAAGAAGAGCAGTTTCGGTTCGTTGCGGACAGGGAATGTGGAAAAGGGAATTACCGGCTGGAGATTGAATTGCCGGAAAAACTGCCACAGGGATTTGTCTGCAATTGCGATAAAACGGCAGTGCTGCTGCTTGAAAGACTGAAAGAGCGGGGGGTACGTGTTCCGGAAGATGTTTCTGTTGTAAGTTTTGATAATTATTATCCGCAGGTTCAGGATGGAGTAAAATTGTGTACGTATGAAAATGATGAGAAAGTAATTGCAAGGATCAGCGTCAGCACGCTTTTGAAAAGAATTGAGGGAAAAAGCAGGCCGGAAGGTGTAAGAATCGTGGAAGGCAGGATCGTGCCCGGAAATACAGTGAGATTCAGGGGGGACTGTTGATATGGCAGAAGTGAAGTTAAAAGATATCGCACAGGCGGCAGGTGTAAGTACGGTGACAGTATCCAATGCGCTTTCCGGAAAGCGGGGGGTAAGCAATGATGTCCGTGAAAAGATCGAGGAAATAGCAAGGAATATGGGATATGATTTTTCCAGATATGAGAAAAAAGAAGGGGGCTATCGCATCGGAGTGATCGCTTCCGAAATGTATATGGAAATGGGAACCTCTTTTTACTGGGCCATGTATCAGCAGGTTGTGTATGCTGCGTCCAAAAGCCGGAGCCAGACGATGCTGGAGATTCTGGATACAGATATGCAGAGGCGGGATGAGCTGCCGAAACTGATGCGGGAAAAGATGATCGATGGATTGATCGTTATTGGATGGCATTTCAAGTCATATGTGGAAAATCTGGTAAAAAAATCTGAAATTCCGATTGTACTTCTGGATTTTCAGATAAAAGGGCTTAAGTGTGACGCAGTAATGTCGGGAAATTATATTGGAATGTATAAGATGACACACTATCTTTTGGAAAAGGGACATCGGGATATCGCGTTTGTGGGATCGGTGTATGCCAATGAAAATATTATGGATCGTTATTATGGATATCGGAAAGGTCTGGAAGAAGCGGGAATACCGTTTCGAAAAGAATGGGTTCTGGAGGATCGAGATCTGATTGTCGGCGATATGCGGGTGGAACTTCCGGATAATATGCCGACGGCATTTGTGTGCAACAGTGATTTGTCAGCGGGATATCTGTATGATGCTCTCACTGAAAAAGGATTCCGAATACCGGAAGATATTTCTATTGTCGGCTATGACAACTATTTGTTCGGGCATAGTTTTGCAGACCGTCTGACTACGTATAATGTAGATATAAAGCGGATGGGGGCTATTGCGGTAAAACTTCTCATGGGAAAGATCAGAGGAGATGAAAAACACTGGGGGACCCGATATGTGGACAGTGTGATTGTGGAACGTGACAGTGTCAAAGAACTAAGGTGGTAAAGGAAAGAGACTTTTTGCTGAAGAAATTAAAATTTCAGTAAAAAGTCTTTTTTAATTAAAACAACGTATTGGTTTAAGTTTAATTAATCTCTTAAACAAGCTTTAATGAATGGAAAATAAAGGGTTTTCTATTTTTGATATGTTAAAATATACAAAAATAAGGTGTCAAAAATGTGAAAAGAGTAGAAATAGAAATTAAAACAAACAAAAACTTGAAATTAAAATAGATTAATGATAGGATTAAACCAAGTTAAAAATAGAGGAGGAAATAAAAAATGAAAGCAAAAAGAGTATTGGCAGTTACGATGGCAGCCATGATGATCATGTCATTGACAGCGTGTGGGAATTCCGGGAATTCGGGCGGAAAAGAAAAAACGAAGATTGATGTCACCTTTGACCAGATCGAAGTGGGGAAAGACTACACGGATATCAAAGCTGATTTGAAATTCCTTACACATAAGACGGATGTAATCGATACAAAATTCCAGGAGTATATTAAAGAATTCCAGAAAATGTATCCGAATGTAAATATTGAATATGAAGGGGTAACAGATTATGCAAATGGAGTCACCACAAGGCTCTCTACAGGCGACTGGGGTGATATTTGTATGGTTCCGACTACAGTTGATAAAGATGAACTGGAAAATTATTTTACAAGCTTCGGAAGCTATAAAACATTAAGTGAAAGTTATGATTTTGTAGATAATCTGAAATATGAAGATGATGTATACGGTATCCCTTCCATGGCGAACGTACAGGGAATGGTTTACAACAAAGCCGTCTTTGAAGAAGCGGGAATTACAGAATTGCCGAAGACACCGGATGAATTTTTAGAGGACTTGCAGAAGATTAAAGACAACACAGATGCGATTCCTCTTTATACCAACTTTGCAGCTGATTGGACGATGAATGCATGGGATGCATATATTGACGGAAATGCAACAGGAGATCCGGATTTTGCAAATGAAGGAAGAACCAAAGGAAAAGATCCGTTTGCAGATCATGGAGACGGAACTGGTCCATATGCAGTTTATAATACTTTGTATGAAGCTGTGAAGCAGAAGCTTACAGAAGATGATCCGACAACAACAGACTGGGAAGGCAGCAAGGGAATGATGAATCAGGGAAAGATCGGATGTATGGTACTTGGTTCATGGGCAATTTCTCAGATTCAGGGAGCCGGAGATAATGCAGATGATATCGCATATATGCCATTTCCTATTTCTGTGAATGGAAAACAATATGCAGCAGCTGGCCCTGATTACTGTTATGGAATTAACTGCAACAGTTCAGAGGATGAACAGATCGCGGCAATGTGCTACATCAAATGGCTGACAGAAAAATCCGGTTTTGCGGAATCAGAGGGTGGAATTTCGATTGTAAAAGGAATGCCGTATCCGGAAACACTTTCTTCGTTTGAAGATATTGACCTGGTGATCAACACTCCGGCGCCTGACGGAGAGGAAAATCTTATGTCAGATATTAATAATGAGTCTGAGCTTGGTATCAATGTGTCAGGATATATACCGAAAGAAGTTCTTCAGGCAGCGATCGATGGAAGCAAAACAATGGAAGAAATGTCTGCAGAGTGGAATGAGAAGTGGACAGCGGCACAGGAGAGCAACGGTGTTACGCCACAGGAGTATGATTATACGAAATAGTCTGTGTCAGTGGAGATGACGGATGGATCAGGGGCGGCGGGAATGAAAAGGTTTCTGCTGCCTCTGTTTGAAAAGGAGAAGATTTATGAAGCAGAAAAAGGGATTTGTAAAGTGGATACAGAGCGGAAAAGTGAACCGCAGGCTTTGCATGATAGTGTTTATGTTTGCGCCACTTGCATTGCTTTTTACATTTACATATCTGCCGTTTGCGGAGATGGTACAATTCAGTTTTTATGATATGAAATATATCGGAGAAAGAACATTTGTAGGGCTGGAGAATTATGTGGAAGTATTTTCGAGAGAAGACTGCTTCAATGCATTAAAACTCAGTTTATATTATATGGGAGCTTCTTTTGTGCAGCTGGCGCTTGCGCTGTATTTTGCATCAATACTCAGTTTTAAAATAAAAGGTGCGGGAGTTTTTAAAGGTTTTTTGTTTTTCCCATATCTTGTATGCGGAATTGCAGTAGGATTTATCTTTAAATTCTTTTATACAAGAGGTTTTGTTTTAGATACGGTATTGCAGTGGTGTGGATTTGAGCTGGATAATCTGCCGTATTGGCTGAAGGATACAAACATTAACAATATTTCCCTGGCTGCAACATCTGTATGGCGTTATATGGGGCAGAACATGGTTCTTTTTATCGGAGCGATCATGTCTGTGGATTCTTCTCTTTATGAAGCAGCAGCGATTGATGGTGCAAGTGGATGGCAAAAATTCCGTTATGTGATTTTTCCAAGTATCAAGACGATTATTGTATTAAACATGATCTTATCGATCACGGGATCGCTGAGTGCTTTTGAACCGCCGTATGTTATCACAAAAGGTGAATTTGGAACAGGAACTTATTTTGTAATTATGGATAAGCTGGCACATGCAAGCCAGAAGGTAGGATTGGCATCGGCAATGGCGGTTGTACTTCTTATTATCATCCTGCTTGTGACATTCATACAAAAAGCTGCATTTAAATATTTCTTCGGAGAGGGTGAGCAGGAAGCCATCCGTACGGTAAGAAAAAGAAAAAAACTGGCGAAGAAAGAACAGAAAGAGCTGTCAGTAAATTTAAACAGGGAGGTGAGCAGAAATGTCAGTGGCAAAGCTTAAAAAAGTAATCTGGACGATTTTTAAATATGCGACACTGCTTCTGGCAATTTTCATAGCAGTGCTTCCGCTTGTATCCTGTGTGATCACAGCATTTAAAACACCGGAAGAGTATGCTTCAACCAATGTGATGCAGCTTCCGCAAAGCTGGACGTATTTTGAGAATTTTATTCAGGCATGGAAGCAGGCCAATATGGCAACAGCATTTAGAAACTCATTTATTATCCTGGTATTTGTCCTTTTTGGTTCAATTATGACAGGTTCCATGCTTGCATATGTGCTGAGCAGATTTAAATTTAAGGGAAATGGACTGATCCGTAATCTGTTTTTGTTTGCAGCGCTCCTTCCGGGAATTGCGATGCAGGTGCCGGTATATCAGATTATGTATACGCTTGGGTGGATCAACAGTCTCCCGGGGTATATTATCCTCATGTGTGGAACGGATGTTATCTCCATTTATATTTTCATTCAGTTTTTTGAGAATATACCAACTTCACTGGATGAATCAGCGATCATGGACGGATGTACCTATTTTGGAGTGTTTTTCCGTATCCTGTTGCCGCTCTTAAAGCCTGCGATCATAACAGTCATGATCTTAAAAGGCGTGGGAACATATAACGAATACTATATGGCGAACCTCTATCTGCAGGATCAGAATTCACTGGTTACAGTGGCAACATCTTTGTATAAATTTACAGGACCGATTGGAAATCAATATAACTATATTTGTGCCGGTGTACTCATCACCATGATTCCGGCACTGATCATCTTTATTTTATGTCAGAAACAGATTTACAGTGGGCTGACACAGGGAGCCGTTAAGGGCTAAAAACAGAAATTATGGAGGAATAAGAGATATGAGTAATATAAAGATCATAGGAGCAAATGTGCCGAATATGCCATGGCAGGACAGACCGGAGGGAAGTGGGAATCTTCCGGTATGGAGATACAATGAGAACCCGATCATCGGACGCAATCCGGCAAAAGGAGTTGCGAGAATCTTTAATAGTGCAGTTATGCCTTACAAAGATTCATTTATCGGAGTGTTCAGAGGGGAGCAGACGAACGGGATTCCATATATTTATCTTGGAAGAAGCAAGGATGCGATTCACTGGGAATTTGAGGAGGATAAGATTCCGTTTAAAGACGAGAATGGAAATGATTTTATGCCGAGATATGCATATGATCCAAGACTGGTTAAGGTAGAAGATACGTATTACATTATGTGGTGTCAGGATTTTTATGGCGCTTCTATCGGAATTGCTAAAACACAGGATTTTGAGACATTTACAAGAATTGAAAATCCGTTTATCCCGTTTAACCGTAATGCCGTTCTTTTCCCGAGAAAGATTAATGGAAAATACATGATGATGTCGCGTCCGAGTGACAGCGGTCATACTCCGTTTGGAGACATCTTCTTGTCTGAGAGCCCTGATATGGTTTATTGGGGCCGGCATCGCCATATGATGGGAAACAACAGCGGTAACTGGTGGGAGAATGTCAAGATTGGCGGAGGTGCAGCTCCAATTGAGACAACCGAAGGATGGCTGTTATTTTATCACGGTGTAACAGGTACATGTAATGGATATGTATACAGTATTGGTGGAGCAATTCTTGATATTGATAATCCGTCAGTGGTGAAATATCGCTGCAGTACATTCCTTTTGACACCGGAAGAGTGGTATGAAGAGCGTGGATTTGTACCGAATGTTGCATTCCCATGTGCAACGATCCATGATGCGCAGAGCGGAAAAATCGCAATATACTATGGATGTGCAGATACTTATGTAGGACTTGCATTTACGACTGTGGAGGATGTTGTTTCCTATATTAAAGAACATAGTGTTGTTTCTGAAACAGATACTGAGAGCGGAATCCGGTAAGGAGGAGTATGATGTTTGTACAGGAAGTAAAAGATCATCTTATTCATAAGATCATTCCGTTCTGGGAAGGCTTGAAGGATGAGGAATTTGGCGGATATTACGGATATAAAGGGTTCGATCTTGTGACAGATAAGGAAGCGGTCAAAGGGTGTATCCTGAACAGCAGGATTCTCTGGTTTTTCTCCAACTGTTATATGCTGACTGGAGATGAGGAGTTGATGCAGCATGCCAGACATGCATATTGCTTCTTGAAAGAACACTGCGTTGACAGGATTAACGGAGGAATCTACTGGTCTCTGACATATGACGGAAAACCGGAAGACACAACAAAGCATACATATAATCAGGCGTTCGCTATCTATGCTCTTGCTTCCTATTACGATGCATCAAAAGATGAGGAGGCCCTGAAACTGGCGCTGGCACTTCGAGATATTATAGAAGAAAAATGTAAAGATGAATATGGATATCTGGAAGCGTTCAATATCAGCTTTGTGCCGGAGGACAATGAAAAGCTTTCTGAGAATGGTGTCATTGCGGAGAAAACAATGAACACACTGCTCCATGTTTTTGAAGCTTATACGGAGTTGTATCGTGTGACGAAGTTGGATGAGGTGGGAGATAGTATCCGTTTTATGCTTGATATCATTGCGGATAAAGTATATAACTCGAAAGAGGGGCGTCAGGAAGTATTTTTTGACAGGACATGGCATACCCTGATCGATCTGTATTCCTATGGTCATGACATTGAGACCGCCTGGCTTGTAGATCGTGGTCTGGAAGTATTGGGAGATCCGGAGTATACCAGAAAGCTCAGTGTGATTACAGAGTCAATCACAAAGAACATTTACGATAGAGCATATATCGATCATTCTCTGGTAAATGAGGCGGAGAATGGTATTGTAGATACGACTCGGGTCTGGTGGGTACAAGCAGAAGCGGTAGTCGGATTTATCAATGGCTGGCAGAAGTGCCCGGATCATATGGAATATCTGGATGCTGCAAAAGATATCTGGAATTATATCAGTACATATCTTGTGGACAACAGAGCAGGATCTGAGTGGTACTGGGCGCTTGACAAAAATAGAAAACCCCATGAAAAGCCGATTGTGGAGCCATGGAAATGTCCGTATCACAATGGAAGAATGTGTATAGAAGTGATCAGGAGGATGCAGAAGCATGCATAAACAGTATTATATAGAGCAGAAAAAAGTAGAAAAGCTGATCAGCAGAAGAAATCAAAAAGCAGATTTCTATAACGGAATTTATGATCGTTACGAGTATCCGGTACTTACAAGAGAGTTTGCACCGGTACACTGGAGATATGATCTGAATGAGGAGACGAATCCTTATTTTATGGAACGTCTCGGTATTAATGCGGTGATGAATTCCGGGGCTATTGAGTTAGATGGAAAGTATTATCTTGTGGTCCGAGTGGAAGGAAATGACAGAAAATCATTTTTTGCAGTAGCGGAGAGCGAGAATGGGATTGATGGATTTCATTTTTGGGATTATCCGGTCGTACTTCCGGATACCTGTCCGGAAGAGACAAATGTATATGATATGCGTCTGACAAAACATGAGGACGGATGGATCTATGGAGTATTCTGCTCTGAGAGCAAGGATCAGGAGAATCCGGATCTGTCGGCTGCGGTTGCGGCAGCAGGAATTGTCCGTACAAAAGATCTGAAAACATGGGAGAGATTGGACAACCTGACTACGCTGCACTCTCCGCAGCAGAGAAACGTGGTGCTTCATCCGGAATTTGTGGATGGAAAGTATGCATTTTATACAAGACCGATGGACGGTTTTATTGAGACTGGAAGTGGTGGAGGAATCGGCTTCGGTCTGTGCGATGATATCGAACATGCAGTAATTGATGAGGAAAAGATCATAAGCCACAGAATCTATCATACACTGACAGAATCAAAAAATGGTGCCGGTGCAGTTCCGATCAGAGGGAAGAAGTGCTGGATTCATATTGCACATGGTGTACGCAATACAGCGGCAGGTTTGAGATATGTGCTGTATGTATTTGGTACGGATCTCCATGATCCGGCAAAAGTGATCGCACGTCCGTCAGGGGTATTTCTTGTGCCGCTTGGAAATGAAAGAGTGGGGGATGTCTCCAATGTAGTTTTCACAAACGGGGCAATTGCAAGAGAGAACGGAGATGTATATATCTATTATGCTTCTTGTGATACGAGAATGCATGTGGCAACAACTACGATAGATAAGTTGGAAGATTATCTGTTTCATACACCGGAAGATCCGCTGCGTTCACCGGATTGCGTGGCGCAGAGATGTGAATTGATCCGAAACAATCTGGAACTGCTGAAATAGAATACAACATATTACGGCGGTCTTGAAAAAGACCGCCGCTATCTGGTTTAACATGTATTACAAAATAGAAAGAGGAATCAGAAGGAGAAGAGAGATGAGAATATTACCGGATCATGAAAAGCTTCAATACAGTGGAAGGATTGACTGGACAGACAGAAAGGCGCCTGTATTTGTATTTCCATGTACTTTTGTGAGAATGCGTTTTACGGGAGAGATGCTCAAGATCTATGTGAAGAATAAAAAAGCATATTGGGAAAATTATCTCGGGTGTATTCTGGACGGGAAGCAGACAAAGCTTCTGCTTCCGGATGATGGGGAAGGGGTTCTGGAGATACCGGTCAGTACTGTAAAAGATGGAGTGCATGAGCTATTGCTGTTTAAGCGTCAGGATTCCTGTCATGAGATAACCTTTTTGGGATTTGAAATTGAAGATAACGGTGAAGTTCTGGAATCTCCACAAAAGTCGAATAGAAGGATAGAAGTGTATGGGGATTCTGTTTCGGCAGGTGAAGTGTCTGAAGCTGTGGAATATACAGGGAAACCGGATCCGGAGCATAACGGGCAGTATTCTAACAGCTGGTATTCCTATGCGTGGATGACTGCGCGCAGGCTGGATGCCGAGATTCATGATATTGCACAGGGAGGCATTGCACTTTTGGACGGTACGGGTTGGTTTCACGCACCAGATTATGTAGGTATGGAAAGTGCATGGGACAAAATACACTACAATCCGGTATTTGGAAAACAGACAGACTGGAGTTTTGAAGAGTATACACCCCAGGTTGTGATCATTGCGATTGGTCAGAATGACAATCATCCGGATGACTATATGAAAGAAGATTATGACGGTGAAAAAGCACTGCATTGGAGAAGCAATTACGAAAAGCTACTTGGCAGGATCAGAGAAAAATATCCAAATGCATGGATCATATGTATCACAACACTGTTGGAGCATGATCCCGCATGGGATCGGTCTGTGGAGGAAGTCTGCAGAAAGATACAGGATGAAAAAATCCGCCATTTTATGTTTCGGCGCAATGGCAAGGGAACTCCGGGACATTTGAGGATTCCTGAAGCAGAGGAGATGGCAGAAGAATTATCTGCATATATTGAAAATCTGGATATTGAGTGGTAATGAAAGAAGTACGGATATGAAGATTTCTGTATCTGAGAAAGGCGGAAAAAATATGTATAAATCAGATCTTACAAGATTGAAAGCATGTATGAGACGGGCGGAAGCCGGAGAGGATGTTACTCTGGGATTTTTTGGTGGTTCGATTACGCAGGACAGCCTTGCTACAAAGCATGAATATTGTTATGCATATCGGGTATTTCAATGGTGGGAGAAGACATTTCCAAAAGCAAAACTGCATTATGTAAATGGGGGGATTGGAGGTACAACTTCTCATTATGGGGTATCCCGCGTGGTAACAGATATGTTGATGTATCAGCCGGATTTTGTAGTGGTAGATTTTTCTGTGAATGATGAGCCGGAAAAATTCTTTCAGGAAACGTATGAAGGGCTCGTTCGAAGAATGCTGACATGGAGTTCGGTTCCGGCAGTTTTGCTTTTAAATAATGTTTTTTATGATACGGGAAAGAATGCACAGGAGTATCACAATCAGATCGGAGAATGGTATCGTCTGCCCTATGTGAGTATAAAAGATACGGTGTGGAAACGAATAAAAGCCGGAGAATTTATACGGGAAGAAATATCACCTGACGGACTTCATCCGAATGACAAAGGACATGCTCTTGTGGCATCGGAGATTACAGCATATCTGGAAAACGTAAGAAAATCAATGTGGGAAGATGAGGAACAGACATCTTTGCCGTCTGCGATGACGGATAATGCATATGAAAGGGCACAGAGACTTACGATCAGGGAAATCTGTCCAAGGCTGGATGGATTTCGGGCAGATACTAACGAGAAAGAAGGGCATCTGGATCATTTCAAGAACGGCTGGATCGGCAGCAAAGAGGGAGATCGTCTGTTATTTGAGACAGAGGCATCTTGTATTGCAGTTCAGTATCGAAAGACAATCCGACACCCGGCGAGAAAGGCAGAGCTGATTCTGGATGGGGATACAAAACATCCGGTGTTGCTGGATGGAAACTTTGATGAGGATTGGGGAGACTGCCTGTATCTGGAGCCGGTGCTTCATCATGGCGAGTATGGAAAACATACGGTAGAGATCAGAGTACTTCCAGATGAGTTTGAGAATGCAGAGCCGTTGTATCTGATGGCTTTGATTATCGCATAGAAAACTGCTGACAGGGAAAATGGAGGAAATGAAAGATGGATGCAAAAAAACGATATGAGGATTGGCTGGAAAATCCGTATTTTGATGAGAATACAAAGAATGAACTGAGAAGGATTGCAGATGACGAAAAAGAAATTGAAGAAAGGTTCTACAAGGAACTCGAATTCGGTACGGGAGGTCTGCGCGGAATCATTGGTGCCGGCACAAACCGGATGAATATCTACACGGTAAGAAAGGCAACACAGGGGCTTGCAAATTTTATCCTCAAAGAGAATGCTGAAAAAAAAGGTGTGGCGGTCGCATTTGATTCCAGAAACATGTCTTTGGAGTTCGCACAGGAAGCAGCGCTCTGCCTTGCGGCAAATGGAATTAAAGCTTATGTTTTTTCATCACTTCGTCCGACACCGATGCTCTCGTTTGCACTTAGAACACTTGGATGTACGGCAGGGATCGTGATCACTGCAAGTCACAATCCACCGGAATATAATGGATACAAGGTGTACTGGGAGGACGGAGCTCAGATTACGTATCCAAAAGATGTGCAGATCATCGAAGAAGTCAATGCGGTAACAGATTATGCAGGTGCAAAGACGATGAGTAGAAAAGAAGCAGAGGCGGCAGGTTTGTATCAGGTAATCGGAGATGAGATAGATGATCAGTATATGAAAGCGTTGAAGTCTCTTGTCATCCATCCGGAGATTATCAGAGAAGAAGCGCAGAACCTGAAGATTGTTTATACGCCACTTCACGGAACCGGAAATATACCGGTACGCAGGATTCTAAAAGAGCTTGGTTTTGAAAATGTATACGTAGTAAAAGAGCAGGAGCTTCCGGACGGGGATTTTCCGACGGTGTCTTATCCAAATCCCGAAGATAAAAATGCGTTTTGTCTGGCATTAAAGCTTGCCAAAGAAAAGGATGCAGATATTGTACTGGCAACAGATCCGGATGCAGACCGGCTCGGAGTGTATGCAAAAAATACAAAGACAGGAGAATATCAGAGTTTTACCGGAAATATGTCGGGTATGCTGATTCTGGAATATATATTGTCACAGCGGAAAGAACAGGGAACTTTGCCCGAAAATGGTGCTGTAGTAACAACGATTGTTTCAGGCAAGATGTCAAAAGAGATTGCAAAGGACTATGGCATGACACTCATTGAGACGCTTACGGGATTCAAATACATTGGGGAGCAGATCAAGTTTTTTGAGCAGAAGCAAGATTATGAATATGTGTTTGGTTATGAGGAAAGCTATGGATGTCTTGTAGGAACACACGCAAGAGATAAGGATGCAGTTGCAGCAGTGATGGCGCTTTGTGAAGTGGCGGCGTACTGCAGACATCAGGGGATTACGCTTTGTGATCAGATGGAGAATCTTTTTCAAAAATATGGATATTACCAGGAAGGGCTTTGTACAGTGACGCTGAAAGGGCAGGAAGGTGCAAAGAAGATCCAGTCCATGATGGAACAAATTCGGGAAAATATACCGGAAAAGGTCGGCGGATTGAAGGTGATGAGGTTTCGGGACTACAGAGAAGATATTGTAAAGGATTGTGTGACAGGAGTACAGACAGTCACAGGACTTCCGAAATCGAATGTGCTTTACTTTGAATTGGAGAATGAAGCATGGTGCTGTATCCGTCCGTCAGGAACAGAACCCAAAATCAAATTTTATATCGGTGTAAAAGGAACCAGTGATGCAGATGCCGCAGAGAAGCGAAAGGTGTTGACAAAGGCAGTGGAGTCACTGGCAGAGTAAATGTATCAGGCAGAGAAATAGAAAAACAGAGGGCACAGGAGGAATTACATATGGGATTTTCTGACAATTTTGTCTGGGGTGCAGCTACCAGCGCTTATCAGATTGAGGGCGGTGTAAAAGGAGCAGGCAAGGGAATGCATATTTGGGATGTGTATACAAAAGAATCCGGAAAGGTATATGGCGGGCATACAGGAGAGACCGCATGCGATCATTATCACCGTTTTCGCGAGGATGTACGCATTATGAAAGAAATCGGATTGAAGGCATACCGGTTTTCTATTGACTGGACACGTGTTCTGCCCGAGGGGACAGGGAGAGTAAACGAGGAAGGAATACGGTTTTACAGCGATCTGATCGATGCTCTGATAGAGAATAATATTGAACCTTATATTACGTTGTATCACTGGGAACTGCCATATGAGCTGTACAAAAAGGGCGGCTGGATGAACAGAGATATTGCGGAGTGGTTCGGAGAGTACGCCGGACTGGTGGCAGAGCGCTTCAGTGACAGAGTAACCCATTTCTTTACATTAAATGAACCCCAGTGTTTTGTAGGTCTTGGTTTTCTGACAGGGGTACACGCGCCTGGATTGAAGTGCCCTGTACGGGATACCTTTGAAATGGCGCATAATGCGCTGCGTGCGCACGGCAGAGCAGTTCAGATGTTAAGGCAGCACGCAAAACAGCCATTGACTATAGGTTATGCTCCGACCAGTGGCATCATTTATCCGGCTTCTGACCGTCCGGAGGATATTGAAGCTGCCAGAAAGAAATATTTCTCCATGCCGGAAGATGATTCGAACTGGACATGGAATGTGGCATGGTGGTCAGATCCGGTTCTTCTTGGAAAGTATCCGGAGGAAGGGCTGAAAAAATATGAGAAATATCTTCCGAAGATCACGGAGAAGGATATGCGTCTTATTTCTGAGCCGATCGATGTGTACGGGCAGAATATTTATAATGGAAGAGCATTCCGCATGGGCGCAGATGGAAATCCTGAGGAGGTCGGGCGTGTGCCGGGAGCCGGTAAAACTGCGGTCAACTGGCCGGTAACACCGGAGTGTCTGTATTGGGGGCCTAAATTTCTTTATGAGAGATATAAGAAACCTATATATATTACAGAGAACGGAATGGCATGTCATGATGTTGTGTCATTGGATCAGAGAGTCCATGATCCGAACAGGATTGATTTCCTTGCCAGATATCTGCATGAGTTGAAGCGCGCCGCAGAAGAGATTGATCTGCGCGGATATTTCCAGTGGTCGCTCATGGACAATTTTGAGTGGGAAAAAGGCTATGCGGAGCGGTTTGGTATCGTATATGTTGATTTTGAAACACAGGAGAGAATTTTAAAAGATTCAGCATACTGGTACAGAGACGTCATTCAAACAAATGGAAGGGATCTTTAAAAGAGGAGTGAGAGTATGAGCGTTTTAAAACTGAAGCCGAGCTGTAAGGATTATTTGTGGGGCGGACACAGGCTTGTGGAAGAATACGGAAAAGAATATGACGGAGAAATTCTTGCGGAGACATGGGAATTGTCCTGTCATCCGGACGGTCCTTCCACGATTGTAAATGGTGCATATGCAGGTAAAACACTGGAGGAGTACATAGAGGCGGAAGGGAAAGAAGTGTTGGGAACCAACTGCAGGAGGTTTCGTGATTTCCCCATTTTGACTAAATTTATTGATGCAAAGCAGGATTTATCTATTCAGGTTCATCCGGATAACAGATATGCCCTTAAAAATGAAGGGCAATATGGAAAAACAGAAATGTGGTATGTAGTGGATGCCGGAAAAGAAGCGTTTCTTTATTATGGATTTAAAAAAGAAGTCAGCAAAGAAGAATTTGCAAGAAGGATCCAGGAGGACACACTTTTGGAAGTGCTCAATGCAGTACCAGTACAAAAAGGAGATGTTTTGTTCATAGAGTCGGGTACGATTCATGCAATCGGAAAGGATATTCTGATTGCGGAGATACAGCAGAATTCCAATGTCACTTATCGGGTTTACGATTACGGGAGAGTGGGAAAAGATGGGAAAAAGCGCGATTTGCATATAGAGAAGGCAATCGCTGTTACCAACCGAGTGCCTCTGATCAAAAGCAGGAGCAGTTATCCCCATGTGGCAGACTGCGATTATTTTACAGTAGACAAGTTGAATCTGGATGGCCGGATGATGTGCAGGGTGGAAGGCACTGTTTCAGAGGAATCTTTTGTCAGCATACTGATCCTTGACGGAGAGGGAGTTGTCTCATGTGGAAATAAAGTGTCTTATCAGAAAGGAGACAGTTTGTTTCTTCCTGCGGGAAGCGGAGCATATGTAATAGAAGGAAGCTGTGATGCGCTGATCACAACAATCCGTGCAAAGGCGGCACCGGTGCGGATCGGTATTGACATTGGTGGAACAGACACAAAAATCGGGCTTGTGGATGTGCACAACAAGCTGCTTGATTCTGTATGCATTCCGACAAAAGCAGAGCGTCCGGCAGATGAAGTAATCCGTACAGTGGCAGAAACCGCACTTTCTATTCTGGATAAGAACGGGATTGCCATGGAACAATGTGTTGGCGTTGGAATCGGTGTTCCCGGAACCGTAGACCGTAAGAAAGGAATCGTCCGCTATTCTAATAATATTCGTTGGGAAGACGTGCCGCTGGTAAAGGAGATGTCAACATATCTTCCGATTCCGGTGGAAATTGCAAATGATGCGGATTGTGCAGCGTTAGGGGAGACAATAGCAGGAGCAGGAAAAGAGTGCAGTGATGTGGTTATGATCACACTGGGAACTGGTGTTGGAGGCGGAGTAGTTCTGGATGGCGAGATTTATGAGGGCAGAGGAATCGGCGGAAGTGAACTGGGTCATATGGTGATTGTGGAAAATGGAGAACCTTGTACCTGTGGGCGGCGAGGATGCCTGGAGGCATATGCATCCGCAACTGCACTGAAAAGAGAGGCAAAACGCATCTCTAAAAAAGAGTTGACCCCATCAGAAATTTTTGCTCTGGCAAAGCAGGGAGATCCGGCCATGAAAGAAGTAGTAGAGACCTATATCCGCAGGCTTGGTCTTGGAATCGTAAATATTGTGAATATCTTTCGACCGCAGCTTGTGTTGCTGGGCGGAGGAATTTCCGGACAGGGAGAGTCTCTTCTTGTACCACTTCGCAGGATTTTAAGAGAAGAGTGTTTTGGCGGAGAAAGGGGAGATGTTCCGGAGATTGAAGAGGCTGTGCTTGGAAATAATGCGGGTATAATAGGTGCGGCAGGCTTGCTGTAGGATCATTTTTAAGGGAAAGATATTTTGACGGGAAATATGTGAATGAGCGATCCGGATAAAATAGGAGAAAAGTTATGAAAAGAAAAATAGTTACGAAATTGATGGCAATCGTTTTGGCGGGAGTGCTTTTAACGGGATCTGTAACTCCTGGTTTTCATATGTCGCGTGTACAGGCGGCGGAAGATTTGTTCAATACAAGGTATGATTTTAATTTTGAGGATGGAATAGAAGGTTGGTACTATGGAGAAGGTTGGGAATATCAATATAATGGAGCCAAGCCAACGCTAGAGTCAGATACAGAAAACGGACGCATGAAGATAGCGGTTGATTTCAGTCAGGATGCAGACAAGAACTGGAGCAATATAGCAGCATGTTGGAAGAGCGAAGAGGGGATCGATCTGTCTGGTGTAACACAAATTTCTATGGATATTTGGTATGAGACAGAAAAACTGACAGAAGGAGAATTGAAGCTGGCGTTTTATTCCAATTGTGGAATCGATGTGAACACAAGTCTTATCGATGTACAGGAAGAGGAAGGAACAGGATTGACAAAGGCGAGGGCAGTGTTTGGCTTTCCTGCAATTGGATCTGATGCGGTCACAGATCTTGCAGTCAAGATTGTAGGATGCAATACCGGATATTCTGGAGCAGTATGGATTGATAATATTCAATTTGAGGCAAAGGACAGTGAAACAGGAGATGAGAGCGAACAGCCGGATACAAGTGTCGATTCCACACTTGCAGCCAACAGTGGGAATCCGGTAAGTTCAAATGGGAGTGCATTGACAGTGGTTAAAAAGGATGGAACATCAGAATCAGGAGAATATGCTTCATCGGTTTCAATTACAGATCCATCTGCAACAGGAGAGACAGTGGCACTTTATCAGTATCTTCAGGCAATGGGAAAGACAGATAGCATCATCTATGGGCACCAGAATGATACATGGCATAAGGCCGGAAGTGCAGAACTTTCTAATTCAGACACTTATGATGTAACAGGTGCATATGCAGGAATTGTAGGTATGGATACGTTATCGGTTACAGGAAACGAATACAGTGCTGAAAAGTACAACAGTGAGATGGCGGGAAAACCGGGATTTGAGGCGGTAGATACACAGGGGCAATCAATAGAAGAAGCCAACGTGGAGGCTGCGGCTAAGCTTGCAAATTACAACATTGCCAATGGATCAGTCATTACACTGTCCTCTCATACACCAAACTTTTCTCTGGTAAAAGAAAATCCAAATTATGATCCGCAGACAGATCCTTCCTATGCAAAATATGATTTTTCTGTATATACGCCGAACACACTGACCGGAGATACAATGAACCAGATTCTTCCGGGAGGAAAATATAATGAAATATTTAATGCATATCTTGATATGATCGCTGATTTTGCGGGCCGTGTAGATGGACCGGTAATGTTTCGACCGTTTCATGAGGCAACGGGCAGCTGGTTCTGGTGGGGCGCTGCGTTTTGTGATGCAGAAACATATAAGAGCGTATATAAATATACAGTAGAATATCTCAGAGATAAAAAAGAGGTACACAATTTTCTTTATCTGTACGGACCGGGGAGTGAGGCGGTTTCAGAAGAAGAGTATGGAATCCGTTATCCCGGCGATGAATATGTGGATGTAATCGGGTTCGATATGTATGATATGGATCCCGTGGATGATAAAGAAGAGGTGTGGTTTGGAAATTTAAGGAAGCAGCTTGAAATAGTACAAAATTTTGCTGATGAACATGGAAAGCTTATGGCAGTGACAGAAACAGGACTTGCATGCAGCAGTGCGGATCCCGGACATAATCAGACAGTTCTTCACGAGACAGGAAACAAAAATCTTAATTGGTATAATATGGTGCTGGATGTAGTGTCAGAAAGTAATGCATCTTATTTTCTTCTTTGGGCAAATTTTGGAAAAAAGGACGGGTATTATACACCATATGTAGATTCCGTGAACAATGACGGAACACTGCATGGTCACGAAACACTCGATGGGTTTATAAGCTTTTTTAATGATAATCGTTCAATTTTTGCATCGGATCAGAAAAATATTCTTGCCAATATTAATGCACCTGAGGTTCAGTCACCGGCAAAAGGAGTATACGGTTATATCACGGCTCCTGTGGCGGGAAGTCGTATACTGGAGCCAACGCAGCTTACTGCACAGGTAAATGGCAGTTCAGAAAACTCGCAGATTGCGTTTGTATTAAAAGGAGAGACAGAGCAGACGATTACTGCAGAACTGAAAGATGGTACAGCAGTGGCTCAGTTGACAGCAGAAACATTAAAGAGCCTGGGTGAGTCGGCAGAAGGTACGCTTGAACTGACAGCAGACGGACAAGTGATCGCATCTATAGGTGTACTCTATAATATTGCGATACCAGAAGAAGATCCATATGAAATTGATGGATTTGAAAATTACTATGGTGTGGACAGTATGCTTACAAATTACTGGGCAGTGAATAAAGATACCGGATGCACCATTAATCTGGCTTTGACAGCAGAAAAAGGACAGGTATTTGACGGCAAGTATGCGATGAAGTTTGTATATAATGAGACATCGAACGGATGGGCGGGAGCTACGATTTCAAAGGAAGTTAACTGGTCTGACTGTGATGCACTTCAATTCTATACAATACCGGATGGAAAACATCAGAAAGTAGTTATCCAGCTGACGGCAAATGGTAAGGTATATGAAACATATTTGAACGAATATGAGGCTTATGCGGAAAATGATGGCACTGTTCCAATCAAAGTGACGATACCATTTACAGATTTTGTAGAGAGAGATACGCAGGGAAATCCGGCAGGAGGACTTGCACAGGATAAGACAAGCATTACATCCTTTGGACTGTGGGTAAATGCAATTCCCGGAACAGATGCAATCGGAGACGATGGTATGGTAACAGGAACGATCATTTATGATAAGATTACAGCAGTATCATCAGGCGTTACAGAGGCTATTTTTGAAAAAGCTGAATCAGGAGATTCGGAAGTGGAAAATCCGCAAACAGAGGATCCGGAAGCAAATAGTGATGAAAATGGAAGTCAGGAACAGAACAGTACGTCGGCTGCTGATCAGGATAATGGGAAACATCTAGACAAAACAAAACCGATTCAGACAGGAGATGATATCAATTATATTCCATATGCTGCGGCTTTGTTTGTGGCAGGAATTGCAGCTCTTGGAGCAGTGATATACAGAAAAAAGAAAAAACATGGATAAAAACTGAAAAATCCGGTCAAGAGAGCAGATTCACCTATGGCGCAGTGATATGCTCCTGACCGGGTCTTTTTTGTTATACGCAATCTGTATTTTTACCTGCATGATTTGCATAAGCAGAACTTCCGGAAATAAAATGTTCCTTTTGAATCAAAAAAACCTCCGAATAGCCAAAGGTAATCCGCGTTTTTTGCATTCTATATAATAATTAATCCATATATCATCAGGGATTTGTGTTTATTTCAAAATAACAAGACTTGTTTTTATTTTAATTATCGAATAATATGGAATAAAAGATGGATATTAGAAAACTCTTATTTTTTTATTTTCAAGGAAGGAGTTCTATGAAAAAATTATTACCGCTATTATTTTTGGGATTTTTATCAATCATAATAGGAGCTTCGATATTGAGTAAAGAAAATAAAGAAACATCCCCAAATAGAGACATATCACAAATGTCAGATGCTCATCTTTTATCAGATACAGGTACTTTGTTGGAATACCATTCTGATAAAAAAGAAGCCATAGTACAAGTAGATGATACAAATAATCGATTTTTATACGATGAGGTTACTTTAATTCTCACAGGTCCTGCAGGTGAGTATAAAATTGATTCCTCAATGGTTGGTGAGAAAATCAAATTTTCTTATTTCCATAGTACACCAACTGATAAGCCGACATTAGAAATTTATTTAATTGACAAATTGGAAAAATAAATTGTATACCTATAAATGAGCAAATATTGAATTTTACACAAAACTGACTTTAAGTTTATTCAGGGGCAGATTGCCCCTGTTTTTTAAAATAACTCCATACTTCTCTCCAAAATCCCTCGCATATACGCAATGGCAATTCCATAATTCGTAATTGGAATGCCCTGCTCTCTGGCACAATCTAATCGATACTGCATTTCTTTTTCTGTCAGCGTGCATCCGCCGCAGTGGATGATCACCTGATAAGGGGACAGATCTGACGGAAAATCCGTTCCGCTTGTAAATGTAAACTGCAAATCTTTCTGTGTAAACTGTTTCAGCATCCTGGGCAGTTTGACAGTTCCGATGTCTTCGCACTGCCGATGATGGGTGCAGCCTTCGCAGATCAGTACATGATCCCCGTCTTTTAATGTTTTCAGGGTCTGTGCACCATGGGCGGCAAGTTCTAAATTTCCTTTGTATCTGGCAAATAAAATCGAAAAAGAAGTCAACGGTATTTCTCTTGGTACGATTTTGGCGACGGCATCAAAGACCTGACTGTCTGTGATGACAAGAGCCGGTGTTCTTCCAAGGTTTTTAAGCGTTTCTGAAAGCTCACTGTCTCTCACTGCAATTGCGGTTGCTCCGTGATCGAGAATATCCCGGATGGTCTGCTGCTGAGGCAGGATCAGGCGGCCTTTCGGAGCAGCTTTGTCAATGGGAATGACCAGCACCACAAAGTCTCCGGGATGGATGAGATCTCCCACGATTTTTCGGGTTTTTGGTGTCTGTCCGAGCTGTTTTGCAAGCAGTTCTTTTAGTTCGTGGATGTGTGTTCCCGCGGCAGCGCTGACATACAGGATCTGCTCCCGGGAAATTTCATCCGGAAGAACAGGAGAAGCTATGGTAAGATCCATTTTATTGACAGCGATCACAAAAGGAATCTGTTTTTGGCGGATTTGCTGTAAGATCCGGGTATCTTCTTCAGTTATGCCAAGCTGCCCGTCAATGACAAGCAGCGCAATATCTGTGGTATTTAAAATCTGTTGTGTTTTTTCGATACGCAGGGTTCCGAGTTCTCCGGTATCATCCAGTCCCGGAGTATCGGTCAGAACAACAGGCCCCAGAGGAAGGAGCTCCATTGCTTTTTTGACCGGATCTGTGGTGGTTCCCTTAAAATCTGAAACAATGGATACCGGCTGTCCGGCGAGGGCATTGATCAGACTGGATTTTCCGGCATTTCTTTTTCCGAAGATCCCGATGTGGATACGTTCGGCAGAAGGGGTCTGGTTGAGTGTCATAAAGATGCTCCTTTCTGTTAGAAACGGAAATCCCGGCGATTGTTCTGTTCGATCAGGCGAAGATTCTCCAGAACCACAGCACGAGCTTTTTCATTTGGGACGTTTCCGACTTCTTTCGCAATGAGACGGTTTCCGATGGCTTTTGTCTCCGGTGAAGCATAGTCCATCAGGTATTCCTTGAGTGTCATCAGTGCATTTGGATGGCAGCAGTTCTGGATCTGACCGCTCTTGCAAAGAGACATGAAGCGGTCTCCGGTGCGGCCTTCCCGATAGCAGGCAGTACAAAAACTTGGAATGTAATCCATCTCCATCAGCCAGCGCACGACTTCATCCAGCGTCCTGGTATCACTGACGTCAAACTGTTCAGATTTTGCGTCATCCGGCTCCGGCTCGCAGTAACCGCCAACGCTGGTACGGGAGCCTCCGCTGATCTGGGAGACGCCAAGGTGCAGAACCCGTTCTCTGCATTTCTGACTTTCTCGGGTGGAGATGATCATACCGGTGTAAGGAACGGCAATGCGGATACATGCCACGATCTTTGCAAAGGTATCATCATCAATACCGTTGTCAAATTCATCGGCATTGATATCGTCCGCATGACGAAGCCTCGGCACGCTGATCGTGTGCGGTCCGACGCCGAATGCAGCTTCCAGATGTTCTGCGTGCATGAGAAGACCTGCAAATTCATAGCGGTATTTGTCCAGTCCAAATAAAACGCCGATCCCTACATCATCAATGCCGCCTTCCATGGCACGGTCCATAGCCTCGGTGTGATAGTTGTAGTCGTGCTTTGGTCCTGTTGGATGAAGTGCAAGGTAACTTTCCTTGTGGTAGGTTTCCTGAAAGAGGATGTACGTTCCGATTCCGGCTTCTTTGAGCAGGCGGTAGTTGTCCACGGTAGTGGCGGCAATATTTATGTTCACCCGTCTGATGGCGCCGTTTTTATGTTTGATGCTGTAAATCGTTTTGATACTCTCCAGATAGTAGTCCATCGTGTTGCGCACGGGATCTTCCCCGGCCTCCAGTGCAAGCCGTTTATGTCCCATATCCTGCAGTGCGATGACTTCTTTCCGGATCTCTTCCTGAGTCAGTTGTTTTCTGGCGATATGTTTATTTTTCAGGTGATACGGGCAATAGGTACAGCCGTTCACACAGTAGTTGGAAAGGTAGAGAGGCGCAAACATGACGATCCGGTTTCCGTAGAAATCCTTTTTGATCTGTTCCGCCAGCCGGTAGATTTCCTGATTCTTCTCTTCGATCGGACAGGCGAGAAGAACGGATGCTTCCCGGTGGGAAAGTCCTTTTCTTAAACGGGCTTTTTCAAGAATGGAGTCAATGAGGGCTTCGTTGGTCTTGTTCTCATCGGCGTAGGCAAGGGTTTCCAGAATTTCTTCGTGGCTGATAAAATCATCAGCATGTTTTGAGTGTACATCATACATAAGTAATCCCTCCAATTTGTAAAATAAAAAGCAAAAAACAAAGTTGTTACGGGGTGATATTCAGAGAATCTCCCCGGGCGGTCACCACCTGATAGCCGATGGACTGCATGTGTTGTTCCAATTCCCTTCGGCATTCGGCAGCTTCTGCATCCGTGCTGATCTTGTTGTCATACAGCAGATAGTCTCCCCGCACACGTTTCGGGGACAGGTTTGGCATGACCACGTTGGCACCGGATAAAATGCCAAGCTCCCGTCCGTTTTCGGCAATGGTTCCAAGTGCTGTGGTTGCCGGAAGCAGCACGCCTGGAAGCATCAGACGGATGAGTCCCAAAAGGAATAAAGTCAGCTCCAGTGTTCCTGCTTTCTGCCCGGCAAACGGGGTGTCATGGTGTGGAATAAATGGGCCGATCCCGACCATCTGAGGATTCAGCTCTTTGAGAAACAACAGATCTTCTGCCAGATGTTCGCTCGTCTGCCAGGGAGATCCTACCATAAATCCGGTTCCCACCTGATATCCGATTTCTTTTAAATCCCAGAGGCATTGCTGTCTGTGGGCAGCAGAAAGCTGTGCCGGATGCAGCTTCTGATAGTGCTCTGTGTTGTAAGTTTCATGGCGCAGAAGAAAACGGTTGGCTCCGGCATCAAAAAGCTGCTGGTACTCTTCCTTTGTGGCCTCTCCAGTGGAAAGGGTGATCGCGCAGTCCGGGTAAGTGGTCCGGATTGTATGCACCACATCAGATAACCGGGCGGTTGTATAATAGGGGTCTTCACCGCCCTGCAGGACGAAAGTCCGAAATCCGAGCTCATATCCGGTTTCACAGCAGGAGAGGATCTCTTCTTTTGTCAGCCGGTAGCGGTGTACGTGTGTGTTCCCGCTTCGAATCCCGCAGTAATAGCAGTTATTTCTGCAGTAGTTTGTAAATTCAATGAGTCCCCGGATATAGACATCATGTCCGTAGAATTGAATCCGCGCGCGTCGTGATTTTTCAAACAGATATGCGGCAAGCCGGGGGGTGTACCCATCAAGCAGCTGCTGCCATTCGGAAGCATAAAGAGTATGCTCCGCTTCCAGTTTGTCAATGAAGGTATAAAGACATGGATCCATCATTTCTGGCTCCTTTCTGTAAAAAATTTCTGTATTTTTTCATTATAGCACAATTTTAAAGTTACTGTTCACACCGGATGTTAAATATAGGTTCTGAACCGTCATGCTTGCATGTAAGGGAAAGAATCTATATTTAACATCTGGTGTGAACAGTAACATTTTGAAAATACAGGGTTATTGTTTAGCAGAGGAAATATTGACAGAGAACAGGCGGTGTGATAAGTTGGACACAGAAATATCAGAAAGTGGTGATAGAATGTCTGAGGTAAGAAAACATTTTGTTTTTCATGGAAAGGTGCAGGGCGTAGGATTCCGCTACACTGCAAAATATCTTGCGTTGTCACTGGGACTTACCGGATGGGCGAGAAATGAGTGGGACGGCACTGTGACAATGGAAGTACAGGGACGGGAAACGCTGATCAACAAGCTTCTGGTGGGACTGAATCAGAATCAGTTTATCTCCATCGAGTGGATCGATACAAGAGAGATTCCACTGGAGGAAGAGAAGGCATTTTCTGTGAAATGAAGGAAAGAAGAACTTGGTTTATAGAATGAACAGGAGGAGCATCATGAAATTAGGATTTATCGGAACAGGAAATATGGCAGGAGCCATCATGGGTGGTATTATCAGAAACGGAGTGCTGAAGCCGGAAGAAATCATCGGTTCGGATATTTTGGAAGCAGGGAGGGAAAAGGTACATTCTCTTTATGGAATCTGTGTGACAGATGACAACAGGGAGGCGGCAAAGGCAGAGATCGTGGTTCTTTCTGTAAAACCGCAGTATTATGAACAGACGATCGCACAGATCAGAGATGAGATCACGGATGAGCAGGTAATTGTCACCCTTGCTCCGGGAAAAACTCTGGAATGGCTGCAGGGGCAGTTTGGAAAAGATGTCAAGATCGTGCGCACCATGCCGAATACACCGGCAATGGTCGGTGCAGGGATGACGGCAGCGTGTGCAAATGCTCTGGTTACAAAAGAAGAGTTGGAAAAAGTGCTGACAATCCTGCGCTCTTTCGGAGAGGTAGAAGTCGTATCAGAGCATCTGATCGATGCAGTTGTGTCTGCAAGCGGAAGTTCTCCGGCATATGTATTTATGATGATCGAAGCAATGGCAGATGCGGCAGTGGCAGATGGAATGCCAAGACCTCAGGCGTATAAGTTTGCCGCTCAGGCCGTGATGGGAAGCGCCAAGATGGTCCTGGAGACCGGAAAACATCCGGGTGAACTCAAAGACATGGTATGTTCTCCTGCGGGAACAACGATCGAAGCAGTGCAGGTACTGGAAGAGCGCGGTTTTCGAAGTGCTATTATCGAGGCAATGCGTGTGTGTGCGGAAAAATCCAGAAATATGTAGAGTAAAGTGACAGGCATGAGGGGGAAACGGCGATGGAGATTCATGGAATTCAGAAAATGACACTGTTAGATTATCCGGAAAAAGTGGCGTGTACGATTTTTACGGCGAGATGTAATTTCCGCTGTCCGTTCTGTCATAATGCTTCTCTGGTGACACATGTAGATGCGGCGGCAGCAATTTCCGAGGAGGAAGTGTTTTCATTCCTTGCGAAACGGCAGGGGATTCTGGATGGTGTGTGCATTACCGGAGGCGAGCCTCTGCTTCAGCCGGATATCGAAGAGTTTATCCGGAAAGTGAAAGAGCTCGGTTATCAGGTCAAGCTGGATACCAACGGCAGCAATGTATTGCGTCTGAGACGGCTGGTGGAACAGGGGCTTGTGGACTATGTAGCAATGGATATCAAAAATGCTCCGGATAAGTATGGTATGACTATTGGAATTGAAGAATATGATATGTCCAATATTTTTCAGAGTGTGGATTTTCTGATGTCTGGGGATGTTCCCTATGAATTTCGCACCACGGTTGTGCGGCAGTTCCATAAAAGGGAAGATTTTGCTGCTATCGGGCGATGGATCAAGGGGGCAAAACAATATTATCTGCAGAGCTTTGTAGATTCCGGAGATTTGATCTGCCCCGGAATGAAGGGGTATACAAAAGAGATTATGGAACAGGCGCTGGAAATTGTGAAGAGGAACATTCCAAATGCAAAGTTAAGGGGTGTGTAGGTTACAAGTTATTTCAACAACAATTGTTAGAAAAGCCTGAAAATTCAAGAAAATAGACGGTTTCATGGAGGGAGGATGTGACTCAAAACGGGTCATACCCTCCCTGTATTTTATTGTTCATGTATAAAAGAGCGAAATCATGTAATAATCAGCCACTGTTTCTTAGTATAATTTCCTCAAAAAGTGTTACGTTTCTATTTTTTTTATTATTTTAGAAAATTCCATATTTTTCTATAATACAGATATCAAAAACAGAGACGAATAAAAAGGGAGGAAACGATAATGAAGAAAAAGAGAATGCTGGCACTTCTTTTGACAGTAGCAATGGCAGGAACGATGCTTGCAGGATGCGGCAGTTCCGATGGCAAGGAAGACGAAAAAGGAAAAAATCAGGCAAAGAGTGAAGGAAAGGTGTACTATCTGAATTTCAAGCCGGAGCAGGCAGATGACTGGGTAAAACTTGCAGAGACCTATACAGATGAGACTGGTGTTCAGGTGGATGTACAGACAGCTGCTTCCGGGACGTATGAATCCCAGCTGAAATCTGAGATGGCAAAAGAAGAGGCGCCGACCCTGTTTCAGGTCAATGGTCCTGTCGGTCTGGCATCCTGGAAAGATTACTGTTATGACCTGTCAGACAGTCAGATTTACAAGGATATTTCCAGTGACGATTATGTGTTAAAAGAAGGAGATGAAGTCAAAGGAATTGCGTATGTAGTAGAAACATACGGAATTATTTATAACAAAGCGATCCTGAATCAATACTTTGAACTTTCAGATGCTGCTGTAAAATCAGTGGATGAGATCAATAATTTTGAAACGCTGAAAAAAGTTGCGGACGGAATCCAGAAACACAAAGATGAATTGGGGGTGGAAGGTGCATTTACATCCGCAGGTATGGATTCTTCTTCTGACTGGAGATTTAAGACACATCTGGCAAATCTTCCAATCTATTATGAATATAAAGATGAGGGCATTACATCCACAGATGCGATTAAAGGAACCTATCTGGAAAACTATAAGAACATATGGGATTTATATATTACAGATTCTACCTGTGAACCGTCTATGATCTCCTCTAAGACGGCAGAGGACGCAAGCTCCGAATTTGCACTTGGAGAGGCTGTATTTTATCAGAATGGAACCTGGGCATACAACGACATCAAGGATATGGAAGTTGCCGATGAGGACATGGGAATGCTTCCGATTTACATCGGTGCCAAAGGAGAAGAAGAGCAGGGACTTTGCACGGGATCTGAGAACTACTGGTGTGTGAATAAAAATGCTTCAGAAGAAGACATTCAGGCAACTCTGGATTTCCTGCAGTGGGTTGTGGAAAGTGATGAGGGACGCGATATGCTTGCAAATACGATGGGATTTGTGACACCGTTCACCACATTTGAAGACTATCTGCCGTCAAATCCTCTGGTGCAGGCAAATGAGGAATATAACAAGGCAGGCAAGACACCTGTAAGCTGGAACTTTACGACAATGCCTTCTGAAAACTGGAAAAACAATGTAGGCTCTGCACTTCTTGAATATGCACAGGGAACTGGAAAATGGGATGCAGTGGAAACTGCATTTGTAGATGGATGGGCAACTGAGTATCAGGCAGCGCATGCGGAATAAAAACATAGATTTGAGGCGGACGGCAAACCGTCCGCCTTTTCCATCAAGAGGAAGGAGAGAGGGACATGCAAAAAGCAATAAAACGATATTTCCCTGTTTTTGTACTGCCCACGATGATCGCATTTACCATTGGGTTTATCGCGCCGTTTTTACTGGGTATTTATCTTTCGTTCTGTAAATTTACAACCGTGACAGACGCCAGATTTATCGGGCTTGAGAATTATGGAAAGGTATTTCAGGATCCTACATTTTTACACTCTCTGTGGTATACCGTGCTGTTTACAGTACTTTCCATGTTATTGATCAATGTACTGGCATTTGCGGTGGCGTTGGTATTGACAAAACCAGTACGCGGGAAAAATATTTTTCGGACTGTATTTTTTATGCCGAATTTGATCGGTGGAATTATTCTGGGATATATCTGGCAGCTTCTGTTAAACGGAGTGCTTGCACATTGGGGAAAAACACTTACATATTCCGGGACCTACGGGTTGATGGGAATGATCATTCTGGTGTGCTGGCAACAGATTGGATATATGATGATCATCTACATTTCCGGCATTCAGAATATTCCCGGAGAGCTGATCGAAGCGGCGAAGATTGATGGAGCCAACTCCTGGCAGGTACTTCGCAAGGTCATTATTCCGATGGTGATGCCGTCGATCACGATTTGTACATTTTTAACGTTAACAAACGGTTTCAAGTTATTTGACCAGAACCTGGCACTGACCAATGGTGCACCTTCGAAAATGTCAGAACTTCTGGCGCTCAATATCTTCAATACGTTCTATGGAAGAGCCGGTTATGAAGGTGTTGGTCAGGCGAAGGCAGTAATCTTCTTTCTGATCGTTGGTCTGGTTGCCGTGATTCAGAATCGCATGACAAGATCAAAGGAGGTGCAGCAGTAGTGAATAAAAAATTAAAACATGGCTGGCTGGTTACGCTGATTTTTTCTGTTATCAGCCTGCTGTACTTATATCCGATCATTCTTGTTGTGATCAACTCATTCAAGAAAAAAGCATACATCAGCCGGGTGCCATTTGATCTGCCAAAAGACAATATGTTTGTAGGATTGGAAAATTATATCCGCGGAATCGAGCAGACAAAGTTTTTTGAGGCATTTAGCTGGAGTCTGTTTATCACCGTGGGCGGAGTTGCAGTCATTATCCTGTGCTGTTCCATGTGTGCATGGTTTATCAGCCGGGTGAATACATGGTGGACAAAACTGATCTATATGCTTTGTCTGTTTGCCATGGTGGTGCCGTTTCAGATGGAAATGTACACTTTGTCCAAGATTGCAAATATGCTCAGACTCAATACTCCATGGGGGCTGATCTTCATCTATCTGGGGTTTGGTGCCGGGCTGGCGGTATTTATGTTTACCGGATTTATGAAGTCCATTCCACTGGAGATCGAAGAGGCGGCAATGATTGATGGATGTACTCCGATCCAGACTTTTTTCAAGGTGGTCCTGCCAATCTCAAAACCGACTTGCATTACGGTAATGATTCTGCAGGCAATGTGGATCTGGAATGATTATCTGCTTCCGTCTCTGGTGCTGGATACGAAGAAATACCGGACGATTCCGATCGCAGTACAGTATTTAAAAGGTGGATATGGATCTGTGGATATGGGAGCCATGATGGGAGCGCTGGTACTTTCTATCATCCCGATTGTAATCTTTTATCTGTGCTGCCAAAAACATATTATAGAAGGTGTCGTGGCAGGAGCTGTGAAGGGATAAGGCTTGTAAGAAAAAAGGGAATGGATTAAAATAAAGAGGACAGATCAATAAAAAATCTGCCATGCAGCCAACAGAGGGGCATGGCGGATTTTTTGGCATGTATCAGAGGGGGGACGGACATGATCACGATATTGATTGCAGATGACGAAAAACTGGAGAGAAACGGGATCAAGTTTCTGCTGAAACGAGAGCAGGAAGAACTGGAGATTTTAGAGGCAATAAACGGGAAAGATGCAGCGGGGATTTTGCAGAAAAAACAGGTGGATATTTTGTTTTCGGATATCAAAATGCCTTATATGACAGGGCTCGAACTGGCGAAAGCTGCACGGGAGTTGCAGCCGGAGATCGAGATAGTGATTTTTAGCGGATACAATGATTTTTCTTATGCGAAGGAGGCGCTGCATTACGGAGTAGTCGATTATGTGCTAAAGCCGGTAGATCCGGGAGAGTTTCATAAGACGTATTGTTCTGTGAGAGATCATATTCTGGAGAAGAATACGCAGAAAGGAGAAATTGCAAGGCAGCAGGATGATCTGGGAAAATATTTTCTGCAGAATTTTTTGTATGACGGCAAAGAAGAAAACGGGACAAAAGCTGCGGAGCTTTTATGTCAGGATGGAGGGCAGTATACTCATATGATCCTGGCAGGCGGCGAGGACTGCTTTTTTGAAGTGGATGAAGAAAAGCTTTTGGGTCAGCTCAGAGAGCACATGTCCCGTCAGTTCCTTTATCTGAATGTGGCAGCAAATGAGTCCTTATTTCTGTTTCAGGAAAGATATGCAGATTATGAGACAGTGGCAAAAGAGTTATATCAGTTTTTTAAGAATAAGTACGATGAGGAGTGCTATTTGGCAGTAAGTGAAGAAATTACAGACTGGCAGGAACTTCCTGAAGTATTTTCCGGTTTAGAGGAGGTACTGGCAGAAAAATTTTATCAGCCCAGGCAGAAGATTTTCTTTGCAGGGGAAGTGCAGGAGACCAGAGAAATGGATGAGGCAGAAGAATCTCAGGTCCTGAATAATATCAAAGAGGACATTCAATATAAAGACAGTATCCATCTACGGCAGGATTTTCAGAAGCTGGAGAGAAAATATAGAGAAAGTATGAAATTTTCAGAGATGTATGTGAAATTTGTATTTTCTAATATTGTCAAAGATATTTATGAGGAGATCAATCCAGGAGATGTGAAAGCATTGTCAAAAATGATCGACAGGCTGTACCGCTGCAGGAAAATTGAAGATGTACTGGCAATTACAGAACAGGTAGTCTGTGAACTGGAGAAATTTGTACAGGAGCAGAACAAAGGATTTCGGAATGAAGTTATGAAAGTGAAACAGTACATTCACCATCATTATGCAGAAAATCTCAATGTAGAGAATCTGGCAAGGCAAGTCTATCTCTCCCCGGGATATTTAAGTGTTGTATTCAAGGAGGAGACCGGAGTCAATCTGAACCGTTATGTCCGGGATATCCGGATGAAGAAATCCAGGGAGCTTCTGGAAAATACCAGTATGAAGATCTCGCAGATCGCAAAAGAGGTTGGATTTTCCAATAATTCTTATTTCTGCAGGAGCTTCCGGGAGTATTTTGGCAGCACACCGGAGTCTTGCAGGAAAGGGAGTATGAGTGATGAAGAAGCTTCTTTATCGGTTTCATAATTTTAAATATCGATATAAGCTGATGATCCTGATTTTGATCGCTGGGATCATTCCGACACTGATCGTGACATGCTATATGCAGATGGGAATGATGAACACGCTCAAGAAGCGGGAAATGGAAAATATGCAGGAGTCTTTAAAACAGGCAGTCGATGCAATAGACAATCAGGCGCAGATTTATGAAAATCTGATTGATTATCTGTCTTATTCGGGAGACCTCAGGAAAGTGCTGAAAATGGAACGTGCATCAGATTTTAATACATATCTGAAGTATACTCAGGTGGCAGATCCGTTGTTGAATATGCCGCAGGTGTATCACAAAGAAATTAAAGGGATCACGCTGTATGCGGATAATATTCAGGTTGCCCATGGAAGTACACTGGCTCCTTTGTCGGAGATTCAGGGAGAAAACTGGTATCCCAGAAACAACAGAAGTCTGATTCGCTGGTATGTACAGACTGGAAGTCAGAATAAAGTGATTGTAGCCCGAAAGTTTTATGACGGGAGCAGTGAGATAAATGCTGTGCTGAAGATCACACTGGATTATAATAAATTGTTCGAACCGTTTGAAAAAATCATGGAATCTGATTTTGCCGGAATTGTCTGGGATGAAAACGGCAATGTCGTGTATTCCTGCAATAAAATTCCCGCTAAATATGAGACCGGGAAGGTGGATACAATTTCGGAAGTACAGAAAAGTTTTTCCAGTGTGACAAAGGAGATGGAAGGGAATCAGTGGAAATTCTGTTATTTTTGTCCTACGGATACGATTATGGAATCGGCAAGATATTTGATGTTGAAAAATCTGCCGCTTCTGACAGCCTGTATTCTGCTGATAGGAATCTTAAGCTATTTCTTTTCCAGACGTCTGGTCTGTAAGCTGGAACAGCTGACGGAAAATATGAATCAGATCCACAGTGGAATCCGGGAAGTGACCGTACAAAGTGATTCCAAAGATGAGATTGGTGTGCTCATTCGTACTTTCCGGCGTATGATGGATGAGATCAATAAACTGATCTCAGAAGTATATGAAGCGAAAATTGTGTTACAAAGGACAGAGATGAGGGCATTGCAGGCGCAGATCAATCCCCATTTCCTGTACAATTCACTCTCAATTATCAACTGGAAGGCAATCGAAGCAGATGAACAGGAGATCAGTAAGGTGACACTGGCATTGTCTACCTATTATCGGACCAGTCTGAACCGGGGGGAGACAATGACGACAGTAGTAAGCGAGATGGAGAATATCCGTGCATACCTGAAAATCCAGCTGATTATGCACGATAATAGTTTCCGGGTGGAGGAAGTTTATGATAATACAATGGGAAGTTGTGAGATCCCGAAACTCATTTTGCAGCCATTGGTGGAAAATGCGATCGATCACGGGCTGGATGTGTCGGAAAAGATTGAAAAAGTATTGCGGATAAAGGTTGTGCATGATGAGCTGTTTTTATATTTTATGGTGGAAGATAACGGAAACGGAATGACAGAGGAAAAAGCGAGTCAAATCGTGACATATCGATCCAAAGGGTATGGTGTGCGCAATGTCAATGAACGGATCGTGCTTCTCTATGGAGAAGAAAATAAAATCCGGGTGGAGAGTAAAGAAGGAGAAGGAACCAGAGTATGCATACGGATTCCAAAGAAGAAGGAGAACGGACATGAGAAACAGGAAACAAAAAATTAAATACATACTGCTGTTATGTGTGTTCTCGATGTTCCTGATCGCTTCCTGCAAAAGATCGGAAACCGGTAAGACGGTGGAATCGAAAGAAGTGATAAACGCACAGTGGGAAAATGCAGCACACACACCGTATGGGAAATATCCCGAGCTTGTTACTTATACACTGGGGAAAATCGTTGGATCTAATAATGCAAACCTGCCTGTGAAGGCGACTTATGAGGATAATGCCTACACACGATACTTGAAAGAACGGTTGAATATTCAAAACGAAGATGTTCTGGAAGGGGAAAATTCCGATTCTTATGAGGAGGCCGTTCAGATTTTGATGGAAGATCAGCAGCTGCCGGATCTGTTGGTGGTAAAAGGCAGGGAGACAGTCAAAGAACTGGTCAGGCGTGGGATGGTCGAAGATCTTACCACAGTATATGAAGAATGTACCACAGAAAGGATCAAGGAAATGTATCAAAGCTACGGAGAAGCACTTCTGGAATCGGCTACATTTGACGGCAGACTCTACGCACTTCCGGATGCAGAGGTAGATCATGGAGCTTCTCTTTTGTGGCTGCGCAAGGACTGGATGGAACGGTTGGGACTTTCCGATCCTGTAACGCTGGAGGAAGGGATGGAGATTATCCGGCAGTTTGTGAAAGCTGATATGGCAGGAAATCAAGAGACGGTGGGGTTGGCAGGAAGTACGGATTTGGTTTCTGAAAACAGCGGAACCTATGGGCTGGATGCTGTTTTTGACCAGTATCATGCAAAACCGAGCCAGTGGATTTTGAACGATCAGGGGAATGTGGTGTATGGTTCTGTGACAGAAGAGACAAAACAGGCGCTGATCTATCTGCATCAGCTTTATGTAGAAGGAATTCTGGACTCCAACTTTCTGTTGCGGCAGCAGGAAAATCTGGATACACTTCTTAAAGAAGGAAAGTGTGGGGCTATTTTCGGATACTGGTGGGCACCGAACAATCCACTGAGTTTATCTTATAGTGCGGACAGAACTGCAAAATGGCAGCCGTATCTGCTGACTGGAAATGCAGCGACCAGGACACGTACATTTCAATCCTATGAAGACTGTCTGTATGTGGTGGTAAGAAAGGGATATGAGCATCCGGAGATCGTGGGGAAATATGTGAGTACACTGTTTGATTATGGTCGTTTTGAAGATCAGAAGCAGTCCGATGAAATCAATGAATATTTTTCTTTGAATGTGGATCCGACAGCAAGACCGTTGAATATCAATGTAGACTACTGGGATGCGATCTACAGAGTGCAGCAAAATATACAGGATGTTCTGGATGGAAAAACGCAGCAGAGCAAATTGAACGGATTAGAAGCTGCTTATTATAAAATCTGTAAGTCATTCCTTACAGGAGATGTGACCACGTCGAATGCATGGGCAGCATACACTTCCCGGATACAGGCAACGGGACTTTTGACGAAAGAGAATCTGGATGAAAATCAACCGCCTCTTTCGTTAGGCAGTCAGAAAATCAAAATCCCGGAAGAATTGCTGGAAGAAGAGAAGAATACATTTCTGCAGATCATAGTGGGAGAAAAGCCGCCTGAATATTTTGATACGTTCGTAAAGAAGTGGTATGAAAACGGCGGAAAAGCGCTCACACAGCAGGCGGATGACTCTTATAAAGAAACGATGAAATAGTTATAAACGCCAATATCTAGTTTTTGAAGGAAAACCTGCATACTAGATGTTGGTGTTTTTCATTGACATTCAAAAATGTGGGTGATACACTAAATACAGCGTTTAGCTGCAGAAAGGAGAGGTACGAAACATGTATCAAGTCACAAAAAGGGACGGGGAAATAACAGAATTTAATCTGACCAAGATCAGCGAGGCGATACGAAAAGCGTTTGAAGCCAGAGAAAAAGAGTATAATCAGGATATTATTGATCTGTTGGCACTGAAAGTGACTGCAGATTTTGAACCGAAGATAAAAGAACATAAAATTGCAGTGGAGGACATTCAGGACAGTGTAGAGTCTGTTCTGATCAAAGCAGGATACGCAGATGTTGCGAAGGGATATATCCTGTACCGCAAGCAGAGAGAAAAAATCCGAAATCTGAATTCTACACTTTTGGATTACAAAGAGATTGTAGACAGTTATGTGAAGGTGACAGACTGGCGTGTCAAGGAGAATTCTACCGTGACATATTCTGTCGGAGGTCTGATCTTAAGCAACTCCGGTGCGATCACAGCCAATTACTGGCTGTCAGAAATTTACGATGAGGAGATTGGAAAAGCACACAAGAATGCGGATATTCATATCCACGATCTTTCTATGCTGACCGGATATTGTGCAGGCTGGTCTTTAAAACAGCTGATACAGGAAGGTCTGGGAGGTGTGACGGGCAGGATCACATCTGCTCCGGCGAAGCATTTGAGTGTTCTTTGCAATCAGATGGTGAATTTTCTGGGAATCATGCAGAATGAGTGGGCAGGAGCACAGGCATTTTCATCGTTTGATACCTACCTTGCACCATTTGTAAAAGCAGACCATCTGACATATCGGGAAGTGAAAAAATGCATCGAATCTTTCATTTTCGGGGTGAACATTCCGTCCAGATGGGGAACACAGGCGCCGTTTTCGAATATCACACTGGACTGGACTGTTCCAAATGACCTCGCCAATCTGCCGGCGATCGTGGGCGGGAAAGAACAGGACTTTACATATGGTGATTGTAAAGAAGAGATGGATATGATCAACCGGGCATTTATTGAGACGATGATCGAGGGAGATGCACAGGGAAGAGGATTCCAGTATCCGATCCCGACGTATTCCATCACGAAAGATTTCGACTGGTCGGATACGGAGAACAACCGTCTGTTATTTGAGATGACCGCAAAATACGGAACACCGTATTTTTCCAATTATATCAACAGTGATATGGAGCCAAGCGACGTGCGCAGTATGTGCTGCCGTCTGCGTCTGGATCTGCGGGAACTGCGCAAGAAATCCGGTGGATTTTTCGGAAGCGGAGAGAGCACAGGTTCCGTTGGTGTTGTGACGATCAATATGCCGAGAATTGCATATTTATCGAAAAATGAGGAAGAATTTTACGAGAGACTTGATAAAATGATGGATATTGCCGCAAGATCACTTCATATCAAACGAGTGGTGATTTCCAGGCTTCTGGATGAAGGGCTGTATCCGTATACAAAGAGATACCTGGGAAGTTTTGATAACCATTTCTCTACAATCGGGCTCATCGGAATGAATGAGGCAGGACTGAATGCAAAATGGATCCGTAAAGATCTGACGCATCCGGAAACGCAGAAGTTTACAAAAGATGTTCTGAATCACATGAGAGAGCGGCTGTCCGACTATCAGGAAGAATATGGTGATCTGTATAACCTGGAGGCAACTCCGGCAGAATCTACCACATACCGCCTGGCAAAACATGATGTGGAGCAGTTCCCGGATATCATTACAGCAGCAGAGGACTGTGGAACACCATATTACACAAACAGCTCTCATCTGCCGGTTGGCTATACGGAGGATGTATTTGCCGCACTGGATATTCAGGATGAGCTGCAGACGCTGTATACATCAGGAACGGTATTCCATACATTCCTGGGAGAAAAACTTCCGGACTGGAAGTCAGCGGCAGCTCTGGTCAGAAAAATCGCAGAGAATTATAAGCTGCCGTATTATACAATGTCTCCAACATATTCTATCTGTAAGAATCATGGATACATTTCCGGAGAGCAGTATACTTGTCCGATCTGTGGAGAAGAAACAGAGGTATACAGCAGAATTACCGGTTATTATCGTCCGGTCAAGAACTGGAATGATGGAAAACTGCAGGAATTTAAGGAACGAAAAGTGTATGATGTAGAACACTCTCACGTGAAGCAGGAGAATTTCAGGGAGACAGAACAGGAAGAAGAACAGCGTATTTTCGAAGAGGTGAATACAGAGGAAGGAAAAGTACTTCTTTTTACAACGAAGACCTGTCCGAACTGTAAGCTTGCAAAAGATTCCCTGGAAAAAGCCAATATTTCTTATGAAGTAGTTGATGCGGGAGAAAATGAAGAACTGGTTAGAAAATATGGCGTCATGCAGGCGCCGACACTGATCGTGATCAAAGAAGAAGGTGTACAGAAACTTGCAAATGCGTCCAATATCCGGGCATTTGCAGAAAAACGATAGAAAAATAGAAAACGGAGGAACTCGATATGTATGATATTGGAATTATCGGAGGGGGGACAGCAGGTCTGACAGCAGCTATCTATGGACAGCGTGCAGGAAAACGGACTCTGGTGATCGAAGGACTGAATTTTGGAGGACAGATTGTAAATTCACCGAAAGTAGAGAATTATCCGGGATTGGAGAGTATCAGCGGAAGTCAGTATTCTATGAATCTGCTGAATCAGGCGATGAAGCTGGGAGCAGAGACTGCTTCCGAGCGTGTAAAAGAAGTACGTGAGGAAGACGGGATCAAAATCATCGTGACAGACCAGAAAGAATATCCATGTAAAACAGTCGTGATTGCAACAGGAGTATCTCACAGACATCTGGGGATCCCACAGGAGGAAGCACTGGCAGGATCCGGAGTTTCTTACTGTGCAACCTGTGACGGTGCATTTTTCCGCGGGAAAGATGTAGCGGTGATCGGTGGAGGAAATACGGCTCTGCAGGATGCAGAGTTTCTTTCCAACTACTGCAATAAAGTTTACGTTGTACATCGCCGGGATGAATTCCGTGGGGAAAGCAATCTGGTAGACGTACTGAAAGAAAAAGACAATGTAGAGTTTGTTTTGGATTCCATAGTCAAAGATATTGAAGGCAAATTCATGGTAGAAAGATTGTTCCTGCGTAATAAAAAGACAGGAGAAGACTTCCATATTCCGGTATCCGGTGTTTTTGTAGCAATCGGTCAGATTCCGCAGAATGAAATCTTTGACGGTCTGGTACGCCTGGATGAAAATGGATTTATTCTGGCATCTGAGGACTGTATGACATCTCATCCGGGAATCTTTGCAGCCGGGGACTGCCGGACAAAAGAAGTGCGTCAGCTGACAACTGCAGCGGCAGATGGAAGTGTGGCGGCATTGGCGGCTTGTAAGTATCTGTCAATGAATTTTTAAGGTAATTAAGAAAATCAAAATAAAACCAAAATATTGCCAAAATGATCATGCAGAGAACAGGCTCCCACTTTCTTTGTATGGTCATTTTTTTGTATCTTTTTCGCAAACTCACAATTTCTTGCATTTTAAAAGATATTATTATAAAATAACTATATGTGTTTCCGTGGATGAGCAAGAAATGGAGTATTCTTAAATTTTATATCCAACGGAGCAGGATGATATCGGGGGAAAGAAACTATGAGTGAGAATTATAAACAGCGTTCGATCCTGGAGATTATGAATGACGTGCTCGGTACGATACGCGATTACTACGATTCAGAATATGTGTATTATATCGAGAGAGATGAAGGAGAGATTCTTACAATCTATGAGTGGTGTGCTGAATTTGTGCCGTGGCAGCGGGATAAGATCAAGATGCTTGATAAAGAGCAGTGGCCGCGGTGGATCCGACAGGATATCACGGATACGACAGAAGCAGACTACAGTGTTTCTCAGCCATTGGAAGACGGAATTACGGCAGTTCTTGCAGCGGTAGGGGTACACAGAGGCGGATGTGAGATTTCTTTTATGAGGTCTCTCCTTCCATATATTTCACAGTCTATTCTTTTGCAGAAGATGCAGAAGCAGCAGGAATATCTGAGTTATCATGATGATCTGACTGGTTTGATGAACCGGAACAGCTTCGTCAGATATATGTCGGACGTACAGAAAAAAGAGCACAAGTCACTGGGAGCAGTATCTGTGGACATCAATGGATTGAAGAACTTTAACCGGGAATTTGGACATGAATATGGGGATGAGGTTGTAATCCGTGTAGGTGAAGTGCTGGAGGAGCATTTCCGCAGCTCTCTGGTGTTCCGAATGACCGGAGATGAGTATCTGGTAGCAGTAGAGGATGCGACATATGATACATTTATCAAGAGCGTGAACGATGCACATCATAAACTGGACAATATCAGTCTTGGACTGGTCTCTGTCGGTTATGCCTGGGAGAAAGTGGATATTGATGCAGAAAAGCTGATCGGCCGCGCAGAAGGTATGATGCGTGAAGAGAAGCAGAAGTATTATAAGAATTTGAAAAAGGGGCATCATGAGCCTATCATCAAACAGGATCTGCTCAGCGATATAGAGAATGGCAATTTTATTGTCTGTCTGGTTCCGAAAGTGGATGTAGATACTGAGGAAGTAGTCGGAGCAGAAGCAGTGGTACGCTATCACCACAAAGATCTGGGTATTATGAATCCGGGAAAATATCTGACACTTCTGGAAGAGACCAAGCTGTCTCATTATCTGGATCTGTATGTGTTTGAAGAAGTATGTAAGACGCTGCGCAGATGGGAGACGGAAGATTTGCCGATGATCCCAATCGCTGTAAATTTTGCGGGAGCAACGCTCAGACAGATAGATGTAGCAGAAAAAATGACAGCTCTGATCGAGAAGTATCATGTGTCCTGTGAGTATCTGGAAGTAGAAGTTTCAGAGTCTTACAGTGATATGAATCAGGAGATGCTTGCAGAGACGAGTAATAAGATTCGAAAGAGCAATGTGCGGGTGATTTTGGACCACTTCGGAGCAAAAGAATCCACAGTAGCGATTCTGACGATCATGGAATTTGACGGATTGAAGATAGATAAAAGTATCGTGACCAATATTGTAGGCAACGGCCGAAGCCAGAGTGTGGCAAAAGCAGTAACAGATGCCTGCTGTCAGCTGGGAGTACCGGTTTCAGCAAGTGGTGTGGAGACAAGAGACCAGCTGAATGTATTGAAAGAACTTGGCTGCAGCTGTGTACAGGGAAGCCTGTTTAACAAGCCGATCACGATTGATACATTTGAAGTCCGTTACCTGAAAGGATAAAAGTATGATACGTACCTGGCTTGCAGATATCAGAGCACTGTATGATGAGGAATGTTATCAGAAATATTTTGCAGCACTTCCTGCGTTTCGACAAGAGAAAGCAAGGAAGCTGTTGTTTCAGAAAGACAGGGCTCAGAGTGCAGGGGCATGGCTTTTATTGGAGGAGATCAGAAAGCGGTACAAAATTTCCGACCGGGCAGTTTACAATCTTTCGCATTCCGGGGATTATGTGCTGTGCTCGATCGACACTGATGCAAGAGAGGGCGTACAGCTTGGATGTGATATTGAGAAAGTCCAAAAGGCCAGAATGGAGTTAGCAAAACGTTTTTTTTGCCGCAGTGAATATGAAGATATTTTCAGATGTGATTCAAAAGAGGCAAGAGCGGAAAAGTTCTGCAGATACTGGGTACTAAAAGAAAGTTTCATGAAAGCGACCAGAAAGGGAATGGCACTGAAGATGTCATCGTTTGAGATCCTGCTTTCGAATCCACCCAGGCTGATAAAAAAGCCGGAGGAGTTTGAAGAGACATATTATTATTGTGAGTACCCTCTGGAAGGATTTCCTTATCGAATCGCAGTCTGTTCGAACGATTCAGAGTTAGATTCTAGAATACAAATGGAGTTAAAAGAAATATGGCAAGAGTAAATCGAAAAGCGAAAAAAATACTGATCACAGGGATGATCCTTGGAGCGGCAGCAGGGATTTTGCTCACATTTCTGGCAGCAAACAGCAAGATGCATGACAAAAATGATGAGATCAAAACTGTCAAGGCAAAGTATGAAAAAGAAGCGAAATCTTTGAAGAAGCAGCTGAAGGAAGCAAAGAATGAGCAAAAAGAAGTAAACCTGCAGTCAAATGAATGGAATCTGCTCCTGGTGAACAGTTCTTATCCGCTTGCAGCAGACTATTCACCGGAATTGACGGCTGTAGATGATGAAGATCATAAAGTAGACTCCCGGATTGTAGAGTCTGTAAATAAAATGCTTCAGGATGCGAAAACAGCGGGGATGAATCTGAAGATCATTTCAGCATACCGTTCGTATGATGATCAGAAGAATGTGTTCAATGATACCATGCAGTCATGGCTCAGTCAGGGATATTCGTATTTAGATTCTTACGATGAGACGAAAAAGTCTGTAGCAGTTCCGGGAACAAGTGAACATGCAACGGGGCTTGCACTGGATATCACATCTGAGTCGAACCAGACACTGGATGAGACACAGGCACAGACGCAAGAGCAGCAGTGGCTGATGAAGAACTGCCAGAATTATGGATTTATTCTGCGTTATCCGAAGGATAAGACAGATATAACCCAGTATATTTATGAGCCGTGGCATTACCGCTATGTGGGAGAAGAGGCTGCAAAGGCGATCATGGAAAAAGGAATTACGCTGGAAGAATATCTGGCACAGATACAAAAATAAGCAGGAAGAGTTTTTATTTCGCAAGCCGGGATAGAAACTCTTTTCTTTCTATAGCGGAAAAACAGGCTTTGCGATTGACGCATAAAATGGGATTTGCTACAATGAGAGAAGTTGGGTGACGGGAAATAAAAACATTTCCTGTCTGATGTAAAAATCCGAGAAGGAGGAAGAGCATGGAAGATCTTACATTTGGAGAACAGGTCAAGGTAGTATTGAGCCGAAAAGGCATGACCATAAAGGAACTTGCGGAGATTATAGAAGAAAAGACCGGAATGAAAATGTCCAGACAGAATCTGACGCAGAGACTGGGAAGAGACAATTTTCAGGAGCAGGATATGCGGATGATCGCGTCGATCTTAGACTGTCCGTTTCAGCTGAGTATTTTAGGCGGAGAATCTGCTGAACTGACGCCTGCGGATCTGCGTACCGTAGAAGAGATGCGCAGAAAAGAAGGAAAATTAGAGGATGGAGAGCCGACACTTGAAGAGATGCAGATAGAGCTTCCGCTGGAAGAGTTAAAGCCACATGAGGAAGAAGAGAATCAGGAGCGTACCATCGAGGAGATCGCAAAGGATATTCCGATTTCTTCCGTGATGAAGCGGGCGGAAGAAGAGGATGCAAAACGAGAAGATCTGTCTGTGGGTGATATCAATCCATATACAGGTCATGAGTACCAGTCCAACAGTGTCAGAATGCATCCGAGCCGGATCGGATATGTTCAGGTATACGACAGAAGGACTCATAAGTGGAAAGATATGACAGAGTGGGCATTTCTTGGAGAGCAGGAGAGAAAGAAAGCGATGCTTGGAAGGGAGTATGTGCCGCCGGTTTATCTGGATTAAAAGGAGGCTGTCTATGGAGTGGAAGACCTTATTATCTGAAAAGCGGATGCGGGGATCCGGAAAGAAACAGAATGCGAAAAAATCGGATTTCCGCAGTGAGTTTGAAAAGGACTATCATCGGATCATAGGAAGTGCGTCATTTCGGAGACTGCAGGATAAGACGCAGGTATTTCCTCTGGATCAGAGCGATTTTGTACGGACAAGACTGACGCATTCTCTGGAAGTGTCTTCTCTTGCCAAGTCGCTGGGACAGAATATCGGTGAAGCAATCCTGGAGCGTGGAGCGGATCAAAAGTTTACCCGGAAGATGAAGGAGGATATTTCTCATATTCTGGAATGTGCCGGGCTGATCCATGATATCGGCAATCCGCCGTTCGGGCATTTCGGGGAGCTGGCGATCCGGGACTGGTTTGTGCGGAAGCTTCCCGAACTGCATTATAAGAGACAGACTCTGGATATGATATTGAGTCCGCAGATGAAAGAGGACTTCTATCATTTTGAGGGAAATGCACAGGCACTCCGACTGGTAACGAGACTTCATTATCTGGTGGATGAGTACGGGATGAATCTGACCTATGCACTGCTCAATACGATTATAAAATATCCGGTTTCGTCCACACAGGTCCATCCGGATTCCGGGAATATCAGAGAAAAGAAGATGGGATATTTTCTGGCAGATGAGAAGATATTTGAGGAGATCACGCAGGAGACGAAGACAGGGAACTGCCGTCATCCTCTGACCTATATTCTTGAGGCTGCGGATGATCTGGCTTATAAGACGGCAGATATCGAAGATGCATTTGTAAAAGGATTTCTGTCGTATCATGCGTTTAAAGAAGAACTCGTATGTCTGAATGAGCAATATCCAGATTCCGGGTTTGACGGAGTTTTAAAGCTGAAAGAACTGTATCAGAGAGGTCAGGAAAAGGGTGTTCAAAATCCGGAGGCTTATGCCATCAAGAACTGGATCATTCGCGCGCAGGGATTTCTGATCGACTGTGCGACAAAAGGATTTATGAACCACTATGAAGAAATCATGGCAGGGACGTTTCAAAGAGATCTCTTTCACGGTACCTTTGGAGAAAAACTGATGGAATGTCTCGGCAATATCGCATACCGGTATGTATTCTCTTCCAGAGAAATTTACCGGATGGAAGTCAAAGAAGCAGTGATCCTGGACTTTTTGATGGATCGTATGATCCAGGCTGTGTTGTACTATGATACCGACAGGGAGTTAAATGCCATTGACAGCCGGGTATTGTCATTTATTTCAGATAACTATAAAAAGGCTTACAGTTATCAGGCAGAAGGAAAGAGCGAGGCAGAGAAGCTGTATCTCCGCCTGCTTCTGGTGACAGACTATGTCTGTGGGATGACAGACAGCTATGCAAAGCGCCTGTATCAGGATATGAACGGGATTATTTAAGACAGCGGCACCAGTAGCCGAAGTCTTTATCCGTGCTGCATTCGTCTTCGGAGAGCGCCAGTTTTTGATGGTATTCTCTCGTAAACTGAGGAAATCCGAATAACTCGGCAGCATGTGCTTCACGGGGAGAATAAATACCGGGAACACCAAGCCACTGATGTCCGTCTTCTTCCAGTAAAAGAAGATGATGGTAGTTGTGGTATCCATGCAGCAGAAAGCTGTTGTTGGCAAGCCGCCAGAATGGTTTTTGCAGGGAGGAGAGATCTTCATAACTGAGTTTGCGTATGCGGGAAGTCGGTTCGCAAGGTTGTGCGGTTTCTTCTGGCGGCTCGCACATTTTTTCTTCTGCAAGGACAGATGGGGTTTCAGGTTCTGGAGCCGGTATAGATTCTGATTCCGAGTCCGGCTCCTGGCAGGGGGCGGGTTCCATCCAGTCAGTCAGAAGGTTTACAGAAAATGGCCGGTTGCCTGTAGAAGCGGCGAAATATCTGCCGTCTGCGGTTTGCAGAAGAAAACCATGGAGCTTCGCTAATGTCAGATTCGGTGGAAAGTCAGCTTCTGAAAGTGTGACACGACAGGATACACACTGATTTTGTGTGGGAAGCTCTGCCACAGTTTTTTTCCGGGGTTTGTCTTTCTCGAAAAAGAACATGGACAGAGGAAGTTTTTCCTGTGATGCAGCAGGAATCTGCCGGATGGAGATCTGGAGATGACAGGACTGAAAAGTCTGCGTCAGTTTTAAAAAGCCTACATTTCGAATTTTTTTGTCCGCTTGATATTCATAGAAATAATAGATACCGGGTGTCATATAATACCTCAGGTCTTGTCTTTCTTCTAATGTATTCAATGTGTGGGAAAAAAGAACCGGATCAGGGCAGAGAGAAATTGGAAAGAGGAAACATTATGAATCAGGATGAAAAATATATGCGGGAAGCGATCCGTCAGGCAAAAAAAGCATACGCTCTGGAGGAGGTTCCCATTGGCTGTGTGATCGTGTATCAGGATAAGATCATTGGACGCGGATATAACAGAAGGACAGTGGATAAGAACACACTGGCTCACGCGGAGCTGCAGGCGATCCGCAAAGCAAGCAAAAAAATGGATGACTGGCGATTGGAAGACTGCACCATGTATGTGACACTGGAGCCGTGCCAGATGTGTTCCGGAGCGATCGTGCAGGCGCGGATCAAACGGGTGGTAGTCGGGTGTATGAATCCCAAGGCGGGCTGCGCGGGTTCGATCCTGAATCTTCTGGATATGAAAGAGTTCAATCATCAGGTGGAACTGACAACGGGAGTTCTGGAAGAACAGTGCAGTGGGATGATGAAACAGTTTTTTAAGGAACTGCGTCAGAAACAAAAAGATAAAAAAAAGAAGTCTGAATAACTCAAACTTCCTGTTTTTGCGGAAAATCATTCGTGCATTACGCTTCGAATGCATCACCCCATACGTTACCTCGGTAGTTAACTCAACCCAGGCACCCCTACGGCACCCGAGAGGTTCTGCTTAGTGCTGCTTCGTTCCCGACCTGACACGGTTCACAGATTCCCGTCGCGTAGGACCCAAATCTCAACGCCACTTTCCGAGGGCAGCTATGCAATGCTGCACCCTCTGCGTAATATCACCCCTGCTATAGCGGATTGCAGGTACAAGGTACCGCTAACACCCCGGCTGCACGGTTTTTAATTTTACATGGTTTTGATTCAAATGTCAACGGATATGGAGGTTTTTATGAAAGTTTTACTGACAGCGATCAATGCAAAGTATATACATTCCAATCTGGCGGTGTACAGTCTGCGCGCCTATGCGGGAAAATATGCACAGCAGACAGAGATTGCAGAATATACGATCAACCAGACGATGGATGATATTTTGTCTGATATTTACAGGAAAAAACCGGATATTCTATGTCTGTCCTGCTATTTATGGAATATTTTATATGTGGAGCAGCTGATCACAGAGATTCACAAAGTGCTGCCAAAGATGCAGATCTGGCTTGGCGGGCCGGAAGTGTCTTACAATGCAGTTTCTGTGATGGAGCAATATCCACAGGTGACAGGTGTCATGTGTGGGGAAGGAGAAGAGACCTTTCTGGAACTGATGGAATATTGGAATCAGGAGAGGGAAAGTCTGGATACGATCAAGGGTATCGTATACCGGGAGAATGGAACCTGCCGGCAGAACCCGCCGCGCCCGGTCATGGATCTGAGTAAAGTGCCGTTTGTGTATGATCACATTGAGGATTTTCAGAATAAGATCATTTATTATGAATCCAGTCGCGGATGTCCGTTTTCCTGCAGCTATTGTCTCTCCTCGATTGATAAATGTCTCCGTTTTCGGAATCTGGAACTGGTCAAAAAGGAGCTTCAGTTTTTCATTGATCACGAAGTGCCGCAAGTGAAGTTTGTAGACCGCACCTTCAATTGTAAGCACAGTCATTCCATGGCAATCTGGACATACTTAAAAGAGCATGACAGAGGAAAGACGAATTTCCATTTTGAGGTGGCAGCAGATCTGTTAAATGAAGAGGAGATGGAGCTGATCGCGTCCATGCGTCCGGGGCTGATCCAGCTGGAGATCGGAATCCAGTCCACCAATCCGGAGACGATCACGGAAATCCGCAGAAAGATGAACTTTGAAGAAGTAAAGCGGATTGTAAAAAGAGTGCAGGAAAAAGGAAACGTACATCAGCATCTCGACCTGATCGCCGGGTTGCCGTATGAAGATTATGAGCGTTTTGCACAGTCCTTCCGTGATGTCTATGCATTGCATCCGGAGCAGCTCCAGCTTGGATTCCTGAAGGTGTTAAAAGGTTCCTATATGCATGAAAAGACGGAAGATTATCAGCTTTTATATCAGGATCGGCCGCCGTTTGAAGTGCTTTCTACAAAGTGGCTCTCCTATGATGACGTGATCCGTCTCAAAGGTGTGGAAGAGATGGTGGAGGTCTATTACAACAGCGGACAGTTTGTCAATACACTGCGATTATTAGAGGAAGAGTTTACAGATACGTTTGCTTTGTATGAAAGTCTGAGCCGTTATTATGAAGAAAACGGACTGCATATGATAAATCACTCCCGAATTACAAGATATGAAGTATTATTTGCATTTATCAAAGCATGTGTAGAAAAGAATGTGGAAAACTATCGGCAGATGTTGATACTGGATCTCTATTTACGGGAAAATGTGAAAAAAAGACCGGAGTTTGCAGGTGAAGTCAGCGTTGATAAGCAAAAAGCTTCTGCATTTTATGAAAAAGAGGCAGAAGAGCGCCGGTATTTGAAGGGCTATGAAGGATATGATAAGAGACAGCTTCGGAAAATGACGCATCTGGAGCAGATCAATGGAAATCTCTACGTGTTTGATTACCGGAACCGGAATGTTCTGACGAATCAGGCAAGCGTATTTTGGGTAGAAGGAGGAGACGAGGCATACCCATCCGGGCATCCAACACATGCCTGCGGCGGGCAGACTTCGTCTGATCATGTATGAAAAAACGGACAAAAGAAATTTTAGCGATTCTGGATGAGCAGTATGGACGGGAGTACGTCTGTTATCTGAATTATGAGACACCGTGGCAGCTTCTGATCGCAACCATGCTGAGTGCACAGTGTACGGATGCAAGAGTAAATATTGTGACGGCAGATCTGTTTCAGAAATATGATACACTGGAGAAGTTTGCCAATGCGGATTTAAAAGAGCTGGAACAGGATATCAAGCCGACTGGATTCTACCACAATAAGGCGAAAAATATCATTGCCTGTACGAAAGATCTACTGTATAAATTTGGAGGCGAGGTGCCGAGGAGTCTGGAAGATCTGACCTCTCTTGCGGGTGTTGGGAGAAAGACTGCCAATGTGATCCGGGGAAACATCTATCATGATCCGAGTGTGGTGGTAGATACACATGTAAAACGGATATCCAGACGCCTTGGCCTGACAAAAAACGAAGATCCGGAAAAGATTGAAACGGATCTGATGAAAGAACTGCCAAAAGATCACTGGATCTTATATAATATTCAGATCATTACTTTCGGACGGTCGATTTGTACAGCAAGAAGTCCAAAATGTGAGCAGTGCTTCTTGCAAAAATACTGCAAAGAGTTTAAAATGTAACCTAAAATACCCATTGGGTATGAGAATTTAAAGAGGTGAAAACAGTGGATTTTAATGATAAAAGAGTCAAAAGAGTGATTGCGATCGGAGCGCTGGTACTGGTCGTTGCGATGATCGCGACGATGATCCTGCCATATCTGGTATAGAAAAGTGGCTGTTGCGAACAGGAACATAGAGGGTTAAGGGAGACGGAAACGATGAAAGTTGGAAATGTATCACAGACAGTTTTAAAACGTTCTGTACTGAAACAACTGCATACAAAAAGAAAAGAGATTCTGACAGACCTTTCGGTGGAAGAGATGTGTACTGCGGTACAGATCAGGGACACAGAAGATGTGGTCTTTGCTTCGGCTGTAGTTTCTGGAAATTCCAAAAATATCGGGGTATATGCGATCATGCGTGCCGTGTTGGATCTGGAGACAAGGGGGGCTTCGGCAATTGGTGTTTCGGTACAGGTGATTCTGCCAACATATGCTTATGAGTCGCGGTTAAAAGAGATGTTCCGCTGTATGGAAGAGCGGTGTGCATCCTGGGGGATTGCAATAACATGTGCAAAGGCAGAGACCAGTCCTGCAGTGAGCCAGTCCGTGGTATCGGTGACTGCGGCAGGAAGTGTGGAAAAAGGACAGCTGCGTACGCTTGCTCAGGCGGAGCCGAATCAGGAAATCGTACTTTGTGGTTCGATCGCAGCAGAAGGCGTACTGCGTATTTTCGATGAGAAGAGAGAAGAGCTTTCAAAGCGGTTTGTTCCGGCATTTATGCGTCAGATCCAGGGGATAGAATCAGAACTGGAGGTTTTCCATGCGCTTCGCAGTGTGAAGCAGGAAAATACACCAAAAGGGGAACCACTGGTGACTGCAATGCAGCAGATTGGAAGCGGTGGAATCCTGGCGTCTCTCTGGGAACTGACAGAGGCGGCAAATGTGGGAATGCAGATTGAAATGTCCCGGATTTCAATTCGGCAGGAATGTGTGGAAGTCTGTGAATATTATCACCTGAATCCGTATCAGATGACTTCCGCAGGAACGGTTCTGATGGTTACCAGAGACGGCAATGCTCTTGTGCGGTGTCTGGAAGAGAGTGGGGCACGAGCCAGTGTGCTTGGGGTTACAACGGCAGATCATGCAAAAGTAATCACAAGCGGAGACGAAGTGCGTTATCTGGACAGACCTGCTCCGGATGAATTGATGCGCTGGTGGGAAGAGCAGGCACAAAAAGAGGTAAGATCAGAATAAGGAGAATAAAAACGATGGAAAAGCGAGAATTGATCCGAAAAGAAATTTTATACTATATAGAGAAAAACAGCAGAGCCAATCTTGGAGAACTGGCAGTACTGCTTGGAACAGATGAGGTGACAGTTGCCAATGAGATTGCAGAGATGGAGAAAGACAAAGTAATCTGTGGATATCACACGCTGATCGACTGGGACAAAGCAGGTGTGGAGCTTGTGACAGCATTGATCGAAGTGCGTATGACACCGCAGAGAAGTCAGGGATTTGACAAGATTGCAGAGCGCATCTGCAACTATCCGGAGGTACATGCAGTGTATCTGATCTCCGGCGGCTATGATCTTCTGGTTTCTCTGGAAGGAAAGACTTTAAAAGAAGTGTCGCAGTTTGTTTCAGAAAAACTTTCTACTCTGGATTCAGTGATCAGTACAGCGACTCATTTTATTTTGAAGAAATATAAAGACCACGGAACGATCCTTTCTTCAAAAAGTGAGTCAGAAAGGATGCTGGTGACACCGTAATGAGAAATCCATTATCAAAAAAGATCGTAGAGATCCAGCCGTCCGGCATCCGTAAATTTTTTGACGTGGCAAATGAGATGAAGGATGCGATTTCTCTGGGTGTTGGAGAACCGGATTTTGATACGCCGTGGAGAATTCGTGAGGAAGGCATTTTCTCTCTGGAAAAGGGACGTACATTTTATACATCCAATGCAGGACTCAAAGAACTAAGAGAAGAGATCTGCAGCTATCTGGAGCGGAAAATCGGAGTATCTTATGATCCGATGCAAGAGACCATGGTGACAGTCGGCGGAAGTGAGGCCATTGATGTGGCACTTCGCTGTATGCTGGATCCGGGAGATGAGGTTCTGATTCCGCAGCCGAGTTATGTATCGTATCTTCCATGTACGATCATGGCAGATGGCGTGCCGGTGATCATTCCGCTTCAGTACGAAAATGAATTTAAGCTGACAGTGGAGGATCTGAAAAAAGCAGTGACGCCGAAGACAAAAGTCCTGGTGATGCCGTTTCCGAACAATCCAACCGGATCGATCATGACAAAAGCAGATCTGGAGCCGGTGGCAGAGTTTATCAAAGAGCATGACCTGTACGTGCTCTCCGATGAGATCTATTCGGAATTAAGTTATCAGGGAGATCACGTTTCAATTGCAGCTCTGCCGGGGATGAGGGAGAGAACGATCGTGATCAACGGATTTTCCAAAGGCTTTGCCATGACAGGATGGCGTCTGGGATATTGCTGCGGACCAAAGCTGATCATTGAGCAGATGGTAAAGCTGCATCAGTATGCCATTATGTGTGCGCCGACAAACAGTCAGTATGCAGCGATCGAGGGACTGCGCCACTGCGGAGATGAAGTAGAGGAAATGAGAAAATCCTACAATCAGAGAAGGCGTTTCCTGATGCATGAATTCAAAAGAATGGGACTGGAGTGTTTTGAGCCGTTCGGAGCTTTTTACGTGTTCCCGAATATCAGTGAATTCGGCATGACTTCGGAAGAATTTGCAACCCGCTTTTTGATGGAAGAAAAAGTTGCGGTGGTGCCGGGAACTGCATTTGGAGAGTGTGGAGAGGGATTCTTGCGTATTTCCTATGCATATTCTCTGGAAGATCTGAAGGTGGCGCTGGGAAGACTGGAGCGCTTTATTGAAAAACTGAGAAATGAGGATAAAGCATCATGTTAAATATCGTGTTACATGAGCCGGAGATCCCGGCAAATACAGGAAATATCGGAAGAACCTGTGTTGCTACGAATACCAGACTGCATCTGATCGAGCCGCTGGGATTTCGTCTCAATGAGAAAGCATTAAAGCGTGCGGGGATGGATTACTGGGCAGATCTGGATGTAAGAACGTATATCAATTTTGAGGATTTTCTGGAGAAGAATCCGGGAGCAAAAATCTACATGGCGACAACAAAGGCTCCGAAAGTCTATACGGAAGTACAGTATGAGCCGGACTGCTATATCATGTTTGGAAAAGAGAGCGCCGGCATTCCGGAAGAGATTCTTGTGAACCACAAAGAGGACTGCGTGCGGATTCCCATGGTGGGAGATATCCGGTCTTTAAATCTTGGAAATTCAGTTGCCATTATTTTGTATGAAGCACTTCGCCAGCAGAATTTTGCGAATATGAATCTGGAAGGACATCTGCATGAGCTGAGCTGGGAACAGCAATAGAATGAAATAGAGAAAATCAGGAAAAATGGTCTTATATGCAATGATGCAGTAAGATCATTTTTTTCAATGTAAATCTGGACATCTCTTGCTTGTTGTAGTATAATTCAAATAAACAGTTCCACAATATAAAAACTAGTTTTACAATATGAAACTAAAATTGATAGGAAAGAATGTCAGGAGGAATCAAGATGGGAAACAACAGATTTGATTTATTATCATTAGGTGAGATTTTGTTGAGATTATCCCCGCCGGATAATGAAAGGATCGTCAGTGGGGAGACATTCCAGAAGCAGGTTGGCGGTGCAGAGCTCAATGTCGTGTCGGGAGTTTCGATTCTGGGGCTTCGCACAGGCGTTGTCTCCAAGCTGCCGGACAATGCACTCGGAATCTATGCAAAAGATAAGGTACGTTTCTGCGGAGTAAGCGATGATTTTCTGGTATATGATGACAGTCAGGATGCCCGTCTCGGGATTTACTACTATGAGAATGGTGCTTATCCGAGAAAGCCGGGAGTGGTGTATGACAGAAGACACACTTCTTTTGACAAGATCAGTCTGGAAGAACTGCCAAAGGAGATGTTCCAGAGCACCAGATGTTTCCACACAAGCGGGATCACACTGGCATTGAGTGAAAATATCCGCCGTACTGCCATCGAGATGATCAAACGATTTAAGGAAAACGGTACACTGATTTCGTTTGATGTGAATTTCCGTGGAAATCTCTGGACAGGACCGGAGGCGAAAGCATGTATTGAAGAGATTCTTCCGTATGTGGATATCTTTTTCTGCTCAGAAGAGACCGCAAGGCTGACATTCTTAAAAGAAGGCGATGCGAAGCGTATCATGAAGAGCTTCACACAGGAATATCCGATCTCTGTGGTGGCTTCTACACAGAGAATCGTACACAGTCCGAAAAAGCATACGTTCGGTTCAGTAATCTACAGTGCGAAAGAGGATTGCTATTACGAAGAGGAGCCATATCGCAACATTGAAGTTGTAGACCGGATTGGAAGCGGAGATGCGTATGTATCGGGGGCGTTATACGGACTTCTTGCGTATGATTTTGACTGTCAGAAAGCATTGGAGTATGGGAATGCGGCAGGAGCAGTGAAGAATACGATCAAAGGAGATCTTCCATCCTGCAGTAAAAGAGAGATGGATGCAATCATTCGAAATCACAAGCATGTAGGACCGGAACTGGAAATGGACAGATAAAAAACAGGACAGACATTCTTTTTATTTGGAGAATGCCTGTCCTGTTTTTTGTGAATACTAATGTAGATGTGTGCAGTTTGCAGCACGAGAAGAAAACAGCATATTTTATGAAGATTTCGAAATTAACAGAAAAATAGAATGATATGGATTTATATTTTGACATTATTACATTTTGCGGTATAATGACATTAAGTTCATGCGCAATGCATAGAATAGTTGCATTGTAATGGGGAAGTAAAGGAAGGTGGTGAAGAATCGATGGTGGAAGAAACAATCAAAGCAATCCGTGAAACCGAAGCAGCGGCAGATGTGATTGTAAAAGAAGCTGGGGAAAAAAGCCAGAAGATTCTGGAAGATGCCAGACAAGAGGCAGAACGTATGATCAAATCCCAGGAAGAAACACACCGGATTTCTGCACAGGATGCGATGCAGGATGCCAGAGAAAAAGCCAGGGTATTTCAGGAAGAGGCCCGTGTGCAGACAGAGAAAGAAATCAAGGTGTTAAAGGAGTTTGCTGTCCAGAAAGAAGCGGAGGCAGTGAGTGCAGTGATTTCTCAGTTAGTGTTGTGAAAAGAAATTAAAAAAGGAGGGAGTGCACTATGGCGGTACTGCAGATGCAAAAAATCAGTATCTGCGCCCTGAAAAAAGATCGAAAAGCAGTTCTGGAAAAGCTTCAGAGGATGAAGGTGATGGAGATCAGCCAGATTCTGGAGGAGGATCCTGATTTTACAACGATGGATACGAGACAGGAGCGAATGGAATTAGAAAAGAGCGCTTCACTTTCAGATCAGGCACTGGAAATTCTGGATCGGTATGCGCCGGAGAAGAAGTCGATGTTTTCTGCACTGGAAGGGAAAGCGCTGATCGAAGCGGGTGATTATGAAAAAGTGGTGGATCAGAAGGAACAACTTTTATGTACAGTCAAGAGGATCCTTGCGCTGGATAAAGAAAAGGCAGAACAAAAAGCCGGTATCCTAAAGCTGGAGAACAGTATGGAAAGTCTGACTCCGTGGATGGATCTTCATGTACCGATGAATTATGGCGGTACGGCACATACAGTGATGCTGATCGGAACCATGCCGCTTGCCACGCTGGAAGAGATCTATCAGATGCTCGCACAGGATGCACCGGAAGTGGATGGTGTGGATGTGTCCGTTATCTATTCGGATAAGGATACCGTGTATCTGGCGGTTGTTTGTCTTACACAGGATGCAGAAAAGCTGGAAGAAGTATTGAGAAGCCGTGGATTTGCAAGACCGTCCCAGATATGGGACAAAGAGCCTGCGGCAGTGAAGGCGGAGCTGGAACAAACATGTCGGGAGTGCAAAGAGCGCATTCTGGAAATTGAAAAAGAGGTACGGTCATTTGCCGGTGAGCGTAAAAATATCCGGATTCTTGCAGATGATTACAGGGTGCGGGCAGAAAAATACGAAGTGCTCGGAAAGCTGCCGCAGTCAGAACGGGCATTTTTCATTACAGGATATGCTCCGGCAAAAGATACAGGACGCATTGAAGAGAGTCTGACGAAGGAGTTTACGTGCGTCATTGATATTGAAGAAATCAAAGAGGATGAAGAATCGCCAACGCTTTTAAGCAACAATTCATTTTCCGCAAGTATGGAAGGAATTGTGGAGTCCTATGGACTTCCGAAGAGAGGAGAATTTGACCCGACGACGATTATGTCATTCTTTTATGTATTTTTCTTCGGAATGATGCTTTCTGATGCGGCGTATGGCGCCATCATTGCAGTGGCGTGTTTCGTATTATTAAAAAAATTCCCGCGGATGAGCCGGGGAATGTATCAATCGATCAAGATGTTTATGTACTGCGGAATTTCCACACTGATCTGGGGAATTCTGTTTGGCGGATATTTTGGGAATATTGTAGATATTGTATCCCAGAAGTTTTTCGGAACAACGATAACGGTGCCGGCTCTTTGGTTCATTCCATTGAATGACCCGATGAAGCTTTTGATGTATTCGATGCTGTTTGGTATGATCCATTTGTTTGTGGGACTTGGCATCAAAGGATATATGTGCCTGAAAGAGAAGAAGATCATGGATTTCTTCTGTGATGTGGTACTTTGGTTTATGCTTTTGATCGGGCTGATCCTGATGCTGCTTCCGAGTGAGATTTTTTCATCGATCTCGCAGATACAGATTGTATTTCCGGATGCAGTGAACCTGGTGGCAAAGGGACTGGCGATCGCGGGTGCGGTGGGAATTTTGCTGATGTCCGGCAGGGACAAGAAAAATCCGGCGCTGCGTCTTGCGCTTGGTGCTTATGATCTGTACAACATTACCGGATGGCTCAGTGATGTGCTGTCCTATTCCCGTCTGCTGGCGCTGGGACTGGCAACAGGAGTAATCGCATCGGTGATCAATCAGATGGGCAGCATGCTGCCAAACAATATTGCAGGCGTGATTTTGTTTCTCGTTATTTTTGTAATCGGGCATACGCTGAATCTGGCAATCAATCTGCTGGGAGCATATGTACACACGAATCGTCTGCAGTTTGTGGAGTTTTTCGGAAAATTTTACGAGGGAGGCGGAAGAGCATTTCATCCGTTCACCCCGGATACAAAATATGTAGATGTTAAGGAGGAATCTTAGTTATGAGCATTATGGAAAATTTAGGAATCGTGTATGCACTTTGTGGTGCGGCAATCGCAGTACTTCTCGCAGGTGCAGGCTCTGCGATCGGAGTTGGAATCGCAGGTCAGGCGGCAGCAGGTGTTGTAACAGAGGATCCAGGTAAATTCGCGAAAGTATTGATCTTACAGCTTCTTCCTGGTACACAGGGACTCTATGGTCTTCTGATTGGATTTATCACATTGTCTAAAATCGGAATTCTTGGCGGAGGACTTGCAGAGGTGGATGTGACAACCGGACTTCTGATTTTGGCAGCCTGCCTTCCGATCGGAATTGTAGGTCTGATTTCCGGAAGATCGCAGGGAAAGACAGCCGCAGCATCGATCGGGATCATTGCAAAAAGACCGGAGCAGTTTGGTAAAGCAATGCTGTTTCCGGCGATGGTAGAGACTTATGCAATCCTTGCACTTCTGATCTCTTTCCTGGCTGTCAGCGGAATTCAGGTGTAAATGAGTGAGCCAAAGTGAACGAAAAAGGAGAGCATGAAGGATGAGTGGATTAGAGAATATGAAACGTCAGATTCTGGACGAAGCGAATCACTCAGCGGAAGAACAGATCTCGAAAGCCAGGACAAAGGCGGAAGAGATTTTAAGAGAAGCAAGAGAGCAGATGGAGGAACAGAGCGCAGTCATGGCTAAAAAGTCGGAAGACGAGACAAAAGACTATGCACAGCGCATTGCATCTTCCAGTGAAATGCAGAGAAAGCAGGCTCTTCTGCAGGCAAAACAGGAAGTGATACAGGAGGTTCTTAACAAGGCATATCAGCAGGTACTGCATTTGGAACCGGAATCATACTTTGAGATGCTTCAGAAGCTGCTGGAAACATATGCACTTCCGCAGGAGGGAACAATCTATTTTTCTGCTGCGGATCTTGCGCGTATGCCGCAGAAATTTGAGGACGTGATTGAACAGACGGCACAGAAAAAAGGCGGTCATCTTGTGGTTTCGAAAGAACCGAAGGATATGGACGGCGGATTTGTGCTGGTTTATGGCGGGATTGAAGAAAATTGTACGATCAGGGCAATGTTCCACACAAAGCAGGATGAATTGTCGGATGTTGTACAGAAAATATTATTTGTATAGAGCGCAGCCGTTTTTTGCAGGCAGCAAAAGAAAGCGAGAAGGAGGGATTCGTCTTGAATGAATTGGAATATATCTACGCGGTTGCGCGCATACGGGCGCTGGAGAGTTCTCTGTTGACACAAAGTGTCATTGAACAGTTGATGGCGTGTCAGAACGAAACACAGTGCCTTCAGCTTTTGAGCGAGAAGGGATGGGGAGATCCGGCGGATGCACACGATCCGGTGAAGATGCTGCAGCGGGAAGAGGAGAAAATCTGGGAAGTGATCTCGGATATCGCTCCGGATTTGTCTGTTTTTGATGTGATGTCCTACACAAAAGTGTTTCACAATGTAAAAGCAGCAATCAAAGCAGTATGTACAGGGACAGAGGATCGGAATGTTTTTTACAATGATTGTTCCATTCCCGGGGCGCAGATGCTGGAGATTGTAAAGAATAAAGAATTCTGGCGTCTTCCGCCGGCAATGTCAGAGGCAGCTCAGGAAGCGTATGACGTGCTGCTTCATACCGGTGACGGACAGTTGTGTGATGTGATCGTGGATCGGGCAGCGCTGAAAGCGATTTCTGAGGCCGGAAGAAACGCAGAGGATGCGATCATCCGTGATTATGCAGAGTCTGCGGTAGCAATCGCAGATATCAAGATTGCAGTCCGTTCTCAGAAAACAGGAAAAAGCCAGGAGTTTTTAAAGCGTGCTCTGGCACCCTGCGATACAGTTCAGGTGGAGCTTTTGGCAAAAGCAGCTGCAAACGGCATGGATGCGATCCGGGATTATCTGCTCACAACTGCCTATGCAGGTGGGGCAGAAGCATTGGCAGAGTCACCGTCCGCATTTGAGCGGTGGTGTGACAACCGGATGATCGAAACCATGAGACCGCAGAAATATCAGGCATTTTCTGTGGGACCGCTGGTGGCATATATTGTGGCGCGGGAAAATGAGATCAAGACAGTTCGAATCATTCTGACCGGAAAACAGAATCAATTTCCGGAGGAGGCAATTCGGGAAAGGATCAGGGAGATGTATGGATAAGATAGCAGTAATCGGAGATTATGACGGCATTTACGGCTTCCAGACACTGGGTCTTTCGATCTGCCCTGTCAGAGATGCCGAAGAAGGGAAAGAAAAACTGCGCCAGCTGGCCCTGGAGTGCGGGATTATCTACATTACAGAGGCTCTGGCGGCAGAACTGCCGGAAGAGATCGGGCGATATAAAGAACAGGTCATGCCTGCCATCATTCAGATACCGGGTGTATCCGGCAATACAGGAGCAGGTGTAGAAGGCGTGAAAAAAACCGTGGAGCAGGCAGTCGGTTCGGATATCCTGTTCTCACAGGAATAATGGGAGGTAGATTCGGCAATGAGTAAAGGCGTAATTAAAAAAGTAGCAGGACCGCTGGTCATTGCCTCTGGAATGCGCGATGCGAATATGTTTGATGTCGTGCGTGTAAGTAAGCAGAGACTGATCGGTGAAATTATAGAGATGCACGGAGATGAGGCGTCTATTCAGGTATATGAGGAGACATCCGGACTCGGACCGGGAGAGCCGGTGGAATCCATGGAAGTGCCAATGTCCGTAGAACTCGGACCGGGGCTGATTACCAGCATTTACGATGGAATCCAGAGACCGCTGGATGATATCATGAAAATTTCAGGCAACAGTCTGAAGCGTGGTGTGGAAGTTCCGTCTCTGAAACGAAATCTGAAATGGGAGTTTGTTCCGACTGTTAAAGTCGGAGATGAAGTCGAAGCAGGAGATGTGATCGGTACGGTCCAGGAGACGCCTGTGGTACAGCAGAAGATCATGGTTCCTTATGGAGTAAAAGGGACGGTCAAAGAGATCAAAGCAGGAGAATTTACGGTTGAAGAAGTGGTTGCCGTTGTTGCCACTGATACGGAGGACAGAGAGCTTACCCTGATGCAGAAATGGCCGGTCCGTAAAGGGCGTCCGTATCAGAGAAAGCTTCCGCCGAAGATGCCGCTTGTAACCGGGCAGCGTGTGATCGATACGTTCTTCCCGATTGCAAAGGGCGGTGTGGCAGCCGTGCCGGGACCGTTCGGAAGCGGTAAAACTGTCATTCAGCATCAGCTTGCAAAATGGGCAGAGGCAGATATTGTGGTGTATATCGGATGTGGAGAGCGTGGAAATGAGATGACGGATGTTCTGAATGAATTTCCGGAGCTGAAGGATCCAAAGACAGGCCAGTCTCTGATGCAGCGAACGGTTCTGATCGCAAATACATCGGATATGCCGGTGGCAGCCCGTGAGGCTTCGATTTACACCGGGATTACGATCGCAGAATATTTCCGTGATATGGGATACTCGGTGGCATTGATGGCAGATTCTACATCCCGCTGGGCAGAGGCCCTTCGTGAGATGTCCGGACGTCTGGAAGAGATGCCGGGTGAAGAAGGGTATCCGGCATATTTGGGAAGCCGGCTGGCGCAGTTCTATGAGAGAGCCGGACATGTGATCTCACTTGGAAAAGATGGAAGAGAAGGTGCGCTTTCTGTAATCGGTGCGGTATCCCCTCCGGGTGGAGATATTTCCGAGCCGGTTTCTCAGGCAACGCTTCGTATCGTGAAAGTATTCTGGGGACTGGATTCCGCACTGGCTTACAAACGGCATTTCCCGGCAATTAACTGGCTGAACAGCTATTCTTTGTATCTGGATGATATGGAGACATGGTTCAATGCCAATGTGGCATCTGACTGGATGGAAGGCCGTCAGAAGATGATGACACTTCTGCAGGAAGAGGCAGAGCTGGAGGAGATCGTAAAAATGGTAGGTATGGATGCTCTTTCACCGGGTGACCGGCTGAAAATGGAAGCGGCCAGATCCATCCGTGAAGATTTCCTGCATCAGAACTCTTTCCATGAGATCGATACGTATACTTCGCTGAAAAAACAGCATATGATGATGAAGCTGGTCATGGCATTTTATGAGAAGGCAGTGGAGGCACTTTCAGGCGGTGCATCTTTGCAGGATCTGATCAATATGCCGGTCAGAGAGCAGATCGGACGTTTTAAATATGTGCACGAGGACGATCTGGATACAGAATACGAGAAAGTAAATCAGGAACTGGATGCGGAAATTTCTGCTGCACAGGGGAAGGAGGGCTTCTAAATGCCAAAAGAGTACAGAACCATACAGGAAGTAGCCGGACCTTTGATGCTGGTGCGCGGTGTAGAAAATGTAACTTATGATGAACTGGGAGAAATTGAGCTTGCAAGTGGGGAGACAAGGCGCTGTAAAGTGCTGGAGATCAATGGAAACGATGCATTGGTGCAGTTGTTTGAAAGCTCCACAGGAATCAACCTGTCCAACAGTAAGGTCAGATTCTTAGGACGAAGCATGGAGCTTGGTGTATCTGAGGATATGTTGGGCCGTGTATTTGACGGACTGGGCCGCCCCATCGACAATGGACCACAGATTCTGCCGCAGGCACGGATGGATATCAACGGACTTCCGATGAATCCAGCTGCGAGAAGCTATCCGGAGGAATTTATCCAGACCGGAGTCTCTGCGATTGATGGATTAAATACACTGGTACGTGGACAGAAACTGCCGATCTTTTCAGCATCCGGACTGCCCCATGCAAAACTGGCTGCCCAGATTGCAAGACAGGCAAAAGTACTGGGAACGGATGAAAAATTTGCGGTTGTATTTGCTGCGATGGGAATTACTTTCGAAGAGTCCAACTTCTTTGTGGAGAGCTTTAAGGAGACCGGAGCCATTGACAGAACGGTTTTGTTTGTAAACCTGGCAAATGACCCGGCCATTGAGCGAATTGCAACGCCGAAAATGGCGCTGACGGCTGCGGAATATCTGGCATTTGAAAAAGATATGCATGTGCTGGTCATTCTGACAGATATCACCAACTATGCGGATGCGCTGCGTGAAGTGTCTGCAGCACGAAAAGAAGTGCCGGGACGACGTGGATATCCGGGATATATGTACACAGACCTTGCCACGATGTATGAGCGTGCGGGGCGTCAGAACGGCAAAAAGGGAAGTATCACGATGATTCCGATCCTGACCATGCCGGAGGATGACAAAACCCATCCAATCCCTGACCTGACCGGATATATTACAGAAGGACAGATTATTTTGAGCAGGGAGCTGTACCGAAAAGGCGTGACACCTCCGATCGATGTACTGCCGTCCCTTTCCCGTCTGAAAGACAAAGGAATCGGAGAGGGCAAGACCAGAGCTGATCATTCCAATACCATGAATCAGTTGTTTGCAGCTTATGCACGCGGAAAAGATGCAAAAGAGCTGATGGTGATCCTGGGAGAGGCGGCGCTGACTGAGATTGACCTGATGTATGCAAAATTTGCAGATGCATTTGAAAAAGAATATGTTTCTCAGGGATACAATACGGATCGAAGCATTGAAGAGACGTTGAATATCGGATGGAAACTCCTTTCCATGCTGCCAAGAACCGAGTTGAAGCGTATCGACGACAAGTTTTTGGATCAGTATTATCAGGCATAAATGTTATGCCCGGAAAGAGAGGTGAGAAACGATGGCATCAAAACAGGTAAATCCTACCCGTATGGAATTGACCCGTCTGAAAAAAAAGCGGATCACGGCAATCCGCGGACATAAGCTTTTAAAAGACAAGCGGGATGAGCTGATGCGTCAGTATCTGGATCTGGTGCGGGAAAACATGGAAGTGCGTAAAAAAGTGGAAGCCGGGATTCTCGCAGCAAATAAAAATTTTGTCATTGCCAAAGCGGGGATGTCTGAGGCGGCACTGAATACTGCATTGATGGCACCAAAGCAGGGGATCACACTGACACCCGGGGAAAAGAATATCATGAGTGTCAACATTCCGACATTTGCATATCAAACGAGAACCGCGGATGAAAATGACATTTATTCGTATGGATTTGCATTTACATCCAGTGATCTGGATGGAGCAGTAAAGTCTCTGGCAGATATCCTGCCGGAGATGATCCGGCTGGCAGAATGTGAGAAGGCATGTCAGTTGATGGCAGCAGAGATTGAAAAGACAAGGCGACGTGTCAACGCGTTGGAACATGTGATTATTCCTGAGGCAGAAGAGAACATTAAATATATTACCATGAAGTTAGATGAGAATGAACGAAGCACTCAGATCCGTCTGATGAAGGTGAAAGATATGATGCTGGAGGATGCGCATCATTATAAAGAGAAGATGCAGGAATAAAAGTGATAAACAGTATTGACGGAATAAAAAGAATATGTTATAACTAACAATGATTAGAATAAACTAATAAAATGCAATTCGTAAGAGTTGCATTTTTAAAAGAATGATAGTTAGCGAAAACTAACTTGAAACGGAGAAGGACATGGAAAAAAAGAAAAAGTGGATCATTACAGGAGTGATACTGCTGGTGATTCTGATTTTCGGAGTCGGAATTTACTGGTATACAAGACCGAAAGAGGTAACCAGCTACACACCGGAATTTGAAACATCACAGACAAAGAAAGAGAGTGAAAAAAACACAGGAAATGTGGAGGCGGGAATTCAGATTCCGGGATATAAGACGATTATAGTCGCAGCAGGAACGAAAGACGTATCTGTAGAGCTTGTCAATCCGGAAGAAAATAACGTATATTTTGAGATTTCTTTTTATCTTCCGGAAACTAAGGAAACAATCTACACATCAAAACTGATCAGCCCGGGACAGACGTTATATGATATCACGCTGGAACGCGAATTGGAAGCAGGAGAATATCCATTGACTGTGCAGTATAAAACATACAGCATGGATGAAGAATACACACCCCGCAATGGGGCAGAGGTCAACTGCACGTTGATCGCACAGTAATACATGTTATAAATTTCTCGACGGTTCTGAGCCGGATAAAGGCGCGCGTATATCCGGAAGACGGCAGAGGATTTATATAGAAAAGCCCGCAGCAGCGGAATTTAGTATCTATAAACACCTGAACAGGGAGGAAAAGCAAGAATGAGACTTAAAAAATTATCAGGCGTTGTCCTGGCAGCAGTAATGACAGTTGGCATGTGCAGTACCGCATTTGCAGCAGATACAGAGTTGAGCAACGGAGATTATACAGGAACGATTCATTTCCTGAATGGAAACGGATCCGGTAAACTGAGCATGTGCGATCCGATCTTTGCGCATGAAGCAGATATTGAATTGACAGATGATACAGCGGAACTGACTTTCTATGTGGCATATCCGATTCCGAGTTTTGCAGATCAGGGAACAGACGGTACACTGAAAGATGTTGTGATGACTATTGACGGAACACAGTATAAAGCAGAATCTGATATCACGACAAAAGCAGTGAAGACATTTGATACAGATGCTTCTTTATTTGGAATTAAAGCAGGAGACCAGCTTGCAACACAGGCACTGACACTGGAACTGCCAAGAAGTGCAGTAGACAATCTGAAGACACAGGTAGAGACTTCTGCTTATGTAAATGTTTTCATGAATTCTACACAGAACTTCTTTGTGCAGGTGACAGATTTAAAAGCAGCAGCTTTGCCGGATACTCCTTCAGAAAACACACAGAACATGGAAATCAGCGCAGATGTAGAAGAACAGATTTCAGAGCCTTCTTATACAGTGACAGTTCCTGCTTCTGTTGCAATGGGAACTTTGAGTACAGAAGAGGATAACACACAGGCTTACAAAGTTCTGGTGAAAGCATCTGATCTTGACGGAACACTGTCTGTGACAGCTCCGGAAACAGGAAATCTGAACAGCGATAAAAATGCGCTGGCATTCGCGAACAGCTTCGGTACAAAGAATGTGACAGCAGATACAGAAGGAACAGAGCTGACAGGTGAGATCCGTGTGACGGCTGCAAACGTAAAAGCAGCGGCAGCCGGAAATTATACAGGAACAACTACATTTGCAATTTCATATGCCGCAAATAAGTAGAATCTTCTAAAACAGCAATATGAATTCGAAAATCCTCAGACATTGGCGGCTGAGGATTTTCGTCTTCAACGAGGGAAAAAAGACTCATGACCACAGTGAATGAGAAAAGATGGAGAAAATAGATGAAGTGGAAAAAACAAGGGAAAAAGAGAGAGATCAAAGCACTGGCATTTGTCCTGGCAGCAGGGATGCTGCTGCAGCCGGCAAGTGTGAACGCATCGTCGGAAAGTATGAAGATTTCTGCGGATATCGTGCAGGAGGACCAGAAGCCGTCGTATATGGTAGTAGTACCTTCTTCTGTTGCACTTGGTTCTTTAAGTACACAGACAGATACCGTACAGAATTATGAAGTCCGCATAAAAACAACAGATGCAAAAGGAACGATAGAGGTATCTGCACCTGAGAGCGGCGTACTTCATAATCAGGAAAATACGCTGGAATTTACCAATAACTTTGGAAAGCAACAGATTACGGCGGATCAGGTCAGAGAGGCAAATGCAGCAGGCGGGGAACAAATCCTTCAGGGAGCACTTACGATCGCAGCAGAGGAAGTATCCGGTGCAAAAGCGGGAAACTATACAGGAACAACTACATTTACGATTTCCTATAAACAAAGTGATGACAGCCAGGATCCGGATGATGGCAACGAGCAGCCGGATATTCAGAATTTAGAGGATGGAGTATATTCTGTCACGGGAAATGTCGTAAAGGTAGATAAAGTGACAGCATCGATGGCGGATAAAGCGATTGTGCATACTATGAAGCTGACTGTAAAAGAGGGAGTATATTTTCTTACGATGAATTTTCAGGGGCTTACAGTAGGGGACAAGTTGGGATATCTTGGAACACTCCGATACTATCAGACGGGATATACCACAGATGCCAGAGGGAATATACAGGGAACACTTTCTGATGTCACTGTTGATTCCGTGCAGAAAAACAGCGATGGCAGCAAGGTGAGTGATGCATATGGTACGGATTATCCGGATCTGGTCACATTTCCACTGATCCCGGAAACATTAAAGGATGGATATGTACCGCTGCAGGTGGTAGTGCCGCTGATGGAAAGTATTTCTGCAGGAACAGGAACACAGCAGATGTACGTGAAGCTTGACTGGAGTACATTGAAAAAGACAACAGAGGATGATCCGTCTTTCACAGAAGATGAGAATCATAACAACAATAACGGGGGAACAAATCAGAATGGCGGTTCTTCCCTAAACGGCGGTTCCACACTGAAGCCGGGATCTTCTACACTTGGCAGTTCTTCCTTAAAGAGCGGACTTTCCAGCTCTTCTCTTAATGGAAGCAGCAGTCTTAAGAATGCGTCCAGTGTAAAAACAGGGGATGAGCTGCCATATATGTGGCTGTGTATTGCGGGACTGGCAGTGGGGATTTTGCTGTGCTGTGGTCTTTTATATAGAAGAAAACGGAAGAAAACGACAGGAGACGGAGTATGAGAAAGAAACAGAAGAATGGAATGCTTCAGAAAATGCTGATGGCAGCCGTATTTTTACTTGTGCTGACAGTAATTCCGCCACAAACTGCAAGGGCTGCATCCGGAACAGTCTATACCTGTTCTGTTACTCCGAGCTATTCCAATCCGGTGACCGGAGAGATTGAGGATGCAGGCGGAGAGGCTGGATATGCTACCGGTCAGGGAATGGTGCAGAGCGTGGTGTACTCCACCGGAATCCTGGAAGTGACAGATAGCGGAGAGTATTATCTGACGGTGCGTCTCGGGATGATGGATTATGCAAGCGGTCACAGCTTCTGGGTTCAGAATGTGGGTGATTCCGGCTGGTCTGCTCCGGCAGTGGGACAGACGGGAAGCGGAAGTGACGGAAACGGAACGACTGCGGATATTTGTATTCAAGTTCCCAGCGAAAACTGTGTGGTAAGAGCATCCATGTATGTAGAGCCGATGGGAAGAGAGGTCATTTATTATTTTTATCCGAGCGGATATTCCGAGGGAAATACTACGGATATGACAGCAACTATGGTGACGGCAGCATCCGGCAGCAGTGAGACTGCAAACAATACATCCGGTGCAAGTACAAATGCATCTGCATCATCTGTGGCATCATCTGCGTCTGCCGCTGGAGGAAATGCTGTGTCTGGCAGTGCGTCTTCCCAAGAGACAACAAAGCAGAGCTCGTCGGAAGAAACAAAAAAATCGTCTGATCTGCAAAGCAGTATTACCGAAACAGCGGCACCGTCTGCATCAGATACATCAATCAGTGATGCAAAAGGACTGAGTCTTTCGACAGAAGCTCAAACAGAGGATGGCAGTGGGGAAAAGGGATCACTGTCAACTGCCGGAACCATTTTCGGAACAGCTGCGGCAGTGACGATTTCCGGATTGATCCTGATGGGAGCAGCAGCGGGAATCTTGTATTTGTTCCGAAAAAACTGGTACCGCTGGGGCGGAGGCGAAGATGATGATGCGTAGAAAAAAGAAAAGGAGTATAGCATTTTTGCTTGTGTGTGCATTGCTTCTGGTCGGGTGTTCTTCCGGTACTTCCGGGGAGACAGATGCAATCAAGGCAGCTAAACAGAAAGTGCAGGCACTTGGAAAGGAACCCAAGCTGATTGCCACATCCCCCGCAGTTGCAGCGATCTGTGATCGTCTGGAGCTGGATCTGGTGGGAGTGTGCTCAACTTCTGTTTCCACGATTCCAGAGCGGTATGAAGATCTGCCGGAGATAGGGACGGCGATGAGCCCGGACATGGAAGTAATCGCATCCCTGAACCCGGACTGGATTCTAAGTCCATCTTCCCTACAGAGCGATCTTCAGCCTAAATATGAAGCGATTCACACGGACTGGGCATTTTTGAATTTAAGAAGTGTGCAGGGAATGTATCAGTCAATTCAGGAACTGGGAGAAATTTTCGGAAAAGAAGAAAAAGCCGCGGAGCTTGAGAAAGAATTTACGGATTTTTATGAAGAATATAAAACCGTAAATCAGGGAAAAGAAAGTCCGAAGGTATTGATTCTGATGGGACTGCCGGGATCTTATATCATTGCAACGGAAAACTCTTATGTGGGAAGTCTTGTGGAGATGGCAGGCGGAGAAAATGTATATGCCGGAACAGATCAGGAATTTCTGACAGTGAATACAGAGGATATGAAGTCAAAAGAGCCGGACATGATTTTATGTACTGCACATGCGCTTCCGGAACAGGTCACAAAAATGTTTCAGGAGGACTTTGCAACCAATGATATCTGGAAACATTTTGATGCGGTAAAAAACGATAAAGTGTACTATCTTACTTATGAATTGTTTGGCATGAGCGCAACGTTTGAGTATCAGAAGGCACTACAGGAACTGCAGACGATTTTGTATCCGGATACACAGGATGAAGCAAAGAAGGGAGAGTAAAAGATGAAGTATAAAAAAACAGCAGGAACAATACTTGCATTTGCGGTTATGATCCTGTTATTGACGGTACTCTTTTTTGCATCGGTGAATATCGGCAGCTTAAAGGTTGGGGTGCCGGATATCCTGCAGGGGATGATCGGGAAGGGAAGCGAGGAAGTAAGCACCGTTTTTGATCTGCGTCTCCCGAGGATTTTTATCTCGATACTGGCAGGAGCTGCCACGGCAGTTTCCGGAGTTTTGTTTCAGGCGGTTCTGAAAAATCCACTGGCAGATCCGGGAATCATCGGAATTTCCAGCGGTGCAACCTTTGCCGCAATTTTGATCACAGCATTTGCTCCGACGCTGTTTTTCTTTACACCGGTGTTTGCATTTTTTGGAGGGGTGCTGGCATTTTGTCTGGTGTACACTCTGTCGTGGAAAGGCGGCTTAAGTCCTTTGCGGGTCATTCTGACCGGAGTCGCTGTGAATGCAATGTTCACCGGTCTTTCCAGCGGACTCAACTCCATGAATGGTGGAAATATGTCCGGGGTAGCGGCAATCGTCAACGGAAATATTACGATGAAGACATGGGATGATGTGCGGATGCTTGCGCCATATGTGCTGGCAGGGATTGTACTGGCAGTGGTGCTTGCCGGTATGTGTGATATTCTGTCACTGGAAGATAAGACAGCCAGAAGTCTCGGCGTCAATGTAAATCTGATGCGGATCCTGATTTCTCTTGTTGCTGTGCTGCTTGCGGCAATTTCTGCGGCTGTGGCAGGAAGTATCAGTTTCCTGGGTCTGATCGTGCCGCATATGGGAAGAATCCTGGTAGGAAGCGAGCATAAAAAGCTGCTCCCGTTTTCCATGCTGCTGGGTGCTTTTTTGTTTCTTCTGGCAGATACTGCAGGGAGGACCATCGCAGCGCCTTATGAAATTTCAGCATCGATTCTGATGAGTGTCGCAGGCGGTCCGTTTTTCATGATTCTTTTGAGGAGGTCTAAGAAGTATGCAGACTAAACCGGCAATGGAAGTTCGAAATCTTTCGTTTTCCTACGGAAAGCAGAAGGTACTAAAAGATGTATCTTTGAAAATTGAAGAAGGAAAGATCACAACGATTCTGGGTGCGAATGGATGTGGAAAATCGACACTGTTTTCTCTGATGACAAAAAACAAGTATTCCAGAAAAGGAAATATTTTTCTCAATGGAAAAAACGTTTTAAAATTGAGCTTGAAGGAATTTGCCAGGAAAGTAGCGATCGTGCAGCAGTACAACACGTCAAGTGACGACATTACTGTGGAGCGTCTGATCGCATTCGGGCGGACACCTCACAGAAAGATGATGCAGGCAAAGACAGAAGAAGATGAGCGTCTGGTCGAATGGGCGATGGAGGTGACAAACCTGACTGAGTATCGGGACAGGGCGGTGCAAAAGCTTTCCGGAGGGCAGAGACAGAGAGTGTGGATCGCCATGGCACTGGCGCAGAATACCCGTATCTTGTTTCTGGATGAGCCTACCACATATCTGGATATCCGATATCAGATTGAGACACTGGAGCTGATCAGAAAGCTGAACCGGGAATACCAGATCACCATCGTTATGGTACTTCATGATATCAATCAGGCAATTTATTTTTCAGACAGGCTGGTCGGACTCAAAGACGGACAGGTCGTTGTGGAGGGAGCACCACAGGAGGTGATCACTCCGGACAGTATCGAAGATCTGTATGGAATCCGGCTGCGTGTGGCAGAGGTAGAAGGACAGAAGATGGTCATGACAGTGTAGGAGAAAAAGCGATTGAGTAAAGGATAAGGGAGCAGTTCATTTCGACCAGCTCCCTTATTTCTCAACTTAATGATATTTTTTAATAATTTTATTCATGGTATCCCATTTTGCTTCCATGTCAGATACCAGCTTAAACTGTGTCCGGCATCTGTCCAGGTTGTGATTCTCACGGTGAATCTTAAAGTAAGTATCTCCCTGCAGATAATCTGTCAAAAATCTCATACCACATTCGAAGGTCATTACTTTGGCTCCAAGAGGCAGCAATTCAATTTCTTTTGTTGTTAATTTTCCGGCACAGCCTTCAATAAATCCTTTTGCGTAAATATCAAATAAGTTCATATCACACTGGATTTTATCCAGGTCAGTTTCATCCTCTGCACCTGTGCTTGCACCAAAACGGATTGAATCACCAAAGTCATTCATGGCAAGACCGGGCATAACGGTATCCAGATCGATGACACAGATTCCTTTGTGGGTTTCGTTATCGATCATAATGTTATTTAATTTTGTATCATTATGCGTTACACGAAGTGGCAATTCTTTGTTTTCAAGCATATCTCCAAATGCATTTGCGAGATCTTCATGAGCAAGAACAAACTGAATTTCATTCTGAACAGAATGTGCACGTCCGCAAACATCTTCTTTCACAGCTTTTTTAAATGTTTCAAAGCGGGCTTTTGTATCATGGAATCCTTTTATTGTTTCGTGAAGTGTTTCTGCCGGATAATCTGCCAGTAATCTTTGGAAATTGCCAAAAGAGACTGCGCTTTGATAAAAGTCTTCCTCACTTTCTACCTGGTCGTAACTTGTAGCGCCTTCAATAAAATTATAACATCTCCAGTATTCACCCTCGGAATCCACAAAATATGAGTTTCCGTCTTTGGTCGGAATCACGTTTAATGTTTCTCGTTCAGGATCCCCGCCGTTTTCAATGATTTTTTTACGGAGAAATGATGTCACTCCTAAAATATTTTCCATTAACTCTTCCGGGTTTTTAAAAATATTTTTATTCATGCGCTGTAAGATTACACGGCCTTCGGTTCCATCTTCTCTTTTTAATGTGACCAAAAAGGTATCGTTGATATGTCCGCTTCCGTAACGTACTGCCTTCATTACCATTGCGTTGAACTGGAAATTGAGCAATGCTTCCGTTTCCCCGCACCAGACTTTTTCCGGATAGATACCGTCGTCTTTCATAGTCTGAATTGCATTTACGACAACCTGTTTATCATCCTTGTATGTCACACCGTACCATTTATCTTTTGAGGTAAGCACAGACACGGTTGCCCGATTTTCTTTTAATAAATTACTTACTACGGTTGGGAGGAAATATTCACATTTTAATGGATTATGTTCTAAACCTTCTTTCAGAAATGCAGCAAATCCTGCTTTGATTTCCTGAAGAAATCCTTCCGAGAATCCCCACATATTCATAGAAACGACAGCATCCATTGGAAGCTCTGTCCAGGAGGCTCCATCATCCTCTGTAAAAGCGGCCCGCTCTCCCTTTTTTTCAATATGAGTGCGTTCGGTAACTTCTACTAAATATCCATTTTCATCCACAGTACAAACGCCCCGTGCGACATGACCGTTTTCTGTCAATGTATTTTTTAAATGATATCCTACCATTGTAAAACGGTATTTATCATCATCTTTCTGTGTTGACAGGAAATGATAAATTTTCTGGAATGCATCTCTTCCATAGTAATCATCCGCATTGATCACAGCAAAAGGACCATCTACAACATCAATACAGCTGAGAACGGCATGTGCGGTTCCCCATGGTTTTATTCTTCCGTCTGGAACTTCAAACCCTTCCGGAAGATTCGTCAAGTCCTGGAATACGTATTCTACGTCCATGACGTCTGCCATACGATTTCCGATTACTTCTTTAAAATCTTTCTCATTTTCTTTTTTGATAATAAAAACGACTTTTTCAAATCCTGCTCTTTTGGCATCAAAAATGGAAAAATCCATGATGATATGTCCCTGATCATCGATTGGGTCAATTTGTTTTAATCCTCCATAACGGCTTCCCATTCCTGCGGCCATAATGACTAATACTGGTTTTTTCATAATATATTCCTCCATATAATTATCATTGATTTGATAGATTTGTGAAAATTAACGCAGATTCTCTACAAAAGTGTCGAAATCTACAACGGTCCCGTTTGCTCTTGATTCCTCGGCTGCAAACACGATCAGGTGATTATTTACGGATGTTCGGATGTCAGAAACAGAGAAGCCTTGATATTCCCCAGTCAGATACTCATAAAGAGAGTACACAATGCCATCATCGCCGCCGCCATGCCCATTCGTAATGCCATCTTTGGCAACAATCGGAATTTCTGTAGTCTGCTTTGTTTCGAATTCATATATTGTAATAGGAGTTCCGAGCCCGTCCATTGCTGCGTGCAATTCCCCTTTTGTTCCCATAATATGTATAAATCTGCCGCCTTTGTTGAAGGCATTCATAGTAAAGGTAACAGTGATATCATCTTCAAAAATCATATTGACAGTCTGATGGTCTACAACATCGTTATCACATTTGAATACACACTTTCCATATTGTGTTGTACGAAGTGCTGTTTCCACCATTTCATCAGTGGGATTTGCTTCTCTGGTTGAGGTTGTTCGAAACCAGTCATTTTCCTTATCGTCCAGATAAAGTCTGACAGCATTATATGGGCAGGTGTCTGCTTTCGGACATCCCTGAATACAATAGTCCGGTGCATCTTTTGGAGCATTTTCCTCTTTAAAATAGGATAAGGCGCCAAAAGATTGTACTTTTTTACACTTCTTTCCAATTAACCATTGCAGAATATCCATATCATGGCAGGATTTTTGCAACAGCATACAGGAAGATCTTTTAGAGTTCCCCCAATTTCCTCTGACAAAACTGTGGCTTTGATGTACATTTCCAACACATTCTTCATGATTAACAGAAATAATATCTCCCAGTCTTCCGTCATTGATCAGTTCTTTGATTGTAATAAAAAATGGTGTATATCGAAGTACGTGACAAACAATGACTTTACTTCCCATTTGTTCCGCATAATCTGCAATTTTATTGCATTCCTCCGGGTCCGGGGATACTGGTTTTTCCAATAAAATGTCATATTGCAAAGAAATTGCTTTCAGTGTCGGTTCCAGATGTTGTTTGTCCATCGTTGAAATAACAGCAACATCCGCGATCTTTCCAAGATCAAGTAATGGCTTCCAATCTTCAAAGCACAGATCATCGGCTATCTGATGTTTTTTCTGGATATTATTTCTACGGCTCTCGATGGGTTCTGCAACTGCAATAACTTTGAATTTGTCACTCATCTGAGCCATAATATCGGTATATGTTTCACCCCTGTTTCCTGCACCGATCAAAATTACTTTTAAAACTTTGTCCATGTTCATTCTCCTTCTTATTTACAGGACTCTTTGTTAGTGTTATTATACACATATAAAAAGAGCAAATCTATGCAATAAAAGTCCAAAAATATGTAATTTTAGATCAGGAATGGGGAGGAGCTGTATGTTGATCAAAAATGAATTTCCGGCAATTCCGATTATCGAACAAATTCATATAACCAGTATGCATTCTTTGTTTAAAATTCATTATGAGTGTGGTTTTGAATTTCCAGGTGAGACGCACGATTTCTGGGAATGCTTGTATATTTTAGACGGGGAGCTCTGCGTTTCTGCTGACGAACGTATCTATAATATGTCGCAGGGTGAACTTATTTTTCACAAACCATTAGAGTTTCATAAATTTATCGTGAACAATCCGAAAGGAGCTACCGTGCTTACTTTTTCTTTTTCGGCAGGTGGTCCATTAACTTTTTGGCTTCGCAATAAAGTGTTTAAACTTTCTCAGGAGCAGACACAAATTATAGATTCTTTACTTGTATATATGCAGAATAAAGTTGATTTAATTAATATAGAAACAGAAAAAATAGAGTATTATTATTTACATCCTTTTTCCAGATTTCCATATTATTCTCAAATTATTGTAAGTTACCTTTGCCAATTATTTTTGAGTCTCGCGGAGCAGGGAACATTATCCTCTGTTTCTTCTGTTCCGGATGCGATCACGTTTCGTAATGCGATTAATTTTTTAAATACGAATCTTGACTGCCAGCCAACGGTAAGTGAAATTGCAGAATACTGTAATATCAGTGACGCCAGTTTGAAAAGAATATTTGATAAATATGCAGGGATAAGCGTGCACAAATATTTGTTAAAGTTAAAAATTAATGTAGCAAAAAAATTATTGCAGGATGGTGGGCAGGTATCTGTTGTTGCAGAGAATCTTGGATTTGCCAGTCAAAGTTATTTTTCAAAAGCATTTAAGAGAGAAACTGGTTTTACTCCATCTGATTTTGCTAAAAATTCCCAGACATAGTTGACTCTCGTATGTCTGGGAGTTTCATAGTCAGAATTAGTTACAGTCCGAATTCTTTAAATAAATTCTGCTGATAGTCATGGTCTTTGGCCGCCTTTATGATATCCTCCATTCGGTCAGACTTGGACAGTGCAATAATCAGAGCGTTGATGCGTTTTTCTGTTGCTTTGGTGCTTTCTTTTTTTTGTAATTTCTACGGCTGATTCTACCTCTGCATTGATTTTTTCTTTGACCTGTGCATCTACTTCCGCATCAATTTTTTCCTGTACCTTCTTGTTCACTTCCGCATCAATTCTTTCCTGTACCTGTCTTTTTACTTCCGCATCAATCTCATCTTTCATCAATTCTCGCAGTGCATCACACATTCCTTTTACCTCCTCAAACTTCTGTTTGTTGGCCCGCACGATCAATTCCATGACGGAGCGATACAGTGCATTTGCCTGATTTTTTGAATATTCTTCCAATAATTTTTCTGCGGTCTCATTCTGTTCCAGTTCATTGGTCAGACTTTTCAGCCACAGATTTTCAGCTTCTGTCAGTTCTTTTGTTACAATAATCTGAATCGGAATTTTATCTCCCGTTACATAATAAATCCCGCTTTCCGCTTTTTTTACTTGATATCTCAGTTTTGTTTTCAAGTGGTGAATCAATTTTCGTGGATACTTTCCTGTTACCAGAGTAATCGTAAGTTCTTCTATCGGAATGCTGTCCATCTGACTGGTATCGGATTTGTAAAAGCATGAATTTTCTGAAAGGACAGGCGTTTGCCTGTTTTTGAAATGAATAAGATATTTCACGTCATTTTTATGAAATAAAATGAATGTTAGAAAAAATATGCTTTATATTAGTCTAACATATTTTAAGGAAAATCACCATATCTCAAAATTCACATATATTAGTCATATAATGTCTGAAACGGAAGTGTGGATCTATGAATAAAAAATTACCGTATTACATGGCGTATCCTCTGCCTCTTCAGTATGATGATGAGCGCAAAGAGCGCAGAGATTATGAGTACATGAAGAGTCTTTATCCGGATGTGGCAAAACGGCTGCTCCCGTATATAGAGGAAGAATGTGATAGAATGGAATATGACAACAGCATGATGTATGATGAATATCCTGACCGTCTGCAGCTGCATCTGATGTGCAAAAGAGTCTGTGAAAATGTAAGAAAACATGAAAAAATTTTCTATGGAACAGAATATGAAGGACTTCTGTCGCAGGCAGAAGAAAACAGTGTCATGCAGATGGAAGAGGCAGAGCGGATGCAGGAGCCGGAATCTGAATGGGAACCTGAATTTATGCAGGTGCAGGAACAGAATCGGCGGGAACCGGAAAGAAGACGTATGCCGAACTGGCTTCAGAATCTGATTGAAGTTATGCTGTATCATGAACTATATAAAAGAAGAAGTGATCATCGCAGGTCTCGCCACAGAATTTACTAATTACAGATTTTGTGCTATGATAAAAATGATGTAGATACGAAGATTTTGGGATAAAAGTTAACATGATTATGGAAAAATAAGGGTGAAAATACGTATGAAGAATCTGATTTTTATAGGAATGCCGGCAGTTGGAAAGAGTACGGTCGGAGTGGTTGTCGCAAAACGGCTGGGAATGGAATTTATCGATACAGATTTATTGATTCAGAAGCAGGAGGGACGTCTGCTCAGAGAGATTATAGCAGATGTGGGGGAAGATGGATTTCTTGCCATTGAGAATCAGGTGAATTGTCAGGTGAATGCCGAACACGCCGTAATCTCTCCGGGAGGAAGTGTTGTATACTGCGAAGAGGCGATGAAACATTTTAAAGAAATAGGAACAGTCGTATATTTGAAGGCTTCTTATCGCACAATAAAAGAGAGGATCCGCAGTCCGAAAAAGCGGGGAGTCGTACTCAGAGAAGGGCAGACTTTCCGGGATTTGTATGAAGAACGGACAAAACTTTTTGAACAATATGCAGACCTTACGATATGCGAGGACGGCTGTCAGATCGAGGAAACGATCGATGCAGTTTTGACGCAGATCGAGGCGCTGGAGAAAAAATGATTTTACAAATTGAAATTTTATGGTATAATAACTAATCGTATTATAGGGTAAAAAGGCGAATTATCGTTTCTTTTTGCTTTTATAAGGCGGGGGTAATGAAATTTAACAAGGGACTACGATAGAATTATCGATAATCGAGGTGCAATATGGAGCAGTATATTATCAAAGGCGGCAATCCGCTGGTAGGGGAAGTTGAAATCGGCGGAGCTAAAAATGCGGCACTGGCTATTCTCGCGGCAGCTATCATGACAGACGAGACCGTTCTGATTGACAATCTGCCGGATGTAAATGATATCAATGTGTTGCTGGAAGCGATTCAGGGAATCGGAGCAATGGTTCAGAGATTTGACAGACACACAGTTAAGATTAACGGAAGCGCAATTACAGACTTTAATATAGAATATGATTATATCAAGAAGATCAGAGCATCTTACTATCTTTTGGGTGCGATGCTCGGAAAGTACAAGAGAGCAGAAGTGGCTCTGCCGGGCGGATGCAATATCGGAAGCAGACCGATCGATCAGCATCTGAAGGGATTCCGCGCATTGGGTGCGGATGTGGATATTGAGCACGGCAAGATCGTGGCAGAAGCAGAGCATCTGAGAGGAACACATCTGTATTTTGATGTGGTCTCTGTAGGAGCAACGATCAATGTGATGATGGCAGCAGCCATGGCGGACGGTCTTACGATCATGGAGAACGTTGCCAAGGAGCCTCATGTCGTAGATGTTGCGAACTTCTTAAACAGCATGGGAGCGAACATCCGCGGTGCCGGAACAGATGTGATCAAGATCCGTGGAGTCAAGAGCCTTCATAAGACAGAATATTCCATCATTCCGGATCAGATTGAAGCAGGTACTTTTATGTTTGCTGCAGCAGCGACAAAGGGAGATGTGACGGTATTAAATGTCATTCCGAAACATCTGGATGCGACAATCTCCAAGCTTGTGGACATCGGATGTGAAGTAGAAGAGTTTGATGATGCGGTAAGAGTGGTGGCGAAGAACCGCTTGAGAAGCACACAGGTGAAGACATTGCCGTATCCGGGATATCCGACAGACATGCAGCCGCAGATCGGGGTAGTGCTTGCGCTCGCGCAGGGTACAAGTACGATCACAGAGAGTATTTTTGAGAACAGATTTAAGTATCTGGATGAGCTGGCAAGAATGGGTGCAGTGATCAAAGTAGAGGGCAACTCTGCAACCATCGAAGGTGTAGAGAAGTTTTCCGGAGCGAGAGTCAGTGCGCCGGATTTAAGAGCAGGTGCGGCGCTTTGTATCGCAGGGCTTGCGACAGACGGAATCACTATTGTGGATGATATCGTCTATATCCAGAGAGGATACGAGAGATTTGAAGAAAAGCTGCGCGGTCTTGGCGGAATCATTGAAAAGGTTTCTGATGAGAAAGAGATTCAGAAATTTAAGCTGAAAGTAGGCTGATATATAACGGGGGAGTGAAGATGCAGGACGGTGAGTTCTGCATCTTTTGATAAATCACAGGGAGGTTCAAAAGAGAAAATGAGCAGTGAACGATACGATGAAGCGGTAAGGGAACAGAAGAAAGCAGAGCGCAAAAAGCAGGTGCAAAAGCAGGTTATGATCCTTGTGATCGCTCTGGTGGTGATCGCAGTTGCAGCTGCGGCAGTGTTTTTCACGATAAAAGGTAAGAAAAGCGAGCCAAAAGATACAACGAAGGCATCGAGCAGCGGACTTGCCGGTGCGATCAGTGCAAGCTATGAGACATTTGCTTCTGAGGCAGATCCGGATGCGTCTGCGGAAGACGTAAAAAAAGAAGCAGAGGACTTTGCAGCATGGATCCAGAAGACATATCCGGATGAATCTTCCGGGAAGCTTCAAAAAACCATGAAATCAGGAAAAGTATCCGCAGAGGATTTTTATAGCAGCTATGGAAAGACGCTGCATGTGCTGTCTGATGAGTATAAAGGGTACTTAAAAGATGATGAGACAGCAGCTGCAAATCATATCTATCAGAAAGACGGCGCGAAGGACGGACAGGCGGAGATCGCGATAGCAGGGAACCTGACACTGACAGAAGAAGGTTATACACTGGGCAAATACGATGAGACTGGAGATTTAAGCCAGATGCTCTCAGAGCAGATTTTAAGTGCGATGACAGGAGCGGATGCACTCTTTTTGAATCAGGAATTCAGCATCAGCAGTAAAGGGGAGGCATTATCAGGAAAGACTTCGATCCTGCATGCCAATGCAGAACGTATGAATATATTGGAAGCATTGGGAGCAGATGTTGTGTCTCTTGGAAATGAGCATGCGGCAGGTTATGGACAAGATGCCTTAAAAGAGAACATGGAGCTGTTAAAAAATGCAGGAATGGCATATGTAGGAGCAGGAACAGATGCCGCAGATGCTGCGCAGCCGGTGTATTTGATCATCAATGGAATCAAGATTGGATTTACATCAGCTTCCGGCATGGAAGATTCTTATGATATGGCGGCAGGTGACGGCAAAGCGGGGATTTTAGAATATACAGAGGCAGAGCAGTATACAAAAGTAATCCAGGAGGCTGCCACAAAGTGCGATTATCTGATTGTGTATGATCATGAAGGAAAAGGGGATGCCAATGGTGTGGAATCCTACCAGAAAGAGCATGCAGCTGCATTTTTGCAGGCAGGAGCGGATATCGTGATTGGCGGACACTCTGATCGTCTGCAGGGAATTGAGTATATCGATGGAAAACCGGTTGTGTACAGCATAGGATCTGTGCTGACAGACGGAACAAGCAGATATTCGGCAGTATTAAAGCTCAACATCACATCAGAAGGGTTAAAAGAGATGTCGCTCGTTCCGGGAATCCAGACAGAAGATATGACAGAATATCTGGATTCTACAGAGACACAGAAGAAGATGTATGATGCAGTTGCAGCTCTGTGCCCGAATGCATCGATTGATGAAAATGGAGTCGTTACAGAGAAAAAATAGAATTCCATATTGACATTTCTGGTAATACGGTGTAGAGTTCTATTGTCACAAAAATGAATATGAAAACTTTCTCTTATTCAGAGCAGTGGAGGTACAAAGGACCTGTGAAGCTGCGGCAACCCCGTCAAGGAAGGTGCCGACCTGAGCGAGCAATCGAACAATAAGAGGATTGTTTTGCTAAAGAACAGTCCGCTTTTTGGCGGGCTGTTTTTTAATTAGAAGAGATGCAGTCCGAAAAGAGAGAAAGAAACAAAGAAGGAGGAACAAAATGGAAAAATTATTATTTACATCGGAATCTGTTACAGAGGGACATCCGGATAAGATCTGTGATGCGATTTCAGATGCGATCCTGGACGCTTTGATGGAGCAGGATCCGATGAGCCGTGTTGCATGTGAGACTTGCGTGACAACCGGTATGGTCATGGTCATGGGAGAGATTACAACAAAAGCATATGTAGATATTCCGAAAATTGTAAGAGATACAGTGCGTGAGATCGGATACACAAGAGGAAAGTTCGGATTTGATGCAGATACATGCAGCGTGCTGACAACGATCGATGAGCAGTCGGCAGATATTGCGCTTGGAGTGGACAAGGCGCTGGAAGCAAAAGAAAATAAAATGTCCGATAATGAACTGGAAGCAATCGGAGCAGGAGATCAGGGTATGATGTTTGGATATGCATCCAACGAAACAGCAGAATTTATGCCGTATCCGATCGCAATGGCACACAAACTTGCCCTTCAGCTGACAAAAGTGCGCAAGGACGGAACGCTCTCTTACCTGCGTCCGGACGGAAAGACACAGGTAACAGTAGAGTATGATGAGAATGGAACTCCGAAACGTCTGGATGCAGTGGTACTTTCTACACAGCATGATCCGGATGTGACACAGGAACAGATCCACGCAGATATCAAGAAATATGTATTTGACGAGATCATCCCGGCTGAGATGGTAGATGAACATACAAAATTCTTCATCAATCCGACAGGCCGTTTTGTGATCGGCGGACCACACGGAGACAGCGGTCTGACCGGAAGAAAGATTATTGTAGATACTTACGGCGGAATGGCACGTCACGGCGGCGGGGCATTCTCCGGAAAAGACTGTACAAAGGTAGACCGTTCTGCGGCATATGCAGCACGTTATGCAGCAAAGAACATTGTGGCAGCAGGACTGGCTGACAAGTGCGAAATTCAGCTTTCTTATGCGATCGGTGTTGCTCAGCCGACTTCCATTATGGTAGATACATTCGGAACAGGAAAAGTATCCGAAGAAAAACTGGTGGAGATCGTGCGTGAGAACTTTGATCTTCGTCCGGCAGGAATCATCAAAATGCTGGATTTAAGACGTCCGATCTACAAACAGACTTCTTCTTACGGACACTTTGGAAGAAACGATCTGAATCTTCCGTGGGAAAAACTGGACAAAGCAGAAGTATTGAAAAAATATTTATAACAGTAGACGGAATGCCTCTTTTGGTTTATAGTAATACGAAAGAGGTGCGGAAAATAAAAAAGAAGGACAGGGACCTGCACCAGGGACTGTCCTCTTTTCTGTATTAGAGCATGCAGGATGGGAGGCGATGAAGATGAAATTAAAAACCAAGCTGATTCTTGCGTTTATGATCGTGATGATTCTGCCTACATTGTTTACAACTGTAGCGATGACGGCATTTGCGCCAAAAGCGGTGAATGATATTCAGGAATTATATCTGATCATTGTATTTTGCACGGCATCAGCTCTGATCTTCTGGATTTACAGGACGGTTTCACTGCCGCTTGCAAAACTGCAGGCAGCGGCCCGCAATATCAAAGAGGGCAATCTGGATTTTGAAATTAAGAATGAGACCAATGATGAAATCGGACAGCTCTGTCAGGATTTTGAAGAGATGCGTTTGAGACTGAAGGCAAACGCAGAAGAAAAGGTGGCATACGATAAAGAGAACAAAGAATTGATCAGTAATATTTCCCATGATCTGAAGACACCGATCACGGCTATCAAAGGTTATGTGGAAGGAATTATGGATGGAGTTGCAGACACTCCGGAGAAGATGGACAGATATATCAAGACCATCTACAATAAGGCGAATGAAATGGATCTTCTGATCAATGAACTGACATTCTATTCCAAGATCGATACGAACCGTATTCCGTATAATTTTACGACGATTTCAGCAAAGCAGTATTTTGGTGACTGTGCAGAGGATTTGTTTATGGAACTGGAGGCAAAGGGCGTACAGTTTCGGTATAGAAATTATCTGGAGACAGATTCTAAGGTGATTGTGGATCCGGAGCAGCTTCGAAGAGTGATCAGCAATATTGTAGGGAATTCTGTAAAATATATGGATAAGTCAGATCCTTCCATTACCATGGATTTAAAGGATGTAGGAGATTTTGTTCAGATTGAACTGGGAGACAACGGAAAAGGGATTGCGGCGAAAGATCTTCCGAATATATTTGACCGGTTTTACCGGACAGATGCGTCACGGAATTCTTCCAAAGGCGGAAGCGGGATCGGGCTTTCGATCGTGAAAAAAATTGTAGAAGAGCATGGCGGAAAGATCTGGGCTACCAGTGAAGAGGGCGTCGGGACAACCATGTACTTTGTAATCAGAAAATATCAGGAGGTACCAATGAATGAGTAAACGAATATTGATTGTAGAAGATGAGGAAAGTATTGCAGATTTAGAGCGGGACTATCTGGAGTTGAGCGGATTTCAGGTAGAAGTGGCAAATGACGGAGAGACAGGGCTTAACAAGGCAATGAAAGAGGAGTTTGATCTGATCATTCTGGATCTGATGCTTCCGGGAGTGGATGGGTTTGAAATCTGCCGTGAAGTGCGGAGTCAGAAAAATACACCGATCATTATGGTATCTGCAAAGAAGGATGACATTGACAAGATCCGTGGTCTCGGACTGGGAGCAGACGATTATATGACAAAGCCATTCAGCCCGAGTGAGCTGGTGGCAAGAGTGAAGGCGCATTTGTCCCGTTATGAGCGTCTGATCGGAAGCAATGTAGAAGAAAATGATGTGATCGAGATCCGTGGTCTGAAGATCGATACGACAGCGAGAAGGGTGTGGGTGAATGGAGAAGAACGTTCCTTTACGACAAAAGAATTTGATCTTTTAACGTTCCTTGCAGGACATCCGAATCATGTATATACAAAAGAAGAGTTGTTCCGGGAAATCTGGGATATGGAATCTGTAGGGGATATTGCGACTGTGACGGTGCATATTAAGAAAATCAGAGAAAAGATTGAATATGATACATCACATCCGCAGTATATAGAGACAATATGGGGAGTAGGATACCGGTTTAAGGTGTAAAAAGATGAAAACAGATTGGCAGAATGTGCACAGTAAAGTTCAGGAAAAAAGAAAAAAAGTAACATTTAACACGATGCAGATCATTGCGTTTGGATTTTTAGGAGTGATTTTTCTCGGAAGTATCCTGTTATATCTTCCGATCAGTAATCAGGAGCCGATTGCGTATCTGGACGCACTGTTCGTATCGGTTTCGGCCGTGTGTGTGACAGGGCTGGTCACTGTATTTCCGGCTGCACAGTTTACCTTGTTTGGAAAGGTAGTACTGCTGGGGCTGATCCAGATCGGAGGACTGGGTGTCATCGCATGTACGATGGCGGTATTTCTGGCAATTCGCAAGAAGATCACCATGAAGAGCAGGGTTATGATCCAGCAGACATACAATCTGGAGACGTTGAGCGGAATGGTACGGTTTATTATCCGGATTCTGAAGGGAACAGTTCTTGTAGAGGGCATCGGAGCGGTGTTATTTGCGTTTCATTTTGTTCCTGAGTATGGATTTATCAAAGGTGTAGCATACGGGATTTTTCATTCTGTTTCTGCATTTTGTAATGCAGGCATTGACGTGCTTGGCACTTCCAGCTTTATGGAGTATGTAAGCTCACCTCTTGTCAGTCTGACTACGATGTTTTTGATCGTTGCGGGAGGACTCGGATTCACAGTCTGGCATGATGTGCGAATGAACCTGCAGGATGTGGCAGGACAGAAACGCCCCTTAAAACGCTTGTTTACGAGATTGCATCTTCAGTCCAAGATGGTGATCGTCATGACAGCGGGATTGATCATGATAGGAACGCTGGGATATTTTCTGCTGGAGTATCACAATGATGCAACCATCGGAAAGCTTGGATTTGGTGAAAAGCTTCTGGCATCCGGATTTCAGTCCGTGACGACGAGAACAGCTGGATTTGCTACAGTTTCTCAGGCAGAACTGACTTCGGCATCCAAGTTGTTTGGATGTATTCTGATGTTTATCGGAGGTTCTCCGGGAGGTACGGCGGGCGGTATCAAGACGACGACAATGGCCATCTTGCTGCTCACCTGTGCTGCAGTGATCCGGGGAAGAAAATCAACGGAGTGTTTCGGAAGACGGCTTGCAGAATCCAATGTACGTTCCGGGATTGCGATTGTATTTCTTACATTTGCAATCTGGCTGACAGGTCTGTTCGGACTTGCTGTTTTAGAGCCTGATGAGCGGTTTATCGACTTGATGTACGAGGCGACCTCCGCGATCGGAACGGTGGGACTTTCCGCAGATCTGACGCCGTCGCTGACAAGAGGCAGTCATGTGATCCTGATGATCCTCATGTATGTGGGGCGAATCGGGCCGATCACCATGGCGCTGGTATTTGCCGGAAGAGAAGATATGCAGGCAAAATTCAGGGATTTGCCGGAAAAACGGATTATGTTAGGATAGAAGGGGTAGAAAGACATGAAAAAACAATTTGCAGTGTTCGGATTGGGAAGTTTTGGGCGGAGTGTTGCCCTGACACTGGAAAATCTGGGATGCGATGTAGTGGTAGTAGATAAATCATATGAAAAGATCCAGGAGATTTCAGATATGGTCTCTTATGCGATGCGGGCGGATGTATCGGATCCTGATGCACTTCATGCACTGGGAGGAAGAAATCTGGACGGAGCAGTCGTTGCAGTCTCTGAAAGTCTGGAAGCGAGCATTATGGCCACGATTATCTCCAAAGAGATGGGAATCCCGTATGTGCTCGCAAAGGCGAAAGATGAGCTGCAGGGCGCAATCCTCGAAAAGGTGGGGGCAGATGCCATTGCCTATCCAGAGTGCGATATGGGGGAACGGGTGGCAAAAAGCCTGATGTCCACGGCATTTGCAGACTGGATCGAATTGTCCTCCGAATACAGCATGGCAGAAGTGGTGATTCCGGAAAAATGGGTCGGAAGAAGCTTAAGCGAATTGAAGATCCGTGAGCAGTACGGGATCAATGTGGTTGGAATCATTCAGGGAGTGCAGGTGGATGTTACACTGGATCCGTATGAGCCGCTTCCGGAGGGAGCGATTCTGATTCTGATCGGAGCCACTTCGGTTTTGGAAAAATTTCATACATGGAAGTAAGAAAGATGATCACAAGTACAAGTAATCAAAGAGTAAAAGAATTATCTCAAATACAGAAAAAAAGTAAAATACGCAGCCGCGAAGGAATCTTTATTGCGGAAGGAATCCGCATGGTCAGAGAAACACCTCATGAGCGCCTGGTAGGTCTGTACTTTTCGGAGAGTTTTGAAAAAAAGTATGGAAAAGAAGTGCTGGATGTGATTTCAGGGGGAGACTTAAAAGTCCGGGAGCAGATCCGCAAAAAGACGGAAATCTTGTCTGATGCGGTATTTTCTTATGTGTCTGATACCAAGACGCCGCAGGGAGTACTGGCAGTTGTGCATCAGATGGAATATACTTTGGGTCAGATGACAGAGGGAGCTATTCCGCATTTGATGATCTTAGACAATCTGCAGGATCCGGGCAATCTGGGAACAATCTTTCGAACAGCGGAGGCTGCCGGAGTGACAGGTATCATAATGAGCCGGGATTGCGTGGATATTTACAACCCAAAGACGATCCGCTCCACCATGGGAGCACTTTACCGGATGCCGTTTTTGTATGTGGATGATCTGAAAGAGACGATCCACACGTTGAAAGAACAGAATATCAAAAGCTATGCGGCACATCTGGATGGGAAAAATACCTATGATAAAGAAGACTATAGACAGGGAACTGCTTTCCTGATTGGAAATGAAGGAAATGGGCTCAGAGAAGAGATCGCACAGTGTGCCGACACTTGGATCCGAATCCCGATGTGTGGACAGGTGGAGTCATTAAATGCGGCGGTGGCAGCAACAGTTCTGATGTTTGAAGTCAGCAGACAGCGGAGAGGATAACACGTTTTCAGAAATTGACAGGGGTGATAGTATGGAACCATTGTTAGATCTGACAAAAGAATATGGTCTGGTGCTGGATGGCGGCGGGGCAAGAGGAGCCTATCAGATCGGTGCGTGGACAGCGCTTGAGGAAGCAGGCGTGAAGGTCTGCGCGGTGGCAGGGACTTCTGTAGGAGCATTAAACGGTGCTCTGATCTGCATGGACAGTGTGGAGAATGCACAGAAGATCTGGGCAGAGATGAAGTTTTCCAGAGTCATGGATGTGGATGATGAGTGGATGCAGCATCTGTTCAGCAAAGATGGAAAAATAAAGGAAGTATTTTCTGAACTCTGGAAAAAACTTTCAGATGGAGGTGTGGATATTACCCCGCTTCGAAATCTGATCCACGAAATGGTGGATGAAGAGAAAATCCGACATTCGGGAAAGGAGTTCTGTCTTCTGACATTTTCTGTGACGGATATGAAAGAGCTGGATCTTTCGCTGGAAGATATTCCTGAAGGCGCTCTGGAAGATTTTTTGCTTGCCAGTGCTTATCTGCTTGGATTTAAAAATGAAAGGTTGCAGGGAAAGCGTTATATTGACGGAGGCGTGATCAACAATGTTCCGTTGAACTCCCTGTTAAACCGTGGGTATAAGGATATTATTACCATCCGGATCCATGGACCGGGAAGAGAGCCCAGGGCAAATATTCCGGAAGACGGTGAGGTTCATGAGATCAGCCCGAGAGTGCGGCTGGGAAGTATTCTGGAATTTGACAGCAAAAGAAGCCGGCAGAATCTGAAGATCGGGTATTATGATGCAAAACGGATGCTCTATGGTCTGGAAGGAGTTATATATTATCTGGAGCAGACCCATGAGGAGACGTGGTATGAAGACAGATTATGCGAGATTCCGGATCTGGAGAAAGCCGAGATGGCATTTGTACTGAAGCTTCCCATTGGGTGTTCTGCCAAAGAGCTGTATCTGGCAATGCTGGAAGCAAGCGCCAAGCTGCTTCGCATTCCCAAATATCAGATCTATACTGTGGATCAGCTCCGTGATCTGGTACAGGAACATTATGAGAAACTGGAAGATCAGATGCATCTTCCGAGATTTACACACACATTGATTCAGATAGAAAGGAACAGAACTATGAACTTAAAAGGAAGAAATTTTTTGACACTCAAAGATTTTACACCGGAAGAGATCACATATCTTCTGAATCTGGCAGCAGATCTGAAAGAGAAGAAGAAAAACGGCGAGCCGGTTGATTTCTACAGGGGCAAAAATATTGCACTGATTTTTGAGAAGACCAGTACAAGAACACGCTGTGCATTTGAAGTTGCAGCACATGATTTGGGCATGGGTTCTACCTATCTGGATCCGACCGGTTCTCAGATCGGAAAGAAGGAAAGTATCGAGGATACTGCAAGAGTACTGGGAAGAATGTATGATGGAATCGAGTACCGCGGATATGGACAGGAGATTGTGGAGGAACTTGCAAAATATGCAGGGGTTCCGGTATGGAACGGTCTGACCAATGAATATCATCCGACGCAGATGTTGGCAGATATGCTCACGATCCGTGAGAATTTCGGTACTTTAAAAGGTCTGAAACTGGTGTACATGGGTGATGCAAGATACAATATGGGAAATTCTCTGATGATCGTCTGCGCGAAGCTGGGACTGGATTTTGTGGCTTGTACAACAGAAAAGTATTTCCCGAATGAGGAACTGGTAGAGACATGCCGCGGATATGCAAAAGAGTCAGGAGCAACGATCACACTGACAGAGAATGTAGAAGAAGGAACAAAGGATGCGGATGTTATCTATACCGATGTCTGGGTATCTATGGGAGAGCCGGATGAAGTCTGGGAAGAGAGAATCCGTGAATTGTCTCCATATAAAGTGACAAAAGAAGTGATGGCAAATGCAAAAGAGTCTGCGATCTTTTTACACTGCCTGCCGGCATTCCATGATCTGAAGACAAAGATCGGAAAAGAGATGGGAGAACGGTTTGGCATTACAGATATGGAAGTGACGGATGAAGTATTTGAATCCGCACAGTCCAAAGTATTTGATGAAGCAGAAAACCGGATGCATACGATCAAAGCTGTGATGGCAGCGACACTGGGAGAGATGTAATTGAAAGCGGAAATTTTAAAAATGCTGCGGGAGAGTCAGGACTATGTTTCCGGGCAGCAGATCTGTGAGCGGTTCCAGGTATCCAGAACTGCAGTCTGGAAGGTGATCAAACAACTGAAAGAGGAAGGGTATGAAGTGGAAGCGGTACGCAACAGAGGGTATCGCCTCTCTTCTCTTCCGGATATTCTCTCCCGGGAGGAGATCGTCAGTCAGATAGATACTGTCTGGGCAGGACAAAACGTGTATTATTTTACAGAAACAGATTCCACCAATATTCAGGCGAAAAGAATGGGAGATCAGGGGGCGCCTCACGGAACTCTGGCAGCAGCAGGACAGCAGACTGCCGGAAAAGGCAGAAGAGGAAGAACCTGGGAGTCTCCGGCGGATCAGAATATTTATATGTCACTTCTTTTGCGTCCGGAGATCGCACCGGTCAAAGCACCCATGTTGACTCTGGTTATGGCATATGCGGCTGCAATGGCGCTTCGGGAATGTACGGGTCTGGATATACAGATTAAGTGGCCCAATGATCTGGTTATCAACGGGAAAAAAATCTGCGGAATCCTGACGGAAATGAGCACAGAGATTGATTATATCAATTATGTTGTCATTGGAATCGGGATCAATACTAATATTGAACAATTTCCGGAAGAACTAAAGCAGACTGCCACATCACTTCGGATTGAAGCAGGACACAGTATCAGACGCAGTCCACTCATTGCAGCAATTATGCGGTGGTTTGAAAAAGCATATGCCGAATTCATGAAAACGGAAGATCTTTCGGGAATCCAAAAAGCATACAATGAATTGCTTGTGAATTGCGGACGTGAGGTCCGGGTTCTGGAGCCAAAGGGAGAATGGCAGGCAGAAGCTCTTGGAATCAATAACGGTGGTGAGCTGCTTGTAAGAAAAGCGGATGGAAGTGAAACAGCGGTCTATGCGGGAGAAGTTTCCGTGCGCGGTATTTACGGATATGTTTAGTCATATAAGAAAGGAAACTGAAAATGGAAGAAGAAATTGTGCTTTGTGCGGCGAACTCTTATGAGCAGAAATACTATCTGAATCCCGAGTTTGAAATGCTGCCTGAAAGTATCAAGCAGGAATTGAATATTATGTGTGTACTCTACACAGAAGATGTAGGCGGGATCTTGATGGTTTTCTATGATGAGGATGGAAATCTGGAGTTTCGGGTAGATCACGAGGAGAATGATTTTTCGTTTGATGAGATCGGCAGTGTTTTGAAGATCAAACAGCTGCAGCAGACAAAACAGGAGCTGTTCGAGTCACTGGAATTGTTTTATAAGGTGTTTTATCTGGGAGAAGAGGTTGATCTGGAAGAAGAGGTTGATCTGGAAGAAGAGTAGAGTACAGATCCTGAGAAAAGAAACGAGAGAAAGAGTTAGAGTGTGAAAATGAAACAGTTGAAAATAGGAAATGTTTTACTGGAAAATTCTTATGTACTCGGACCTATGGCAGGCGTAACAGACCTGCCATTTCGCTTGCTTTGCAAGGAGCAGGGAGCGGGTCTTCTGTGTATGGAGATGGTCAGTGCAAAAGGTATTTTCTATAATAATAAGAATACGGAAAGTCTGCTTCAGATTCATCCCGAGGAAGTGCCGGTATCGCTGCAGTTTTTTGGTTCAGATCCGAAGATCGTCAGCGAGATGGCGAAACGGGTCGAGGAACGTCCGTTTTCCATTCTGGATATCAACATGGGATGTCCGGTGCCAAAGGTCGTGCGAAACGGAGAAGGGTCTGCACTGATGAAGAATCCGAAGCTGGTATACGAACTGGTCAGTGCGACGGTAAAAGCAATCAAAAAGCCGGTTACCGTTAAGATCCGGAAAGGGTTCGATGATGAACATATCAATGCGGTGGAAATCGCGAAGATCATTGAAGAAGCAGGTGCGGCAGCAGTAGCCGTACACGGAAGAACAAGAGAACAGTATTATTCCGGAAAAGCGGACTGGGAGATCATCCGTCAGGTAAAAGAGGCAGTTTCCATCCCGGTGATCGGAAACGGAGATGTGACTTCCGGGGAAAAAGCAATCGCCATGCGTGAGCAGACCGGGTGTGACGGGGTGATGATCGCCAGAGGTGCTCAGGGGAATCCATGGATCTTTTCGGAGCTTTTAGAATATGAAAGAACAGGACGGCTTCCTGACAGACCGGATGTGGAAGAAATCAAGCAGACAATGCTTCGGCATGCCAGACTCCAGATCGAGTATAAAGGTGATTTTACAGGAATCCGGGAGATGCGAAAACATGTGGCATGGTATACAAAAGGACTGCATGGGGCAGCCCGTCTGCGGGATCAGATCAATCAGGTTGAGAGCTATGCAGAACTGGAAAATCTCTTGACATCGTTATAACGATTGAGTATAATATTGAAATTGTGAAATATACTTGAATTAGAGATATGGACAGGCAGAAATGTCCTGTAAATACAGGAAAAAGCCGAAGATAAAGTTTTAAATAAAAGAGCAAGATCAGGAAAGAAAGGAAGCAGACAGGTATGGCAGAGGCAAAGAAGAGATTACTTACTTATGCAGGATTGAAAGCGCTGGAGGATGAACTGGAAAATCTGAAAGTTGTAAAACGTAAAGAAGTGGCAGGAAAGATCAAAGAAGCCAGAGAGCAGGGAGACCTTTCAGAGAACGCAGAATACGATGCGGCAAAAGATGAGCAGAGAGATATCGAAGCCCGTATCGAAGAGCTGGAAGGCATTTTGAAAAACGCAGAAGTTGTAGTAGAGGATGAAGTTGATTTAGACAAGATCAATGTAGGATGTAAAGTAAAAGTATTTGACATCACATTTGACGAAGAGATGGAATTCAACATTGTAGGTTCTACAGAGGTGAACAGCCTGGAAGGAAAGATTTCCAATGAGTCGCCGGTTGGTCAGGCTCTGATGGGTAAAAAAGTCGGAGATACTGTAGATGTAGAAACACAGGCAGGAGTGATCCAGTACAAAGTACTTGATATCAGCCGTTCTATGTAGTAGAAACCAGACCCCTTTATTACAAGGGGTCTTAATTCGCATTTAGGGAACACATAAAAGTGTACCGGATGCCTGAAAAGGAAGGAGAAAATATCGTGTCCGAACAGCAGAAAAAAGCACAGCAGGAACCAGATTTAAATCAGTTGAGAAAAGTTCGCCGCGAAAAACTGGCGGATTTACAGGCAAACGGAAAAGATCCGTTTGTGATCACAAAATATGACCAGACACATCACAGTCTGGAGATCAAAGAGAATTTTGAAGAGCTTGCAGGAAAAGAAGTTTCTATCGCAGGACGTATGATGTCCAAACGTGTGATGGGAAAAGCATCTTTCTGCAATGTACAGGATTTGCAGGGAAATATTCAGTCTTACGTTGCAAGAGACAGCATCGGAGAAGAAGCTTACAAAGAGTTTAAGAAGATGGATGTCGGCGATGTGATCGGAATCACAGGAGAAGTGTTTGAGACAAAGACAGGAGAAAAATCCATCCACGCTTCTTCCGTGACATTGCTCTCCAAGAGTCTTCAGATTCTGCCGGAGAAGTTCCACGGACTGACAAATACAGATATCCGCTACCGTCAGAGATACGTGGATCTGATCATGAATCCGGATGTAAAACAGACATTTATCAACCGCTCTAAGATTTTAAGCGCGATCAGAAGATATCTGGACGGACAGGGATTCCTGGAAGTAGAGACACCGATGCTCGTATCCAATGCCGGAGGTGCTGCTGCAAGACCGTTCGAAACACACTTCAACGCACTGGATGAAGATTTCAAACTCCGCATCTCTCTTGAGCTGTACTTGAAGAGACTGATTGTCGGAGGAATGGAGCGCGTATACGAGATCGGACGTGTATTCCGTAACGAAGGTCTTGACACAAGACACAATCCGGAATTTACATTGATGGAGTTGTATCAGGCGTATACAGACTATAACGGAATGATGGATCTGACAGAGAATCTGTACCGTCATGTTGCACAGGAAGTACTTGGAACAACTGTGATCGAATACAACGGTGTGCAGATGGATTTAGGAAAGCCGTTTGAGAGAATCACAATGGTAGATGCAGTGAAAAAATATGCAGGTGTGGACTGGAACGAAGTGGAGACACTGGAACAGGCAAGAGCACTTGCAAAAGAGCATCATGTAGAGTTTGAAGAGCGTCACAAAAAAGGAGATATCCTTGCACTCTTCTTCGAAGAATTTGCAGAGGAGCACCTGATCCAGCCTACATTTGTAATGGATCATCCGATCGAGATTTCTCCGCTGACAAAGAAAAAACCGGAGAATCCGGAATATACAGAGCGTTTCGAGTTCTTTATGAACGGATGGGAGATGGCGAACGCATACTCTGAGCTGAACGATCCGATCGATCAGAGAGAACGTTTCAAAGCACAGGAAGAGCTGCTTGCACAGGGAGACGATGAAGCGAATACAACAGACGAAGACTTCCTGAACGCGCTGGAGATCGGTATGCCTCCTACAGGCGGTATCGGATTCGGAATCGACAGAATGTGTATGCTGTTGACAAACAGTGCAGCGATCAGAGATGTGCTGCTGTTCCCGACAATGAAGTCCTTAGACAAATAAAGCCCGTAAAATCAAGGGTTTGCGGATCTGAACGTTTGTTTTGACATCAATTTGACATCAATTTTATTCATATTTAAGAACTGTTTCTAGAGTTTAGAGGCAGTTCTTTTTTTGCTCGTTGAAATGACAGAATCAGTGATTTATGAATAATGATTTTATATAGGAACTGAAAGAAAAGTGTGAAGGAAAGATACTTATTACTTAAAAAAACATCCGATTCATTGTAAATGTATTGAAATAGCAATGATATAACATTATAATAGAAGGAAAAGAAGTGGAGGTATTTAAGATGGCAAGTACAATTCAAATTAGGGTAGACGATGACTTGAAGAATAAATCTGATCAACTTTTTAAAGATCTTGGAACAGATACGACATCTGCAATAAGAATGTTTTTGACGCAGGCTGTTGCACATAACGGATTCCCATTTGAAATAAAAAGAACTGTGCATAATCCATATACATCTATGACAGAAGATGAGATGTTTCAAAGACTGGAACAATCTAGAGAATCTTCAAAAAATGGAAATTATCGAAATGCAGACGCTGTGATTTCAGATATGAGAGGAAAATATGCATTATAAAGTAGTTGTAATAGCAGAGGCAGAAGAAGATTTAAATCGGTTTATTCAATGGCCTGTGAAGAAGATCAGGAGCTCTGGGAAGAAATTGATGAGACGGATGATTATGTCAGATTGCCGAATCAGTATGAACTTCATGAGAAAAGTATCATGGAGAAGTTTGCGTATGAGAGTGGGAATAAAAGAGTTTCTGAAGTACTGTTTGATGCTCTTAGAAGAAGGCATCCGTACAGGTGTTTTAAAGATAAAATAAATGATCTGGGAATCAGCCAGATTTATTATGACTACAGAAATCGGACCTATATCAATATAGCAGAAGAATGGTGTCGGAACCATCATGTACCATATAGAAGAAAAGAAGATTAGGCGCTGTTTTGAAAATAGGTTTGATTGTCCAAACTATTAGAAGAAATAGAGTGAATTATAAATTATGAAGCGAGGTGGCAATATGGATAAAGATCCGTTTGAGGAATATTTGAAAGAGTCCGAACCTGATAAAGCCAGCAAAGGTTACGCTTGGAGTACGGCAATCGGACTTCAGGCTGTGGACGGACTGAAACCATCTAAATATTTGATTGATATTGCTATTCGTAATATTGAAGGAAAAATTACGATAAAAGAAGTACAGAATCTTATTCGCCAAATAAGTAGATCTCTATTCACCGCAAACTCTTTCGGGGTATTTACAACCACGCCGGAAAGATAAGAGATTATAATATTACGAAAAAGGAATGGGTGCTTGATGGGGCAACCGTTATGTACGGCAGCGCTTCTGAACTGAGAGCTACCCTTGAATATGATTTTTCGCAGGAGAAAGATTTTAGCTACAGGGGATTGTCAATGGATGAGATAATCCACCATCTTGCAGTTTTTATTTCAAGACTGTGGCAAATCCATATTTTTGGAGAGGGAAATACGAGAACAACAGCGGTGTTTTTCATCAAGTATCTGAGAACACTTGGTTTTTCTGCAACGAATGATATTTTTGCGGATCATGCTTGGTATTTCAGGAATGCACTTGTCCGAGCGAATTATACGAACTTGCAAAAGAATATCCACGAAACGACAGTTCATATCCACCGACTTTTTGAAAAGTTTGGTTTTGATGAGGTATTTGGAAGAAGCGCTGTCATGGAACTGCTTCAATTGAAAAGCTCAGGAGCTTCCAAACTCATTTCCAACTTGGTGCAGTCGGATATTATTGAGCCTGTGTCAGGTCACGGAAAAGGAAAATATAAATTCAGAAAATAATTTAAAGGAATTTATACCTATGAAAAATCCGTGTAAATATCGCAGGACAGTGTGGATGTTTACACGGATTTTTTTAATCTTAAAAATTTTATCAGGAAATCTCTTTGAGATACTGTACGCTGTAAGCCGGAAGATCCAGAGAGCCATTCAGCGTCTGTGAGATATTCCCAGAACCGCTTTTCAGCAGATCGGTGAATGTTCCGAGCAATTCTCCGTGATGGATCGTGAAATCGCTCTCAGACGCGTTGATGGCGATCAGAATCCGTTCCTGCCCTGTACGGCGTTCAAAGACAAGCTGATGGTTTGTGATTGAGATATTGCGGTATCCTCCATTGCAGAGGGCATCACTGTTTTGCCGAAGTGTGATCAGTCGGTGGATGAAATCAGTCAGTGCATTCGGTTTTGGCGCCTCAAAGCATGGACGAAGCGCATAGTCATTGTCCGGAGTCTTGATACCTTCTTCGCCCCATTCGCTTCCATAATAAATACAGGAAATTCCCGGCATACCGAATAAAATACCGTAAGCCAGAGGCAGGTGTGCAGGGGTTGTCAGGATGCTGGCAATCCGTGTGACATCGTGATTATCCACAAAACTCATCAGATGCTTTCCACGGTAGATACACCATTGTTCCGGTCCGTACTGACGATTCAGGGAGTGTGCGATCTCGAACAGATTCATGCTGTTCAGGCTGGAATAGATTCCCTTGTAGCATTCGTAATTGGTACAGCTGTGCAGCATCTCATCATTTACAATCAGATTATAATCACCGAATAGTACTTCACCGATCAGAACAAATCCAGGCTTTTGTTCTTCGCAAAATGAGCGGAGTCTCCGCATAAAGTTATGGTCCAGACTGTATGCCACATCCAGGCGAAGTCCGTCAATATCAAATGTTTCGATCCAGAAGCGGACACAGTCTAATAAGTAGTCTGTGACTGCAGGATTTTGTAGATTCAGTTTGACCAGTTCGAAATGTCCTTCCCATCCCTCATACCAGAATCCGTCCTGATAACAACTGTCACCGTCAAAATTGATGTAGAACCAGTCTTTATAAGGAGAATCCCACTTCTTTTCCTGAACGTCCTGAAATGCCCAGAAACCGCGTCCAACGTGGTTGAAAACTCCGTCCAGCACGATTTTGATATGATGCTTATGCAGATCGTCACAGACATCCTGAAAATCTTCATTGGTTCCAAGGCGGCAGTCCACCTTTTTAAAGTCTCTGGTATCATAACCGTGATTGTCAGATTCGAAAATCGGATTTAAGAGAACAGAACCGATCTGCAGATTCTCCAGATAACTGCTCCAGTCTTTCAATTTCAGAATACGCGGAACGCAGATGCCATCGTTGTGAGTCGGGGCACCGCAGAATCCAATCGGGTAAATTTGATAAAATGTTTCGTTGTAAGCCCACATAATAAGTACCTCTGCTTTCTTATAGAATATGGATATTATAGCGTATTTTCGGGCTTTCGCAAAGGTTGGAGAAGGTGCGAAAAAATTTTTTTGAAAAATTTGAAATTTGTTGTTGACAATTGGTATACCCTTATGTATAATAGCTATTGTGTCACGGAGAAAACGACACGAAAGCGAATAACGGGGTGTGGCTCAGCTTGGCTAGAGCGCCTGGTTTGGGACCAGGAGGTCGCAGGTTCGAATCCTGTCACCCCGACTTCGCGGGTGTAGTTCAATGGTAGAACACCAGCCTTCCAAGCTGGATACGTGGGTTCGATTCCCATCACCCGCTTTCTTACAGAGTAATCTGTAAGGAGCCTATAAACGGGGATAAAGTTTATACGAGTCTGTAGCTCAGCTGGATAGAGCAACGGCCTTCTAAGCCGTAGGTCGAGGGTTCGAATCCCCCCAGGCTCGGTATGGTGGGTATGGTGCAGTTGGTTAGCGCGCCAGATTGTGGTTCTGGATATCATGGGTTCGAGTCCCATTACCCACCCTTTTCTTTTATAAGAAGCACTAGTTAAGCAGTGTCATAGTTGAGTTTACTAATGGGCTATCGCCAAGCGGTAAGGCACAGGACTTTGACTCCTGCATTCGCTGGTTCGAATCCAGCTAGCCCAGTTTACCTGGATTAGCGGGTATTATAAGAAAATAAGGGCGTGTAGCTCAGTTGGTAGAGCACTTGACTTTTAATCAAGTTGTCCGGGGTTCGAATCCCCGCACGCTCATTGTAGAACAAGCAGTTTTGCTTGTTTTATTTTTTCCAAAATTGTATATGCGGATGTGGCGGAATTGGCAGACGCGCTGGTTTTAGGGTCCAGTGGGCATCCCGTGCAGGTTCAAGTCCTGTCATCCGCAGACTACGAAGAAGCCTTGATTTTCAGGGCTTTTTTGCATGTCTGGGAAGAGTTTTGTTAAGTATTTCAGAACTCTGTTTTTGGTTACACTTGATTACACTTTCTGATGACAATGCATTTCAGTAGAAAAAAGAGAGCGAATGCCGCTCTCTTTTTGTTTCAATAGCTACTTTCTATAAGCAAATTTAGGAACGCCGTCTTCTGTGGGAACGGTTACTTCTCCCTGGATCAGCGGACGAGCATACCGGATAAAATCTTCTGTCACGTCAGAACCATCTGCAGTGATCCATGTAGCAGGGACGCATTTTTCCTGATTACAGATGACGTTGACGTCTTTTAAAACATAATCAATCTGATAGTCATCTCCGTCCAGACGTTCAAAAGCAACCATCTTTCCGCTGGCTCCGTTTAAAGCAGCTTTTACTCCGTAAGCTCCGGAAGCAATGGCTTCTTTCTGGTCTGTTTTGGAAAGCATGGAAGAAGAGCATCTCTGGCAGACATTGAGTTCTACAGAACGTACTTTGACGCCAAGGCGTTCTTTCACCAGATTTTCCAGATATTTTCCGGAACCTGTGAGCATTTTGTGGCCGAATGTATCTGTTCCGACATCATTGGAATATTCGCAGATGAATGTACTGGTGTTGTCGTGGATTCCCTCGGAAATACATACTACCAGGTTTGGTGTAGTCTCCAGAGACGTACGGACTTTCTCAATAAAAGCATCCTGGTCAAAGTCTGTTTCCGGAAGGTAGATCAGAACCGGGTTGTCGTGTTCGAACTTTCTGGCCAGTGCGCTGGCAGCAGTGAGCCATCCGGCATGGCGTCCCATAATCTCAACAATGGTAACGGATTTTTTGTTGTCATAAACGGATGCGTCGATAGCAATCTCCCGCACAGTAGAAGCGACGTATTTTGCGGCACTTCCAAATCCCGGTGTGTGATCTGTCTCGACAAGGTCATTATCAATTGTTTTTGGAATTCCGATCACACGGATGTCGCTGCTGATCTTTTCGGCATAGCGGGAAAGCTTGCTGACAGTATCCATGGAATCATTGCCTCCGATGTAGAAGAAATATCCGATGTTGTATGCTTCGAAGCGTGCAAAAAGCTGTGGATAAACCGGATCGTTGAGATCTTCCGGAAGCTTGTATCGGCAGGAGCCAAGATATGAGCCGGGTGTGGTCCGGATCAGTTCCAGTTCTTTTGATTCTTCCAGTGGCGCCATGTCCATGACCTGATCATTTAAAAATCCTTCAATTCCATTTATCATCCCATAAACAGTGCCAATCTCGTCTTCGCGGTTTAATGCTTCGTATACAGTCCCGTAAAGGCTTGCATTGATAACGGCAGTCGGTCCGCCAGATTGTCCTACAACTGCATTTTTTTTCATAGTGTTCCTCCAATTTATCTTTTATAAAAATAAGTGTTCTCCCTAATACTATAAAGGAAGGAGTGGTATTTTACAATAAAATGGTTGGAAAAATAATAAAAGTACAGTATAATTGCTATATTGAAGAAAAGGAGTGTAGACATGAAATATATATCTTTTGCAATTCCATGCTATAATTCAGAGGCATATATGGAAAAAGCAATTCAGTCGATCCTGCCCGGAGGAGAAGATGTGGAGATTATTGTAGTTAATGACGGATCCTCAGACGGGACAAGCGAGGTTGCAAAAAAATACGAGGAAAAATATCCGGGGATCGTCAAAGCGGTAGACAAGGAAAACGGCGGTCACGGGGATGCGGTCAATACAGGTCTGGCGCATGCCACAGGTGTCTATTTTAAAGTAGTGGACAGTGATGACTGGGTAGATGAAGAGGCTCTGCTGAAGATATTGAGTGCAGTGAAGGGATTTGTGGATGCAGATTCTAAAGTAGACATGTTGATTTCTAATTATGTGTATGAGAAAGTTGGGATGACACATAAAAAAGTCATTCATTACCGCAATGTACTTCCGCAGAATCAGGTGTTCCGCTGGGATGATATCGGAAGCTTCCATCTGGACCAGTATATTCTCATGCATTCCGTGATCTACCGGACCGAGATGTTGAGACTCTGTCAGCTGAAGCTGCCGAAGCACACGTTTTACGTGGATAATATCTATGTATATTACCCGCTTCCTCATGTTCGGACATTATACTATATGGATGTGGACTTCTATCGCTATTTTATCGGACGAGAGGATCAGTCTGTGAATGAGAAAGTGATGATCAGCCGCATCGATCAGCAGATTTATGTAACAAAATCTATGATCTCTATGTATGAATTACGTATGGTAGAGAGTAAAAAGCTCAGAAAATATATGATCAATTATCTTGCTATTATGATGACAGTATCTTCGATTTTATGTATTCGTTCCAAGGTGAATGAGAATCTGAAGAAAAAGAAAGAGCTGTGGGTATATCTGAAGAAAAAAGATTATCGGACATATGTGAAGATCCGATATGGAATTCTCGGTCAGACCATGAACCTTCCGGGAAAATCAGGAAGAAAAGTTTCTTCTATGGCATACAGTGTGGCGAGAAGACTGATCGGATTTAACTGATTTCGTAAAATTTAAGAAGCAGAAGCATATTTTGCCAGTTATGATACATACTACTTTTATGAAACGAAAAAGGAGTGTGTATCATGACTGGTAATTTTTTTGAAAGCGAGACAAAGGAAAATCTGATGCGGGCGTTTGCCGGGGAGAGTCAGGCGAGAAACCGATATACGATTGCAGCAGAAAAAGCCCGTGAGAAGGGGATGTATACCATTGCGGACGTGTTTTTGTATACAGCAGATCAGGAGCGGGCACATGCAGAGCGGTTTTATGAGCTGCTGAAAGAGTTTACAGGGAGCACGATCCAGATTGACGGGACCTATCCGGTGGATCAGCAGGATACATTAGAAGAGCTTCTTAGAGCAGCGGAGCATAATGAAAAGGAAGAATTTGAAGATGTGTATCCTGCGTTTGGAAGTACGGCAAAGGCAGAAGGTTTTTTTGAGGCGGCGTCTACATTCTTCCAGATTGCAGAAATTGAGCATACCCATCAGGAGCGATTTCAGAAAATCGCAGAAATGCTGGAAAACGGCACCTATTACAGCCGGGAAGAACAAGGACGGTGGATCTGTACAAACTGCGGTTATATCCATGACGGGAAGCAGGCACCATCTGTATGTCCGGTGTGCCGTCACGAGAAGGGATATTTTCTTCCATATGAATATGCACCTTATAAAGGAGCCGGGAAATAGATGAGCCAAAAAGCAGAAAATCTTTTGAATCTTGCGTTGGACGCTACGAGTGAGGAGCGTGAAAAATCACTGGAGCTGGAGGTTGGGTATCAGCCTTTGGATCAGGAGTGGGATCTGATCATCAAATATTCGGGAAATCTGGAGGCGGTTCGTGAAATCGCCTCTTCTGTTACGGAATTATCGAATGAGTATGCAATTCTGACTGTGCCGGAATCCCGGATCGAACAGCTTATGCGGGTTCCGCAGATCGAATACATTGAAAAACCAAAACGGCTGTTTTTTGAAGCGGCTAACGGAAAGAGAGCATCCTGTATTCTTCCGGTACAGGCAGCTCCGTTAAAGCTGTACGGGAAAGGGATTCTTACAGCGGTGATTGACAGCGGGATTGATTATTCGCATCCGGATTTTCGAAATACAGATGGAAGTACAAGGATCCGTGCACTGTGGGATCAAAGTATAGCGGGAAATCCTCCTGAAGGATATTTTCTGGGAACGGAATATACGCAGGATCAGATCAATGCGGCACTTCAGGAACCGACAAAAATCAGGCAGGAGCAGGTTGTACCAAGTCGGGATGTGTCGGGGCACGGGACTTCTGTTGCCGCAATTGCAGCCGGAAACGGAAGAGGAAGTGTCGGTGGTATTTATGCGGGAGTCGCACCGGAGAGTGAACTCTTGATCGTGAAATTGGGAAATCCAAGACGGGAAGGGTTTCCGCGGACAACGGAACTGATGCAGGGTGTGGACTATGTTTTGCGGAAAGCACTGGAATATCGAATGCCGGTTGCGATTAATATCAGTTTTGGAAATACATACGGTTCCCATGAACCTTATAATTAAGGGAAAACATAAGAAAACACTGATATTTCCTGTGTTTTCAGGCAATTCAGTGTTTTACTCGGATTCATGTTTGGTTGTTGTTTGAGTCTTATAATACTCGGTCAGGATCATGTTAATCTGCTGGGAACGTGTACGATAGTTCGCTTTTGCATCCTTATCAATCTCAGCAACCAGTTCTTTGGACAAAGTAGTATAGACCTGAATATTGTTGGAACTGATAGCCATGTGGCACCTCCGATTCAATTTAATAGAATTATTCTATCATACTTCTTCGGGAGGGGCAATGTGAACTGAAAATTGAAGAATTATTGTTACTGTAAAATTGGAACGGTCGTAAAGAAAATCTATGAATAGAGAACGATAAGAAAGGTAGAACAGACAATGAAGAAAACAATTTTTGAAGAGATGGGCGGTACTTATATCAGACATGGGGATTATCTTATCCCTGCTCTTACCTTACCGAAGGAAGAAGAACAAAGGGTTGTCGGTGTATGGGGACAAAGACATTTGCGGTATTTAAAGGAATACCGCAGATTGCTATATCTGAATATGCTTACAAGCGGCAGGCTGAATGGTTATTTGGCTGATATAGAAGAACAGGCACAGGAACGCTTTGAAAGACTTGTAGAACAGATGAAACAGGCACAAGGCATTACAGAACAGCTAAAGGTGGAAAATGTCTTGGAATGGATAGGAAGAATGAACAATATACAAGTATGTGCGAGGGAGATTGTGGATAAAGAGATAATTTATCAAGAATGAAATGTAAGATAAATAGTGTATAAAATGTAGCAGGGCATCATAAGATAAAATTGTAATTGCATTTTCCACATAGTTCGTGTAAAATGTAATTAGAAAAGCTGTGCATCAGCGGTGGGTTGACACCTAAAATCTGATACGTTTTCCGAACGAAGGTGTCGGAGGTTGGCAGGCAACGGAAAAACCTGATATTTTCCAGACGAAGGTGCTGGAGGTTGGCAGACAACGGAAAAATCAACCATGAGAAGGGAATGTTTAGTGCTGCGGCGTGAACATTCCCTTCTCTAAATTTTATGGGATAAGGATTAAGTTATGGACAAAAGACGTGCAATTCAGATTATGACAAAAGCGGCACAACTATATAAAGAACATCTTGAGGATCAGAAGGTTTTGTTCCTATATGGCTTACCGAAAGAGGTGAATAAGCAATTACAGGAAAGTAATAAGATTTTGTCATCTGTACAGGGATATGAAGTTGTTTTCCATAGATACAATTTTTTACATTTGACAGGAGTTCGATTGAATAAAAAAGAGACAGCTTCTGCAATTCATTTTTACCAGAAATGCCTGGATAAGCGATTAACAGAAAATGATTTTGTTTTTGCAAAAGATGGCTCTACGGGGCAAAAATTGGATATATTGGAACGTATGATGCTTATTAAGAAAAACGTAACAATGATAGGAGAATTTACAGATCGAGGACCGAAATTATATACAGAAAAAGCTGCCGGGAATATATGTGGTTGTATTGGCTTCGTAAAAGATAAAAATACGAAATTAAATGTACCGAACACATTGCTGAAAAAGGACATCAGAGATGTAACAGCACAGCCTACATATAAAGTATTTGCTGTAATATCAAAACACTATACAGATGAGAAATATACAAATCTTGTGAAGATGGACAAAAGTATTGATTTGAAAGAGTGTTGTTTCTCAGAAACAATAGAAAATATGATAGATAGAGAAAATCTATAATGAAATATAAAGAAACCATGCTACTGCTTTTTGTAACAGTATCATGGTTTTATTGTTTGTCGTCTATATTTTAAGTTGATTATTACTTTACAAAATTGGCAATGTTATAATTATCATTGATTTTAGAAGAAGGGAGTATCGAGGGAAATTAGTGGAACTGGTTTTGCAAGCATAGCGTTTGGATATCCAAACGCACTTTGGGAGCCCCCCAAACCCCATTTGTTGGCTTTACAAAGTAGGAATTTTTTGCTCAAGATAAAAAGAGAGTGCGTAAGCGGAAAGAAATCAAATTATGCTTACGCACTTTGTGCCTCACTTTTGCTCGGTGGTTAGCAGTTTGTGAATTATTGGGATGAAGCAATATAACTGTTTTGAGAAAACGGGATATTTTTTATATTAGTAGTTTAAACATTATAGTTCTGTGTTGTGCGATTTTTGCCTGGATTGAACAGGATGTTTTTTTTGCAATTCCTGTTTCCTCTGATATTCAAGTTCCCAGGTACGATGAGAGAAGCTATAGGGATCTTCCATATTGAGATCATCCACTTCATGGGTTGCGATATCACGATAGTGATAGTCATAATATTCACCAAAAGTACCTTTGAGCTGCTCAATCAGTTTCTCTCGGAAAGTAGGTCGTATCTGGATTCTGGCATCCAGTAATTCTGTATATTGCTCTGGTTTAGGCCGGAGTTTTTCCTCTTGGAAAGCGACAGCATCTTTTTCAAGCTGCTCTTTGAGAGCCATATCCTGAGAATCGAGAATATCCAGATTCTTATCCATCTGGTCGTATTTTCTGGAAAGGCTCGCCATATCTTTCTCTGTGGAGCATTCAGCCTGAAACAGCAGCTGTTCTTTGGCAGATTTCAGTTCCTCGATTTCTTCTGTTACGGTTGTAAGCTGCTGGTTTAACTTTATATGCTGGAAAGGATTTAGAATACTGGTTTTACTTTTTTGCACATTTAGTTCTTTCTTTTCAGTAACTTTCGCTTTGAGCTTTTTCTTAATGGTATCATATTTATTTAGGATAGGACGAAAATGCTGCATCCAGTCATGGATCACTTCTTTTTGCATTTCATTATGAAGTAAATGATATTGTGTAAAAATCATATGATTGCGGATTGCTTCTAATGTTTCTGCAATTACCGGAATAGATTTTTCGACAGCTTGAACCAATTTTTTTATCTGTGTTTTTAATTCCCGTAGTATTCTGTTATCCGCACGAACCCGACGGTTGATTTCACACCGGTCTGCTATCATGCCTTTCTTTTCCATATTCTGGGCAATGTAGCCTTCGTGGATGGTTGGCTGTTCAGTGATTCCCTGAGCTGCAAAACTGCGGTGATCAATGGCGGCATTTATCTGATTAAGGGCAAGCATTTTATTTACGGCATCTGCCCAGTTTGCTCTCCAGAGGCAGAGCTGTTCCTCACTGTTCCATTGTTCGGAAATCGGGTTTTGTCTGCCATACCGGGTGCTTTTTGGATGTTTGTCGATACGTTCATAACCTTTCTCCTGTGCTGCCGAGGGAGTCAGATATACTTTCTTTTTCCCAGCTTTATAACGATACTGTTTTTCCCAGCCCTCTTTCTGAGCATCCTTAAATTCAGAAGCAGTAAATCCCTTTTCCTCTCCATCTTTGATGCATAGATATTCTTTTTCGGTTTTATACTGCCATGTTCCGTTTTCGTTTAATGGACGGACAGTAAGTAGAATGTGTGCATGGGGATTGTGACCATCTGTATCGTGAATGGCGAAATCGGCACACATTCCCATATCTACAAAATTCTTTTGAATAAAATTCTGAAGAAGAGAAATATTGCTGTCTTTATCCAACTCAATAGGGAGTGCGACAACAAATTCTCTTGCCAGTCGGCTGTCTTTTGTTTTTTCAGCAGCTTCTACAGCATTCCAGAGTTGCTCCCGGTTTTTCCATTTAGGCGGAGCCATAGGGGGAAGCATTACTTCCTGATAGATCAGTCCATGTTTTCGGGTGTAGTCATGCTGGATGCCATCGTAATCATTGTATATGCGGCTACAGCTCATATAAGCAGATGCAGCGACAGCAGACCGCCCGGAACCACGGCTGACGACCTTGGCTTGCATATGATAAATTGCCATATCTGGCACCTCCTTTCGATGTTGCCTGCAACAGCGGATAGCCCTCGGCAGAGCGCACGAGCCCCGTAGGGGATACCACCGCCCGATTTATCGGGTGGTGAGTAAGTGCGCCCTTCGGGAGTAGAACTTGTGTATTTACATTCCTCTTAGCCGGAGCATCAGCTCCCGCTTTAGGGTATCTAAATCCATTTCTTTAATATGTGGAGCAATGCTTTCCAGAATCGCTCCTTCTTGAATCAATCTGCGTGTTCTGGCATTACGTTCCTTTTTACGGTTTCTTGCTTCGATTTCTTCCAGTCTGTGTTTTGCCTGTAAAAGCACTTTTTCTTCTGGTGTCATAATTCTTTTATTTGCCATATCTGGCACCTCCTTTTTATGCCCGTATCCGGGCGATTTAGTTTTAAAATCTTGTGGTTTAGTACTATAGTTTTAGATAACTGACAGTGGCATGTCTCTGGTGATAAATAAGAAAAGAAAGTAGTACTACTGTCAGTGAAAAATAGTTATTGTGCGATGCTGCTTTGTTTCAACTCTGGTTTGAAGTGTGATTATCTAACAGAATTTTTTTCGTTTTTTTTAAATTAGCTGTTGCATTGTCCTGACGGATATTCCGGTTATTGATACGGATGGGAACACATCTCTCCAGAATCCGGTCATAAATTCGCTTGTGTGCGATATCAGCGGCGTTATTCAGCTCTGATAAAGTGAGATTGGTTGTTATGATCAGGGGCTTTTTACTGCGGTAACGGCTGTCAATCACATTGAATACCTGTTCCAGTGCAAAGTCAGAGTTCCGTTCAATTCCGAGGTCATCAATGATCAGAAGGCTGTAGCGGTTTAAGCTGTGGATGAACTGATTCCTGTCTTCAAAATGCATTCCGGTAAGGGTATTCAGAATCCGGGAAAAGTTGGTCATCAGTACCGGGACGCCTTTTTCCAGAAGGGCATTGGCAATGCAGCCTGCAAAGAAAGATTTTCCAGTACCGACATCGCCCCAGATGAGAAGTCCGGAAGCGTTTGCTTTCATCTCTTCCCAGTTACTTACATAATTGTGTGCAAGTTTCATTTCCGGATTGCTGCCGTTATCTTTGGCAAAGGTGTAGTCATAAAGTGATTTGTCCTGTAAGCCGCTGGTTTTGAGATGCTCTATTTCCATTTGCTTTTCATGAAGTTTTCTCTGGGCTTCCTCCTGTTCAAAGATCTCCTGCTGGCACTTACAGCGGATGGAAGGAATAAGAACCTTTCCCTGTAATTCATGCCTGCACTGTCTTGGCGTATTGCATTTGGAACAGTAGATCAGGTGATTTGTTTCGTTAAAATATTCATCAGACTGAAGCTCTCTGTTTGGTGTGATAGCTGTTGGTTTTTCTGTAAATGTTGTCATAATGTTTCGTATTCCTCACTTTCATAATTTCGTTGCCGGGAAACAGGATGATCCTGTCTTGCCCAACGGATGATGGTAGCTGCATGGTTTTGGTATTGCTTTCCGGTAGAAGCCATATAACCGGATAAGCGTTCCATATAGTCCTGCCAGTCAGGGATTGTCTGCCGGATATTTTCCAGCTCCGTCTCTGACAGAAAAACATTTTGAAATGTTCCATAGGGTGAGCGTGGCTCTTTACTCCCTCTTATTGTTAAATGGTTCTTTTTTATCTCTTTCTTATTACTGGACAGTTTTCTGTCTGTATCAGGGAAAGAATCCTGTCTGTCAATAGGACAGTTTTCTGTCTGTCTTAGGGAAAGAAATCTGTCTGTATAGTGGATGGTTTCTTTTGGGAGTTTTACATAAATTCGATTGGGCTGTCCGGGTCCCTGCCGTTTTCGGAAGATAAGCTCTTGTTTTTCCAGTACTGCCAGAGCAGTTTTCACCGTCATCTGGCTTTTGTGGAGAACTTCTGCCAGTGCTTCAATCGTAAAGTAGAGGAACACATGACCATTTGTATCTGACCAGCCCTCATTTTTCTGGGAAAGCCTTGCACGGTCGAGCAGGATCATATAAAGCATTTTGGCAGTTTCGTTTATTTCCATGTCCAGAAGAAAACGGGGAAACATCATATAAGATGGCAGGCTTGTGTCTGCTGTCAGAAAGTCCGTCATGTGTTCACCTCCAATCACAATGGTTTATTCTCCAAGAAAATCCCAGTCTATATCACGATCCGGCTGTTCTTTTTCAGGAGCTGGAAAGGGCATCCTGATGGGGGATTCCCTTTCCAACATGCCTGCAGTCAGCCCGGACAGAAAAATCGGCAATGACTGTTTCAGGCTGTGTTCTACTGCTTCTACAATCTGTTTCACAAAAAGTTCTTCCCGTTCCCTTGTTTCCAGATAGGGATCAGCCTGAGTGCGGTAGTAGCGGTCAAAATAATCGACCAGTGCAAGGGAGATTACCTGGCTGTAAGATTTAAAATTCTGTCTGTCCATCGTCTGTAAATATTCCCAGGCTCTCCGCTGCTGGTCTTTGTCCAGATTAAATCGCAGGTTTGTGTTGCGGATATGGTTCTGCATGGCTTATCCCCTCCTTTTCAGGCTCATATAAGCCAGAGATTCATAACCTTTGGCAGTGGCACAGATATCATCAAGGATGGTAACTCGTGATTTGTCATACGCTCCAAAGTTACGGATCAGGCATCCACCGCCTCCGACCACATACAGGCGCATCAGGCCAGGATTGTATTCATATTTGCGGAGCGTGGCAAAAATATCTGTGACATACTGTCTGGCAACAGCAGTAATACAATCCAGATAAGACGCTGAAATGTCAGCGGTTCCAAACCGCAGAATCTGCTCTACGGTAGATTCTTCAATCTTTACTCCGAAGTTGTCCAGAACAGCGTTTTTAGCGGCAATCATGCATTGGTTTACGCCAAACTTTTCTGTCCAGCACCGGCTTTCCTGTGCTTTCTTATTATTGATATACAGAATGTTCATGGTTCCGTTGCCGATATCTGCAAGAAGATTTGTCCCCTTGAAATCTCCAAGTCGGTTTACGATAGCCGGATATCCCTGCGGGTAAAGGCTGCATCCCACAAAACGGAGATGATACTCTTTGCTGTTAAATCGGTAATGGACTTCTGGATTCTGGAGCAGATAGGAACGGAAATCTTCTCTCTGGTTTCTGATCCATGTCAGAGGAAGCCCGGCAGCCAGATGAACGTCTGCTTCACGGATGGAAAAGACATTCAGTTCCCTTGCAATCGCCATGAGAGTTAGAAGATAATATTCTTCGTCCATAGCTTTATCTGGGATAAATTCTTTGTGTCCTTCGCCAATCCGGTAGTAAATGCCGTTATATTCCAGAATATTCCCGGTGAAGATGGGTTCTGTTTCATAGGCTTTGATTCCGGTTGGTGTGACGGTATTTGCTGTTTTCATGTTGCCGTAGCCGTGATCTACAGCAATGATTTTTGTGTTTCTGAGTTCTCGCATAAAAAACACCTCCATTTTCGTATTGATTAATTCAGCAGGCTGTACCGGTGTGGTACTGCTTTGCTGTGAGATAAGCATACGAAAGTTGGAGGAAAAAGACATTGAGGGAAAATTGAGTTGGAATTGAAAAATAGGATATAATTTTGTAAAATAGAGCAATTTCTTTAGTTTTTTATAGCCCTGCATTTTTTTGTTATAAACGTTCATTAAATGTTGACATGTTATTATATAAATGGTAAAATTGTACAATAAAATGTGGAAAGTTGGATGGAATTTATTGAATTATAATAAAACTAATCGTACTTAACTGGCGGCTTATGTATTTGTAGAACTTAGAATAATAGAAAATTTAAAATATTATCAATTTTTACAGCTGTTGCAATGCTTTCAGTAGGAACAACAGTTTTTGCAAGTCCTTAACTGTTGTTTGATAAGGAGTGTAGTTTTATACAAATAGTGATATTATTGCAAAAAACTAGGATTTTATAAAAATAAAAAAATCAAGTCTATAGCTGTTTGAAGTGAGGAGAAAAGCGTATGAGAAATGTGTTGGCAACGGACATAAAAAACAATATTCGAAGCATTCGCTTTATTTTGGGGATTTTTCTAATCGTTTCGGCTACCCTGATGTCTGAGCATGAGATGTTGCAGAAGATCATAAATGCAGGCGGATCTGCAGAAGGACCAGGCTGGTTCGTAGCATACACCTATTGTATGAACAGCGTTAATATGCTTCTGTTTGTTCCCATTGCCGTTGCTTTTGCGGGTGGAGAGAATACGGAGGCTGAGCTGCACAGTCGTTTTTTTCTGTTCAGTTATATCCGTTCAGGGAGAAAACAGTATCTCGTAGGAAAAGCAGCAGGATTGTTGGTCTCCGGAGGTTTGACAGCTTTTTTAGCCATGGTGTTCCTTCTTGTAATCTGTATACTGAGGTTCGGTCAGTATCCTTCTCTGATTGACGGAAATTATGAGATGGCAGTGCTTGTGGGCAGAACGGCGGTAAGCTTTCTGAGATTGTTTTTAAATGGCGCTTTTTGGGCGCTAATTGGCGGTACGTCGGCTGTCATAACAAAAAATCGCTATATGTCCTATGCCGTTCCTTTTATTCTTTATTATGTCCTGACCGTATTTCAGGAGCGTTACTATCAAAAAGCATTCTTTCTGAGTCCCCGCTATTGGGCGGCGTCTATTTACTACAATGATATCTTCTGCATTGCTATATTAGCGGTTGGAAGTTTTTTAACGGCACTGATCTTTATGTGCGCAATAGAAAGAAGGTTGCGGTATGCGTGATATTAAACAGGCTTTTTGGATTGCAGGCCAGAATTTCTATGGATGGAAAAAAAGTCCGAGGATCTGGATGACCTTTATTTTGGCAGCTATATTATGTCTGATGCTGTCGGATCAGATTATTTCCCATGCGATAAAATATGAGACAATCCTTCAGGTATTCGAGCCGTTTATTTGGACATATGGGGATGCATCCTCTGTTATGCTGTCCTCCCTGCTTTTAATCCTGCTCTTTGCGGACATGCCATTTATCAGTCAGGCAACTCCGTATTGGCTTGTACGCACAAAACGGAAGATATGGCTTGCGGGTCAGATTATCTATGTGATCCTGGCGACTGTGATCTATAATATTTTTTTGGCTGTGATGCTTGGAATTATGGGAGCTCCCTTTTCCTTTACGGGAAATGTGTGGAGCGAAACAGCGGCAATGTTGGGCTATGGCGGTGGGGAGAGCATAACCGTTCCTGTTTCCATAAAAACAATGGAAAGCTCAACTCCTTATATGTGCGCAGCAATAGTGTTTGGACTTGTACTTTTATATACTCTTTTTATCGCAGTTCTCATGTTGTTTTTAAATCTGGCTGCGGGAAATATGGCAGGGGTGATCGGTGCTTTTGCAGTCAGTCTGTATGGGCTCCTGCTGAACCCAGATGTTTTCCGGAAACTGTTTCATTTTACAGAAAGTCAGGAATATAGGGCGAACGTGTTCTGCGGCTGGCTGTCTCCGTTGAACCAAGCTACCTTTCCCATGCACAGCTTTGGTTATGATTACCTGCCAGGGATCGGGATGAGCATGTTCATATTTGCAATATTAATCATAGCGCTGATCGGCTTGTCAGCCGTCCGAATTAAGGGCTATAATTTCTCTTTTACGCAGACAAACGAATAAATGGAGGGCAAAATGGAATATGCAATCAGGTTGAAGGGACTGACAAAATCCTTTCAAAAAGAAAAAGTATTAAAGAACATTACCCATGATTTTGAAAAAGGGAAGATTCATGGGATTATGGGGTTTAACGGTTCAGGGAAAACCGTAATGTTTAAATGCATCTGTGGATTTTTACAACCTGAGAGCGGCACAGTGCTCGTAGGGGGAAAACAGATCGGGAAGGAGCTGGACTTTCCAGATTCCGTAGGCATTATCATTGAAAACCCTGGCTTCTTTCTGGATCTCAGCGGTTTTGCGAATTTAAAGAGACTGGCGTCTCTGAAACACCGTATTTCCGATGACGATGTGAGGGCGACGATGCGTGCCCTAGGGCTTGATCCTCTGTCTAAAAAGAAGGTAGGACAGTATTCTCTTGGAATGCGTGAACGTCTTGGTATCGCACAGGCAATCATGGAAGATCCGGAGCTTTTGATATTGGACGAGCCTTTTAATGGTCTGGACAAGCAGGGGGCAGGAGAGGTCTGCGAGCTTTTGCGGGGATTAAAGGAACGAGGGAAGACTATTCTTATCGCAGCACATAACATGCTGGAGATCGAATGGCTCTGCGATACGATCTGTGAGATGGATGCAGGTGTCCTGACGCAGATAAAATAAAAATACGGGGGAAAGAATATGGGAAAGGTATTAATTAAATGCATTCAAACACCAATGCAGAAATATTTTTATGATCGTTCTTTGGATTCTGTAGTTATGGTGAATGATGAAGAATATCAGATATTAAAAACTGTGGAAAAGACAAAATTGGTTCCTGATGGAGTGTTAAGACGGTTTGTGAAAAGCGGATTATTGCGTGAGACTGCGATAGAAGAAATTGAGCATCCTGAGACAGAAAACTTACATTTGTTGGCAGAACATTATATGGGCAATCTGATTTTGCAGGTAACTCAGCAGTGTAATTTGAGATGCAAATATTGTGCATATTCTGGAAACTACTATAATCGTTCCCATACGTCAAATAGGATGGATTTCGAGACAGCCAAAAAAGCAATAGACTTTTATTTGAAAAGAAGCGAAAAAGCGGATCAACTTGCATTATCATTTTATGGGGGTGAGCCTCTTCTGGAATTTGAATTGATTAAGAAATGTGTTTCCTATATTTTACAACGTAAAGGGGATAAAAAAATTCTTTTTACTATGACGACTAATGGGACTTTAATGACAGAAGATGTCATAGAATTTTTGGTAAAATATGAGTTTAATCTTATGATTAGCCTTGATGGTGATAAGAAAAGTCACGATATAAATCGAAGATTTAAAACAGGAAAAGGTTCATTTGACATTATTTTAGAAAATTTGAGTAGACTGAAAGCTTACAATGAAGAGTACTATTCAAAAGTTTTGTTTAATTGTGTTATTAGTTCTTCATCAGATCTTGAAAATATATATCGATTTTATTCGGAAGAAGAGCTGTTTGAAGCAGGGACAGTGAATTTCAATTATGTAAATCCAGTTGGTTTAAAAGATGAGACATTGTCGCGCATAACACAAAAAAATTTCAGAGTACATCGACTAGCATATATAAAGATGATTTTATCTGTATTAGAGAAGCGAAAATGGGATGCACAAAGTCGATTGTTGCGAAGAGAACTGCAAGATATTGAGTTATTATATGAACAGCTACATAGTCATGTTGCTGAAGGCAAAAAAACACATCATGGTGGTCCATGCATTCCTGCAGTTAGAAGACTATTTGTGGATACAAAAGGTGAATTTTTTCCATGTGAAAGAGTTTCGGAAGAAGATTCAGAAATGTGCATCGGAAGTTTGGATTCGGGATTTGATTTTGATAAAATGAGTTTCCTACTTAACCATGGTAAGATGATTAAAGAAAAATGTTTAGGATGTTGGAATTTGAGAATGTGTGCATATTGTTTGGCGCAAATTCCAAAAGATAATCAGATATTAACAGAAAATATGTTGCTACAGCAATGTGAAAACTCAAAAGAAAGTACACTTTTATTGCTATATAAATTGTGTATACTTGTTGAGTTTGGATATAAAGGAAATGAAAATTTGCAAGTATTAAAATAAAGGAGTGCATATGGAAAAATTAGTTGTGTTTCCATTAAATAATGACACAGAAATACTTATCAAGGGATTGAAAGAAAACAAATTATATCAGGTGGTTGCGGTATCCAGCTATATAGAAGATAGGAGTAGGCTTGAACTATTACAAAAGAAGAGTTCGATATATTGTAGTACAGAATTTGAAGAATGTCTTACTCGAGCTGATGCTATTGTTTTTTCAGAAAATACAATGGGATATAGTTATGACGGATACCAAAAAAGAGTGCAAATGGCATTAGACTCAGGGAAAAAGATTTATGCTGGTTTAGCACTGCTAGATAAGATTCAAATTGACAGAGATAAAGTATGTATATTACAGGAAAGTGAATTGTCAGATGAAGTTGTTTCGCCAAATAAAAAAGAAATAGATATTCCGGTAATATCAGTCATGGGATTGGGCGAAAATTGCGATAAATTCCAATTGCAAGTGAAGATTAAAAAGGTGATTGAAAAACAGGGGTATCGTGTACTGGCACTTTGCTCTAACGTTCTCGGTGGATTTTTAGGAATGGAAAATCTTCCTGGCTTTCTATATTCAAAATTCATGTCTTATCCAGAAAAGATTATTGCTTTAAATCATTGGATACATACAAAAGTAAAACAACAGGAGTACGATGTGATTCTTGTGGGTTGCCCTGGTGGTGTTTCGGAATTTGAAAAATATGAAACAAATTATTTTGGCGAGTTACCTCTGATTATTTCAAACGCATTGGATGTAGATATAGGCTTTTTGGCTTTGTATAGGTATACTGATTTGAATTATACTGTATTAAAAAATATAAGCGATTTTGTTCTAAGAAAATATAATACACCAGTGAAAGAATATATTCTTTCACGACAATTTTATAAGGCGGATCATGAATGGAAAAAGATACGGTATTATACCATGGAGGATATGAATGAAAAACCAGCGATACCTGAAAATTCTGAATATCAAGTCCTTGATATATTTGATGATACTAAAATTGAAAAAGAAATTTTGAAAATTTTGGAAGAACTTGCAAATAATATTTTTGTAATATAAGTGAGGAGATAGGATGGAAGAGCTAATTAAAAATGTGATATTGAAATACACAATGATAAAAGTAGAAAATTCAGAACAGAATCTATTGGATTTGCCTGTAGTAGAAGAGTGCTGGATATATGTGATAATGGAATTAGAGAATACATATAATTTGCCGATTATAAAATTGCTGGATGATATAAAAGTGGATGAGTTTAATTTGCAAACAATATGCGATAAATTAAATCACATACGAAAAGTAGCATTTTGAATTAGTTTATTCTATATCCGGAAATTATAATATGAAATATCATATATCTGTTTCTCTTGGCACCAATGAAGCGGAAATATTGATATTATTTTAACAGAAAGGAGGAGAACCGTATGAAGAAACTCAACAAAAATATGAAGAAAAACAGGAACACGATTGAGTCTTTTGGGTGCGTTTGTGGATGTGGTTGCCCATGTTCATATTGTGCTGCGACTTGGTTATCTCAGCATAATGCGGATGCTTCAAGAGTGGTTATTAGTAATGACAATAGCGTAATGTACTAACAAGTTATAGTTACTAGTACATAGAACAGACTGCCTTATACATTAAAATAAATAAGGTAGTCTGTTTCTAAAAAATATACGAAAACGTTAATAGTGTCAGGAAGGTATTTATAAGTTAAAGAGTTTATAATTGAAGTTTCGTGAAAAAGCGACAATTCTATAAGATATATGGAGGAAAAATGAAAAAAAGTGTTCTAGCAATTATGGTAGGTGCGTTGTGTATTATTCTTTCCAGCTGTCAGGAAACACCAGAGGAGAGTTCGGTAGTCAGCAAAGTGGATGGGATTAGCGAGGCGGCTGTCTGTGAACCTCTTAAAAAAGGAGAAAAGAGAGAGACAAATGTTCCAACGCATTGGAAATTTGAAGAAAAGAAAAGCAACGACCGTGTGGTTATCCAGGCAGATATTAAGTTGGGCGAACAAAGCATTGGCAATCTTCCAGTCATAGAGATGCAAAATCACGAGTTAACGCAGGAAGAACTGAATGGATTGATTGATTATTTTACGGACGGTGAGGAACTATATATGCCACAGATGGTGACAAAGGATGCGTATCAGGAAGTGTTAGACAGGATTTCCAGCAAGGAAGGAAGTTACTTGCAATCAGCATATTCTACATCGATTGCAGGGATTCAAAACGCAACCCGAGAGGGGATGGAGCTTGCACCGGATGAAGCGTCTGCACCGGAAAAGATGGAGATAAAATTTCAAAAAAAAACAGAGGATCACGGTGTGGAAGCGGCACGGAGTTGGATGAGTACTGAATTGGAAAACACAGATACAGAGGATTATTTTACTGCAGATGTGGGCGAGGACAGGAAGGCATATATAGAAGCAGAGCGGTATAATCAGGAAATTGACAATGACAGTAGTTTTCTCTGGATGGAGGGTTCTAATTTTATAGAAGAAGAAACAATAGAAACTGAGGAAATGCAGAGTGAGTATTACAGTAGCTTTGGCATGGATACCAACGGCTATACAGAGAAATTTCATGAACTGGCAGATGCGTATCGAAAGTGCATGGACAAGATCACCTTTACAGAGGAAGATGGAAAGGAACAGGCAGAACAAGTTTTAGAGGATTTAGGTATCGATGGAATGGGCCTTGTAGATTCTGATCGTACCGTGTGGTTCCCGAATGGCGCATGTTCAGAGCGCAATGGTCTGGGACTTGGTAGTGATGCTTTGTGGCAGGGAGATCTGGATAGAGGATTACCGGGATATCTGTATTGTTTTTCGAAAAGTGTAGAGGGTATTACTTCAGTTCCTGATGGCGTGGTTGCGGAAGAAACAGTGGATAGTTATGTGCCTCCGTTCCAGGTAGAAACAATCTCTATTCTGATAACAGAGGAAGGAATTAAATATTTTAAATGGGATGGGATATCGGAAGAAGTCTGTACGGTGACGGAAAATACAAAGCTTCTGCCTTTTGAAAAAATACAGGCAAAGCTGACAGATCAGATTTTTTATTGGTATTCCGGAAAAGGCCAGTCTGCCAACGACACTACCGCACTGGAGTATGATGTGGTAAACGCAAAATTGCAGTATACTTATACCACAGCCTATCAGGAGCCGAAACACGCATGGTTGGTTCCAGCATGGATTTTTACTGTCAGGGAAAGTATTGGTGGAAATTCTCTACAGGAGCTTTCTTATGTGATCAATGCTTATGATGGCAGTGTGATTGGAGAAGCATATTAGGGTTCAGCGACACTTGAATTTTTATTGACCATAGAATTACAAGGTTTATCATGAGAATAATAAATATGCGATATTTGGCTTGGATATATAACAGGTAAGAATAGGAATAGTGCAAATGATTAAGCTCGCATTGATTGATAACGGTATACCTTATCATATGAGAAATAACAGGAATCAAAGGATTGTTCATAAATCTTTTTTGGCTTCTAAATGCGATCCAAGTGAGTATAAAGACGATAAATCATTCCATGGCGCTGTATGCGTCGGAATTATCACAAGCATATGTAGTGATATAGAATTATGGGACTTGAATGTGACTGACTCTGCAGGAACAACACAGATCACAGTTTTGCTGGAAGCTTTGGAATGGTGTATTCAAAATAAAATAAAGTTAATTCACATGAGTCTTGGAACAATCAATTATTTTGATATTAAACCCTTATGGATTCAAATAAAAAGATTACTTGATGCTGATGCGATTATAGTAGCAGCATATCATAACAGAAATATAAAGACTTATCCAGCTGCATATCCAGGTGTTTTTGGTGTCAGGCAGGATCGTTATGGTCTTTTGGGAAATGGTCAAATTCTGTTTCAAGAACAAAAAGGTTATAATATTGAGAATTCTATTATAGCAAATTTTTCGTGGAATGGGATCGTAAATCAAGCCAATAGTTATGCGGCTCCTGTTGTCACTGGACATATTGCTACATATTTAAACAGAAAGCCCACAGCAGGATTTGATGATGTTATGGACTTTTTGATGACTATAGCAACGCATAAATCTGATTATCCGGATATACTAGAAAATGTAATAAGGGATAAAACCAATATAGAGATACCGGTAATTGCCGGTATTGATTTAGATTACGAGGAAATGATACAGCTAAAAGTGATGTTTAGTCAGAACGGTTATTACGCAATAAATCTGCAGAAAAATCCTTTAGATGAAAATGTAATTCCTTTAGAATATTATGACGATTCCAATGAGTCATTGAACGATATCCTTTATACAGTATATATAGCTTATGAACCTGATATTATTCTTTTGAATCAAGAGGAAGAAATATTTGAAAGTAGTAAGGCATCAGATATAGATATGTATATTGTGCGTAAAAATAATATGTATGAATTGTATGCAGAAGATCGAATAGGAATAACTTACAATATAGAGGATATATATGAGCTTGTTTGTCAATATTTTGCTTAACGAATAGTGAGGATGGCAATTGGATATGAGAGAAAATGGGAAAACATGGTATCGAATTTGTAAAATGTTGTGTGAATATAAAAAGTATTTTCCAGGGATTATCTGTTGCCTTTTGGGTTCATCATTCATAACGTTTATACACCCACTGCTTATAAGACAAATAACAGATTGTGGTATATTGCAGAAAAACATGAAATACATTCTTTTATTTTCTGTTATATTAATAATAATTTCTTTAACCCAGCAAGAGTTAAATATAATCCAAACAAAATTATTTTCAAATGTACATAATCAGTTTACACATTCTCTCTATAAAAAGACTTACTGGAAAATCAATAGGATGAAAATACAGTATTTTGCTGAAAGAGGAAGTGCAGAGATTATAAATACAATTGGTATGGATATTGATAATGTGTCATCTGTTGTGGATCAGATTACTCAGTTTTCTATATCATCAATTCTCCAAATAATAGGAGGAGTAGTTGGGCTGTCCTTATTAGACTGGAAATTAGCAATATTGATAGAAGCAATTATTCCACTGAAATTTATAATAGTGTCCTATTGTGCAAACAAGAAACGGGAAGTGTTTGAACAGTGGATTGAGGATAAACGAAAGTTTATGAGTTGGTTTGCCGAGTGTATAAATGGAATTCATGAAATGAAGCTCTGGAATCTGTTTCAGGTAAAAAAATCTCAATTTGAAGGTCTGCAAAAAGATTTGATGGATTCATATAAAAAGAACGCAATGCTAGATGAATATAGTACTGTCAGTGTTGTAGTAATAGACACGGTTGTAAATGCGTTATTATATATATTAAGTGGGCTTTTTATAATAAAAGGAGAATTCACTATAGGCGGAGCATTTGCTTTTATTACATATAGTGCATATGTTGTAAATCCAATTTCAGCATTGATAAACATTAAATATTATTTTGCGCAAATTGAGCCATCGGCAAAACGTCTTTTTGAGTTATGGGGACAACCGGAAGAATTGGAAATGAAATTATGTGAAATGAAACCTGAGAAAATTTATCAAGATAGGGATATGGTTTTTGAAGTAAAAAATCTTGTCTTTGGTTATGAACCAGGACACCCTATTTTAAATGGTATTTCACTATGTGTAAAAAAAGGGGAACGAATTGCGATCGTAGGAGAAAATGGAAGTGGCAAATCAACACTTTTGAACCTTTTGGCGGGATTCTACCGGCCACAAAAAGGAATAATAAAATTGTATGGAGCTCCTGTGGAATTGATGGATATACAAGATATGAGAAATAGAATTGCGGTTATAAGCCAAAGGCCATATCTATTCCAAGGGACTATAGAGGAGAATGTTAATATCGATGGAAAGGCGTCAAGAGATGCAGTTGTTGAAGCATGTAGAAAAAGTGGTGCTTTAGGTTTTATTGAAAAATTGGATCATGGATTTGGACAAAAAATTGGACAAGATGGTGCAAAACTTTCTGGAGGAGAAAGACAAAAGATAGCTGTAGCTAGGGCTCTGCTGAAAAATGCAGACATTTTACTTATGGATGAGGCTACAGAAGGATTTGATGTTGAATCAAATGAAGCTTTACGTGAGTTATTACATAGTGAATTAAAAAATAAGACTATCGTTTTTATTACGCATAAGTATAAAGAACTGGAAAGTGTTGATAAAGTATATCGCCTTTCAAAAGGAATTTTAGAATTGGTGCGGAGTTAGAGATATAAATTTCTAATAGAACTGAGCCACTATGCATTTGACATATTGTATCAAACAGTAGGTTGATGACGAGATGATTGTAATGTATCGCAGATTGAACAAGCAGAGGAGCATATTTACAAGTTCTCAGGCATTGATGAAGGCAATATACCTAGACTATAAAAAATTTGAGATAGGAGGAGCGAAAAGTGTCAAAAAAAGAAAAGTGATCCTTATGTAAACGCTCCATGTCTAAGAAAAAATGGAAATGGACAAGCGCCTAGTCTTGGAGTGTATCTCAAAACTAGGCGTTTACATTATTGAGGCAATATATTTTACAAGTGTTTGTAGGAACCGTTAGTGCTTGGTGAGAAGAATACTTTTTGCCAGAGCAATTCCAGCTTGTGGATACAATTCTTGAATTGCTTGATATTTTTCTTCAATCAATTCGGGTTCGTCTGCCCATATATCCTCATAAATTTTCAAGGCTTTTTTAAAATGGGTTTTCGCTTGCGAAATATTTGCAGTGATCAGGCAGATACTTCCAAGGGATTCCTGTACCTGGGCATAATCCAAACAGTGGTTTGAATTATATTCTTTGATAATCTGTGCTAATTTCTGAAGAGCAGACAGGGCAAGGTCAGGTTCTTGTATTTCAATTAAGAGGACAGCATAATTATTAATCTGGGGAATGCTGTCATTAGTATAAAGAAGCTGGTATTGTTCTAAAAGAGAGATACCCATTTTCATGTGTTTTTTAGCCAGATCAAGCTGTCCGTTTGTTCGGTAAAGTCCTCCAAGATTGGAATAGAGGTTGGAAACAAGGTGGGCATTTTCTTTTGTGATTTCTTTTATTTGAGCAAGTGCTTCTTTTTCTAATTTTATCGCTTTTTCTGTTTGGGGTTCCAGAGTTGCCTGATAATCCAATAGTAAGGCACGGTCAGAGGCAGTCCCGTAAGTACTTGCTTTTACAAAATGCTGTAGTTCTTGGACAATTTTTTTCATGCCCTTTTGATAGCGGTACTTCTCCATATATGGAAAAACATCTTCTAAAAATAACAGGTATTGGGGAATATCATCCTTTTCAATGAATTGGATGATATTTTCTGCTGTCTGAAATAATTTTTTATAATAGCTAACTTCAATGCCATGCATTAAACATATTTTTCGCAGAGAATCCAATAACGTGTGGCAGCTTGTAATAGAAGGTGCGGTCTCGGAAACGGCAATTTCCTGAATCAGTGGATGTAGAGAAATAGTATGCCGGAGACTTGACTGTACAAAACCTGTCTCGATCAGATCATTCACGTCATTTAAAGTAGGCAGCTCCAGCCATTTGGAAAATATACGGGCAGAAATACCAGATGAAGGCATAAAACACATATTGCACATAATATCCTGCTGTTTCCGTGATAAGGAGTATAACGAAAACAGGGTATGGATATGGTTGTAATAGGTGGCTTTTTTGCTCTGACCATCTTTCATTACTTTAATCTTATCTTCATTATGAAGAGAAGCCTTTTCCTCTTGAAGTTTTATCAATAATTGCTCTGGAGTTAAAATTCCATTTTCCAGAAGTTTGGCTGCCAGTTCGACAGCAAAAGTATGGTAGTGTACAGTTTCTATGATTTTTTCTACGATTGCCCGGTTTTCCTCTGCTTCTGAATAAAATACAGATGTCAGTTGAAAAAGAGTGGGTATATCTTTCAGTTCTTTTAATTGAAAACTACAGTATTCAGACAGTTGGCTTCTGGTTGTAAATAAAACCCGGCAACGGTATTTTAATACGACTGACAGGCAACTGTCCTGTGTGGATGTGACATTAAAATTGTCTATGATCAGCAGTGTATCAGATTTCAAAGAGCGTAAGAAACGGTTATGTCTTTGAAAACGTTCCTGCTCACTGATTTCTGGTGGATCATCAATAAAATCCATGTCTACAATATCTTGATATAGATTACCGGTGTATTCCATATAGAGAATATTGGTGTACTGTTTTCTGTATTGCTTTGCATAGGCTTTAGCAAGCTCGCTTTTTCCAATTCCGGCAATTCCATAAAGAAATATATGTCGGTTCTCTTCAAACAAAGTATGGAGTTCATCCAGTTCTTCTTCTCTTCCTAGAAAATGACGGCATGGTTTTGGGACTTCGCTGTCCATAATGTAATCCAGAACAATCGGAGATAGAACACCTCCTGCAATCAGTTTTTGATTTCTTGTATCACGTTTAATAAATTGCCGTTCCATACCAAAAGAAAGTACTTTTGCTAAAAACAACAGCCTTGAATCAGAAGGTTTATATAGAGATACAAGTTCCTGCTTTTTTGTATCCGAAATCGTATCGTCCTGTATGAATAACGTGTAAATGTCCTGTATAACCATGTTGCAGTCTGCCATTAAGGGAAGTAAGTTCCGCTGAATGGTTGTTGCCAGTTTTTTCTGATTGCTGGGTTTTGCATAATATGAGGTTATTTTGGGACTGATTTTTGCTTGTCCGGTTATCCAGCGGCAAATTAGACCATTATCCATAGAAAAATCTTCATTTATCGGATCATTCATAAAATCTTCAAATAATTCGTATAAAAAATCAGGTTGGTTCATCTGATTGCTTTCACTGATTTGATTTTTTAGGCATGTGCTAATAGAAGAAAAATCACATCGTTCCAACAGAAATCCCTCCTTTGGTTTTCGTGTTTTATATTCTTAAAGTCTTTTTATTATAACACGAACAAATGTTCCGGACAATAGGAATTGATACTGTATAGGAAGAAAATGAATCTTAAAAACTCAATCTGCGGTCAATTTCAATTCAATGTGATTGGTGCAGAATAATTTTAGAATGTAATCAGGCTTTCGAAAGCCGAATTCAATTCATACAGAACTTTTGTACAATCCTGCCGGCATAGGATGTAGAGAGAACTGTATGCTGAAGGAGGCATATAGCATGAATACGTTATTTGATTCTGTAGAAGTTCTGGATACAAAAAAAGAAATCCAAAAAGAGAATGTAAGCTATGAACATGCAGGATATCAGATTCGAGTGCATTTTAATGGGGAAAAGACATTGATCCAGTGCATTCAGAATCTTACTGAACGAAAAATTGCAGGTTGATTTTCTTAAGTTCTTGTTGTAAAATAAAGACAATTAAAGACAATGACTACGCAAGACCGATGAAAAGAGGGATAGAATGTATCAGGCAGGAATTTATTGCCGAATTTCCATTGAAGAGCAAAATAAAGAGGGTGAATACAGCAATAGTATTCACTCTCAGATTCAGATGGCAAGAGATTATATTGCAGAGAATAAAGATATTGCAGAGAAAAAAGTTTATGTAGACGATGGGGCTTCTGGAAGTAATTTTGAAAGAACTGAATTTCGGAGGATGCTGGCAGATATTGAGCTTGGTGTTATCAATATGGTGATTTTTAAGGACGTATCTCGACTTGGAAGAGAACATATTGATACCAACTATTATCTAGGCAAATATTTCCCGGAGAAACAGATTCGGATTGTTTCGATTCTGGATAATTATGATTCAGCCGTTGGAACTTATGATGAAATGTTAGAAATAAAAACTTTGCTGAATGATATGTATTTGAGAGATACATCCAGAAAGATTAAGACAACGATTCAGACCAAAAGAAGTATGGGCGAATATACTCCGAAACAGCCCCCCTTTGGATATGTGAAAAGTAAAACAATTCATAATCATCTGGAAATTGATCCTTATGCAGCCGAGGTTGTTCGAAGAATTTACAGAATGTATCAAAATGGATTTGGCTGTACGGTTATTTGCAGGACTTTGAATGAAGATGAAATCCCTTGTCCCGCAAAATATAAAAAGGAAGTTTTAAAAACCAATTATGTATGGGATTCGGGAAAAGGTCTGTGGACATCGTCTACTGTAAGTGGAATTTTAAAGAATCCGGTCTATACTGGGGCGGTTGTGATTCGGAAACATGAAAGACCGTCTTATAAGCTGAAATACAAAAAGGCAATTCCCCTGGAAGAAATGGAGCTGGTGCCGGATGCACATGAGGCAATCATTTCTAAAGAAGAGTTTGATAGGGTTCAGCAAATAAGAAAGGGGCGCAGAGTTTCCTATTTTGATAAAAACAATGAACCACATAAATATGTGGGACTGCTCTTTTGTGGGAAATGTAAAACAGCCATGCGAAAACGTTATCTGGCATCTCATAAAGACTATGACGGATATATGTGTGGTTTTCATCAGAAGCAGGGGCAGAATTACTGTGAGCTGAATCATATTACATTTGAAAAGCTGGATGAACTGGTTGTATTTGCAATCAACCAGCAATTGAAACAGATGAAGATGGATATGAAGAATCTGGAAACTCAGATCAGACAGAAACAGCCGGAACTGGATGGTAAAATTGCAAAATTGCAGGCAAAAATAGAAAGAAATCTGGAATACCGGAAACGAGCATATGAACAGTTTATGGATGAAGTACTTTCCAAAGAGGAATATCTGGAATTAAAACAGATGTATGAAACAGAGAATCAGAAATATCAAAAAGAATTATCAGAACTGAACCATGAAGAGCAAAGGCAGCGGGCGGCGGTCAATGAAACAAAGATATGGTTGGAGCACTTTAATCGCAGAAGAATAACGGTAAAGCAGCTTACCAGAGAAGCGCTTGTGGAGTTAGTTGATAAAATTTATGTATATCCAGAGCAGAAAATAGATATATATTTTAAGTTTGCTTCAGTAGAGAGTTCACCAGATAGAATACTTGAGAAAGATGGGGTGATATGATGTATCAGATGGGTGTATATTGTCGTCTGTCGAAGGATGATGGAGAGAATAAAGTTAGTGAGAGTATTGAAAATCAGATGAAACTGATTCGTGAGTATGTGACTAAATCAGAGGATCTGGAAATCGCAGATATTTATATTGATGACGGTTATTCGGGGCTTTATTTTGCGAATAGACCGGAATTTCAGCGGATGATGGAGGATATCTACAAAGGGAAAATTCAAGGCGTTATTACGAAAGATATTTCCCGGCTTGGGCGTGAACATATTGAAACCAGTAACTATATTGAGCGTGTTTTTCCATCTTTGGGTGTGCGTTATATTGCAATTTTGGATGGCGTGGATTCTGTTCATCACAGTAATGAAGAATTGGCACAGTTTAAGACGTTGTTTAATGATATGTATAGTCGTGATATATCTAAGAAAATCAGAGGTGCATTGACCGCCCAGAAGAAACGGGGACAGTTTATGTCTGGGTTTGCCCCATATGGATATGTAAAAGATCCGGCAGATAAGCATCATTTTCTTGTAGATGAAGAAGCAGCTAAAGTGGTACGGAGAATCTTTTATATGAGTTTGGAAGGATATTCCAGGGATGGTATTGCAAAGAAACTGAATCAGGAAGGAATTCTGACACCGTCAGAGTATAAGAGAAAGGTGCAGGGATTGAAATATGCCAATGCATTAGAAAAAGCGGGTGCAAAGGGCTGGGCATATCCTACGATCAATGTAATTTTGCGAAACAGAGTTTATACAGGGGCTATGGTACAGCATAAATCAGAAAAGATATCCTATAAAGTGGAAAAGTATCAATATATTCCAGAGGAACAGCAGTATATTGTGGAAGGAATGCACGAAGCAATTATTAGCAAAGATACTTTTGAGCAGGTACAGGAACTTATGAAGAAAAGAACACGGACACCGGGATTTAATAGCGAAGTGAGAAAGGTAAATCCATACGCAGGAATTATTGTTTGTGGAGATTGCGGATATAATTTCCAGAGGGTTACTTGTCGGGACGGTTATGAGTGCGGTACCTATCACAAAAAAGGAAACACAGTTTGTTATTCTCATTTCATTAAAAAAGAAGTATTGGATTCTATTGTAAAAAATGAAATCCAAAGACAAGCGGAACTGGCACTGAAAGAAAGTGATAAGGATGAAATATTAAAAGTAGCAGATAGGAAGAAGGAGGTGCAGAGACGATGTGCAGAAGCAGACCAGCAGATTGAACGGTTACAAAAAGAACTTGCGGCTGTCCAAAAGTATAAAAAGAAAACTTACGAAAATTATGTAGATGGTGTTCTGGATAAAGAAGAATATCTCTCCTATAAGGCAGAATATGAAAAGCAGGATAAAGATATCAGGGCGAAGATTCAGTTGGCAGAACAAGAGAAAGACAGCTTTGGAGAGGCAGAAGAATCTTATGAAAACTGGATAGAGAAATTTATCAAGTATGGAACATTATCCGAAGTGACAAGAGAAATTGTGACAGAATTGATTGAAAAAATTGTTGTGAATGGAGATAAGAGCATTGATATTGTATTTAAGTATCAGTCGCCTTATCCGGTAGAAAAACAGGCAGTGTAAAGACTGCAAATTTTTTTACAGTAATTTTCCCCTAGTTATAATGAACACATGAAGGAACTTCTCTGTTGGAACGATATCTGGATGATATGTCGAATTACTGGAAAAGTGTGATCTGTGTTGGGAGCGGAAACGAGGGAACATCCGCAGGGCATACTTCCGGCATGTTAAAAGAGCGGGAAGAGCAAAGAGTAGAGTTGGGAGTGCAGCAGAGAGAACCTGCTCTGAATGTACAGCTCTGGAAATCTTATGTAGATGAGGTGGATATTTCGGTGATCGGGCCGTCAGGGGTTCGTGTAGGGCCAATTTCCGAAAGGCTCGGAACGCAGAGATTTCGAATCGGGGGAACAGAAATCCTGCTTTACTATGGCAAACCAAGTCCATATCAGACCAATCAGGAGATTTATTTTGATTTCATCCCAACGGGTTCTTATATTGACAGTGGAGTCTGGCAGATTGTGTTGACTCCGAGAAAAGTTGTGACGGGAATTTATCAGATGTGGCTTCCGAGTCAGAGTGTTTTGAATCAGGGCACAGCTTTTTTAAACCCTGTGAGCAGTGATACACTTACCATTCCGTCAACTGCATCCAGAGTAGTAACAGTGGGAGCTTACGATGCAAGAAGTTTTTCCTATGCAGATTTTTCCGGACGCGGCGCACTGGAGAAGAATGCAGAGATGTGGGTGCAAAAGCCCGATCTTGCAGCACCGGGAGTGCGGGTAACGACAGCCAAGGCAGGAGGCGGTTACGGAGAATATTCAGGTACCTCATTTGCAGTGCCGTTTGTGACAGGAAGTGCGGCATTGTTGATGGAGTGGGGAATTATCCGCGGGAATGATCCATATCTGTATGGGGAGAAGGTGAAAGCGTATCTGAGAAGAGGGGCAAGACATCTGCCGGGGTATGAGCAGTGGCCGAATAATCAGCTGGGGTATGGGGTGCTGTGTGTGGAGGAGAGCCTGCCATTTTAAAAATGACATTGACATGTGTAAGGGAAAATGCAATAATGTGTGTAATAAGAAATGCATTGGAGAAAATATGAGAGAGAATACATATATAAAAATTGAAACATTATATAGAAAATACAGAGGTTATGTAGAGACAAAAAATCTTTTGGCAGAAGGATTTTCCAATCGTCAGATTTCCACTTTAGTAAATGAAGGTTATTTACAAAAGGTGTGCTATGGACATTATTGGCTTTCAGGTAAACAATGTAAGAAGCCGTTTGATTATAAATGTATCGAAGTGAGTCTAAGCAATCCTGATGCAGTTATTTGTATGAATAGTGCACTTTACTATCAGGGAGTATTGTCTGCTGAACCAGATTATTTATCTGTAGCTACAGAAAGAACAGATCGAAGTATGATGAAAATGGACTTTATGATACAAAGGCATTATTTTTCAAATAGAAATTTTAATATTGGAATAAGAAAACAAGAAACGGAGTTTGGAACATATAATATTTATGATATTGAACGTTCAGTTTGTGACTTGTATCGCTTAGAAGGAGAAACAGAAATAGAAGTAGGGATCGTAAAGAACATAAAGGAAAATAAATATTTGTATAATCGTTTATTAAAATATGCAGAAGTACTACAGATAAAACGAGGATTGTAAGAGAGGATATGACGCATGAAGAACAGAATTATAGATGTTCAAAATGTAAAAATTACTATTTCAAAAGAAGAATTAGATGATTATATCTGCATTACAGATATTGCAAAGGCAAAGTCAAATTCTGCCAGAGCGGCAGATGTAGTGCGAAATTGGTTGAGAAATCGTGGAACATTAGAATATCTGTCTGTATGGGAACAAATATATAATCCGGAATTTAAAGTGTTCGAATCTGAACACTTTAAAAAGCAAGCGGGATTATTGACATTTACTCCCAGTGTTTCTGAATGGATTAATAAAACAAACGCTATAGGATTATATGTAAAACGTGGAAAGTATGGAGGAACCTACGCCCATAAAGATCTTGCTTTTGAGTTTGCAGCTGCAATTAGTCCGGTGTTTAAATTATATCTAATAAAAGAATTCCAACGCTTGAAGGAAGAAGAAAACAACTCGAGACAGATAGAATGGAATGCGAAACGTTTTCTCAGCAAAAGTAATTATTTGATTCAGACAGATGCAGTGAAGAATTATTTGCTTCCACAGATAAATTATAGGGAAAATCTACAATGGTTGGCATATGCAGAAGAAGCAGACATATTAAATGTGGCACTATTTGGATTTACAGCGAAAGCATGGAGAGAAGCTAATCCAGAATTAGCAAAAAAGAGTAATGTCAGAGATTTTGCAACTATTAATGAATTGACAGTACTTTCTAATCTGGAATCTCATAATGCACAGATGATTAAAGAAAGAAAAGGGAAAGAAGAACGATTTAAGAGTTTACAGGAAATTGCTGAATATCAATTAAATGTTTTGAATACAGCAGAGCAGATAAAAAGGATAGAAAGCTGTGACAATAACGTAATATCCTCGGGGGTATTGTGCGTGGAGGAGAGCCTGCCATGAGAAATAATAGAGACTGTTGAAATATATAAATATATGTTATGCTGACAATAATAAAAGAAAAAAACTTGGAGTCCTTGAGAGGAGGAAAAGAAGATGAACCTGAAATTGGATGAGCTGACAAAAGAAGAGTTACAGAAAATCATAGAAAAGATAGCGAAGCGGCTGTCGAAAGAGCAGTATGAATATCTGCAGCATCTGATTACAGAATGTACAGAGAAAGAGAATACTGCCGATATTTCGCCTCAGAGTCTGATGTCCCAAGGATTTGTTGATGAAAAAATGTTGCAGATTGAAGAATGGAAGCAGCAGATAGAGGACGGTAAATTATATTTGGATACAGAAGAATATGAGGACTACGGGGACGATTACTGGGATAGAGAATGGATAGTAGAGTACTATGATAATCAGCAGATTGGGGATAAGATCATGTTTATGATGCGATTTGCAAATGATTGTATCAATGACAGGCGTTATCAGGAAGCAAATTCTATTTATGAGTGGCTGTGGGAAATGGAAGTGGGTACGGATTATGAAGATGGGGAATTTGTGGATTTGGATACACTGGCGGAGAATGGTATTATTGCCACAGATATGAAACAGCTGGCATTACAAACCTTATATGCGAATTATCAGGTGTTGAAAAAGGAAAAAAGGGCAGAGATGCTTTATCTGTATTTCAATCATTCTGCTTTTAAAAACCTGCATATGGAAGAGATATTCCATGTTGGAAGGGAAGCGCTGAAGGATCAGAAACAATTCTGGGAGGATTGGATCGTTCTTCTGAAAAACAAACAGGGTGATATCGCAGGGCGGCTTTTAAAAGATGCAGTCTTGTATTCTCAGGGAATAGACGGACTTGTCCATATTGCAGATGAAAGTGCAGCAGTACACCCTTCGCTTTATCTTGCTGCTATGGATGTGTATGGCAAAGCACAGGATTATGAAAAGATAGAAAAAACAGGGGAAAAAGTTCTTGAGAAGGCTAACAGACAATTGAAGATCAGAGCAGAGATATGTTTGAAAGCAGCATATGCTTCATTCTGTCTTGGGCATGAAGAAAAAATGATGAAGTTTTGCTGGGAGTGTTTCTGCTCAGATTCAACAGAGAAAAATTTTCTGCGTCTGTTTGGTACAAAGGAAATGGCAGCGCAATATGGGATGCGTGGAAAAGAAGTGCTTAAAAACAGAATCAGGGGAAATTGTGAAAATGATATAAGGAATACAGAACTGCACCGGAATATCATAGATGGTTATAGTTATTATTTTCTTAGTTTTTATATGGGGGATTTTATATCTGTGAAATCAGCATCTAAAAATCCGGCGGGTTCTCTGGGATGGAGTTCTTCTTTTATTCGCTATGGAATTCGGTTGTTTTTGCTCTATTTATATAGTAAATCTCTGCCCTCTAAAGCCGCGGGGAGTATTGCGAATTATGTTGGATTCCCAGATATGAAAGATGCTGATTGTGTAATGGGATTTGAGCAGGAAATAATAGAAGAGAGCCAGTTGCATAAGGTAAGTGTATTCTGGAATTATTTTCAGAGATGGAAAGCGTATTACCCGATCGAACAGGCAGAAAAGAAGAGTATTCTGTCTTGGGCGGAAAAAACGGTATATAGCAGAGCGGATGCAATCGTGTCAGGAAAGCATCAAAATCAATACGCAGAAGTTGCGGTTTTGCTAGCAATGGTAGGAGAAATCAAGGAAGATATGGGAACGGCGAGAGCCAGAGAAGAAATTTTTGCGGAGTATAAAAGAAAATATCCAAGACATTCTTCGTTTCAGAAAGAGATGAAATACTATTTTGATGTAAAGTGAAGGTGTCGGGGAGTTTGTCTGGAAAGATATTTCATGAATTAAAAATGGAGAATAGAGTAAAATGGGAATGCTTCAAAAAAAAGAAAACAAGGGACTGACATATTATGAGGTAATGCATGGAAACAGGAAAATAGCGGAGATTAACACAAGAGGAGAAGCTGTGATTCTGGCTCTTCAATTTTTTCCTTATGATCTTTATTTGGAGGAAGAAAGGGATTTTGACACATTGATCAATAATATGAATAACTTCTATTATTGGTGTGCTTCACGCGTGTTGTCTTTGGATCGTAAATATGCAAAAGAGATTTTAAACAGTATCGGAATGGCACAGGCAACGACGGATCGTGATCGTGCAAAAATTTCTTTATCATATCATTGCGTGTCATTAACGGATGTGTATTGGGTAAAAGAAAAAGGGGAAGATATCTCCTATGAGCAGTTGAACCTCTATGACAATTCATTGAATGAAGCAATTGTAGAATTATCATTGCGGGGAAAACCCATGACAGTTACCAATCAGGAGTTAGCGCCGGATTTGTCCACAAAAGGCTATTTTCCGAAAGCCTGGATCAGGAGAAAAAATGAGTTTATCCTTTTGAAAGACGGTGGAGATAATGCAGTAAAGAAAGAATTGGTTGCGAGCAGAGTGTGCCAGTGCTTTGATTTTAAACAGGTAGTATACCGCGAAGGTTTTTATTGTGGGCAAAGAGTAACAGAGAGCAGTATCATAACCTCAAAGCGTTATTCCATTATTTCTAAAATGGCATTTGAAATATATGCACAAAATCATGATCTCGATGTATTAGAAGAGTGTATCAAAAAGGATCCAAAAACTTATTACGGAATGAATATTCTTGATTATCTGGTTGGCAATATAGACCGACATCCGGAGAATTGGGGATTTTTGGTGGACAATGAGACAAATGATTACATTTCTCTGTATCCGATCATGGATTTTAACCAGAGTTTTGGATGTTATGATACCTTAGAGGGAGCAAACTGTCAGACTGTTTATCCGGAAAGAAAAACTCAGCGTGAGGCGGCGATTGAAGCAGTTGGGTATATCGGGCTTCCTCAGATCAAAGAAATTGATCCTGATATTTTTGAGGATGAGACACAGTGGAAGGAAATGTTTTTTAGAAGACTGGAAGAGTTGAAGAGATATCAGACAGGAGAAAAGCGGGGAGAGAAAATATATGGTTGACTGGAGAAAAATTCCTAAAATAGATGCACATATTCACTTGACTCCAAAGGATGTCATAGATGCTAATATAGATTATGACGGAAGATTTATTGTGAATGGTTCTATAGATGATTATGAAAAAATAATGAAAACGTATAATATTGAATGTGCTTTTATTATGCCATTTAATGATCCATATATGCTTTCTATGGAACCAGCAGTGGAAGCAGTGAATAAGAATATGAAAAATATGATAAGCGGTAAGATAAATAGATTTTATTGTTTTGCTGACGTTGACATCAGGAAAGACATAGAGGATATGTTGTTTGAACTAGAACAAGTGTTAATGCAAAAAGAATTTATTGGCATCAAACTTCATCCAAGTAATACGGGATATCCTATAGATGGAGATTATTATGAGCAAATCATAAAATATGCGAATGATCATAAAATTCTCATAGAACTCCATTCTTATCCAAGGGAGAAATTATTGGATGATGTATGTTCTCCTGCCAGGATTAGAAATGTAGTTGGAAAATATTCAAACCTTAGATTGTCAATTGCTCATTTGGGTGGATTCCAATATGAAGAATTATATGGATTAAATGCATACTTTAATTTATCAGCGGTCTTACCTGATTTGGTGGATAGAATGGGCATAGAAAATACGAATATAGTTTTGCGTTCTTTAGGGGTTGAAAAGTTAGTATTCGCAACAGATTATCCCGATAGCAGAAGCATACGTGCAATAGAAATTTACGATACATATTGTGATATTTTGGGACAAATGGATTTTACACAAGAAGAAGCTGAAAATATTTGTAAATATAATGCTTTAAGAATGTCAGGGTTGCAGTAAGCAGATATGAAGAAGGGACTGCCTATTCCGACAGTCCCCCTGTTTCAAGTATCATCCTCCCGATTTTTTCTGTTTCATTCTCTTAATGACTTTCAGTCGTGTGAATTCTTCCCGTTCTTTTTCTTCCAGTGCATTGGTGATATTGTAAACCAGTTCCGTATACATTGGAATGGTGATATTTTGCAGCGCATTTGCCCGCTTCTGTGTCTTTTTAATGTTAGTGGCAAGGCGATATGCTGCGTTTTCCACCATGGAAAGTTTTACCGTCAGATCTTTTACTTTTCGGAATGCATCTGCAGCCAGGTCTGCGCTCTCGCGGGTTGTACTGAAAGCGTAGGTCGGCGCAGGCACGGAAGGGGTGTATTTTACGTGGGGAATCTCGGTTCCCATAATACTTCTGGTCTGAATGGTGATGGAGTTTTCAATCGGAACGGTATAGGCAATCTGAGAGACCATGTTGATACCATGCTCGATATTGGCACGCTGCAGGCACTGATACGCATAGGTAAAGGTGCTGTCGATCTCATCCTGGATATCTCGTGCCTCATCGATCAGGTCCATCAGTTCCCGGATCAGAATGTTTCGTTTTTTGTCCATCAGTTCATAGCCTTGTTTTGCAAGGGTGAGGGAATTTTTGGCAAGCATGAGATTCCCTTTGGTAGGAAATGTACGCGGATCCATAGAATCCCTCCTTTAGTTCTGATTTGCGATGGAGCCCGGACTGGATGTGGCAGTCGTGGTGTCATCGTAAATTGTTGGGTGATAGTATTTATCCAGAATCTTCGTATCCACACGATCCAGCTCTTCTTTTGGAAGACGTCCCAGAAGTTCCCATCCAAGGTTCAGGGTTTCTTCCATGGTGCGGTTTTCTTCCGGACCCTGCCCGATATATTTCTCTTCAAATTCTTTTCCGAATGCCAGATACTGTTTGTCAATCGGGGAGAGTTCATCTTCTCCGATAACAGAAGCCAGGTTTCTTGCATCGCCTACTTTGGCGTAAGCAGAGAATAACTGGTTTGCCAGATCCTGATGATCCTCTCTTGTGTATCCGGCTCCGATTCCGTCCTTCATCAGACGGGAAAGAGAAGGCAGGATACTGATCGGCGGATAGATGGACTGTCCGTTTAAGGTGCGGTCCAGAACAATCTGTCCTTCGGTAATGTATCCGGTCAGGTCAGGAATCGGGTGCGTGATATCATCGTTTGGCATGGTCAGGATCGGAAGCTGCGTCACAGAGCCATTGACACCCTGTACGATACCGGCTCTTTCATAAAGTGCAGCAAGTTCACTGTACAAATATCCCGGGAATCCTTTTCGACTTGGAATTTCTCCCTTAGAAGAGGAAACCTCACGCATGGCTTCAGCGAAAGAAGTCATATCAGTCAGGATAACCAGAATGTGCATATTTTGTTCAAATGCCAGATATTCTGCCACGGTTAGTGCAACCTTCGGCGTAATCAGACGTTCCACGACCGGATCGTTTGCGAGGTTCAGAAACATGGCAACGTGGTCGGCAACGCCGCTTTCTTCAAAAGTTCTGCGGAAGAAGTCGGCAACATCATGTTTGACACCCATGGCGGCAAATACAATGGCAAATTCTTCATCGGAATCATCTCCGAGAGACGCCTGCTTTACGATCTGGGCTGCCAGCTGGTCATGAGGAAGTCCGTTTCCGGAGAAGATCGGCAGCTTTTGACCGCGGATCAGGGTGGTCAGTCCGTCGATTGCAGAAATTCCGGTTCGGATATAGTTTCGCGGGTATTCCCGCATGACCGGGTTGAGCGGCAGGCCGTTGACATCTCGTTTCAGCTTGGAAACAATGGGACCCAGATCGTCAATGGGTTCTCCGATTCCGTTGAATGTACGACCCAGCATATCCGGGGAAAGTGCGATTTCCATCGGATGTCCGGTCAGTCGTGTGTGTGTATTTTTCAAAGACATGTTCTCAGAGCCTTCAAAGACCTGAATCACAGCTTTGTCTTCATATAGTTCGATAATTCGTCCAATCTTGCGTTCAGATCCACCTATGACAAACTCTACGATTTCGTCAAAGAAAGCTCCCTGTACGCCCTCCAGAGCAATCAGAGGGCCGTTAATGCTGCTGAGTCCTAAATATTCGATTGACATGAGCAAAATCCCTCCTTATGCGTTCTTTTCCAGTACATGCTGGTAAAATGCGTCAATGTCTCGGTGATACTGGGCAAACAATTCCAGCCGGTCGTTCGGTACATCATATTTGATGGCGATGACGCGGTCGAAAATATTTTCCGATTTGAGGACGGACATGGGGTGTCCCATCGTTACCAGTGCGCGTGCCTGTTTGTAAAGATATAAAATCGTATCCATCATTTTGAACTGTTTTTCCATGGATACGCAGGTGTCATCCTTGTGGAATGCGTTCTGCTGAAGGAATCCCAGGCGGATGACTCTGGCGATTTCCAGAATCAGCTTCTGATCGTCCGGCAGTACGTCGCTTCCGATCAGCTTGACGATTTCCAGAAGACTGCTCTCCTGATTCAGAAGTGCCATCAGGCGGTTTCGATAGTCCACGAATTTCGGCGATACATTGTCTTGATACCAGGGCGACAGGTCATTTAGATACTCACTGTAGCTGGTAAGCCAGTGGATGGCAGGGAAATGTCTTGCATAGGCAAGGCTTTTATCCAGTCCCCAGAAGCAGCGTACGAATCGTTTGGTGTTCTGTGTGACCGGCTCGGAGAAATCTCCGCCCTGAGGGGAAACAGCTCCGATAATGGTGACAGATCCATCCGTACCATTTAAATTGTGCATCATGCCGGCGCGCTCGTAAAATCCGGACAGCCGGGATGCAAGATAAGCCGGGAAACCTTCCTCTGCCGGCATCTCCTCCAGACGGCCGGATAACTCACGCAGAGCTTCTGCCCAGCGGGAGGTGGAGTCCGCCATGATCGCTACATCATATCCCATATCCCGGTAGTATTCTGCCAGTGTCAGACCGGTGTAGATGCTGGCTTCACGGGCAGCAACCGGCATGTTGGAAGTATTGGCGATCAGTGTGGTACGGTCCATCAGAGGATTTCCGGTCTTTGGGTCGATCAGTTCTCCGAATTCCTCCAGAACCTGTGTCATCTCGTTTCCACGTTCTCCGCATCCGATATAGATAATGATATCAGCGTCAGACCACTTGGCAATCTGATGCTGTGTCATGGTCTTTCCGGTTCCGAATCCGCCGGGAATGGCGGCAGTTCCGCCTTTGGCGATTGGGAACATGGTATCAATGATACGCTGTCCGGTGACAAGTGGGATTGAAGCCGGAAAACGATGGCTTGTCGGGCGGGCAGTACGGATTGGCCAGCGCTGTGCCATTGGAAGCTGTTTTTGATCTCCGCTGGAAAGTTCCAGTGTGATCAAAGGCTCTTCAATTGTGTACGCTCCGTCCTCCACGATTTGAATCACGGTTCCTTCCAGATCAGGCGGTACCATACATTTATGCGTGATCGCGTGAGTTTCGGGTACTTCTGCGAAAATATCTCCGCCGTGGAGATAGTCTCCCACAGAAACGGTGATGTGGGCGGCCCATTTTTTCTCTTTATCCAGAGAGTCAACGGAAACACCGCGGGTGATAAACGCTCCCCCGGATTCTGCGATCCGCTCCAGAGGGCGTTCGATTCCGTCAAAAATGTTGTTTAAAATTCCGGGCGCCAGTGTTACAGACACCGGATTTCCCGTTGCAATGACTTCTTCGCCGGGGCGAAGTCCGGTTGTTTCTTCGTAGACCTGAATGGTGGTCATGTCTTTATCCAGTGCAATGACCTCGCCGACCAGCTTTTCCCGTCCTACATATACCATTTCAGACATACAAAATCCGGTATTGCCTTTCAAATAGATGACAGGCCCGTTGATTCCATAAATTCTTCCAGTCTTAAACAATGCTGTCACCTCCTGAGAATAAGAATTTGTCGTATTCGTTGCGCAGTGCGGTCTTAAAAGAATGATCGATCAGAATATTGCGGCTGCGGATGACGGCACGGATACCGCCTGTAAAGTCTTCCGCACTGATCGTCAGGTGGATGCCGGTGGCATCTTCCAGAGAAGAACGCTTTTCCTCATCTGAAGGATTGAGATAGATCGTCATCTCTTCTCCGTTTGCGAATACGATCGCATTGTGAATACAGCGGAGCAGAAAATCATCGTATTCTGCGGTTTTCATATAATCATTTACCAGGGCGTATGCCTCCTCAAAGATCTTGTCTTTTAGTTCCTGCTGAATGCGGCCCTGGCGGCGTTTTAAATCCAGCTGGGCGCGCGCCATTGCCTGGTTTTTCTGCTGTCTGGCATTAACAGTTTCCGCTTTGATACGAGTCTGCATCTGTCGTTTTGCTTCAATTTTATGGTCTTCAAATACTTTTTCCAGTGCATCACGGTAAGAGTCAATAATGGCATTGCTCTCGGCTCTTGCTTCTTCCATGGAAGTCGTGCGCAGATGGTTGATCTTTTCTTCTAAAGTCAAGAGGATCTCCTCCTTTAAAAATTTTTGCCTTACAATTTCAGTCCGATGGCTTCGGTAATATATGAGGTGATAAAGTCTTTTTTGCGTCCTGTTCCGTGCCGGTCCGGGATCTCAATCAGCAGAGGGATTTTTCTCTCCAGACGGAATTCATCCAGAATGTCCGGAAATTCCCGTCCGAATTTTTCGGTCAGAAGTACAATGCCGATGGATTTGTCCTGCAGAACTTTTTCTAATTGTTCCCGCAGTTCCTTTCGTTCATGTACGACGACACCGTCCACACCTGCAAGGCGCATTCCCGTGTAAGTATCGACATTATCACTGATAAGAAACATTTTCATCTTAGAGTTTACCAAGGATCATGAAGGAGATGATCAGTCCGTACAGACAAACACCTTCCGCAAGACCTACGAAAATCAGAGATTTACCGAGTACACTGGAGTCTTCGCTGATTGCGCCTAAAGCAGCGGAGGCTGCACTTGCAACGGCAATACCACCACCGATACAGGAAAGTCCGGTAACCAAAGCAGCTGCGAGATAGCCGAGTCCGGTGGACAAAGAAGAGGAAGCGGCTGCGGCATCAGCGGCCTGTACCTGTGGGCCTGCAAACATCATGATGGAAGTAATCACGAATGCGCCAAAGAAGAAAAAGACATTCGTTCCGATGGCACGTTTGTATTTTTTTCGGTTCCTTTCCCCGATCAGATAGTATCCGAACGGGATGATAATGCTTAAAATCAGTGCTGCGATGAGAATAAGTTTTGTTGTAAGTGTCATAATTGGAATCCTCCTTTAAGAACGTTTCTTTTTTGTAGTTTGAGTTTTGGTATATGGGTCAAAAGCTCTTCCGCTTCCTTTATAGAAACGGCTGAACATCTCATAATATTCCAGACGGAGTACCTGAATTCCTACGATCAGGCCTTCCATACCGCATACGAACAGGTTGCCTAATACGACAACGATCCAGTTCGGGGAGCCGGATTCTGCGCCGGCGAGCATCAGCACGACTTCCATCATGGCAGCGTGGCTGACGGCAAATGCACCGATACGGACGAAAGAAAGGGTGTTGGAAAAGTAACTCAGCAAGGTTTCGAAAATCTCGAAAAATCCCTGTACAAAGAACATTGCTTTTCCTTCTTCCATCTTGTTTGCGCGCTTCTGGATCTTCCGCGTCAAAGGTTCCTTGAACAGAATGAGAAGCAGTGGAATGCCGAACATCACTGCAAGGACGATTCCTGCCGGTGTTTTGTGTCCTGTCATAAAAAGTACGATTGTTGCGACTGCGGAAGCATAAAATACAAGGCCAGCCATTCCATTTGCGTCAAACCATGCATTTTCTACATCGTGAGACCGGAGCGCATTGACGATGTGCAGAATCATGGCGAGGATGATCAGCCCCATACCAAACGCTACGGACACGATAAATACAGTGTTCAGCTTACCGATGAACGGCAGTGTGGTCATGTGATCGATCGGCCTTAGCCAGATTGGTTCTATGATATCTTCAAACCCGAAAATACTTCCGAACATAAATCCGAAGATTGTAGAAAATACACCTGCACATGCAATAATTCCGGCAAGCGGTTTTTTCTTAAAATGATAGATCAGAAAACCACCAATCAACAGCAGCAGTCCCTGCCCCACATCACCGAACATAACTCCGAAAATAAAGGAGTAGGTGACAGCAACAAAAATAGTCGGATCGATCTCGTTGTGAGCAGGAAGTCCGTACATGCCGATGAACATTTCAAATGGTTTGAACAGCTTCGGGTTCTGCAGCTTGACCGGAGGATCTCCAAAATAAGTGTTCCGGTCTTCTTCCACGACAACAAATACCTTGTCATCATCCTTGACTTCTTCCATAAAGCGGGCAACGTCGTCTTCTGACATCCAGCCGCATAAAATGTAGTAGTCTTCTTTCTGATCTTCCATCCGGGCTGCCATTTTCCGGACATCGAAATTGTGGGCAAGCTCTTCCAGACGCTGCTTTGCAGCTACGATCTGAGGGGCTTTTTTGACAAGCATGTCGGCTGCCTCTTTATTTAGATCCTCAATTTTTCGAGAAATATCGGCAATCTGACGGTTTAGTTTCTGGCAGGCATCTGCCGGTGTTCCGGTGTATTCATCCGGAATGGTGATCTTTTCAAAATGCAGGGAACGGAATACAGCATCCACTTTCTGAGATTCTCCGGGTGAAACAAAATATGCACCGTAGAGATAGCTTTCGTCCTGTTCTCCTTTGACAAAAATTGCACCAAGATCATCGATCAGATATTTTTCCAGGCGGCCGTATTGTTCTACCGGAATCCGTCCAAACCGGTAGTTGATGTATTTGTAGCGCAGAATCCGGTCCAGTTCTCCGTCCAGCGGACGAAATGGCTCAATGAGCTTTTGCTTGTTTGCAAGTGTTTCTGTTTCTTTTTTGAGCTTTTCTTTCTTTGCCTGGATCTTGAGATACGCCTCATTTGTAGTGCGGATCAGTTCGAAAATATCATCCAGACCAAGAGAGGTATCCGGGGAAATTTCATCGGCATTCTCTAGATATCCGGCGAATTCTTCGGCTTTGCCAAGTGCATCCTTGTAAGGATTGATCTCCACGAACGGCCGGAGATTATCCACAGTTTTTAATTCCGACAAAGCAGATTCGAGCTGGATCTCATATCTGGACAGATAGAGATCTGTCACCCGGTCGATATCATTTCTTGGGCCGGATATATTGATGAATTTCATTTTTACAATCATTAAATCTTTCCTCCAACATATCCTAAAGTCTCGCCAGAATTTAATCCGTAACGGATACATTCCATGGCGGTGGTCAGTTTTCGAAGTTCTTCTTCTTTTAAAAAGAGATACATGTTGATCGAAGCAATCGAATAGGGATTCTGTCTCCGGTCAGCTGTATATAGATGGTACAGGCAGTCCTCATACATCTGCTCGATCGTTAAGTCCTGTTCAAAATTATAATGTCTTGCGTATGGCGTCTTTTGAAGGACAGCAAAAAATTCATCCATATTAGATGCTTCTGCCATGGCTTTTATCTGCTCCACAGAAATCCGGTAATGAATCGGGATCAAAAGGGAGTAAATATCGGCTTCCTTCAAATTAAAATGCTTTTTGGCCCGGTAGATCCACTGCATATTCAGCAGATCAATCTTGGAGCCACAGTCTCTGGTGAAAAGCTCCAGTTCTTTTTTCTTCAGAAACTTTTTGCGCTCTTTCCACATGGCGGTAAAATAATAAAGGTTCAACGCAAGATCGTAATCAAACAGGGTGACAGACTGACTGTCTTTTAGTTTTTTCAGCGGTTCGTAATACTCTGTGCCTTTCAGATTTTCTACTAGCTGGTCCGTTGTTCTGGAGGTGATCAGCTTTTCAATGGAAATCTGCGAGTATTTGTCAAAAAACGGTTTCTTGTGGTTCAGATCAAATGGTTCCTGATAATGATTGATGACAATGCGCAGGCAGTAATTGATCAGATCCACCTCATACCGCTTTAAGTAAAGTTTTAAAAACTTTCTCTGATTCGGTCCGCAGAAACGGTAAATCTTTGTGTAATCGTGGTACAGCGAGAGAATCAGCACTTTTTCGATGTTGCCTCTGTGCAGCATGGTCTCATCCATATCCTGAAGTACATCCTGATAGGAAGAATTTGCATTTAAATAGGAAACCAGTTCGGTGATACTTGTAAGAGCTGATATCTCCTCAAACTGTTCATCTGTGAGCAGTCTGGCTTCCATGGCACGCAGCTTGGTGATGATCCCACTGTATTCGAGTAAGTTTCCCATATGTTACACCTCTGTGATTCGTTTTAAAATTTCCTGTGCATAAAGTGTGTGCCTGCTTTCGTATTCTTTCTTGAGTGCAAGTACACAACTGTCGTTTGATTCTGCCTGCTGATCTAAGAGAGTCTGCGTATCTGCTTCCAGAGCTTCCCGGATTTTTTGCAGATGTGCCTGTGTCTCTTGTTCCAGATCCAGATCAAACTGCTTTCGCTTTTCTTCATATTCTTTATCCAGGACGGATTTTTGAAGTTCCGCATGTTCTGCGATCGCAGATGCGGCAGATTCGATCTCCGTCAATTTGTTAATAATAGACTCCATAAAAAGCCCCCTTTTTAGTCAGAATATATAATACACTATCATACACCTTTTGGCTGAAAAAACAATCACTTTGTCGATTATTTTATGATTTTTCATAAAAATTCATATGAAAATAATCAAAATAGTCATATTTGTCTGTTTTCTGGAATATATAGTTTGTACAAAACTATGAAAAATAAAGTGCAAAAAGCAATATATTACATAAAAATAACAATAAAACACTAGAAAACAGGGGGTGTGGTAAAATATAATAAAAATGATAAGTATATTGTGGAAAAACTATTCTTTTCACAGTATAAATTTGGGGCAAAACAAGGAGGAATACTATGAAGAAAGGAAAAAAAGGCCTTGCATTGGCAATGACACTGGCAGTCACAATGACTTCTGTGCCAACAGCTTTTGCGCTGGATGGCAATGCACAGCCGACAAAGCAGCCGGATAATCAGTTGGGTCAGAGAGATACAAAAGCGATTTCCTACAAGTATACAAAGCTGGATCAGGCACCAATGAAGGAAAGTGTGCAGGCAAGCTCTGAGAATACGCCGATGCAATGGAGTGAAGGCCCGGCAAATCTGGCATTTGATGGGGATGTTAATACAGGATGGCATACCGATTATAACACACATCAAGGTCCGTATACGATAGAATGGAATTTGGGCGGAACCTATAAGATTGGAAAAGTGGAATATACTAGAAAGAAGACAGGAGCTGCCGGAATCTGGAAAGAAATTAAAATTGAAGTGAAAAATGGAGAAACTGGCAGTTGGCAGACTGCATATAATGGTACAATTGCAGAGACTGCAGATGGAGCAAGTACTGATATTACATTTGAACCAGTCGATGCAAGTGATGTAAAAGTTACGGTAGTAAAAAGTTATGATAATCCAGAAGGAAAATATGCTTCTGCCGGAGAAATCAATGTTTACTCTGCAACAAAAGAAGTGACTCTGGTAAATCCGATTAAAATCTTACCGGAAGAGGGTAAGACCACCACGATGAAAGAAGGCGAGACTCAGCAGTTCCGATATGAGTTGACGCAGGAAGCTGAAGAAGCGGGCGGAACCGTAAAATGGAGAGTTCAGGACAGTAGTATTCTGAAGGTGGATGAGAACGGTTTTGTGACAGCAGTTAGTGCTGGAAAAGGAAAAGTATCAGCCAATTATAAATTGGGAAATACAACCTATAATACATACATCGACGTTACTGTAGAAAAAGTAGAGACAGAATGCACGATTAGCCTGAACGGAACACAGTACAAAGGAATGAGTCTTCAGGAAGTTGTAGAACAATCAAAATTAACAGAATTAACGAGCGTAAAATTTGAGAGCGGTGTGATTCGTGATGCAGATTTTGATTATTTGAAAAAGTTCAATCGTCTTCAGTGGACATTGAAAGAATTCAGTATTGGTGACGATGTCAAATTACGGGGACTCAGTGGAGATGCCATTCCATTGAATGCTTTTTATGCATCGTATCCGGGATATAACATAGAAAAAGTATATCTTGGAAAAAATGTAAAAGGAATGGGAATGAATGCATTCGGAATGTGCAGAAGCTTAATCAGTTTTGAAGCACCTGGTCTGGAAGAAATGCATACTACTGCTTTGAACCGAGTGAATGGATTGGCGGAATTAAACCTGCCGTCATTAAAAGTAGTGAATGGTCCATTGTTTGGTAATATGAGCAATAGTACGACAGAAACAGTAAAACTTCCGGCTGTTACAGAGCTTGATGATGATGCGTTTAAATATTTAGGAGCATTAAAGACGCTGGAATTAGGCGCAACACCTCCGTCGTTGAGTATTTCTGCCGGTGAGTTGAAATTTGCAAAAGGTGTCGTAGATAATCTGAAACTTGTGATTCCGGAAGGTGCGTTAGATGCATATAAGGCAAGTCCTGGATATAATGCAGAGCAGAATACATGGTATGGAATCAAACTTTCAGAACCTCAGGAAGAAGTTCATATCAATGCAACGATCAACGGAACAGCTGTTGACGGTGCGAGCCTGGAAAAAGCAGTTGAAAAATCTGGTGTAGCTGTGGATGCGGTGACTTCCTTGACAATCAATTCCGGAAAAGTAACACAGGAAGATCTGGCTTATTTGAAGAGCATTTCAAGACTTGAAACATTCGAAATGAATGTTGGAGACAATCTGCAGTTGATCGGAATGGATGGACAGCCTACAACTGTATTAAGTAAAGATACCGCAGTGATTGAATTTGCACCTAAACGTGCCGGAAGCAGCCGCGCAGATATGACAACACTCACATTGGGCGGTATTACAGAAATTTACAATGGAGGATTAAAAGCATATGACTCTATTGAAACGATTCATATGCCAGATGTTGTTACAGTAGGAGCAAGTGCTTTTGGCTTGGGAGCATGGTTAGAGACATTAGATCTGTCCAGTGCAAAGACAATTGGAGCTAATGCATTTAATGGATGTAAGCGTTTGGAAAGTCTGACAATGAATGCAGTCGAGACACTGGGAGAAGGATCCTTTAAATACACAGATGCGCTTGATAGCCTGACACTTCCTGCTACGATTAAAAATATTGAAGATATTCGATTTGGAATTTGTAAAAATGGAAATAAGAGCGGTGCTAAAATTACAATTTTGGCAACAACTCCACCGACTGTTGACAGTGCGGCATTTACCGGTGTATCTAGTGTGACACGGCCGGCTACTGTGACAGTACCTCAGGGAGCGCTTGCTGCATATGTAGCTCAGGTAAATCCAAAGGCTGATGTAGCGAAAGTACTGAAGAGACAGGATATCATTGGAATTCGTTGTATTTAAGAGAAGAAGGCTCTTCTTTGGTGGAATATAAGGCAAAATGTGGCACATGGGCAGATCAGTATGCATATGTAGCAACAGGCCAGACGATCACAGCAGATAAGTTGGCGGCTCTGCATAAAGATGATCAGAAGAACTTGAAAGAAAACGAAGAACTTAAAGGCTGGAATACAAAGAAAGATGGTTCCGGTGATATGGTGACAGCAGAAACGGTTGTATCAGAAGAAATGACCGTTTATCCGGTGATCGGAGAAAAAGCAGAAGAGATTCATATCACTGCAAAAGTAAATGGCGGAGAGTCTCTCGGTGGAGAAACTCTTGCAAAAGTAGTAGAAAAAGCAAATACGACAGCAGAAGGAGTTACATCTCTGGTGATTGAGTCCGGAAAAGTAACCCAGGACGATCTTGCAACATTGAAGAGTATGACAAGACTGACAAATCTGGAAATGAATCTGGACGGAGATCTGGAGCTGATTGGTGCAGAAGGAACAGCAACGACAGTATTACCGGCTGAGTTATTCATAAAATCCAGTCTGGAGACAGTTTCCTTGGCAGGATTTACAGAGATTGGAGAAAGCGCTTTTAAGGATACAAAATATCTGGAAAGTGTAACCATTCCGAATGTGACAGTGATTGGAGCCGGAGCATTTGCAAATACAGCGAGACTTGAGAGTATTGAACTTCCTGCAGTGACAGAAATTGGCGCAAGTGCATTTGCAAGAGCTCAGAAATTAGAGACAGTAACAATGCCAAGTGTTGTGACGATCGGAGCGTCAGCATTCGAACATACATTGGTAGAGGATGTAACACTCCCTGCTACGATCACAAGTATTGGATCCAGGGCATTTGTTGGTAAACCAAATGGTAAGAGAGAACTGCATATTACGATTGAAACAGCAACACCACCGACAATTGATGGTTCTTTTGCAACACATGCCGATGCTTATGTGAAAGTTCCAGACGGTTCTCTTGGAGCATATTTGCCGAATCTGGATCTGAGCAAACCATTTAAAAATTCAGGAGATACAAAATGGGGCGGACTTCGCGTGATTGATAATGCGCAGAAACTGCTGACTTATCATGGAGTGAACAGCTGGGATAAGATGTACGCATATGTGGTAAGCGGTACAGCGATCACAGAGAGCAGATTCCCGACTACATTTGAAAATGGAGACAAGATCTTAAGTGGATGGAATACATCAAAAGACGGAACAGGAACACCGGTGGATGCCAACACAGTTGTAACAGAAGATATGACGCTGTATGCACAGTGGAGCGAACCGGCAGTGGATCTGGATGTTGCCGTATCTTATTCAAATGTGGATGAAGCAGGCGAAACAATCTGGACAAATCAGGATGTGACCGTGACTCTGACAGCAAACGAACCTGTTCAGGATATTGAAGGATGGACTCGCGTATCCGATACCGTGCTGACAAAAGCTTACAGCCAGAATGGAACCTATAGCGTTACGGTAGTTTCCAATGACAATCAGCAGAAAGAAGTGACCTACACGGTAGCAGGCATTGACAAACAGGCTCCGAATGTAAGCGTCAAAGGCGAAGGAAATGGAGATCGTTTCCGCAAGATCACAGGAATCGCAGTGCACGATACAGAAGGTGTCAAAGAACTGAAGGTCAATGATACAGTTACAGAGATCAACAGCAAGTACAAATACCTGACAGACATCGAAAAAATCGGTGTAAAAGAAGGAGAAAATACAGCAGTTGTTGTAGATCAGGCAGGAAATGAAAAGACAGTGACATTCCACTATGATACCGTTGCTCCGACATTCCAGTGGATCGTGGACAACAGTAAACTGGAACAGTCCAAAGAAGTACGTCTTGAGACAAGCGAAGAGATCCAGCTTCCGGGTGAAGGATGGTCTCTGAAAGGCCAGGAAAACGGAACTTATGTCTATGTGAAGACCTTTACAGCAAACTGGAAAGACAAAGCATTTACAGTGACAGACCTTGCAGGCAATGTATCAGAACCGCAGTTTGTAGAAGTAAAACGCATCGACAATACAAAACCGGCAGTGGTAGAACTGACACAGGATATCACAGACTGGACCAAGAAAGATGTAACTGTGACGATCAAGACCTCTGTAGACTGTGCAACACCGGAAGGATGGAAGAAAGTCAATAAGAGAACCTTCACAAAAGTATTTACTGCAAGTGGAGAATACAGCGTTACCCTGACAAGTGCAACAGGAGTGACAGGAGATGCGTATGTATTTAGCATTACAAACATTGACAAAGAAGCACCGGTGATTGATTATGCAGCCATTGAAGCAGCAAAGGGATATAAGAGAGAGATCCCGTTGAATGAGGGAGAAGAGTACACAGAAGAACAGCTGACAGAGATGTTCACAAAACCGGAGTGGGTAAAAGATAATTCCGGCACAGCAGCATTTAAAGTAGACAAATGGGGTCTGGAACACGGTCTGGATGGATATCAGCCATTTACATCCAAGACACCTGGTGAATATAAAGTTCGCTTCTATGCATACGATGCAGCTGGAAACAACAGCAGTTTTGATGTTTATGTGAAAGTATTAGAGCCGGAAGTAGAAGAACGCACGACAACAGTAAATTATACGGTATTTATTGACGGCCGTGTTCGTACCGGACAGTGGACACATACAGGAACTGAGACGGGAGAATTTAGATTTGATCTGTCTATGGTAAAAAATCTGCCGGCAAGCTATGAACTGGAAGAGGGAGAAGAAGGATATCGGATGCTGCAGTATGGTGATATGACTTCGGTAACGTTCTACCTTACAATAAAATAAAGAGCAGAGTTTTTAGATTCTGTAAACAGTTTTAAATCCGCCTGAGCAAACGAGGGAAAATAAAATCTCCGTCTGGTCAGGCGGAAATTTTGTATAGAAAAAAATATTTATAAGAATTTTATTTTGGTATATTCTGGTTTTCTGCTATAATATAATGGTCCGTTGAAAGGACATTTGATTCAGGGGATACAGAAGGGAGTATAAGAGATGAGATTACGTAATATTCCGCGTGCGGAAGGGACAATACAGAGCCATCAGGCAGCAATCAAGCGTCCGGAAGATCAGAAAGGATGCTGGAAGCAGGTGTTTGGAAATGAGAATCCGATCTACATAGAGATCGGCATGGGAAAAGGTCGTTTTCTGTTAAATATGGCAAAGCAATATCCGAATGTCAATTTTATCGGGATTGAGAGATATTCCAGTGTATTATTGCGTGCACTGGAAAAGTATGACACAGAAGAGTTTCAGGAACTGACAAATATCCGGTTTGTTTGCATGGATGCAAAAGAACTTTCGGAAGTGTTTGCAAAAGGAGAAGTGGAGCGGATTTATTTGAATTTTTCCGATCCATGGCCGAAGGCACGACATGCAAAGAGAAGACTGACTTCTACAGAATTTTTTGCCCGTTATGACAAGATCCTTGCAGAAGACGGGACAGTGGAGTTTAAGACGGATAACACAGAGCTGTTTAATTTTTCGCTGGAGCAGATCAGAGAATATGGATGGACAGTACTCAGCTATACATACGACTTGCATCATCATGAAGAGATGAATAAAGGAAATATTATGACAGAGTATGAAGAAAAGTTTTCTGCAAAAGGGAATCCGATCAATAAACTGATCGCAGGAAGAGGTACAGAAACACCGACAGAGTAAATTCACACCTTTCTCCATGCTGCATACAATAAAAGTGAGGAATACCCACAGTTGGAGAGCGGGCGATGGGGTGGAAAAGAAGCTGGAAAGAGAAACTGCGTCAGAAAATGTACTGCCAGGCAGAACTAAACAGACAAATATTATGTATAAAACGCTCATTAGAAGAAGTATGTGCGATACTCAATACAGGATGTTGCCGTAAATAATAAAAGTAAAAAGAGTAGGTGTTTGAGATGAAGATCAGAGTAACTGCGAAAAATTATCCACAGGAAGTACTGAGGTCTGAGACACCGGTTCTGGTAGAGTTCTTTGCTGTATGGTGCGGAAAATGCGCTATGATGGAAGATGTGCTGGATGAAATTGCGAAGGAATACGATGGACGTGTGAAGGTGTGTCAGATAGAGATTGAAGAATCAGCAGTTCTGGCAGCAGAATTTGAAGTAGGGATTGTTCCTGCGTTTGTGGTGTTCCGCGATGGAAAACTGGTGAATTATGCCAATGGTGTACTTGCGAAAGATGTTTTGATCAGAATGCTGGAAATCTGAAAAACAGCTTTCGGATGGAGAGAAATTCCTTTCAATCCGGAAGCTGTTGTGTATAATGATGAGAAAATTAAAAAAATTACAAAAAAATAAAAAAATACTTGATTTTTTATAAAGAGTAATATATAATAATTCTTGCGTTACAGATTAAGTAACAACATAAGGATGCGCGATTAGCTCAGTTGGTAGAGCACCTGACTCTTAATCAGGGTGTCCAGGGTTCGAACCCCTGATCGCGCACTTAGAAATCACTGTTTTTGCAGACCAGAAGCTGCGGGGGCGGTGGTTTTTTGTGCGTAAAATGGCGGCTTTTGGCATTTCAATCATTGAAGGAGAAAATCGGAAAGGCGGACAAGAGAATCTGAAGAACAGTCATGTTTGTCGCGGAATTGGTCGCAAAGTGGTCGCAAGCCAAGTAAAAAGACCGAAATAACAGAATATCATTTGCATAGACAGTATTGGGAAAAGAGATTTGTATGTTCCTGATACTGTCTTTTTTATAAACGTATATTATTTTTTAAATATAAATGTAGGAAAAGAGGTGAATGGAATGTACATTAAAATTTACACAAAAAGTCAACTGATTCTTTTAAGACGATTGAAACCATTGTTGAAAAAGAAATATCAACTTCCAGATGAGATTATGGATAAGATAGAAATAATCCTAAAAGACAGGAAGCTGGGGAAAAGCGGTTTTGTAGCCATACTCCTAGAACTAATCACAAATGATATAACAGGTATCAAAGATATCCTCGATTGCTATCCACGAAAACTACATATTGGAGAAGATATAGAGGATGTATCTGTCATTGATGATGGAAGCTGGTTAACAAGGTATAGAGAATGGTATCTGGATACATTAAAATTGCAAGACGATGGAAGTAAGGTATATGCCATTTATTCCATGACTTTAAAAGCCTTGTATGGAGAAGAACATTAACTACTCTTCTATCATAGGTGGAATGTATTCAATTAGTTCATAAAGGTCACAATCCAGCACATAACATAATCTCAATAAAATATCAATATCTAAACGTTGGATTTTATTGTCTCGATAATTTCTTAATTGTGTCCTCTGCATTTCAGCACGAAAGGATAATTGATTTAAAGAGATATTTCTTTCTTTTAAAATATCATCCAAATGTATCAAGATTTTCCCGTATGATTCTTGTCCAGACGGAAGATGACGTAATGGATTTTCTTTTTTCATGTGTATTTACCTCCATGAAATCATTATATTTTAGTATGCCATTAGTTGTAAGAATCATAAATATATGATATATTTATATATGGGTAGATATAAGCTCACACAAGAAATATAAAAGTTATGAAAAGGATTGACAAAAGAAAAGAGGTGAAAGGGATGTTTTATTATTGTGCAAAATGCGCCAACATCGAAAACATAAATGCGAAAGACAATCAAGCGGTATGTAAGGTTTGCGGAAGTGACATGAAGCCTGTATCGCAGGAGTATCTGATGGCAAATGGTTCATTCTTTAAATCTCAAGAGTCTAGGAACGAACTCATTCAAGCAATCGAATCTGGTGAAAACTATGATTCTGAGATAGGCGGTAAAAAAGAAGAAATCAGGAAAGAAAAGGAAGTGAAAGAACAGGAGCGTATTGACGAGACAAATGAGAAAATGCGACAAGAGCAGTTTCACATGTCATGCCCTGTTTGTGGAAGTAAGAATGTCCAAAAAATTTCAACAGTAGGAAAGTATGCGAAAATAGGAGTTTTTGGAATCTTAGGAGCAGATGATTTAGGAAAACGATGGAAATGTAATGTCTGCGGAAGTAAATTTTAAAGGAGCGATAAAAAATGGGAATATTAGATAAAGCTTTAAAAACAGTAAAAAATGTAGGTGACAGCCTTGCGGAGTCAGCAGTAAATGTAGGTTCATCAGCAGGTACATCTGTACAAGACAATGCGGAATTAAATTCTTTGAAAATGCAGATTAACGTAATCGAACAAGAATTAGATGCTGCATATGTACAGATAGGAAAGAAATATGTTGATTATGTTGTAAAAACAGGTGATATGGGTAATCTCGATATTGCAGATTTGTTGACTATGATGGATCCAAAACTGACAAGAAAACAAGAATTAGAAGAACAGTTGATTGAACTGGAAAAACGTATAAAACAAAATGCAGTTCTAAGAGAGAAGGCAAAGGTAGAGGCAGATTTTGAAGAAGAACAAACAAAATTAGATCGTGCACTTGCAATGGATGTCATTACTCAGGATGAATACAATTTCAAAATCAGCGTAGCCAAGAAAAAGGTAGATAACTTTGAAGAAATCAGAAGAGTCGAACAACAATGTGAAATGGGTATTATCACAAAAGAAGAAAAGAATGCAAAAATAGATGCACTTACAAAATAAAGTGTAAAAATAAACTGATATTCAAGTGAAATATCAGTTTATTTTATTAAATACAAAGAAATGGAGTATTGAGGTATGAAAAGAAGAATAGGGTTAATTGTCATAATTATGATGCTTGGTTTAACTGGATGTAAAAACAAGAACGAAGAAGTGGTTGATAATGCTTTGGTGGATGTACAAAATCAAGAAGTAAGTGACGAAGATGTAGAAGAAGCTATAAGGAATCGTGAATTTGAGGATGCGAAAAATTTAACTTTAAATAATAAAAAGTATAAAAATTTGAACAAAGGACTCAGCACATTTTTAGATGTACGAAATAGAATGATTATGCAATACATACATGTAGTACTTGACCCGGATTTAGAGACAGAACTAGAAGCGGATTTAAAAAGGTTAAAAGAAATTCCAAAGGATTACAAAAAATATTCGGAATTAAAAGAAGAGATAGATATTTATAAAGATGGTTTGCAAGAAGCGGTTGACTTAGAAAAGAAATTCCGCAAAAATTTTAAAAAACTTGATGAAGCATATAAAGCAAGCAAATCTGATGAATATACAGATATTGGACAGGAGTGGATGAAGGAAGTCGAAAAAACATTTCCAGTTAAAAAAGAAGACACAGTTGAAGCAAATTTGAGTGGAATATTGAATGATATATTCGCAAATGCACTAGGTAAATATATTACAAATGGATATGACCCTTCAAAAATGGAAGGATTTGAAAGTCCTTGGGAAAAGTCACAAGAAAATCAAACAGAAAGTGTTGAAGAATTTGATTCCTATGGTGGAGTTTCTAGCGAATATGGAGTTGAAGATACGGAAATTGACCCTGATGATTTGAGGTGAGAAATAGATAAAAATGTATGCATTGATTGGATTAACGTGGATTGTGTTCGGTATTTTTGTATCTATTAAATGGTTTAATAAAGCAGAAAAGAAAATGATACGGTACGGAAGTGCAATGAGACGTCTTATATTTTCCATTTGGGACTGGATACTATATTTTATAGTATCTATGATACTACTGTTGACTCCTTTTGCAGTAGTGTTAAGTATTTTGTTTCAATGGGGATGGCTGATTCAGATTATAGCCGTCATTGTACTGATTATCGTAATATACCAAATGATCGCACGAAGAAAATAAGAAACGCTTATGGGGCGGACGGCAGTTATGTCGTCCGCCCTAATCTTTATGACAGGAGGCATTATGAAGTCATATATTACGGGAGTCTTTTTAGGAGTTGTCATATTCAATACCATTTATGTAAATGTAGTTTTTTGGGAGGGAGTACATGAACGACAAAGAAAAAGCAATCATTAGTGGTATCACGGTTGTAATTACAATGATAAAGCTGATTGTTCAGCATAGAGGACAGGTGAAAAAGAGAAATGTATAGAGTTTTGAAAAATGTGAAAGATTTCCAGAAAACCATAAAATCTTTTGAACATCTAAATGTTTTAAAAGAAAGTAAAGTAACAGACAGGATTATAACAGAATTGAACTGTCTGAACGATATGTACGGAGAAGGCAGAGATTTAGAAAAAAATCTTGGCGGATATCTGGTTTTAGTATGGGGAAATAAAGTGGAACGGGAAAAAGTATTTCAAAGGATATTAGAATATCACAAACTCCGTGCAGAAGAGTATGAATATATGGATAGAATCAAAGTGTCGGAATGTTCAGCGGTGGTAACATTCCGACTTTTTCTATGTTCCTCAGACTATGCAATAGAGATTGTAACAGTAGACAAAGAAGTAGACATTTCGGAACGATTTCAGAGTGAAGATAGATGGAATAAAGGACAGGAATGTTTAAATGTTCAGGACATTAACCAACCCCCTTATTATTTTGAGGGAACACCACTGGAATGGATAGAAGAACTTACAACTTATCAATTCTTATATCCTTATGACTGGAATCAGTTATATCAGGAATATTGCGATTACATTTCTCGGCAAAGTGATGAGCAGATTTCAGTATTAAAATATTATCGGGATGATGATGGGTATTTGCGAAGAAAAGATGCAAAGATAGTTTTTTTGAAAATTAAGATTGCAGAGCCGACATGTGAAATAGTAAAAGAAATTTGTGAAAAACTTCTTTCAAACACCAGTATGATTGTGGAAAAGTATGTTTCTTTTTGTGACAGTGGCTTTAGAAAAGAAAAAGATTTTTTGCGTGACATTCAAAAAATCTTAGGAAGAAAAGCTAAGGTGACATTTGCAAAAGAGTTGGACGAAGCAACATTTCAAGGAGATGAAGTGTTTTTTGACGTGTTAAATAAGATGTGGTTAATATTGTAAAAATGAAAGGAGTACCTTCATGGAAAATTTAGTAAAACAAAGCAGTATTTTAGAAAAGTCAGGAGTATATAGCGAAGACGGAAAACACAGATATGAACTTTCTTTGATATATAAGGGAATCAAAGGAAAAAAGATTTTAGTTATTTCTATGAATCCAGCTTCATCAGATTTAATGGTAATGGATACCACTTCAAATTATTTACTGAATAATCTTGGGGTCATGGGATATTCTGAGATTGTTGTGTGGAATCTGTTTTCTGATGTGTGTGTAAAATTGAAGCCATCGGATACAACTCTTGAGGATGAAGAAAATAATAATGCATATCTTAAAGAGTTATTAAAGAAGAAAAAATTTGACACGATCATGATTGGATACGGAAGTGGATTCAACGGAAGTAAAAAGGTCGAGGAACGAAAGAAGCGGTTGTTTGAGATTATAAAACCATACGAAGAGAAACTATTCGAGTTGATTGATACGGAAGAAAAATATGCCGCTTTGAAAGATATACATCCTTTATTTGCAGGACAGCGGTTTTCTGGGAAATGGGGATTACGGAAATACGGGATAAAGGAAGAAATTCAATAAATTTTTAAAAGGATTGACATTTTTATCTTCTAGTGTTATAGTTTGAACATAGCTGAATAACGTATACATAGATAAGGAAGATGGAAAACAACTGGAAATAGAGTTGAGTAAATATGGAGTATTGTAAAAAATCCATAGAGATTGTCAAACGACAAATAAGAATATTCTTGTATTTGGTTGATGTTGGATAGCTGAAAGCTAAATGAAGGCATTTATCAGTAAAAATGTGGGAATTAAAAGAGTACTTATCTCTGAATAGATACTATTTAGATATTGTGATGTAACTATTCGTAATTGCAATGTAGCTGTTTTGTGAGAAATGGCTTGTTTTTGTATTGCAAATTACGGGAGTTGCATCTTTTTTTGTGCTATTTTTGCGGTAATATTAGCACAGACTATCTAATGAATACTTTATTAAGTTAAATACGTTCCAAAAAAAGGAGGAAAAGTTATGGAACAAACGAAAATAAAGTTAATAATGGTTGCTAATCAGGGAAAGAAAAAAGGAGGTGGAAAAAAAGGAAGTTTATCTTTGGTAAATACAAAGAAAAATGGAAAAAGACTAATGTTTTCAGAAGAACTTCTGAATTGTTTGGAAATTGACGATGAGGTTCAGATTGGTTTTTTAGAGGATAATATCTTAGTTGTGGGTGCAGAAATTAACTCTAGTGAGCCAAAACTTAAGTTGCACAAAATGGGGAATAAGAAGGTTATTTATTTTAAAGAAATTGTAGAGATGATTGCAGAGAAACAGGGAATTTCTTTTGAAAATCGAACTACACATACATGGTATGAACCTACTATTGAGACATACGAAGATAAACTTATTGCGTTATTTAAGCCGGAGGTAGAAAAAGATGCAGAATAGGATTAATAATTTGGGAGAATACGTTATTGATCGTTCAGTGGAAATTCGAAATGGTCAATACGGGAAATGGAATTATCAAAAAGATAAAGAACCTCGTTTCGTTCCTATGGGAACTGCAGTTTATTTGGAAAAAATTCTTATAAATGCAGATACATCAGAAAGGGCATTGATGTTAAAATTCGCAGATGCCAAAGGAGAAGAATGTACGGTAACTATTGAAAGAAAAAAACTGACGGATGTTGGAATTATGGAATTGCTTGCAAACGGTGTTCAAGTGTCTAAAAAATCCGCTGGAACACTCATAACATCCTTGATGAATCAAGAACCAACCGCACCTTGTGAGATAAAACATACGGAATTGGGCTTTCGTAACTTCAAAGGGAAAAGAGTGTTTTTTGGAGCGATAGGTTTCGGCATTGAAAGCCAATATAAAGGTTCAATGCTTATTAAACCAACGGGTAATTTTGAAATTTGGAAAAGTATGATTCGTACAGAAGCAATTGGAACCAATCTAGAAACGATTCTTGCAATAGCCTGTTCTGCGCCAATTGTTGATTTCTTACGGGACGAAATACATATAGGTAATGTAATAGCTTGTCTTGTAGCAGAATCATCAACTGGAAAAACAACTGCAGGTTGTTTGGGAGTATCCGTTGGGAGTAAATGTAGTTTTGCAGGGGATAGTATGATTGCCACGTTCGCTGATAGCAAAAATTCCTTAATGCGTTCTATTTATTCTTCTTACCCTATGCTGATTGACGAAGGTAGTTTAATACGATACAATCCCACATCACTCATCTACGAACTGGCAGAAGGCAAAGAAAAAGGGCGATTGAGCAAAACATTAGAAAAGGCAGACTCAAGAACATTTTCTACTTCTATCTTCATGACCTCAGAAAAAAGTATCTTGAATCTTTGTGATGAAAATACAGGATTATATGTAAGGTGTCTTGAATTTGAAAATATCACGTGGACTCGTTCAGCAAAAAGTGCCGATATTATAAAAAACATTTGTGAGAATAATTATGGCTTTGTGATTCCACGTATCGGGCAAAAACTTTTAGAAACAAATATGGAAGAACTGTTAAAACAATACTGGGAGTATCAAAATGAAATTGTAGAGAGGACAAGAGAAAAAGGAAAAAATACCCCATTAACAGAAAGATTGGCAAAGAGTATTGCTGTAATTATGCTAGCTGCAGATTTTTTTTATCAAGTAACCGAGATTCAATTGAATAAAAATCAGATTGTTAAGTTTATCGAACAGAATACAGCAATATCAGACGTACAAGCATTAGATATCGGGAATCGTGCACTTGAATATTTGCGGCAATATATAAGTATTCATTACGCACAATTTATAAAGGGAAAGCCAGATACAAATGAGTTAACAGATGTTCCGTTGAATTGTAAAGGTAGAATCCAACCGATACATACCAAAATACTCGCAAACAAAAAGAAAGCAGTACAAGAAGTCTTCCTACCAGAAATTGTATTTGAAGAGATTTTGCTAGAAGGAGGCTTTCCGGATAAGAAGGTTGTTCTAAAAAGATTGAAAGAAGAAGGTTATCTTAACGCTGAGAAAGACAGATTTTTGTCACGTTTCATCGTAGCGAAAAAACCAGCAGTAAAGGGGTATAGAATTTACTTGACTGTGGAAAAGAACGATGAAAATTCGCAATCAGAATTTCAGAGTGTCGATGTTATCAAAGCAAAAGAAATAGAATGTTTATTTGAGGGAGGTAGAATAAAATGACATATCGATATCAATTAAAATTAAAAAGTAGCAGAGAATGTGTAGATTTGAGAGAGTACAAAGGGGAGATAACAAGTGCGGTAAGAATAGGTCTTGGAAATAAAAATGTAAAGGTGGTTGTAAGAAAAGAATACTATCAGTTCTGTTATGAAAAGGAAAAAGTTACTCATGGTGTTTTAGTGAAAATAGGAAGAGGGATTACAAGGCTATGTCCACAATTATATTCATTCGGTTATTTGTATATTCCAAAGGATAAAAACAAACCACCGATTTTACAGTTGTTTAGGCGAGCAGAACTAGGAGGAATGAACTGATGAAAGCATACAAAAAGAATGTGAGGGGGTCTGTCAGACCTCGTCCAAATAAAGATGATATAAGATATTATACCGTAACGATTGAACTTGGAAGAAATCCATATACAGGAAAAAGAGAACGGATTCCATTCCGAGTTGACACGATAGATCGTGAAGAAGCCGAAGCATTTCTGACCCTAAAAAAAGCAGAATACATACAAGGCGATTTGATTATGCCCAATAACATGACTGTGGAAGATTTGATGAAAGAATATCTGGAATATGTAAAAGCACAAAGAAGTCCTGCTACAGGACGTGACTATGCAGAAAAGACAGCCACATACATCATTCCAGAGTTCGGAAAGATGAAATTGCAAAAATTAGAAAAGGGAAAGATACAGCAGACGTATAATCGTTGGAGAAATGTAAAATCACCTGCCAGTGACAAGTCATTGAGAGCAGAGTCAATCAGGCATATCAATCGTATTTTTAAGGCGGCTTTAAATTATGCGATTGAAATGGAATATATCAAAAAGAATCCAACAAATGGCGTAAGAATTGGAAAAGATTTGACAAATAATCGGGTGGAAGTGTATACAACGGATGAAATCAAGGAACTAAAATCTGTAGTAAAGGGCACAGATATGGAGTTGTCGGTTGCCCTGTTATTTGATTGTGTAATGAGAAGAGGTGAATTATTAGGATTAGCATTTGAAGATATTGATTTCGAAAAAAACATTGTCAAAATTAGACATTCATGGGTAGAATCTGAGGATAGCAAGAAGCCTGTTTTAAAAGATTGTAAAACAGACGGTTCATACAGAGAAATGGTTGTCAGTGAAGAGACAATGCGACTTCTGAAAAGGCAAAAAGTATACTGCAAAACAATCTGTCTGAGAGAGGGAAAGCCGTTTACAGGTAAACAACGGGTTATTTGCAAAGAAGACGGAAACCCATTCTTACCGAAAAGTTACACTTCTAAATGGAATAAAACCTTGAAAAAATACGGACTCAGACATATCAAATTACATGGAACAAGACATAGTGCAATCAGTTGGTTTCTTTCACAGGGAGTACCGCTCCATATTGTACAGGCAAGAGCTGGTCATCAAGATCCTAAGATAACACTATCTGCATATAGTCATGTAGCGAAAGATGACGCAAGCAGAGTGGCAGACCTACTGGATAATACGCTTTTCTCGGCAGTTAATGAATAAGCGTAGACGTGATTCCGATTCAGGAAAGATAAGTGGAGTTGCTACAAGATAGCCTTTGATTTGCGAAGCGGAGAGAAAAAAGACCCGAAAACCCGTTTTCCCGTCTTTGAAATCTAAAATTCCAAAAGGGAATTCTTAGAGATTTCAAAAAGATTGACGGGAAATCGGGTTGTACGGGGATTTTTGAACGAGGCTACGAGCAAATCCTGTTAAGGATTGCGAGTTTTAAAGATTATATATATGAAGTAAATGTTGTTTGAAAGCAGTGGTCGCAAGTCTGGTCGCAGATTTTTTGAATGAAGTTTATGGAGATTTTCCGATGTCCTTGAGAAAGGCATACATCAATTTTTGTCGCGAGTTTGTTAGCGTGAGTTTCTCTTAATCAGGGTGTCCAGGGTTCGAACCCCTGATCGCGCACTTAGAAATCACTGTTTTTGCAGACCAGAAGCTGCGGGGGCGGTGGTTTTTTGTGCGTATTTTTAAGATGGTTCAGTCTTTTCATTATTTTGCCGGAGGTAAGTGTAAGCAACAAAAGTACCATATTTTTTGAGTATTATTTCGGATCTTGAAAATATAATGAGGATATCGGTCTGAATGAACTTGCGGATGGACAAGGCAAAAGGTCTGCTCAAAAAAGGATACAAAGTATACGAAGTAAGTGAAATGGTAGGATACAATAATCATCGCTATTTCACAGATATTTTTAAAAAGTATACAGGCGAGACGCCAAAAAACTACCAGGATCATGTGTATCATCAGGATGCAGAATGAAAAAAAGTTGTTTTTCGTGAAGAAATAGAGAAAAACATTTTGTGTTTTCGTGAAAAAAGTGCTGTATACATTTCTGTTTTTCGTGATATAATAAAGAAAAGCACGGAAAAAAGGGGGATGTATATGGTTTTTAAGCGTAAAGTATACGATAAGCTTTTGGAATGGAAAAAATTATCGGCCGGGGCATCGGCAGTGTTGCTTGAGGGGGCAAGGCGTATTGGAAAAAGTACGATCGTAGAAGAATTTGCGAAAAATGAATATGATGATTATATGATCCTTGATTTTGCAAGAGAGAATAAAGATGTGCGAAATAATTTTATTGAAAATATGGATGATCTGGACAGCTTTTTTCGGAATTTGTTTTTGTTAAAAGGAAAAAGCCTGAATGGAAAAAATTGTGTGATTATTTTTGATGAAGTACAGTTGTTCCCGTATGCAAGACAGGCAATTAAATATTTGGTGGCAGACGGAAGATATGAATATATAGAAACGGGATCCCTGATTTCTATTAGAAAAAATGTAAAAGACATTTTGATTCCGTCAGAAGAATATAGAATAAAGATGTATCCCATGGATTTTGAGGAATATTTATGGGCATTGAACGATACTGTGACGATTCCGGCAATCACAGAAGCATTTCAAAAGCGAAGAGCGCTTGGAGATGCGATCCACAGAAAGATTATGAAAACATTTCGTACTTATATGGTGGTCGGCGGAATGCCACAGGCAGTGGAGGCATTGGTCAGTGGAAAAACTTTTGCACAGATTGATTTTGTAAAGCGCAATATTTTGAGCCTTTATGAAGAAGATCTGTCAAAATATGATAATGAAAACAGAGAAAAAGCTTCTGTGATATATAAGACGCTTCCGGAACAGTTGGAAAATAAAAACTCTCATTTTAAATTTTCTCTTTTGGATAAGAATGCCAGATATCAAAACTATGTAGATGCAGTTAGTTTTATTGCAGAATCAATGATCGGAAATGAATGTATCAATGTAACGAAGCCGGAGGTTTCATTAGAATTGTTTGCGGATAGGAGTAATTTCAAGTTGTATATGGGGGATACCGGACTTTTGGTAACACAGGTTATGAAGAATCGAGATGATTCCGATGAAGATCTGTATAAATCTCTGATCGTTGGAAATTTAGGGATCAATCAGGGGATGATTCTGGAAAATATGGTGGCTCAGATGCTGCGTGCATCCGGGCACGATTTGTATTTTCATGAGTATCTGTACAGACCGGAAGGCTCATCGAGAGAAAAGAAATATGAGATAGATTTCATGACCGTGAAAAAGAAAAAGATATGTCCGATCGAAGTAAAGTCATCGGGGTATACATCGCATAAATCATTTGATTATTTAATTCGAAAATATCAGTTGAAAATGGAAGACAGATATATCATTTATACGAAAGATCTGAAATACCAGGATGGGATTTTGTATCTGCCGATTTATATGACGATGTTGATTTAGGAAAAGGTCGGTTTCTAAAAGATCCCCAAACGATATTTGCAAACCAATAATCTGAACAAAGTGTTGCAAATTTAGATGGGGATCATCCAGTTATATAAAAAAGATATTGCCAAATATGATCCAAATGAGAATTTAAATGAGCATTTTAAATTTTCAATATATGAACACAGCTTTATCTGGTTAAAAGAAGCAGGAGTTGCGTTACCTGTATTCTGTGCGCAGGAACCAAGAATCCCATTGCTGCTGTCAAAGGCGACCAATATGTTTAAATTATTTTTGTCTGATGTGGGATGCTGAAAAAGCAGAGATTACCGGAAGATTATATTTACCAGATGGATCTGAGCATCCTGCAGGATGACTGATGTTTTCACTCCATCTTTCCACGTGACCCCGCGCAGAGGGAAGGGCGGCTTACACCGTCCCCCTCTTCACAAGCATAGTAGACACCTCTGTCTTTGTCGGAGGCTGTCCGGGTGTATTTAAAAGATCGATGAGTTTTTGCGCAGCAGCTTCTCCCATATACTGTTTCGGGACATGGATGGTTGTCAGTGCGGGCTCAACGACGCTACCAAGAGGGAGGTTGTCGAATCCGACGATACCGATATCCTGCGGGATCCGATATCCGCTTTCTTTTAAGGCTTTCATGGCGCCTACTGCAATCAGATCGTTGTCTGCAAAGTAGCAAGAGGCCAGTTCTTCTCCATTTTTGATCAGTTCCAGCATGTCGGTATATGCCCCTTCCATGGAAGGGGTCAGGCTGTGGACGATCGAGCGGGAGGAGGACATACCAGCCGCGCGCACTGCCTTGTAAAAACCTGAGGAACGCTCTGCAAAGTTGCTGATCTGGTAGGCGGATCTAAGATAACCGGGCTGTGTTTTACAAGTCCGGATCAGGTGTCTGGCTGCCAGATATGCACCCTGCACATTGTTGATCAGAACGCAGTTACAGGGAACTGTCTCAAAATAAGCATCCAGAAGGACAACCGGGATCGGAAGATTTAAAAACGGTTTCAGATCTCCGCCTTCCATTTCTGTTCCAAGCAGAATAATTCCTGCACAGTCAGAATACTGAATTTCTTCAATCTGTTTCGTGATCGTATCCTCATCTTCATAAATATAGCTGATCTTCAGACGATAGTCATTCTTTTTGCATCCCTGTGAAATTCCCTCGGAAACCTGAGAGAAAAACGGGGTATCTGCAACAACTGTTCCATGTTTTTTATAGATAACAAAATAAATCGCCCCGGAAGTGGTATGTTTTTCCGCGATCCGGGAAAAATCATATCCATATTTTTCTGCGGCATCCAGGACGAGCTGCCGTGTTGCAGTGCTGACTCCTGGTTTGTGGTTCAGTGCCATGGAGACAGCGGCGGCAGAAAGATTCAATTTTCTTGCAAGTTCCTTTGCTGTAATTCCCATATATGATCCTTTCGAATTGTTGTTTTGTGTTCTGAATTTATTATGAACCAGATACAAAGAAAAAACAATAATTAAGTTAATAATTAAGTGAAAAATACTTAATTATTGGATGAAATTGAGTTTCTGCGAAGCTATACTGAAGTTAGAAAACAACAAGAAAATCCTTGAAAGAAAAAGCAAAATACACAAATACAAAGGGTATGTGAAAGGAGACTGAATCATGAAAAAAATCAAGCTGGGATTTGCACCCACAAGAAGAAGTATTTTCAGCGCACCGGATGCGGTTAAGTACAGAGGGCTGACAGCACAGAGACTAAAAGAGTTGGGTGTGGACTTTGTGGACATCACAGACATCAACGAAGAAGGACTTCTGTATGATGACAAAGATGTCGATAAAATCGTAGAAAAATTCAAAAAGGAAGGTGTGGATGGTCTGATGCTCCCACACTGTAATTTCGGTACAGAATACGTCTGTGCAAGACTGGCAAAGAAACTGGATGTTCCGGTGCTTTTGTGGGGACCGCTGGATGAGAGACCGGAGCCAAACGGTGTGAGACTGCGCGACACACAGTGCGGACTGTTTGCAACAGGAAAGGTGCTCAGAAGATTTCAGATTCCATTTACATATCTGACAAACTGCAGATTAAACGATCCGGTTTTTGAACGTGGAGTCAAAGATTTTCTTGCAGTATGTAATGTCGTAAAAACATTTAAAAATATCCGGATTCTTCAGATTTCAACACGTCCGTTTGACTTCTGGACGACAATGTGCAATGAAGGAGAATTGCTCGAAAAATTTAATATTCAGCTGGCGCCGGTTCCGATGACAGAGCTGACAGAAGAAGTAAAAACAGTTCGTGAAGACAAAGAAAAAATGGAGCAGATGATCGCTTACATCAAGGATACCATGGTTATCAAGATCAAAGAAGAGGAAGTAGAAATGGTAGCAGCTCTGGCTCTGGCAATGAAGAGTCTGGTAGAGAAATATGGATGTCAGGCAGCTGCGATCCAGTGTTGGAATGCGCTTCAGACAGAAATCGGAATTATGCCATGTGCAGCAAATGCGATTCTCAATGAACAGGGCATTCCGGTAGTCTGTGAAACCGATATTCACGGAGCAGTGACCGCACTTCTGGCAGAAGCTGCGGGAATGGATGAAAAGAGAGGATTTTTCGCAGACTGGACGATCCGTCATCCTGACATTGAAAACGGAGAACTGCTGCAGCACTGCGGGCCATGGCCGATGTCGGTTGCACAGGAAAAACCGGAACTGACGTATCCGCTGGCATTCGAGCATCCGGGAAGTCTGACTGCAGAAGCAAAACACGGAGAAGTGACACTGTGCCGCTTCGATGGAGACAATGGAGAATATTCACTTCTTCTTGGAAACGCAAAAGGTGTGGACGGACCGAAAGGAATGGGAACATATCTCTGGGTAGAAGTGGAAAACATCAAACGTCTGGAAGCCAAGATTGTAGAAGGACCGTATATTCACCACTGTGTCGGTATTCACAAAAATGTAGTTCCGGTACTGTATGAGGCATGTAAATATATCGGCGTGAAACCGGATCTCTATGATCCGATCGAGGAAGACGTAAAAGCATATCTGCGCGGTGAGTGAGAGAAAGGAAGGTAAGATATGAATTTAAAAGCATTGGCTTATCAGCTTAGAAGAGACACCATAGACATTATCTGTGCCGGAAAGGCAGGGCATATCGGCGGTGACATGAGCGTGATGGAAGTTCTGGTAGAGCTGTATTTTGATCAGATGAACATTGACGCAAAAAATCCAGAAGATCCGGACAGAGATCTGTTTGTACTCAGTAAGGGTCATTCTATGGAGGCATACTATGCAGTGCTTTCGGAAAAAGGATTTCTGGATAAAGAAGATGTCCTGAAAAATTTCAGCAAATTTGGTTCTAAATATATTGGCCATCCGAATAATAAACTGCCGGGTATCGAGATGAATTCCGGTTCTCTGGGACATGGACTTCCGGTCTGCGTAGGAATGGCAAAGGCAGCCAAAATGGATCACAAAGACCGCCGCGTGTATGTAGTCATGGGAGATGGAGAGCTGGCGGAAGGGTCTGTCTGGGAAGGCGCCATGGCAGCACATCAGTATCAGTTGGATAATCTGTGCGCAGTGGTAGACCGTAATCGTCTTCAGATTTCCGGAAACACAGAAGATGTGATGGGACACGATGATTTGCATGAACGTTTCAGAAGCTTTGGGTGGCATGTGATCGATGTAAAAGACGGAAATGATATCGATGAACTGCACGCTGCATTCGAAGAGGCAAAGCGTGTGAAGGGGAAACCAACGGTACTGATCGCCAATACGGTGAAAGGAAAAGGTTCTTCTATTATGGAAAATAAAGCAAACTGGCATCATAAAGTTCCGACACAGGAAGAGTATGATATCATTATGAAAGACTTAAAAACTGCAGAGGAGGCGTTGTCATAATGGGAAAAACAGCAAATAAACAGATAATCTGTGAAGTATTGATGGAAGCTGCAAAAGAAGATAAAGATATTGTTGCGCTCTGCAGTGATTCCAGAGGAAGTGGATCTTTTACACCATTTGCAGATACGTATCCGGAACAATTCGTGGAAACCGGAATTGCAGAACAGAATCTGGTCAGTATTGCAGCCGGACTTGCAAAATGTGGAAAGAAATCTTATGCGGTTTCACCGGCATGCTTCCTTTCTACAAGAAGCTATGAGCAGTGTAAAGTGGATGTTGCATATTCCAACACGAATGTAAAACTGATCGGAATCAGTGGCGGGGTCAGCTACGGTGCTCTGGGGATGAGTCATCATTCCGCGCAGGATATTGCGGCAATGAGTGCGATTCCGAATATGCGCGTTTATATTCCAAGTGATCATCTGCAAACGAGAGAACTGACAAAAGCGTTGTTAAAAGATGAAAAACCGGCGTACATCCGTGTGGGAAGAAATGCAGTAGATCCGACTTACGAGGAAGATAATGTACCATTTGAAATGGATCATGCGACAGTTGTGACAGAAGGAAATACAAATGGAAACGACGTAGCGATCATCGCCTGCGGAGAAATGGTAAAACCAGCCAAAGATGCAGCCAGGCTTTTAAAAGCAGAAGGAATTTCAGCGTCCGTTCTGGATATGTACTGCATCAAACCACTGGATGAGGAAGCAATCGTGCGCATGGCAGGAAATGCAAAAGCAGTCCTTACAGTAGAAGAGCATGCACCGTTTGGAGGACTTGGTTCTATGGTGGCACAGGTAACAGGAAGAGAATGCCCGAAAAAAGTAGTAAATATGTCTCTTCCGGATGCACCGGTTATCACAGGAACTTCAAAAGAAGTATTTGATTATTACGGCCTGAATGCAGAAGGTATTGCGAACAAGGCAAAAGAAATCCTGAAATAGGGGACAGGAGAGAGGACATGGCAGAGAGCTATATTATCAGTATTGATCAGAGTACGCAGGGAACAAAAGCGCTGCTTTTTGATCAGGACGGCATGCTGCTTCAGAGAAAAGATCTCCCGCATAAGCAGATGATCAATGAAAAAGGATGGGTTTCTCATGATCCGGAAGAAATTTACCAGAATGCCGTACAGGTGGTGAAAAATCTGGTAGAGGCGTCCGGGATTTCAAAGGAGAGCGTCAAAGGAATCGGAATCAGCAATCAGAGAGAAACTTCTCTTGTCTGGGAAAAAGAGACCGGAAAAGCAATCGCGCACGCTGTTGTCTGGCAATGTGCAAGGGCCGCTGAAATCTGCCGCCGTGTGGAGAAAACAGGGGCGGCAGAGATGATCCGGAAAAAGACAGGGCTTGCGCTTTCGCCGTATTTTCCGGCTTCGAAACTGGCATGGCTGAAAGAAAATGTAGAAGGTGCAGAAGCACTGGCAAAGAAACATGCGCTGTGTTTCGGAACAATCGATACCTGGCTTGTATACCGGATGACACATGGAACGTCTTATAAAACGGATTACTCCAACGCATCCCGCACCCAGTTGTTTGATATTTTTGAGCAGAGATGGGATGAAGAAATCTGTCAGTTATTTGGACTGGATGCACAGGATCTGGCAGAAGTATGTGATTCGGACAGCTGTTTCGGAGAGACAGATCTGGATGGATTTTTTGAAAAACCAGTTCCGATCCACAGTGTACTGGGAGATTCCCATGGAGCATTGTTTGGGCAGGGGTGTCTGGAAAAAGGAATGATCAAGTCCACGTATGGAACCGGATCATCTATTATGATGAATATCGGGGAGACACCGGTGCTGAGCACGCACGGTGTAGTAACTTCTCTTGCATGGGGAATGCAGGGGAAAATCAACTATGTGCTGGAAGGAAATATCAACTACACGGGAGCAGTCATTACATGGCTCAAGGATGATATGGAACTGATTCAGTCGCCGGCAGAGACGGAAGAACTCTGCAGAAAGGCAGAAGCAGACGACAGTCTGTATTTTGTTCCGGCATTTACAGGACTTGGAGCTCCGTACTGGAACAGTGAAGCGAAGGGCGCTTTAATCGGCATTACAAGAACGACAAGAAAGGCGGAAATGGTGTGCGCAGGAGTAGAATGTATCGCATACCAGATTGCAGATGTGGTAAATGCGATGAGTCAGGATGCAAAAACCGAGATTCAGGAGCTACGAGTGGACGGTGGTCCGACCAGAAATCAGTATCTGATGCAGTTCCAGAGCGATATCCTGAATCGAAAGGTGCTTGTGCCGGATGCAGAAGAGCTCTCCGGGATTGGAGCTGCTTATGCAGCCGGAAGAGGACTGGGGCTGTATGGAGATGAAGTGTTTACGCGTCTGAAACGTCAGGAATATGCGCCGAAGATGTGTGAAGAAATAAGAGTGCGAAAGTACAATGGATGGAAAGACGCTGTAAAAAGCGTATTAAAGTAAATGCTTGCGAACTTCAGAAGGTGTGTATGCAGTAAATCGTAATAAATATGGGAAATTCGGATTTCATTGACGTATTGAAGAAACGAAATTCCCATATTTTTTTGAAGAATCGGCAGAAGTGCTCTTTGAAAAAGTCAATATCGACTTAAAATAAGTTAAAAAGGCTCTAGTATCTTTGGAAAATACACCATATAATATACTTGTAAAGAGAAAAAGAGATAAAAAAGGATTAGGTGAGGAATATGAACAATACAGTAGTATTGAAAGACAGAGCATATGTCGAGAAGAAGCAGAGTAAGAAAACATGGATGGACAGAGTGAAAAAATATTTTCAGGAAAACAGAGAAACGATCATAGCAGGACTTCTCTCTATGAATGGTGATGTAAATGCGTATCGCATGTTGGAGTGGAAAGATAAATAATGGAATATACAGTTGGCAAATAATGCTCCGGGGTCGAGAGAGACTTACGGAGTTTTTTAATGGTTTTATTTAGGGATAAAGGAATTGTTTTTCATTGGCTGATGTCGTATAATAGCACAAAATGTAGTAATCTGAAGGGGTGGAGTGTATGGAAAAGGATATGACCGTTGGGAATCCAACGAAGATGATACTGAATTTTACGATTCCTCTTTTTATAGGAAATGTATTTCAGCAATTGTATAATATGGCAGATACAATCATCGTCGGAAAATTTGTAGGGGCAAATGCGTTGGCGGCAGTAGGGTCTACAGGAACGATCATGTTTTTGATCATTGGTTTTCTGCAAGGGATGACTGCCGGATTTACAGTGCCTACTGCACAGAAATTCGGAGCCGGAGATATGAGATCCGTTAGAAAAACAGTAGGTTCAGCTGCGATCCTGTCGCTCATCGTGTCAGCGATCATGACTGTGATCAGCATGGTGGGAATGAGATGGTTGCTTCATTTTATGAATACGCCGGATAATATTTTTGACGATGCTTATCGGTATATTATGGTGATCTGTGCAGGGATTTTTGCGCAGGTGTTATATAATCTGCTGGCAAGTATTCTGCGTGCGCTGGGAAACAGCAAGACACCGCTTTATTTTCTGATCCTGGCTGCGGTTTTGAATATTATTCTGGATCTGGTATTTATTATTGTGTTCCATATGGGAGCGGCAGGCGCGGCTTATGCAACTGTGATCGCACAGGGCATCTCAGGAGTGTTATGTCTGGTTTATATCATCAGAAAGGTTCCGATTTTAAGACTTACAAAAGAAGACTGGAAATTGGATGGAACATTGGTGAAGATCCAGTTTGGAATTGGATTTCCGATGGCGTTTCAATATTCCATCACGGCGATCGGCGCAATGATGATGCAGTCTTCTCTGAATATCCTGGGTTCCGTGGCGATTGCAGGATTTACGGCAGCCAGCAAGATCGAGCAGCTGGTAACACAGGCGTATGTGGCGCTGGGAACGACGATGGCAACTTATTGTGCCCAGAATATGGGGGCAGGAAAGATTCTCAGGATCCGACAGGGATTTAAAAGCGCGACATGGATGGGCTTTGCATATGCCGTTGTGACGGGGATATTTGTGATGTTTGCAGGCAAATATCTGACGCCATTATTTCTGTCAGAAAATCTGGGGCAGATCATGGGATATGTGGATATTTATCTGAAATGTGTCGGACTGTTTTTTATTCCGCTTACTGTGGTGAATGTGTATCGAAATGGAATCCAGGGCATGGGATTTGGAATTCTTCCAATGATGGCCGGGGTGGCAGAACTGATCGGAAGAGGTGTAGTTGCCATCGGGGCGGCACACTATAAAAGTTATGTGGGAGTATGTCTGGCAAGTCCTGCGGCATGGGTGCTGGCAGGCGGGCTGCTGCTTGTGATGTATTTTCATATCATGAAGAGGTACACGGAGGATTTGAGCGGCCAGAAGTAGAAAGAATTACGAAAGAGGAAAAAGATGCGCGGCAAAAGAGAAAGAACCAAAACAGTAAAGTATATATGGAGCGGACTTTTATTTCTGGCGGTCAGTGGCATTTTGACACTGATCGCAAGAATCAGTCTGTCATTTTCGGAATGGTATTCTACTTATATTTACAAAGGCCTGGTGTCTGTGATCGGGCGGTTGTTTGGGAAAGTTCCATTTTCGTTTGTGGAGCTGAGTCTTTATGTTGTGATTTTTTTGATGATTGGAACTGGAATCCATGCAGCTTTCGAGTCCAGGAAGGCAGGAAGAAAAGCAATTTGGCAATGGCTTGCGGGATTGTTTTTGGGCGGCTGTATTATGCTGCTTGTATTTGTGATCAACTGCGGCATCAATTATCATAGAGAATCTTTTTCGGAAAAATCCGGGCTCAAAATACAGACGTATTCGGTGAAAGACTTGCAAGCAACCTGTCAATGGCTGACAGAAGAGGTCAATCGTCTGAGTACACAGGTAGAGAGAACTGAAAACGGAGAGCTGCAGCTGCCGGAGGAGATACGACAAGAAGCAGTCCGGTCCATGCAGGCACTTGGCAGGCAGTATCCTGCGCTTCAGGGATATTATCCGAATCCCAAGCCGGTGCTGGTTTCAGAAATCCTGTCATATCAGAAACTGATGGGAATTTATGCGCCATTTACGATCGAGGCAAATTATAATCAGGATATGCCGTCATATGATTTTCCGTTTACCATGTGTCATGAATTGTCTCACTTACGAGGATTTATGCAGGAGGAAGAAGCCAATTTTATTTCATTTCTGGCATGCAGGGAGTCAGACATGACAGAATTTCAGTACAGTGGAACGCTGTCTGCGTGGGAGTACGCCATGAATGCTCTATACAGGGCAGATCCAAAAGTGTGGCAGGAAGTAAGAGAAGGTCTGAGCAAAGCGGCAGAACCGGATTTGCGGGCAGACGATCAGTTTTGGTCAGAATATGATGGGAGCGTGGCAGAAGTGGCGAATATGGTGAATGACACGTATCTGAAAGCAAATGGACAAAAGCAGGGTGTCAAAAGTTACGGGAAAATGACGGATCTGTTGGTTGCTTATGATCAGAGTCTTTGAAAAGAGTGAAAAAGTGATTTGAAAACGGAATATTTTGGGTTTAGGAACATAGAATAGAAGTGTAGAAAAAGTAAAAGAAAAAAAGAATAAAAAAATTTTCAAAAAACACTTGCAATTCTAATGGAGCTATGATAATATATAACTCGGTCATCACTGAAGCAGTGATACAGACAAGGCTCCATGGTCAAGCGGTTAAGACATCGCCCTTTCACGGCGGTAACACGGGTTCGATTCCCGTTGGAGTCATTAGTCTTCGGACTAACAACAAAATAAGGCGCAGTAGCCAAGTGGTAAGGCGTGGGTCTGCAACACCCTGATTCACCGGTTCAAATCCGGTCTGCGCCTCTTGGGAAACCTCAGAAACTTATGTTTCTGAGGTTTTTTGTTGTGTCACAGTAAAAATACCCCCTGGAGTGGTAGTAGGAAATCAAAGCAAACCAGCAAGCGTATCACAAAAACCCAGTATGATCCCAATGCAGAAGTAGATTATCTGGATAGCCAGATGAAACGTATTCCATTTATTGCGCAAATGAAAGCATTGGATTTTGAAAGATATAAAGTACAATACCGGCAGGACGGAAGATTAGAGGCAGGAATGCCGGTGATAGATGGACGGGATCAGGAGGCTTTGCCTGGAAATTCTGAAACCGTTATGCAGATAGATTATAAGTTTCTTCAGGATGGATTGTTTCTTCCGGATGACAGCGGATAAACCTAAATGACAGGAGGATTTGAGCAATGAAGTTTAAACTAAAGCCAATAGAGAAAAAATGGATTCTTTATGATATCGGGAATTCAGCATTTGCGCTTCTGATCTCTACGATCATACCGATTTATTTTAATTATCTGGCGGGTGATGCCGGAATTTCAGAAGTGAATTATCTGGCGTACTGGGGATATGCAACCTCAGCGGCAACCGTAATCGTAGCTGTGTTGGGGCCGCTCCTTGGAACGGTCTCTGATGTAGCGGGAAGAAAAAAGAAAATCTTCATGATCGCACTGTTAGCGGGAGCATTTGGCTGTGTATTTCTTGGATTTATGCAGTCCTGGATTTGGTTTTTGTTGTTGTTTGTATTTGCAAAATCAGCGTATTCTTTAAGTCTTGTGATCTACGATTCGATGCTTACCGATATTACATCGGAAGAACGGATGGATGAAGTCTCTGCGCAGGGATATGCCTGGGGGTATATCGGAAGCTGTGTTCCGTTTATTTGCAGTCTGTTGCTGGTATTGTTTTATGATAAAGTGGGAATTTCGATGCAGACAGCGATGGGGATTTCGTTTTTTCTGGTAGCGGTCTGGTGGATTGCACTGACGGTTCCGCTTCTGAAATCATACCGTCAGACACACAGTCGGAAACCGACAGTACACGCAGGACAGTCCGGTGTGCAAAGATTGGGACAGATCGTTTCTGAATTAAGAAAAGACAAAAAAGTGCTGTTTTTTCTGGCAGCATTTTTCTTCTATATTGATGGGGTATATACGATCATTGACATGGCAACTGCATATGGTACTGCTTTGGGGCTGGATACCACAGGTCTTTTGCTTGCACTCCTCTTGACACAAATTGTTGCATTTCCGGCGGCTCTGTTGTTTGGAAAGATTTCCAGAAAAGTAAGTGCATCGAGACTGATTCTGGTATGTATTTCTGCGTATTTTCTGATCGCTCTGTATGGGATCGGACTTCACAGGCAGTATCAGTTCTGGATCCTGGCAGTCTGTGTGGGATGTTTTCAGGGAGCAGTTCAGTCCATGTCCCGTTCCTACTATGCGAAGATCATTCCGGCAGAAAAATCCGGAGAATACTTCGGAATTTATGATATTTGCGGAAAAGGAGCTTCTTTTATGGGAACCATTCTGGTGTCTGCAGTGAGCCAGATTACAGGCAGTGTAAATCTGGGAGTAGGAGCGCTTTCTGTGATGTTTCTGGCAGGCTTTTTCTTGTTTTTGAAAGCGGACAAAACAGAAAAAAGCGAGGAAGAAAAAGAAAATCCAGGCGTACTTTTTCAGCAGCCTGGATTGGGTCAGTGATCTATGCAAAAAATGCTTTTGCAGCTTTGAGCAGATATTCGGTATCCTTGACTCCGGCAGTTTCATATGGAGAATGCATTGCCAGTTGAGGAAGTCCGATATCTACGGTATTAAGTGCGACCTGCGTGTTGGAAATATTGCCCAGTGTGGAGCCGCCTGCCATGTCGGAACGGTTGGTAAATGTCTGATACGGAACGTCTACCTGCTTGCAGATATCCTTGAACATAGCGGCAGAAATGCCGTCTGTGCAGTATTTCTGGTTGGCGTTATATTTGATGACGATTCCTTCATTTAAATACGGGCGGTTGACAGGATCCGCTTTATCTGTATGGTTTGGATGAACTGCATGGGCATTGTCCGCAGAGATCATAAAACTCTTGGACAGTGCGATAAAGTAATCCTGTGTATCCATGCCGAATACCGTACAGATACGGAACAGCGTATCTCTAAGGAACGTAGATGCAGCACCCTGTTTTGTTGTACTTCCGACTTCTTCGTTATCCAGAACGCAGTGAACGGAAACCGCCTGTTTGCGGTCTGCGCCAAGCAGTCCGTAAAGAGAAGCACAGGCACACTGGAGATCATCCAGACGTGTAGCAGAGAGAAATTCCTCGTTTGCTCCCCAGAGAGTTCCCTTCTGACGATTGTAGAGGAAGAGGTCGTGACTCAAAATTTCCTCTTTTTCGACACCGGCATACTTTGAAATCGTATCTAAGAACGTATCTTTTGCAGAAATATCCCCGTATAATGGAAGCAAGTCTTTCTGTGCATTATAAGCGTATCCGCTGTTGGCATCCCGGTTCATATGAATGGCAAGATTCGGGATCAGAAGGAGATCCCGGTCTGCGTTGATCAGTTTCGCACAGTAGGTACCGTTTTCTTTTACGATCACCCGTCCGGCAACAGAAAGCGGACGATCAAACCATGGGGCACAGAGCATACCGCCATAGCGTTCTACGTTTAATTTGATGTAATGATCCTCTACGGCCATCTCCGGATTTTCTTTGATCTTAAAGGAAGGCGAATCACTGTGGCTTGCAATGATACGGAATCCATTTTGAAGAACTACAGATTCCGGAATGGAGAACGCAATGATAGAAGATCCGTTTCTTGTAACAAAATAATCATTACCAGGTGTTAAATTCCATGTCTGATCTTCTGACAGCTCTGTAAATCCATGTTTTGTCAGAATCTCTTTCGTAGTCTGCACTGCATGAAAGCAGCTGGGACTGTTCTCTATAAATTCCAGTAAATCTGTTGTAATTTTATTTGACATATTTTGTTTCCTCCTACATTCATAACTAATGTCTATTTTAGCACGAGGCTGCGGCGTTGAAAAGAGCCGGTGATTCTGTTACCATAAGGAATAGGTAAAACGATTTTCAGAGAAAGAAGAAGGTGAGAACAATGCGGATTTTAGTAGCAGAAGATGAAAAAGACCTGAACCGTCTGCTGAGCACCAGATTGAAAGCAGAGCATTACAGTGTGGACTCCTGTTTTGACGGACAGGAGGCGTTAGATTATCTGGAAGGGGCGCCATATGATGCGGTGGTCCTTGATATTATGATGCCGGTTCTGGACGGTCTGAGTGTCTTAAAGACGATGAGACAAAAGGGGAGTCAGACTCCGGTCTTGCTTTTGACGGCGAAGGACAGTGTGGAGGATCGTGTCCGCGGGCTGGATGCGGGAGCGAATGATTATCTGGTGAAACCGTTCGCGTTTGAAGAACTTTTAGCGCGCATCCGGGTGCTTCTGCGCAAACCAAAGGAGGCGCCGCAGACAGTCTGCAAACTGGATGATCTGGAAGTACATCTGGATACCCATCAGGTGCTGCGTGCAGGGCATGAGATCAAGCTTTCCGGAAAGGAGTTTGCGCTGCTGCGCTATCTAATCCAGAATACGGGAATTGTGCTCTCCAGAGACCGTCTGGAGCAGCATTTGTGGAATTATGATTATGCAGGCGGCTCGAATGTAATTGATGTATACATCCGTTATCTGCGTAAGAAGATTGACGAAGGGTCACAGACGAAGCTGATCCATACTGTGCGGGGTGCCGGATATGTTATGAGGGCGGAACCATGAAACGATTTTCTTTGAAATTAAAATTGACAGCGATGTATTCCTTTTTTATGGTACTGGTGACCTGTCTCTGCCTTGCAGTCCTTTTTTCTCTGAGCGGAAATGAAATCCTGACGTCTGCACAGATGCACTTAAGAGAACGTGTGCAGGAAAGTGCAGATGAAATCGAGCTGGAAGACGGGGAATTCGAAATTGATTCGGATTTTTATTCACTGGATAACAATGTATATCTGGCGCTTTATGATACAGGTGGAAACTTCTTATATGGAAAGGTTCCGCCGGGACTGGAACAGGCTCCGCAATTCGAGGATGGAAAGATTCAGACGGTGAAAAGTGGAACAGAGCAGTGGTATGTGTATGATGTGCAGTATGAAATGGAAAATGGTCAGGAATTCTATATCCGGGGTGTAGTTTCTGTTACAGAGACACAGAAGGAGTTTTTGATCGCAGTCCGATTTGCGGTGATTTTACTGCCTTTGACTGTGATTTTAACGGCGCTGATCGGGTATCGTTTGATCAGGCGAACGCTTCTTCCGGTACGGCAGATGACAGAGACCGTACAGGAGATTCAAAAAGACGGAGATTTAAGCCGCAGGATCGGAGTCAGTCAGGATACCGGGAAAGACGAATTTTATCAGCTGGCAGGAACATTTGACGGTATGCTGGAAAGTCTGGAACAGGCGTTTCTCAGGGAACGGCAGTTTACATCGGACGTTTCCCATGAGCTGCGAACACCGGTCAGTGTGATTCTGGCACAGTGCGAGGCATCTCTGAATCGCACAGATTTGTCAGAAGAGCAGAGGAAAGAAATTCTTCTGATCCGGAAAAAAGCAGGAGAAATGTCTCAGATGATCTCTCAGCTTCTGTTATTGTCACGGGCAGATCAGGGGCGGCAGCAGTTAAATAAAGAAGAGATCAATATTAGTGAATTGACAGAAATAATTGTGGAAGAACAAAAGATGCTGGCGCAGAGGCGTAAAATTGAGGTTCATACAGAGATAGAACCAGACATCACAGGCTATCTGGATGAATCCTTTTATATCCGTATGTTGGATAATCTGATTTCGAATGCAGTTTCTTACGGAAAAGAAGGTGGGAATATTAAAGTGACACTTCATCAGATTCCGTCAGGGGTACAGGGAACGGTAGAAGATGACGGAATCGGAATCAGCAGAGATGATCAGGTGCATATATGGGAGCGGTTTTACCGGGTGGATGCCTCACGGACTGGAAAGGAAGAAGGTTCGCACTCCGGCCTTGGACTTTCCATGGTAAAATGGATCGCACAGGCACATGGAGGGAATGTCCGGGTGGAGAGTGAGCTTGGAAAAGGAAGCTGCTTTACATTTGAGTTAAAATTCTAATCTTATTTTAATCTTCATGGAATATATTATCCTTACAGACAAAGAATAACAGTGTAGAAATGCAGTTGATAGAAAGAGAGGAATTAAAATATGATGAAGAAAAGATATTTTGCAGCGGCAGCAGTATGTGTGATGGCAATGAGCATGTTTACAGGATGTGCAGGAAATGATGGAAAGGATATCGGAAAAGATGCAGCGAAAACAGCAGCATTTTCAGATGCAGGTGTAACAGAAGACGAAATCACAAGGCTGAAAGTAAGCAAGGATCACGATGACGGAAGAAGTATTTATGAGGTTGATTTTACAGTTGCATCCACAGGGGAAGAATATGATTATGAGATTTCAGCAGAAGATGGAAGCATACTTCAGGTTGACAAAGAGATGGACAAGGGAAGTGTGAGTACGACGCAGAATCAGGATCAGAACGCTTCTGAAAATTCCACACAGCAGGGAAGCAGTAACACAGCAAATCAGACAGAGGTAGCAATTTCAGAGGAAGAAGCAACAAACCTTGCGTTGGAAAGAGTGCCGGGGGCATCTGCACAGGATTTGAGAATTCAGCTGGAGTTTGACGATGGAGTCCAGAAATACGAAGGCGACATTATTTATGACGGAAAAGAATATGATTTTGAAATTGACGCCAACACAGGAACATTTCTGGAATGGAGTGAAGAACGGGTTGGATAAGGGAAAGGATAAAAAAATGACAGGATTAAGTACATTATGTTATATCGAAAAAGACGGAAAATATCTGATGCTGCATCGCACAGTAAAAAAGAATGATGTCAATAAAGATAAATGGATCGGTGTGGGTGGACATTTTGAGGCAGACGAAAGTCCGGAGGAATGTCTGCTGCGGGAAGTGAAAGAGGAGACAGGATACACTCTGACTTCCTGGAAATATCGTGCGATCGTGACATTTGTGTCAGGTGACGGTGTGACAGAGTATATGTCCTTATTTACAGCAGATGGATTTACAGGAGAACAGATTGCCTGTGACGAGGGAGAACTTAAGTGGGTAGATAAAAAAGAAATTGACCGACTCAATCTCTGGGAAGGGGATAAAATATTCTTCCGACTCCTGGAGGAATCGGAAGAATTCTTTTCTCTGAAACTGATCTATGATGGAAACGGAAAGCTATTGAAAGCGATGCTGAATGGAAAACCGATGAATTAGATCAGGTAGCAATACATGACAATAAAGTGGCAGGCACTTCCGGCCATAACAAAAAGATGAAAAATCTCGTGGCTTCCGAAATTCTTATGTTTACTATTGAAGATCGGAAGCTTTAATGCGTAGATAATACCGCCGATCGTGTAGATGATTCCCCCTGCTAAAAGCCAGCCAAATGCCGCCGGCGATAATGAGTGGAAAATTTGTGTGAAAGCCAGTACGCAGGTCCATCCCATCCCGATGTAGAGAATGGAAGATACCCATTTCGGGCAATAGACCCAGAAGGCCTTGATCAGAATTCCTACAATAGCGATCCCCCAAACAATGGAAAGCAGAATCAGTCCGGTACGTCCTTTCAAAGTGATCAGACAGATTGGAGTATAGCTTCCGGCGATAAGGATAAAGATCATCATGTGATCGATCTTTTTCAATATCGTATTTACTTTTGCAGAAATATCAAATGTATGGTAGGTCGTGCTGGCAGCATACAGCAGGATCAGGCTGATCGCATATACGGCAAGGGAAATGAGAGATACCCTGCCCGGTTCATGGGCTGCCTTTATCAACAGAGGAATCGCGCCGCAGATTGCCATAAGCATACCAATAAAATGTGTGATCGCGCTGCCGGGGTCTTTTAAATGTTGTGTTTTGTTCATTGATATCTTCCTCCTTAAAATTTGAAAATTGCATGTAGTTTTAAAAACTACATTAAGTATATGTGTATATTACACCTTGTATTCCTTGAATGCAAGTGATTTTAAAAAATTTTTATAATCAAAGAAATTTTGACAGAAAAAGAAAATTCTGATATGATAATTCAGATTGTATTGTGGGACTGTTATACAGTCCCCTATTTTTGTTTTGAGAAAAGGAGATTTATGGAAGAATTAAAATTTGAAGAGTTAGAGTTGTGTCCTGAAATATTAAAAGCAGTAAAACATATGGGATTTGAAGAGGCATCACCGATTCAGTCCAAAGCGATTCCTGTGATCATGAGCGGAAAAGATGTGATCGGACAGGCGCAGACAGGAACCGGAAAAACAGCAGCCTTTGGAATCCCGCTTCTGGAAAAGATTGATCCGAAGAATAAAAAACTTCAGGCGATTGTTCTTTGCCCGACAAGAGAGCTGGCAATCCAGGTTGCAGAAGAAATCAGAAATCTTGCAAAATATATGCATGGGATAAAAGTTCTGCCAATCTATGGAGGACAGGAGATTGTAAAACAGATTCGTTCTCTGAAAAGCGGCACACAGCTTGTGATCGGAACACCGGGACGTGTGATGGATCATATGCGCCGTAAAACTATGAAAATGGATCATGTGCATACGATCGTGCTGGATGAGGCGGATGAGATGCTCAACATGGGATTCCGTGAGGATATTGAGACAATTTTGGAAGGAATTCCACAGGAACACCAGACAGTGCTTTTTTCTGCGACAATGCCAAAGGCAATCTTAGAGATCACAAAACAGTTCCAGACAAATGCGGAACTGGTGAAGGTGACGAAGAAAGAGCTGACCGTTCCGAACATTGAACAGTTTTACTATGAAGTGAAACCGAAGAATAAAGAGGAAGTGCTTTCCCGTCTTCTGGATATTTATACACCGAAACTCTCCGTTGTATTTTGTAATACGAAGAAACAGGTAGATCTGCTTGTGAATGGACTGCTTGGAAGAGGATATTTTGCGGCAGGACTTCATGGAGACATGAAGCAGGCACAGAGAGACCGTGTGATGCAGGGATTCCGTTCCGGAAAGACAGATATTCTTGTGTGTACAGACGTAGCAGCAAGAGGAATCGATGTGGATGATGTGGAAGCGGTATTTAACTATGATCTTCCGCAGGATGATGAATATTATGTGCACCGTATCGGAAGAACCGGACGTGCCGGACGCGTGGGACGTTCGTTCTCTTTTGTTTCCGGAAGAGAAGTTTATAAGCTGAAAGAGATTCAGCGTTACTGCAAGACGAAAATTTATGCACAGAAAGTACCGTCTTTAAACGATGTTGCAAATACAAAGATGGAAAATGTGCTGGAAGAGATTGAACAGATCATTGAAAATGAAGATCTGACAAAATTCCTTCAGATCATTGAAGAACGTGTCAATGAATCTGATTATACTGCAATGGATCTGGCAGCAGCATTTTTAAAATACTGTTCCGGACAGCAGGAGACAGAAGAAAAAGATATGGAATTTGGTGATACCGGGGCAGAAGAAGCCGGAATGGTTCGTCTATTTATTAATATCGGTAAGAAAAACAAAGCAAAACCGGGAGATATCGTGGGCGCAATTGCCGGTGAAAGCGGAATTCCGGGAAAACTGATCGGAACGATCGATATGTTTGATAAGTATACATTTGTAGAAGTTCCGAGAGAATATGCACGAGATGTACTCAATGCAATGAATCATACGAAAATCAAAGGAAAATCTGTTGCGGTAGAGCCGGCAAATCAGAAATAATCAAACTGGACTGGTTAAAAATACAATAACTGGACATTTTCATCTATCCACTTTGGTGGTAGGATAAGACCATCAAAAATGAAAAGAGGGAAAACGATGGAAAAGAGAAAGCAGACAGTAGTAAAACTGGCACAGACAGCACTTTTGGCAGCACTTTGCTTTGTATCATTTACATTTTTGCAGATTAAGATCCCGATGCCGGGTGGAGATGCTACATCCCTTCATATCGGGAATGCATTTTGTGTTCTGGGAGCATTGCTCTTAGGCGGTTGGTACGGCGGACTGGCCGGCGCAATTGGGATGACGATCGCAGATGTTCTGGATCCGATTTATATCGTGGGAGCACCAAAGACATTTGTGTTGAAGCTCTGTATTGGTCTGATCGTAGGACTTGTGGCACATCGTATCGGGAAAATTAATGAAAGTACAGATAAGAAATATGTATTCCGCTGGAGTGTCCTTGCATCCGTTGCAGGACTGGGATTTAACGTGATCGCGGACCCATTGGTAGGATATTTTTACAAACAGTATATTTTAGGACAGCCGCAGCAGATGGCAGAAGTACTTGCAAAATGGAGTACAGCAACCACATTTGTGAATGCAGTTGTATCTACGATTCTGGTGGCAGTTCTGTATAATGCACTGCGTCCGGTGTTGTTAAAAAGCGGGATGCTGCAGATTGTAAGAAAAACAGAAGAAGTCAAAATTTGAAATAGAGAAATGTGAAACCCTGGATGGAGAAATCAGATGAATTTCTTCATCTGGGGTTTTCTATTGCTTCTAAATATTGTTTTTATCATCCGATTCCAATAAAATAATGGGCAGACAAGAGGTGGAATAAGGATAAGAAAAATTATTTTTAGGCACACCGACTATGGTTTAGCCGGTGTGCGGTTGTTAGTGACCAGAGTAAGTAAAAATTGCGGTGTAATATTCCACATCTTCAGAGGCTATGGACTCATTTCCTTCGTAAGGGCCATAGTATTTATAAGCACGGTCATCACGACCGGTGATATATACAAGCAAATCATCGGATGCATCTGTCAGATCCAATCTTTGCATAAATGTTTCATGCATCTGTTTGGCCGAGTTTGTAAGACCGATATCCTCAAGTTTGCGAGCCATTTGGTCTACTACATTTTTCATCTCGGCGAGTTGGGATTCGGAATAAACATCCCCGGTGGGAGTACTCGCTTTATCCCCTATGAAGCAGATAGGTTCCTGAGTTCCGGTGTATTCTTGGAATGAGCGATCATATGTTAAAATGTGAGTTTCTGCAATTGTCCAGGCTGTTCTATACTGATATCGGTAAATACTAATGCAAATATATGTTTTATCTTTATCTTCTTTTAAAAATACTCCATTTTCCGTAATACTACCGCCGATATCAACAGGGTCAGCAAATGTTTTATACTCAGCAGTATTTTTTATAGTACCATCCTCATGTTCGTACATACGAAGTATAAGCTGCTTCTGAGGAGTTTGTACTCCACTGTTATTATTTGCATATGGTTCCAGAAAAACGGCAAGAAGTTCATTTTCTCCATCATGATCAAAGTCCAAAATACTGTAGTTCAAAAGACCGTGTATTTCTTTTTCCCATGTTAAAAAACGCTCATGTTCCATAGTATCAATTTGATAGGTTCCGTCATCTATTGTTCCATAAGAGGGAATCATTGTCTCATTTACATACTTTTCCCAATCATATGGAGTTTCCTTATTTTGAAAAGATGCAAAGAGACCACCACCTATGGTAACAGCTGCTGTAATTCCCAAAATGATTTTGGTGATGAAGCCTTTAGTAGCAGTTAGAGATGCGGTGGTTGGTTTTACATTGTTGAGGGCGGTTGGTTTATCTGCCATTGATAATGCCTGCCAGATCTCACTAGAAAGCGTGGGTGGTATTGGAGTAGCTGCATTTTTGAAAAGGCAGAGGAAAAATGGAAGTGGTGCAAGACCATAAAGCTTAGTTCCTCTTTTTTCCAGTTCTCTGACTTGCAGTTCAATTTTTTTTCGTCCGTAAGCAAGCCTCGATTTCACGGTGTTTTCTGAACAATTGAGCAAGTGGGCAATCTCTTTTATGGACATTTGCTCATAGTAATACAAGGCGATTGGAACTCGTTGTTCTTCTGATAGAGAATTGAGAATGTTGTCTATCAGACGAGCTGTTTCTTTTTGATCAATGGCTATTTCTGGAATATTTTCAATTCTATCATCTTCAAAATCCAATATTTCATCAGAATTGGAATAAGTGATAGAAGAGAAAGCAACAGATTTTGTTTTTCTTAAATAGTCAATTGTATGATTATGTGCAATTCTTTTCATCCAGGAACAATACTTTTCAGGATTTTTTAATTGTGATAAATTGTTGAATCCTTTGATAAAACTGTCCTGGACCAGGTCAAGAACAGTGTCCGGATCTTTTATCATAGCATGTACAGTGTAATATACGTTGCTGTATGCGATATGATAAAGTGATTCAATAGCAGACTGATCATTAGAAATAGCCTGTTGGATCAATTCAGGAGTGGCTTGTAAATATGTACCACAGTTTGGACATAGAGTGATTTCATCGTTTACCTTTTCTCCGCATTTATAACAGTTCATAAGTTCTCCTTCCCATAGCATAGTGTATTTCTGTTAACGTTTGTCAGGTGTTTCATTTTCTTCATTAAGGATTTTTAAAATTTGTTGTAAGAGCTTTTTTGCGGTTTCGGAATCTAGTTGTCCGCTTTCTACTAATTTTGCAAAAAGTATTGTAAAATAGTCATCCTTCATTCCTATTACCTCCGTTCTATAATGATGACGATAGATGTTGGCAACAGGTTTTAAAAAGTAAATTATTTTAATGTTAGTATACTGCATGTTATGCTGTATAAGATATTAAAATAATAGCATAATGTGCTGTAGAATAACAACAGAACATTTGCAGGAGGATTGATATTGAAGAATGAACTTGATTATACCAAATTGGGGGAGCGACTAAAAGAAGCACGTATAAAAAAACACATGACGCAAGAGGAATTGAGCGAAAAAATTGATTCTGCCACAAGTTCTATTTCCCATCTGGAAAATGGCACACATAGTCCTTCGCTCAAAACACTGATAAAGATTTGCAATGTTTTAGAAATAGGGATTGATGCACTTCTTTGTGACAGTCTTTCGGCGATATCCTCGTCCTATTTAGACAAAGATTTTGAAAAGTTGTTATCTGATTGTACAGTGCAAGAGAAAAAATTATTGCTCAGAATATTAGAGGTGACGAAAAAAACAATACGGGAACAAAAATAGCTGTGGAGTATGCCTCACAGCTATTTTTGTTCCTGTATTGCTTTTTTTAACTATGTATGCTAAATTTGTATTATTAAGCAATATATGCTAAATAATAATATAAAAAGATGGGAAATTATAAAACCTCGGAAAAGAATGATACGTCTAAGAGGATGTAATCATAAAAATACAATAATACAAAAGGAGAAAAGGGTATGAAAAAAATAGTGAAAAGAGCGGGGCTTATTTCAGGAATTATTTTAAGTGCATTCGTAATAGGAGGTTGTGGGAAAACGGTTGATCTAAACGATTGTGTAGAGGTGAAAGTTTCCGGAATTGATGGGAAAGGAAAAGCTGAGGTCACAGTTGATTATGACAAGATGGAAACTTTGCTTGCAAAAGAATTGAATATTGAGGTGAAAGATAAGGATATAGAAAATATAGAAGATTTGGGAAGTGCGGTAGATGGATTATCGAAGATAGATCAGGCAGAAAATTGTGTTAATTTTCAGGTGCAGCCGGCAGATAATTTAAAAAATGGAGATAAAATAACAGTAAAATCAATAATTGATGAGGAAAAAGCAAAAGAATTAGGTATTAAATTTAAATTTAGTGAAATAAAAAAGGAAGTCAGTGGATTGCAGACAGCAATTGTTATCAGTCAAGAAGAGTTATTTAAGGATGTGATTGTAGAATTTACAGGTGCATCACCAGATGCCGCAGTACAAATCAGAAATATGTCTAAAGACAAGATTTTGTCAGAAATAAGCTTTCAGGCAGATAAAACAAGTGATATACAAAAAGGAGACACGGTTACTGTGACCGCAACAATTCCAAGCGAATTGGAAGAGCAGGGATATGTATTTGAGAATACAAGCAAAGAATATAAGGTGGAAAAAGTAGACTCCTATGTGCAAAAGTTTGAAGATTTGCCAGAAGAAGATTTAAAGAAAATAATGAATCAGGCAAAAGATATGGTAGAAGCTAATTTAAAAACCGGTAAATTAAGTACGTCCTTTTACAAAGGGAATGAACTGGCTGGTACAATGGAACGGTTTGATTCAATTAGTGAGCCGCAATTAGAGAAGTCATATTTTTGCCATATGAAAGACGGGATTACATCCTTGTGGGAAACTAAGAATAAGATGTATATCACGTATTCTTTTAACGTGACGGGAATGCACATGTTTGGTCCGAAAGAAGATTACCAGAACTGTTATATTCGCATTGCCTGTGAAGATTTGATATTAACGAAAGAGGGAGATTTACAATTTGATATAGGAACTATGAAATTTTCAAATGGATATGCCTATTTCGATTCATTCTACACACAGGAGATAGCGAGTCTGAAAGATAACTATGAAATTGAAGAAATAGATCTTTCTTCATATCAGCAGTAGTGAGAATAATTCTGGAATAGAAAAATGAAAGAAGAAAAGTTTAAGAATAACATTTTATGGTACAATTTTACTTTATGTATTCTTGTTGTGTGCATTCATGCACAGAATATGCATATTTTTATAGAACCAGTAGCGTGGATTAATCATGCAATCAGTTTTTTGGTTGAGAGAATTGCGTGTCTGGCAGTTCCGGGATTTTTTATGTGTTCAGGATATCTGTTTTATAGGAATTTGACATGGAAAAAAGTTACAGAAAAACTAAAACGAAGAGTGTTTAGTCTTGTCATTCCGTTTTTGATATGGAATCTTTTATACTATATTTTGCATTTTGTAGCACGGAGAATTCCGTATTTTGGACAATTATTCGATACCACAGTACCGTTTTCGTTACAGGAATTCATAAATGCAGTATTTTGCTACAAATATAATCCAGTATTTTGGTTTATGTTATATTTGATTTTGTTTTCATTTATGAGTCCGATTATTTATGGAATTTTGCGGCAGAAATGGGTGGGATTATTTGTAGTAATACTGGTTCTGGTCATCAATTTTTCGGAAGTACTTGTATCTTATATTCCAGTGAAAACAGGTGATATTTTGGGATGGAGTTTCTACTATTTGACAGGTGGATATATTGGAATTCACTGGACAGAAATTGTAATGCCAAAGAAGAAGTATTTACCTGTAGTGATTTTGGGGATTGGTATGTGTTTCAGCTTTGTATTATCTTTTGTCTACGGGGAGAATGGATGGATTTATATATATAAAATGTGTGGGGCTGCTTTTTTATGGTACTTCATTTCAGCAATAGAGTTGGCACAAGCTCCGGGATGGATGAAAAATACATTTGTTATTTACGCAGTTCATCAGATAATGGCACTTTTTATTAATAAACTAACCAATTTGCTTTTTGGAAATAGTATGTATGTAGGTGGAATTATATTTCTGTTCATACCTGTTGTGGTAGTAGTATTTTGTTATTTTATGGAATTATTTATGAAAACATATTTTCCGACTGTGTGGAAGATAATATCTGGGAGAAGATGAGTCTCAAAATCAAAACCCCCAGGAGAATCTCAATCAACATGATTCTCCTGGGGGTTATTTTACTTAAGCATGAATCGTAGTTCCGGTCTTACCCTTGAGTGCATCATTGATCTTGTCATAAGATGTGATCAGAGCGGTACGTCCTTCCCTTTCTTCTACAAATTCAACGGCAGCCTGGAATTTCGGGAGCATGTTGTAGACTCCGAAATGTCCCTGTTCCATATATTCTTTTGCCTGTGCAGCTGAGATTTCTCCCAGTTTTTCTTCGTTGTCTTTTCCGAGATTGATACATACCTGCTCTACACTTGTCAGGATGATCAACTGATCGGCATCCACACCTTCTGCAAGTTTTCCGGCAGTCAGGTCTTTTTCAATGACTGCGCTGGCGCCTTTTAAGTGATTATCCTGTTCCAGTACAGGGATTCCGCCTCCACCGGCAGCGATTACGACCTGATCAGCATCCAGAAGTGCGTTGACTGCATCCAGTTCCACGATCTTCACAGGATGCGGAGCGGAAACGACTCGTCGGAATCCTTTTCCGGCTTCTTCGATCACATAATTTCCTTTTTTACGCTCTTCGTTGGCTTCTTCTGCGCTCATGTAACGTCCGAGAACTTTGGTTGGTGTATAGAAAGCCTCGTCATAAGGATCTACGATAACCTGTGTCAATACAGTGCTGACTGTACGGTAGATTCCGCGGTTCATCAGTTCTTCCCGGATTCCGTTCTGGAGATCGTATCCGATATAGCCCTGGCTCATGGCAGAACATACAGACATCGGTGCAGCTGTATAATTTTCATGACGCTGTCCGAATTCATTCATGGCAGTGTGGATCATCCCTACCTGTGGAGCATTGCTGTGGGTGATCGCAACCTGAAATCCGGCTTCGATCAAATCTGCGATTACTTTTGATGTATTTTTTACTGCGACTTTCTGCTCCGGCAATGTAGTTCCAAGAGCACGGTGTCCCAGTGCAACGACAACTCTTTTCTTCATAGTCATATCCCTTTCGTTAAATAATTGTGATGAGTAAATTATATTATTTTTCGTACAAAAAAGCAACGTTATTCCACGCAGAAGTTGTGGATTATCGATAAAAGGCAAAGAAGACATCCAGCAACATCAGCATTCCCAGCAGAACACATACGCAAAGCAGGAACCAGAGCGGGATTTTTCTGGTAACCTGTTTCCATTTTGGTGCGATGAAATACTGGCAGGTGCATCCGATCAGTCCCAGGAACACGGCATCCGCAAAAAACGGAGGCAGCAGAGATGGACGAAAGTATTGAGAAATTTTGTGCAGGTCTGCGTGCCAGATCATCTGGACTGTAAAATCTGAAAGGTATCCAATCACAGAGTATAATAACCCGTTCATACAGAATGCCAGAATCGGATTTTTTGCAAATCGGTGCAGCATCGTTACGCTGAGAACACCGCAAATTCCATAAAGAGGAATCCATGGACCAAGCAGAATACTACGGTTCAAAAAGACCCCTTCCATTGTGAGATAGCTCAGTGTTTCCAGAATCCATCCAAGAATGGAAAACAGAAAGAACAGCGAGGCCAGTGTCAGCGAGTGATAGAAACCGGTCGGAGCCAGAGGCTGATGCACAGCACGGACCGGCGGCTGGACAGAAAACAGAAAGGCCGGATACTGATGTGGTTCAAAATAGGCAATCTTTGTATAAGGTCCTTCGGAATCGTCATAAAGCGCTTTGCGGATCAGTAGCTCGTCATCAGAAAGCTCCTGTTCCAGAAGTGGATCATTAAACAGTTCGTAACGGGGAGCGCGGGACCGGATATAATTTTTTCGCAGGGTCATATATAATTCAGCATCGGTGGCTGTCTGATAAGGATTGACAAACAGAAAATCCAGAATACCGAATGTAAGGAGAGAAAGAATGCTCCATCCGATAAAAGACAGATGCAGAAGAAACATCCGCCATTTGTTTCCGCGCATCAGCTGTCTGGATAAAAAGAATGCATCCTTTCGTCCCATCGTCGGGTTCTCAGCCAGTATATAAGGAATCATGCTGTATTCGTACTTTTTGATGATGCCGCCGATGAACGTCAGGTTCCAGAAAGTCTGAAAAACACAACGGCAGGTCATGATCCATGCAGGGTGGGAAAAGAAGTTCACTTTGTAAAGAAAGAAAAGCTTACTGATCGTTGTCTGCTGATAAGTGCGTGCCTCCAGAAAGAAACGGGCTTCTCCGACAAGCAGCACGTTTTGAATGAAGACAGTGTAGAGAAAAGAGAGCAATACCCCCAGGAGAAGCAGAAAAAACGAGGTGGAAAACGGATCAAGGAAGGCCTCGTTGACAGTCTTTAAAGTGGCAAAGATAAAAGATCTTCCACTGGTATATATATTGAGGATGTGTTCGAACAGAGTTGCCAGTGGTGCACCGGAAAACGAAATCTGAAATACGTGCTGCAGCGTGTCTGTTGCGATCGAGGAATTGGAGGCATCTGGAAAATTCAGATGTGTCTGAACAAAAATTGTTTGCAGTCCCGGGCGAAACTGCCGGAAAATAAAAGTGGAAGATGCAAATGAGGTCGTTAAAAATGCGATCAGAAAACAGACAGATACCATTTTCTGATAGTTGCTCTTTAGTGATTTTTTTGCCTGATGTTTCAGATGTTTTCTTGTCCACATAACAGGATTCCTCCGATTCTGATGATAGACCTATTATAGTTGCTTCACGCCAGACTGTCAAAGAAGATTTGCACCTTGTCAACAGAACCTGAAATCTGCTAAAATTTAGATTGCTGTGAACAGTAACCATAGAACAAGGAGGATGAAAAGTTGAGAAAATTGATTCCTTATTTGAAAAACTATAAAAAGGAAAGTATTATCGGACCGCTGTTTAAACTTTTAGAGGCGGTATTTGAATTGATTGTGCCATTAGTCACTGCAAGAATTGTTGATATCGGAATTCAGAACCGGGATATCCCGTATATCTGGAAGATGGCGGCATTGCTGGTGGCGTTTGGTGTAATGGGACTTTTGTGTTCCCTGCTGGCGCAGTATTTTGCGGCAAAAGCAGCTGTCGGTTTCGGAACAGAACTTCGGCATGATCTGTTCTGCCACATTGAACAGCTTTCTTATGCGGCAGTAGATAAGGCTGGCAGCGCCACGCTGGTTGTCAGGATCACAAGTGATATCAATCAGGTACAGTCCGGTGTCAATCTGGTGCTTCGTCTGTTCCTGCGATCGCCGTTTATTGTGGTAGGTGCAATGGTCATGGCATTTACGATCAATGTAAAGACCGCATTGATCTTTGTCGTGACAGTTCCGCTTCTGGCGCTTGTGATCTACGGTATTATGATCGTGACGATCCCGCTGTATAAAAAAGTACAGAAAGCACTGGATCAGGTGCTTGTCTCTACCAGAGAAAATCTGGCGGGAATCCGTGTGATCCGTGCGTTTTGTACACAGAAGAAAGAGCAGGAAGAGTTTGATACAAAGAGTGAGATACTGATGAAGCTACAGTTTCTGACCGGACGGATTTCAGCGCTGTTGAATCCGATGACATATATTATCGTCAACGCCGGGATTATTGCGGTTGTCTGGTATGGGGGCGGACAGGTATATGAAGGGCTGCTGACACAGGGAGAGGTAATCGCCCTGGTCAATTATATGTCCCAGATTCTTCTGGCGCTGGTGGCGCTGGCGAATCTGATTGTTTCCTTTACAAAAGCAGTAGCATCTGCAGCCCGTCTGAATGAGGTGTTTGCACTCAGATCCGAGCTTGTGGACGGAGAGTGGGAGAAAGCAGAGGCGAAAGCGGAAGCCGCGAAAGTAAAGATGGAACACGTGACATTCTGCTATCCGGGCAGTCAGGAGTCGGCGCTGGAGGATATTTCTTTTACCGCGAAAGCAGGAGAGACGATTGGAATCATTGGAGGGACAGGTTCCGGCAAGACAACTCTGGTCAATCTCATTCCCCGGTTTTATGATGTGACAGAGGGAAAAGCCGAAATCGATGGACTGGAGATTTCAAAATACCGGACAGAGGCTCTGCGAAAACAGATCGGAGTGGTTCCGCAGAAGGCAGTGCTGTTTTCCGGTACCATAAAGAGTAATCTTCAAATGGGAAATGAGCAGGCATCTGAACAGGAGATGTATGCAGCATTAAAAACCGCACAGGCTTTGGAGTTTGTGGAGGAGAAGCCGGGAAGGCTGAATGCTCCTGTCAGTGAAGGCGGAAAAAACCTGTCGGGAGGGCAGAGACAGAGGCTGACGATCGCAAGAGCACTGGTGAAAAATCCACAGATACTGATTCTGGATGACAGTGCATCTGCGCTTGATTTCGCTACAGATGCGGCACTTCGAAAAGCATTGTCCCAGGATACGGAAAATATGACCGTATTTCTGGTATCGCAGAGAGCATCCTCTGTCATGCATGCCGATAAGATCCTGGTATTGGATGACGGAAAGATGGTGGGATACGGCAATCATGAAGAGCTGCTTGGAGCGTGCGGTGTCTATCAGGAAATCTGTCGGTCTCAGTTTTCGAAAGAGGAGGGGGTTCAGTATGCATAAAAAGAAAAAAAGTGTATGGAAAAAGATACTCTGGCTGATTCGGCCCTATCTGCATTTTTTGATGCTATCATTCGTATTTGCGGGTATTTCTGCGTTGCTGACATTGTATGCTCCGATTCTGATCGGTAATGCTGTGGATCTGATTATTGGAAAAGGAAGTGTGGATTTTGACGCGATCGGCAGGATTCTGTTCAGGCTGGCAGGGATTATTGTTATAACAAGCGCTGCGCAGTGGCTGATGAATCTGTGCAACAACCACATTACGTATCGGGTAGTTAAGGATGTCCGTACAAAGGCATTTGCAAAGCTGCAGAAGCTTCCTCTGAAATATGTAGACAGCCATGCATATGGAGAGACCATCAGTCGGATCATCACCGATGTGGAGCAGTTTTCGGATGGACTCCTCATGGGATTTACTCAGTTCTTTACCGGTGTGGTGACGATTTTGGGAACCCTGGTATTTATGCTCCTGATCAATGTGAAGATTGCGTTGGTTGTAATCCTGATCACGCCGGTATCTTTGTTTGTGGCAAGCTTTATTGCGAAGAGAACCTATGTGTTTTTTAAAGCACAGTCAGAGACCAGAGCACAGATGACATCCCTTGTCGATGAAATGGTGGGAAATCAGAAGGTTGTGCAGGCATTTGGATACGGTGACCGGGCAGTGGAGAGGTTTGATACGATCAACAAAAAGCTCCAGAAAGTCAGCCTGCAGGCGATTTTCTTTTCGTCCATTACGAATCCGAGTACCCGGTTTGTCAACGGACTGGTGTATACAGGGGTTAGTATTGCAGGTGCGTTTACCGCAATCGGAGGCGGGATCACGGTGGGGCAGCTGTCTTGCTTTTTAAGCTATGCAAACCAGTATACAAAGCCGTTTAACGAAATCTCAAGTGTGGTCACAGAGCTTCAGAATGCACTGGCATGCGCACGGCGGGTATTTGACTTTATTGAGGAACAACCGGAAGAGCCGGATGCGGCATCGGCGATCGAACTGAAAAATCCAGACGGCAGTATGACACTGGAACATGTCAGTTTTTCTTATAATCCGGAGATTAAGCTTTTACAGGATCTGAACCTGAATGTAAAGCCGGGTCAGAAAATTGCGATTGTAGGACCGACGGGATGCGGAAAGACGACGCTGATCAATCTTCTGATGCGTTTTTATGATATTCAAAGTGGAGAGATCCGTGTCGGCAATACCGGAATTCAGAATATTACAAGAGACAGTTTGCGGGCCAACTTTGGAATGGTTCTGCAGGAGACCTGGCTGAAAGCAGGAACGATCGCAGAGAATATTGCGTATGGAAAAGAAGATGCCACAAGGGAAGAAATCATTGCGGCGGCAAAGGCGGCTCATGCGCATGGGTTTATCCGGAGAATGGAGCAGGGGTATGATACGCTGATTCAAGAAGAGGGCGGAAACCTGTCACAGGGGCAGAAGCAGCTTTTGTGTATTGCCAGAGTTATGCTCAGAATTCCGGATATGTTGATTCTGGACGAGGCAACCTCTTCGATCGATACCCGTACAGAAATGAAGATTCAGGAAGCGTTTCAGAGTATGATGAGGGGACGTACCAGCTTTATTGTGGCACATCGGCTTTCTACTATTCGGGAGGCAGATGTGATCCTTGTGATGAAGGATGGAAATATTATTGAACAGGGCAGCCATGAGGAGTTGTTAGAAAAAGGCGGATTTTATAAAAATCTGTATGAAAGCCAGTTTGCGTCTTAGAAAAAAGCCCGGGGAGATCATGCATTTCCCCGGGCGGTCATATATTCATGCTCGCGTTTTAATTCTGCAAGACAGTCTTTTGCGAGCCAGTGCTGATTGGTCGGTGTGAGGATCGCTTTGTACGGAAACGGTCCCGCACCGCTTTTTTTCAAAGCAAGAAGCGCCTGATCCAGCTTCTGGTTGGAAAGTCCGCAGAATACAAGCATTGCATCGGAGAGCTCTTCTCCGTCATAAATTTCTTCAGAAGGGGTCATGTCCGGCAGGCCTGCAAGCACACCGAGAGGCTGGCTGTAATCTTTGAGTGCAATGTGGCGGATGCGCACACGAAGCGGAAGCAGTGCACGTTCCACTTTCATTTTTACTTCTTTGTCTGATATATGGAATAATAAAATACTTTCTCTCATACAGATGAAATCTCCTATCTATCTTTTTGCATTTATTGTAATAGATTTTATCTTGTAAGGAAAGGGCAGATTATAAAAAATCTATTGACGGGTACAGGGAAAAGAAATATAATAGCTGTATTAAGAAGATAATACAATAATACGACAGGTGTACAGCACACCAGGCACAGCCGGGAGGAAAAGTATGATTGAGATTAAGAATCTGACAAAGACGTATAAGTTGAATAAAAAGCAGATGAAAGAATCCAGAACCACAAATCCGATCAAGACGGCAGTCAATGATCTTACGCTGACTGCGAAAAAAGGTGAGATTTATGGCCTTTTGGGACCCAATGGAGCAGGGAAGACGACTACGCTGCGCTGTATTTCCACGATCATCAAGCCGACAAAGGGCGAGATTTATGTAGATGGGCATGAGGTGCGCAAAGAGCCGGAGAAAGTGCGGGAAAAGATCGGATTTCTGACCGGAGATATCAAGCTGGATCCACAGTTTTCCCCGGATTATATGTTTGACTTTTTCGGGAAGATCCATGGAGTGAAGCCGGAGAAGCTCAAAGAACGAAAAGAGGAACTGTTTACTTATTTTGGGATCAAGGATTTTGCGCACAAAAAGATGAAAGAGCTGTCAACCGGAATGGGGCAGAAGGCTGCAATTGCAGTCAGCCTGGTACATGATCCGGATATTGTTATTTTTGATGAACCGACAAACGGTCTGGATGTCGTGACGGCAAGGAGTGTGACAGACTATCTGAAGCGCCTGAAAGAGGAGGGAAAGCTGGTCATCATTTCTACACATATCATGTCAGAGGCAGAAAAGCTGTGTGACCGGATCGGAGTGATCATTGACGGAAGAAAAGTGATGGAAGGGCATCTGGAGGACATCTTAAGAGCGACACAGACAGAAGATCTGGAGGATGCGTTTTTTGAATTGTACAGTCAGGTAAAAGGAGGCGGGGAAGATGCGTGAGATTCGATTGATCTGTAAAAAAGAATTATCCAGAGTGCTGACAGACAGAAAGATGTTATTTTCCATATTTCTTCTGCCGGCGATCATCATGGTGGTCGTAATGAATGTAATGACCAGTTTTTCGGAAAATTTGGAGAATGATGTCAAATCTCATGCGCCCATCGTTTATCTGCAGAATGCCCCGGAAGGTGTGGAGCAGTACTTGAAAGCGTATAATGAGAAGATGGATCTGCGCACGGTGGATGACGAACAGAAAGTGACAGAGGAAATTCGAGATGGATCAGCCGATTTGTGGATTGCTTTTCCGCAGGATTTTCTGGAGCAGATAGAAGTTTATAAGACCGGGGATGAGATTCCTCAGATTAAAGTTTATTACAATCCGTCCGAAGAGTATTCGCAGGCTGCCTATGAAGGTGTGGCAGGCGGATGTCTGGAGGTTTACCGGCAGGCACTGTTGTCAGAGCGTGTCGGAGATATGCAGTCTTTGACAGTATTTACGGTGAATTCAGACAATCCGGACATGGTAATCCAGGATGAACAGAAAGCCGGCGGCAAAGCACTTGGCATGATGCTTCCGTATTTTGTGACGATCTTACTTTTTGCGGGAGCAATGGGACTTGGAACCGATATGGTGGCAGGTGAAAAAGAGCGTGGTACCATGGCAAGTATGCTGGTAGCGCCGATCAAAAGAAGCTCGATCGTACTCGGAAAAGTATTTGCGCTGATGATCATTTCAGGAATCAGTTCGGTTGTATATGTTGCGGTTATGGTAGGCTTTCTGCCACAGATGATGGGGGCTTATGGAAGTGAGGGGCTGGGACTGAGTCTGGAAGTCGGGCAGGTGCTGATGATGGCATTTTTGCTGATCGCGATCGCATTCCTGTATTCCGGAATCATTGTTCTGATTTCTGTCTTTGCAAAAGATACAAAAGAGGCAAGCAGCTATATTATGCCGGTTTATATGCTGATTCTGGTTTTGGGGATTGCGACAATGTTTACGACGCATAATATTGAAAACTGGTATTATGCAGTACCGGTGTTTAATACAGCGCTGGCGCTGCAGGGTATTCTTACAGGGGATGTGAGTGTGATGCAGTATGCGGTGACACTGGCAGAGACATTGATCCTGGGAGTGATACTGATCACGGTAATCGCAAAAGCATTTGAAAGCGAAAAGGTAATGGCAAAATAGAAGTTGTTTCAGACAGAGCATTTCACAAAGAGAAGGTGCCTGCATATAGTAACAGTAAGAAGGCTGCTGTATGCAGGCGCTTTTTATAGCGGCAGAACGGATTTCGGGAAGCGGGTGTGAGGTGTGAGGCTCTGTGAACTGAGGGAGAAAGAAGTGATCAATATATGTAACTGCAGAAGACTTGGCTGTGTGGTGGATGTGGATATTGATGTCTGCGATGGAAAGGTTCTGGCGATCATTATTCCGGTTCCCGGGAAGATCTGCGGGATACTTGGCAGCGACGGAGAATATGTGATTCCGTTCGGTTGTATTAAAAAAATCGGGCCGGATATCATTTTGGTGGAAATCTGTGAAGAAAAGTTTTTGCAAAAGTACTAGATGTTGGTTATAATGGGGAAAAGAAACCAAATGCAAAGGAAAAAGAAAGGCGGAAACGAGTATGAAATGTCCGTATTGTGGTCATCCGGATACGCGGGTGATCGATTCCAGACCGGCGGAAGACAACAACGCCATCCGAAGAAGAAGATCCTGCGATGAATGCGGGAAACGCTTTACAACCTATGAAAAAGTAGAGACGATTCCCCTGATCGTGATCAAAAAAGACAATAACAGAGAGCAGTATGACAGATCTAAGATTGAAGCCGGAGTTTTGCGGGCATGCTATAAGCGTCCTGTCTCAGCACAGCAGATCCAGCAGACGATCGATGATATCGAGCTCCAGATATTTAAAAGAGAGGACAAAGAGATCCCAAGTAAATTGATCGGGGAGATCGTGATGGACCGTCTCAAAGATCTGGATCCGGTCGCATATGTCCGTTTTGCATCTGTATACAGAGAGTTTAAGGATGTCAATACATTTATGTCCGAACTGAAGAAGATCCTGGAGTAGCCGTATGCGAACCTATAAATTGACGATCGCTTATGATGGAAGCCGGTATCAGGGCTGGCAGAGACAGAGCAATACGGACAAGACGGTCCAGGGGCTTTTAGAACAGGCAGCATCTGAGACTGCCGGATATCCGCTGGAGGTACAGGGATCCGGCCGTACCGATGGAGGTGTCCATGCGAAGGGGCAGACGGCCAGTGTGATCCTGCGCGGAAAAGTACAGGAGTCTGAGTTTTTACAAAATATGAACCGGCTGCTTCCTTTGGATATCCGGGTGATCGAAATGGAACTGGTAAAGAACGGGTTTCACGCGAGACTCAGTGCAGTTGGAAAATGTTATGAATACTGGATCGATATGCGGGAAAAACCAGATGTGTTTATGCGAAAGTATACCTATCATTATCCGAAAGAGCTGAATATAGAGGCGATGCAAAGAGCAGCGGATGATCTGATTGGACGGTATGATTTTGCCGCATTTACGGACAAAAAGGAGGAAAAGTCCACAATTCGCACAATTTATGCTATAATCGTGGAGGTACAGGGGGACAAGTTGAGGATCGAATACCGGGGCAGCGGTTTTATGTATCATATGGTGAGGATCCTGACGGGAACTCTGTTGGAAGTAGGAGACGGAAGAAGGACGCCGGAATCGGTAAAGGCTGCACTGGCAGGCAGAGACAGGGCAGATGCCGGATTTCTTGCACCTGCAAGAGGGCTGACATTAAAAGAAGTGTATTATTAGATTGGGGGCGGGTACGAAAGTAGACGGTCCCTTTTTGGGTTTTTCTAAAGAAAACAGGAGGATTTATGAAGCTGATATCATGGAATGTAAATGGAATCCGTGCCTGCGTACAGAAAGGATTTCTGGAATTCTTTCGGGAAGCAGATGCAGATATTTTCTGTCTGCAGGAAACAAAGCTGCAGGCAGGTCAGATCGAGCTGGATCTGGAAGGATATGAGCAGTACTGGAATTATGCCGTGAAAAAAGGGTATTCCGGAACGGCTGTATTTACAAAAAAGAAACCATTAAATGTGACTTATGGAATCGGAATCGAGGAGCACGATCAGGAAGGTCGTGTGATTACACTGGAATTTGAAGAATTTTATTTTGTGACTGTGTACACGCCGAATTCTCAGAACGAGCTTGCCAGACTGGATTACCGCATGAAGTGGGAATCTGATTTTCTGGCGTATTTGAAGAAACTGGAAGAGGAGAAGCCTGTGATTTTCTGTGGTGATCTGAACGTGGCACACAAAGAAATTGACTTGAAAAATCCGAAGACGAACCGGAAAAACGCCGGATTTACGGATGAAGAAAGAGGAAAATTCACCGAGATGTTAAATGCGGGATTTATTGATACATTCCGGTATTTCTATCCGGATCGGGAAGGGATTTATTCCTGGTGGTCTTACCGGTTCAGTGCCAGAGCAAAGAATGCAGGGTGGAGGATCGATTATTTTTGCGTTTCAGAATGTTTGAAGGACCGGCTTGCGGATGCGAAGATCCTGACAGATGTTATGGGGTCAGACCATTGTCCGATTGAGCTGGATTTAAAATAAAAAGGAGAGAATGAACATGACAAAGATTGATATTATTTCCGGATTTTTAGGAGCCGGAAAAACAACATTTATTAAAAAGATGCTCAAAGAAGCATTTTCGGGAGAGCAGGTTGTGCTTATCGAGAACGAATTCGGAGAGATCGGGATTGACGGAGGATTTCTTAAGGAAGCGGGAATTGAAATCAGGGAGATGAATTCAGGATGTATCTGTTGTTCGTTAGTCGGAGACTTTGGAGAATCCTTAAAAGAAGTGGTAGATACGTATCATCCGGATCGGATTCTGATCGAGCCATCCGGTGTTGGAAAACTTTCCGACGTGATCAAAGCAGTGCAGGATGTGCAGGATGAGATCGAAGCAGAGCTGAACAGTTTTACAACAGTTGTAGACGTGACAAAATGCAGATTATATAAGAAGAATTTCGGAGAATTTTTCAGCAATCAAATTGAATATGCAGGTGCGATCATCTTAAGCCGTACAGATAAGGCGAAACCGGAGAAAGTGGAAGAAAGTGTTGAGCTGCTTCGTGAGTTAAATGAAAAGGCTCCGATCATCACAACTCCAATCGAGCAGTTGTCAGGAGAGAAGCTTCTGGAGACAATGGAGCACAGCAAATCTCTGGAAGAAGAGCTGCTCCTGGAAGAGGAAATCTGCCCGGAATGCGGACATGTGCATGAACACGAACACCATCACCATTGCCATGAAGAACACGATCATCATGAGCATCACCATCATCATGGAGAGGAGTGTGGCTGCGGACATGGCCATCACCATGAGCACCATCACGAGCATGAACATCATCATGATGGGGAGTGCGGTTGTGGCTGCGGACACGATCATGACCATGAACATCATCACCATCATCATGCAGATGAAGTGTTTACAAGCTGGGGACGAGAGACGATCAAAACCTACAGCAGAGAAGATATCAGCAGGATCTTAAAGACGCTGGAAGAGGATGGGACATATGGAACTGTTCTTCGTGCAAAAGGAATGGTGGCAGGTGCAGACGGAGAGTGGATTTATTTTGATATGGTTCCGCAGGAGCATGAAGTCAGAAGTGGGGCAGCGGAATATACGGGAAGAATCTGTGTGATCGGTTCCAGGCTGGAAGAAGACAAGCTGGAAGAATTATTTGGACTGAAAAAATAGAAACTACAGACAGGAGAGAGAACAATGAATGAACCGGATGTAATGGTTTATCTGATGACTGGATTTTTAGACAGTGGAAAATCCCGGTTTTTAAAGTTCACACTGACACAGGATTATTTTCAGATTGATGGAACAACGCTTCTGATTCTCTGCGAGGAAGGTGAGGAAGAGTTTGATCCGCTGGAAATGGCAAAGCATGGTGTGAAGATCATCAAAATAGAAGAACAGGAAGAGTTGACAGAAGCATTCTTAAATGAACTGCATGAAAAATATTCGCCGGAGCGTGTGGTGATCGAATACAACGGAATGTGGAAAGTCAGTGACTTTGAAGCGTTAAATCTTCCTGAAGGATGGGAGATCGAACAGAAGCTGACAACAGTGGATGCCAGTACATTCCAGATGTATCTGAACAACCTGAAGCCGTTGTTTGTGGAAATGGTACGCGGGGCGGAACTGGTGCTGTTTAATCGTTGTACAGATATTGAACCTCTGGCAGGATACCGCAGAAGTGTGAAAGTAGTCAGCCCACAGGCAGAAGTGATCTTTGAGGATGAAAACGGTGAAATCGAGAATATTTTCGGGGATGATGTGCCGTATGATCTGAACGCGCCTGTGATTGAGATTCCAAGAGAGGATTATGGAATCTGGTATGTGGATGTTATGGAAAATCCGGACAGATACAAGGGAAAAGTGATTGAATTTACCGCAAAAGTATTAAAGCCGAAAGGATTTCCGTCCAAGGTATTTCTTCCGGGACGGATGGCGATGACCTGTTGTGCGGATGACACTACATTTTTAGGATATATCTGCAAGAGCGCCTACGCACCGAAGCTGCAGGCAGGAGAATGGGTGAAGGTGCGCGCAAAAGTACAGTATGGACATGTATCAGTGTATAAAGGTACCGGACCGATTCTGGAGGCAGAGCATATTGAAGAAGCCGAACCAATCGAAGAGCTGGTTTACTTTAATTAAAAAGAGTGAGGGAGAGACAAGATGGAAAAAAGATTTGACGTAATCGCAATGGGAGAACTTTTGATTGATTTTACAATGAACGGACAGAGCGAACAGGGAAATAACCTGTTCGAAGCCTGCCCGGGCGGAGCGCCGTGTAATGTGCTGGCAATGCTGAACAAGCTTGGTAAAAAGACTGCATTTCTGGGAAAAGTAGGAGATGATCAGTTTGGAAGACTGCTGCGGGATACGATCAGCAGTGCAGGGATTGATGCATCGAATCTTCTGACTGATGATGAAGTGAACACGACGCTTGCATTTGTACATACTTTCCCGGATGGAGACCGAGAATTTTCTTTCTATAGAAATCCGGGGGCAGATATGATGCTTCATGAGGAGGAAGTTGAGGAAGACTTTATCCGTCAGGCAAGACTGTTCCATTTCGGAACTCTGTCCATGACACATGAAGAAGTCAGAAAGGCAACAAAAAAAGCGCTTAAGGCAGCGAAGGACAATGGACTTTTAGTATCCTTTGATCCGAATCTGCGCCCGCCGCTGTGGAGTTCTCTGGATCTGGCGAAAGAACAGATGGAGTACGGATTCCAGTACTGTGATATTCTGAAAATTTCTGATAATGAGATTCAGTTTGTATCAGGAAAAGAAGATTACGATGAGGGAATCCGGTATCTTCAGGAGAAATATCAGATTCCGTTGATTCTTCTGACAATGGGGAAAGACGGAAGCCGTGCGTACTACAAGGGAATGCGTGTAGAAAGAGCCGGAAAATCAGTGAAGGCGATCGAAACGACAGGAGCCGGAGATACATTCTGCGGAAGCTCTTTAAATTATATTCTGGAGCATGATTTTGAAAATCTGACGGAAGAACAGCTGGGAGAAATGCTCACATTTGCCAATACAGCAGCAGCTCTGATCACAACCAGAAAAGGAGCAATCCGTTCCATGCCGGAGAAGGAAGAGGTTCTGGAATTTCTGCAAAAATAAAAAACTGCTTTCTTTTTCCCGATAAATAGTGTACAATGAAGCGCAGTACATGAAGATATGGGAGGAATATACAATGCCGGAAGCAGTAGCAGAAGAATTGTGTGTGAAGTTTAGAAACATCGATGAAATACAGGAATTTGCAAAAGCAGTGAATCAGTTTGATGGAGATGTTGATCTGAAACAGGGGAGAATTACGATTGATGCGAAGTCTCTTCTGGGAATCTGCAGTATGAATATAGAGGAAGAGATGGAACTGCAGGTGTTTAATGGGGATGCAGAAGAATTGAAAGGATTGATCAAGAAATTTCTTGCTTAAAGTATGTATACATCGATAGCATAAGGGTATTTTCCAGTGGATGGGAGATACCCTTTTTCGCAAAGAAAGGAGAGAGCAGGATGAAATTTACAAAAATGCAGGGATTGGGCAATGATTATGTCTATGTGAATGGTTTTGAAGAACGGATTGAAAATCCTTCTGAAATGGCTGCAAAAGTGAGCAACCGGAATTTTGGAGTCGGTTCGGATGGACTGATTCTGATCAATCCGTCCGAGAAAGCAGATTTTGAGATGGAGATGTACAATGCAGACGGTTCCAGGGGAGAGATGTGTGGAAACGGAATTCGTTGTGTGGCAAAATATGTTTATGATTATGGTCTTACCGATAAGACACATATTTCTGTGGAGACACTGGGCGGGATTAAATATCTGGATCTGACCGTAGAGGATGGGAAAGTGATTCTGGTAAGAGTGGACATGGGAAGTCCGATTCTGACACCGGCGCAGATTCCGGTCATAGCGGATGAGGCGGAAGCGGTTGCTGTTCCGATCCTTGTGGACGAAACAGAATACCAGATGACTTGTGTTTCTATGGGAAATCCTCATGCAGTCGTATTTATGGATGATATCGAACATCTGGAGATTGAGAAGATCGGACCGAAATTCGAGCATCATGAACGGTTTCCGAACAGAGTGAATACAGAATTCGTGAAAGTCTTAGACAGACAGACGGCAAGTATGCGTGTCTGGGAGCGGGGATCAGGGGAGACACTTGCCTGTGGAACCGGAGCCTGTGCAGTGGCAGTGGCATGTATTCTCGGAGGATATACAGAAAACAAAGTGACGGTTAAGCTGCTCGGAGGAGATCTGCTGATCGAATGGGATCGTGAACAGAATAAAATCTATATGACAGGACCGGCAGAGGTTGTTTTTGACGGAGTGTGGAAGGCATAATAGAAAAAGAGGCAGAGCGTTCGTTACGGTTTACCTCCGGTTACTATCAATACCTGAGATGAACGGTAACGAACTTTGCTTAAAAAAATAAAAAAAGTACTTGACTTTTTGGAAAATCGCGATATAATATAAATGTTGAGTCTGACAGAAAAAGAAATGATGCGGATTGGTGTAATGGCAGCACAGCAGACTCTGACTCTGTTAGTAGAGGTTCGAGTCCTCTATCCGTAGCTTGTAAGACAGTTATAAAGGCTGTCTTATTTTTGTGTTCAGAGTATATTACTGTGCACAGTTGCAGAGTGATTTTTACCGTTGTTTTTGGAGAAAAAACATTGACAATCAAGGACAAAAAGAATATAATAAAACAGTATGACATAAGGAGAAACAGCTTACACCAAAGCCCCGGAGTATGCTGATTTCATATAGAAGAGTTAAAGTAAATAATCTATGATAATTAGTAAACAGGAGGAACACCCATGAAAACTTATATGGCTAACCCAGACAAGATCGAAAGAAAATGGTATGTGGTTGACGCTGAAGGATGTACATTAGGACGTCTGTCTTCAGAGATTGCTAAAGTGTTAAGAGGAAAAAATAAACCAGAGTACACACCACACGTTGATACAGGAGATTACGTAATTGTTGTAAACGCTGATAAAGTGAAAGTAACAGGAAAGAAATTACAGCAGAAAATCTACTACAATCACTCTGATTATGTAGGTGGAATGAGAGAGACAACACTGGCTGAGATGCTTGCAAAGAAACCAGAAAAAGTTGTTGAACTTGCTGTAAAAGGAATGCTTCCAAAAGGACCTTTGGGAAGAGCAATGATCAAGAAACTTCATGTATACGCTGGAGCAGAGCACAACAATCAGGCTCAGAAACCAGAAGTACTGACATTTTAAGGAAAGGTTGAAAGGAGGACATTACATTGGCTAACGCAAAATATTACGGAACAGGAAGAAGAAAAAAATCTGTTGCAAGAGTATATCTTGTACCGGGAACAGGAAAGATCACAATTAATAAAAGAGATATCGATGAGTATCTTGGACTGGAAACATTAAAAGTTGTTGTTCGTCAGCCACTCGTTGCTACAGGAACAACAGACAAATTTGATGTAATCGTAAACGTACATGGTGGTGGATACACAGGACAGGCTGGAGCAATCCGTCACGGAATCTCCAGAGCACTTCTTGAAGCTGATGCTGAGTACAGACCAGTATTAAAGAGCGCTGGATACCTGACACGTGATCCACGTATGAAAGAACGTAAGAAATACGGTCTCAAAGCAGCTCGTCGCGCTCCGC
>ERZ791765.27-NODE-27-length-210709-cov-55.489419_pt1 | contig 210709 bp, 190 predicted proteins | sample MGYA00509949_ERZ791765 | MGnify/ENA primary metagenome ERZ791765 (study PRJEB30046, sample SAMN00791980) | human gut metagenome | study: EMG produced TPA metagenomics assembly of the A metagenome-wide association study of gut microbiota in type 2...
AGAGCGCCTGGTTTGGGACCAGGAGGTCGCAGGTTCGAATCCTGTCACCCCGATGTTATGCGGGTGTAGTTCAATGGTAGAACACCAGCCTTCCAAGCTGGATACGTGGGTTCGATTCCCATCACCCGCTTTGCTATGAGATTTTCATGGCGGAGATTTTTATATGTGTTCGTAGCTCAGCTGGATAGAGCAACGGCCTTCTAAGCCGTGGGTCGGGGGTTCGAATCCCTTCGAGCACATTTCTTTTTTCTTATTTAATAAGAAGAAAGTGGCCAAATGGTCGTCATATGGTGGGTATAGCGCAGTTGGTTAGCGCGCCAGATTGTGGCTCTGGAGGCCCAGGGTTCGAATCCCTGTATCCACCCTTGATGCGATAGTTGAGATTTTAAGCATCGATTAAAATGTTGGGCTATCGCCAAGCGGTAAGGCACAGGACTTTGACTCCTGCATTCACCAGTTCGAATCTGGTTAGCCCAGTTTCACTACAATTATATTATGGGATACTAGCTCAGTTGGTAGAGCACTTGACTTTTAATCAAGTTGTCGGGGGTTCGACTCCCCCGTGTCTCATTCCTACATGACCGAATCTGAGAAGGTTTTGGTCATTTTTTCTTTATAACAGTATATTTTCAGATAAGCGGGCATGGCGGAATTGGCAGACGCGCCAGATTTAGGTTCTGGTGGGAGACCGTGCAGGTTCAAGTCCTGTTGCCCGCAGACATAAGAGAGCTGATCCCGGAGTGTGGGGAGAGGCTCTTTTTTTGAATCATAGGAAATTCCTTCCTATGATTCAAAAACGCTCCGCGGGGATGCGCAGCTCGCGGAGATGAAGTTTATGTTGAACATACCGCTCGCGCGCGAAAGTGTGCGGTAAGCGCACACTTTATTTTAGTGGCGATGAGAAAATGGAATTGTTCTTACAAAATGAATATGATAGAATAGAAAAGAATTGCAAAAATGCTGGAAGAGTTATGGAGGAAAAAATGGAACAACAAAAAAGAGAAAAAACGAAACTGCTCATCTTTATAGGGATTGCCTATGGGCTGACCTATCTGATGGGACTTTTCATGTGGTACGGCAGCAGGAAGGGCTATGATCTGTCCGTGTTTCCGACAGCGCAGATGTTATATCCGGCGGCGGGCGTGATCCTTGGACTGCTTGTGACGAATAAACGTGAGAAGAAACTGCCGGTTGGATTTTTTGTCACGGTTCTTGTGACAACGGCGATCCTTGTGATCCTGGCGTTGGTGTCGGTATTTGCACCGGTCGATGATATTGAGCTGCAGGGAATGACGATCGCAGTTTATAATCTGATCTCACAGTATATTCTGATCATTGGAAGTGTGGTCGCATTAATTTTGCTTGCGGTTGCAGGAAAAGAAAAAAGAGCGGAGGCGGGGCTGACGAGAAGAAACTGGAAAAGCGCAGTTTTGGTCGTGCTCGTATTTGTCGCGCTCTACTTTGCGCGAACCGTGGTTTCCGTTACGGCATCCGGTGTGTTTGAAGGCGTGGGACTGCAGTATACAGGAGAGTGGTTTGCGATATTTAAAGATCCGATGGTCTGGATCAGTATTATTTCACTGCCGATCAATTACTTCCTGGTGTTTATCGCGTTTTTCGGTGAAGAATACGGATGGAGATACTATTTACAGTCTGTTATGCAGAAAAAATTCGGATTAAGAGGCGGCGTGATCTTACTTGGTATGGCATGGGGCATCTGGCATCTGCCGATCGATCTGTTTTATTATACACAGACTACGGGACTTCAGATGATCTTTGCACAGCAGATCACCTGCATTTTCCTGGCAATTTTCTTTGGCTATGCCTATATGAAGACGAAAAATATCTGGGTGCCGGTATGCCTGCACTATCTGAACAATAATCTGATCCCGATCATTACCGCTACATTCACGGCGGATGTTCTGGAGGATCAGGTCGTAAGATGGAGTGATCTTCCGGTATCACTGCTCTTAAACGGTCTCTGCTTTGGATTCTTTCTGCTGGCAGGGGAATATAGGAGAAAAAATATAAAAGAGTAAAGGAGTGAGTCTTGCGTGGATGCAAGTGAAAATAAGCGCAGTATTGCGGTCGTAACAGGCGCGAGCGGTGGATTTGGAAAGGAATTTGTACGTCTGTTACTGGAAGAGGATACCGTGGATGAAATCTGGGCGGTTGCCAGAAATAAAGAAAAACTGCAGAAACTGAGCGATGAGTTTGGCAGCCGGATTTGCGTGATCCCGATGGATCTGACCAATCCCGTGGAACGCAGGGCGTTTGCGGAAAAGTTGGAGCAGGAAAAGGTAAAGATCCAATTTTTGGTGAACAATGCGGGTTACGCAAAATTTTGTGCTTATGATGAACTTGGCGTGGAAGAATCACTCAACATGCTGGAATTAAACTGCAACGCGGTCGTAGCAATGGGACTTTTCTGCATTCCGTATATGGAACAGGGAAGCCACATTGTAAGCATCGCTTCGCTGGCAGCTTTTTTGCCGCTTCCGTATCTGAACCTTTACAGTGCGTCAAAGGCTTTTGTGCGCAACTATTCGCGGGCACTCAATGTAGAATTAAAGCAAAGAGGCATCACAGTGACGGCGGTTTGTCCGGGCTGGATGCATACGGCACTGTTCGAGCGCGCGGATATCGGGGCGGATCATACGATCCATATCTTTCGCGGAATGGCAGATCCGGGAAAAATGGCAGAGCAGGCGTTTCGTGATGTAAAGAAGAAAAAAGACTGTTCCATTCCGGGGAGTTACGCGAAAATGTGCCATGTCGCAGCGAAGATACTTCCGCAGAAATGGATGATGAAACTGTGGATGATCCAGCAGAAAATGACAAAATAAAAAAGTGATTGACAACGCGTGTTTTCTATACTATAATTTCTACTGTTGCGTGACAAAAAAGCCTGTCACGACAGGAGAAGGGCTTATAGCTCAGCTGGTTAGAGCGCACGCCTGATAAGCGTGAGGTCGGTGGTTCGAGTCCACTTAAGCCCATGAAAAGAAAATAAAAACGCATTTATAAGGGAGCGGTTCCGTTTGGAACGGCTCCCTTTGTTGTCAGGTATCCGGGACGTTTCAAAATCTCCGGTTGTGAAAAAAAGGGGGATTTAGTATAATAGGAACATAACGTGGGAGGAGAGAATGAAATGGCAAGTTCTTTGTTATCATTTGTTATAACGATCGTTTTAGTGGCGCTCGGTGCAGCGGCGTCGGGAAAAGGGAAAATGAAAAAAACGCGGAAGTTCATACCGCCGAATCCGGCGTGGCGGAACGGCCAGCCGGTGCAGACCGCACCAATGCAGCAGGCGTGGGCGAACCGTCCACCGATACCGCAGGGTCAGCCGGTGCAGCAGCGGGTAAATCAGCAGCCGTCACAGGGGCAGATGCGTGCGTATCAGAAACAGATGGCGATGGGATATGGACAAAGACCGGTGCAGACCGCACAGGGCAGCAGTGTACCCAAAAACGTCCCGGCCGCAAAAAAGAGCAGTGGAAGCGCGATCTTAGACCGTGTACTCCGTGAAAATCAGGATACAGATACGCGGGAATACAACGTGGAAGAAACGGTGATACTGGATCCTATGGGGCTTTCTATGCCAAAGATCGAGCAAAGTCCGTACATGGAAGAAGTACATCAGATGATGGTGACCGGTTATGAGGTAAAAATGCCGGAGCAGAGAGATTTTGTGATGGAGGGGCTTGCGCTCTTAGATCAGCATGTAGGTTAGGAAAGAAGAGGTTAGCATGAGACAGATACCAAAGCCGGGAGAACTTTACCGGCATTTCAAAAATAAATTATATCAGGTGATCGCGGTCGCAAAGCACACAGAGACCGGCGAAGATATGGTGGTCTATCAGGCACTGTATGGAGATTTTGCCGTGTATGTCCGTCCGCTTGCGATGTTTCTTGGGGAAGTGGACCATGAGAAATATCCAGACAGCCGGGAGCAGTACCGCTTTGAAAAAGTAGAGCGCGGGAGAACCGCGGAAGATACTGTGGAGAACATGGAGCCCGAAGAAAAAGTGGAACCTGAGAGCAAAACAGCGGAAGCCGCAAAGCCGCAGCAAAACGGGGAACAAAAAGACAGTACGCCGCAGGAACCGGAGGAAACGAACGGGGTTGACCCGAGACTGCTTGCGATCCTGGATGCGGATACCTATAATGAAAAATATAAACTGCTTTCATCCATGCAGGGAGATATGACGGACCGTCTGATCAATGATCTGGCGGTGGCGCTTGATATCGCGGTGGATGATGGCCCGGTTGACCGCCGGTATGAAAAATTGAAATCTGCGCTTGCAATGCTCTGCAAGTATGAAGTGAACCGCCTGCGCTAAGCAAGGCGGTTCGGTTTTTTCCGGCTTAAAGTGCTGTTGTGGTATTCAGTGGAATAGGTGACATCTTCGCCGAACCATTCCGGCGGAACAAAGGCATTTGCCTCATCCACACTCTCAAATTCCACTTCGGCAAGTGTGAGCGGAGTGAGCTCGCCGTCGAAAATATCAAGTTCGATCGTATATTTTTCCAGAAACGGAATCTTATAGCGGGTCTTCTGGATCAAAAGTCCGTCCGTTTTCGGGGCAAGATGGTCATAGGCTTCTTTGGTGAGCGGGAGATTATATTCTTCCCTCGCGAGAAGTCCTTTTGATTTGTAGGTTAAAATGTAATCGTCATCCTGTCTGCGGATGCGCACGACAGGTTCGGTACACAGATACCCCTGTTCGATGCGGTGGCACGGATACCGGTCTAAATGTTCCGGCAGCTCTTTTAATAAAAATTTACGTTCGATTTCCACGTCCGGTCGCGTCCTTTCTTCCTCATAAATAATAAAGTCAGTATAACACAGGATACCCGTTTTTTAAAAGAAAATCCGAGACTGGCGGAAAAAAAGGAGACATGCTATAATGATTTTCAGAAAAATACAGGAGCAGGGAGGAACAAAAAAATGAGCAGACTTGGAATCTTTTTTGCAGACGGCTGTGAGGAAATCGAGGGACTTGCGGTTGTCGATATCATAAGAAGGGCAAAGATGGATATTACAACGATATCCATTACCGGGAAAAAAGAAGTGACCGGTTCCCATCAGATCACCTTTTTGACCGATGCGCTGTTTGAGGATGTTGATTTTTCTGAACTTGACGGGATCATCCTGCCGGGCGGTATGCCGGGAACCTTAAACCTTGGCGCACATGCGGGCGTGACGGCACAGGTAAAGGCATTTGCGGAGGCAGGAAAACTGGTATGCGCGATCTGTGCGGCACCGAGCGTTCTTGGCGCGTGCGGCATTCTGAACGGGAAAAAGGCGACCTGCCATCCGGGCTTTGAAGAGAAACTGACCGGCGCGTCAGTTTCCTATGACAATGTGGTTACGGATGGAAATGTGATCACCAGCCGCGGCATGGGTACGGTCATCGATTTCGGACTTGCGATCGTTTCCTATTTCGGCAGCGAAGAGCTCGTGGAGGATGTGAGAAAGCATCTGGTATACAATCGTTAAGACACCGGACGCGGCATTGTTTTTGTGATACAAAAATTTTGCATCATAAGAAAAACTTACCAAACATAATATTTTGAGATTCGCAGATAATAGAATCAGGATAAGCGATACGAAAAAAGCTTATCTGAATATAGATAAAACGAAGAAAATACTATGGAGGTAAGAATCATGACAGGATCAGGAAATTCTAACACAAGCAAAATGGCTGTGCCGCAGGCAAAAGAGGCCATGAACCGTTTCAAACAGGAAGTTGCAAGCGAGATCGGAGTACCTTTAAAAGAGGGTTACAACGGAGATTTAACTTCTGCACAGGCAGGTTCTATCGGTGGCGAGATGGTCAAAAAAATGATCATGAAGCAGGAAGAACAGATGTCCGGCAAATAGAAATCCGCACTTGCGGAGTGGAAAAAGAGATCGTCCGAAACGGCGGTCTTTTTTTCTGCATAAAAAACTCTTTTCATTTTGAAAATGTTATGCTATAATGCTTAAATGACTGTTAATAGCGAAATTCGAGCGTACATGGATATTTATATATAAGGAGGAAACAGTAACAATGAGTGTACAGGTAGAAAATTTAGAAAAGAATATGGCGAAACTTACGATTGAAGTTCCGGCAGAAAAGGTTGAAGAGGCTTTACAGGCTGCATACATGAAACAGAAAAACAGAATCAGCGTTCCGGGCTTCCGTAAAGGAAAAGTGCCGAGAGCAATGGTTGAAAAAATGTATGGACCGGCAATCTTCTACGAAGATGCGGCAAACACCTTAATGCAGGAAAACTATCCAGATGCTGTAAAAGAAAGCGGACTTGATATTGTTTCCCAGCCTACCGTTGACGTAACACAGATCGAAAAAGGAAAATCTTTCATCTTCACAGCAGAAGTAGCTGTAAGACCGGAAGTTACCTTAGGAAAATACAAGGGTGTAACCGTTACAAAGATCGATACATCCGTAACAGATGAAGAAGTAGACAAAGAAGTAGAAAACGAAAGAAATAAAAACGCAAGAACAGTTACCGTAGAAGACAGACCGGTACAGGAAGGCGATACCGCGATCATCGACTTCGAGGGATTTGTAGACGGCGTTGCATTTGAAGGCGGCAAAGGAGAGAACCATCCGCTCGAGATCGGTTCCCATACCTTTATCGATACATTCGAAGATCAGTTAGTTGGCAAGAATGCAGGAGATGACGTAGATGTAAACGTTACTTTCCCGGCAGAATACCAGGCAAAAGATCTTGCAGGAAAGCCGGCATTATTCAAAGTTAAGATCCATGAGATCAAGACAAAAGAACTTCCGGAATTAAACGACGAGTTCGCACAGGATGTTTCTGAGTTCAATACACTTGCTGAGTACAAGGAAGATGTAAAGAAGAAACTTACCGAAAGAAAAGAAAACGAAGCAAAACGCACCAAGGAAGACGAAGCAGTACAGAAGATCATCGACAAGTCTACCATGGAACTGCCGGATGCAATGATCGATACACAGGTGAACTCCATGATCAACGAGTTCGCACAGAGAATGGCAAGCCAGGGACTGACTTTAGATCAGTACATGCAGTTCTCCGGTGTAACTATGGATAAGTTAAAAGAACAGGTTCGCCCGGAAGCGGTAACACGCATTAAGAGCAGCCTTGTATTAGAGCAGATCGCAAAAGAAGAAAGCATCGAGATCTCCGATGATGAAGTAGCAGAAGAGATCGAAAAGATGGCAAAAGCTTACGGTATGGAAGCTGACAAGTTAAAAGAATATATGGGCGATTCTGAGAAAGAAAGCATGAAGAGAGATCTTGCGATCCAGAAAGCAGTAGATCTTATCATGGAAAATGTAAAAGAGCGCGCAAAAGCTAAGAGCAAGAAAGAAAAAGAAGCAGAAGCCGCTGAAAGCGAAGAATAAAAGGAATAAGCGCCCTTTCAAGATCAGATTGGAGGAAGGATCAGGATTATGAGTTTAGTACCTTATGTCATTGAACAGACAAGCAGAGGAGAACGGAATTACGACATCTACTCCAGATTATTAAAAGACCGTATCATCTTCCTTGGGGAAGAGGTCAACGAGACAACAGCAAGCCTTGTGGTTGCGCAGTTATTGTTTTTAGAGTCTGAGGATCCGGGAAAAGACATCCAGTTATACATCAATTCCCCGGGTGGAATGGTTACAGCAGGACTTGCGATCTACGATACGATGCAGTATATCAAATGCGATGTGTCCACGATCTGTATCGGACTTGCAGCAAGCATGGGCGCATTCCTGTTAGCAGGCGGTGCGAAAGGAAAACGTTTTGCACTCCCGAATGCAGAGATTATGATTCATCAGCCATCCGGCGGAGCGAAAGGTCAGGCTACTGAGATTGAGATCGCTGCGGAGAACATTTTAAAGACCAAGAAGAAATTAAATGAGATTTTAGCAGCAAATACCGGAAAGCCATATGAAACCGTATGCGCGGACACCGAAAGAGACCATTATCTTTCTGCGGAAGAAGCAAAAGAATATGGTCTGATTGATGATATAATTACAAGCAGATAAGAAAAAATCAGGGGACAGTACGTTTTTATGCACTGTCCCTGTTGCTTTCTTTGAGAAAATCAGATAAGATGTAGTAGAAAATTAAGAGATAACGGGGTGAAAGAATGGCAGGCAGAAATAACGATGAAAAAATCAGATGCTCATTTTGCGGAAAATCCCAGGATCAGGTCCGCAAACTGATCGCAGGCCCGAACGGGGCATATATCTGTGATGAGTGCGTGGACATCTGTTCTGAGATTATAGAGGAAGAATTGGATGAGAACGATGTGCCGGAAGAGACAGAGGCACAGGAGATCAATCTGATCAAGCCGGAAGAAATGAAAGCGTTTCTCGATGACTATGTCATTGGACAGGAACAGGCAAAGAAAGTGCTTTCTGTTGCGGTATACAATCATTATAAGAGGATCACGGCGGAGACGGATGACAGTGTGGAGCTGCAGAAGAGTAATATCCTGATGCTCGGACCGACCGGATCCGGTAAGACACTGCTCGCACAGACACTTGCGCGTGTGTTGAATGTACCGTTTGCGATCGCAGACGCCACAACACTGACCGAGGCAGGCTATGTCGGTGAGGACGTGGAGAATATTCTGTTAAAGCTGATCCAGGCAGCAGATTACGATATCGAGCGCGCACAGTGCGGGATCATCTATATCGATGAGATCGATAAGATCACCAAGAAATCTGAGAATGTTTCTATTACAAGAGATGTTTCCGGCGAAGGCGTACAGCAGGCACTGTTAAAGATCTTAGAGGGAACGGTTGCTTCCGTTCCGCCACAGGGTGGAAGAAAACATCCGCAGCAGGAGCTGATCCAGATCGATACGACCAATATCCTGTTTATCTGCGGTGGAGCGTTTGACGGACTTGACAAGATCATCGAGAGCCGTATGGATGAAAAATCGATCGGATTTAACGGAATCCTTTCCGAAAAAGAAGAAAAGAATGTGGGCGAGCTGTTCAAAAAAGCACTGCCGCAGGATTTTATGAAATTCGGACTGATTCCGGAATTTGTAGGCCGTGTACCGGTCACAGTATCTTTGGATCTGTTAGACAAGGACGCTATGGTGCGCATCCTGACCGAGCCGAAGAACTCTCTGGTAAAACAGTACAGAAAGCTGTTTGAACTTGATGGCGTGGAGCTGGAGTTTAATCAGGACGCGATCGAGGCGATCGCGGAAAAGACCATGGAACGTAAGACCGGAGCGAGAGGACTGCGTGCGATCATGGAAGAGACGATGATGGATCTGATGTATAAGATCCCGTCGGATGAGAGTATTACGAAGTGTACGATCACAAAGGATACCGTGATGGGAGACGCGCCTGCACTTCTTACCTGTACAGGAAATGAAAAGAGCGCGTAAGATCGAAATACAAGTGTTATAAGAACAAAAAGCCATAAACTGCCTGTCCTTTTCAGGCAGTTTATTTTCTAAGTATAAAAGACAACAGGAGGAAACGGATCGTGAGTGAACAGATAAAGAAAGTTCCTGCGGTGGCACTGCGTGGAATGACGATTCTGCCGGGCATGATCGCGCATTTTGATGTGAGCAGGGAGCGTTCGATCCATGCCGTGGAGCAGGCAATGATGGATGATGAACAGATTTTCCTTGTTACTCAGAGAAATGCCGAGGAAAACGAACCGGAAGCGGAGGATCTCTATCAGATCGGAATTCTTGCGTCGATCAAGCAGGTCATCAAGATGCAGGACAACATCGTGCGCGTTCTGGTGGAAGGAACAAAGCGCGCGCAGCTGCAGGAACTTTTTTCGGAAGGAACATATCTTGCGGCAGAGGTAATGACCTTTTCGGATACGGAAGACCTCTCAGACGGGGCGAAAGAGGCGATGCTGCGCGGCGTGCAGGAAACTTTTACCAAGTACTGCATGGCGAACCCGAAGATGGGCAAGGAATTTTTAAAACAGATCAAAGAGGCGGATGATCTCGAGAAAGCCATGGATCAGATCTCCAACAATCTGCCGGTGCGCTTTGAGGAAAAACAGCACATCCTGGAGGCGGTTACGCTGACAGAACGGTATGAAGTGTTAGTGACGCTTCTGTTAAACGAAATACAGATCATGGATCTCAAAAACGAGTTTCAGAAAAAAGTCAAGGCGCATGTGGATCAAAACCAGAAGGAGTATCTGCTGCGGGAACAGATGAAAGTCATACGCGAGGAACTCGGAGAGGAAAATACGGAGTCGGATGCGGATCAGTTTTTAGAAGAGGTCGGCAGGTTAAAAGCGGATGAAAAAACCAAGGAAAAGATCAAAAAAGAGATCTCCCGGTTTAAAAATATCAGCTCGAATTCATCCGAGAGCGCGGTGACGCGGGGCTATATCGAGACGCTTTTGGAACTTCCGTGGAACAAAGTATCAAGAGACAACAGAAGCCTGAAAAACGCGAAAAAGATCCTGGATGAGGATCATTATGGACTGGAAAAAGTAAAGGAGCGTATGCTGGAATTTCTGGCGGTGCGCAACCTGACAAAGAAAGGCGAGAGCCCGATCATCTGTCTGGTCGGACCGCCGGGAACCGGAAAGACCAGCATCGCGCGTTCGGTTGCGCGGGCGTTGGATAAAAAATACGTCAGGATCTCGCTTGGCGGCGTGCGCGATGAGGCAGAGATACGCGGACACCGGAAAACCTATGTCGGGGCAATGCCGGGACGTATCGTAAACGGACTGCGCAGCGCGGGTGTGAAAAATCCGCTGATGCTCTTAGACGAGATCGACAAGATGAGCAGCGATTACAAGGGAGATACCGCATCGGCACTGCTTGAAGTGTTAGATGCGGAGCAGAATAAGAAATTCCGCGATCACTATGTGGAGATCCCGATCGACCTCTCAGAGGTGCTGTTTATCGCGACGGCAAATTCTGTGCAGGGGATTCCGAGACCGCTTCTGGATCGTATGGAGCTGATCGAGGTCTCAAGCTATACGGAAAATGAGAAAGAGCATATCGCGAAAGAGCATTTGTTAAAGAAGCAAAAAGAGCGGAACGGATTAAAAGAGGACGAGCTCTCGATCAGTGACGCGGCAATGCGAAAGATCATCCGGGGCTATACCAGGGAAGCCGGGGTTCGTAATTTAGAGCGCAAGCTCGGGGAGATCTGCAGAAAGGTTGCACGGAAGATCTATGAGGGTGAGAAAAAATCCGTGAAGATCACGGAACAGAATCTTTCCGGTTACCTCGGCAGGGAGCGGTATACTTATGACAGGAAGAATGAGACGGATGAGGTCGGGATCGTGCGCGGACTGGCGTGGACGAGTGTCGGCGGAGATACGTTGGAGATCGAAGTGAACGTGATGCCGGGCAAAGGCGCGTTCAAGCTGACCGGACAGCTCGGTGATGTGATGAAGGAGTCGGCGCAGGCGGGGATCAGCTATATCCGTTCCATTAGTGAGGAGCACGGGATCGACCGGAAGTATTTTTCGGAGCATGACATCCACATTCATATTCCGGAAGGTGCCGTGCCAAAGGACGGACCGTCAGCAGGTATCACGATGGCAACCGCGATGTTTTCCGCGATCACAGGAAAGCCGGTGCGCGCGGATGTCGCAATGACCGGAGAGATCACCCTGCGCGGCAGGGTACTGCCGATCGGTGGGCTGAAAGAGAAGATCCTTGCGGCAAAAAATGCGGGGATCGTGACGGTATGCGTGCCGAAGAAGAATGAAAAGGATATTGCGGAGATCTCACCGGAGATCAAAAAAGGACTCGAGATCGTGTATGTGGAACACATGCAGGAGGTCTTAGACGTGGCGTTTGTAAAATAGAAAGAGGAAAATTATGGTCATTAAAAATGTAGAATTAGAAATCGTGTGCGGCGTGACAAGTAAAATACCGGATACCGATCTGCCGGAGGTGGCATTTGCGGGAAAATCCAATGTGGGAAAATCTTCCCTGATCAACGGACTGATGAACCGGAAATCACTTGCGCGAACATCTTCCCAGCCGGGAAAGACACAGACGATCAATTTTTATAATATCAACAAGTTTATGTATTTAGTCGATCTTCCGGGCTACGGCTACGCGAAAGTGTCAGAGAATGAAAAGAAAAAATGGGGAAAGATGATCGAAAATTATCTTCACACCTCAAAACAGTTAAAGGCGGTCTTTCTGCTGATCGATATCCGCCATGAGCCGTCTGCGAATGACAAGATGATGTATGAGTGGATCGTGTATCAGGGTTATGATCCGATCATTGTTGCAACGAAATTGGACAAGATCAAGCGCAGCCAGATCCAGAAATCCGTAAAGATGGTAAAAGAAGGGTTAAATGTAAAGCTGGGAACAAAGATCATCCCGTATTCCGCGCTGACCAAGCAGGGACGGGATGAGATCTGGGAACTGATGGATGAACTGGTCGGTTATGAAACGGAGAAAAAATAAGATCTATGAAGAATAAATATGTGTTTGTCACAGTCATGCTTGCGGTGCTGTTGTTTCTTGGTGTCGGGCTGACTGAGATTTATGTAAACCATACAGAAGAAAAAGAAGACGGACAGTACACAGTTGTCACTTCGTTCTACCCTATGTATATCGCCGCACTCAATGTGGTGGGGGAGAACGATCATATCCGGCTTGAGAATTTAAGCGAACCGCAGACCGGCTGTCTGCATGATTATCAGCTTACGCCGGCGGATATGCAGCTGTTATCGACTGCGGATGCCTTTATTATAAACGGCGGCGGGATCGAGAGCTTTCTCGGTGAAGTCGCGGAGCAGTATCCGGATCTTACGATCATAAATGCCAGTGAGCAGGTGGATCTGATCGAGGATAATGCCCATGCGTGGATGAATATCGAAGACTATATGACGCAGGTAAAGACGATCGAGGCGGAGCTTTCCGCAGCAGATCCGGCGGATGCGGAGCAATTTTCGGAGAATGCGGATGCATACCTCGCAAAACTTTCTTCCTTAAAAGAGCAGACAGATGCGGTAAAGCCGCTGACCGAAGGAAAAAATATCGTGATCTTCCACGAGGCGTATGAGTATGTGGCAGAAGAATTTGGTATGCAGGTTTCCTATGTGATGGATCTTGACGAGGAGCGTCAGGTCAGTGCAGGGGAAGTCGCGGATGTCGTGCGCACGGTCACAGACGGCGGTGTCCGGGTGATCCTTGCCGAGGAACTTTACGGAAAGGATATGGGTGACACCGTGGAGAGCGAGACCGACGCAAAGGTCTGCTATCTGGATACGCTGGTGCGCGGGGATTATGACGCGGACAGCTATTTAAATGCCATGCAGCAGAATATCACATTGTTGAAGGAGGCGTTTTCGGATGAAAAAGATCATTGAGCCATGCGGACTTCATTGTATCAAGGTGAACCACCTGGGCGTTACGATCGGAGGACAGCAGATCTTATCCGATATCAATCTGCACATCCACTGTGGGACACTGACTGCGATCATCGGAAAGAACGGAGCGGGAAAGTCTACGTTGATCAAGGCAATGCTTGGCGATATCCCGCACGAGGGAAATATCGAGTTTAAGGACAGGGAAAACGGAAAGATCCAGAAATTAAAGATCGGTTATGTGCCGCAGAGCATGAATATCGAGAAGAATACGCCGATCAGTGTTTATGACATGATCGCGAGTTATCAGTCCAATTTTCCGGTATTTTTCCGGAAGAAGCGGGCACTCTATGAAGAGATCAAAGACAGCTTAAAAGTGTTTGAGGCGGATTATCTGATCGATAAGCAGGTGTGCAATCTCTCCGGCGGAGAGCTCCAGAGGGTGCTGCTTTCAATGGCGATCATGGATGAGCCGAACCTTCTGCTTTTGGACGAGCCGGTATCCGGGATCGACCAGAACGGGATGGATCTGTTTTACAAAAAGATCGATTACTTAAAAAAGCATTTTGATCTTGCAACGATCTTAATTTCCCATGATCTTGATTATGTGGAAAGATATGCGGACAAGGTCATTTTACTCGATCAGAAGATCTTAAAACAGGGCACGGTAAAAGAAGTATTCCAGTCGGATGAGTTTAAACGGGTATTCGGAACGGAGGTGAGGGTATGATCGAATTTTTTACCGGATGGTGGCAGTACAGTTTTATGCGCAGCGCGTTTCTCGCGGTTATGATCATTACACCTCTGTTTGGGATACTGGGAACGATGATCGTAAACCGTAAAATGGCGTTTTTCTCGGATGCGCTCGGACATTCCGCACTGACCGGGATCGCGGCCGGCGTGGTGCTCGGCGTGACGGACACGAATCTTTCGATGGTGATCTTTGCGATCATCTTTGCGCTTTTGTTAAATAAGATCAGCAGTAAGAGTACGGCATCCACCGACACGATCATATCGGTCTTTTCATCCTGCTCGGTCGCGATCGGACTTGCGATCCTCTCGAAAGGCGGAAATTTCAGCAAATATTCGAGCCTGTTAGTCGGGGATATTTTAAGTATCACGCACCGGGAGATCGTGTATCTGGTACTGATCTTTGCGGTCACACTGGTATTCTGGTTTTTTGCGTTCAATAAGTTAAATGCGGTCAGCATGCATCGGACACTGGCGACGAGCCGCCACATACCGGCAACGCTGTTGGAAAACCTGTTTGCGGTACTGATCGCGCTCATTGTCATGCTGTCGATCAAATGGGTGGGCATCCTTATCATCAACGCCCTGCTCATTCTGCCGGCGGCAAGCAGCAGAAACCTTGCGGTCAATCTCAGGGAATATCACTTTTTCGCAGTTTTATTTTCGATGTTCTCCGGGATACTTGGGCTGATCATCTCATATTTTACGAATGTCGCGACGGGACCGATGATCATCATCGTGGCGTCATTGATATATTTTATCACTTTCGCATATCAGAAAGTGATACATGGATAACAACAGAAAAGAAGCAGACATCTACGCAGGATAAAGTGTGCAGATGTCTGCTTTTTTGCTGGAAACATCTCTTTTCCTATTGACATACTAGGAATTTGTGATATAACGTAATGGAAGGAAAATTGACGATATCAGAAAGGAAGGAACTCTATGTCTGAAAAAAATATATTGGAAATAAAAAATTTGCATGTAAGCGCGGATGATAAGGATATCCTGCGCGGCGTGGATCTTACGATAGGAAAAAATGAAACTCATGTACTGATGGGGCCAAACGGAACCGGAAAGTCTACACTCGGATATGCGATCACCGGAAATCCGCATTATATTGTAACGGAAGGTGACATTATTTTTGACGGAGAAAATATTACCGAAATGCCGGTCAATGAACGGGCGAAAAAGGGGATCTTTCTCTCGTTTCAGAATCCGCTCGAGGTGCCGGGCATCACGTTAAGCGCGTTTATCCGCAGCGCACTTGAACAGAAAAGCGGAAAACGTATCCGCCTTTGGGATTTTAAGAAAAAATTAAAAGAGACGATGGAACTGCTCTCGATGGACGAGTCCTATGCGGAGCGTGACTTAAACGTGGGATTTTCCGGTGGAGAGAAGAAAAAGGCGGAGATCCTGCAGATGCTGATGTTAGAGCCGAAACTCGCGATCCTGGACGAGACGGATTCCGGGCTTGATGTGGATGCGGTAAGAACCGTATCAAAGGGCATTCATGCCTATCAGGAAAAGTGCAAGGGAAGTCTCCTTATCATTACGCACAGCACCAGAATCCTGGAGTCTTTGAAGGTGGATGTCACCCATGTCATGGAAGGCGGCAGGATCGTAAAGAACGGGGACGCGTCTTTGGTGGATGCCATTAACGAGAATGGATTTGAACAGATATCAGAATAAGCAGACCGGAAAGGAGTGTACCTGATTTGGAAGAAAAAAGTTATGTAGAAGATATAGACAGAAGTATTTATGACATCCGGAACGAGGAGAAGGATGAATACCGGATCGAGGAAGGGCTGACACCTGCGATCATCGATAAACTGTCGAAAGAAAAACACGATCCGGTCTGGATGCAGCAGTTCCGTCTGCAGTCTCTGCAGATCTATAATGAAATGAAGATCCCGGACTGGGGGCCTTCGATCGAGGGACTTGACATGGATCATATCGTTACCTATGTCAGACCGAACACAAAGATGCAGGGAAGCTGGAAGGATGTCCCGCAGGACATCAAGGATACCTTTGAGCGTCTCGGCATCCCACAGGCAGAGCGGAAATCACTGGCGGGAGTTGGCGCGCAGTATGATTCTGAGCTTGTATACCATAATGTAAAAGATGAGGTCGCGGCGCAGGGCGTGGTATACACGGATATGGAAAGTGCCTTAAAGGGCGAGTACGCGGACATGGTCCACAAATATTTTATGAAGCTTGTCACGCCGAGAGACCATAAATTCGCGGCACTGCACGGCGCAGTCTGGTCGGGCGGTTCCTTTGTCTATGTGCCGAAGGGCGTACAGGTATCGATCCCATTACAGTCCTATTTCCGCTTAAACGCAAAGGGCGCGGGACAGTTTGAGCATACGCTGATCATCGTGGACGAGGGCGCAAGCCTCCACTTTATCGAAGGGTGCTCCGCACCGAAATATAATGTCGCGAACCTGCATGCGGGCTGTGTCGAATTATATGTGAAGAAAAACGCGAAGCTCCGCTATTCGACGATCGAAAACTGGTCGAAGAATATGTACAACTTAAATACCAAACGTGCGCTGGTCGAAGAAGGCGGCACGATCGAATGGGTATCCGGCTCGTTTGGCTCTCATGTAAGCTATCTGTACCCGATGAGCATTTTAAAGGGCAGGGGCGCGAAGATGGAGTTTACCGGAATTACATTTGCGGGAAAAGGACAGAATCTGGATACCGGTGCGAAAGTCGTACATGCCGCGCCGGATACAAGTTCCTATATGAATACAAGATCGATCAGCAAGGACGGCGGTATCAGTACCTTCCGCAGCAGTGTGGTGGTAAATAAGGATGCCTGCGGTTCCAAATCGGCAGTCTCCTGTCAGTCCCTCATGCTGGATTCAGAGTCAAGATCGGATACGATTCCGGCGATGGACATCCGCACCAGAAAGGCATCCGTAGGCCATGAGGCAAAGATCGGAAGCATCAGTGATGACGCGGTATTTTATCTGATGTCGAGAGGAATGAGCGAAGAGGACGCGCGGGCACTGATCGTCAGCGGATTTGCGGATAATGTTTCAAAAGAGCTTCCACTGGAATACGCAGTGGAGATGAACAATCTGATCCGGCTTGAGATGAAGGGCTGCATCGGATGATCTTTGGTATTTCGGAAGGAGGAACAAAAATGGCGGAAAACAGTAACAAAGTGATAAATCGGCTGCCGTCCAGAACATGGTACTGGCTGGGTGTCAATGAGACCAGGTTTCCGTGGGATGAAAAGCAGTGCGTGCGGTTCCCGGAGATACAGGAACATACAGACGCGGACGGCGAGGCGAAAACATATAAATATCAAATAGAAGGAACGGACGCTTTTTCTGAGCGTACCTTTACATTTACAGCAGAAAAAAACAGCAGACTTACGGTTCTTATGGATATAGGCACAGAGGGAAACAGCGCGCTCCATATTAACTTAAACGCGAAGGAAAACGGTGAGATCAAACTTGTGCAGATCCAGCGCAACAAAGCGGATTCAAAGGTGTATAACGAGGTCTGCGTAAACTGTGATGCGTCTGCGAGCGTGGAACTCGTGCAGATCTATCTGGGCGAGGGCGATATCTATTCGGATGAAAAGATCGATTTGAACGGGGACGGCAGCAGTTTAAAGACCGATATCGGTTATCTCGGACAGAACAAAAAGTGCCTGGACATGAATGTAGTCGCCAATCATTTCGGGAAAAATACCAAGAGCGAGATACAGGTGGCAGGAGCGTTAAAGGACGCGGCAAAAAAGATCTTCCGTGGAACGATCGATTTTAAGAAAGGCTCCTCCGGTTCCACAGGGGATGAACTGGAAACCGTGCTCATGCTCGGAGATGACGTGGAAAACAAAACGATCCCGTTGATCCTCTGCGCGGAGGAGGATGTCGCCGGAAACCACGGGGCAACGATCGGGGAACTGGATGAGGAGACGTTATTTTACTTTGAGAGCCGCGGCATCAAAAAGGAAGTGGCAGAGGACATCTGCGCACGGGCATCGATCGAAAAACTTCTTCGTGAAGTGGAAGATCCAAAGATCAAAGAACTTGCACTGGCAGAGCTGGATCAGATGTCAGCAGGAGTAAAGGAGGAAGCATAGGATGGAGAGGGATTACAGAAAAGACTTTCCGCTCTTGATGCAGGATCGCACGGTATATCTCGATAACGCGGCAACCGCGCAGAGACCGCAGTGCGTCATTGATGCGGAGATGGATTTTTATAAAAACCACAATGCAAATCCGCTCCGTGGCACTTATCCGCTCAGCGTGGAGGCAACCGATATTTATGAGCAGGCGAGAGCGCGGGTCGCGCAGTTTATCCATGCGGCATCCACGGAGGAAGTGATCTTTACCAGAAACACGACAGAAGGCATCAATCTGGTCGCTTACAGCTATGGACTCACCAATCTGAAAGCGGGCGACGAGATCTTGGTGTCGATCATGGAGCATCACAGCAATCTTCTGCCGTGGCAGATGGCCGCGCGGATGACGGGAGCATCCTTAAAGTTTCTTGAATGTGGAAAAGACGGCAGTGTGGATCTGGATCTTGTGGAAAAACTGATCACGGACCGCACAAAGCTGGTTGCAGTCACTCAGATCTCAAATGTGCTCGGAAGAGAAAATCCGGTGCGTGAGATCGCGGCGATCGCGCACAAAAAAGGTGCTGTTGTCGTTGTGGATGGTGCGCAGAGCACCCCACACAAAAAGATCGATGTGCAGGCATTGGACGCGGATTTCTTTGCGTTTTCGGGACACAAGCTGTTTGGCCCGATGGGGATCGGCGTTTTATATGGAAAGAAAGCGCTGCTGGATCAGATGCCGCCGTTTTTAAGTGGTGGAGAGATGATCGATTCCGTGACGAGAGAAGGCGCAAAATTTGCGGAACTGCCGCATAAATTCGAGGCGGGAACCGTCAATGCGGCGGGTGCGGCAGGTCTGCTTGCGGCGATCGATTATATCGAGGGCATCGGATTTGATGAGATGGAAAGACGGGAACTTGCGGTGACAGAGCGGGCACTCTCCGGCTTAAAGGAGATCCCGCATGTGCATGTGCTTGGCTCGGAGCGTGCAGAGGAACATACCGGCATTCTCACCTTTGTGGTCGATCAGGTGCATCCGCACGATGTCAGTGAGGTGCTGATCGCGGATGGAATTTCCGTGCGTGCGGGACATCACTGCGCACAGCCGCTGTTACAGTATCTGGGTGTGAATTCGGCAACCAGGGCGAGCTTTATGTTTTATAATACAAAAGAAGAGGCAGACCGTCTGGTCAAAAGTATAGCAAGTATAAGGGAGCGTATGGGATATGGCAGATAGAACATTTTATAATGAGATCTTAACCGAGCACAACATAAGGCCGGAATTCAAGCATGATCTGCCGGATGCGGATATCGTGTTAGAGGGCGTCAATCCAAGCTGTGGAGACGATATCTGGCTTAAATTAAAACTGGATGGAGATACGATCTGTGACGGAGCCTTTGTCGGCGATGGATGTGCCATTTCACAGGCATCCGCAGACATTATGCTTGGCATGGTGATCGGAAAGAAGAAAGAGGAAGCCATACAAATGGGTGAGATCTTTATGAAAATGATCCGCGGAGAGGCAACGGATGAGGAGATCGACAGCCTTGAGGAAGCCTCGGCACTGCGCGATATCGCGCATATGCCGGCGCGTGTAAAATGCGCAGTCCTGGGCTGGAGAACACTAAAAGAAGCGCTGGATGAATAAAGAAAAGGCGGGATCAGTCGTCGGGTGATTCCGGCGGTGGATCGGTTTTTTGTTTTGCCTTTGGTTTGAATTCATTGGCGTTATTTAAAAAGCTGCCGCGCACGATGGCATCACTGCCGTATTTGTGGCGGATCGAGTCCACAGCGGCATCCAGACGCTTTAAGCGTTTGGCGCGTTCGGCAGCATTTGGCACACCGGAAGAAAAAGCGGCAGGATCGGATGCCGCTTTTTTGGTATCGGCGAAATCGAAAATGCTCATCTGCACCGGTGCGTCCGCAGGCAGCAGTTTCCCGGTGCGGATGCCGAGAAGCCGTACCGGTTTCCCGTTCCAGAGCTCATGGAACAGATGACAGGCGGCATCGTAGATCGTGTCTGTCGTGTTGGTTGGCGAAAAAAGGGGCATCTGGTGGGAAAATGAGGAAAAGTCGGAGTATTTGATCTCAACCGTCACGGACTGCGCGATCTGACTGCAGCTTCGCAGCCGCTCCGATACGGTTTCCGAGAGGCTTAAAAGCACACGCCTTGCCTCCGTTTCTGCGGTCACATCCTCGCGCAGCGTCACGGAGTTCCCGACACATTTCAGCTCGTGCTCGGTGGCATCCACCACGGAGTGGTCAATGCCATTGGCGTATTCCCACATCCGGATGCCGTGGCTTTTAAACTCACGTTTTAAGAAATCCACATCCGTATGCGCCAGATCGCCGATCGTGCGAATGCCAAAACTTTTTAAACGGCTGGCACTTGAATGCCCGACCATGTAAAGGTCATCTACGGAAAGCGGCCACATTTTGGTCGGTATCTCATCAAAAAACAGGGTATGGATGCGGTCCGGCTTTTTGAAGTCACTCGCCATCTTGGCGAGCAGCTTGTTTGGCGCGATCCCGATGTTTACCGTAAAATGGAAGCGGTTTTTGATATCATCCTTGATCTGTGTGGCAGCGGCGATCGGGGATTCATACAGCCGCAGGATCGGAGTGAAATCAAGAAAACATTCATCGATCGAGATCTGCTCGATATCCGGGGAATACGTATGCAGCAGATCCATCATTTTTTTGCTGTACGCATGGTAAAGCGCGTGATCCGGTGCCTGGGTGGTAAGAAACGGACATTTCCGAAAGGCGGAGACGACAGGCTCTCCGGTGTGGATACCAAATGTCTTGGCGGATTCGGATTTCGCGAGGACGATCCCGTGACGGTTCTTTTTGTCACCGCCGATGATCGCAGGGATCGTGCGAAGATCCGGGCCGCTTCCGGTTTCCAGATTATGGACGGATGTCCAGCTTAAAAAAGCGGAATTGACATCAATATGAAAAATAACGGATTCCATACACTTGCTCCTTTCGTTTGGGATAATGATATTTTAACATAATTTTCATATAATGTGAACATATGTTTGTAAAAATTGATTGAATTAATTTTCATTTTATTGTATAGTAATGGATAGGATATGGGGAAACGTTTTTTGTTTTTACAGGAAGTGATGACATGAAATTTAAGAGGATTGATACAGAAACCGTGCGCTGTCTGATCTCGGAGGAGGAACTCAGTGAGAACGGACTTGTGCTGGATGATTTTTTTAATAATAAGGGAAAAACAGAAGAATTTGTCCGCAGGGTCATCGCCATGGCGGAACAGGAAGTGGATTACCGGGTGCAGGGTGGCCCGGTTTCCGTGCAGGTAGCGGTCTTAGATAACCGGATGCTTGCGCTGACGCTTTCCGAGAAGCAGGAGCAGAATATCATGGAGATGATAAAAAATCTGCGCTCTGCGGTGGAGGTCTTAAAAGAGGTTACGAACCAGACGGCGGGGCAGCCGGAGACAGAGAAGACGGCAGAGAAAGCGGAAAAGAGTATTGATGATCTGATCCGCGAGGGCGGACGGCTGGATCGCGATATCTATGAGCTGGAGTTTTTGTCACTGGATCATGTCATGCGTTTTTGCGCAGCTGTGATCTGCGGGGACGTGGTAAAAAGCAGCCTGTATAAACTTGCGGGCAATGAACGGTTTTATCTGCTGTTGGAAAAAGAGCCGCTGACGGATGCAGAGTTCTGTAAGCTGCTCGGTGCATCGCTCGATTTCGCAGAGGCGATCTACTCGGACGGAAGAATGAAGGCATATCTTGAGGAGCATGGGACACTGCTCTTAAAGAAGCAGGCCGTTCAGCAGCTTCACAGCCTATAACAAAAGATTGGAGAACAGCATGAAGGAGAATACACCACAGGATAAGGCATCCTTTGAAAAATTTTTCGAGGAAAATTATGTGCCGGTGGAATATAAAACAGTAAAAAATGATTTCGAGGAAGTGGCCGCAGAGTACGGCAGAGATCTGTTTACCGAAGAGTATCAGGCGAAAGGCAGGATCAAGAAGGAAAATTACATCCTGTATCTGACCAGTGACGCGTACTGCGCGTTTGAGGAGATCGTGGAAAATGCGGTGGACGCTTTAAACCAGGATATCGCGGATGTGATCGCGGAGATCGGCAATGAACTGTCGTTTGATAACAGTGTGACAGAGATCTATTTTGATAATATGGAAAAACTGGTAAAGCGGTTTTTAGACTGTCTTTATGATGAGGTGCTCTGCGAGTGGTAGCAGGAGCGGACAGCCGGGAAAAAGCGGAGGCGTTTTTAAAACGTCTCCGCTCTTTTCAAATCATAGGAAATTCCTTCCTATGATTTAAAAACGCTCCGCGGGGATGCGCAGCTCGCGGAGATGAAGTTTATGTTGAACATACCGCTCGCGCGCGAAAGTGTGCGGTAAGCGCACACTTTATTTTTGTTATACAGTTTCCATTTTCCAGATATAAGCCGTGTAAGGGGCAAGCGTGGTGCCGCCACCAAAATCGTGTGTGGTCTGCGAGATCAGTTCTTCGGCACGCCCACAGCCGGCATCGAAATGCGCATCAAACGGCGCTTCATCCGCATTCAGCGCAAGCAGGACGCGCTCTGAACCGGTTTTCCGCTCAAAGATGCACTGCTTGTTGGTGAGCAGGACGGAGCGGAAGTTTCCGTAATTTAGAGCGTCAGACGCTTTCTTGATCGCGGCGAGCCGGGAGATGTAAGTGGTCAGCTCATTTTCCACCGGTGCGTCAAAGCAGGCGCGAAGTGCCGGATCACCGTCCTCTTTTCTTGCCTTTGCCCCCCATTCGCTGCCGTAGTAGACACATGGGATGCCCGGCATGCAAAACATCAGCGCATAGATGAGCGGCAGATGTTTTTCGTTGTTTAAGATACTTGCCACGCGGGTGACATCATGGTTATCGACAAAACTGAGCAGATGTTTTCCCTTGTAGAGTGTCCAGTCTTCCGGTCCGAACTGGCGGAGCAGGGAGTGGTTGATCTCGAACATGTTCATGCAGTTGAAGCTGGAATAAAGCCCCTTGTAGCACTCGTAGTTTGTCACGGAGTGCAGCATTGCGTCGTTCATGATCTGGTTGTAATCGCCGTGCAGAGTTTCTCCGACCAGGAAAAAATCCTGCTTTTTGGAATCACAGAAGGCACGCAGCCGCCGTAAGAAATCATGATCCAGGCAGTAAGCCACATCTAACCTAAGCCCGTCGATATCAAAATAGGAGATCCAGTATTCGATACAGGAAAAAAGATAGGAAACTACCTCTTCATTCCGAAGATTTAATTTGACCAGATCAAAGTTGCCCTCCCAGCCCTCATACCAGAGTCCGTCGTTGTAGTTGGAATTTCCGTCAAAATGGATGAAAAACCAGTCTTTATACGGAGAGTTCTCACGGTTTTTTAATACATCCTGAAAACCGAAAAATCCGCGTCCCACATGGTTAAAGACACCGTCTAAGACGACTTTGATCCCGGCGTCATGCAGATGGTCGCAGACTGCCTTAAAGTCCTCGTTGGTGCCGAGGCGCACATCGATCTTTTTGTAATCCCTGGTGTTATAGCCGTGCGTATCGGATTCAAAGACCGGGGAAAAATAGATCGCGTTCGCGCCAAGTTTTTGGATATGGGGGATCCAGTCATCGACCTTTGCGATACGGTTTTTTGGAACACCGTCATTTTCAAACGGCGCGCCGCAAAAGCCGAGCGGATAGATCTGGTAAAATACACTTGTTTCAGCCCACATAGTATAACCTCCATTCTGGTAACATCTGACTTTATATCAGATTATTTGCTCATTTCTTTTGATTTCTCCGTGCATGCATGCTGTGCGTTCATGACCGTGCTGCGCAGATTCTGTTTTTCCAGGGCTGCGACTGCGGCGATCGTGGTTCCGCCCGGGGAGCATACGGCATCTTTTAATTCACCCGGATGTTTGCCGGTCTCAAGCACCATCTTCGCTGCGCCGAGGACAGACTGTGCGGCGAATTTGTAAGCCTGCGCGCGTGGCATGCCGTCCCATACAGCGGCATCAGCCATCGCCTCAATGAACATATAGACATAGGCAGGGGAGGATCCGCTGACTCCGGTCACGGCATCCATCAGTGTTTCCGGGACGACCTCGCATTTTCCGAAACTGTTGAAAATGGAGATGACCGTATCGAGTTCTTCCGGTGTCACATTGTCATTCGGTGTGAGTGCGGACATTGCCTCTAAGACCATGGCAGGGGTGTTTGGCATGGAGCGCACAAGTTTCACCGGATGTCCGAAACAGCCCTCGATCTTTTCGATGGACTGTCCGGCGGCGATCGCTACGATCACGGCGTCTTCGGAAACCACATCTTTGATTTCCTTTATCACTTCCGCATAGAGATAAGGTTTGACAGCAAGGAATAAGATGTCTGCCTCTTTGGCGACTGTCTGGTTGTCTAACGTGGTGCGGATTCCAAACTGATCCTTTATCTTTTCTACGGTAGCAGAGGTATGGGCACTCGCGATGACTTTTGATGCCGGCACCAGACCGGAGCCTGTGATACCGCCGATCATGGCGCTTCCCATATTTCCACATCCGATAAATCCAATGGTTTTTTCTAACATGAACAATTTCCTCCTTATTTAAAAATAATTGTAAAAGAACCGCCAGCAAAAAGCAAGCGGTCCTTTGTATCCTTATTGTGAAGTTTTCTTCGATTTAGAAATCTGTGAAGTTCTTTTCTTTTCTCTTCTCTAAGAAAGCGCTCATGCCTTCTTTTTTGTCGTGTGTATCGTTTACAACACCGAACAGATTTGCTTCCATTTCAACAGCGTTCTTGATGTCCATATCGTAACCGTTGTTGATCGCTGCTTTTGCAACAGCAACAGCATAGCTGCCGTTACGAAGGATCTTAGAAGCCATCTTCTTAGCAGTATCCATAAGCTCTGCCTGCGGAACTACTTTGTTTACAAGACCGATGCGGTAAGCTTCTGCTGCATCGATGTTGCTGCAGGTAAAGATGATCTCTTTTGCTCTGCCCATACCAACTAAACGTGCAAGTCTCTGTGTACCACCGAATCCAGGGATGATACCAAGTCCACATTCCGGCTGACCGAAAACGGCGTTGTCAGAAGCGATACGGATATCACATGCCATGGAGATCTCACATCCACCGCCAAGTGCGAATCCGTTTACAGCTGCGATCGTTACCTGACGCATGTTCTGCAGTTTGAAGAACGGAACAGACGCACGGATACCGAAAGCTCTTGCTTCCGGAGCGGTAAAGTTGATCATTTCAGAGATATCAGCGCCGGCTACGAAAGATTTTTCGCCTGCACCTGTTAAGATTACGACTTTGATGTCGTTTCTGCCTTCGATCTCGGTAAGTACTTCGGTGAGCTCGTCTAATGTTTCAGAGTTCAGAGCGTTAAGTGCCTTCGGTCTGTTGATCGTAAGGACTGCAACTTCGTTTTCAACGTCTAATGTTAAATTGTTCATTGTAGAAACCTCCTAAAAAATTTTGATTTTGTTCGGTTTTTGTGACCAAGTTTATATAAATTCATCTTATAACTTTGATAAACTTTTGTCAATCTCTTTTGCCATACTTTACCGGGTTTTTTGTATAGTAGGAAGAGGAAAAGTGTAGTATAATGACAAAAAAGAACGAGGAAGAAAGATTTAAGAAGGAAACAATGAGACAGGAATTTGATTTAAAGCAGATCGAAAAACCGCTGCTGTCCTGGTTTGCCGGGCATGCGAGAGTCCTGCCGTGGCGGGAGGAGCCGACGCCGTACCGTGTCTGGGTGTCGGAGATCATGCTGCAGCAGACCAGGGTGGAAGCGGTAAAACCATATTTTGAACGATTTACGAAGGAGCTGCCGGATGTGGCGGCGCTCGCGGCGTGCAGTGAGGAGCGGCTGTTAAAGCTCTGGGAAGGGCTTGGCTATTACAACCGTGTGCGCAATATGCAGACGGCGGCGCGCACGGTGATGGAGGAGTATGACGGCAGACTGCCAGCGGATTATGAAAAGCTTCTTACATTAAAAGGGATCGGATCCTATACGGCGGGCGCGGTCGCGTCGATCGCCTACGGGATCCCGGTTCCGGCGGTGGACGGGAATGTGCTGCGGGTCATCATGCGGGTGACGGCGGACGATTCCGATATCATGAAGCAGAGTGTAAAAAGCAGAGTGGAAAAGGAACTGCTCGCGGTGATCCCCAAAGACGCGGCGGGCGCGTTCAACCAGGCGTTAATGGAGCTTGGAGCGACGGTCTGTCTGCCAAACGGAGAGCCGCACTGCGCGCAGTGTCCGTGGGAGAGCTTCTGTGAAGCAAGAAAGCAGGGCATCTGGCAGACGCTTCCGGTGAAATCCAGGGCAAAGCCGCGCCGGATCGAGGAGAAGACGGTTCTTATCATCCGTGACGGAGAGCGGATCGTGCTCCACAAGCGCGGGGCAAAGGGACTGCTCGCGGGACTTTATGAATTTCCAAATCTTGCGGGGCATCTGAGCGAGGAAGAGGTGCTTGCCTATGTGCGGGAGCAGGATCTTGTGCCGGTACACATCGAAAAGCTTGAGGACGCCAAGCATATTTTTTCGCATATCGAATGGCATATGACCGGATATATGGTTCGGGTGTCGGAACTTGAGACGGAACAGTCCGGTCTGCTTTTTGTGGAAGTGGAGGACTCCGAGAAACGCTATCCGATCCCGGCGGCATTTGCGGCATATACAAAGTACATGAACCTGCGGCTCGGAAATGACCGGTTTTCGGCGGATACGGATCTGCAATAAAAAAAGATCGCCAAAGCGGCGACCTCTTTCCTATGAAAAGAATTATGTATGAAAAAGCAACTCATTATTTTTGGGAGGAACCTTGCATATCAATGCAAGGTCTATGAAAAAGTATAAATGATGTCATATCATTTGGCTTTTTTTCTATGCTCTTACTATATCTGGAAGATATGAAGAGGGTATGTTGAGTTTATGATGTTTTTGTAAATAAAATATGAACAAATGGGAAGCTGTTAAGAAATTTATAAGAAAAAATAGTTTTGAGATTCCAATCTGTCCGTGTATAATGGAAGAGTAAGAGACATAAAGTACGACAAGATAAAATAAAAATAGAAACTAAGGAGCAGATAAATGAAGATATTATCGATTGCGGTTCCGTGCTATAACTCACAGGATTATATGGAAAAATGTGTGGATTCCCTGTTAAAGGGCGGAGAGGATGTGGAGATCCTCATCGTGGATGACGGGTCGAAGGACGCGACAGCGGAGATCGCGGACGCATATGAGAAGAAGTATCCGACCATCGTAAGAGCGATCCATCAGGAGAATGCGGGACATGGCGGTGCGGTCAATACCGGGATCGCCAATGCGACCGGACTTTATTTTAAGGTAGTTGACAGTGATGACTGGGTGAATGAAGATGCCTATCATCAGATTTTGGACAAATTAAAGGAGATCGTTGGCGGCAGCAGGACGCTTGATATGTTTATCAGCAATTTTGTGTATGAAAAGCAGGGCGCGAAGCACAAAAAGGTCATGCGTTACACCAAGCAGCTTCCGCAGAATGAGATCTTTACCTGGAGCGATATCAGACGTTTTACAAAAGGAAAGTATCTGCTGATGCATTCGGTCATTTACCGTACCAAACTGCTCAGGGAGTGTGGATTACAGCTGCCGGAGCATACGTTTTATGTGGATAACATTTTTGTATACAAGCCGCTCCCGTCGGTAAACACGATGTACTATCTCGATGTGGATTTTTACCGTTATTTTATCGGAAGGGATGACCAGTCCGTCAATGAAAAGGTCATGATCGGGCGGATCGATCAGCAGATCAAGGTGAACAAGCTGATGGTGGACGAATTTGATCTGTGGAAGATCACAAACCGCAAACTGCGGGGGTATATGTTTAATTACCTTGAGATCATCACGGTCATTTCTACCGTCATGTGTATCCGTTCCGGGACAGATGAAAATCTGGAGAAAAAGCGCGAACTGTGGGGATACATCAAGCGGAAGGATTTAAGACTGTTTCATCATCTGCGCAACGGAATTTTAGGACAGTCCACGAATCTGCCGGGCAGAGGCGGACGCAAGATATCCATTGCGGCATATAAGATCACGCAGAAGGTCGTGGGATTTAATTAAGTAAGAAAAAGACCGGGGATCCGGACGAACGGGAAAAAGGTTCGTCCGGGTACCCGGTCTTTTAGTGGCGGCATAGCGGTCAGCTTTCACTCATATCATTTAACAGGTCGTGTTTCAGGCGGTAGAGCTTATCGGAAAGATCGACATAGATACGGGACGGATTGACAAAACGCTTGGTCTCATCCCAGATCGTATCTTTTTCCTTTGTGCAGGCAGCCTGAATATCCATGACTTTCGGAGAGTCATAGACGCATTTGCCGTTTTCAAATACCGGAACCAGAAGCTCGCGCAGGGTGTAGGTGCCGCCGGCGATCCTTGTCTTTTTCCACGGTTCATTCGGGTCAAAGAGGTTCATGTCGCATGCCTCGTCAAATGTTTCATCGGCAAGGCAGATGAGGTCGGCACGGATCTTTCCGGTTGCCTTATCGTAAATACGGTAGATGGTCTTGTTGCCCGGATTCGTGATCTTCTCGGAGTTTTCGGAGATCTTGATCTTTGGAACAAAATTGCCGTCTTCCTTTTGGATGGCAGCCATCTTGTAAACGCCGCCGAAGGCCGGATTGTCCTTTGCGGTGATCAGGTTGGTGCCGACACCCCAGGAGGTGATCTCTGCGCCCTGTAACTTTAAGCTCTCGATCAGATATTCGTCGAGATCGTTGGAGGCGGAGATCACGGCATCCGGGAAGCCCGCGTCGTCTAACATTTTGCGGATCTGCTTGGAGAGATAGGCGAGATCGCCGCTGTCAATCCTTACCCCGTAATAGGTGAGTGGAATGCCGGCTTCACGCATCTCCCGAAATACCCGGATCGCGTGCGGAACGCCGGATTTTAAGGTGTCGTAGGTGTCCACGAGCAGGATACATGCCGAAGGATAGAGGTTCGCGTAGGTCTTAAACGCGGTGTATTCATCCGGAAAACTCATGATCCAGCTGTGTGCATGGGTGCCGAGCACCGGAACGTCAAAAAGCTGTCCGGCGAGAACGTTTGAAGTTCCCTTGCAGCCGCCGATCACAGCGGCTCTTGCGCCGTATGTGCCGGAGTCCGGTCCCTGCGCGCGTCTTAGGCCAAATTCCATGACGCCGTCAGAACCGGCGGCGTAGCAGACACGGGCGGCTTTTGTGGCGATCAGGCTCTGGTGGTTTATGATATTTAAGATCGCGGTCTCGACTAACTGCGCTTCCATGATCGGGGCGATGACCTTTATGAGCGGTTCGCGCGGAAAGATCAGCGTGCCCTCCGGGATCGCGTAGATATCACCGGAAAAACGGAAGTTTTCCAGATAGGAAAGAAAATCCTCATCAAAAATATGAAGCCCCCGCAGATAGGAAATATCTTCCGCGGAGAAATGAAGGTTTTTGATATAGTCGATGACCTGATCCAGGCCGGCGCATATCGCATAGCCCCCGTCACACGGGTTTTTGCGGTAGAAGGCATCAAAAACGGCAACGTCATGGTTGGCGGATTTGAAATAGCCCTGCATCATGGTCATTTCATAGAGATCGGTCAGTAAAGTCAGATTTAATGTACTCATAAATTACTGCACGAGAACGTGCGCTCCTTTCTGATAGAATGGTTCGAATGATTTAAAATCAGTATAAACGTATTATACTTCAAATTATGCGCCCTGCAAATTGTTTTGTAAAAATTAAGAAATTGATAATTGTTTCGGAAACCGTGATTTGTTATAATAAAGGACAAAACAAAAACAGCAATATGCAATATGGAAAAGAAACGAGGAGATTTTGTTATGAGCGAAGAAAAGTTTGAAGAAAACAGTACGCCGCAGGATTATGGGGCACCACAGGATTACAGCGCGCCGGATACGAGCTACAGCAATGCGGGCAGTCAGGCGGAGACACCGGTTACGCCGGTGACGGAAAACGGACCGCAGACAGAGAGCTGGCAGAACCAGGGCGGATGGCAGCAGCCACAGCAGCCGGAGTTCCAGAACCTGGGCAGTTTCCAGAATCAGGGAAATTATCAGGGACAGCCGGATTTTACCGGTCAGGGAAGCGCACAGAATTATAACACCGCGCCGGGCGCAGGTTCAAACGGATGGCAGCAGCAGTATACCAATCCACAGGCACAGCAGCAGAAACAGGAGCCGGGCAAGGGATTCGCGATCGCGTCCATGATACTCGGAATCGTATCTCTGGTACTTTTTTGTACCTGCATCAATGTCCCGCTTGCAATCGCAGCGATCATACTTGCAATCGTGCAGTTTGTGAAAAACGGCAAGAACGGCATGGCGATCGCGGGAATGATCACAGGAATCGTATCCATCGTACTGTGCATTGTTTTCTGGGTGCTGATTTCCGTCAATGCGATCGATGAAAGCATTACCAATGGATACAGTTTTCCGGAATACTGGGAAGAAGAGTTCCAGAGCGATTTTGACGATTCTTTCTAAATTCTGATTATTTTCAGTTACCGGAAGAAAAGCCTTGACAAGAAAAAAGTAAGGTTTTATACTTTTAGCGTTAATATGAAAAGGCAATGACGAAGACAGTAGCATATTTTGGAAAGGCAAAGCGAGCCGGGCGGGTGAGAGCCGGTGCGAGTAGAGAATATGTGAAGATCACTTCCAAGCTGCGGGCTGAAGAAAGAAGTAGGTACCGACGGCTGTTCCCACGTTACGGGAACCTTGTATGCGGGAGATTCCCAAGTACAATGTAACAGGTGGTAAACGAATCTATGTCCCTTCGTCCTATTACAGGATGAAGGGGCTTTTTTAAATCATAGGAAATTCCTTCCTATGATTAAAAAAAGCTCCGCGGGGATGCGCAGCTCGCGGAGATGAAGTTTATGTTGAACATACCGTTCGCGCGCGAAAGTGTGCGGTAAGCGCACACTTTATTTTTACAAAGCCAGGAGGAAAGCAAAATGTTGTATAACAAAGTTCAGGCGAACACGAATTTTGTGGAGCAGGAGAAAGAAACAGAAAAATTCTGGAAAGAGCATGACATCTTTAACAAGAGCATGGATTCCAGAAAGGAAGGACCGACTTATACTTTTTATGACGGACCGCCTACCGCAAACGGAAAACCGCATATCGGACATGTACTGACCCGTGTCATCAAGGATATGATCCCGCGTTACCAGACCATGAAGGGCAATTATGTACCGCGTAAGGCAGGATGGGATACCCATGGACTGCCGGTTGAGCTTGAAGTGGAAAAGATGCTTGGCCTGAACGGGAAAGAGCAGATCGAAGAGTACGGTATGGAGCCGTTCATCAAAAAATGTAAAGAATCCGTATGGAAATACAAGGGCATGTGGGAAGATTTCTCCGGAACCGTTGGATTCTGGGCAGATATGGAACACCCGTATGTCACCTATGACAATAACTTTATCGAGTCCGAATGGTGGGCGTTAAAAGAGATCTGGAACAAAAAGCTTCTGTACAAGGGCTTTAAGATCGTGCCGTACTGCCCGCGCTGTGGAACTCCGCTTTCCGCGCAGGAAGTGGCACAGGGCTATAAGACCGTAAAGGAACGCTCCGCGATCGCGCGTTTTAAAGTCGTTGGAGAAGATGCTTATTTCCTGGCATGGACGACCACACCGTGGACACTGCCGAGCAACGTTGCGCTCTGTATGAACCCGGATGAGAATTACTGCAAGGTAAAGGCTGCGGACGGCTATACCTATTATATGGCGGAAGCACTGCTTGACAAGGTACTCGGAAAGCTCGGCAACGAGGAAGAGGGCGTAAAGGCCTATGAAGTTCTTGAGACGAAAAAAGGTATCGAATTTGAAGGAAAAGAATATGAACCGCTTTTTGACTGCGCGAAAGACATTATCGCAAAGCAGCACAAAAAAGCACATTACATTGTGTGTGACAGCTATGTTACCATGACAGACGGTACCGGAATCGTTCACATCGCACCGGCATTTGGTGAGGATGATGCCAAGGTCGGCAGAAGATATGACCTGCCGTTCGTACAGCTGGTAAACGGAAAGGGCGAGATGACCGAAGAGACTCCGTATGCCGGCGTATTTGTAAAGAAAGCGGATCCGATGGTATTAAAGGATCTCGACGCGAAGGGACTGCTCTTTGAGGCACCGAAGTTCGAGCATGAGTATCCGCACTGCTGGAGATGTGATACTCCGCTGATCTATTACGCGAGAGAATCCTGGTTTATCAAGATGACAGAAGTAAAAGAGAATCTGATCCGCAACAACAATACGGTAAACTGGATCCCGGAATCCATCGGAAAAGGACGTTTCGGCGACTGGCTGGAAAATGTGCAGGACTGGGGTATTTCCAGAAACCGTTACTGGGGAACACCGCTTCCGGTATGGGAATGTGAGTGCGGCCATCAGGAATGCATCGGAAGCCGTGCGGAACTTGCCGGGCGGAGTGGAAATCCGGAAGACGCAAAGGTAGAACTGCACCGCCCGTATATCGATGATGTGACCTTCACCTGCCCGGACTGCGGCAAGACCATGCATCGTGTACCGGAAGTCATCGACTGCTGGTTCGATTCCGGAGCAATGCCGTTTGCACAGCATCATTATCCGTTTGAAAATAAAGAAGTGTTTGAGCGTCAGTTCCCTGCAAAATTCATTTCCGAAGCAGTGGATCAGACCAGAGGATGGTTCTATTCCCTGATGGCAGAGTCCACGATCCTGTTTAACAAGGCACCGTATGAAAATGTCATCGTACTCGGTCATGTGCAGGATGAGAACGGACAGAAGATGAGTAAATCCAAAGGAAACGCGGTCGATCCGTTTGACGCATTGGAGAAACACGGCGCAGACGCGATCCGCTGGTATTTTTACATCAACAGCGCACCATGGCTGCCGAACCGTTTCCATGACAAGGCAGTGACAGAAGGACAGCGTAAGTTCCTCGGAACACTCTGGAACACCTACGCGTTCTTTATCCTGTATGCAAATATCGACAACTTTGACGCGACAAAATATAAACTTGAATATGATAAACTTTCCGTTATGGATAAATGGCTCTTATCCAAATTAAATTCCGTTGTGACAGAGGTAGATAAGGATCTCGGAAGCTACAAGATTCCGGAAGCAGCAAGAGCGCTGGATGAATTTGTGGACGACATGAGCAACTGGTATGTCAGAAGAAGCAGAGAGCGTTTCTGGGCAAAGGGCATGGAGCAGGATAAGATCAATGCGTACATGACACTTTACACGGCGCTTGTTACGATCTGCAAGGCGGCAGCGCCGATGATCCCGTTCATGACAGAGGAAATTTATCAGAATCTGGTCAAGAGCATTGACAAGAACGCACCGGAAAGTATTCATCTGTGCGATTTCCCGGTTGCGAATCCGGCTTACAGTGACGCGGAACTGGAAAAGAACATGGACGAGGTATTAAAGATCGTTGTTATGGGACGCGCGTGCAGAAACGCGGCAAACATCAAAAACCGTCAGCCGATCGGAACCATGTATGTGAAAGCACCGTTTGAACTGCCGGAATTTTTCACAGAGATCATCGCGGATGAATTAAATGTAAAGAACGTGACATTTACGGATGATGTGTCAGGCTACACGACTTATACCTTCAAGCCGCAGCTGCGTACCGTGGGACCGAAGTACGGAAAATACTTGGGACAGATCCAGAAAGCGCTTGCGAATGTGGACGGAAACAAGGCAATGGCTGACGTAAGAAGCGGAGCCGGCCTGAAACTTCCGGAAGTCGGAGCGGACGTGGTACTTTATGAAGAAGATCTTCTGATCACCATGACACAGATGGAAGGTTATGTCACAGAGGGTGACAACGAAGTTACCGTTGTACTGGATACGAACCTCACACCGGAACTCTTAGAGGAAGGTTTTGAGCGTGAGCTTATCAGCAAGATCCAGACCATGCGTAAGGAAGCCGGATTCGAGGTTATGGATAAGATCGCCGTGTCCTATCAGGCAGACGATAAGATCCGGCAGATTTTTGAAAAATACGGGGATGAGATCGGAAAAGAAGTACTTGCCGAGAAAGTGACCGCAGGTGCGCTCACCGGTTATGAGAAAGAATGGAACATCAATGGCGAAAAGGTCGTACTCGCAGTAGAGAAACTGTAAAAATTGCGAAAGCGTGACTTTGCGCGGGAAATGTTGCTTGACGCGCAGAACATGAAAGTATATCATAAAATTATGTGATTACAAAAAACGGCATGGAGGGGTATTATTTATGAAAAATATCGTTTTCAACAAGGATGCCTTCAAGAAAAGCGTCAGCGACAATGTCAAAAATCTGTACCGTAAGACGCTGACTGAAGCTTCCAGACAGGAGATCTTTCAGGCAGTGTCCTATACGGTCAAGGATGTCATCATTGACCAGTGGATCGCGACACAGCATGTGCTTGACCGCGACGATCCAAAGATCCTTTATTACATGTCCATGGAATTTCTGATGGGGCGTGCGCTTGGAAACAACCTGATCAATCTGACCTGTTACAATGAAGTAAAAGAAGCACTCGCGGAAATGGGTGTGGACTTAAATCTGATCGAGGACGAGGAGCCGGATCCGGCACTTGGAAACGGCGGACTCGGACGACTTGCGGCGTGCTTTATGGAGTCGCTCGCAACACTCGGATACCCGGCTTACGGCTGCGGCATCCGCTATCACTATGGTATGTTCCGTCAGAAGATCAAGGACGGATTTCAGATCGAAGAGCCGGATGACTGGTTAAAGAACGGCTATCCGTTTGAATTAAAGAGACCGGAGCATTCCTATGAAGTAAAATTCGGCGGCTATGTCAGCGCAAAGACGGATGAGACCGGAAGAACACATTTCGTCCATGAAAATTACCAGTCTGTCATGGCGATTCCATACGATATGCCGATCATCGGATACAATAATAATGTCGTAAATACTCTGATGATCTGGGATGCGGAGCCAAAGCAGTCCTTTGAGCTCGACGCGTTTGACAAGGGCGATTACAAAAAAGCGGTAGAACAGCAGAATCTCGCCAGAAATCTGGTTGAAGTGCTTTACCCGAATGATAACCATATCGCAGGTAAGGAGCTTCGCTTAAAACAGCAGTATTTCTTTGTTTCCGCCAGCCTTCAGCGCGCGGTTGACCGCTTTAAAAAGAATCATGCGGACATCAGCATGCTTCCGGAAAAAGTGGCGATCCAGATGAACGACACACATCCGACCGTTGCGGTAGCGGAACTGATGCGTATCCTTTTGGATGACGAGGGACTTTCCTGGGATGAAGCATGGAACATCACGACCAGAACCTGTGCCTACACCAACCATACGATCATGGCGGAAGCACTGGAAAAATGGCCGATCGAGATCTTTTCACGTCTTCTGCCGCGTATCTATCAGATCGTGGAGGAGATCAACCGCCGGTTTATCTTAAAGATCCAGGAAGAATTTCCAAATGACGGTGACAAGATCCGCAAGATGGCGATCATTTATGACGGACAGGTGAAGATGGCACATCTCGCGATCGCTGCAAGCTATTCGGTCAACGGTGTTGCGAGACTTCATACCGAGATCTTAAAGAAACGGGAATTAAATGATTTTTATCAGATGTTCCCGCAGAAATTCAACAACAAAACAAACGGTATCACGCAGAGACGTTTCCTGATGCACGGAAATCCGCTGCTCGCTTCCTGGGTGACGGAGCATATCGGCGCGGACTGGATCACGAATCTTTCTTATATGTCAAAGCTTGCGATCTATGCGGATGATGAGAAGATGCAGCAGGAGTTTATGAACATCAAGTATCAGAACAAACTGCGTCTGGCAAAATATATCCAGCAGCACAATGGCGTGGAAGTAGACCCGCGTTCCATCTTTGATGTACAGGTAAAACGTCTGCATGAGTATAAGAGACAGCTTTTAAATATCCTGCATGTGATGTATCTCTACAACGAGTTAAAAGAGCATCCGGACATGGAATTCATTCCGCGTACGTTTATTTTCGGCGCGAAGGCGGCAGCCGGATACCGGAACGCAAAGCTTACGATCAAGCTGATCAATTCGGTAGCGGATGTGATCAACAATGACAAATCCATCGATGGCAAGATCAAAGTCGTATTTATCGAGGATTACAAGGTATCAAATGCCGAGCTGATCTTTGCGGCGGCGGATGTCAGTGAGCAGATCTCAACAGCCAGCAAAGAGGCATCCGGAACCGGTAACATGAAATTTATGTTGAACGGCGCGCTGACACTCGGTACGATGGATGGCGCGAATGTCGAGATCGCTGAGGAAGTGGGAAAAGACAACATCTTTATCTTTGGTATGAGCGCGGATGAAGTCATTGAGCATGAAAAGAAACGTGATTATGATCCGATGCAGATCTTCAATCAGGATCAGGATGTGCGCAAGGTACTGATGCAGCTTATCAACGGTATGTACTCACCGAACGATCCGGAGCTGTTCCGTGATCTTTACAATTCACTGCTCAACACGCAGTGTACCCAGTATGCGGATACCTACTTTATCCTGGCAGATTTCCGCTCTTATGTGGAAGCGCAGAAGCGCGTGATGGAAGCGTATAAAGATGAGAAGAACTGGGCGAAGAGCGCGATCTTAAATGTGGCGCATTCCGGAAAATTCTCTTCTGACCGTACGATCCAGGAATATGTGGATGATATCTGGCATCTGAACAGAATCAAAGTCGATCTGGACATCGATGAATAGACAATAAAAGAAACAGGCATAGCGGCGGAGTTATTATCACGCCTGCTATGCCTGTCTTTTGTAATGATGATTGCTGATCTTAAGCGGGATGTTACTATTTCAGATCCGCATCTGCTGCCTGAGCGGCTTTTTGTTCCGCGTCCGCAGTTGTGTCCTCGCCGTTTTTCCACTTGTCGAATTTTTCGACAACGGCATCATAGGTCTGCTTGGAGATATCCGGAAGATCCTTGCCCCAGGTCTTGGTCGCTTCTTCAAAGCCCTTCTTGAAAGCGTCTAAGAGCAGATCCGCTTTGGAAGAATCATTGCCGGAAAGTGCCTTTGCAAAATCAAGGATACGGTCAGAGGTCTGTTTGACACCCCAGTAGCCGTCCTCAGAGATCTCTTCCTGCGCTTTTTTCTTTGCGGCTTCATCGATGGTAAAATCTCCGCTTGCGAGGAAACTCCAGATGTCATCGGCTTTACCGATCGCGGTTCCCTGCTTGGTCATCATCTGGCTTACAATGTCTTTTAACTGGTTGATGCGGTCCTCGGAATCCTGTTTTAATTTCTGGATCAGAGCGGCATTGTTCGTCTTGTAGTCCGTGCCTGTTGTAGTGGAAGAACTTTTATCGTAGATCACGCCCTCAGCAGAGGAAGCATCCGTTTTTGCGGTATTGGTCTTTGCGGCTGCAGCAGAAGCAGTGTCCGTAACCTTTGAAAGATAATCTGTGTTTTGTAATTTGTTAAGTCCATTTACATCCATATATAACCCTCCTTGGCATGGTAAACTATTGGTATTCTACTATTTATATCGGCTGTTTGATAAAAATCATTGATAGGAAAGATTGACTTTTTCCGGGAAAATGTTAGTATAATGTATACAAAGTACAGGAGAAGAACAATGAGTGAATTAAAACTGAGGGCGATGGCAAAAATCAATCTGGGGCTGGATGTGACAGGCGTGAGAGAGGACGGCTATCATGAGGTGAAGATGATCATGCAGAGCATTTATCTGTATGACCGTATTTTTTTGAAAATAACCAAGAAACCGGAGATCGAGGTCTCGACGAATCTGTCCTATCTTCCGGTGAATGAAAATAATCTTGCCTATAAGGCGGCGAAACTTCTGATCGATGAATTTGAGATCCGGTCCGGGGTAAAGATCGAGATCCAGAAATACATTCCGGTAGCGGCAGGCATGGCGGGCGGAAGTACAGATGCGGCGGCAGTTCTTTTTGGAATGAATAAGCTCTTAAAGCTCGGGCTCTCCAAAGAAGAACTCATGGCGCGCGGGGTAAAACTCGGCGCGGATGTGCCGTACTGCATTATGCGTGGTACTGCGCTTGCGGAAGGGATCGGCGAAAAGCTGACGGCACTGCCGGCGATGCCGCCCTGTACGATACTGATCGCGAAGCCGCCGGTTGCGGTATCTACAAAATTTGTCTATGACAACCTGATTCTGGATGAACAAACCGTGCATCCGGTGATCGACGGACTGATCGGGGATTTGAAAAAGCGGGATCTTGCCGCGCTTGCCGGGCATATGGGAAATCTGCTTGAGACCGTGACGATAAAGGAGTATCCGGTGATCGATACGATCAAGCAGACGATGCAAAAAAACGGCGCGCTCGGCGCGATGATGAGTGGAAGCGGCCCTACCGTGTTCGGCATCTTTTCCGATAAAGACGCTGCGGAGGCGGCAGAGCGGGAAATCAGGAGTAAACAGCTTGCGAAGCAGACTTATATTACAAGACCATACAATTTATAAAAATAGGGAGAAGGAACGGAGGAAAAACATATGATGGATGATCTGGAGCTGAATATGAATGCGTATCTTCCGCTGCGGGATGTGGTGTTTAGTACATTGCGGGAGGCAATCTTAAAAGGAGAATTAAAGCCGGGGGAACGGCTGATGGAGTTACAGCTTGCGGAAAAGATGGGTGTGAGCCGTACACCGATCCGTGAGGCGATCCGGATGCTGGAACAGGAAGGACTTGCCGTGACGATACCGCGCCGGGGGGCACAGGTCGCAGGCATGACAGAAAAGGACATGGAGGACGCCTTGGAGATCCGCGCGGCACTCGATGAACTGGCAGTCCAACTTGCGTGTGACGCGATCACGGAGGATCAGTTAAAACAGTTAAAACAGGCAATGAAAAACTTCGAGGAATCCACAAGAAGCGGCGATGTCAAAAGAATTGCCGAGGCAGATGTGGAATTTCATGACGCGATCTACACGGCGACCAGCAATGAGAAGCTGGTGAGCATGTTAAACAATCTGCGTGAGCAGGTTTACCGCTACCGTGTGGAGTATTTAAAAGATGAAAAGAGTTACCCGTCGCTGATCGAGGAGCACGAGGAACTTTACGCCGGGATCGAGAAGCATGACAAAGAGCATGTTTCCCAGGTGATGAAGCGTCATGTGGAGAATCAGGCGGAGGCTGTAAAAAATATTATAAGAAAGCAGAAGATCTAGTATAAAACATAAAAAAATGTACATCATAAAAGGAGACAGGCAGATGCCTGGCTCCTTTTTTATGATGTGAAAGAAAGCGGGGAGATACGGATGCCACAGGCAGGAGCGATTACCGGAAATATTAAGACGGATAAGAAAAAATTTGAGGAGATCTTTTCGGACTGCGCGGATATCAAGATGCGTCAGATGTTTTTGGGAGAAGAAAAGAATATTGAGTGCCTGGTTGCCTACATAGAGGTGGCGGTGGCAAATGTCCTGTTTGAAAAGTCAGCGCTTGGGAAAATGCTAAACGCATTCAGCGGCATGCAGACAGAAAAAATGTATGAGTGTCTGGAAAAAAACGGACTCGGGCTGTCCGATGTGACGGTGTTTGATACTTATGAGGAGGCGGCGGACGGACTTTTGACCGGAGATGCGGTACTCTTTGTGGATGGCTACCCTCATGCGTTAAAGGTCTCGGACAAAGGGTATCCCGGCATGGGTGTTACGGAGGCGGAGTCCGAAAAAGTCATCCGCGGTTCCAATGAGGGATTTTCGGATTCGGTCAAGATCAATACCGCGCTGGTGCGGAAACGGGTGCGCTCCCCGCGTGTGAAAGTATGGGAGAAAAAAGCCGGGGTACGGTCAAAGACCAATGTGGATCTCGTTTATATGGAGGATCTGATCTACCCGGACTTGCTGGAAACGATCAAAAAACGGCTGGATACGTTCGAGATCGACGGCGTGCCAGACAGCGGCGTGATCGAACAGCTGACGGAGGAGAAATGGTATTCTCCGTTTCCTCAGTTTCAGACGACGGAACGACCGGACCGTGCGGCAATGGCGATTTTGGAGGGCAGAATCGTCCTGCTTTGTGACAATTCCCCGGTCGCGCTCATCCTGCCGACCGATTACAACTCGTTTATACAGACAAGTGATGATTATTACAACCGGTTTGAGATCGCGTCGCTCGGGCGTTTCCTGCGCTATATCGCGTCCTTTTTTGCGATGACACTGCCGGGCTTATATCTGGCGGTCATGGATTTCCACACGCAGATTTTGCCGACGACCCTGTTATTATCGTTCGCGGCGGCAAGGCAGGGGGTTCCGTTTCCATCGATCGTGGAAGTGCTCTTGATGGAGCTGTCGTTTGAACTCCTGCGGGAAGCCGGCGTGCGTCTCCCCGGGGCGATGGGAAATACGATCGGTATCGTCGGCGGACTGATCATCGGGCAGGCGGCGGTCGAGGCCAATCTGGTCAGTCCGATCGTTGTGATCGTGGTGGCATTTACCGCGCTTTGTTCCTTTGCGATCCCGAATGAGGAATTTGCCACGGCGTTTCGGATCTTAAAGTTTTTCTTTATATTCCTCTGCGCCTGGCTTGGATTTTTCGGCTTTTTGCTCTGCATACTGACCGTGCTCATCCATCTGGCGCACTTAAAGAGCTTCGGGATCCCGTATCTGATGCCGGTGGTCGGTGCTGATCTGACCGGGTATCACGATGAGCGGGACTCCATGCTGCGGCTGCCGCTCATTTATCTGAACCGCAGACCGATTTTTGCTCATGTGAAAGAACGCATCAAATTAAAACGAAAGGGATAGTTATGTTTTCGGAAAATGGAAGAATTTCAAAGCGCCAGATCAGACGCCTGTTGATCTATGATCTGTTCGGGATCAACACACTTCTGCTGCCGGTGCTTCTGGCAAAGTATGTGGGAAAGGACGGAATATTCAGTATTTTCGGAGCCTGGGTGCTTCTGCTGTGCTATCTCGTTTTCCTGGAGAAACTGCACCGGCGCATGCCGTGCGGCTACATGGAATATTTAAAGCGCAGCTGTGGCACGTTCCTTTCCTGGGTGTTTGCTTTTTTGTATTTTGTATACTGCATACTGCTTGGAGCCTATGCGCTCTATACAGAAACTTCACTGATCCAAAAGTGCCTGCTAAGAGAGGAATCGTTCTGGCTGATCGCGTTTTTCCTGTGCCTGGTCGGAGCGTATGGGATCTATCAGGGAATGGAAGGAAGAGCCAGGGTATATGAGCTGCTGTTCTGGTTTTTGATGGTGCCGCTTTTTCTGATGCTGTTTCTTGCGATGTTTCAGTGGAACACGGATTACTGGACACCGGTCTTTGTGGCAGGTGCGCTTCCGGTGGCGGAGGGGATCTATCTGGTCGTGATCTTTTCCGGTGTGATCTTTCTGCTGCCATTTTTGGTGGGATATGCCACGAAGAAGGCACAGATCGTGGTGGCGGCAAGACAGGCGGCTGCGTTTCATTTTACGATCAATGTGGCAGTGTTTTTGATCCTGCTTGGGATATTTCAGGAAAAAACGCTTGGCAGACAGCGCTTTCCGGTTGTCACGCTTATGAGTATGGTAGATCTGCCGGGCGGCTTCTTAAAGCGGCAGGACGCGTTTATGGTCGCGATCTGGTTTTTTACGCTGTTCGCGTTTCTTTGCACCGGACTTTTCTATGCGCAGACAGCACTGACACAGATCTTTCATACCGGAAAAAAATTTCTTGTCCTGTTTGGCGTGACGGCGGCGGCCTACGGGATTTCCGGCATGTTCTACCGGACCGCGTGGGCGGAGGGCTTATATTTTAAATTCCTCTGGTATGTGGGAACGCCGGCGGTCATTTTGATCCCGGTCATAGCATATCTGTCTGCGGAAAGAAGGCGGAGCGCATGAAAAAGATAAAAAGATATCTGTGTATCGCGTTTCTCCTTTCTGCGGCGCTTCCGCTTGCGGGGTGCAACACGCGGGAATTGGAGGATCGCAGCTTCCCGCTTGCCATCGGGATTGATGAGACGGGCAGCGGGTGCAGCGTCGCGTTCTATTTCCCGCAGCTCTCGGAGATTGCGGATGAAAAAGCGAAAAGTGACGAGGGGGAATCGTTTCGTGTGGTGGCGGACTCGTATTACGAGGCGTGGCAGACCTATGAGGCAGACAGTGAAAATTCCCTCGACTACAATCATTTAAAGGTGCTCGTGTTCGGAATGGATTTCCTGGAAAATGAAAACGCACTGGAGCAGTTTTTAGAATTTGCGGTCAGCCAGGAAAACTTCGCGCGGAATACGCTGGTATTTGTGGCAAGTCCGGATGCCTCGGACATTCTTTCACTGAACGGTGGGTTAAATGAACCGGTCGGAACTTTTTTAGAGGATATGGTGACCGGATCGACCGTATACAAAACGCACGCGATGCCAACGCTCGGAGATCTCTATAACGAATACTATAACCGCAATTCCGTGCTGTTTTTGCCGGTGCTCAGTGAAAATGGCGGGATACCGGCGATCTCGGAATTTTATGTGTTCCGGGATTTTAAACCGGTCGGAACGTTAGATATGCAGGATGCGCTGGTGGGACTTTTGGCGGAAAACAAACTGCGCAGTTTTTCCGTCAAACTTTCCGGCGGGGAGATCATAAAACTGAACGCACCGGACTGTGGCTATGAGATCACAACGTATCGTGGAAAACCACAGCTTATTCTGACCGTAAAAAGTGAGGCGGCTTTGATGAACGGAATGTGCGCAGACAGTGAGAAAAGAGAGGAACTGGAAGCGCAGACAAACCGGAAACTGACGGAGGTACTAAAAGAGACGCTTTGCGCGGCGCAGGATGAAAAGGGCGTGGATCTGGCCGACAGCTTCCGCAGGCTCGGCGGATCGGACCGGTCGCTCTATGACAGGTATGCCGGGGATAAGACGCATTATGACGCGGTTATTAACTATGAGGTAAAGTCAGAGGTCACACTTGTGGACACAAAATAAAGAACCGGTGAATGAAACGGAAAAAAACGGCAATAATGAAAAAAGAAGGCGGGCGGGAGCGATCCCGTGACCGCCGGAAAATAAAAATGCCGGAGGATGGGAAAATGGATCAGACAAAAAAAGTGCTGTGCCGTGTGCTCATGGCAAGCCTGCTTGTGGCAGCGTATTTTGGAAAAACCTGCTATATACATAGAAGTTATCAGGAGGATATCGCAAAGCGGGTATTGCGGTTCCATGTGCTGGCAAACAGCGACAGCGAAGAGGATCAGGCTCTGAAATTAAAAGTGCGGGATGCAGTGGGAAGCTATATGGCGCCGAAGATGAAAGAGGCGTCGGATGTGGAAGACTGCGAACGGATCGTAAAAGAAAACATGCAAAAGATTACAGAGGCCGCAGAGGAAGTGATCCGTGAGGAGGGCTATGATTACACCGTGACGGCACAGCTCGGGGATGCAAAATTTCCGGTCAAGACCTATGGCGCGTATACCTTTCCCGCGGGAACCTATGAAGCGTTGAATCTGGTGATCGGAGCGGGGAAGGGACATAACTGGTGGTGTGTGATGTATCCGAACATGTGCTTTTCCGGGGAAGAATATGAAGTCGTTGACAGGGAGGCGAAGGAGGCGCTCGAGCAGGCGCTCACACCGGAAGAATATGCCTCTTTGATGGAAAACAAAAACTATGAGGTATCGTTTAAATATCTGACATTTTTAAATAAGGATCGTTAAATTCTTTACAATAAAATTATAATAAAAACGAACCCCTCATATCTTGCAAAGACCGTAAAATGTAATATAATGAAGAAAAAGCGGGAAAAAGGGGATGCGGTATGATCGATTTTTTGCGGGAAGAACAGGTAAAACCGGAAATCATAGAGGGAATCCTGAAATTTCGGGAAGAACATTCGGTGACGGACGAGATGTGCGCGCGGATACCGAAACCAAAATATCTGTATTACGGAAAAAAGATATGGGAGGAGGCAGCAGTCGCGTTACTCTGCGGAAAGAATCTGCTGCTCACGGGACCGAAGGCGACCGGAAAAAATGTGCTTGCGGAAAATCTCGCGGCGGTATTCGCAAGACCGTTATTTGATATTTCTTTTCATATCAATACGGATGCGGCGTCCCTGATCGGAACCGATACGTTTCAAAACGGTGAGGTGGCATTCCGCGAGGGACCGGTCTACCGCTGCGCGGCGGAGGGAGGCTTTGGTGTGCTCGACGAGATCAATATGGCGAAGAACGAGGCACTTGCGGTTCTGCACGGGATCCTGGATTTCAGACATGTCATTGATGTGCCTGGGTATGACAGGATCGCGCTCTCCGGGGCGACCCGCTTTATCGCGACAATGAACTACGGATACGCGGGAACCAGAGAGCTGAACGAGGCGCTTGCATCCCGTTTTGTCGTCATCGCGATGCCGCAGATCTCCGATGCCTATCTGAACCGGCTGTTAAGCAGTCAGTTCCCGAAACTGAAGGAAAAATACGCCGGCCAGTTTACCGAACTTTTCTTTGATATCCAGAAAAAATGTGAGAGCGGTGAAATTTCCACCAAGGCGCTGGATCTGCGTGGATTGCTGGATGCGGTGACACTGATGGAACATGGGCTTGAGGCAAACTGCGCACTTGCGATGGGCATTGTCAACAAATCCTTTGATCCGGTGGAACAGGAACTGATCCGGGATGTGATCCGGGAACGGATCCCGAAAAAACTGGAAAGAGAGAAGATGTTTTCAAACTGAGCATGGACGGGGAAAAAGAGAATTTAAGGGCAAAAAACATCATATGGACAGCGGCGGGCGATTACACATTCCGGCCGCAGTTTCTGGCGGAGAATGGAAACGAGACACTGGATCTGTATTTAAATATGGTGATCGGGCTCGTACATAAATGGTATGACACGGACAAGGTGGCGGCATATTTTGATTCACTCGGCGGAACAGAGCATCAGGGCGCGTGTGATGCTCTCTCGTGGGTCGCGCTGGAGAACGCGGTGTATGAGCGGGAGATTAAGGAGCGGCCGGTTCTTTCGGATCTGCGGGAGGAGTACGCGGAGGAGATCTTAAGCCGCACCGCGATGCTGGTAAAGACCCTGCCGGAGGAGCGCATCAATGAGGCAAAGTGCAGATGGATCTTGGGCAAAAGGGAAGTGCTTTCCCCGGATGAGGAAAAGCTGCTGCGTGATCTGCTTGCGGCGGCGGACGCGGATACCGATACGCTGCTCTTTCGGATCAATAAGGCGCTTTGCGCGTATTACCATATGGACGTACAGAAGAAAAGAGGAGACGGGAGAATTTACTTAAAACATAAACTGCCCGTCTTTTTCCGCCCGCGTCAGAAGGTGCAGGCAGTACAGCGCCTGGATCCGGTCGACGAGAGCGGGGGAAAAAAGGAAACCCGGCCGGAAAAGGCGTCACAGAAACTGCGGGAACTGGCAGCGGGACTGACCGGAGAGAATGAGGAGAAGTTAAAAGAAAAGATCCTTGATTACTTCGGGGAGCCGCTTTTTGATGAGCGGACGGGAAAGAAGTTAGAACAGAAGATCTGTGTCGGAAACCACGCGGAATGCCATATCTGCTTCTGCGGTGGAAAAGGCGCGTATACCAGGTTAAAACAGCATGTGGATCCGGTGGAATACGAGCGGATGCGCGGGCAGAAAGAAAAAAATACCGCGTATTATCATGCCCGTGAAAGAAAATTCCGTACCGAGATACACCGGCTGCGGGATCAGATCTTCCGTGTGCTTCTGATGGAGCAGGAGGCAGACAGCATCCCGGCTGCGCAGGGAACCTTAAACGCGTCGAAAGTGTGGCGGGCGGTGCAGTTAAACGAGCGCATGGTTTTTGAGCGGAAAGACCAGAAAGAGCCCGGGGATTTCCTCGTCACGCTGCTGCTTGACGGATCTTCCTCACAGCTGGAGCGGCAGGAGCAGATCGCGGCGGAGGCATATATGATTGCGGAAAGTCTGAGACTGTGTTATATTCCTACACAGGTTTATTCATTTTGCAGCATTTCGGGGTATACGGTCTGCCAGCGCTTAAAGGGCGTGGAGACGGGCAGTGACGGAGTATTCCAGTATACCGCGATCGGATTTAACCGGGACGGACTGGCGATCCGGGCCGTCGGAACCCAGATGCCGGAGCACAGCTACAAAAACCGGCTTCTTATCGTGCTGACCGACGCAAGCCCGAACGGAGGAAAACTGCCGGGGAAAAAAGCGTATGCAGGCGGGGACGGGCTTACGGATACCGCGGCGGAGGTACGCGCGCTGAAAAAACAGGGGATCCATGTCATCGGACTTTTTTTCGGACAGGACGAGAACGTAAAAGCGGCAAAGGATATTTACGGAAGCAGTGTCGCGCGGATCACGGATATCGGACGGCTGGCGGATACGATCGGTTCTCTGGTGCAAAATGAGATACAGAGTATTTTCAGATAAGGAGATAAGAAAAAAAATGACGAAAGACGTGTTGCTTCGTATTCAGGGACTGCAGTTTCTGCAGGAAGAAAATGAAAATCCGGAACCGGTCGAGATGATCACTTCCGGGGATTATTATAAACGGAACGGAAAACACTATGTGCTCTATGATGAGGTGATGGAAGGATTTGACGGTGTCACCAAAAATATCGTGAAGATACAGGATGGCTGCCTGGATGTCATGAAAAAAGGCGCGGCGAATGTCCACATGGTATTCGAGAAGAACAAAAAGAACATCACTTATTACAATACTCCGTTTGGAAGCCTTATGATCGGCATTGACGCGAAAGACATAAAGATCGAGGAAAAGGATGAGAGCATACAGGTGAACGTGGCATATGGTCTGGAAGTAAACTGCGAGCATATGGCAGACTGCAACATCAGTATGAATATTCAGGCGAGACAGGGAGCTGATTTCCGAATCCAGTAGGAATTATCTGAATCTTTTCAAAATATTTACCCATATACTGGCTTTTGCGTTGACAACATACCAAAAGTAACTATAATGAAATTATAGGCAGTTTTTTTACAGAAGATAAGGAGTAATCATGGATATGGGATTGGCAGCAGCATGGCTTGCGCTTCATATATTTGGAGTTTTTGTCGCATTGGCATTATTGGTGATCGTCTGCAGAAAAGAGGATACAAACTATAAATGTGAGCTTGTACTGGCGTTTTCCTGCTGCCTGGTCACACTGGTCGCAAAAAGCTTTTATATCATGGGCGGCGATGAGGAAACATTGCTGGCACTGGGAAAGCTGGAATATCTGGGCAAATGTTTCGCAAACTACTGTGCCCTGATGTTTTTACTGCGCTGGAAAAACGGAAAGGTTTCCCAGTGGTTTATCACAGGACTTCTTTCATTAAATATAGCGTTTTATATGCTGATCGCAACGGTGGATTACCATCATTTCTATTACAGAAGTTACTGGCTGGAACCATCCGGGGTAAATCTGGGCGGGTACACGTTGGAGATCGAGGCGGCTCCGATGTACTATGTCTTTATGGCATTTCTGCTGATTGAGATATTTGGCTCCATAGTCACGATCACTTCTTCTTTTCGGTCAAAAAAAAATATCCCGGACAAGGTGAGGCTGCATCTGATGCTGCTCGCTTCGGTGCTCTCCCCGATGATCCTTCTTTCACTGCGGCTTCTCGGCATCTTAAAGGGTGACGATCCGACACCGCTCGGTCTGCTGTTATCCTGTATATTTATGACGGTGGCTGTTGTGAAATACGGTCTGTTCGATCCGGTAAAAAATGCCAAAAACCACATCATTGAACAGAACCATCTGATGAAAGAGCTTGTGAATCTGGCAGAGGTGGCGAATCAGGCGAAGACAGCGTTTGTATCCAATATGTCCCACGAGATCCGTACACCGATGAATTCGATCGTTGGCATTACGGAGATCTTACTTCGGACGCCGCATGAAAAGCGGGAGCAGGAATATCTTCTGAACATCCAGAGCTCAGGTCGGGCACTGCTTACGATCATCAATGACGTACTGGATTTCTCCAAGATGGAATCCGGGAAGATGCAGCTGTTTGAAGAACCTTACGATACGCTTTCTCTGTTCCATGATATGAAAATGACCTTTGAAAACCGCATCGGTGCAGCAGAGACTGGACGATAAGATCTTACTGTACTGTGAAGTGGAGGACTCCGGGATCGGCATCCGAAATGTCATGGAATTAAAACCGGAAGGTTACCTCTTAAAGAGTATGGAGCCGAAGAAACTGCATGCCGCGATCGATGATTTCTTTGCGAAAAGGGCATAGAAGAACGGTTAAAGAAAAACAGATAAAAAATGGAGTGTGAAAAAACAGACCCACGTTTTTTCACACTCCATTTTCGTATGTTATTATTTCGATTTTTTGTTTACTTTTTCTTCCGCAGCGGCTTTGGCTCTTGCCCAGATGCCCTTTTTCTTAGGAGCGGCAGGCTCGATCGAACCGTGAACTCCACGGACGCCTGTGATATAAAGACCACTGACCGTTGCCTTTACCTCTTTTTTTACCGGAATGCGTTCATAAATGGAGGCATCGCTGATGAAAGTCATGACCTTGGGACCAACCTTTGCCTTTACGATCGGCATCTTGGTGCGGCGCATCAGTTTCGGTGTCTGTTCTACGACAGCAGCCGGAAGACCGGCATCTTTCAAACGAAGTTTCTTTTTGTCTATGATGAGCATCGTAACAGACTGTGCTGCTGCTGCGATCTGTTCATCCTGTTCTGCTTTCTTTTTTTCTGCTTTCTTTCCCAAAAAATAAAGTACGATCACCGCAACGATCAAAACGATGGCAATGATCAGTAATACCAATGTAACCGTAGGCATTTTAAAAATCCTCCCTTTTTTCAAATACGACAAATATTGTAACATTGATTTTTAGAAAAATCAATTAAAACCTTTTATTTTGGGCAGTTTTATGGTATCGTAGATAATTGTGATACAGGTGTATATAAGGGGACCTGAATCGAGATTGATGGACAAGGAAAGGTAAAGATTTATGAAGAAAAAAGCAGTGGCCCTTCTTTTATGTGTCAGCATGATGATGACCTTAAACGCATGTGGCAAAACGAACAAAGATAATACACAGGGAACCGAGACAGTGGCAGAGACCGAGACGGAAGTAATTCCGTCAAGCGCGGATATCACTTATGACGCGGGCGATTATGTGTCACTCGGTGACTATATGAATATGGAAGTCACACTGGATAAAGACTATCAGGTGACCGATGACATGGTGAAAAATTATGTCAATAATAACGTGATCGCAAATTATCCATACTATGTGGAGTCCGACAAGACCGTTGTGGAAAATGGAGATGTCGCAAACATCGACTACGAGGGACTGCTTGACGGGGAAGCGTTTGACGGCGGCACCGCACAGGATTATGATCTTGAGATCGGTTCCGGTTCTTTTATTGACGGATTTGAAGACGGACTGATCGGCGCGGAAGTCGGAAAAGAGACAGACCTTAATCTGACGTTCCCGGAGGATTATGGAAATTCTGACCTGGCGGGAAAAGAGGTTGTATTTAAAGTAACGGTAAATGCGATCAAGGTAAAACAGGATATCACTTACGATACACTGACCGATGAATATGTCACCTATCTTTCTGATAAGCTTGGCGCGTCCTATGAGACGGTAAGTGATCTGACGTCTGATATCCGCACTTATCTGGAAGAACAGGCAAACAGCAGCAGGACACAGGCGATCCGTTCAGCGGTGATCGCAAAGCTCCCGGAAGTGTGCACGGTAAACGCACTGCCGGATGGTCTGCTTGACGCGAGAATGCAGGAATACTTAAAGAAATTCGAGGATACTTACTGCAAGGATACTACGCTTGAAGATTATCTCTCCGGCACATACAACACCACCGTGGATGATTTCAAGACGCAGGTGCAGTCCGAGATCGAGACAGAGTTGGATACCCAGCTGATCTTAGAGGCGATCGCCGCAGTGGAAAACATAGAATTTGACGAGGACGGATTTAACAGTTATGTATCCAGCCTGTTAAGCAGCTATGGCTATGACAGCGAGGATGCGCTGTATGAAAACTATGCACAGACAGCGGAAGACGGAAAAGATTATTTACAGACGATCTATTTATGCAACAAGGCACTGGATCGCGTGATCGAAAACACAAACGTAACTTACAATGCGGCGGAAGAGAGTACCGAAGAGGCAGCTGCGGCTGAGAACATCACCGAGACGGAAGCAGCAACGGAAGAATAGAATTGCAGTTGGAGGAAGAAAAATGGAACTGACAAATATCAGAGATTTATTTCGTAATAAAGAAGCGTATGAGAATAAGAAGATCACAGTAGGAGGATGGGTCAGAAGCATCCGTAATTCCAAAGCGTTTGGATTTATCGTGGTAAATGACGGAACATTTTTTGAACCGTTACAGGTTGTCTTCTCCGAGACACTCTCCAATTTTGAGGAAGTGCAGAAGTTAAATGTAGGTGCGGCGGTCATCGTTACCGGAACACTTGCGCCGACACCGGAGGCAAAACAGCCGTTTGAGATCCAGGCGGAGAAAGTCATGATCGAAGGCGCTTCCGCGCCGGATTATCCGCTTCAGAAAAAGCGTCACACATTTGAGTATCTGCGCACGATCTCCCATTTAAGACCGCGTACCAATACGTTTGAGGCAGTATTCCGCGTGCGTTCCATGATCGCATATGCGATCCACAAATTTTTCCAGGAGCGCGATTTCGTCTATGTACACACTCCGCTGATCACCGGAAGTGACTGCGAAGGCGCGGGCGAGATGTTCCAGGTTACGACCATGGACTTAAAGGATGTGCCGAAGAATGCGGACGGCAGTGTGGATTATTCCAAAGACTTTTTCGGAAAGCCGACCAACCTTACCGTGAGCGGACAGTTAAACGGTGAGACCTATGCGATGGCATTTAAAAATATCTATACATTCGGACCGACCTTCCGCGCGGAGAATTCCAACACGACAAGGCATGCGGCGGAATTCTGGATGATCGAGCCGGAGATCGCGTTCGCGGATCTTGAGGACGATATGATCCTTGCGGAGAGCATGTTAAAATATGTGATCCGTTATGTATTGGAGAACGCACCGGAAGAGATGAACTTCTTTAATTCCTTCGTAGACAAGGGGCTGCTCGACCGCCTGAACAACGTGGTGAATAATGATTTTGCCCGTGTCACCTATACCGAGGCAGTGGAACTTCTGGAAAAACACAACGACAAGTTCAACTACAAAGTTTCCTGGGGCGTGGATCTGCAGACCGAGCATGAGCGCTATCTGACCGAAGAGATCTTCAAGCGTCCGGTCTTCGTTACGGATTATCCGAAGGAGATCAAGGCGTTTTATATGAAACTGAACGACGATGGAAAGACCGTGGCAGCAGTAGACTGTCTGGTACCTGGCATCGGAGAGATCATCGGAGGAAGCCAGAGAGAGGACGATTACGAGAAACTGCTTGCGCGTATGCAGGAACTTGGATTAAAAGAGGAAGATTACGGATTTTATCTGGATCTCAGAAAATACGGCTCTGCCCGTCATGCGGGCTTTGGGCTCGGATTTGAGCGCTGCGTGATGTATCTGACCGGTATGTCAAACATCCGTGACGTCATTCCGTTCCCGCGTACCGTAGGTAACTGTGAAATTTAAAAACAGGAGACAGAAATGAATTTACTGACTGCTGAAAATATAGAAAAATCATTTACAGAAAGGAAGCTTTTAAACGGAGCTTCCTTTTATCTGGAAGAAGGGGAAAAAGTTGGTATCATCGGTATCAACGGAACCGGAAAGTCCACGCTGCTAAAGATACTTGCAAAAATTGAGGAACCGGATTCCGGAAAGGTGATCTGCGCCAATCACGTTGTGATGCGCTATCTGCCGCAGAATCCGTTTTTTTTGCCGGAGAAGACCGTGTTAGAGAGCGTCCTTGAGGCGGCAGCGGGAAAACAGGATACGATCTATGCGGGTGCAAATGCCGGCGGAAAACACGAGATCAATGAAAAAATCTGGGAGATGGAAAGCTCCGCAAAGGCGTTTCTGACCAGACTCGGCATCACAAATTTTACGCAGAAGACGAAAGAACTTTCCGGCGGACAGAAGAAACGTCTCGCGCTGGCGGCGATCCTTTTAGTGCCGTGTGACATCCTGCTTTTGGACGAGCCGACTAACCATATTGACCACGAGATGGCGGACTGGCTGGAGGATTATCTGAAAAAATGGAAGGGCTCCCTTATCATGGTAACGCATGACCGCTACTTCCTTGACAGCGTATCGAACCGCATTGTGGAGATCGATAAAGGCAATATCTACAGCTATGACACGAACTACTCCGGTTTCCTGGAACGGAAAGCCATGCGTGAGGAAAGTGAGATCGCCGGGGAGCGTAAGCGCCAGTCGGTGCTGCGCAAGGAGATCGAATGGATCAAACGCGGAGCAAAGGCGCGTTCCACGAAACAGAAAGCGCGTATCCAGCGCTATGAGACGCTGCGAGACCAGTCTGCGCCGGATGTGGACAAAAAGATCGAGATCAGTTCCATTTCGACCCGCATGGGAAAAACGACCGTAGAGCTTTCGCATCTGCACAAAGCGTATGGCGACCGCGTCCTGATACAGGATTTTTCTTATATCTTCCTCAAAAATGACCGGATCGGATTTGTCGGGAAAAACGGCTGTGGAAAGACGACGCTCATGAAGATGATCGAGGGCAGACAGAAACCGGATTCCGGGGAGGTGATCCTTGGTCAGACAATCAAACTCGGTTACTACTCGCAGGAGATCGAGGAGAAAAAAGAAGCCGGCATTGCCTACATGGATCCCTCGATGCGCGTGATCGATTACATCAAAAATACGGCGGAGTTTGTACGCACGGAGGACGGGCTGATCTCGGCATCCGCGATGTTGGAGCGGTTTTTATTCCCTCCGGAGGAGCAGTACAGCGTGATCGGCAAACTTTCCGGTGGAGAGAAACGCCGTCTGAACCTGCTGCGGGTGCTGATGGAAGCACCGAATGTGCTGATCTTAGACGAGCCGACCAATGATCTTGATATCGTCACGCTCTCAATCTTAGAGGATTATCTGGACAATTATGACGGAATCGTGATCACGGTATCTCATGACCGCTATTTCCTGGATCGAGTGGTAAGACGGATCTTCGCGTTTGAAGAAAACGGTGTACTGCGCCAGTATGAGGGTGGATATACAGATTATGTAAACCGAAAGCGGGAAGAAGAAAAAGACAGAGAGCCGCAGATCCGGACAGAAAAGGAAAGCACCGCAAAGCCGGCGGCGAAAGATACGCGCACACATACGCCAAAGCTCAAATTCTCCTACAAGGAACAGAGAGAATATGAGACGATCGAAGCGGATATTGAGGCACTCGAGGAACGCATGGATGAGATTGATACCGAGATCGCAAAGTGCGCGACAGATTTTGTGCGGTTAAATGAACTGACAGAGGAAAAAACAAAAGTCAATACCGAGCTTGAGGAAAAACTGGAGCGCTGGGAATATCTGGAAGAGCTTGCGGCGAAGATCGAAGCGCAGAAAAATGGGAAGAATAGTTAAGGCAGGAGGTATGTCATAGATGCAGAAAGAAAACATTATGGATTATGATACGGTGGCGCTGGACGAGGAAAAAAATGAGCTGGTCATCATTGACCAGACCAAACTGCCGGGAAAGATCGAGATCATCCGTTTGAAAGAGGCGAAAGAGATCTGGGATGCGATCTATTTGTTAAAAGTGCGGGGAGCGCCGGCGATCGGTGTTGCCGCAGCATACGGGATCTATATTTTAGCGGCAGAGAGCATCGCGGATACCTATGAGGCGTTTTATGAGGATTTTAAGAAAAAGAAAGAATATTTAAATTCCTCAAGACCGACCGCAGTCAATCTCTCCTGGGCATTAAACCGGATGGAGCAGGTTGTGTTGGACAAAAAGGAACTGCCGGTGGCAGAGATCCTTGCCTGTTTAAAAGAAGAGGCAAAGGAGATCCAGGCGGAGGATATCCGTGTATGCAAGGCGATCGGGGAATACGGACTTTCCCTCGTAAAACCGGGAGACGGCATCCTCACACACTGCAATGCCGGACAGCTTGCCACAAGCAAGTACGGGACGGCGACTGCGCCGATCTATCTCGGGGAAGAGCGCGGATATCATTTCCATGTATTTGCGGATGAGACCAGACCGCTTTTGCAGGGGGCGCGGCTGACCGCGTTTGAACTGCAGTCATCCGGCGTGGATGTGACGCTCATCTGCGACAACATGTCATCCTCCGTTATGCAAAAAGGCTGGGTCAATGCGGTCTTTGTGGGCTGCGACCGTGTGGCTGCAAACGGAGATACGGCAAATAAGATCGGAACTTCCGTAGTTGCCGCAGTGGCAGATCATTATAAAGTACCGGTCTATATCTGTGCGCCGACTTCAACGATCGACATGGACACGAAGACCGGAGCGGATATAAAGATCGAGGAGCGCCCGGCGGAAGAAGTGACCGAGATGTGGTACAAAGAGCGCATGGCACCGGAAGGCGTAAAAGTCTACAATCCGGCGTTTGACGTGACAGATCACGAGCTGATCGCAGGTATCGTAACCGAGTACGGTGTGGCAAGAGCACCTTATGAAACATCATTAAAAGAGATTTTTAAGAAAAAAGAAGAAGATATAAGGAGGAAGAAAAATGGCAGACAATAATCGTTCCAGCTGCAGCAATGCAGGCGGATGCAGCAAGGAGAGCTGCGCAGGATGCGCATCAAATACTTCAAATCAGAAGAACAGCTTTAAAGAGAAAATGAACGGGCAGTCATCGATCAAAAAGGTGATCGGTATCGTGAGTGGAAAGGGCGGCGTCGGAAAATCTTTTGTTACTGCTTCTCTTGCCTGCGCGATGCAGAAAGCAGGTTATAAAGTCGGCATCATGGATGCGGATATCACAGGGCCGTCTATCCCGAAAATGTTAGGCGTTCACGGACCGGCGATGGGCACAGATCAGGGTGTGTACCCGGTCGAGGCGGCAAACGGCGTGAAAGTCATGTCCATCAACCTTCTGGTAGAGGATGAGGAAGCACCGGTCGTATGGAGAGGCCCGGTCATCGCGGGAGCGGTAAAACAGTTCTGGACGGATGTCATCTGGGGCGATCTGGATTATCTGTTCGTGGATATGCCGCCGGGAACCGGAGATGTTCCGCTTACCGTATTCCAGTCACTTCCGGTGGACGGCATCGTTACCGTCACTTCCCCGCAGGAACTGGTACAGCTGATCGTGAAAAAGGCATTTAACATGGCTTCCATGATGCACATTCCGGTGCTCGGGATCGTGGAGAACTTCAGTTTCGTAGAATGTCCGGACTGCGGCAGAAAGATCAAGATCTTCGGAGAGAGCCATGTCGATGAAGCGGCAAAAGAGCTCGGAGTTCCGGTGCTTGGAAAACTGCCGGTTGATCCGAAAAAAGCGGAAGCTGCGGACGCAGGAGAATTTTACCGTGTGGACAACCCGGAACTTGCGGATGCGGTAGAGGTTTTAAAGAAATTGTAAAGGAGAATTTTTTATGAACGAGAATACACAGGCGATAAAAGACGCGAGAAGTCTTGGTGTGCCAAAGATGCTGCTGCTCGGACTGCAGCACATGTTTGCCATGTTCGGAGCTACGATTCTGGTGCCGATCCTGGTCAATAATTACTTTAACGGAGAGGGGCTTTCGATCCAGGTGACGCTGATCTGCGCGGGACTTGGAACGTTGTTTTTCCATCTTTGTTCCAAACTGAAAGTGCCGGCTTTCCTTGGATCCTCCTTCGCTTTCCTCGGAGGATTTTCAACGGTGGCCAATCTGGATACCGGAAAATTTGCGGATATGACAATGGGAGAGAAACTTCCGTATGCCTGCGGCGGTATCGTTGTTGCGGGACTGCTCTATCTGATCCTGGCACTTGTGATCAAAGTTGTCGGCGTAAAGCGTGTCATGCATTTCCTTCCGCCGGTCGTGACAGGCCCGATCATCATCTGTATCGGACTGAGCCTTGCGCCGTCCGCAGTAAGCAATGCATCCACGAACTGGCTGCTCGCGGTCATCGCGCTTGCCACGATCATTATCTTTAACATCTGGGGAAAAGGAATGTTTAAGATCATCCCGATCCTGATGGGAGTTGTGATCTCCTATGCGGCGGCAGTGCTCTTAAATGCCTGCGGCATGACAAACCCGGATGGCTCCGCGATCCTTGATTTTTCCAACGTAGTATCTGCGGCATGGGTGGGTATCCCGCCATTCCAGATCTGCAAATTCGATATCACGGCGATCCTTGTCATGGCGCCGATCGCGCTTGCGACCATGATGGAGCACATCGGAGACATGTCCGCGATCTCAGCGACCGTCGGCGAGAACTTTATCGCGGATCCGGGACTGCACCGTACCCTGATCGGAGACGGACTTGCAACGGCGCTTTCCGCACTGGTCGGCGGACCTGCAAATACCACATATGGTGAAAATACCGGGGTACTGGAACTCAGCCATGTACATGATCCGCGCGTTATCCGGATCGCAGCATGCTTTGCGGTTATTTTGAGCTTTATTCCGAAAATGGCGGAGATCATCGGTTCCATGCCATCCGCGATCATCGGCGGTGTCAGCTTTATGCTCTATGGAATGATCTCGGCGATCGGTGTGCGGAATGTGGTGGAAAATCATGTAGATTTTACCAAATCCAGAAACCTTGTCATCGCGGCAGTCATCCTGGTATGCGGACTTGGCTTTGGTGACGGACTTACCTTTACCGTAGCGGGAACTTCCATTACACTGACCGGTCTTGCGATCGCAGCGATCGCGGGAATCGTTTTAAACGCGATCCTTCCGGGAAATGATTATCATTTCGGGGATGATGTCAGAGGCGATATCAGCCGTGGCATCGGAATCAACCCGGAACCGGAGAAAAAATAAGGATGACGAATCTACTTGTTTTTTGCCGAAAAGCTGATATAATAAGTGCATGTTGCATAAATATGCAGGTGAAAAATAACAAAGAGGAGTGATTCATTATGAAGAAGATGAAAAAGATCGCCGCGGTCTCTCTTGCGGCTGCAATGACAATAGCAATGGCAGGATGTGGAAATTCTGTCCCGAAGAACACCGTAAATTCCGTGGATGATCTGGAAGGAAAAAAGATCGGTGTCCAGCTCGGAACCACAGGTGATATTTATGCATCTGATTACGAAGGCGATGATGCGGGAACCACGATCGAGCGTTACAACAAGGGAACCGATGCGGTTCAGGCGTTAAAGCAGGGAAAAGTAGACTGCGTGATCATCGATGAACAGCCGGCAAAGGCTTTCGTTGAAAAAAACAGCGACTTAAAGATCTTGGATGACGCGTTTGCGGATGAAGAATACGCGATCTGTATTTCAAAAGACAGATCCGATCTTACCGAGGCATTTAACGGAGCCATCGAAGAGCTGAAAGCAGACGGAACACTTGATGATATCGTAAACAACTACATCGGTGATGACACAAAGGGAAAAACACCGTATGAGTCCCCGGCAGACGCAGACCATTCCAAGGGAACTTTAAAAATGGCGACCAACGCTGCATTCGAGCCGTATGAATATTATGACGGAGACAAGATCACAGGAATCGATGCGGATATGGCAAGAGCGATCTGCGATAAATTAGGTTATGACCTTGAGATCGATGATATGGAATTTGACTCTATCATCACAGCGGTTTCCAGCGGAAAAGCTGATTTCGGCGCAGCAGGTATGACAGTGACAGAAGACCGTTTAAAGAACATTGATTTTACGGATACTTATGCGACTGCACGTCAGGTGATCATCGTTCGCAGTAACTAAGAACAAAAGGAGGATGGAACGTGAGTACTTTTGTACAGAAATTTACTCAGAATTTTATAGAAAATACAAGGTATATGTATCTGCTGAAGGGTCTTGGAAACACCATCATCATCACGGTGTTTGCCCTTATGATCGGAATTGTTTTGGGATTTCTGGTAGCAGTCGTACGTTCTACCCATGAAAAGCACGGCGGCCTGAATGTACTGAACTTTATCTGCAAAGTTTATCTGACGGTATGGCGTGGTACGCCTACCGTTGTGCAGGTCATGATCATGTATTATGTCATTCTTGTCGCGGTCAATAACAAGATCCTTGTCGCGGTCATTGCGTTCGGTTTGAACTCCGCAGCGTATGTGGCAGAGATCGTCCGTTCCGGTATCATGTCGATCGACGAGGGACAGTTTGAGGCGGGACGCAGTCTCGGTCTGAATTACCGCCAGACCATGCAGATGATCATTCTGCCGCAGGCATTCAAAAACGTGCTTCCGGCACTGGCAAACGAACTGATCACGCTGTTAAAGGAAACTTCCGTCAGCGGTTATATCGGCATGATGGATCTGACAAAGGGTGCGGATATCATCAGAAGCCAGACCTATGAGCCGATGATGCCGCTGCTCGGCTGTGCGGCGATCTACCTTGTGATCGTCATGATTCTGACGGCGGGCGTACATAAGCTGGAAGGGAGACTGAGAAGCAGTGAGCGATAATGGAAAAAAACTGATCGAAGTAAAAAATCTGACGAAGAAGTTCGGGGATCATACGGTTTTAGACGGGATCACTACGGATATCTGCCAGGGAGAGGTCGTTGCGATCATCGGGCCGTCCGGCTGCGGAAAGTCAACGTTTCTCAGATCATTAAACCTGCTTGAGATGCCGACCTCCGGACAGATCCTGTTTGAAGGGATCGATCTGACGGACAAGAGCGTGGATATCAATAAAGTAAGACAGAAGATCGGAATGGTGTTTCAGCAGTTCAACCTGTTCCCGAACCATACGATCAAAGACAACATCACACTGGCACCGGTGAAGCTTGGTCTGATGACAAAAGAAGAAGCGGACAAAAAGGCAATGGAACTTTTAGAGCGCGTCGGACTGCCGGAGAAGGCGGACAGCTATCCGTCCATGTTATCCGGCGGGCAGAAGCAGCGTATCGCGATCGCGAGATCGCTTGCGATGAACCCGGATGTCATGTTGTTTGACGAGCCGACCTCGGCGCTTGACCCGGAGATGGTCGGTGAAGTATTGGGACTGATGCGTGAACTGGCGGCGGACGGCATGACCATGGTCGTGGTAACACACGAGATGGGATTTGCGAAAGAGGTCGCAACGCGCGTGATGTTCATCAATGAAGGAAATATCAGGGAAGAAAACACACCGGAAGAATTTTTTGGAAATCCGAAGAATCCGAGACTGTGTGATTTCCTTTCCAAAGTGTTATAAATGCAAACCTGGGGGATTGTTCTTGACAATCCCCCAATTATATTTAATAATAAGTTGCTGAAACTGAAACATTCATACAAAGGAGGATTCGTTATGAAGAAGTTTGGAATTAAAGAAGTTGTAGCGACAGGTATCGGAACCGCGCTCTTTGTCGTACTGACAGAAGTGCAGATCCCGCTCGGAGTTATCCCGAATACCTCATTACAGCCGAGAGCGGCGGTGCTCGCATTCTTGGCGGCTGTGTTCGGACCGGTTGTAGGCGGCATCATCGGCCTTCTGGGTCATGCGTTGGGTGACGCGCTGTTTTACGGCGGAGTATGGTGGAGCTGGGTATTCCCGGATGCGATCTTCGGTATCCTGGTAGGTCTTTTCGTAAAGAAATACCAGATCAAAGAAGGCGGTTTCCACGGAAAGAACATTGCGTTATTTAATGCGGTACAGGTGATCGCAAACGCGATCGCATGGATCGTTGTTGCACCGGTACTTGATATCCTGATCTATGCGGAACCGGCAAAAAAAGTATTTGTACAGGGGATTTTCGCATTTATCGGAAATGTGATCATTATCGCCATCCTTGGCAGTCTGCTCGGGGTTGGTTACACAAAGATCGGAGCAAAGTCCTCCAGTCTTGATAAGGAAGATTAAAAAGAAGTACAAAAGGACAGACACTTGTTATGGAACCTATTATTGAATTTGAAAAATTTACATTTAAATACCGCTCCCAGGTAAATCCAACCCTTTTTGACATCGATCTAAAGATCTATCCCGGGGAAAAGGTGCTGATCGTCGGGCCGTCCGGCTCCGGGAAATCAACACTTGCGGACTGCATCAACGGGCTGATCCCGTTCTCTTATCCGGGCGAAAGTACAGGTACGCTAAAGATCGGTGGAAAGGATCCGAAGAAACTTGGGATCTTCGGACTTTCCAAGATGGTCGGTACCGTACTTCAGGATACCGATGGCCAGTTTATCGGACTGACGGTAGCGGAAGATATCGCGTTTGTACTGGAAAACGACAGGATGGAGCAGCAGGAGATGTTTCGCCGTGTGAACGAGGTGGCGGATACCGTAGAGGTAAGACCGCTTCTTTCGCATGCGCCGTCGGAACTTTCCGGCGGACAGAAACAGCGGGTTTCCATGGCAGGTGTCATGATCGACGATGTGGATATTCTTTTGTTTGATGAGCCGCTTGCCAACCTTGATCCGGCGACCGGAAAAAAAGCGATCGGACTCATTGACCGGATCCAGAAAGAAAAGAATAAGACGATCCTCATTATTGAACACCGTCTGGAGGATGCGTTATATAAAGATGTGGATCGTATTGTCGTGATCGGCGACGGAAGGATCGTCGCGGACATGAAACCGGATGCGCTTTTAAGCGGAGACACCTTAAAAGAGCAGGGAATACGGGAGCCGCTCTATATTACGGCATTAAAACACGCGGGATGTGCGATCAGAGAGGAATACCGTCCGAGCCATGTGGAGACGATGGATTTTGAGCCATATAAGACGCAGGTAAAAGAGTGGTTTGAGACAACGGAGACGAAAAAACGTGCAGCCGAAGAAAAACCGGTTTTAAAAGTGGATCACTTAAATTTTTCCTATCAGCCCGGAAAGCCGATCCTTTCGGATGTCAGCTTTACCGTAAATAAAGGAGAAATGCTAAGCATCGTTGGAAAAAACGGGGCGGGAAAGACCACGCTTTCAGGTCTGATCTGCGGATTTTTGACTCCGGAGAGCGGAAGCATTGAATTAAACGGAGAAGATATTTCACCGTTATCCATAAAGGAGCGAGGAGAAAAGATCGGTATCGTGATGCAGAACCCGAATCAGATGATCTCAAAACCGATGATCTTTGATGAGGTTGCCTTGGGGCTTGCCGTGCGCGGCGTGCCGGAGGACGAGATCAAAGAACGTGTGCATGAGACCTTAAAGATTTGCGGGCTCTATCCGTTCCGCAACTGGCCGGTGTCGGCGCTCAGCTTCGGACAGAAAAAACGTGTGACGATCGCGTCTATTCTGGTTATGAAGCCGGAGATCCTGATCCTGGATGAACCGACAGCGGGACAGGATTACCGTCATTACACGGAGATCATGGAATTTCTGAAACGTATCAACGAGGAGCAGGGAACAACGATCATCATGATCACGCACGACATGCATCTGATGCTCGAATATACCGTACGCGCGCTCGTTGTGGCGGACGGAAAACTGCTTTCGGACGATACGCCCGCAAATATCCTGACCGATGAAGAACTCACAGAGAAAGCATATTTAAAACAGACATCGTTATATGAGATGGCAGTAAAATGCGGCATTTCTTCGCCGTCTCAGTTCGTAGAACGTTTTATCAGCTATGAAAGGACGGTGCGGTAATGGCAAAACTTTTAACCTATGAGAAAAAAGATACCTGGATGGATGAACTCTGCGGAGTGACAAAGTTAGTTTACTTTCTCGCATGGTCGATCACCAGTATGCTGACCTATGATACAAGAGTGCTTGCGGTCATGCTCGTACTCAGCTTTGTGTTTTTTAAGGTGTCCAAAACCGAGTGGAAGCAGGTCGGATCGATCTTTAAAGTCATCTTGTTTTTCCTGGTCGTGAATGTGCTCGCGATCTTTCTGTTCGCGCCGGATCAGGGAGTAAAGATCTACGGAACCAGGCATGTGCTTGTGCAGCTTGCAGGAAATTATGCAATTACCGCAGAGCAGCTTTTTTATGAACTTAACATTATCTTAAAGTATTTCACGATCATTCCGGCGGTCTTTATCTTTGTGGTGACGACCAATCCGTCGGAGTTCGCGGCGTCGTTAAACCGGATCGGGATCAGCTATAACATCGGATACGCGGTCGCGATCGCGCTGCGTTACATCCCGGATGTGCAGGATGATTTCCATAAGATCAAAAACGCGCAGGAGGCGCGCGGGATCGAGATGTCGGGAAAAGCGAAACTCACGCAGCGGATCAAGAGTGTGGCGGCGATCATCTTTCCGCTTATTTTCACGAGTGTGGAACGGATCGACACGGTCAGCAACGCAATGGAGCTGCGTGGATTTGGAAAGTACAAAAAGCGCACCTGGTATATGGGAAGAAAATTACAGCGGAACGATTACCTTACATTGATCGCGGTGCTTTTGTTTGCAGCGGCAGCGCTTGTCATTACCTATCATGACGGAAGCAGATTTTATAATCCGTTTGTGTAGGACACATAGAAAGAAAAAATAAAATATAAGAGACGCAGGTTCAGTTTCCGGTAAAATATGCCGATAAACAGGTATATGAGAAAAAAGAACAGGCGGTCCATGGAGGGAACACAAAAGGCAGATGCCTGTGTTCCCTTTTTTGAATCATAGGAAATTCCTTCCTATGATTCAAAAACGCTCCGCAGGGATGCGCAGCTCGCGGAGATGAAGTTTATGTTGAACATACCGCTCGCGCGCGAAAGTGTGCGGTAAGCGCACACTTTATTTTAATGGCGACGAGGAAAAAGGAGGCATGGTTATGAAAGTAGAAAAAGTAAGCAGCGCATATGCGCCGGTTGACGCGGTATCGCGCATAAACGTAAAGATCGATTCGTCAGTGCAGTCAGGTGAGAAACGGGATGCGTATACGGCATCCAGCCATATGGCATCTTTTGAGGAAAAATTTGCGCTGGCGCAGGAATATCAGGAAATGCTTGAGCGGATGAAAAAGGAAGATCCCGGGCGTTATCAGCAGATGAAGCTGGATGAAGCGCTTTCGGAGTGTAAGTCTATCGGGCGGCTCACGGAGATCGCGGAGGAAAATGGCGGAAGCGTTACCTATAACGGCGTGACATTAAATTTTGATATGAAGAACAAAAAGATGTGTCTTGGAAATATGGACAGCGGAGATGTGATAAATGCCGGCATGCTCTCAAACGGTTACTGTTTTTATTTTAACCGGGAAAATATCGGGGACATTGCGAAGATCCTCGATCTGTTTTCGCCGGAGGATGTCAATAAGATCATGGCAGCGATCGAGACGGACAATATGGCGGATCGGATGAAGAATCAGGTGGAGGATGAAAAGGCGAACGGCGTGCAGGGCGCGGAGACGGCGGAGGAACATTAGTCCATGCCGCCTGCCCACTGTCTGACCTGCCGCAGATAGAGAGAGATCCCGATCGCTCCGGTAATAATCTCTGAGGCGGGAAATGCGATCCAGGTGTAGGAGAGACCGATCTTGGAGAGCGCAAAGAAGATCGGGATCAGACATCCTAACTGGCGGATCAGTGACAGCAGCGATACCACGGCAGGCAGAAAACTAAGCCCGATGATCCGGAAAGCCGGGATACCGATCGAAAACACGTCGGGGTCGTGCGAGAACAGTCCGAGGAGTGTGTCCGGAAGCAGTTCAAAACAAAAGACCCCGATCAGCATAAAGAGCATGGAAAATAAAACGGATTCGTTTAGGATCGTCTGGCAGCGCTTGTATTTTTTCGCGGCATAATTATAACTTAAAACCGGAACAATGCAGGTTTGCAGACCTAAAAGTGGAATGAAAAAGAAGGTCTGCATTTTGTAATATAATCCGAGGACAGTGACCGCCGCGTCAGAAAAGCCGGCAAGGATCATATTTAACGCTACGATATAAACGGTGTAGAGCATCTGCATTAAGATGGAGGGATAGCCGAGCAGATAGATCCATTTTGTGCATTTTTTCATTTCACGCACTGCGGGAGGTCTGTGAAAGCTTCATGTCGCCGCCTGCCTGCAAAACCTTCGTCCAGATACTTTCAAGAAAGATGCCGATGCTGCCGACGCATACGATCCTTCCGTAGATCACGCCGTACCGGATCGCGGTTTCGGATTTGGCGGAGGTCGTCACATAGGCGTGCATCAAAACAGCGGAAACTGCCGCAAAAACTGCCCAGGTGAGGAGTGACAGCACCATTCCGGTTCCTGCGGTCTTATCCGCCTCTTTTTCTTTTTTCTGGGCAAAAAGCCGCGCCATCTGCGTGTTGACGCCGACACCGGTTCCGACCGCGAGCGCCGTGATGATAAGCTGTATCGGAAAGATCACGGAGAGGGCAGTCAGCCCGTCGGGGGGAGTATTTTCCTACAAAATAGCTGTCTACAATATTGTAAAGAGCCTGTATCAGCTGCGCGAACATGACAGGCGGAGCAAGACGCAGCAATATTTTATAAATCTTTTCGGTGCCAAACATCGAAGTCTGTGTTACATTGTCATTCATTGTGATTTCCTTCTTTTGTTACATCTGTATTTGTCTGAAGTGAGATACTTTCTTCCAGGATCTGACCAAATTTCATCGCAAGGGCAGTCATCTGGCGGATCTCTTCTTTTCCCATTTTTTCGGAGGCAAGCGTCTCAAATTCCAGTATGGGTTCCATGATCGAACGGTAGTAGGCTTCTCCGCTTTCGGTGAGGGCAAGGATCTTTTCCTTCGCGTTTTTTCGCCCCGGAATGAGTGTGAGATAGCCGTCCTTTTTTAGTGAAGTGATGATATTGTTTACGGTCTGTTTGGGCAGCCGGATTTCTTCATTCATGTTTTTGTACCTCTTTTCAAAGATAAGATAGTCCTAATTAAGACTGATGCCAAGGATAATTTGGAGGAGAGAATGTTAAAAGTGCAGAAAAATCGTGATTTTAAAAGAGAAAACAGGATAGGAAAGATATAAATTTACCTTTGAGGTAAATCCATAAATTGACTATTTTACGTTATTATGTTATTATAAATTTACCTCAAAGGTAAATTGAGAAAGAGGTGATGCGTTGGATATTACGTACAAAAATAAGAAGATTGAAAAAGTTTGTACGGATGCCAAGATGTCTGACAGAACATATGGAAATGAAATGTCAGAAAAGATCCAAATGCGTATAGGAGAAATGGAAGCAGCCGATACTGTGGAAGAAATGATCAAGTATCATATTGGCAGATGTCATCCGTTGACCAATAATCGCAAAGGACAATATGCAGTAGATTTGGTGCATCCGTATAGATTGGTGTTTGAGAAACATGGTAATGAAATTCAAGTGGTGCATATCATGGAGATAGTTGATTACCATTAAGAAAAGAAAATCAGATAGGAGGTAGCACTATGGTGAGAAGTCGCAGTTTTATTGCAACACCACCTGGAGCGACAATTAAGGAACAGCTGAATGACAGGAAAATGAGCCAGAAAGAGTTTGCCGCAAGGATGGATATGTCTGAGAAGCATATCAGTAAACTTATTAACGGTGAGGTTCAGTTGACTCCAGAGGTGGCTGTTAGATTAGAAATCGTATTAGGAGCGCCTGCAAAGTTCTGGAATAACCTGGAAGCTATTTACAGAGAAAAGTTGATAAAGGTTGCGGCGGAGAATGCAATGGACAAAGATGAAGCCCTGGCAAAGCAGCTTCCATATAATGAAATGGCTAAGTTTGGATGGATTCCTGAGACGAGAGATTCGAAGGAAAAAGTAATGAATCTGAGAAAGTATTTTGAAGTTGTGGAATTATCGTTATTGGAAAATAAACAAATAACCAGAATAGCCTGCAGAAGACTTGCTGTAACAGAAAAAGGTGATTTTGCGTTGCTGGCATGGGTGCAGGAAGCAAAGATAAAAGCGCGTAATATCGAGACATCACCAATTAATATGAAAGAGTTGATAAGGATTATTCCTGAAATCAGAACAATGACTGTTTTGAAACCAAAGGAATTTTGTCCAAAGATAAAAAGAATGTTAGCAGAGTGTGGAATAGCACTTGTTTTTTTACCACATTTAAAGGGATCCTTCCTTCAGGGGGCTTCATTTATGGATGGAAATAAGATTGTTGTAGGACTTACAGCAAGAGGTAAAGATGCAGATAAGTTTTGGTTTAGTTTATTTCATGAATTAGCTCACATTATTTTAGGTCATACAGGACAGATGGATGGAACAACCGATCAGGATGAAAAAGATGCAGATATTTGGGCACGGGATACTCTGATATCAGAAGAAGCTTTTGAAGAATTTAGAGAAAAATCGAATTTCTCAGCAGCAAGCATTCGAGCATTTGCAAAGAGGATGGGAATTGCACCTGGTATAGTTGTGGGAAGATTACAGAATGAAGGATGCATTACGCATAGTATGATGAATGACCTGAAAGAGCATTATGAGATTGCAGTGTAGGAAAATCATGATCTTAACGGCGAACCCCAAACCTTACATTTTTGTAAGGAAAAGGTAAGGCTCTTCGATGGATTCCGTGTCTTTGATCTGCTAAGATAAATGCATGAAAAAACAAACGAAGAGCGAGGGAACGATCATGAAAAAATTTATTCAGGCAGTATCAGGAAAGAAAGCAATGTATGTCGCACTGATCCTTGTAAGCATCTGTACGGTACTTGACATCCTTACATCCATACGTCTTGGAACGAAACCGGATATCACTCCGATCACAGTGATATACTGCGTGATCGCGGCGTGGGCGGTGTGTCTCTCCGATTGACGCAGTTTGTGCAAATTGCTATAATAGCACTACGAGTACAAAGGAGAGAAGAAAATGGCATTTGCACATTTACACGTCCATACAGAATACAGTCTTTTGGACGGTTCCAATAAAATACAGGAATATGTTGCGCGGGTCAAAGAGCTTGGCATGACAGCGGCGGCGATCACGGATCACGGTGTCATGTACGGCGTGATCGATTTTTACAAGGCGGCAAACGCGGCGGGGATCAATCCAATCCTCGGCTGTGAGGTCTATGTCGCGCCAAATTCCAGATTTGACCGTGAGAAGGTGAGCGGAGAGGACCGCTATTATCATCTGGTGCTGTTAGCCGAGAATAATACCGGTTACAGCAACCTTATGAAGATCGTCTCCAAGGGGTTTGTGGACGGTTATTACTATAAGCCGCGTGTGGACATGGAGGTATTAACTACTTACCATGAGGGCATCATTGCGCTCAGTGCCTGCCTTGCCGGCGAGGTACAGCGTAATCTGGTGCGCGGCATGTATGACGAAGCAAAAAAAGCAGCGGAAAAATATGAAAACTGCTTTGGAAAAGGAAACTTCTTTTTGGAGCTTCAGGATCACGGCATCCCGGAACAGCGTCTGGTCAACCAGCAGCTGCTTCGTTTAAGCCAGGATACCGGGATCGAGCTTGTGGCGACGAATGACGTGCACTACACCTATGCGGACGATGCCGAGGCGCATGACATCCTGCTCTGTATCCAGACCGGAAAGAAGCTGGCGGACGAGGATCGCATGCGCTATGAGGGCGGACAGTATTACGTGAAGTCCGAAGAGGAGATGAAGGAGCTGTTTCCGTATGCGCTTGGGGCACTCGAAAATACCCAGAAGATCGCGGACCGCTGTCATGTGGAGATTGAGTTTGGAAAGACGAAGCTGCCGCATTTTGACGTGCCGGAGGGCTATACGACCTGGACATACTTAAACAAGCTCTGTTATGAGGGACTTGAGGAAAAATATCCGAAGGAGCAGGCAGAAGAGCTGCGCCCGCGTCTGGAGTATGAGCTTTCCGTCATCAAGGAGATGGGCTATATTGAGTACTTTCTGATCGTGTGGGATTATATCAATTTCGCGCGGACGCACGGGATCCCGGTCGGACCGGGACGAGGCAGTGCCGCCGGAAGTCTGGTTTCCTATACGACAGGGATCACAAATATTGAGCCGGTGCGTTACGGACTGATCTTTGAGCGTTTCCTGAACCCGGAGCGTGTGTCCATGCCCGATATCGACGTGGATTTCTGTTACAACCGCAGACAGGAAGTCATCGACTATGTCATTGAAAAATACGGCAAGGACTGTGTGACGCAGATCGTAACCTTCGGTACGCTCGCGGCGCGCGGTGTCATCCGTGATGTCGGCCGTGTCATGGATCTTCCGTATGCGTATGTCGATAATATCGCGAAGAGTATTCCGAATGAGCTTGGCATCACGATCGAAAAGGCGCTGGTGAAAAACCCGGAACTGCGCACTCTCTATGAGACGGATACGCAGGTGAGAAAGCTGATCGATATGTCAAAGCGCTTGGAGGGACTGCCGCGCCATACATCCATGCATGCGGCCGGTGTCGTGATCTCGGAAAAGCCGATGGACGAGTATGTGCCGCTCTCCCGTGGTTCGGACGGCATGATCACAACGCAGTTTACGATGACGACGATCGAAGAACTCGGATTATTAAAGATGGATTTCCTGGGACTTCGTACGCTTACAGTCATCGATGATGCGGTAAAGATGGTAAATAAGAGCAAGGGTGTGAAGATCGATATCGACCACATCGATTATGACGATAAAGAAGTGCTGGCATCGCTTGGCACCGGAAAGACCGAGGGCGTGTTCCAGCTGGAAAGCGCCGGAATGAAGAACTTCATGAAGGAGTTAAAGCCGGAGAGCCTGGAGGACGTGATCGCGGGAATTTCCCTCTACCGGCCGGGTCCTATGGATTTTATCCCGGCGTACATCAAGGGAAAGAACAATGCAGCGACGATCACCTACGACTGCCCGCAGCTTGAGCCGATCCTTGCGCCGACCTACGGCTGTATCGTCTATCAGGAGCAGGTTATGCAGATCGTGCGTGATCTCGCGGGCTATACATGGGGACGGAGCGATCTGGTGCGCCGTGCCATGTCAAAGAAAAAGACCAAGGTCATGGAGGAAGAACGGCAGAACTTTGTATACGGCAATAAAGCCGAAGGCGTGCCGGGCTGTGTGGCGAACGGGATTGATGAAAAGGTTGCGAACAAGATCTATGATGAGATGATCGATTTCGCGAAATACGCGTTCAACAAGTCACATGCGGCGGCTTACGCAGTGGTTTCCTATCAGACCGCTTATCTGAAATATTACTATCCGGTGGAATTCATGGCGGCGCTTATGACGTCCGTGCTTGATAATTCCACCAAGGTTTCCGAATATATCTTAACCTGCCGCCGGATGGGCATCGAGATCCTGCCGCCGGATATCAATGAGGGAGAGAGCGGATTCTCGGTATCCGGAAATTCGATCCGCTACGGGCTCTCCGCGATCAAGAGCGTGGGGCGTCCGGTCATCGAGGCGATCATCGAGGAGCGCAAAGAGCGCGGGGTATTTACAACTTTGAATGATTTTATCACAAGGATGTCGGGCAAAGATGTCAACAAGCGCAGCATCGAAAACTTCATCAAAGCAGGAGCACTCGACTGTCTTGAGGGGACAAGAAAGCAGCTCCTTATGGTGTACTCATCTGTCCTGGATTCGGTCAATCAGGAGAAAAAGAATTCGATGGCAGGACAGATGACGCTGTTTGATCTGGCACCGGAAGAAGATAAGGCGGATTTTGAATTAAAACTGCCGGATGTGGGAGAATATCCGAAAGAGGAACTGCTCGCATTTGAAAAAGAGGTGCTTGGCGTCTACATCAGCGGGCATCCACTGGAAGCCTATGAGGAAAAATGGCGGAAAAACATTTCCGCAGTCACGTCCGATTTTATGCTGGACGAGGAAACCGGGGCGACAAAGATCCATGACGGCGAAAAAGTCGTGATCGGCGGAATGGTCACGGCAAAGACCATCAAATACACAAAGACGAATCAGGTCATGGCATTTTTTACGATCGAGGATCTGGTCGGCACCGTGGAGGTCATTATCTTCCCGCGTGACTATGAAAAATATCACACATACCTCGAGGAGGACGCAAAGATCTTTGTGACCGGAAGAGCCAATGTGGAGGAAGAAAAAAACGGAAAGGTGATCTGTGAAAAGATCATCGGCTTTGATGACAGCAAAAAAGAACTCTGGCTTCAGTTTGCGGATCTGGCATCCTACCAGGAAAAGGAAGCAAAACTCTCCGGTATGCTGGCGGGTTCGGATGGCAGAGATGAAGTGATCATTTATCTGGCGGCGGAAAAACGGATGAAACGGCTGCCGAAAAGCAGGAGTATCCATGTGGAGCCGGGACTGCTCCAGACACTCTTTGGATATTTAGGCGAAAATAACGTAAAAGTCGTTGAAAAGTCTATTGAAAACAGCTGGAAAAACATCTAAAATGAAGAGGTCGATTACAATTATCATTAGGAGGGTTTTTACATGGAAAAACAGATAAAGACGGTCGGCGTTCTTACAAGCGGTGGTGACGCACCGGGAATGAACGCGGCGATCCGGGCGGTTGTCCGTGAAGCACTGGCAAAGGGTCTTTCCGTAAAGGGGATCAAAAGGGGGTATGCCGGACTGCTTCAGGAAGAGATCGTGGACATGGACGCGAGAAGCGTGTCAGACATCATTGAGCGTGGCGGTACGATTTTGCAGACTGCGCGCTGCAAGGAATTTACGACACCGGAGGGACAGAAAAAAGGCGCGGACATCTGTAAAAAGCACGGGATCGACGGTGTGATCGTGATCGGTGGCGACGGTTCGTTTCAGGGGGCACAGAAACTGGCGGCACTTGGGATCAATACGATCGGTCTTCCGGGAACGATCGATCTTGACATTGCGTGTACCGATTACACGATCGGATTTGATACCGCAGTCAATACGGCGATGGAGGCGATTGACAAGGTGCGTGACACCTCGACTTCGCACGAGAGATGTTCGATCATCGAGGTTATGGGACGCGGGGCAGGCTACATTGCGCTGTGGTGCGGAATCGCGAACGGGGCGGAGGATATCCTGCTTCCGGAAAAATACGATTATGATGAGCAAAAGCTGATCGATAACATCATAGCGTGCAGAAAGCGCGGCAAGCAGCATCATATCATTATCAATGCGGAAGGCATCGGTCATTCGACCAGCATGGCAAGGCGCATTGAGGAGGCAACCGGGATCGAGACGAGAGCAACGATCCTCGGCCATATGCAGCGTGGAGGAAGTCCGACCTGTAAAGACCGTGTCTATGCGTCCACGATGGGATGTTATGCGGTCGATCTGCTCTGCCAGGGCAAATCCAACCGTGTAGTGGCATACCGGAACGGCGAATTTGTGGATTATGACATTGACGAGGCACTCGCAATGAAAAAATCCATTCCGGAATACCAGTATGAGATCTGCCGCAACCTGTCGATTTAGGACGGGCTGTCAGAAAGAAAAAGGGGACAGGAAAGCGCGTACTGCCGCACTTCCCTGTCCTTTATCATGGCAACGAGGAAGGAAAAAGATGATTACAAGTACAGCAAATAAACAGATCAAAGAGCTGACACAGCTGATCAAAAAATCAAAAGCGCGAAGGGAAGAGCGGGTCTTTGTCGTGGAGGGGATCCGCATGTTTGTGGAGGCACCGAAGGAGCAGGTGCAGGCGGTCTATGCGTCGGAGAGTTTTTTAAAAGACCCGGAGCATATGGCATGTTTACAGGGATATGACTATGAGGAAGTTTCCGATTCCGTCTTTGCATCGGTCAGCGATACCAAAACGCCGCAGGGGATCCTATGCGTGGTGCGTATGCCGGAATACAGCAAGGAGACGTTTTTTTCGGAGAGCGGAGGCCTTTATCTGGTACTTGAAAATATCCAGGATCCTGGAAACCTCGGAACCATGTTCCGGACCGGAGAGGGAGCGGGAATTTCCGGCGTTATTTTAAGCCGTGATACGGTGGATCTGTTCAATCCCAAGACGATCCGTTCTACGATGGGAAGTGTATACAGAGTACCGTTTCTGATCGCGGATGACTTAGAGGCGGTGATCGGGGAAATGAAAAAGCAGGGCGTACATCTGTATGCGGCGCATTTAAAAGGCGAGCAGTCTTACGACCGGTTTGATTACCGGGAAAGTACCGCATTTCTGATCGGAAATGAGGGAAATGGACTGAGCGAGCGGACAGCTTCCCTTGCGGACACCTATGTGCGCATCCCGATGGAGGGAAAAGTAGAATCATTAAACGCGGCCATGGCATCGGGGATCCTGCTTTACGAAGCGGCGAGACAGCGGCGCGCGGCAAAATAACGGCAAAAGCAGCAGAAAGGAAGAAAGCGATGTTCCGTTTATGGGCAAAGGAATTTAAAAATAATCATATGATGCGGGATACCGTGATCTGCGATGACACGGAAGACACCAGGACACACAAAGTATTCCGGGCACTCGAAGAGGTGTGCTACGAATTTGACCTTGGAAAGCCGCTCTGGCTGGACGCGACGGTCGAGGAATTCAAACGTCACGCAAAGACCAGATTTTATCAGGACAATTTTATCGAGGAGATCGAATTTGACTATCTGGAGATCCATGTGATCGAGGAGGATTAGGGGCAGACAATTTCCGAAAAGTATGATATGATAAAAGAAGTATGAACCGGAAGGAAGGGAATCAGATGGATATGCCGGAAAAGCTGAATGAGGGAATTGACAGTTGGAATACGGTCATGCTTTTGTATCATTCGGCCTTAAAGGAAGTCGGCACAAAGCTGGAGATCTTAAATGACGAGTTCCAGCATGTGCATCAGTATAATCCGATCGAATATATAAAATCAAGGATCAAGACGCCGGAGAGCATTGTAAAGAAGCTGCGGCGCAACGGATACGAAAGCACCATAGATAATATGGTCAATTATGTGAATGATATTGCGGGGATCCGCATCGTATGCTCCTTCACCTCCGATATCTACCGGATGGCGGACATGATCGGAAAGCAGAACGATCTTACCGTGGTGTGGGTCAAAGATTATTTTAAGAACCCGAAGGACAGCGGATACAAGAGCTACCATATGTTAGTGACGGTTCCGATCTTTTTATCGGACCGGGTGGTGGATACCAAGGTGGAGATCCAGATACGGACGATCGCAATGGATTTCTGGGCGAGCTTAGAGCACAAGATTTATTACAAATTTGAAGGAAACGCGCCGGATTATATCAGCGAGGATTTAAAGGAGTGTGCGGATATTGTATCCATGCTGGATGCAAAGATGCTCTCATTAAATAAGGCGATTCTGGAAGCGAAAAAAGCGGAACAGTAAAAAAGAGCAGATGCTCCATGTGTGATGCATGGGTATCTGCTCTTTTCTCTGCGGTCTCTGGCAGATTAAGATCTTCCTAACATTCTTCCGGTTCCGGATATTCAACGCCGAAGGTATCGACAGTTACTTTTTTCATGATCTGCGGAGTCATCGGGCGGTCACTGTAATCGACCGGGGTCTCTGCGATGTGGTTTACAACATCCATGCCCTCGATGATCTTTCCGAATGCAGCGTAAGCGCCATCGAGATGCGGGGCATCTTTGTGCATGATAAAGAACTGGGAACCTGCGGAGTCCGGATGCATGGCTCTTGCCATGGATAAAACGCCTGCGGTGTGCTTTAACTCATTGTCAAAACCGTTCTGCGCGAATTCGCCGTAGATGCCGTAGCCAGGGCCGCCCATTCCGGTTCCTTCCGGGTCACCGCCCTGGATCATAAAGCCTTCGATCACGCGGTGAAAGATCAGTCCGTCATAAAAACCTTTCTGAACCAGAGTGATAAAGTTATTTACGGTATTCGGAGCGATCTCCGGATATAATTCCGCTTTCATGATATCGCCGTCTTCCATTTCAAAAGTAACAACTGGATTCTGTGCCATTTTATTTTCCTTCTTTCTTTTTGATTTCCTTTTTTCAGATAGCTTTCATTGTAACGAAAAAGTACGGGATTGTAAAGCACGGGAAAAATAAATATAATAAAGCGGAAACAAATGAGAGGAGGAACTGCCGGTGGCATTAAAATTTGTGATCGCCTGGGAAGCGGAACTGCCCGGGGAAGAACATGCGGATCTTTCCATATCCGGTCTGTTATCCGGTTTACATAAATATGGCGCGGAGGCATTTCTGATTCCCGCTGCCTACGCGGAGGAAAAAACGCTCGCGCAGATCTTAAAAGAAAACGGTTTAAAACCGGAGGAGGGGCTGGCGCTTGTGGCAACCGACGCTTCGCTGGCGCAGACGGCGGGGCTTCCCATCGCGACTGTCGCGTTCCTTCATCCGGCATTTCCGGGGCAAAGCCTTCTTTCGGCACAGATTCTGGTGGAGGGATTTGAGGAAGTCGATTTTTATTTCCTCGAACGGATCTACGACAGAAAACACAACATCCCGTGGCGGGTCATTGACACGGAGCGCTGTTACCTGCGGGAGATGAAAGAGGATGATCTGGACGCGCTCTATGAGCTGTACGCGGGAGAGGGCATGACCAGATATATGGAGCCGCTCTATGAGGACAGGCAGGAAGAGGCGGAATATATGCGCGCCTATATTGCGAGCCAGTATTACTATTACGGCTATGGCATGTGGGTGGTGATCGAACGGGCAACCGGGAAGCTGATCGGGAGAGCGGGACTTGACAACCGGAACATACACGGTGGGATCGAGCTGGAAATGGGATATGCCGTCGCCGCGGATCATCACAGACAGGGATATGCCACGGAGATCTGTCTTGCGATCCTGAAGTACGCCGGGGAATTTCTGGAATTTTCGCGCGTCAACTGCCTGGTGGATAAGGAAAACGAGGCGTCCGTACAGCTTCTTTTAAAACTGGGCTTTGTATGGAGGGAAGAACTTTTTATGGACGGCGCGTACATGCAGCGCTATGTTTATTCATTTCCCGAAGCATAAAGCGTGGCCCCTTTGCATATAGTTTGGGTAAAGGGGGATCTGACAATGGAAAAATCAAAAACAATATTTCTGGTCGTAAAGGTGCTGTTTGCCATGTATATCGTTACAGGGCTGATCCTGCTGCTTCTTACGGCACTGCTTTATAAATTTGATATCGGAGAAAATGTGATCAACCTCGGCGTGATTGCGGTTTACATAATCTCTGGCTTCCTGGGAGGATTTATTCTGGGGAAAGTGAAAAAAACGAGAAAATTTCTGTGGGGCATGGTGATCGGCGGGCTGTATTTTCTGATCCTGTTCGCGGCATCCGTGCTGTTTGAAAAAGGACTCGGAAATGACGCGGGACATTTTGTGACTACATTTGTTCTTTGTGTGGCATCCGGCATGGCGGGCGGAATGCTTGGCTAAAGATGAAAAAAATGCTTTTCTTATGAAAAACTATGTGCTATACTATACAAAGGTATTTTTGGAAAGGAGAACGAATATGAAACACGTAAAGACATTAAATACAAGAAAATTACAGAATACAGTAAGAAAAGGTGGATGCGGCGAATGTCAGACATCCTGCCAGTCTGCATGCAAGACTTCCTGTACTGTAGGAAACCAGACATGTGAGCAGTGCAAATAAGCACGGAAATGTAATGGAATAGTGTGATACAAACGACCGTTCGCGAAGGCGTGCGGTCATTTGTTCGTTTACAAGAAGAAATTTTTTTAGAATTAGAAAGAGAGGACTGCATCGTGGTTCATCAGTATAGAAATAACGGCTACAATATCGTGTTGGACGTCAACAGCGGTGCGATTCATGTTGTGGATGACGTGACATATGATGTCATCCCACTGTTTGAAGCACATACCACAGGCGAGATCGTGGCTGCCCTGAAAGATAAATATAAGGAAGAAGAGATCAAAGAAGCCTGCGAGGAAGTGAGCGAGTTAAAAGAAAACCAGGAATTATTTACACCGGACGAGTATGAAGATTACATCATGGACTTCAAGAAACGTCCGACCGTCGTAAAAGCGCTGTGTCTCCACATCGCGCACGACTGTAACCTCGCCTGTCGCTACTGCTTTGCAGAAGAAGGCGAATACCATGGAAGAAGAGCGCTCATGTCCTACGAAGTAGGAAAAGCAGCATTGGATTTTCTGATCGCCAATTCCGGAAACCGGAGAAATCTCGAGGTGGATTTCTTTGGCGGAGAGCCGACATTAAATTTCCAGGTGGTAAAGGATTTAGTGAAATACGGCAGGGAACAGGAAAAGATCCACAACAAGAATTTCCGTTTTACCCTTACAACAAACGGTGTCCTTTTAAATGACGAGATCATGGAGTTTGCCAATAAGGAAATGGCAAATGTGGTCTTAAGTATCGACGGAAGAAAAGAGGTCAACGACCGTATGCGCCCGTTCCGAGGCGGACAGGGAAGCTACGATCTGATCGTTCCGAAATTCCAGAAATTTGCGGACAGCAGAAACCAGAACAACTATTATGTGCGTGGTACCTTCACACACAACAATCTGGATTTCTCACAGGATGTACTGCATCTTGCGGATCTCGGATTTAAGCAGATCTCGGTTGAGCCGGTTGTCGCACAGGATACCGACGACTACGCGATCCGGGAAGAAGACCTGCCACAGCTGTTCGCGGAATATGACAATCTCGCGGCAGAGATGGTAAAGCGTCATAAAGAGGGAAAGGACTTTAACTTTTTCCATTTTATGATCGACCTGGAAGGCGGCCCATGTGTGGCAAAACGTCTTTCCGGCTGTGGCTCCGGAACCGAATATCTCGCGGTGACACCGTGGGGAGATCTCTATCCGTGCCATCAGTTTGTCGGAAATGAAGATTTCTTAATGGGCAATGTATATGACGGGGTCAAGAATACGGAGATCCGTGATGAATTCAAGTGCTGCAATGTCTATGCGAAGGAAAAATGCAAAGAATGCTTCGCAAGATTTTACTGCAGCGGCGGATGTGCGGCCAACTCCTACAACTTCCACGGTAATATTACAGATACATACGACGTCGGATGTGAGCTTGAGAGAAAGCGTGTAGAGTGCGCGATCATGATAAAAGCGGCACTGGCGGACGAAGATTAAAACACAAGAGAGGTAAATGACCATGAAAAAGAGCAGAGGTATCGCGATCCTTGCCGCCGTCCTTATCATTCTGGCAGGGCTTGCGTATAGTGCATCTATCATTCTGTCGTCTACGGGCAAGGGAGAGAACCATAACATCAAACTCGGACTCGATCTTGCAGGCGGGGTCAGCATTACCTATCAGGTAATGGATGATAATCCGACAGATGAGGAAATGAGTGATACGGTTTATAAGCTTCAGAAACGTATTGAATCTTACAGTACGGAGGCACAGGTTTACAAACAGGGCGATGACCGTATTACGGTTGAGATCCCGGGTGTAACAGACGCCAACGAGATCCTTGAGGAACTGGGAACACCTGGTTCTCTGGAATTCCGTGATCCGGACGGAAATGTGTGCCTGACCGGTGATGATGTGGAAACCGCAAAGGCAGTTGCCCAGACAAACAAGATGGGCTCTACGGAATATGTCGTAGACTTAAAGTTCAACGAAGAGGGAACCAAGAAGTTTTCGGATCTTACTTCCGCGCATGTCGGAGAGGTTTGCCCGATCGTATATGATGAGCAGACCATCAGTATGCCGCGTGTCAACGAAGCGATCACCGGAGGCTCCGCACAGATCTCCGGTATGAGCAGCTATGAGGAGGCAGAGACACTCGCTTCCAATATCCGTATCGGTTCTCTGTCCCTCACCCTGCAGGAACTGCAGTCAGAGGTTGTCGGAGCGCAGCTCGGAAGCGAAGCGATCTCGACCGCTTTGCAGGCGGCAGCCATCGGTCTTATCTTTGTAGCGGTATTTATGATCGCGTACTACTGGATCGCAGGTGTTGCGGCAACGATCGCGCTCGGTGTTTACTCTACACTTGTGGTAGCGATCATCTACTTATTTGATGTCACACTTACTTTGCCTGGTATCGCGGGTATCATTCTTTCCATCGGTATGGCGGTAGACGCGAACGTCATTATTTTCGCGCGTATCCGTGAGGAGATCGCTTCCGGAAAGACGGTCCGCACCTCGATCGAGACCGGATTTAAGAAAGCGCTTTCCGCAATCCTCGATGGAAATATCACGACCCTGATCGCGGCGGCGGTACTTGGGATCAAGGGAAGTGGTACGGTAAAGGGATTTGCCTATACACTGGCGATCGGTATCATCCTTTCCATGTTCACTGCGTTAATCGTAACCCGTTTTCTGGTAAGAGCGCTTTACGCGGTCGGATTCAAGGATGCGAAATTCTATGGAAAATCCAAAGAACGTAAGGTGATCAGTTTTGTATCCAAGCGCCATGTATTTTACATCATTTCCCTGGCGATCATTGCGGCCGGATTTATCGGAATGGGTGTAAACAAGGCAAACGGAAAGGGCGCACTCAACTTAAGCCTTGAGTTTGTCGGCGGTACTTCAACTACCGCAGACTTCGGCAAGAACTATACCTTAAGTGAGATCGACAGCGAGATCGTTCCGAAGATCCAGGAAGTAGTCGGAAGCGGAGAGATCCAGACGCAGAAGATCCAGAACAGTACCCAGATCGTATTTAAGACCAGAAATCTGGATCTTGACGAGCGTGAAGCATTAAATCAGACACTGGCAGATAACTTCGGTGTAGATGAAAAGACGATCTCCAGCAATACGATCAGCTCCACGATCAGTTCGGAAATGACTTCGGACGCGGTATGGGCAGTTATCATTGCGACGATCTGCATGCTGATCTACATCTGGTTCCGATTTAATGACATCCGTTTCGCGACCAGCGCGATCCTCGCCCTGGTGCATGACGTACTGGTTGTACTGACCTGTTATTCCCTGCTTCGGATCTCGGTCGGAAGTACCTTCATTGCCTGCATGCTTACGATCATCGGTTACTCGATCAATGATACGATCGTTGTATTTGACCGTATCCGTGAGACATTGAAGAATGCGCGCACGCAGGATGAGGCGGCGTTAAAAGAGATCGCGGACAAGAGTATCAACCAGACAATTTCACGAAGTATCAATACCTCACTTACCACTTTTGTCATGGTATTTTTACTGTGGCTGCTCGGCGTGACATCGATCAGGGATTTCGCACTGCCGCTCATGGTAGGTATCGTAAGTGGTACTTATTCGTCCATCTGTATTGCAACGAACCTGTGGTTCTCTTTTCACAAGCTTGGCAGCAAGAAAGCAAAGAAAAAGTAAAGAAAAAGAGAAGGATGCTTCTGCGGCGGGGTGCCACAGGAGCATTTTTCCTTATCGGGAGAATAAAATGCAAAAAACAGTTCTTTTTGTTGGTTATCTGATCGCGGTGAATCTCCTTGGCATTGCCCTGATGGGGATCGACAAACAAAAGGCGAGAAAAAGAAAATGGCGGATCCCGGAGCGGACGCTTTTCCTATGCGCACTGCTTGGCGGAAGCGCAGGGGCGTGGGCTGGAATGTATCTGTTCCGCCACAAGACCAGACACTGGTATTTTGTCGTCGGAATGCCGCTTATTTTGGCAGTGCAGATCGCGGTGGCAGTCTGGCTCTCCAACGGCGGCGCGGGTTTTACATTTGCCTGAAATATGATATAATCACGGTATCGTGCGCATAAACGGCATTTTTGATGCAAAAATATGCGTGGTGAAAGGAAAATGTGGGATGAAATTATCAGTATGCAATATTGCCTGGACGGCGGAGCATGATGCAAAAATGTACGGGAAGATGAAAGCACTCGGCATGGAGGGCATTGAGATCGCACCGACCAGGATCTTTCCGGATGCGCCCTATGAGCATTTAAGCGGGGCACGTCTGTTTGCGGAACAGTTAAAAAAGGAGTACGGGCTTTCGGTCGCCTCCATGCAGTCGATCTGGTATCAGAGAACAGAGAAGCTGTTTGGCAGTGAGGCAGAGCGTGAGGCACTTCTTTCCTATACAAAGCAGGCGATCGATTTCGCGGAGGCTGCAGGCTGTCCGAATCTGGTGTTCGGATCGCCAAAAAACCGTGTGACGCAGGGGGCGGACTGTCATGAGACGGCGGTTCGGTTCTTTGGTGAGCTGGGGCAGTACGCAGCGGAACATCATACCTGCCTTTCGCTGGAGGCAAATCCGGCGATCTATGGAACGGATTTTATCAATCGTACCACGGAGGCGTTTGCACTGGTAAAAGAGGTGGATTCCAAAGGATTTGCGGTAAATATTGACTTTGGTACGATCCTCGCAAATGAGGAGGATCTTTCTTTCCTTACGGAGGAGAACCTTCCTTATATCAATCACATCCATATCAGTGAGCCGTACCTTGCGCTGGTGCAAAGACGCAGTCTGCATGAGGAATTCGCGAAGCGGCTTGGCGCGCTCGGCTATGACCGGTATGTGTCGGCAGAGATGAAAACGGCGGAGCAGACAGAGGATGTGTTTGCGGTACTTTCCTATATGAAGGAGGTATTCGCGTGATCGTGGAAGGAATATCCGGCGTACCGAAATATGAGTGTACGCAGTATCAGGAAAAACACTCGGATTACTGTGTGCTGATCCCGATCATCAACGAAGGAGAGCGCATTGCAAAGGAGCTTGAGCGGGCGAAAAAGGCAGGAATTGATCAGATCGCGGACATCATCATCTGTGACGGCGGTTCTACCGATGGCTGTACGGATGCGGAAACCTTAAAAAAACTTGGCGTCAATACGCTTTTGGTAAAGCGGGACACCGGAAAACAGGGCGCTCAGCTGCGCATGGGCTTTCATTTTGCACTGGAACAGCGAGGATATCTCGGAATCGTTACGATAGACGGAAACAACAAAGACAGCATAGAGGATGTCGGACGGTTTATCGAAAAATTAAAAGAGGGCTATGATTTTATCCAGGGCTCCCGTTTTATCAGAGGCGGGAAAGCGGTAAATACCCCGAAGGTCAGATACCTTTCGGTCAGACTGCTGCACGCGCCGGTCATCTCACTCACGGCGGGACACTGGTACACCGATACGACCAATGCCTACCGTGGTTATTCGGCGCGTTATTTAAAGGACGTGCGGGTCGGGATCTTCCGGGATGTCTTTATGACCTATGAGCTGCTGGCGTATCTGTCGGTGCGTGCCGATCAGCTCGGCTTAAAGACCTGTGAGATCCCGGTGACAAGGGCGTATCCGGCGAAGGGGAAAGTGCCGACCAAGATCTCATTTGTAAAAGGAAACAGCGAGCTTTTAAAGATCCTGTTCGCGAATCTGTTTCGGAAATACAATGTAAAGTAAGGAAAGTCAGGGGAAGAAATGAATTACGATAAGATAATCCTCGGAGCGGGACTCTACGGCCTCTACTCCGCGCTGTTTTGCGGGAGGCGGGGCGAAAAGGTCGCGGTCTTCGAGTATGATGACGCGCCGTTTCGACGTGCAACCTATATCAATCAGGCGCGTGTCCATATGGGGTATCACTATCCCAGATCTTTTTCAACGGCGATCAAATCTGCCGGTTATTTCAGACGTTTTAATGAGGAATATGGCTTTTGCGTACACCGGTCCTTTGACCAGATCTATGCGACATCAGCGGCATTTTCCTGTACGGACGCGGCGCAGTTTGAAAAGTTCTGCCGCGCGGCGGGGATCCGGTGTGAGGAAGTTGCGGTGTCGAAATATTTTAACAGCGGGATGTGCGATGGTGCGTTTCTGACCGAGGAGTACACCTACGACGCGATGATCTTAAAAAAATATTTTTTGGAGGAGCTCGCAAAGCATCCAAACGTGGAGCTTCATTTTCATGCAAGGATAAAGGATATCTGCCGCAGGGAGACGCATTATGAGGTGACACTGGCGGACGGCGGAACATATGAGGCGGGATTTCTGTTAAACGCGACTTACGCGTCGGAAAACCAGATCCTCGCAAGGCTTGGATTTGAACCGTTTCAGATCAAGTATGAACTGTGCGAGATCATTCTCTGCGAAGTGGATGAGGTCTTCAAAAAGTTTGGGATCACCGTCATGGACGGACCGTTTTTTTCCATTATGCCGTTTGGAAAGACCGGCTTCCATTCCCTCACGTCAGTGACATTCACGCCGCATGAGACGAGTTATGACACACTGCCGGCTTTTGAGTGCCAGAAGGGGAATGAAGCGTTTTGTTCGCCGGCGCAGCTTGGAAACTGCAATGAATGCAAAAACCATCCGGAGAGCGCGTGGAGCTATATGTCAAACCTGGCGAAAAAATATTTAAAGGACGAGTACCATTTTGCGTATCAGTCCTCTCTGTTTTCCATGAAGCCGATCTTAAAATCATCGGAGGTGGATGATTCCAGACCGACCGTTATCCGGAAATTCAGTGAGGGACCGACGTTTGTGAGCGTGCTGTCCGGAAAGATAAATACGGTATACGATTTGGATGAGGTGCTGATTGATGGATAATAAAATAAAAGAGGCAAATTTTGTCTCCGCAGTTATTTACATACATAACAATGAAAGAGAGATCACGCCGTTTTTGGAGTGGCTCGATACCCAGTTGGATTTAAACTTTAAAAAATACGAGATCATCTGCGTGGATGACGGCTCCATGGACGCAAGTGAAGAGGCGGTCCGCGCATATGGAAAGAACAGGGCGAAGGAAGCGGTGTCGCTGCTTCATATGAGTTATTTTCAGGGGCTTGAGGTTGCAATGAACGCGGGAGTCGATCTCGCGATCGGAGACTTTGTCTTTGAATTTGATACGGTGTGCATGGACTACAAGACTGAGCTTCTGATGCAGGTCTACCGCCGGTCGCTCGAGGGATTTGATATTGTGAGCGCTTCCGCCATGCGGAAAAATAAGTGGACTTCCAATCTTTTTTACCGTGTGTTCAATCATTTTTCAAAGACGCAGTATAAGATACAGAATGAGACGTTCCGGATTCTCTCCCGCAGAGCGATCAACCGCGTGCATTCGCTCAGTAAGACCATTCCCTACCGGAAAGTGCTTTACGCGGACTGTGGACTGCTCGCGGACTGCATTTCCTATACGCCGTCCCAAAAACTTGAGCGCAGCTTTTCCGATGAACAGGCAAAAATGCGCCGGACGCTGGCGGTGGACTCCTTGGTACTGTTTACCAACATCGGCTACAAGGCGGCGGTCACCATGACCGGAGTTATGATGGTTGCGACACTGGCGGCGGCGATCTACGCGGTCGCGGTCTTTGCGCTTGGAAATCCGATCCAGGGCTGGACGACCACGATCCTGTTTCTGGCAGTATCCTTTTTCGGGCTGTTCTCCATTCTGACGATCATCATCAAGTATCTGTCGCTGATCCTGCAGCTGGTATTTAAAAAACAGAAGTATTCGTTTTCATCGATCGAAAAGATCACAAAATAGGAGGGATTATGGACGCAATCGTAGGCTATACCGGCTTTGTCGGCTCGAATCTGTGTAGCCATCACACATTTGCCGGTCAGTATAATTCAAAAAATATCAAAGAAGCGTTTGGCAGCAGGCCGGAGCTTTTGGTCTATTCCGGTGTTCCGGCGGAAATGTTTCTGGCAAACAAAGACCCGGAGGGAGATCTTGCCATCATAAAAAACGCGATCGAAAATATCAAAAAGATCATGCCGGAAAAACTGGTGCTCATCTCCACGGTCGCGGTGTATCCAAAGCCGAACGGAGTGGATGAGACAGACGTGATCCGGACAGAGGATCTGTCAGCGTACGGCAAAAACCGGCTCTATCTTGAGCAGTGGGTGGAAGAAAATGTAAAAGACCATCTGATCGTGCGTCTTCCGGCGATCTACGGGATCCGCATGAAAAAGAACTTTATCTATGATTATATCCATGTGATCCCTGCCATGTTAAATCAGGCGAAATATGAGGAGTTAAAGGAAAAAGATCCGTTTTTTACAAAATATTATACCTTGCAGGACAACGGATTTTACCGGTGCGGCAATCTTGACAAAGAGGATGCGGCAAAGCTCAGGGAATATTTTAAGCGCGTGGGATTTTCGGCGCTTAATTTTACGGATTCGAGAAGTGTCTATCAGTTTTACGCGTTAAAATATCTCTGGGCGCACATCGAACGGGCAATGAAACTTGGGATCCGCAAGCTGAACCTTGCAGTGGAACCGTTATCGGTGCAGGAAGTCTATGCTTACTTAAACAGAGGGCAGTTTGTAAATGAACTGGCAAAAGAACCGTTTGATTATGATTTCCATACGATACACGCAGAAGAATTCGGCGGTGCGAACGGGTATCTGTTTTCGAAAGAACAGGTGCTTGGGGATCTCGCGGAGTTTGTAAAGGAACAGACAGAGGAATTGAGATAAAGGAGAAAACAGTTATGAAACAGAACAAAAAAAGAGCGCTCTTTTATGTGCTTCTTTTTGTGCTCGGTGTGGTGTTCGGACTTACGAAGATTAACGGACAGGCGGAGGACGGCTGGCTGTTAAAGGCGGACGAAAAAGGAAATGACGATCTGATCTATAATTATCCGCTGGAAAAAGACCAGGGGGTATCCGAAGAATACCTGGTCGGAAGGAGTACGCTTGAGGGATTCCGGCTTTCTGTGGGACGGAACCAGAAGGATATCCGCTTTGATGTCAAAATCGAGGAAAAGGGCGGCGGGATAACCAGGGAATGGAAGGATCTGACAGAGCAGGATTTAGATGACAGAGGAAGGATCTGTCTTTTTTTCGACGAAAAGGAAAGAGACGCGAAGGGAAAGGTATTTCTCGTGCGGATCACGGCACGCACCGCAGGGTTAAATATCCGCATGTATCCGCAGCCGGACGGGAACCTTGGCACTTCGGATGTGGATGGCATGGCGCTTGATCTGCAGCTGATTTACGACAGGGTGAGCGTCCTTCTTGTAAATCTGCTGTTTATCCTTGGATGCGCGGTGGGAAATCTTTTGCTGTTTTTGCTTTTGAACCGCGAAAAAGTATCGATGGTAAAAGTATTTCTTTTATTGTATGGCACGCTTGGAGCGGTATATCTCGGCGTGATCCCGTTTAGCATGGTGCCGGATGAATCCATCCACTATTTCCGTGCCTATGAGATCGCGGACGGTAATTTCATCTCGGATATTACCGATGAGGAGGGACATGCCGCGTATCTGATCTCTTATCCATGGGAGTGGGAGGAGACAAAGGATCACCTGATCACGCAGTATGAGGTGAAAGAGCAGACGGGGCTTGTGGAATCGGAAGAAAATGATGCCGGACATAGCTTTAACGCGACGGCGCTCTATTCACCGCTTTCGTATCTGCCGCAGTCGCTCGGGATCGCGGCGGCACGGCTTTTTACCGGAAAAGTCTGGATCCTGTTTCTCGCCGGCCGGATCTTTAATTTCGCGGCGATCGGTGCGGTCATGGCACTTGCGGTGCATCTGATGCCATACGGAAAGAAATATCTGATCCTGATCGCGCTCATGCCGATGAACCTGCATGAGTGTATCTCGCTTGCGCCGGATGGTATGGTGACGGCGTTGGTCTTTTTGCTGATCGCCTTTGTACTGTATCTGCGGGAGCGGGGAAAAGAGCCGCTTACGCGCGGTCAGCTTGCGGCACTGTATGTGCTTGCGGTCGCGATCAGCCTTTACAAGATCGTATACCTGCCGTTCTGCCTGCTGTATTTTTTGATCCCGCGGGAACAGTTTGGAAGCAAAAAGAGGTATTTTGGCCATGTGGCGGGCGTGATGGCGGCAGTCGCGGTATTTCTCGGAGGATGGATGCGCATTTCTTCACGCTATCTGTTCCCGTTCAATCCGGGCGTGGATTCCGGGCAGCAGACCCATGAAATACTGACGCACCCGTTTTTCTATGCGGGAGTTGTGATAAACACACTGGTGGAAAAGGCAACTTACTATTTTAATACCATGCTTGGGACAAAACTCGGATGGCTGAATGTGGAAGTGGATGAGATCTTGCTGTATCTGTTCGCGTTTGTCGTGGTTGCGGCGATCGCAGCGGATGCTGCAAGAAAAAAGCGCACCGACCGCCCGTTCGCGTGGGTGACGGTTTTGATCCTCGCAAGTACCGTGCTCTTAATCCTGACCAGTCTCTATGTGGAGTGGACTGCGGTGCGCGCACAGGTCGTGGAAGGTGTGCAGGGAAGATATTTTATCCCGCTTTTACTGCCGCTTTGTCTTGCGATCGCGGGAAGACGCGAAGACGAAAATGAGCTTCTGGAAAATGACAGACTGGGGCTTACCCTGTCGCTTGGCGTAAACAGCTGCGTGCTTGCGGTTTTGATCATAACATTTCTTCCATAAAAGGAAATTGTGGTGGAATTTGGAAAAGTGGTTGAAATAAAAAAATGATTCTTATATAATTATGCATAATAGGAATTGGGTCGAAAGGAGATTTTTTATGTACACACTAGAAGATATAAAAGCAGTTGATACTGAGATCGCAGACGCGATTTCCGCTGAATTTGACAGACAGAATAGCCACATCGAGCTGATCGCGTCGGAGAACTGGGTCAGCCATGCGGTCATGTCCGCGATGGGAAGCGTTCTGACGAATAAATATGCAGAGGGTTATCCGGCACACCGCTATTACGGCGGCTGCGACTGCGTAGACGTGGTAGAGGAACTCGCAAGAGAGAGAGCAAAGGAGCTGTTTGGCTGTGAATACGTCAATGTACAGCCGCATTCCGGCGCACAGGCAAATATGGCAGTGCAGTTCGCAGTGTTAAAACCGGGCGACACGATCATGGGTATGAACTTAGACCACGGCGGACATCTGACACACGGAAGTCCGGTCAACTTCTCCGGAACTTATTTCCATGTCGTTCCGTATGGTGTCAATGACGAAGGATTCATTGATTATGACAAAGTGATGGAGATCGCGATGGAATGCAAGCCGAAGATGATCATTGCGGGAGCTTCCGCTTATGCGAGAACCATTGATTTTAAGAAGTTCCGTGAGATCGCGGACGCATGCGGCGCGCTTCTTATGGTCGATATGGCACATATCGCAGGTCTTGTAGCGGCAGGACTTCATCCAAGCCCGATCCCGTACGCGCACATCGTTACGACAACGACACATAAGACCCTGCGCGGACCGAGAGGTGGCATGATCTTATGTAAGGACAAAGAGATCGCCGATAAGTATAAATTAAACAAAGCGATCTTCCCGGGCATCCAGGGTGGCCCGCTCATGCATGTGATCGCGGCAAAGGCAGTCTGCTTCAAAGAAGCGCTTCAGCCGGAATTTAAGGTATACCAGAAGAACATCGTGGACAATGCGCAGGCACTCTGCAAAGGTCTGATGGACCGCGGTATCAAGATCGTTTCCGGTGGAACAGACAATCATCTGATGTTAGTAGACCTTACCAACTTCGGACTGACCGGAAAAGAAGTGGAAAAACTGTTAGATTCCGTAAACATCACGGCAAACAAGAACACGATCCCGAACGATCCGCAGTCTCCGTTCGTAACCAGTGGTGTCCGTCTTGGAACACCGGCAGTTACCTCAAGAGGATTGAACACAGAGGATATGGACAAGGTAGCGGAAGCGATCGCGATCATGATCAAAAACGGTGAGAGCGGCGCAGAGCAGGCAAAAGCAATCGTTAAGGAATTAACGGATAAATATCCGCTTAAATAAAAGAAAATTTAAGAAAAATTAAGAGTGCGCGGGATGTAATTTCGCGGCGGATATGATAGGATGATTAAGAACGAAACAGGTTTTTGATCATCCTGTTTTTTATTATAAAAAAGCAAAGCAAAGATCATCTGAAATAGAAAAGGAGAAGAGATGAGGAAAAAGAAGATCGGGGTCATTCTTGGGACAGTGGCAGTGCTCGCGGCAGTCGGTGCGGGCGGCTGGTACCTTTACGGAAAGTTTTACAAAAATGCGGCAAAGAGCTGCGAGGACAAGGTATATGTGGAGTCGGTAGCAAAGATCATGCAGACGGCGACCGGCGCAAACAACCGGTATTCCGGTGTGGTTGAACCGCAGGATACCTGGGAAGTGAATCTGGATACAAGCAGAAAGCTTCTTGAGGTGTATGTGGAGGAGGGCGATGAGGTGGAAGAAGGAACACCGTTATTTTCCTACGATACCTCGGATCTGAAGCTGGAACTTCAGCAGGCGGAGCTTGAGATCGAAAATATAAACAATCAGATCACGACCTACACCGAACAGATCACAGCGCTTACAAACGAGCGGGATAAAGCGACGACCGATGACGCGAGGTTTGATTACACGACACAGATACAGACGGTACAGACTTCGATCCGTCAGTCGCAGTATGAGCTTGCGAGTAAGAAAGCGGGGATCGACAAGATCAATACCTCGATCAGTGATTCCGTGATCAAAAGCAAGATACCGGGTGTCGTGAAGAACATAAACACCGCCGGGAATGATGATACGGGATCGGGCGGCGCGTACATGACGATCCTTGCGACCGGGGAATTTCAGATCAAAGGAAAGGTCAATGAACAGAATATCGGCGGTATCAGTGAAGGACAGGCGGTCATCGTCCATTCCAGAGTAGATGAGAGCCTGATCTGGCGGGGAATAGTTGTAAAGATCGATACGGAGAGCACACAGACAGATTCGGACTCTTCGATGTTTTACAGCAGCAGCAGTAGCGATTCGATGCAGCAGTCATCCAGTTATCCGTTTTATGTGACGTTGGATTCGGCGGACGGACTGATGCTCGGACAGCATGTATATATAGAACCGGATTTCGGACAGCAGGAGGTCAAAGAGGGGATCTGGCTTTATGGCAGTTATCTGGTGTTTGAGGAAGAGACGCCTTATGTATGGGCGGCGGATGCCGATGGAAGACTGAAAAAATGTCAGGTGGAAACCGGGGAGTATGATGAGAACCTCGATGAATACCAGATCGTTTCCGGGCTTGAGGAGACAGACCGGATCGCGTATCCGATGCCCGGTCTGTATGAGGGAGTGGAAGCAGTTGATGATGAAGCCCTGGTGGATTACAGTTCGCCGCTTTATACCGATATGTACGGAACCGAAAGCTACGACATGGAAAGTATGTACGGAACCGAGAGTTATGACATGGAGAGCATGTACGGAACCGAGAGTTATGATATGGAGAGCATGTATGATACGGAATATGAGGAGGTGGCGCCATGATCCTTGACCTCAGACATATTTTTAAGGACTATACGCAGGATAAGCTGGTGATACCGGTGCTTAAGGATGTATCTCTTCAGGTGGACAAGGGCGAATATGTGGCGATCATGGGTCCATCCGGATCCGGAAAGACCACATTGATGAACATCATCGGCTGTCTGGATCATCCGACTTCCGGAAGCTATGAACTGGACGGGCAGAATGTACTCGGGTTAAAAGACCGTGCGTTATCCGATCTCAGATTAAACAGCATTGGTTTTGTGTTTCAGAGCTTTCATCTGATGCCGAGAGAAACCGCACTGGAAAATGTGGCGCTTCCGCTTTCCTATGCGGGAGTCGGGAAGCGGGCAAGGCGTGAGGCGGCAAAGAAAGCGCTGGATCGTGTCGGGCTTTCGGATCGTGTCACATTTAAGCCGACGCAGCTTTCCGGTGGACAGAAACAGCGTGTCGCGATCGCGCGGGCCATGGTCAATAACCCCAAGATCCTTTTGGCGGATGAACCGACCGGGGCACTGGATTCAAAATCGGGCGCGCAGATCATGGAGCTGTTCCGGAAACTGAATGAAGAAGGCGTTACGATCGTTATGATCACCCACGATGAGAAGATCGCGGCGCATGCGAAGCGAACACTCCGCATTGTGGACGGTGAGATCTTAAAAGAGAAGGAGGATGCTTCATGAAAAAGAAAATTCTTGTCTTTTTGCTCACTGCGGCAATCCTTGGCGGCGGAGGCGCGGGCGGATATGCAGGCTATAAAAATTACCGGGACAAACATACGGAAGCAGAAGTCTGGTCGGTTGCGTCTTTGGACTGGGGATACCGGGGTTCGGATATGGAGTGCTCCGGTGTGGTCACCAATGATGTTGCGCAGCAGATCTATCTAAACAGTGAACAGCAGGTGGAGGAAGTTTATGTGGAAGAAGGTCAGACCGTGTCGGTCGGAGATCCCCTGTTAAAATACGATGAGACTTCCATACAGTATGAAATCCAGATGAAAGAACTGGATATAGAGACCATTCAGAATAATACAGCGATCGCGGAACGGGCGTTAAACAGGTTGCAAAATATGACGCCGATCGAGGAAAAGCCGGAAGAACCATGGATCGAGGAGGATACCGAAGAGGAAACGACAGCAGATGTGACGCCGGAGGACGACCGGGAGGACTGGCTTTTTCAGCAGCAGGAGGACAGTCAGCAGTCCGGAAATCCGAATGAGATCAGCGATGCGTATGACGCGGCAGATCTTGAGATGGATGAAACCTGGGAAAATGTGATCGAACCGGAAGCTACGGAGGAACCGGTACAGCCTGAGGAAGAGCCCGAAGAGGACACGGAGGTGGAGATCGGCTATACAAAGGAAGAACTGGCAAGGGAGATCTTAACGACCAAAAATAAACTAAGAGATCTGGATGTAAGCCTGCGCACGGCGCAGCTGGAGCTGACCAAATTAAAAAAACAGGCGGAGGACGCAACGGTATACGCGTCCATAAACGGTGTGGTAAAGACGCTTCAGGATGTGGACAATCTGCCCGGTGACGGCAGCGCGTTCCTTGTGGTCACAGGATCGGACGGACTGTATGTCAAAGGGCAGATCGGCGAGCTTTTGTTAGATCAGGTGACACCGGGCACACCGATCTCACTGACTTCCTGGCAGAGCAATGCCATGTGTGACGCAACGATCACGGAGATCGCGGAATACCCATCCGACGGCGGATACTACGGTTCCGGCAATCCAAACAGTTCCTATTATGAGTTTACCGCGTACATTGAGGATGCGGGAGCCCTGACAAATGGAGAAGCGGTGGACATCACGATCCAGGGAGCTCAGGATGTGTCCGCAGGCGCGATCTATCTGCAAAAAGCCTATGTCAGAAAAGAAAACGGAAAGTATTATGTTTTAAAAGAAGACGGGGACGGACGGCTCAAAAAGCAGTATGTAAAGACCGGAAAGACGGTATATGGAAGTGCCATAGAGATCAGATCCGGTATTACGGCGGACGATTATATTGCCTTTCCCTATGGGAAAACAGCAAAGGAAGGCGTTCGTACCAAGCAGGCAGACACCACCTATTACGGGATGACAGAGAGGAGGAGTGCGAATGTTTGAGAATATCCGGCTTTCGTTTAAAGGCATCTGGTCACACAAAATGCGCTCCTTTTTAACGATGCTCGGCATTATTATCGGAATTGCGGCAATTATCGCGATTGTTTCCACAATTAAGGGGACAAATGAGCAGATCAAGGAAAATCTGATCGGATCCGGGCAGAATACGGTGAGCATCCAGCTCTATCAGGGCGATTATCCCTATGACATGAGTTATTCCGAGCTGCCGGCCGGGGTACCGGTCATCGGGCAAGAGGAGTTAGAAGAGATCCGGCAGGCAGACAGGGTGAAAAACGCGTCGGTTTATCTGAGCCGTCAGGATTATGACGGAGTATATTATCTTGAAAATTCACTGTCCGGCGGATATGTGATGGGGATCGATCAGAATTATCTTGCCACCTGCGGTTATATTCTGCGGGAGGGACGGGGATTTGATACCTCTGACTATGAGAATTACCATAAGGTGGCGCTGCTCGATGAAAATTCGAGTGAGGCGCTGTTTCAGGGAGAGGACGCGGTCGGAAAGACGATCGAGATTCAGGGGGAACCGTATCTGGTCGTGGGGATCATAGTTGCGCAAAAGACATTTGAGCCGGTCATAAACAGCATTGATGACTATTACACTTACGCGGAAGACAGCAGTGGAAAAGTTTACATACCGGATACGACCTGGCCGATCATTTATCAGTATGATGAACCGCAGAATCTGATCGTGAAGGTGGAGAGCACGGATGATATGACTGTGGTCGGAAAGGAATGCGCCGGAATTTTAAACGACCACTTAAGCGTTTCCGACGATACGATCCAGTATAAGGCGGAGGATCTCTTAGAGCAGGCAAAACAGATTCAGGAACTCAGCGCGTCCACCAACACAATGTTGATCTGGATCGCCGGGATTTCCCTTCTGGTCGGCGGTATCGGCGTTATGAACATCATGCTTGTGTCGGTGACGGAGCGCACGCAGGAGATCGGGTTAAAGAAAGCGATCGGGGCAAGAAAAGGAAAGATCCTGGCGCAGTTCCTGACTGAGGCGGCGGTGCTCACGAGTTTCGGCGGGCTCATCGGTGTCGCAGTCGGGATCGCGCTTGCCGAGATCATCGCAAAAGTGAGCGAGACACCGGTTGCCATCAGTGCTCCGGCGGCCGTGGGAGCAGTGCTTTTTTCCATGGTGATCGGAATCCTGTTTGGGATGCTGCCGTCGTATAAAGCGGCAAATCTGGATCCGATCGAGGCACTGCGGCATGAATAGCGGAAAGATAAAAAACAGAAAATAATGGAAATAAAAAGTGCATTATATTATAATGGACAGGCAAACCAAACACGAAAAGAGGAGGAGTTATCAGAAAATGAAGAAAAAATGGCTAGCTGGTATACTGACAGTCGGTATGCTGTTTGCTTCCACTCCAACCACACTGTTTGCAGAGCCTTTTCAGGCAGAGAGTGAACAGATCGTTGTCGAGGAGACAGAAGCGGAGGCAGAAGCAGAAGAGGCACCGGTTGTCGATGAGGCGGAAGCAGGGGAAGAACTGTTTGCGGCAGAGGACGGAACAGACGAGGAAACAGATATCATTATGGACGCGCCGGAGGGAGATGTGATTGAAACAGAATCCGGTGTGCCGGAGGGTACTGTGTTCCAGGAAGAAGTGATCGGACAGACCGAGGATGGACAGGATATCTACGGTGGTTATGTTGAGGCACCGGAAGATACCGATGTACCGCTTATGGATGATGTGGAACTGGAAAATGAGGCGCTGACGGCATCTTCGATCCCGGCGACCTACAATCCGAAAGCTTCGGGATTTACCGGAGGATATAAACTTCCGGCAGTGCGCAACCAGAATCCGTATGGAACCTGCTGGACATTTGGTTCGCTTGCTTCGGCGGAAATGAGTCTGGCGCGCAAATATAATGTGTCAAAGGATCTTTCCGAGCTTCAGCTTGCGTATTTTACCTATCACGGAGGCAAGGATCCGGTTGGTGGAACTGCCGGGGATTCGGTAAGCTATCTGTCTAATGCGTCGGAGAATTATCTGGATCGTGGTGGAAACTATATCTATTCCACAGTATCTCTGATGAACTGGAGAGGGGCTGCGGATGAATCCACAGTTCCGTACAGCAAGGCGAGCAGCACCTTAAGCAACGGACTGAGCAGCGGGTATGAATATAATAAGGATACTGCACATGTGCAGGGGTATTATCTGATCGATATAAAGACCAACCCCAATGGTGCGAAAAAGGCGATTATGACCTACGGAGCGGTTGCGGCAAGTTATTATCACAGCGACAGCTACTACAACTCAAGTACCAATGCGTACTACAATTATTCATCCGCCTATACGAATCACGCGATCTCTATCGTAGGATGGGATGACAATTTTTCAAAGACCAATTTTAAAAAGCAGCCGTCGAGAAACGGTGCCTGGCTGATCCGTAACAGCTGGGGCAAAGATAACATGAGCAAGTACGGATATTTCTGGATGTCCTATGAGGATACATCTTTAAAGAATGCGGCATATGTATTTTTGACAGAGCCGGCAAACAACTATGGACATAACTATCAGTACGACGGAAGTATCGCGTCTGTCAATATCAATATGGCTTCGGGCGGTAAAATGGTAGCGGCGAACGTATTTCAGGCGAATTCAAATGCGTATGAGGAATTAAAGGCGGTATCTTTTGTATTGCCGGAGAATTCCAAAGTCAATTATAAGATCCGTGTATACAAAGATCTCAAAGACGCGTCCAATCCGGAAAGCGGAACTTTGATATCATCGGCGACGACAACAGGAACGACTTCCTATGCGGGAGCGTATACGGTCAAGTTGAATAAGAGCGTAGTTTTAAAGAAGGGGACAACGTTCGCAACGATCGTTGAACTGGAAAAGTCAGGAGAGAGTATATCGGTTCAGGCAGAACAGAGCACAACCTTATGGAATTCGATCAAGTGTGTGGCAACTGCGAAGAAGGGACAGAGTTTCTTTAAATCCGGAACAAGCTGGGTTGATTATGGTGTAAATCACAATAAGAATTTCAGAATCAAGGCATATACAAGCAATATCACACCGGCTACTTACAAAGTTATGTTTAACGCGAACGGTGGTTCTGTGGGTACGGCATCCAAAACGGTAGTATCCGGGGATGTATACGGAACACTGCCGACGCCGACCAAATCAAACAGCCAGTTCCTCGGCTGGTTCACAGATCCGAACAGCGGAACGCAGATAAAATCAGGAACGACCGTAACGATCAAAGCAAACCAGACGCTGTACGCGCACTGGAAGACTTACGGTACACAGGTGGGAAGCTATGGCGGAAAGACCTTTATCAAGGGAAGCGATGGAAAAACACGCTGCTACAATGAAAAAAATCAGCTGGTGACAAACCAGTTTGCTTTTGACGGAAGTTATACCTACTATATGCAGGCGGACGGAACATCGATGAAAGACCGTCTGACTTACCATCCGGACGGAGAGCATATCATCTACTTTGACACGGAAGGACATGAGGTATTCACGAACTTCCAGTACTGCCCGAGTGTGGGATATACCTGCTACTTCGATTCCCAGGGTTATCTCTATAAGGATCAGATCACATTTGTCGGAAACAGCGTATACTATCTGAACGCAAACGGCGCGATGGAGCAGGGAGGCTGGTTTCAGTTCGCGAACGGTGTGGACTATGGATACGCAAATTCGAACGGAACACTGATCACAACCGGATTTTCCTATGATCCGTATGGCAGAGTCGTGTTCTACCACTGGAACGGAATGGTGGCAAGAGGACTGATCTCTGACGGTGTCTACTATTACAGTATGGATACCACGGACGGTCATTATCTTGGACAGTTCCCGGTACAGTAATTACCGGTAATACCGAAAGAATGAAATAGAAATAAAAAGCAGAAAGCTGTATGCTTTTGTTCGCAGGATTGCGGGCGGGGCATGCGGCTTTTTTGCGCTTTTTTGCGGGAATAGGCTGAAATAGCGATGGAAAAGAAACGGCGTTTATGGTATAATGAGCATAAAAATGTGACTGTATTACAAAGGAGGATAATGTATGCAAAAAAAATGGCTGACCGGTGCTTTGGTGGCGTTTCTCATTTCCGGGATGATCCCGATGACGCTTTGGGCGGATACCACGGACAGTGATGAACTGACCGTGACAGATGTCACCCTGATCGATGACGGGGAAACCGTGTCGGAAAATGAAGAGGAGACAGAAGCGGCCGGTGGATACCTCAGGACGACGGATGATATGGACGTGCCGTCGCTTTCGGAGGAGGACGGGTCGGAAGCGCTTTTAAGGGATGCCGAGGTTCCCCCGGTATACAACCCGAAAGCATCCGGATTTACCGGAGGATATACACTGCCGGTGGTGCGTAACCAGAATCCCTATGGAACCTGCTGGGCATTTGCGTCTCTCGCGTCATCGGAGTTGAGCCTGCTGCGCAGCTATCAGACCTCAGAAGATCTGTCGGAGCTTCAGCTTGCGTACTTTACCTATCACAGCAGCACAGACCCGCTTGGCGGCACAGAAGGGGATTCTGTGTCCTGTGTTTCGGATGCGTATCCGAACTATCTGAATCTCGGTGGAAATTATAATTTTTCAGTGGTATCGATGATGAACTGGATCGGTGCTGCGGATGAAACGGCGGTTCCGTACAGTAAAGCCGCAGCGACATTGAGCAGTGGCCTGGATGCGTCTTATGAATACAGCTATGATGTCGCGCACCTGCAGAACTATTACAGGATCAATATCAAGACAGATCCGCAGGAGGTGAAAAAGGCGATCATGGAGTACGGCGCGGTCGGAGTGAGTTATCTCGACCGATTGTTGGCCTATTCCTACTCCACGAATGCGTACTATAACAATACGACGAGTGGAGACGGACATGCGGTCACGATCGTTGGATGGGATGATACTTTTTCCAGGACCAATTTTGGCAGTGACAGTTCCGACCAGCCGTCTGCTGATGGCGCATGGCTGATCCGAAACAGCTGGGGCAGTGATGATATGAGCCGGAACGGATATTTCTGGATGTCCTATGCAGACGCGTCCTTAAGCAATGCGGCATATGTATTCCTGGCAGAGCCTGCGGATAATTATGACCATAATTACCAGTATGATGGAAGCATATTGTCATCAAACCTTAGTCAGAGCAATGAATTTGCTGCTGCAAATGTATTTACATCAAAGGCGGAAAATGGAGAAAAATTAAAAGCAGTATCGTTTGTGCCAACTACTTCAGAAGTTACTTATACAGTTAATATTTATAAAAATTTAACAGATCCTAAAAATCCGGAAAGTGGGACGAAGATTTCTGAAGCGACAACGACAGGAACTACCAGTTTCGCAGGAGCTTATACGGTAAAGCTAAATCAGGAAGTAGACTTAAAGAAGGGAGATACGTTTTCTGTAATTGTAAAAGTAAAAAAAGACGGACAGTCAGTTGGACTTCAAATGGAACGCAGCGAGAGCGATTTTGATGGGGAATTTAGAAAATCTGTTCACTGTGTGGCCAGTGCTAAAGATGGACAGAGCTTTTTGTGGGGATGGGCAAGTGATTGGAGTAAGTTGACATGGAATGATTATGGCGCCAGTGATAATGCAAATTTCCGCATCAAAGCGTACACAGTGGATGCTGCACATACGCCAGTTAGCACATATACGGTACATTTTGATGCAAACGGTGGAAATGTAGCTACATCTTCTGTGGTCGTGACAAAGGGAAAGACCTACGGAACGCTTCCGACGCCGGCCAGAGATGGTTATGAATTTCTCGGATGGTACACCGATGCGAGTGCGGGAACCCGGATAAAGGCGGACTCGGTCGTTTCCATTTCTGCGGATCAGACGCTGTACGCGCACTGGAAACAGACGCAGGTAACACCATCGGAACCGGAGACACCATCGGGAACGTTTGTGACAACTTATAACGGAATTTCGTTTTACCGGGGAAGTGATGGAAATCTCCGGTGTTATGACAAAGATAAGAATCTTTTGATCAACCGGTTTGTCTTTGACGGAAGTTACACTTATTACATGCAGGCGGACGGAACCCCGATGAAAGACCGTCTGACTTACCATCCGGACGGAGAGCATATCATCTACTTTGACACGGAAGGACATGAGGTATTCACGAACTTCCAGTACTGCCCGAGTGTGGGATATACCTGCTACTTCGATTCCCAGGGTTATCTCTATAAGGATCAGATCACATTTGTCGGAAACAGCGTATACTATCTGAACGCAAACGGCGCGATGGAGCAGGGAGGCTGGTTTCAGTTCGCGAACGGTGTGGACTATGGATACGCAAATTCGAACGGAACACTGATCACAACCGGATTTTCCTATGATCCGTATGGCAGAGTCGTGTTCTACCACTGGAACGGAATGGTGGCAAGAGGACTGATCTCTGACGGTGTCTACTATTACAGTATGGATACCACGGACGGACATTACCTCGGGCAGTTTCCGGTGCAGTAGGAAGGTGTCCGGGATTGGCAAAATGAATAAAATTACATATTTATGTGAATAAAATCTCGGTAGATTTTGTTCCCTAAAAAGGTTGAAAAAAAAAGTTGGATATGATACACTTTTTACAATTTAGGTATAAAAAGCAGGACTATGGCTTTTCGCCTGTCCTGCACTACCTTTATACGGAAAAGTGATCGATGAAAAAGAGATTTTACCTCTTTTTTTTTGAGAAAAATTAGAAAGGACAGGTAAACGAATGAAGGCTTTTCTTATACTCGAAGATGGGAATGTATTTACCGGAACCAGTATCGGTTCCACAAAAGAAGTCATAAGTGAGATCGTGTTTAACACATCCATGACGGGCTATCTGGAGGTTCTGACAGATCCGTCCTATGCGGGACAGGCAGTTGTCATGACTTATCCGCTGATCGGAAATTATGGCATCACACCGGATATGGAGTCGGGACGTCCGTGGCCGGATGGCTATATTGTGAGGGAGTTATCCAGAATGCCGAGCAACTTCCGCTGCGAAGGCACGATCCAGGATTTCCTTACCAAACACGACATACCGGGGATTGCAGGCATCGATACCAGAGCGCTGACCAAGATCCTGCGTGAAAAGGGAACCATGAATGGTATGATCACCACAAATGAAAATTATAATGTAGATGAGATTATTCCCCGTTTAAAAGAATACAGGACCGGAAATGTGGTAGATAAGGTCACCTGTACGGAAAAGAGAGTATTAGAAGGAAAAGGAAAGAAAGTTGCGTTGATGGATTTTGGCGCGAAAGAAAATATTGCCCGTTCTTTAAATGAGAGAGGCTGTGAAGTGACGATCTATCCGGCACATACTTCCGCAGAGGAGATCCTTGCGGCAGATCCGGACGGCATCATGCTCAGCAATGGACCTGGAGATCCAAAGGACTGTGCGGACATCATAAAAGAGATCAAAAAATTATATGATTCGGATACGCCGATCTTTGCGATCTGTCTCGGACATCAGCTGATGGCGCTTGCGACCGGAGCTGACACACACAAGATGAAATACGGACACAGAGGCGGAAATCATCCGGTTAAGGATCTTGCGACCGGCCGTGTCTATATTTCCTCACAGAACCATGGCTATGTGGTGGATACGGATACACTCGATAAAAATATCGCAGAGCCTGCTTTTGTCAATGTAAATGACGGAACGAACGAAGGATTAAAGTACATCGGAAAAAATATTTTTACCGTGCAGTTTCATCCGGAAGCGTGTCCGGGACCGCAGGATTCCGGCTATCTGTTTGACCGGTTTATTGAAATGATGGGAGGAGCGAAATAATGCCAAGAAATAAAGAGATCAAAAAAGTATTAGTAATTGGTTCAGGTCCTATCGTAATCGGACAGGCAGCGGAGTTTGACTATGCCGGAACACAGGCATGCCGCTCCTTAAAAGAAGAAGGCGTGGAAGTATGTCTGGTAAACTCAAACCCGGCTACGATCATGACCGACAAAAACATTGCGGATCAGGTTTATATCGAGCCTCTTACCGTTGAAGTATTAAAGCAGATCATTTTAAAAGAAAAACCGGACAGCGTGCTTCCGACCCTCGGCGGACAGGCTGGTCTGAACCTTGGTATGGAGCTTGCGGAGAGCGGATTCCTTGCAGAACATGGCGTGAAGCTGATCGGTACGACGGCAGAGACGATCTACCGTGCGGAAGACCGTCAGGCATTCAAGGATACCATGGAAAAATTAAATGAGCCGGTAGCGGCTTCCCTGGTCGTACACAATGTGGAAGACGGTATCAAGTTCACCAACACCATCGGTTATCCGGTCGTACTGCGTCCGGCTTACACACTTGGCGGAAGCGGCGGCGGAATCGCGCATGATGAGAATGAACTGATCGACATCCTTTCCAACGGACTGCGTTTGAGCCGTGTCGGAGAAGTACTGGTAGAGCGCTGCATCGCGGGCTGGAAAGAGATCGAGTACGAAGTAATGCGTGATGCCGCAGGAAACTGCATCACCGTATGTAATATGGAAAATATCGATCCGGTCGGTGTACATACCGGAGACAGTATCGTAGTTGCTCCGTCCCAGACGCTGGGCGACAAAGAGTATCAGATGCTCCGTACATCCGCGTTAAAGATCATTTCCGAGTTAAATATCACCGGTGGATGTAACGTACAGTACGCACTAAATCCGGAGTCCTTCGAGTACTGCGTAATCGAAGTAAATCCTCGTGTAAGCCGTTCTTCCGCGCTTGCATCCAAAGCGACCGGATATCCGATCGCAAAGGTTGCCGCAAAGATCGCGCTCGGTTATACCTTGGACGAGATCAAGAACGCGATCACCGGAAAGACTTACGCAAGCTTTGAGCCGATGCTTGATTACTGCGTAGTCAAGATCCCGAGACTTCCGTTCGATAAATTTATCACGGCAAAACGTACTCTGACCACACAGATGAAAGCGACCGGTGAGGTCATGAGTATCTGCACCAACTTTGAAGGCGCGCTGATGAAAGCGATCCGCTCCTTAGAGCAGCATGTGGACAGCCTGATGTCCTATGATTTTACCGGACTTTCCGATGAAGAACTGGAAAAACAGCTTCATGTGGTAGATGACCGCAGAATATGGGTGATCGCGGAAGCACTGCGCAGAAAAGTGGATTACAAAAAGATCCATGAGATTACAAAGATTGATGAGTGGTTTATCGATAAGCTTGCGATCATCGTTGAGATGGAAGCAGCGTTAAAGAACGAGCCGCTCACCGTAGAACTCTTAAAAGAAGCAAAACGCATTGAGTTCCCGGACAAAGTGATCGCGGAACTGACCGGAAAATCCGAAGAGGACATCAAAGAGATGCGTTATAGAAACGGTATCACCGCAGCGTTCAAGATGGTAGATACCTGCGCGGCAGAATTTGAAGCGACCACACCGTACTATTATTCCTGCTTTGGCAGCGAGGATGAAGTCATAAAGACCAACCCGAAGAAAAAGGTACTGGTACTTGGTTCCGGCCCGATCCGTATCGGACAGGGTATCGAGTTCGACTTCTGCTCCGTACATGCGACCTGGGCGTTTGCGAAAGAAGGATATGAGACCATTATCATCAACAACAACCCGGAGACCGTAAGTACCGACTTTGATATTGCGGACAAGCTCTATTTTGAGCCGCTTACACCAGAAGATGTGGAGAATATCGTAAACGTGGAGCACCCGGATGGAGCAGTCGTTCAGTTCGGTGGACAGACTGCAATCAAGCTGACCGAAAGCCTGATGAAAATGGGTGTGCCGATCCTTGGTACCAAGGCAGAAGATGTCGATGCGGCAGAGGACAGAGAGCTGTTTGATGAGATCCTCGAGCAGACCGGAATCCCGAGAGCAGCCGGTGGAACCGTCTACACAGCCGAAGAGGCAAAGGCAGTCGCAAACCGTCTGGGCTATCCGGTACTGGTGCGTCCGTCCTATGTACTTGGCGGACAGGGCATGCAGATCGCGTTCTCAGATGAAGAGATTGAAGAATTTATGGCGGTCATCAACCGCTACGAGCAGGATCACCCGATCCTCGTTGATAAATACCTGCAGGGAAAAGAGATTGAGGTTGACGCCGTGTGTGACGGAACCGATATCCTGATCCCTGGTATCATGGAGCATATCGAGCGTACCGGTGTCCACTCCGGAGACAGTATCTCCGTATATCCGGCGCCTACGATCAGCGATACGGTAAAAGAGACGATCGCGGAATACTCCAGAAGACTGGCAAAAGCGCTGCATGTCATCGGACTGATCAACATCCAGTTCATCGCCATGGGCGAAGAAGTGTATGTGATCGAAGTAAACCCGCGTTCTTCCAGAACCGTTCCGTACATCAGCAAAGTAACCGGAATCCCGATCGTTGACCTTGCGACAGAAGTCATCATCGGAAAGAAGATCCGTGACCTTGGTTATGAACCGGGACTTCAGCCGGCGGCAGATTATTTTGCGATCAAGATGCCGGTATTCTCCTTCGAGAAGATCCGTGGTGCTGAGATCAGTCTTGGACCGGAAATGAAATCAACCGGTGAGTGCCTTGGAATCGCAAAGAACTTTAATGAAGCACTCTATAAGGCATTCCTGGGTGCTGGTGTCAAGCTGCCGAAGTACAAGCAGATGATCATCACTGTAAAAGATGCCGACAAGCCGGAAGCGGCAGAAGTCGCAAAGCGTTTTGAAAAACTGGGCTATAAGATCTACGCGACCAGAAGCACCGCGAAATTCTTACAGGAAAAAGGTGTGGATGCGCTCCGCGTCAATAAGATCTCTCAGGAATCTCCGAATGTCATGGATCTGATCCTGGGACACAAGATCGATCTGGTCATTGATACACCGACTCAGGGACGTGACAAATCCAGAGATGGTTTCCTGATCCGCCGTAACGCGATCGAGACAGGCGTGAATGTCATCACAGCAATGGATACGGCAAACGCGCTTGCAACCAGCCTGGAAAATGCGGAAGATACGCTGACACTGGTCGATATCGCAAAGGTAAAAGACCAGGGCAGCAACTAAAAATAAATAAAATCGGGGCTCGTAAAAGCCCCGGTCATCAATAAAAAAACACCCGGACCGTGAGACCCGGGTGTTTTTGATATAAGATTTATGACTGACCGTGTGCTTTCTCACGGAGCATTTTTCTGCGTTTCTTTTTGCGGAACCGTTCTGCGGTAGCTTTAAGCGGTTCGTCCGCGATAAACTGTTTTAAAGTATCCTCATCCATGACGATACGGTTGTCCATGGTCTTCATGACATCACGGATCTGGAAAGGACTGCGGGAACCGGTTGCATTCAGATCATACAGTGAATTGTCGGAAAACAGAAGCAGCAGCGGATGAGAAAAGTCACCCTTGGAATCGTCGATGACCAGAGCCTTTTTGCCGTTGGTGAGATCGACACAGCTTCCCGGAGGAAGGATGTGGATGCTCTCGGCAAGCGCTTTTACAACATCCTGGTCATAGGCTTCTGTCTGTCCTGCGATCGTGCGGATCGCCTGAAGTTCAGAAACCGGATCGCCGTTTAAGTGCATGGCGGTCATACGGTCAAACGCATCCGCAACCTGTAAGATCCTGGTGCCATCCAGCCATGCAATACGCGCGTCACCGGCGAGACTGTTAAGATTCGGGTGGATATCATAGCGCACCATCTGTGAGATGTATGCCAGGGTTTTGTCCGGAAACACAAAGGAGGAGGACAGGCTGTTCAAAAGCTCATACGCGGAAAGGCGGTGAGACTGGATCAGCTTGATATCCTCAGCAGAAAGATCGTCTCCTTTATCGAGGATCTCCTGCGGAACAAAAATATATCCATAATCATAAAGCAGTGCCGCGGTTACCAGCGAACGCTGAATGGCAGCGGAAGCTCCGAGTGTATGGGAGATCATGGCCGCGAGGATCGCGACGCTGATCGAGTGCTTGTATACAAAATCTCCCGAACTGCGGATGTTCTGCGTGAAATTCAGTTTGTGATCCAGGGAACCGTAATCACGGATGATGGATTCTACGAGAAGATCGAGCGTCTTTGGCGGCTTTTCGTTCTTTAACAGATTCACGTTGTTGCGAAGCTGGAACATCGCGATGGTCTGGAAACGCTCAAAATCCAGTTCTTCCTTGGAAAGCGGCGGAAGCGGTTCTGCCGGTTCCAGAATATAAACGCCGATCAGCATGAAATTCTGGATGTTGTTGATAACCTGGACGCTGAGCCTTGTGTCCCTCTCATAGAGAAGAACACCGTTTTTGTTATAGATCGGTTTCGCAAGGCGCATACCGGGTCTTAGATCTTTGCTTTCTACAAATTGCATAATAAATACCCTCCCTGATCTGTATATTGCGTAAAAGTAGTATACGGTATTTTCCATTTATATAAAGAATTTTAGCATATTGAAACCTGAAATACAATAATGTATAATCTGTTTCAGATATAATTTCCAAAAGCAGAGAGGAGAACCGATGCACGGATTCCTTTTAAATACGAAAAGATTAAAAAGAATGGCGGTGTGTGTGTTAAGTGCGGCACTGCTTATCTCACTCCCGGTTTACGCAGGGGCAAAGAGCAAAAAAACAGATACGCAGCAGAAACTGGAAGACACGCAAAACCAGATCAACAGTTTAAATGAACAGATGCAGGACGCGCAGAGCCAGATTGACAGCTTAAACGCGCAGAAAAGCGAGATGGAAGAAAAGCTTGGCGGCTTGAACCAGCAGCTCTCGGACATCAGCACATCCTTAGAACAGATCGAGACCGATATCGCAAATAAAAATCAGGAGATCGAGGACACAAAAGCAGCGCTCACCGAGGCGGGACAGCGGGCGGACCGGCAGTATCAGGATATGAAGCTGCGCATCCAGTTCATGTATGAGAACGGGGACGACACCTTCATGCAGCTTCTGTTTGAGTCGGATTCCTTCTCGGATTTTCTGAATAAGGCGGATTATGTGGAAGAGATCACGGCGTATGACAGACAGATGCTCGATTCCTACCGGCAGACCCAGGCAGACATCGCGGCGCAGGAGACACAGTTGGAGGCAGAGCAGGCAGAGCTTGTCGCCTTAGAGCAGCAGATGAGCGACAAACAGGGCGAGCTGTCTACGGTCATCGCGGATACGCAGACCAGCATCTCGCAGTATGCCGCCAATATCTCCGACCAGCAGAGCGTTGCGGATGATCTGCAAAGACAGATCGAGGAACAGCAGGCTTACGAGCAGCAGCTTGAGATACAAAAGGCGCGGGAAGATGCGGCAAGGCTGGCAGAGATCAAGCGGCAGGAGGAAGAACTCGCGGCGGCAAAGGCGGCAGCGGCAAATTCTGGAACTGCCAGCGCACCGGTGAGCGTGGCAGCTGGAGATCAGGCACTGCTTGCGGCGTTAATATACTGTGAAGCGGGCGGAGAGAGCTATGAAGGCCAGCTTGCGGTAGGCAGCGTGGTCATGAACCGCGTGCGCAGCCAGGCATACCCGAATTCCGTTTCGGGCGTCATCTATCAGGGCGGACAGTTTTCGCCGGTGGCAAGCGGACGTCTGGCAACGGTGCTCGGATCCGGGCTTACGTCGGCATCCTGCAGCCAGGCGGCGCAGGAGGTCTTAAACGGCAACATTACAAACGGCTATCTGCATTTCAGACAGAATAACGGAGTCATCGAGGGAAGCGTGATCGGAAACCACGTCTTTTATTAATGAAACGCGGACAAAAAAAGATAAGAGGGGCTTATTTGTGACACAATGTACAAAAAGTCCTTCTTTTTTTTGACTTATTCGAAAGAAATTAAATAGAATGAACAAAAACAGCGGAAAGCGTAGAAAAAAATATTTTATACCTTGCAAAGGGGAAAAATATATGCTATTCTAAACATGTAAAAAAGAGCCAGAAAATCAGGCGTTTTTATTTTTTTTTCAAAAGATTGTTAAAAAATTAACATCTATATTTTCAAATCTTGAACAAACAAAGAAGAAAAGGAGACGAGACAATGGCAAAGAAAGTTGTTTTAGCAGGCGCTTGCCGTACGGCAATCGGAAAAATGGGTGGAGCATTAAGCAATACTCCGGCACCGGAATTAGGAGCAATCGTAATTAAGGAAGCATTAAACAGAGCCGGCGTAAAACCGGAAATGGTTGATGAAGTATTAATGGGATGTGTTATCCAGGCTGCACAGGGACAGAACGTTGCACGTCAGGCATCCATCAAAGCAGGTTTACCGATCGAAGTTCCGGCAGTTACCTTAAACGTAGTCTGCGGTTCCGGTTTAAAATGTGTAAACGAAGCAGCAGCTCAGATCCTTGCAGGTCAGGCTGATATCGTTGTTGCCGGTGGTATGGAAAATATGTCCATGGCTCCGTATGCTATGACAAAAGCTCGTTTTGGTTATCGTATGAACAATGCAACGATCATCGATACCATGGTAAATGATGCACTTACTGATGCATTCAATCACTATCATATGATGATCACAGCAGAAAACGTATGTGATAAATATGGAATTACCCGTGAAGAACTGGATGAGTTCTCAGCAAACAGCCAGCAGAAATGCGAAAAAGCGATCGCTGAAGGCAAGTTTGACGATGAGATCGTTCCGGTACCGGTTAAAGTTAAGAAAGAAACAGTTATGTTCGCAAAGGATGAAGGACCTCGTGCTGGTACAACAAAAGAGTCCCTGTCCAAATTAAGATGCTGCTCAGGCAAAGAAGGCGGACTGGTTACAGCTGGTAACGCTTCCGGTATCAACGACGGCGCTGCAGCAATCGTTGTTATGAGCGAAGAAAAAGCAAAAGAACTCGGTGTTACTCCGATGGCTACATGGGTTGCAGGCGCTCTTGGCGGTGTTGAACCTGAAATCATGGGTGTTGGCCCGGTTGCTTCTACAAGAAAAGTATTAGAGAGAACAGGTCTTTCTATCGACGATATGGACCTGATCGAAGCAAACGAAGCATTCGCTGCTCAGTCTATCGCAGTAGCAAGAGATCTGAAATTCGATATGTCTAAAGTAAACGTAAACGGTGGTGCGATCGCACTTGGACATCCGGTTGGAGCATCTGGATGCCGTATCCTTGTTACTTTATTACATGAAATGCAGAAGAGAGATGCGAAGAGAGGTCTTGCAACACTGTGCATCGGTGGTGGAATGGGCTGCTCTACAATCGTAGAAAGAGACTAATTTTCTCAAAAAAGAAATAAACGATTTACCCGGGAAGTATTTACTGCTTCCCGGATATTGTGTTAAAATAGCACTGGAATTATTTAAAAAATTCTAATCTCACAAGGAGGATATATCATGAAAGTAGGTATTATTGGTGCAGGAACCATGGGACAGGGTATTGCAAAAGCATTTGCCCAGGTAGAAGGCTATGAAGTAGCTCTTTGCGATATCAAGCAGGAGTGGGCAGACGCTGGAAAAGAAAAAATCAAAAAAGGCTATGCCAGACTGGTAGAAAAAGGAAAAATGACCCAGGAAGCAGTAGACGCGATCGTTGCAAAGATCACTCCAGGTTTAAAAGAAAATCTGTGTGCAGACTGCGATCTTATCGTAGAAGCTGCATTTGAAAATATGGAAGTTAAGAAGACAACGTTTAGCGAATTGGACAAGATCGCAAAACCGGAATGCATTTTCGCTTCCAACACATCCAGTCTTTCTATCACAGAGATCGGAAACGGACTTACCCGTCCGATGATCGGAATGCACTTCTTCAACCCGGCAGACCGTATGAAACTTGTTGAAGTTATCGCAGGTGTAAATACTCCGGCTGAGACTGTTGAAGCAATCAAGAAGATCGCCGTAGAAATCGGAAAGACTCCGGTACAGGTAAACGAAGCAGCTGGTTTTGTTGTAAACCGTATCTTAATCCCGATGATCAACGAAGCAGCTTTCATCAAGATGGAAGGTGTTTCTGATGTTGCTGGTATCGATGCAGCTATGAAACTCGGCGCAAATCATCCGATGGGACCTCTTGAATTAGGTGATTTTATCGGTCTTGATATCTGCCTTGCAATCATGGATGTACTTTACAATGAAACAGGCGACAGCAAATATCGTGCTTGCCCGCTGATCCGTAAGATGGTTCGTGGCGGAAACCTTGGTGTTAAGAGTGGAAAAGGTTTCTATGTATACAATGCAGACCGTACCAAGACAGCGATCGACGCACAGTAATATTAAATTAATGGAGGAAGTTAAATCATGGATTTCAGTTTAGACAAAAAACATGAAATGGCAAGATCCTTATTCAGAGATTTTGCTGAAAATGAAGTAAAACCTCTGGCTCAGGAAGTAGATGAGACAGAAGTATTCCCGCAGGGAACAGTTGATAAAATGGCAAAATACGGATTCATGGGAATCCCGGTGCCGAAGGAATACGGCGGACAGGGCTGTGATCCTCTTACATATGCTATGTGTGTAGAAGAGTTATCCAAAGTATGCGGTACTACTGGTGTTATCGTATCCGCGCATACTTCTCTTTGCATCGATCCGATCATGACTTATGGTACGGAAGAGCAGAAACAGAAATATGTAACTCCGCTTGCAAAAGGTGAGAAGCTTGGTGCATTCGGTCTTACTGAGCCGGGCGCTGGTACAGATGCTCAGGGATGCCAGACCAAGGCTGTATTAGATGGAGATGAATGGGTATTAAACGGCTCCAAGTGCTTCATCACAAACGGTAAAGTTGCAGATGTTTACATCGTAATCGCGATCACAAGCATCACAGAAGACAAGAGAGGCAGAAAGAAGAAAAACTTCTCTGCATTCATCGTAGAAAAGGGAGCTCCTGGATTCTCATTCGGAACAAAAGAAAAGAAGATGGGTATCCGTGGATCATCTACTTACGAACTGATCTTTGAAGACTGCAGAATCCCGAAGGAAAACCTGCTCGGACCGGAAGGAAAAGGTTTCCCGATCGCTATGCATACACTTGACGGTGGACGTATCGGTATCGCTGCTCAGGCACTTGGTATTGCAGAAGGCGCTTTAGATCGTTGTATCGAATATACAAAAGAAAGAAAACAGTTCGGCCGTTCTATTGCTCAGCAGCAGAATACACAGTTCAAACTGGCTGATATGGCTGCAAGAGTAGAAGCTGCACAGCTTTTAGTATACAAAGCAGCAATGGCTAAGGCTACTCAGAAGGTATATTCTGTAGAAGCAGCAAAAGCAAAATTATTCGCAGCAGAAACCGCTATGGCAGTTACAACAGAAGTTGTTCAGTTATTCGGTGGATACGGATACATCAGAGAGTACGATGTAGAGCGTATGATGCGTGATGCTAAGATCACTGAGATCTACGAAGGAACTTCTGAAGTTCAGCGTATGGTTATCTCTGGCGCATTATTGAAATAGTCGTGATCCGGCGGAGTGAGAGCTCGCTCCGCGTTCGTAAACAATAAAAAATAAAAACAAGGAGTGAAATTACCGTGAAAATAGTTGTATGTGTAAAACAGGTACCGGATACCAAAGGCGGAGTTAAATTCAACCCGGACGGTACTTTGAACAGAGCTGCAATGCTTACTATCATGAACCCGGATGATAAAGCTGGTCTGGAAGCAGCACTTAGATTAAAAGATCAGTATGGTGCAGAAGTTACCGTACTTACCATGGGACTTCCGAAAGCAGATGAAGTTCTTCGTGAAGCAATGGCAATGGGCGCTGACAAGGGCGTTCTTGTAACAGACAGAGTATTAGGTGGAGCTGATACATGGGCTACTTCTACTACAATCGCTGGTGCAATCAGAAACCTTGACTATGACCTCATCATCACAGGTCGTCAGGCTATCGATGGAGATACCGCTCAGGTTGGTCCGCAGATCGCAGAGCATCTTGGACTTCCGGTTATCTCTTACGCACAGGATATCAAAGTAGAAGGAGATTCTGTGATCGTACAGCGTCAGTATGAAGACAGATATCACGAAGTAAAGGCTAAAATGCCGTGCCTCGTTACTGCATTATCTGAATTAAATGAGCCGCGTTACATGACTCCGGGCGGAATCTTCGATGCTTATGACAAAGAAGTTACCGTATGGGGCAGAGCAGACTTAAAGGATGTAGATGATTCTAACCTGGGTCTTAAAGGTTCACCGACCAAGATCGCAAAAGCATCTGACAAGGTACCGAAGGGTGCAGGCGAGATGTTAGAGGGTGATTCCCCAGACGCATTAGTTGCAAGCTTAATCGGAAAATTCAAAGAGAAACATATTATCTAAGAAATAAAGGAAGAGTGGTGAACAAGATGGGTTTAGAAGAATATAAAGGAGTATATGTCTTTGCACAGCAGGTAGACAACGTATTAGATGGCGTTGCATTCGAATTACTTGGAAAAGGTAAAGACTTAGCAAAAGATTTAAATACAGACGTTACAGCAGTATTACTCGGCTCTGGTGTAAAAGGTCTTGCAGACCAGTTAGCAGAGTACGGCGCTGACAGAGTTATCGTTGTAGATGATCCGGAATTAAAGGATTACAGAACTGAGCCGTATGCACATGCACTCGCTTCTGTTATCAACGAGTACAAACCGGAAATCATGTTAGTTGGTGCAACAGCGATCGGTCGTGACCTTGGTCCTACCGTTTCCGCAAGAGTTGCAACAGGTCTGACCGCTGACTGTACAAAACTTGAGATCGGTGATTTCCCGATCAATGCAGTTGGAAATCAGCCGCAGAAACACAATCAGTTACTGATGACCCGTCCGGCATTCGGTGGAAACACAATCGCTACGATCGCTTGCCCGGATAATCGTCCGCAGATGGCTACCGTTCGTCCGGGTGTTATGCAGAAGATCGCTCCGGTTAAGGGTGCTAAGGCAGAAGTTGTTGAATACAATCCGGGATTCACACCGAACAACAGATATGTAGAAATCTTAAATGTTGTTAAGGCAGTTAAGAATACAGCAAACATCATGGACGCTAAAATCTTAGTATCTGGTGGACGTGGAGTTGGTTCAAAAGAAAACTTCAAGCTGTTAGAGGATCTTGCAGAGGTTCTCGGCGGAACTGTAAGCTGCTCCCGTGCAGCTGTAGAGAACGGCTGGTTACCGGTTGATCTTCAGGTTGGACAGACAGGTAAGACTGTTCGTCCGCAGATCTACTTCGCAATCGGTATCTCTGGAGCTATCCAGCACGTTGCAGGTATGGAAGACTCTGATCTCATCATTGCAATCAACAAAGATGAAGGAGCTCCGATCTTTGATGTAGCTGATTACGGCTTAGTTGGAGATTTAAATAAGATCGTTCCGGCTTTAACAAAAGCATTAAAGGAAGAAATGGCTGAGAAATAATCCGATTCGGACCTGACATTTGAAAGAATAAGAGGGATGCACTTTTTGTGCATCCCTTTTTGCGTGTTTGCATAGAATAACAGCAAAGAGAATATGGAGCAAAATTATGGATATTTTGCGTCAGGCGAAAACACCGGAGGATATTGTGCCGGTTGATGTACTGTATACATCCTCTCTGCTCGCACGGATCCTCGGAGATCTGGCAGACCGCTATCCGTTTATCGAGATCGGCGAGGCAGGCAACAGCGTTATGGGGCGGAGGCTTTATACGATCCGGCTGGGACAGGGGCAGACCGAGGTATTTTACAATGCATCCTTTCATGCGAATGAGTGGATCACAACGCCGCTTTTGCTGAAATTCGCGGAAGAGTACGCGAAAGCCTATGCAGCCGGTGAGAGGCTCTACGGGGTACACACATCGTTTCTCTATGAAAATTTCAGTCTGTATCTGATGCCCATGGTAAACCCGGACGGAGTGGATCTTGTAAATGGCGAGATCGATGGTGGTGCCTACTATGAGCTGGCAAAGCGGATCAGCGGAGATTATCCGGCGATTCCGTTTCCAAGTGGCTGGAAGGCGAATATCAATGGTGTTGACTTAAATCTTCAGTTTCCGGCCGGATGGGAAAATGCGCGCGAGATCAAATATGAACAGGGATTTACGTCACCGGCACCCAGAGATTTTGTCGGGACGGCACCGCTGTCGCAACCCGAGAGTATCGCGGTCTATCGTTTTACCACACAGCATGAGTTCCGGCTGATCCTCGCATATCACACGCAGGGAGAAGTTATTTACTGGAAATACCTTGACTACAATCCAAGACAGGCAGCCCGTATCGCCCAGTATTTCGGGGCGGTCAGCGGCTATGAGATCGCGGTGACACCGGTCGCGTCCGGTTATGCGGGGTATAAAGACTGGTTCATCCAGACCTATAACAGACCAGGGTATACCATAGAAGCCGGACGTGGAGAAAATCCGCTCCCGGTCACACAGTTTCCGAAAATCTACGAGGATAACAAAAGGATCTTACTCGGTGGCATGACGCAGCTGGATCCGGAGGATCTGTGAGTTGAAAAAGCAGGCGTATTTGATATAATAAAAGACAGACGGAAAAAAGAAACAGGAGATGAAGAAAATGAAATATAAGACAACAAATGATCTGGCGGGATTTGACTTTACAGAGGCGTATATCGGAGAAATCCGCGCGATGAGCGATACATTTACGATCGGGCTTGACAATGTAAAGATCTTACCGGAAAATACAAAGAACCGCGACATCCGCAAAATGCGCACGAATGAACTGGTGTTAAAGATCCGTGACGCGAAGATCGTTGACTTTGTGGAAGAAGGTTATAAAGTTTATGACGCGAATGGAAATTTAAAAGAAAAAAAGGAAGACCGCGTGGTTTCTGCCGATGCGTATACGGAGGAATTTAAAAAGCTGATCGGCTGCGTGATCTATACGCTGAAAAAAGAAGGAGATATCTATGAGATTTCCATTGATACGGAAGATCATACCTATCTGATCAAGGTTTCCGGAACAGAAGACACCGAGGAATGGGAGCGTTTTCTGAATCTGGATGCATAGGAAAATGTTTTTGGGTCATACTACCTTTTGGACGTTCAGGTAAAACGGAAAGGAATGGGAAGTATGACAAAAAGAATTTACCGGATATGCCTGGCGGTTGCAATTATAGTGATTGGAATTGCCGGCATTTTTTATTATATGAATTATAAGGAAAGCGAATCTTTTTCCAATGATGCAACGCTTGTGCAGTATACGGTAAGCGGGGAGGGGGAAGATCTGCTGTGAGCCAGGAAGAAACACTTTATATCAAGATAGACCAGAATATCCTGGTGCATGACTACCATGTGACCTTAGGCGATATCGCAAAGCTGGAAAGCAGTGATAAGAGCATGGTCAGACAGTTAAAACAAAAAAAGATCTACTCGTTTGAAAAGCCGAATGGAAATTTAAAGAACAAAAAGCAGATACAGGTGATTTCCATCATGAAGGTGATCGCGTGGATCCATGAGGAATATCCGAATGTGGATATCCAGAATATGGGCGAACCGGATTTTGTGCTGGAATACGAGCCGAAGAAAGAGGAAAACAAGGTCTGGGACTGCACAAAGACAGTTCTTCTTACGATCCTCGTCTTTTTCGGGGCGGCATTTACGATCATGGCGTTTAACAACGATGTTTCTATTGATGACGCGTTTGAGAAGTTTTATCTGCAGGTGATGGGAACGGAATCCAACGGGATGACGGAACTGGAAGTGTCATACTGTATCGGACTGCCGGTTGGTATTTTAGTGTTCTTTAACCACTTTGGAAAGAAGAAGATCACGCCGGATCCGACACCGATCCAGGTGGAGATGCGCAAATACGAAAAGGATGTGGATACGACCTTTATCGAGGAAGCGGGAAGGGATGGGCACAGTCTGGATGTGGATTAGGCATGCTTTTTTGGGATTGTTCGGTTTTTCCGCGGGCATTGCGATCGCTGCGGGAACATTTGCGTTTATCATTATGATCGGGATCGTGCCGCGGATCGCGGCGAGAAGCAATACGGCAAAGCACACGTTCTGCTATGAAAACGCGATCCTGCTTGGAGGACTTTGCGGGGATCTCTTATCGGTCTTTTTAGATGTGCAGATTCCGGGCGGCAGACCGCTGCTGATCCTCTATGGCTTCTGTGCCGGTATTTTCGTCGGCTGTGTGGCGGTGGCGTTAGCGGAGATCTTAAAGGCACTGCCGATCTTTTTGCGGCGTGTGCGCATGAAGGAGGGACTGCCGTGGGTCGTACTTTTTATGGCACTCGGAAAGATGCTCGGCTCTTTCTTTTATTTCTTTTTTGACATGGCGGCGCAATAGCGGATGTGCTATAATAGTCCCAAAAAGAAAGAGAGAGCGGGATTGTCATGGTAACTTCGATCGCAAGACAGAGTATTGTCATCAAATGTAAATTAGAAAAATCCATTTTGCTTGGAAATTATGAATTTTATTACGCGGCGGGACTGATCGGAAAGCTGACGGGGCAGACGTTTGATTTTGACGTGTCGCCGGAGGAGATGAGCGCTGCGGCGCAGGAGGCGTTAAAGAATTACACGCCAAAGGATGACAGGGAAGAATATCTGGCGCATATCTTTTCCAATTATAAGCCCGATGAGGAAAAGAACGAGCAGATGAAGGAACTTTTCTCGTGGGGGCTTACAGAGAACGCGATATGGCAGGAATAGAAAGAAGAAAACAGCAATCGGATGACCGGTTGCTGTTTTCTTTTTCAGGTACAATATCGGAACGTCCGGTCGGTTAAGATACGGGCGAAGATCAGTCCGAACGGCAGTGCGATGATGATAAGGAACGCGGACGCGAACCAGGAAGCCGAAGTGGTGAGCGACATGATACCCAGATTATAGATCGCGCGGTATAAATAAAGGCCGGGAACCATGATCACGATAGAAGGAACGGTGAGTGAGATGCGGGGATAGCCTGCCTGATTTTTGATCAGCGAGGCGAGAAGCCCGGCAACCAGAGCACCTAAAAAAGCGGCGGCAGCCGGCGGAAACGCAGTCAGATCCACAAGCTCAAGACGGAACGTGTTTGCGATCGCACCGATCATGGCAGCCGTCGCGGCGAGCCGTTTCGGGCTGTTGAACATAATGGAAAAACCAAATACGCCGCAGAAGCTGGCAAGCAGCCGGAAAATGAACTGCAGTGGCAGCGGAAGGGCAAGCGGTGGAAAATCTACCGGCGCAAGATGTAAAACCAGTGCCATGATCCAGGCGGTCATCGTTGCGACAACGATAATGATGATCGCGTAAGTCAGACGTTCAAGGCCGGAACGCATGTCAAGCTTTGCAAGGTCGATCCCGCTTGTGATAAATGGAAAGCCGGGGATGATAAAGAGCATGGAGCACACATACCCGGATTCATGCTGGAGCGAGATTCCAAAGATCATTTCCGCGATCCGGAGGAAAATGGTATAGATGAGGCATGCCGAGGTAACAGACGCGACAATGCCAAGAAACAGCGTAAAATGATGTTTCGTTAGTTTACAGCGGACAAAATTGCCGATCCCCGCTCCGCAGAATGCGAATAACATTTCGAGCGGACCACCGCCAAGCAGGAAAGTAAACGCGCTGCATGCGAGCGCAGCGGCAAAGCCGAGCGCAATGGGCGAGTAGAGTCCGTGTATCCGTTCGATCTCGTCCAAATGCCGGTGGAGCTGTTCGCCGGATAAGTATTTGTTTTTGGTCGGAAATTCATTGATAAACTGTTCAAGCCGGTTGAGCTTTGAGGTGTTGACACCGGTATTGGTCAGACAGAGTGACTGGGAAAAGCAGCGTTCTCCGTCAAAACAGGTATACTCGATCGACATGAGCCCGATATCCGCCGAACAGGTGATGCCTAAATTTTCAGATAATGTGTTCATGGAACTTCTCACACGCCATGCTCCGGTCCCGCAGGAGAGCAGTATAAGACCGATCCGCCCTATGACAGAGGCTTTTGCGGTTAAGTCTGCCTGTGTGATGGGCAGATCACTGTCTGGCGTTACATAGTCATGCCAGGGGATATCCATATGATTTTTAGGGATGATTCTTTGCGGCATAAAACTCACTTCTTTCCGTTCATCTGCTTTTTGTTTCAGTATAGCCGTTTCATTTGGAAAGTCAAGAATGCACTTCTGAAATATAAAAATAGTATAACAAATATATGAAATATACTTTTTACATATTTAAAATCGAAACGTATAATACAGAAGGATTGAAAAGACGATAAAAAGCAGATGAAAGGAGAGGTCGCAATGCCTACCATTTTTCCAAGAGAAGAAAAAGCAGAGCAGTTATTTGAAAAAATACTGAAAAATCCGGATGCCTGTGAGCGGCTGAAGGAGACATTCTTTGATAATCTTCCGGATGTAGATAACCCGGAGGCGGATACCAGGGACGTGACCGGGGTTACATTTACAAGAGCCCTGTTTCAGGCATATGAAAACAAGGATTTATCCGCATTTCTGATGGCAGTATGCGGAAACAGCATGTTTGACCTGCTTCGGAATTCTTTCCTGATACCGATCCGTTTTAATGATAAAGGAAAAACAAACCCGATCCTGCTTACCGATGAAACAGGCGGTCTGCGTAAGGATATCGGGATCCACGTTCCGGAAAAGACCTATCAGAAATTTTTAAAAATATATAAGAATAAAGAACAGATCCCGCAGGTTGAAGAATATTTGGCATACGGTTTCCGCGAAGCGCATCAGTATGATGAAGCGGGAACGGCGGTTGAAAGCGTGGAGATCGGTCAGCATCTGGGCGTGCTGCTGCTTTACCGGATGCCGGAAGAGATAAAGGAGCATCTGACGGACGCGGAGATCTATGTCCATGTCTGGGATGCGCTGATGCGTGTTCAGGATGTTCTGCCACGGGCGTTTATGTATTACGGCGAAATGGAATGTGGCGGACAAAAAAGCGCTGCCGGGGAACTTGGAATCTTTCTTCCGATGAGCCGCTTTGGTGAAAAAATGGAACGAAATATCGAACTGGCAAACGGAATAGCGCTTGGAGTTCGGGAGGAAATGGAAGCTTACGGTACAAAGTTTGAAAAATAACAGGCTGAAAGGACCATGATATATGCGTGGATATGAGAGAGAACAAACGAGAAAAGATCTTATGGATCACAGACTGGCGGACAGTCTGAAAGTACTGATACGGCAGGAGCCGCTGGAAAAGATCACAATAAAACAGATCACAGATGATGCCGGGGTCGTAAGACCGACATTCTATCAGCATTTTGCGGATAAGTACCGGCTGGTCGAGTGGATTTTACAAAAGGAACTTCTGGTACCGGCAGAGCCGCTGCTGATGCAGGGCGAAATGCCGGATGCTGTACTGATGTACGCAAAAAAGGTCTGGGAGAGTGGCGTTTTTTATAAGAGGACGGTCGCGTCGGCGGAAGGACGGATGGTCGTTCAGAGGTATTTACAGAGTTACTTTAAAAAGATCGTGATACAGCGTTCTATGGGAAAGCACATGGAAAATCCGAGCATTTCCGCAGAGTGTTTCGGACAGAGTATGGCATTCTGGCTGATCCAGTTTATGGAGCATGGTGAGCAGAATGCAGTGGAACTGGAATGTTTAAATTATATTGCGCATTCGATGGAAAGCATGCTGAATGTCCGCAGCAAATCTGCATAGCGGAAAAAAGAAAAGGGAGCAGAGTGAATAAAACTCTGCTCCTTTTTGCATACTAAAAAGGAAATAAAAACAAGTGACTGGAAAAGAGGAAAGAACGTGGATAAGAAAGAAAAAAAACAGATGCAGCAGGAGGCATACAACGAGTATGTAAAACAGGTGACACCGACACACAACCTTGCCGCGAATATGGCAAAGGCGTTTCTGGTCGGAGGCGTGATCTGCGTGATCGGTCAGTTTATCTTAAACATCTGCAGAAACTACGGGCTGGACAAAGACACCTCCGGTTCCTGGTGCAGTATGCTTCTGGTGCTTTTGAGTGTTCTTCTGACAGGTTTTAATATTTATCCGCAGATCGCGAAATTCGGCGGCGCAGGCGCACTCGTCCCGATCACCGGTTTTGCCAATTCCGTTGCCGCTCCGGCGATCGAATTCAAAAAGGAGGGACAGGTTTTCGGGATCGGCTGTAAGATCTTTACGATCGCGGGACCGGTCATCTTATATGGAATATTTTCGAGCTGGGTGCTTGGATTTATTTACTGGATCTTAAAAATATGTGGGGTGATGTAATGTTAGACAATAAGAATGAACTTCCGATGGGACTCGGATTCGGGCTTGCCATGAATGAAAAGGCAATGAATAATTTTTCCGCGATGGGAGAAGAAGAAAAGCATCAGGTGATCGAGGCGGCGCGCAATGTGCGCTCCAAACGTGAGATGCAGAATCTGGTGAACGATATCGCAAATCTGGATGCGATGGTTTAAACGGGATCGCAGATACAATACAAAAGAAACGCAGGAACTGCCGGTTCGACAGTCCCTGCGTATTTTTTAAAGGTCAAGCGCGCTTTTTACCACACTGGATACCAGGCCTTTGGAAGAGATGGTGCTGCTCTCCTTCGGTCCGTTTGCGGAGGACATGGTCGTGCCGTTAATAGTCGGCGCGAGCAGGATCTTTCCGGTGCCACGGTATACGTTTACAAATCCTTCGCCGTTGATCGCGGAGCCCATCAGGCTTTTGGAGGATTTCTCTACGGTAAACTGCAGGGAGGAAGACCAGGCGATCGCCATGTTTCCATCGATCTTTACGGTATCGTTTTGTACTTCGATCTCAAGTAACTCCTCTCTTGGAACCGGACTTTCCAAAACCGCGATGCCCTGACCGGTCAGTGAGAGATTAAAAAGTCCCTCTCCGCCAAGGAAAGCAGAGGAAGCGTTGGTTCTGGATACGATCTTTTCATCCAGACTTGCGTCACAGGCAAGGAACAGACCATCGTCCAATACGATGCCGCCCTCCCACGCGCCGATATCTTCTAAAATGATATAGCGGTAAGTCGGCTCTAACATCAAAAACCCGGATCCGCGGTAGATCGGTTTGACAGCGGATTCGTTGGTGACAGCACCTTTGAATGCCTTGCCGATAAAATCACCGACACCTTTTACACCGGTCTCGGATTCGACCTGACCTGCGGCCCACTGCATGGCACCCGCCTGGATGCGGACAGCGGAATTGTTCAGGTTACAGAGAACCTGACGTTTGCGCACGTTCATTTCGTGCATAAAATAAGCAACAGACGCGTATGCCGGGGAAACACTCATATCTTTCTGATGTTCGAATACCGTAAACACGCCTTTGTTTGCGATGGCAGTCATATTTGGATTATTTGCCAGATTGTTAAGTGATATCATTGGTACCTCCTGATATAGATAAATATTTTAACTAACTCCGAAATCATTATAAAGGAAAATATTACCGGCTGTATAGGGGAAAGTGCAAAAATTAAGAAAATCTGAATATAATAGCAAAAAAGAAAGGGTCATAAGAGAGTATGGAGCAAAAAGACTGGAGGCCGGGAATCCGGGCAAAACATTTTTCACTGTCCGAGGAAGACGGCTGTATCCGTGACGAGACGGGGCGCATGTACCGCGCGCAGTCAAAAAATGTCTACAAACCGGAACAAAAAGAGAGGCAGGGCGGTATTGCCGCGGATGATTTTCCATGGTAAACTAAACAAAGGATCAAAAAGATACCATCAGACATACAAGGAGGATAAAAAGATGTTGGAAAAAGGAATCCGTGGTACACAGACGGTTATGGTAGATGAAAGCAATACAGCAAAGACAATGGGAAGCGGAACGCTTCAGGTGTTCGCGACACCGGCGATGACAGCGTTAATGGAAAAAACCGCTTGGATGAGCGTTTCCGAGTATCTTGAGGAAGGATCAGGAACCGTGGGTACTTTGTTAAACGTTAAGCATATGGCACCGACACCGGTCGGCATGAAAGTGACCTGCGAGACAGAGCTGACCGAGATAGACGGACGCAGACTGGTATTCCATGTAAAGGCGATGGATGAGACCGGCGTGATCGGAGAAGGCGAGCATGAACGTTTTATCATCCAGAATGAGAAATTCCAGGCAAAAGCAGACAGCAAACGGACGAAATAGGCATGTCGGTTTACGATGAGCTGTTAAAGACACAGACGATACCGCACGCCTATGAAAACTGGGCGGAGTACCGGAGAGAACTGACCGAGTATCTGACCGGTGTCACCGATGCCGGAAGTACGCTTGCGGTATTCGGGGCAGGCAGCTGCAATGACCTCGATCTTTGCATGCTTCGGGAACATTTCTCACAGATCACGCTGATCGACTGCCAGAAGGAGAGCATGTTCGCGGCACTTGATACCTATCAGTTAAGAGAGGATGCGTCGCTGGTATTAAAAGAGGCGGATTTTCTCGGGATCACACCGGCGGAATACCGGGAATACGCGGATGATGTGCTTCGTATGATCCAGGTAGAGGGAAAAGATACCGATATGTCGGAAGTGGCGGAGTATGCGATCCTCCGCATGAAGGAACTTTACGCGCGGGCGGAACGAAGAACGCTTGATTTCGGGGAAAAGACCTACGATTACGCGATCGCCGCCGGTGTCCACAGTCAGATCAACAACATGTTTGCCTGGCTCTGGCAGGTCTATCTTGAAGCAGTCGGAACGTGGGAAACTACGGTGTTTGACTATGTAAAACAAAAGAATGAAGAAGTGATCCCCCGCTTTCAGGAGGCGTTTTACCGTTCTGTGAAAAAGGGGGCGGTACTTGCGTGCGAGCGCAAGCGGATTGGCAGAGACGGAGGCATCCAGGGCGCGTGTCAGGCGTTAAAGGACGCCATAGACCGTCAGGACGCAGGAAAATGTCTGATCGATGAATCGATCGCCCTGCGCTGGCCGTTTGATACCGCACAGGGCATTATCTATCAGATGTCTGTACTTCATATTGTTCCGGCGTAATGCCGGAACTTTTTAATTGGAAGAAGTCTTTGGCTCATCCGGTGGCGTCGGTGTCTTTACCGATGGCTCTGCCACGGATGGTTCCGCTACCGTAGGTGCGTTTACGGTGGGCTCTGTGACCGTAGGAGCAGCGACCGTGGGCGCGGTTTTGGATGTATTTCCCGAAGAAGCAGAGGCCTCGGTCTCTTCGGAAGAAGTAGAACCGGTATTGGAACCGGCACTTGAACCAGTATTGGAACTGGTATTTGAATCCGTATTCGGAGTTGTTGTCTGCGGAGTTGGGATCTCACTGCCGCTTTCATCATAAGTTGTCACATTTCCGTTTTCATCCTTGATTGTTGTGGTGGAAGAAGGCTTTAAGTCATCCTCGCTGTACGGGAAAGAGACACTCGATTCCGTGCTCTCGTAGACGGAGTTTGCGGCATCCTGTTTCTCTTTTGTGCTGGCAGAAGAGGAAAAATATCCGTGGGAATACATCACGCACACGATAAATGCCAGGATCAACGCCGAGAAGCACAGAAGTAACGGAAGCGTCAGAACTTTCTTTTTCGGAGCTTTTTTGAACGTCAGCTCACATGCGATGGAATCCCATACGAGCCGCGCAAATTCCGTGGTACTCACAAACTTTTTGTTTTGTAGTTCCAGCGCGTGGTATACCAGCTTTAAGTTGAACGGATATAGAACTTGGCCGTTTTCCGGTGCCGACTGGAGATACGCTTTCTGCAGGACGTTTTTGGTGCGGTTTAATTCCCATAATACCGCGGATTCCGGACATTCAAAACAGACGGACAGCTCCTGGGCTGAGAGTCCGTCGTGAAAGAAACTTAAAAATAAGATACGCGGAAGCGTGGGAAGCTCTTTTAACTGCCCCTGCAGGATATGCGAGCAGGTCTCAAGATCCATGCATCCGAGAACTGATTCCGCACCGGGATCTAAGGACACAGAGAAGACCTCGCTGTTTGCCGCTTGCGCGAACGCGTCGATGCTGTTTTCCACAAGAAGCTTGTGGTAACGGGACAGCAGGCGTCTGGACAGCCATTTTTCCAGGTCGGTGCCGGGCGTGAGCTCCGCGATATGTAAGTAGCAGGAAAGATAGACCTGCTTGATAAATTCCCGGCATTCCATCAGGCTTGGAAAAAGATATTTTGCCCTTGTGTAAACATAATGAAATGTTTTGTTATAAAATGTAATAAAACCGTTCTGCTGTGCGCCTTTTATCTGGCGGATGGCAGTTTCCAGTTCAGGATCAAGCATATAAAAACCTCTTTTGTCTGTCATTTTTTGATATGAAAATATTTTATAGCATATTCCTGCAGGTTTCAAGGGGTGTGGGACTGCGTTTGCAAAAAATATAAAAAATTTATAAAATTTGCATTGACAAATGTCAGAAAGTGGATATAATAAGGTTCATAAAGCAAAGGCGCTTAAGGAGAGATCCTTAGGCGCTTTTTTTGTTGCTTTGCAATGTTTTTAACGCGTGGGAATGTTGTGTAATACTACTAGTTTCAGTTGAGGAGGAATGATTATGACTTATTCATCAGCAGATGTCATCTGGACGCTTGTTGCAGCGGCAATGGTTTATTTTATGCAGGCCGGATTCGCAATGTGTGAAGCAGGTATGACGAGAGCGAAAAACACAGGTAATATATTAATGAAAAATATGATGGACTTCTGTATCGGGACACCGATCTACTGGCTCATCGGATTTGGCATTATGTTTGGCGGAAGCGGAGCGCTCATTGGCGGTTTTGATCCGCTGATCCGTGGAACTTATGATTTCGGAACACTTCCGACCTGGTGCTATGTAATATTCCAGACCGTGTTCTGCGCGACAGCAGCAACGATCGTTTCCGGAAGTATGGCAGAGAGAACAAATTTCGTAGCGTATTGTCTGTACAGTTTACTGATCTCCGCAGTGGTTTATCCGATCTCCGGTCACTGGATCTGGGGCGGCGGCTGGCTTGCGCAGCTTGGCTTCCATGATTTTGCCGGAAGTACCGCAGTACATATGGTAGGTGGTACGGCAGCATGCGTCGGAGCAGCGATCTTAGGACCGCGTATCGGTAAATATGACAAGAACGGAAAACCGCGTGCAATTCCGGGACACAACCTTGCACTGGCAGCACTTGGCGTATTCATCTTATGGTTCTGCTGGTTTGGTTTCAACGGTGGTTCTACCACAGCAATGAGTACAGACGCGGATCTCATATCAGCATCCAGCATCTTTATGACAACAAACCTTGCGGCAGCAGTTTCAACCTGTACCGTAATGATCGTAACATGGATCCGTTACAAAAAACCGGATGTTTCCATGACATTAAACGGAGCGCTTGCAGGTCTGGTAGCGATCACCGCAGGCTGTGATCAGGTAACACCGGTCGGCGCATTCTTTATCGGACTGCTTGCAGGTATCCTGGTTGTATTTTCCGTAGAATTCTTTGATAAAGTAGTAAAGATCGACGATCCGGTCGGAGCGATCTCCGTACACGGAGCGTGTGGAGCGCTTGGAACCCTGTGTGTCGGACTTTTCTCCACAGACGGCGGACTTTTCTATGGCGGCGGTATCCATTATTTCTTAGTACAGCTTCTTGGTATGGTATCCGTGATCGCATGGGTAGTAGTAACAATGCTCATTATTTACAAAGTGATCGACAAAACAGTTGGCTTACGGGTACCGGCAGAAGTTGAGATTGATGGTCTTGATATCCATGAACATGGTCTTGCAAGTGCATATTCCGGATTTGAGATCACAGAGATCTCCGGAGCGCTTGATGTCAACGAAAACACAGATTTAGGGGAGGATGATGTCGAGAAGGCAACTCCGTCACAGGTTGATGCAGCAGTCAAAGTGGTAAAACAGACCACCATCGGTGGGGCAGCATCCAGCGGAATGCACAAAGTATCCATTGTGGTTAAGCTTTCCAAATTTGATACCTTAAAGAAAGCGTTAAATGACCTCGGTGTTACCGGAATGACGGTTACACAGGTTATGGGCTGTGGTATCCAGAAAGGCGCCGGAGAGTATTACCGTGGTGTTGAAATGGATGCGACCCTTCTTCCGAAAGTCAAGGTAGATGTCATTATCGGAAATCTGTCTGTGGACGCGGTAGTGGAAGCAGCCAAGAAGGCACTTTACACCGGACATATCGGAGATGGAAAGATTTTCGTATACGATGTTGCGAAAGTTGTTAAGGTTCGTACCGGTGAGGAAGATCTTGCGGCATTGAAGGACGTTGAGTAAAATCATATAGAGTAAAGGAGATAAGCGGGCTGCGCAGTTGCACAGCCCGCTTTTGCGTGTTTTTTGGACGTTTTTCAGCGAAACTAAAAACCTAAAATTTTCGAAAAAACACACGGAAATTGGTCAAAACATCCAAAAACAGCACGACTGCTTCATTAAAATTGACGAAATAACCAAAACACTCTTGCATTTTTTTTGATAAATGGTATTATAAGAGTACGAAAACGATTAAGTAAAAAACAGGAGGGTGTTTTTATGAAGAAAAAAGTGATTAGTACCTTATTGTGTGCATCAATGTTAGCATCCATGGTTGCAGGATGCGGAAGCTCAAGCGACAGCAGCACAACAGCAAGCACCGGAAACGATGCAGCAGCTTCTACCGAGAGCATGGGCAGCTCAACAGACAGCACAGAGAGCGCAGGCGGTTCAAGCTCAGGCTCACTTGCTTACACAGGAGATCTTGAGATCATGCACTTCTCAACAGAAGAGGAATCTCAGGGAAATGGTGGTTCCGATGGTATGCGTACCGTATTACAGCAGTGGGATGACGCAAACCCGGATATCACACTGACACAGACCGTTCTCGCAAACACAGATTACAAGACACAGATCCAGACACTTGCAAACGCGGACGACCTTCCGGATGTATTCCTGATCCAGGGTATGAACGTAAAAGCATGGGCAGATCAGGGACTGATCCTCGACCTGACCGATACGATCAACAGTTCTCCGTATGCAGCAGATTACAAACAGGATTATTTCACACCGTTTAAGGATGCAGACGGAAAGATCTACGGATTCCCGGTACTGACCGGTGGAACCTGTACCGTAGTTGTTTATGATTCCGCAGCATGGGAAGCAGCTGGATACGACAAATTCCCAGAGACATGGGAAGACGTAGAAGCAGCAGTTCCGAAGTTACAGGATGCCGGATATCAGGAAGCGATCGCATTTGGTAACAATGCACAGTGGCAGATGAACTCCTGCTTCCTTTCCACATTAGGTGACAGATATACCGGAAAAGACTGGTTCCAGTCCATGATCAACAAAGGTGGCGCATCTTTCGAAGATCCGGAATTTGTAGCAGCGCTTACCGAAACACAGAGATTATTCAAGGATACCGATATCTTTAACAAAGACTTTAACGCAATCTCCAATGAAGATGCGCGTGAGTATTACATTTCCGGTGATGCACCTGCATTCATCGGTGGTAACTGGGATGTTTCCTATATTCAGGCTTCTCTGGAAGGAACAGATCTCTATGATACAACAAAATTCGCAGTATTACCGCAGCCGGCTGACGCAACTTATGACGCAGACAGCCAGAACATCGGTCTTGGCTACGCTGTAGCGATCAATGCGAAATTAAAAGATGATCCGGACAAACTCGCAGCAGCGATCGACCTTGCTGAGTACATCACCGGACCGGAATTTGCAAACTTTGTAGCAGACAAATATGCATTAGGCGGACTTACCACAGTATCTGATGTTGATTTAAGCAAATTTGACCAGTTCACTCAGGATTTCTACAATTACTCTTATGTAGATACCACACCGTGTGAAATCTATGATTCCTACTTATCCAGCGATATCTGGAGTGTAGTAAACACAGATCTTCAGGATATGGTAAATGGTGACAAGACACCGGAAGAAGTGGCAGCAGACGCACAGGCAGCTTATGAAGCAAATTACTAAAGCAGAATAAGTAAGAATTTCAGGTGAGGCTGTTTCAAGACAGGGAAGTATGAGTTTTGGAGCAGCCTTCCTTAAATCAGAAAAGAGCAGCCTGTAAGAGCAAGGAGGGGGTTTTATGTTACAAAAATCCATGCGTGCGAAAAAAAGAGTTGTCGCACTGTATCTTTTAGTACCACTTATCGTATACGTTTTTTCGGTGTTTGTACCTCTGATCACAGCCTTTGTCGACAGTTTCTTTGAGTGGAAAGGCGGACCGCAGAAAACATTTAACGGAATACAAAATTACATCACACTGTTTCAGGATGCAACATTCTGGCAGTCATTCTGGCATAATATTTATCTGGTAGCAATTTGTATTGTGGGGCAGATCGGAATCGCATTTATCTTCGTATTAATGATCGATTCGAAACTGGTAAAATTAAAAGGAATGCATCGTACCTTCGGATTCTTCCCGAGTACGATATCCGCTGTATGTGTAGGATTTATCTGGAAAATGATCTATGACTATAACCGCGGTATCTTGAACTGGTTTTTAAAACTGATCGGACACGCGGACGCAGCAAAGGTATGGTTAAATGAACCGGACAAAGTTATGTTACTCGTATCCATACCGCTGATCTGGCAGTATATCGGATATTATATGGTAATCCTGTTATCCGGTATCGCTTCTATTGACAAGGAAATTTTTGAGAGTGCGGAGATTGACGGCGCAAACGCAGTGCAGAGAGCAATCTATATCGTATTCCCATTGATCAAAAATACATTATTGATCTGTATCATACTTTGTATCGCAGGAAACATGAAAGCATTTGATAACATCTATGTTATGACATCCGGTGGACCTGGAACATCTTCCATGGTTATGGCATTATACGGATACACCGTATCGTTCAAGCAGAACAACATGGGATATGGATGCTGTATCTCGGTTGCGATCTTCATTCTCAGCCTGATCGTTATCGGTGGTGCGCAGAAGCTGTTTAATTTCCTTTTGAAAGACAAGGGGGTGGAATAATATGGCTGAAGTAAAAGTTGCAGGAAAAAGAAAAGCAAAGATGGGACCGGCGCAGGGCGTACTTGCAGTTGTATTAAACGCAATTTTGATTCTGTTTTCAATCAGCTGTATTTTCCCACTGTTTTGGATGTTAAACTCCGCACTGAAACAGAAAAGAGAGTTTAACGCTGATATCATCGGGATTGTAAAGTCCCCGACACTGGACAATTTTATCAATATTTTAAGTAACGCAAACTATCATCTGGGCCAGTCGATCTGGAACAGCGCGAGAACAACGATCCTTTCCGTATTCTTTATCGTACTGTTCGGTTTTATCGTTGGATACATTCTGGCGCGTGTAAAATTCAAGGGAAACCGCCTGCTGTTTGGTGTATTCCTTACCGGTATGCTGATCCCGCAGCATTCCCTGCTGGTACCGATCTATGTTGTATTTAAGAAATTCGGACTTTCCAACCACTGGTTCACACTTGTGATCCCGTATGTGGCATTCGGACTTCCGATCGCGATCTTCCTTGTGGAAGGATTCGTAAAGACGATCCCGACGGAGCTTGAACAGGCTGCAGCGATCGATGGCTGCGGATTTTCCAAGACGATGTTTTCCATCATCATGCCGATCTGCCGTCCAATCATGGTTACGGTTGCGATCATCCAGTCCTTCGGATGCTGGAATGAGTTCTCCTTCGCTTTGATCCTTATCAAGAATCAGGCATTGCAGACGGTTCCGCTGGCACTGACGCAGTTCACCGGACAGTTCAACTCAGACTATCCGAAGATCATGGCGGCAATGTTAGTTACGATGGCACCGATCGTTATCCTGTATTTTGTATTCAGCAAAGAGATCATCAAAGGTATGGTCGCAGGAGCGGTAAAGGGCTAAAAAAGAACGAGAGAGAGTCTTTGTTACACAGAAGGTGTCTGTGGGACGGAGGCTCTTTTTTCTTTACATTTTTATGGATACTTTTTATAATGATAGCAATGTGTGAATGATAAAACGAGGAGGAACGGACATGAATTTGCCAAGGATAAGTCCTGCGGTAGCGGGCATTTCGGAAGAAGGGATCAAAGGCTTTTTAGAAGGAGTCAGGGAGCGTGGGATCGAACTGCATGATCTGATGATAGTGCGCGGCGGGAAGGTGTGCTATGAAGCGTCCTGGTATCCGTATGGGGAGGAAAGGCTGCACATGCTCTATTCGCTCAGCAAGGCATTTACCGCGGTCGGAGTCGGCTTTGCCGTGCAGGAAGGGCTGTTTGCAGTGGAAGATACCGTATACTCCTTTTTTAAGGAGGAACTTCCGGATACGATCGGAGAACGCGCGAAACGGATCACGGTGGAACATCTGCTTACGATGTGTACCGGACAGGAAACGGAGCCGCCGATCTTAAACTATGCGTTTGAGGGAAACTGGGTCGAAAAATTTCTGGAGATCGAGCCGGCCTATGAACCGGGAACGCATTTTTTCTATGATACAACGGCAACCTATGTGCTTTCCGCGATCATAACGAAGGTGACCGGAGAAAAGCTGGTGGATTATCTGACCCCGCGCTTTTTTAAACCGCTTGGAGTGGAAGATTATTACTGGGATGAGTCCCCGCAGGGAAATTCACTTGGCGGGATTGGCCTGAACGTGACGATCGAGACGGTGGCAAAGCTCGGCATCTTTTTAAAGCAGCAGGGCATGTGGAATGGAAAGCAGCTTTTGAACCGCGCGTGGATGGAGCGGATGACCTCAAATCTCGTGGATTCTTCCGGCGGAGAGGTGTACAGCGACGGAAATGACTGGGGTGTCGGCTATGGCTACCAGATCTGGCAGTGCATTCCAAAGGGCGTGTACCGTGGCGATGGCGCATACGGACAGTTTGCTATCGTGGCACCGGAGAAGGATCTTGTGATCGCAACGCTCACCGGCACCGAGGATATGTCTGGGCTGATGGCAGAAATGTGGAAACATCTGCTTCCGGCGTGCGCGGATGTGGATATTGCGCCGGATTCGGACGGAACATCAAAAAAAGAGCAGTTTACGGTTGCGTTTCCGGAAGGGGATGATATCGAAGGCGCGAAAAATAAAGAGCGGATTTCCGGTGTCGTGGGAACGTATCTGCTCGAAGAAAATGAGGAGCAGCTGGAAAAGATACAGGTGGAAGCGGGAAAGACGGAAGATACCGTTGCGATCACCTGTGTGTGGAAAGATGGAAAAGAGCGGACACTTTTCTATGGATTCCGCCACTGGGAGTGCAATGATCTGCCAAGTGTCCGTTTTTCCCATTATTATACCTGCGCCGATATCCGCATTGTGAATACGGCAGGGGCGTTTTCCTGGGAAAAGGATACGTTAAAACTGAAGCTGTGTTATCCGAACAATCCGCTCGGGGTGACGGCGGAGCTGCGTTTCCGGGATGGAGCAGTAGAGATCACGGCAAAGAAGAGCCGCTGTATGGACCGCAAGATGGAGTATGCGTGGAAAGGGCGCTTGCATTGAAAAAAAATCTATGTTATACTGACTGACGTTGCAAAAAGCTCAAAAACCAAGGTCTTTTCAGGGCGAAATACCGAGTGTTCGAGACCTTCCACTCGTAAAACAAAACTAAAGGAGAATTTCATATGAGAAACAAAAAAGTGTTACGAATCACCCAGGCAGCGATGATCGCTGCGATCTATGTCGTACTGACGGTCTTTATCAGCGCATTTAATCTGGCGAGCGGAGCCATTCAGGTGCGCATATCCGAATCGCTCACGATCTTACCGGTCTTTACACCGGCAGCGATTCCGGGACTTTTCCTCGGATGCCTGATCAGTAATCTGGTGACCGGATGTATGCCGCTTGATGTGGTATTCGGCAGTCTGGCAACACTGATCGGAGCCTGCGGAACCTACGCGCTGCGCAAACACAAATGGCTGGCACCACTGCCGCCGATCGTCGCGAATACGATCATTGTACCGTTTGTACTGCGGTATGTGTATCTGGCAGAGGGAACCATCCCGTTTTTCATGCTGACCGTAGGGATCGGAGAAGTGATCTCCTGCTATCTGCTGGGAAGTATTCTGCATCGTGTGCTGGATCGATATAAAGAACACATTTTTAAAGAAGACTAATAAAACAAAAAAGCATGTCAGGCATTTGCTTCGCGGAAAAGTTTCCGTGACGGCAGATGCCCGGCATGCTTTTTTTATCTGTTCTTTGCCTGCGCAAAGCGCATTTCATCTCCTGTTGGTATAAAAACTGTTTTGTCCGAGCATATTAAGAGAAGAAACAGAAACAATACTTTGAAACGTGAATGGAAAACAGAGAATATGGATTTCTACACAAAAAGAAGGAGGACAAAAAGTTGCAGATAATTGGCACGCAGAGTATTCATTTCACACAGGCGCCCTACATTCTTGCAAGCGCGTCAGTGGTCGGAAAAAAGGAAGGAGAAGGGCCGATTGGAAATGAATTTGACATGATATGCGATACGGACAAATTCGGAGAGGATACCTGGGAGGAGGCGGAGAGCTCCCTGCAGAAGGAATCGACGGCACTTGCGCTTGGAAAATCGGGGCTTGCGCCGGAGGATATCCGCTATATTTTTGCCGGAGATCTCCTGGGGCAGACGATCGCGACTTCGTTTGGCCTGATGGATTATCAGATCCCGCTTTTTGGACTGTATGGGGCGTGTTCCACGGCGGGAGAATCCATGGCGCTTGGCGCGATGTGTGTGGCGGGCGGTTATGCGGATCATGTACTCACCGTGACCTCGAGCCATTTTGCGAGCGCGGAAAAACAGTTCCGTTATCCACTGGAATACGCCAATCAGAGACCGGTGTCGGCGACCTGGACGGTTACGGGAAGCGGGGCATATATCCTCGGGACGAAAAAATCAGATATTAAGATCACGGGGCTTACGCCCGGGCGGATCGTGGATTACGGAGTCCGGGATTCCATGAATATGGGTGCTGCCATGGCACCAGCGGCGTGCGATACGATCTACCACCATTTCTGCGATTTTGGCACCAAGCCGGAGGATTACGACAAGATCATTACCGGTGATCTCGGGTATGTGGGACAGGAGATTCTAATTAAGCTACTTTTGGACAAGGGTTATGACATAAGCGGTGTGCATACGGACTGCGGGATCGAAATTTTTGACAGGCAGACACAGGGGACGGATTCCGGTGGATCCGGCTGTGGCTGCGCGGCAGTGACGCTCAGCGCCCATTTTCTGAAAAAAATTGCGCAGGGAGAATGGAAAAAGATCCTGTTTGTCCCGACCGGCGCGCTGCTTTCCACGGTCAGTTTTAATGAGGGACAGAATGTGCCGGGGATCGCGCACGCGGTGGTGATCGAGCACGAAGAATAAAAAAGAAAAGGAAGAAGGGAAGACATGGACTATATCAATGCATTCTGGGTCGGAGGCGTGATCTGCGCGCTGGTACAGATCCTGATGGAAAAAACAAAAATGCTGCCGGGACGGATCATGGTGCTTTTGGTATGCACCGGCGCACTGCTTGGAGCAGTGGCGATCTATCCGCCGTTTGTGGAATTTGCGGGCGCGGGCGCGAGTGTACCGCTGCTTGGCTTTGGAAATACACTTTTTAAGGGCGTGAAAGAGGCGGTGGATGAATTTGGCTTTATCGGTATTTTTATGGGCGGATTCAAGGCAAGCGCTGTCGGGATCTCAGCCGCTCTGGTGTTTGGCTATCTGGCGTCACTCTTATTTGACCCCAAGATGAAAAAGTAAAATGCATGCATAAAAGCGTCTGGATTGACTCATATTAAGGATATAAAAATAAAAACAACATATAAAAGGAGAAATAAAGATGAAGAACTTAAAAAGAATTGCACTTTGCTGTGTTATGACGCTTGCGGTATCTATGGCTGCTGCCTGTGGAACGAATAATAACAGGGCGGAGGATAATACCAATGCGACGGAGACAGAGACGAACCGGGATGAAAATGTGAATAATGCGACGACCGGAACGGAAACCACAGGAATGAACGGAACCAACAGAAATGGTGCCGTGGATGATGTGGTAGACGGAACCACCGAGGCAGGAAGAGACGTTGTGGACGGAGCGGCAGATGTCGGAAATGATGTGATAGATACTGCGGATGATGTGGCAAATGATATCGGAAACACCGTGGAAAACGCGACAGACAATGCAACCGCAAACGATACAGCGGCAAACGGAAACGCAAACGGCGTGACAGAAGGAGCCGCAGCGAACGCGCGCTAGGAAAGAGTAAAAAAGAGGTGCCCTTAAAACCGGAACAGGTTTTAAAGACACCTTTTATTTTTGCTTTTAAAAGCCGATCTTATTTGTCATCAATGCTGTAGTTCGGAGCCTCTTTTGTGATATGGATATCATGCGGATGGCTTTCCTTTAAGGAAGCGGCAGTGATCTTTACGAACTGGCCTCTTTCCTGTAATTCAGGAATGGTCTGGCAGCCGCAGTATCCCATACCGGAGCGGATACCACCGACTAACTGGAAGATCGTATCTTCTACGGAACCCTTGTATGCGACACGTCCTTCGACACCTTCCGGAACCAGTTTCTTTGCGCCTTCCTGGAAATAACGGTCTTTACTTCCGTTTTCCATGGCAGCGAGAGATCCCATACCTCTGTATACTTTGTATTTTCTTCCCTGATACAGTTCAAAAGTTCCCGGAGCTTCGTCACATCCGGCGAACATGCTTCCCATCATACATACGCTTGCGCCTGCGGCGATCGCTTTTGTCATATCACCGGAGTATTTGATACCACCATCGGCGATGACCGGGATGTTGTATTCTTTTGCAACTGCGTAGCAGTCCATGATCGCGGTAACCTGAGGAACACCGATACCTGCAACAACACGGGTGGTACAGATAGATCCAGGTCCGATACCTACCTTGACAGCGTCAACACCTGCTTCGATCAGGGCTTTTGCAGCAGCACCGGTAGCAATGTTTCCGGCGATTACCTGTAAGTCAGGATAAGCAGCTTTGATCTTTTTCACTGCGTTTAAGATATTTAAAGAATGTCCGTGTGCGGAATCCACAACGATGACATCTACATGCGCGTTTACAAGAGCATCGATACGGTCCATCATGTTTGCGGTGATACCAACTGCGGCACCACACAGAAGACGGCCGTGATCGTCTTTTGCGGAAAGCGGGTACTTGATCTGCTTTTCAATATCCTTGATCGTGATAAGACCTTTTAAGTTGAAATCCTTATCTACGATCGGAAGTTTTTCTTTCCTTGCCTTTGCAAGGATGGATTTTGCTTCTTCGAGTGTGATCCCTTCCGGAGCAGTGATCAGACCTTCGGAGGTCATGCACTCATGGATCGGTCTCGAAAAGTCGGTTTCAAATTTCAGGTCACGGTTTGTGATGATTCCGACCAGTTTGCCGTTGTCTGTGATCGGAACACCGGAGATACGGAACTTTGCCATCAGATCATCCGCATCCTGCAATGTATGGTTTGGAGAAAGTGAAAATGGATCCGTGATAACACCGTTCTCGGAACGTTTTACCTTATCTACCTCATCAGCCTGTGCTTCGATGGACATGTTCTTGTGGATGATACCGATACCACCCTGTCTTGCCATGGCGATCGCCATTCTGTGCTCTGTAACGGTATCCATAGAAGCACTCATCATAGGAATATTAAGTGTCACCTTGTTAGTAAGTCTTGTCTGTAAATTGATCATATTCGGAGTAACCTCAGAATATGCCGGTACCAATAATACGTCATCAAAAGTGATTCCTTCGCCGATAATTGTACCCATTTTTTCATTCCTCTCTTTCCTGTTTGTCGTATTTAACTTTTAATAATTTTTTCAATTCTAGCAAAAATAACCGGGGTTGTCAATGAGGCGGCGGGAAAAAGAAAAGCAAAAAATGGATTTGGGTATTTTATTTTTATTCATGGTGTGGTATTCTTTTATCAAACGACGGGGTTTTACTGGGAGAACTCTGTCCTTTTTCGTATAAACGCCCAAAAAAGCGGAAATGCGTTATAAATTCAGCTAATAATTAAGATTAATAAATATTATAAATCATACGGGAGAGAAAAAATGGAATTTCGGCCTTGTATTGATATCCATAATGGAAAAGTAAAGCAGATCGTCGGCAGTTCCCTGCGGGATCAGGGCGATACCGCGAAGGAAAATTTCGTTGCGGACTGTGATGCCTCGTTTTATGCGGATTTCTACAAAAAGGACGGGATCCGTGGCGGGCACATCATTCTGTTAAACGCGAGGGATTCTTCCTATTATAATGACACAAAAATGCAGGCACTTTTGGCATTGAAGACCTATCCGGGCGGCTTGCAGGCAGGCGGCGGTATCACGGATGAAAACGCGGCAGAGTTTCTTGACGCGGGAGCCAGCCATGTGATCGTGACCTCTTATGTGTTCCGGAACGGAAAGATCGATTACGGAAATCTGAGGCGTCTGGCATCGGAGACCGGAAAGGATCATCTGGTTCTGGATTTAAGCTGCAGGAAACGGGACGATGACTATTATATCGTTACGGACCGGTGGCAGAAATTTACCGAGGAAAAGGTGACGCCGGCGCTTTTGGATGAACTTGCGTCCTACGCGGATGAATTTCTGGTACATGCGGTGGATGTGGAGGGCAAAGCAGACGGAATCGAAGAACCGCTTGCGGAGATGCTTGGAAGCTGGGGAAAGATCCCGCTCACCTATGCGGGCGGCGTCAGGGATTTTTCCGATATTGAGAAGTTGAAGGAACTGGGAAAGAACCGGCTCAATGTGACGATCGGCAGCGCACTCGATCTGTTTGGCGGGAAACTTTCCTATCGCGAAGTAGTGGATTATATGAAAGCAGATAAAGGAGTGTAAAAGATGAGCAAGTATACCAAAAAGGATATTATTCGTATGGTAGACGAAGAGGACGTTGAGTTTATCCGTCTTCAGTTTACAGATATTTTCGGAACATTGAAGAATGTGGCGATCACGGCGAGCCAGCTGGAAAAAGCGTTGAATAACCAGTGCATGTTTGACGGTTCCGCGATCGAGGGATTCGTGCGCATTGAGGAATCGGATATGTATCTGCATCCGGATCTCGACACATTTACGATCTTTCCGTGGCGTCCGCAGCAGGGAAAAGTTGCGCGTATCATCTGTGATGTATACTGCACGGATCAGACACCGTTTGAGGGCGATCCGCGTTACATCTTAAAGAAAGTGATCGCAGAGGCGGCAGAGATGGGTTATACGTTCAATGTCGGACCGGAGTGCGAATTTTTCCTGTTCCATACCGATGATGACGGACAGCCGACTACGATCTCCCATGAAAAGGCAGGATACTTTGACCTTGGACCGGTCGATCTCGGAGAGAACGCGAGACGTGATATGGTCCTTACGCTGGAAGATATGGGCTTTGAGATCGAAGCGTCCCACCATGAGGTGGCACCGGCGCAGCATGAGATCGATTTTAAATACGACGAGGCACTGATCACCGCGGATAATATCATGACCTTTAAGCTTGCGGTCAAGACGATCGCGAAACGCCACGGTCTGTTTGCGAGCTTTATGCCAAAGCCGAAGCCTGGTATCGCGGGTTCCGGGATGCATGTAAATATGTCTTTGTTTAAAGACGGAAAAAATATTTTCGTGGACGAGAAGGACAAGCTCGGACTGAGCAGGGAAGCGTATTATTTTATCGGCGGTATCATGAAACATATGAAAGGGATGACAGCGATCACGAATCCGCTGGTCAATTCCTATAAACGTATGGTTCCGGGATTTGAGGCGCCGATCTTTATCGCGTGGTCCGCAACGAACCGGAGTCCGTTGATCCGGATCCCGGCATCGAGAGGGGAATCCACCAGAGTGGAACTGCGCAGCCCGGATCCGGCAGCCAATCCGTATCTTGTGCTTGCAATCTGCCTTGCAGCCGGACTGGATGGAATCCGTGGAAAGATCGAGCCGCCGGAAGATGTGCATGAAAATGTATTTTCCATGGGAGAGGCAGAGCGTGAGAGACTGGGGATCGAGGCATTGCCGCAGGATCTCGAGGCAGCAGTAGAAGAACTGGAAAAAGACGAATTCGTAAAGAACGTACTGGGCACACATATCACAGAAAAATATATCACAGCCAAGAGAGCCGACTGGACTGCGTACCGTTCGCAGGTAACCCAGTGGGAGATCGATGAGTATCTCTATAAAATTTGATGTTGTCAGGGTGAGGCGTTGTGAGTAATGTAATTGTTGCGTTCCCGAAAATGGAAAATGCAAAGAGTATAAAAAATATACTGGTCAAAAGCGGATACGATGTCGCGGCCGTCTGTACGACAGGAGCACAAACCTTACAGAGCGCGAATGCGCTTGAAGGCGGCATCGTCATCTGCAGTCATCATTTTATCGACATGATGTACCAGGAATTATATGAATATCTCCCACCTCAGTTTCAGATGCTTCTGGTTGCGTCCCCCGCGGTCTGCAGCGAAAGAGAGATCGCGGATATCGTCTGTCTTTCCATGCCGCTTAAAGTGCATGAACTGGTGCAGACGGTGGAGATGATGGAGTACACCATCGCACGGAAGCGGAAAAAGATGCGCGCGCAGCCAAAGCAGAGAAGTGAAGCGGAAAGAAACATCATTCTGGAGGCAAAATCCGTACTGATGAGCCGAAATAATCTGACGGAAGAGGAGGCGCACCGCTATATCCAGAAACGGAGCATGAATAACGGAACGGATATGGTGGAGACGGCACAGATGATCCTTAGCCTGATGGACGGCTAAATGAGAAAAAATGAGGAAAAGAAGTACTTTACAAGGTACTTCTTTTTTGTTATACTACGAACATGAAAATAGTAGTACCAATGAGGAATACTAATAAATTTTTAAAAGATCAATAGAAGAAAAAGAAAGGGGCAGTTACGATCATGTATCAGATCAATGACAATTACCAGAAATTACCGGGCAGCTATCTGTTCAGTGATATTGCAAAGAAAGTAAAGGCGTTTTCCGACGCGAACCCGGATGCGAAGATCATCCGTCTCGGAATCGGAGATGTGACCCAGCCGCTCGTACCGGCGATCATTGATGCACTGCATGGAGCAGTGGATGAGATGGCAAAGGCAGAGACTTTCCACGGCTATGCGCCGGATCTTGGTTATGAATTTCTGCGTAACGCGATCGCAGAGAATGATTACAAGGCAAGAGGATGCGATATCGCGGCAGATGAGATCTTTGTTTCCGACGGAGCGAAGAGTGATTCCGGAAATATCCAGGAGATCTTTTCCCTTGACAACCGCATCGCGGTGTGTGACCCGGTTTACCCGGTTTATGTGGATTCCAACGTTATGGCGGGAAGATGCGGTACTTACGATGCGGCATCCCAGATGTGGAGCAATGTGATCTACATGCCGTGCACCAGAGAGAACAACTTTGTACCGGAATTCCCGAAGGAGACACCGGATATGATCTATCTGTGTCTGCCGAACAACCCGACCGGAACGACGATCACAAAGGCACAGTTACAGGAATGGGTAGATTACGCGAATAAAGTGGGCGCAGTCATCATTTATGACGGAGCGTATGAAGCATATATCTCCGAAGATGACGTGGCACATTCCATTTATGAGTGCGAAGGAGCAAAGACCTGTGCGATCGAGCTCAAGAGCTTTTCCAAAAATGCCGGATTTACCGGTGTGCGTCTGGGCTACACGGTTGTCCCGAAGGAATTAAAATGCGGAAACGTATCCTTACATGACATGTGGGCACGCCGCCATGGCACCAAGTTCAATGGCGCGCCGTATATCGTGCAGAGAGCCGGAGAAGCAGTATATTCCGCAGCCGGAAAAGCGCAGTTAAAAGATCAGGTAGGCTACTACATGAAGAACGCAAAGACCATCAAGGAAGGCTTAAAAGATGCCGGATATGAAGTATACGGTGGTGTCAATGCACCGTACATCTGGTTAAAGACACCGGAGAAGATGACTTCCTGGGATTTCTTCGATTACCTGCTTGAGAAGGCAAATGTAGTCGGAACTCCGGGCTGTGGTTTCGGCCCGAGCGGAGAAGGATATTTCCGTCTGACTGCATTCGGCAGCTACGAAAATACCGTTGCGGCGTTAGAGCGTATCAAAGCGTTATAATTAAAAAGATAAATAAAAAAAGTGCCGGAGAGATGCGAAAGAAGTGTCTCTCCGGCTTTTTCAAATCATAGGAAATTCCGTCCTATGATTTAAAAACGCTCCGCGGGGATGCGCAGCTCGCGGAGATGAAGTTTATGTTGAACATACCGCTCGCACGCGAAAGTGTGCGGTAAGCGCACACTTTGTTTTTTGGGATAAGAGGGCGGCGGACTGCATACATATAAAGAGAAAACGGGAACGGACAGATTTGAAACGGAAGCTGTTTTATGAAAAAGTCAGAAAAAATGAAAATGGGGATACTTGCGGAGTTAGTCATTTTTGTGGTCGTCCTGTGTGTTGCGGCGGGCAGAAATTATATGTATAAACGGACGGTGCCGACGATGTACAGGCAGAGTACAGAGGGCACGGAGAGCACAGAGAGTACGGAAGAAAATGCCGGGAAAAAAGATTTCATCCGCTGGGTGGATTTTACGGTGACATGTGAAGCGCTTGATACCGCGTATGAATGGGACGTGAACACTTACGGAGCGGATATCCATATCAACTGGATCGACCTTCTGGCGCTTGAGGCGGCAAAGTGCGGCGGGGATTTTTCGGAAAGCGCGGTGGCGGACATGGATGCGCTGGCACAAAAGCTTGCGGACGGAACGACGAAATTAAAAACGGAGGCGGAAACGTTAAAATATTATAACTATTACCGGGATGCCTATACGGCGGTGCTTGGCGGACTGGTGGGAGAATATGAGATGCAGAAGCCCGAAAAGGACGGGACGGCTCCATACCGGAAAGCGTATGGGTTAAAAGGTTTTTCCCCGATCGCGAAGGGATTTGAGTACCGGGATTATGATGATTTTGGCGTGTCGCGCACTTATGGGTTTGAGCGGGAGCATCTGGGGCATGACATGATGGGGCAGATCGGAACACCTGTGATCGCCGTGGAATCCGGCTATGTGGAGGCGCTCGGCTGGAACCAGTATGGAGGCTGGCGCATCGGGATCCGCAGCTTTGACCATAAGCGCTATTACTATTACGCGCATCTGCGGCAGGACTATCCGTATGCGGAGTGGCTGAAAGAGGGTGGCACCGTGAAGGCGGGGGATGTGATCGGCTATATGGGGCACACGGGCTACAGCACGACGGAGAATGTCAATAACATCGATGAAGTGCATCTGCATTTCGGGCTGGAGCTGATCTTTGATGAATCGCAGAAGGACAGTGACAACGAGATCTGGGTCAGCTGCTATGAACTTACCCGATTTTTAAAGAAGAATCAGATGGAAGTGCGCAAGATCGATGACACCAAAGAGTGGGAACGCTGCTATGATATGAAAAAATCTCTTTACAATTCCGGGGGGAACTGATATAAATAATGCATGAGAACTGTTTCTACTAAAATGATGAGGTGAGAAAATATGTACAGAGCGGGAATTGATTTAGGAGGAACGAATATTAAGGCAGGAATCGTGGATGAGGATCAGAAGATCCTGGCGGAGGGTTCTGTGCCGACAATGGTAAAACGTCCTTATCAGGAGATCATAAAAGATATGGCGGATCTGGTGAAAGATCTGCTTGGAAAGATCGGGGCAGAGGAGCGCGAGCTTTCCAGCGTGGGAGTCGGAAGTCCCGGAACGGTGGATGCCGAGAGCGGAATGGTGCGGTATTCCAACAACTTTGGCTGGGAGAATATCCCGCTGGCGGAAGAACTCGGAACTTATTTTACCTGTCCGATCCATATTTCCAATGACGCGAACTGCGCGGCACTCGGCGAGGTCAAGGCAGGCGCGGCAAAAGAGACCAAAAACGCGATCCTTTTAACACTCGGCACCGGAGTCGGCGGCGGAGTGATCATTGACGGAAAAGTGTTTGAGGGGGCGCATGCGGGCGGCGCGGAGCTTGGGCATACAAGCCTGATCTTTGGCGGAGAACCCTGTACCTGCGGCAGAAAGGGCTGTGTGGAGGCATATGTTTCCGCGACAGGACTGATCCGGCAGGCGAGAAGAGCCGCAGAGCAGAAGAAAGATTCGCTCATGAACGAGCTGTGCGGCGGAGACCTTTCGGCGATGAATGGAAAGATCCCGTTTGACGCGGCAGAGCAGAAAGACGAGGCGGCAATGGCAGTGGTGGATGATTACATTACCTACCTGGGTGAGGCGATCGCCAACTATGTCAATATCTTCCGCCCGGATGTGGTACTGCTTTCCGGAGGTGTGTGCAACCAGAAGGAGAAACTGACAGGACCGCTGACAGCATACATAAAAAACGTGTGCTTCGCCGGAGAAAAGGCATTTATCCCGGAGGTGCGGTGCGCGATCCTCGGAAACAGCGCCGGCATCATCGGAGCCGCGAATCTGTAACGAAAACCGCATAAAATACAGGAAAGAACAGGAAGAAGAACATCTGTAAAAAGCAGGTGTTCTTTTTTTATTTTAAAGCAGATAAAAATTAATCAAAAAATTAGGCAAAAAATATGTGCATTTAAACTATAAATAAGGTATACTTATTTAAGCAGAATAGTGAAAATATATAATTTACCACCTAAAAAACAAAATTTACCACCCTTTTTGCACAAAAAGAAAACCGTATAATGGAATTATAAAGAAATGGTTCTCAAATAATTTCGGAAAGACAGGTGGTAATCACAATGAATGAAGTAATTGTCTCAATGGAAGACATCAGCAAAACATTCCCGGGAGTGAAAGCCCTTGACCATGTCCGATTCGAACTAAGATCAGGAGAGGTCATGGCATTGCTGGGGGAAAACGGTGCCGGAAAATCGACATTGATGAAGATTTTGAGTGGTGTTTATACCAGAGACACTGGAAAGGTAGAGGTCTTTGGTAAAGAATATGGGGATTTTACACCAAAGCAGGCACAGCAGGCAGGAGTTGCAATCATCCATCAGGAGTTAAACATGTGCAGGCACTTATCGGTTGCCGAGAACATGTTCCTTGGAAGGGAAAAAAGAGGAAAATTCTGCTTAAAAAATGCGGAAATGGAAGCGGAGGCAAAGCGGATATTAGATGAACTTGGGGTGGACATCAATCCGCGGCAGACCGTCGGAGATCTTCCGGTTTCCAAACAGCAGATGATCGAGATCGCGAAAGCGCTTTCAATCCACGCAAAGATACTGATCATGGATGAGCCGACATCGGCACTGACATCCAAAGAGATCGAAGAACTGTTCCGCATCATAAAGCAGTTAAAGAGCCAGGGATGCGGGATCGTATATATCTCACACCGGCTGGAGGAATTACAGCATATCACCGACCGTGTCACGATCATGCGGGATGGTCAGTATATCTGTTCCGGGGAGTTTAAAGACATGACCATGGATGAGATCATCGCAAATATGGTCGGCAGGGAGATCAAAGAAAAATTCCCGCATGTGGAATGCAAAAAAGGAAAAAAGATTTTTGAAGTGAAAAACTTAAACGCTGGAAAGCTGGTCCGTGACATCAATTTTTCGCTGTACGAGGGAGAGATCGTCGGATTCGCGGGACTGATGGGTGCCGGAAGAACCGAGACGACAAGGGCGGTCTTTGGGGTTGATCCAAAAGAGACCGGGGAGATTTATCTCGATGGCCGTGAAGTAAAGATCACCGGACCGAAAGACGCGATCAAAAACGGAATCGTTCTTGCGCCGGAGGATCGAAAGAAAGACGGACTGTGTACCAAGCTCAGCATCAGGCAGAACCTTGCGCTTCCAAATCTCGATCTTGTCTGTGACAGGGCGGGAGTGATCAGCAGTAAAAAGGAAGACGCGCTCTGCAAAAAGGCAGTAGCGGATCTGAAGATCAAAACGGCAAACCTTGAAGTCGATGCGGCGACATTATCCGGTGGAAATCAGCAAAAGGTCGTAGTCGGAAAATGGCTGGCGAGAAATTCGAGAGTGGTCATCTTTGATGAGCCGACAAGAGGAATCGATATCGGAGCGAAGGTTGAGATCTACAATCTGATGAATGAGCTGAAAAAGCAGGGGATCGCGGTAATGTTCGTATCTTCGGAGATGCCGGAGGTCATGGGGATCGCGGACCGGATCATCGTCATGTGCGATGGAAGGATCACGGGGGAAGTCGATGCGAAGAACACATCGCAGAATGAGATCCTGACATACGCGACAGCATTTGAAAACAAGATGAAAGCAGAATAGTTCTAGTGTGGAGGTTAAATAAATGGGAGCAAAAAAACAGAGTCGGTTAAAACAATTCCTTGAGATCAAGGGAATGGGGGGAGCGCTTACCGCGTTTTGCGGACTGATCATCATTTACATAGCGTTCGGTCTGATCAACAGCACAGTATTTTCCGGGCAGAATGTACAAAACCTGCTGCGTTCGATGTCAAAATATCTTTTGATCGGTGTGGGACAGAGTTTTGTAATGATCACAAGTAACATTGATCTTTCCATCGGTGCGGTCGTCGGTATGAGTGCTATGATATCGGCAACACTGATGACACACGGGGTAAGCCCGATCGTCGCGATCATCGTTACACTGCTTGTAGCGCTGGTGATCGGTGTGATCAATGGTATCCTGGTAGGAAAATTCAAACTGCCGCCGTTTATCGCAACACTCGGTACCATGTTTGGGGCAAGAGGTATCGCGTATATTGTAAACGGCAATCGAAATACAGATGCGATCGCATCGGCGATCGGAAAAGAAAAAGCGGATACCTTCCAGAATTTCTTTTACTATGGAAAGACACTCGGGATCTACAATACATTCTGGATCGCAATGATTTTGTTTGCAGTATTTTTCTTCCTGCTTGCAAAGACAAGGACCGGACGTCATATCTACGCGATCGGTTCTAATGTGGAAGCGGCAAAGCTTTCCGGTGTCAATGTGGTTTCCACCACGATCAAGGCATATCTCGTCAGTGCGGTCTGCTCGGCAGTCGTTGGATTTATCCTCTGCGCACAGGCGGGAATGGGAAATATGGAAGCCGGAAACATGTATGAGATGTATGGCGTTGCAGCCGGTGTTATCGGTGGTGTATCACCGCTCGGAGGATCCGGTCTCTTACTTGGAACACTTGCAGGTGCTGCAGTATGGCAGACACTGGAAAATGGTCTTAACATGATCGGTGCGCAGGTTGGTATCCAGAGACTTGTGATCGGAATCATCGTAGTGCTTGCGGTATTACTGGATGTTGTAGTAAGAAACGGAAAAGGGATCGGCAAAAAGAACCGTAATAAATAGGACATTTCCGGTCGGGGGCCGGTTTGTTAAATAAATGTTTCATTTTAAATTAAAGGAGGAAGTAGAAATGAAGAGAAAATTGTTATCCGTATTATGCTGCGCGACAATGGCAGCGGCAATGATGGCAGGGTGTGGCGCAAAAGAAAATGCGACGGACACAAGTGGGGATACAGCAGAGATCAGCACGACAACACAGGGCAGCACGGCTTCGACCGAGAGCGATGCGTCGGGCAGTGGAACAGACTGCAAGATCGCGCTGATCACGATGGATTCCATAGATCAGCACTGGGTAACGATGAATGAAGGCGCGCAGGAGGAAGCAAAGAAGCTTGGCGTGACAGTCACTTTCATGTCTCCGAATACCAAAGATGACGCACAGCAGATCGAGTGTGTAAACAATGCGGTTGCAGGTGGATATGGCGCGATCATGGTAGCGGCAAACGGACCGGACGCAATCTCATCCGCATTAAAAGATGCATCCGCAGCCGGAGTAAAGATCGTATATGTTGATTCTCCTGCAAACGTAGAGGCAGAGGCAACATTTTCAACAGATAACGAAGCGGCAGGAAAAACAGCCGGTGAGGAAATGATAAAGGCATTAGAGGAAGCTGGCATTACATCCGGTGATATCGGAGTAATCAATGTCAACGCAGCGACCGATTCCTGTGTTGCGCGTGAGGAAGGATTCCGCAGCGCATTCGACGGAACAGATTATACGTTGTTAGAGACCCAGTACGGGGAAGGTGATGCTGCAAAATCACAGAGTATCGCGGAAAACTATATCACCCAGGGTGTGGTAGGTATCTTCGGATGTAACGAAGGTTCCACAACAGGTGCGGGAAACGCGATCAAAGCATCCGGAAAAACAGACATTATCGGTGTTGGTTTTGATAAGTCTGACGCGATCTTAAGCCTGATCGACGACGGATATTTACTCTGCACAATGGCACAGAATCCGGATGTCATGGGACAAAAGGGTGTGGATGCCTGCGTGGATGCGCTAAACGGAAAAGACCTCGGTGGTGAAGTTGTAGATACCGGTGTTTCCGTTCTGAAAAAAGAGTAAGAAATCAATCAGTAAAACTTGATAGAAACTGCGCCAGGCCGCCGGATCATCCGGCGGCTAATGGCGTATTTCGCATTTGTACAGGAGGGGGATTTTATGATAAAGGTAGTCATAGCAGATGATGAAGCGAGGATCTGTCAGCTGATCAAAGTGCTGGTGGACTGGGACGCGCTTGGGATGGAGATTGCGGGCATCGCGTCAAATGGGATTGAGGCGCTTATGATGGTGCGTAAGGAGCGCCCGGACATTCTCATTACCGATATCCGTATGCCGGGAGTGAGCGGGATCGATCTGATCAAGCAGGCGCGGAGCATATGTCCGTCCATCTGCATGATTATTATCAGTGGATATGCGCATTTTGAATATGCAAAGACCGCGCTGGCGTATGGGGTAAAGGATTATCTCCTAAAGCCGATCAATCAGAAAGAGCTGATGGCATCGCTGCAGAAGGTGGCGGCGGAGATCCGTCTGGAACAGGAGCAGAAGGAAGCGGATGCTTCCATGGCGGAGGAGCGTACCAATGACAGGAAGCGGCTGCGGAATGTGCTGATCCAGGATCTTCTCTCGGGACAGGTGAAGGCGTCTACGGAAGAAGAAATGGAGGCGCAGTATCATTTTTCCGCGAAAAACGGGGTGTGTCAGGCGTTTGCCCTGCGCCTGGATCATGAGGCGAAAGAAGAAAAAGACAGACCGGAAGAGCTGGTGTGGAAACGGACGGAAAAGATCATAAAGAGCGGACTGGAGCGTTTCAGCGAGGAATGGATCTTATACTGGCATGACTGCTTTTTGTACGGAGTCATGAATTATGATGCCAGACAGGTCGAAGAAGTGCGGAAGATGATGCGGGACTGCCTGAATCAGTTAGAGGCGGCAAAGCACCTGATCGGTGTGCGGGTATTTTCCCTGGGGCTCGGGGGAAGCAAAAAGACCTCGCCGGAATTGCAGGCTTCGATGGAGGAGGCGCTTTTGGCCGTGCAGGAGCGCTTTTTGTGCGGAAGCGGAATCCTGCTTGAAAATATCGAGCATACGCCGGTATTGTACGAACAGCGGCTGTTAGACAAATATACGAGGCGGATTGGGCATGCGCTTGAGATCCTAAACATAGAGGAAATGAAACAGGCGGTGCATGAGCTGTTCCAGGCAGCAGTGGACACTCCGAACGTGCATGGCTTTGAATTGTTTGAACTGGTCTGTGCGGCCGGAAATATCTTTGTCATGCAGTTAGATGTCAAAGAGAAAGAAAAGCTGATGAAAAATTTGAAAGAAAACTGTGATGCGGCCTCGAACGCGGAGGAACTCTTTCAGAAGCTGGAGCAGTTTGAGGAAGCACAGATCCTGGAAATATTAAAAGTGCGCGAGGCGGATTCAGCAAGACCGGTGCGCAAGGCAAAGTGTTACATAAAGAACCATTACGGGGAGCAGATCACGCTTGAGGAGGTCAGCGCGGAGGTTGGACTGAGCACGGCATATTTCAGTGTCCTCTTTAAAAAGGAGACGGAGGTCGGCTTTGCGAAATACCTAATGAATGTGCGCATGGAGCAGGCAAAGACGCTGCTTCGGGAGACCAACCTTCCGGTGGCAGGAATCTGCAAAAAAGTCGGGTACAACGACCTCAAACATTTTACACATACCTTTGAGAAGCTCGCGGGAGTAAAACCTGCGGTATACCGGAAACTGTATGGATGATCGAAAAAGGAGCTTGGAATAACACATGGGAAAACAATTCAAAAAAATGTCTTTTATCTCCAACCGGATCGTGGCGTTTACGGTGGCGGCAGGTCTGCTCGGGATCTTTATGACCGGCAGCTATTTTTACCAGGCAGTGAGGAAGGGAGCGGCGATCGTACCGTTTGTGGTCATGACGGCCTGCTTCCTGCTTCTTATCTCCTTTGCGTATTTCGGGATCGCGCGCCCGTATCTGCGCTGGAGGCATAAGGTTGAGCAGTTTTTGGACGGCTATCTTCCGTTTGAGGAGATCGACAGCCAGGATATCATGCTCACGCCCTATACCTATCTGGAAGAAAAAAAGATCAGCGAGATCTTAAATTCTACGCAGGTGGTAAACTTGAACAAGCGGCAGGCGCAGTATCTCGCCCTGCAAAACCAGATCAATCCGCATTTTTTATACAACACCTTGGACGGGATAAGGAGCGAGGCGCTGATCGCCGGCGTGGAGAGTGTTGCGGAGATGACAGAGGCGCTTGCGGCGTTTTTCCGGTATACGATCAGCAAAACGGAGAATATGGTAGCCGTGGAGGAGGAGCTGGATAACTGCAAGACCTATTTTAAGATCCAGCAGTATCGTTTTGGGGACCGGCTAAGACTCCACATCGAATGTGACGAGGAAGACCGGGAGAGCATTCTGCGGTGCCGGATACCGAAACTCACCTTACAGCCGATCCTGGAAAACAGTATCATTCACGGAACGGAATTAAAGATCGGAACCGGAAATCTCACGATCCGCCTGGGACTGACGCAGACCAGACTGCTCATCAAGATCTCCGATGATGGGGTAGGCATGGATGAGCAGACCCTAGAGCGGTTAAATGAAAAACTCGGAAAGACCGTTGAGCAGTTTGATCTCCAGAAAAATGAGGAGAGCGGCGGGATCGCCCTGGTAAATGTAAATAACCGGATCCAGCTTTTGTTCGGGAAGGAATACGGGATGCATATCTTTTCGATGGAAGGTGTCGGGACAGAGGTTGAGATCACGATCCCGATCATCAAAAACGAGAGAGAATGGAAGAAGCGGAGTGTGTAGATGAAAAAAGAGATCTTACGAATGGAGCGCGTGACCTACAAAGAGGAGGAGACAACGTACTTAAAAGATTTTGAACTGAATGTTTTTTCCGGGGAGATCGTAGGGCTGCTTCCGGTGAACGCGTACGGGCTTCCGCAGCTGCTTTCCGTGTTGCGGGAAAATCCGTTGCTGTATGCGGGTTATATGTATTACAAGGAGAGGCTGGTCAATTCGTGGCAGAATTCGAATTCGTGGCAGGCGGGAAAAAATTATGACAAACGGATCGCGGTGATCTCAGATCAGACGTCTCTTGTGGAGGGACAGAGTGTTCTTACGAATATCTTTATCCTGCGCCAGGGATTTAGGCAGGAGCTGATCCGCAAAAAACTGCTGAAAAGCCAGCTGCAGCCGTTTTTGGATGAGATCGAAGTGGAGATTGAGGCGGATACGTTAGTCGAAAAACTGTCTTCGTTTGAACGGCTCGTGGTGGAACTGCTCCGGGCGGTCGTCGCGGATTACCGTCTGATCGTGATGCGCGAGATCGGAACGCTGGTCAATGAGGGAGAACTCGAAAAGATCCATGCGTTTATGAAACATTACGCGAAACAGGGATTTTCGTTTCTCTATATCAGTCCGCATTTTGAGGAGATCCTTCAGATCTGCGGCAGGGCAGTCGTGATGAGCAACGGAAAGGTCATAAAAGCGCTGGCGGGAGAGCAGATGCAGGCGCAGACATTGAACTTCTATTCGGAAGAATACAATGCGAAGGTCAGACATCATATCGAAAGCCTGAAAGAGAGACAGTCCAACAAGATCGTTTTTGAGGGAAGGCACTTATGCGGAGATGTCATTTTTAATTTTAATTTAAAAGTGGCACAGGGCGAGTGCGTGGTGATCCAGAGTCTGGAGGAGGGGATCTTCCGGGATCTGTATCTGCTTTTTCAGGGGGAAAAACAGGATGAGATCCATCCGGGAACCTGTTATCTGGAGGGCAGGGCGACGAAGATCTGTGGCGACCGTGGCATTGCGTTTATCCGGGAGGAACCGACGGAAACGATGCTTTTTTATGACATGAGTTACATGGATAATCTCTGTATTGCCATGGATCACAGAGTAAAAAATATCTGGGGAAACCGTAAGATGAAACGGTGCATCCGGGCGGATTTTGAGGAGATCCTCGGAGAGAATGTATTTGACAAAAGGATGCAGGAACTTACCGAAATGGAAAAATATGATCTGGTCTATACAAGGATCATGCTCCAGAAACCGAAGATCGTCTTTTGTGTGCAGCCGTTTAAGGGTGCGGATCTAAGGCATCGGATCCACATCTGGGAGCTGCAGGAGAAGCTGCTGCGAAAAGGGATCGCGGTCGTGATACTTGCCGTGAATATGGCGGACGCGCTGTCTTTGGCAGACAGGCTGGTGCGGATCGATAAAGGAACCGTTGTGACGGAGTATCAGAGAAAAGATTTTGGAATGCTGCCGAGGAATATTCCATGGAAGGCACTTTATGATGAGAATGGGCGCATCCCATAAATGTTCCGTAAAAAAATGCTGCCGTGCAGTCTTTACTGTGCGGCAGCATTTTTCATCTCTTAGTTTTTCTTAAAACCTGCTCTCTTGCGGAGGGTCGGGTCAAGGATACGTTTGCGGATACGGAGATTTTCCGGTGTTACCTCAAGAAGCTCGTCCGTGTCGATAAAGTCGATCGCCTGTTCCAGACTTAAAATCTTAGGCGGAACCAGTGTCAGCGCTTCGTCTGCGGAAGAAGAACGTGTGTTGGTCAGGTGCTTCTTCTTGCATACGTTGATCTCGATGTCTTCCGCACGGGAACTCTGGCCGATGACCATTCCGGCATAAACCTTTTCGCCAGGTCCGATAAAGAGGGTACCACGATCCTGTGCGGCAAATAGACCGTAAGTTACGGATTCGCCGGTCTCGAATGCGATCAGGGAACCGGTCGGACGATATTCGATATCACCGCGGTAAGCGTCATAGCCGTCGAAGATGGTGTTGATGATACCATTTCCCTTGGTATCGGTTAAGAACTCACCACGATAACCGATCAGTCCACGGGACGGGATACGGAACTGGATACGGGTGTAACCACCGCTGATCGGTCCCATATTCTGTAATTCACCTTTTCTCTGGCTGAGCTTCTGGATTACGGCTCCGGTGAAATCATCCGGGACATCGACATAAGCAATCTCCATAGGCTCAAGGCGTTTGCCGTTTTCGTCTGTCTTGTAGAGAACTTCCGCTTTGCTGACTGCAAATTCATAGCCTTCACGGCGCATGTTCTCGATCAGAACGGATAAGTGAAGCTCGCCACGGCCGGAAACCTTGTAGCAGTCCGGGCTCTCGGTCTCTTCGACACGCAGGGAAACGTCGGTGTTCAGCTCGCGGAACAGACGGTCTCTGATGTGGCGGGAGGTGACATACTTACCTTCCTGTCCGGCAAGCGGAGAGTCGTTTACGATAAAGTTCATGGAGATCGTAGGCTCGGAGATCTTCTGGAACGGAATCGCCTCCGGGTTTTCCGGTGCGCAGATCGTATCTCCGATGTGGATATCAGCGATACCGGAGATCGCAACGATCTCACCGATCTTTGCTTCGGTCACTTCTACTTTATTTAAACCGTCAAATTCATACAACTTGCTGATGCGGACACGCTCTTTTTTGTCCGGCTCGTGGTGGTTTACCACAACAGCTTCCTGATTGACTTTTAAGCATCCGTTATCGATCTTGCCGACACCGATACGTCCAACGTATTCGTTGTAGTCGATGGTACTGATCAGTACCTGGGTATTGGCATCCGGATCACCTTCCGGAGCCGGGATATAATTAACGATCGTCTCAAAGAGAGGCGTCATATCTTTCTTTTCATCATTTAAATCCTTCATGGCATAGCCTTCTCTGGCAGAAGCATAAAGGAACGGGCAGTCGAGCTGTTCGTCAGAAGCATCCAGATCCATGAATAATTCCAGCACTTCGTCCACAACTTCGGCAGGTCTTGCTTCCGGACGGTCGATCTTGTTTAAGCATACAATGACCGGAAGATTCAAAGCCAGTGCTTTCATCAGTACGAATTTGGTCTGCGGCATAACACCTTCAAAGGCATCGACTAACAGAACAACGCCGTTTACCATCTTTAAGATACGCTCTACCTCGCCACCGAAATCCGCATGTCCCGGAGTATCGATGATGTTGATCTTGGTATCCTTGTAATATACGGCAGTGTTTTTGGAAAGGATGGTGATACCTCTTTCACGCTCAATGTCGTTGGAGTCCATAACACGTTCCTGTACTTCCTGGTTGTCACGGAAGACACCGCTTTGCTTTAACAGACCGTCTACCAGAGTGGTCTTACCGTGGTCAACGTGTGCAATGATGGCGATGTTACGAACGTCTTCTCGTTTCATTTTCATAAATTTGTACCTCTTTCTATATAGAAGAAAAAACAACAGTTCAAAAAAAGGGTCTATAAATGACCGACCTTTTTATTTTATCACATTTTTTTCAATACGCAAGCAGTTTTCGTGAAATATCGGGGGATACCGGGGATCGCGGGCGCGGAAGAGAGAAAAGAAATGTTATCGACAAATTGAAGCACATTTTGAGTGCGCAGCGTGATAACTTAATAACCATTCCGGGGAATGGGAAGACAAATGCAGAAGGGAGTTCTAAATAACAAAGACATGGAATACACATATAGCAGGATACAAGTCGATATGCCATCGCTGTACATGAGCCGACGGGCAGCAGAAGAAAAAGCGCCGGGCGAGAGGAAGGGAGAAAAATTCATGGCAGATAAAATTTTTGAAAACAATCAGGTATCAATGGTAGGGGAGATCGTTTCGGATTTCACGTTCAGTCACGAGGTTTACGGAGAAGGCTTTTATATGGTAGAGATCGCGGTGAACCGGTTGAGCAATTATATGGATTACATACCGCTCATGGTTTCCGAACGGCTGGTGGACACGAAACAAAGCTGCATCGGACAGAAAATCTATGTGACCGGGCAGTTCCGTTCCTACAACCGCCACGAGGAAAAGAAAAACCGCCTTGTGCTCTCCGTTTTTGTGCGGGAACTGGAATTTGTGGAGGAAGTGAGCGACGAGGTAAAGAGCAACCAGATCTTTCTGGACGGTTATATCTGTAAAGCGCCGATCTACCGGAAGACACCGCTCGGACGTGAGATCGCGGATCTTTTGATCGCAGTGAACCGTTCCTATGGAAAATCCGATTATATCCCATGTATCTGCTGGGGAAGAAACGCGCGCTTCGCTTCCGGGTTCGCGGTTGGCGGACATGTGCAGATCTGGGGCAGGATACAGAGCCGTGAGTACATAAAAAAGATCAGCGAGACGGAAACAGAGAAGCGGATGGCGTATGAGATTTCGGTCAGCAAGATCGAGTTCCTGGAATAAAAGTTGCTTTTTTTGCGGTATTGTGGTATTTTAAAGAAATCTGATAATATGATACGATGCTTGAAAAGAGCGGAGGAGGCCAAAATTGGGTACAGGACATGTTCAGGTTTACTATGGTGCGGGACGGGGAAAAACAAATGCCGCACTTGGAAATGCGCTGCGTGCTGCAAGTGAAGGCAGAAATGCGTACGTCATAAAATTCTTAAAAGGCAAGGGCGAGAGCAGTGCCTATTATGAAAGGTTAGAGCCGGAGATCAAGGTATTCTGCTTTGAGAAAGCAACCGGATATTATGACGAACTGTCGGAAGCAGAACAGGAAGAAGAAAAGATCAATATGCGAAACGGCATCAACTTCGCGAGAAAGGTATTAACGACCAGAGAGTGCGACATGCTGATCTTAGACGAGGTGCTCGGACTTGTGGATAACGGGATCGTTTCGGTGGAAGAATTGGAGCTTCTGATCCGTGAGAAGGAAGATGATGTCGATCTGATCCTTACCGGGCGTGTATTAAAAGAAGAGATCCGTCCGTACGTCGATGAGATCTATAATATTACTTCGGAGAAGTAATGACAGTTGACAGAGATATTTGTCAGTGATATAGTAAATTTAACAAGTAAAAATGTGAAGATAGAGGTTGCGTGATCTATGAGTAGCCGGTCTGATGTGGCAGGAACAGGAGACGATGGGTGAAAGGAGAGAACGCCGAAAGGGTATGTTACCTGACAGGCATATTCCTTGGGCACTTGGCGAACAGCCATTTGACTGTCATCTGGCAACGGATGGGGCGCTATCAGAGGTTTGGGTAATACAAGAAGAATCTTTTGACCGGTCCATGGGGCCGGTCTTTTTCACATAAGAAAGAGAATTACCATATATTACATACAGGAGGAAAATGTTATGGCTATTTTTAAAGGAGCAGGAGTTGCGATCGTCACACCGATGAAGGAAAATCTGGATGTGAATTACGAAAAACTCGAGGAGATCATCAATTACCAGATCACAAACGGTACAGACTGTATCGTGATCGCAGGAACGACCGGCGAGGGATCGACACTTACCATGGAGGAACACGCAGCGGTGATCCGTGCGGCAGTGGAATTTACCAAACATCGTGTTCCGGTTGTTGCGGGAACCGGTTCGAACTGCACAAAAACAGCGATTCAGCTTTCCCAGGAAGCCGAAGAGGCAGGAGTGGATGGCCTGCTCGTGGTAACACCGTACTATAACAAAGCGACCCAGAACGGACTGATCTCACATTATTCCCAGATCGCGCAGGCGGTAAAGACACCGATCATCATGTACAACGTACCGGGAAGAACCGGATGCAACATGCTGCCGGAGACAACCGCGTACCTGTTTGAGCATGAGGAAAATATCGTGGGCTTAAAGGAAGCGACCGGAAATGTTGCGCAGGCATCCAAGACCATGTATCTGACAGACGGAAAACTGGATCTGTACTCCGGAGAAGACGGACTGGTTGTTCCGTTACTTTCCATCGGAGGAATCGGTGTGATCTCTGTCTGGTCCAATGTGGCACCGCAGAAAGTGCATGATATGGTGGCAAGCTATCTCGCAGGAGATACCAAAAAGGCGATGAAACTGCAAAGAGAGGCACTTCCGCTTGTGGATGCGCTCTTCTCCGAGGTCAATCCGATCCCGGTAAAGAAGGCGATGAACCTGATGGGAATGAATGTCGGAAGTCTGCGTTCCCCACTCTGTGAAATGGGAGAGGAAAACGCGAAGAAGTTAGCAGAGGTCATGAAAGCGTATGGCATAAAGCTGGCATAGGAATTTGGCAACAGGTAGGGAAGAACCGGAAAGATAAAGGTGTATAAAAAAATGACAAAAGTGATCATGAACGGATGTAACGGAAGAATGGGGCAGGTCATTACGGGCCTCGTAAAGCAGGATGAAACGGTTGAGATCGTGGCAGGGATCGATCAGTATGACGGGATCAAAAACGATTATCCGGTCTACGCTTCTATCGAGGACTGCGAGGTCGAGGCAGATGCGGTGATCGATTTCTCCAATGCGGCAGCAGTGGACGGCCTGCTTGATTATTGCGTGAAGCGTCAGATCCCGGTGGTTTTGTGCAGTACCGGGCTTTCGGAAGAACAGTTAAAAAAGGTGGAGGAGAGCAGCAAAAAAGTGGCAGTGTTAAAGTCTGCAAACATGTCACTTGGCGTCAACACGCTGCTTGAGATCCTGCCAAAGATCGTAAAGATCCTCGCACCGGCAGGCTTTGATATGGAGATCGTGGAAAAACACCATAACCAGAAGTTAGACGCACCGAGCGGTACTGCGCTTGCGCTTGCGGACTGTCTGAACGACGCAGTGGGCGGAGAATATGAATATAAATATGACCGCACGAAAGAGCGCAAGAAGAGAGAAAAAAATGAGATCGGCATTTCCGCGGTCCGTGGCGGCAGTATTGTCGGTGAGCATGAGATCATCTTTGCCGGAATGGATGAAGTGATCGAAGTGAAGCATACGGCATATTCGAGAGCCATCTTTGGGAAAGGCGCGATCGAAGCGGCGAAATTCTTAAATGGAAAGCCGGCGGGACGTTATGATATGAGTGACGTGATCCGGGGATAAGAAGGAAAAAGAAAAAATAAAAAAGAAGCAGGGTCCAGTTTATAACAACTGGATGCCTGCTTTTTCTAATGCTTTGATGTCGTCCGGTTTCCAGATCGAAGACTGAACCTCTCCGATATGAGCCTTTCGTAAAAAGAACATACAGATACGGGACTGACCGATACCGCCGCCGATCGTGTATGGAAGTTTCTCGTCAATGACCGCTTTCTGGAACGGAAGCTTTGCGCGTTCCGGGCAGCCTGCCTTGTCAAGCTGGGAAAGGAGAGCCTTCTTGTCTACACGGATACCCATGGAAGAAAGCTCAAGCGCGATGTCAAGAACCGGATAATAAACTAAGATATCGGCATTTAACGCCCAGTCATCATAATCCGGGGCTCTGCCGTCGTGTTTCGCGCCGGATTCCAAGGTGTCACCGATCTTTAAGATGCACACAGCGCCTTTGGTCTTGGTGATGTAAAATTCACGTTCCTTCGGTGTGTATTCCGGGAACATATCCTCAAGCTCCTGGGAAGTGATAAAGAAGATCTCTTCCGGAAGGATCTCATGTATGTAATCATATTGAATGGACATATACTTTTCAGTCTTGCGTAAGACTTTGTAAACCGTGCGCACGGTATCTTTTAAATATTCTTCCGTACGGTCTTCTTTTCGGATGATCTTTTCCCAGTCCCACTGATCCACGAAAATAGAGTGGATATTGTCGGTTGTCTCGTCCCTGCGGATCGCGTTCATGTCCGTGTAGAGACCTTCGCCGCAGGAAAAGCCGTATTTCCCAAGTGCGTAGCGTTTCCACTTTGCGAGAGAGTGTACGACCTGTGCTTCTTTATCATTCTGCTCAAGAATGCCAAAGGAGACCGGACGCTCCACGCCGTTTAACTCATCGTTCAATCCGGAGAGCGGATCTACGAAAAGCGGTGCCGAGACACGGGACAGATTCAAGCGCAGCGCTAAAAGATTCTGGAAGAAATCTTTTACCGTCTTGATCGCGATCTGTGTGTCATGCAGATTCAGTTCCGAATGGTAATCTTTCGGTATAATTAAATGATCCATTATGTTTTTTCCTCGATTCTGTATAGGGTTCTTGGATTTTTCCTAATTTATTATAGCAATCTCGTTTTTGTTTTTCAATGATTGTGCAGATATTTGTGCAAAGAAATTTGATATGGTATACTGAAAAGAAAACCGGGGGAGTAAGGAAGAGCAGAATGGGAAAAAAGAATGAAAAAGAAAAAAGCAAAAAAGACGAGATAGTAAAAAGGCGGGAAGCAGAGGGATTTCTGCCAAAATATTCCGAGCGTTACTTCGCGGGAAAAGGAAAAAGCAGACTTATCTGGGGATTCATCTGCGCGTTTATCGGGATCGAAGCTTTTCTCGCGGCGGAGGAGAGAGCGTTTTATTCCGCAGGATGGAACATGGTGGCATTTTTTAGTATAGCAGTCGTGATCTATGTGATCTGGCCGTGCGGCCGCGTCTTAAAAAGGAAAAAGATGCTTGGCTTCTGGCTGCGGCAGGAAGGGATCGAGCAGGAGTTATTCTTTGGCGGAACAAGGATGCTGCCGTACAGCTATTACGACGGGCTGCTGTGCGAGGAAAAATACTACTACAAAGATTCCTGTTTTCAGATCGGAAAAGGGAGGGATAAACTCTGCTTTCCGTATGAGATCGGAAACCAGAAGGCGAAGAATCATGTCCATGACTTTCACAAGCGGTTGAGACCGTATCTGAACGAAAAAATGCCAACCTATTATTCCTGCTGCGGGGTGCTGGACCGGAAATATTTTTACCGGAAAAACCGCAGGATACACAGCGCGATCCTCTGGGTCACCACGCTTGTGTTCTGGGGACTCAGATCTGACATTACGCGTATTGGCCAGGCGGGAGTCTGCGGGGCGGTTGTCGGCGCGATCGCAAGTATTGCGCTTTACTTTATTTTTAAAGATGCGGTACTCGAACAGAAAGTTTGGGATGACTTAAAGAAAAAACTGCCGGACTGCTGGAGCCATGTACAGGGAAATCCGTATATGGGCTGGATCGTGTTCTGGATCGAAACGGGTTTCTGGATATTTGTCATGCTTATGATCATCCTTTTTGCGGGAGAATAGAGGAAAGATATGTTACGGGAAAAACAATATGAGAGAAAAAACTGGCGGTCGGTGATCCATATGACATGGGATCCGGGCAGCTCGGAAGTGATCCGAATCCATATGGTGCCGCCGCGTTTCCTGCCGTTTCGCAAGGTGCCGTCCATAGCGATCTTAAACGGGCAGGAGCTGCTGCCGCTAAATGAGGCATGGGCGATCCTGTTTACGGAGTTTGCCAATGCGGTAAACGCGCATGGAGTGGGAGAAATGAGCGAAGAGGATCTGGCAGGGATTCTGGACCGCACCTTCGCCGGGGTAAAAAAAGTGTATCCGCAGGCAACGGATGAGATGCTAAAAGAGGATCTGCTCGCGATCACGGATACATTCCGCACAGTGGTGCGCGGTGAGATTCCGGAAGTGGAGATCGGCGGGCTGTCGCTTGCCGGGTATGCGAAAAATATGACCGCGCCGCACCGGATGGATCTTATGGTATCGGCAATGACGGTAAACGGCGCATGGCACTGCAATCAGAAATGTCTGCACTGTTACGCGGCGGATCAGAAGCTGTCGGAGGTGCCGGAGCTTTCGACCGGAGAGTGGAAAAAGATCATTGCCGCCTGCAGGAAGGCGAAGATCCCGCAGCTGACGTTTACCGGCGGGGAACCGACACTCCGGGCGGATCTCTGTGAGCTGATAAAGGAGGCGCGCTGGTTTGTCACAAGATTAAACACAAACGGCGTGCTGCTCTCACCGGAGCTTTGCGCGAATTTAAAAGAAGCGGAGCTGGACAGCGTCCAGGTGACGTTTTATTCGGACAAAGAAGCGGTACATAATGAGCTGGTCGGGGCGGACAATTATAAAAAGACGGTGGACGGGATCAAAAACGCGCTTGCGGCGGGACTTAATCTGAGCATCAATACGCCGCTTTGCACGAAGAACCGGGAATACCGGGATACGCTTAAATTTTTACATGCGCTCGGGGTCACCTATGTGACCTGCTCCGGGCTCATCGTCACCGGAAACGCAAGAAAGGAAGAATCGGAGCGGACGCAGCTTGCGGAGGAAGAACTGTATCGGATCTTAGAAGACGCGGCGGCGTACTGCTATGCGAACGGGATGGAGATCGCGTTTACCTCGCCGGGCTGGATCGCAGAAGAAAAACTGCTCGCGATCGGACTTTCGGTGCCGTCCTGCGGCGCGTGTCTGAGCAATATGGCGATCGCACCCGATGGCAGGGTCATACCGTGTCAGAGCTGGCTGGATGAAAAACCGCTTGGAGATATGCGGACGGAAAGTTTTAAAAAGATCTGGAACCGCGCCGCGAGCAGAAAGCACCGGGCATACGCTTCAAAAAATAAAAAGAGCTGCCCGCTAAAGGAAAGGGGAGAAAAAAAGAGATGAGAAAATACACATGGAAAATCTGCGCATTGCTTGCACTTGTTTTGATCTGTCTGCTTGGAACCAAAGAATGTGTTATGGCATATTCGGATGCGTTAGATGAGATCGAAGATTATGAGATAAAGATAAAACCGGCATCAGATGGTTCCTTGTATATGACCTACCATATTGCGTGGAAGGTGCTGGATGACGAGAGTGAGGGCGCGCTTACCTGGGTAAAGATCGGCATCCCGAATGAATATGTGGAGGATGTGCGTCCACTCAGTGACAGCGTAAAGAGCGCAAAGTATAAGAGCTATGACGGCGGGGACTATGTGCGGGTGGATCTCGACCGGAAATATTACGCGGGTGAAGTGGTTGACATTGATTTTTCCATTCATCAGCATCATATGTATGAAATGGCGGGAGAGGGACGTACTTATGAATTTACCCCGGGCTGGTTTGATGAGATTGCAGTAGATCGTCTGGCGGTTTACTGGGATAAAACAGGGGTGGATTCACTTCCGTATAAAGCGGTGGAGGATAAAGATGACTATTTCTGGGAGACAGCCCTGGATCCGGGAGACCGCTATTATATCAGAGTTTATTACCCGGCAGGGGTATTTACGGAGCAGGATGATGCCGCAAAGAGCGCAAGACAGGCAACAGACGTTGTGCTGATCGCGCTTGTGGTTGCGGTTCCGGTACTGATTTGCGTCCTGGCACTGATCTTCCGGAAACGGGTTGCAGGGAAAGATCATTATACGGCTGACCGGGGAATGGGAAGCACTTATGTGGGCAGCCATCGTTCCGGAGGACATGGCGGCGGAGGCGGCTGTGCCTGCGCGTGTGCCTGTGCATGTGCCGGTGGAGGAAGAGCCGGCTGCGCGAGAAAAGATTTCTACGGAACCAGGCTTGAAACGTTAAAAGTCAGACAGGCGATTTTAAATTATGAAAAAAATTCTTGCCAAGAAAAATGATATGTGATAGTATGTGAAACAAAGAAAAAAGCGAAGAAAGAGACTCCTATCTTCAGACCTCGACAGGAACACGGCGTCACCGACTGAGAGCGCTGTCCGAAAGAGGAGATAGCGGGAACACTCTGGAGCTGGTAGATTGAACCCCGGATCGAAAAGACCGGATGCAAGTAGGTTTACCCGGAGAGCGCACGTTACGCGCATAAAGTGGAGAAGGCACAGCCTTTCTCAATGCGGGTGGTACCGCGGGATATTTGACATTCTCGCCCTGGAATCTTTGGATTCCGGGGCGTTTTTTTATCCCGTCCCGCACCTATCGACACACCGCAAAAGGCGGATAGAAAAGGAGCGTACAAAAATATGGATTTTGTGACAGGAGTAACCAAAAAAGAAACATTAGAGATCAGTGAACTGCTTGCAGGGGATCTCACCGGAGAGACAGTCAGAGTAAACGGAGCCGTGCATGCCATCCGTGACATGGGCGAGGTCGCTTTCGTGATCCTGCGAAAGAGAGAGGGACTTCTTCAGTGCGTATATGAAGAGGGAAAGACAAACTTTGACTTAAAGGATTTAAAAGAGGGCGCGACCGTGGAAGTAAAGGGCGTTGTATCAAAAGAAGACCGTGCCCCGAACGGGATCGAGATCCGGTTATCGGAGATTCATGTATTGTCTGAGCCGGTAGAGCCGATGCCGCTTGCGATTTCCAAGTGGAAATTAAACACCTCCCTGGAAGCAAACTTAAATTACCGTGCGATCTCCCTCAGAAATGTGAGAGAACGCGCGAAGTTCCGTATCCAGGAAGGCATCGTGAGAGGATTCCGTGATTTCCTGTACAAAGAGGGATTTACCGAGATCCACACCCCGAAGCTTGGCGCAAAGAGCGCGGAGGGCGGAGCAAACCTCTTTAAACTCGAGTATTTCCACAGACCGGCGATCTTACAGCAGAGCCCGCAGTTTTATAAACAGATGATGGTCGGCGTCTTTGACCGCGTCTTTGAGACAGCGCCGGTGTTCCGTGCGGAGAAACACAATACCAAGCGTCATCTGAATGAGTACACCAGTCTTGACTTTGAGATGGGCTATATTGACGGCTATGAGGATATCATGGCGATGGAGACCGGATTTTTACAGTATACGATGGAACTCCTGTCAAAAGAATATGCAAAAGAGTTGAAAATGTTAAACATCACGCTTCCGAATGTGGATAAGATTCCGGCGGTGCGTTTTGATGAGGCAAAACAAAAAGTTTCCGAAAAGTATGGCAGAAAGATCCGTAACCCGTATGATCTTGAACCGGAAGAGGAAGCGCTGATCGGAAAATATTATAAAGAAGAATGCGGTGCGGATTTTGTGTTCATCACACATTATCCATCCAAGAAAAGACCGTTTTACGCGATGGATGACCCGGAGGATGCAACCTATACATTGAGTTTTGACCTTCTGTTCCACGGACTTGAGATCACGACCGGCGGACAGCGTATCCATGATTATAACGAGCTTCTTGCAAAGATCGAAAAGCGCGGCATGACGACCGAGGGCATGGAACAGTATTTAAGCGCGTTCAAGCATGGTATGCCGCCGCATGGTGGACTTGGTATCGGTTTGGAGCGTCTGACGATGCAGCTTGTCGGAGAGGACAATGTTCGTGAGACCACCCTCTTCCCGAGAGATTTAAGCCGTCTGGAACCGTAGGAAAAAGAAAGGAGCAGATCCATGAGTGAAAAAAATATGATTTCCGATGAGACGATCGAATACGTCGGAATCCTTGCAAAACTGGAATTAAATGACGAAGAAAAAGAGCGCGCCAAGAAGGATATGGGCGATATGCTCGATTATATCGATAAATTGAATGAACTGGACACGTCAGGCGTAGAGCCGATGTCCCATGTGTTCCCGGTAAACAATGTGTTCCGCGAGGACGTTGTCACAAACGGGGATGGCAGCAAAGATACGCTTGCCAATGCCCCGGTTATGAAAGACGGCGGCTTTAAGGTTCCAAAGACGATCGGTTAGGCAGGAGGAATGACATGAGTTTAATGAGTTTGACAGCCGTTGAGCTGGGAAAGAAGATAAAAGCGGGTGAAGTGACCGTAAAGGAAGCAGTCACGGAAGCTTTAGACGCGATCGAGAAAAAAGAAAAGACCGTCGGCAGTTTTGTGACGGTGGACAGAGAGGGCGCCTTAAAGCGCGCGGAAGAAGTACAAAAACAGATCGATGACGGTACCCTGACGGGACCGCTTGCGGGTGTTCCGGTGGCGATCAAGGATAATATGTGTACAAAGGGCATGCTTACGACCTGTTCTTCCAGGATCTTATACAATTTCAAACCGACCTATACTGCGGAGGCGGTAAAAAATTTAGAGGAAGCCGGCGCGGTCATCCTCGGAAAAACCAACATGGATGAATTTGCCATGGGAAGTACGACAGAGACCTCTGCTTACGGCGTGACAAAAAATCCGTGGAACACGGAGCATGTGCCGGGTGGTTCCTCCGGTGGATCCTGCGCGGCGGTAGCGGCAGAGGAGTGCTCCTTTGCACTCGGATCGGATACCGGCGGATCGATCCGTCAGCCGAGTTCCTTTTGCGGTGTGACCGGAATCAAGCCGACCTACGGCACGGTTTCCCGTTACGGACTGATCGCTTACGGTTCCTCCCTGGATCAGATCGGACCGGTCGCAAAAGATGTGACGGACTGCGCAACGATCTTAGAGGCGATCGCTTCCTATGATAAGAAGGATTCCACTTCGATTCGGAGAGAAGATCTGGATTTTACGTCAGCGCTTGTGGATGACGTGAAGGGCATGAAGATCGGAATCCCGAAGGATTATTTCGGAGAAGGGTTGGATCCGGAGGTCAAAGAAGCGGTGCTTGGCGCGGCAAAGAAATTAGAAGAAAAGGGCGCAATCGTGGAGAAATTTGACTTGAGTCTTGTCGAATACGCGATTCCTGCTTACTATGTCATCGCCTGCGCGGAAGCAAGCTCGAACCTTGCCCGCTTTGACGGTGTAAAATACGGATACCGTATCGAAGAATACGACGGACTGCACAATATGTATAAAAAGACACGTTCCGAAGGTTTCGGACCGGAAGTAAAACGGCGTATCATGCTCGGTTCCTTCGTTCTCAGCAGCGGTTATTATGATGCCTATTATTTAAAGGCACTGCGCACGAAGGCACTGATCAAAAAGGCGTTTGATGAAGCGTTCGCGAAATATGACGTGATCCTCGGACCGGCGGCACCGACGACCGCACCGAAGATCGGAGCATCCTTAAGCGATCCGATCAAGATGTATCTTGGCGATATCTATACGATCTCCGTCAATCTTGCCGGACTGCCTGGAATCTCACTTCCATGCGGAAAAGACAAAAACGGACTGCCGATCGGACTGCAGCTGATCGGAGACTGTTTCAAAGAGAAAAATATCATCCGCGCGGCATATGCGTTTGAGCAGACGAGAAGCTATGAACACAGCCCGCTTGCAGAACAGGATTAAGGAGAGGAGGAGAAGAGAATGCGTAAAGAATATGAAACCGTGATCGGACTGGAAGTCCATGTAGAACTTGCAACCAAGACGAAGATCTTCTGCGCCTGCTCCACAGAGTTCGGCGGAGCGCCAAATACCCATACCTGTCCGGTCTGCACCGGAATGCCGGGTTCCCTGCCTGTCTTAAACAAACAGGTTGTGGAATACGCGATCGCAGTGGGACTGGCAACAAACTGTACGATCACCCAGTACTGCAAATTTGACCGGAAGAATTATTTTTACCCGGATAATCCACAGAACTATCAGATCTCCCAGCTGTATCTGCCGATCTGCCGGAATGGCGGCGTCGAGATCGAGACAGCCGGAGGCAAAAAGACGATCGGGATCCATGAGATCCATATGGAGGAGGATGCCGGAAAACTGGTACATGACGAGTGGGAAGATGTTTCCATTGTCGATTATAACCGTTCCGGGGTGCCGCTTATTGAGATCGTATCCGAGCCGGATATGCGTTCCGCGGATGAAGTCATCGCCTACCTTGAGAAACTGCGCATGATCATCCAGTATCTTGGCGCTTCCGACTGTAAATTGAACGAAGGCTCCATGCGTGCCGATGTCAACCTCTCCGTGCGCGAGGTCGGAGCGACCGAGTTCGGTACCCGTACCGAGATGAAGAACTTAAACTCCTTTAAGGCGATCGCGAGAGCCATCGAAGGAGAAAGAGAGCGTCAGATCGAACTGATCGAGATGGGAAAATCCGTTGTGCAGGAAACCAGAAGATGGGATGACAACAAGGAATCTTCCTTTGCGATGCGTTCGAAAGAGGATGCGCAGGATTACCGTTATTTCCCGGAGCCGGATCTTGTGCCGATCGTGATATCGGACGAATGGCTGGCTGAGGTTAAAGCGAGAGAGCCGGAGCTTCGTACCGCAAAACTGGAACGTTACAAAAAAGAATATGACATTCCGGATTACGATGCGGAGATCATCACGAGCCATAAGAGACTGGCGGATATTTTTGAGGCGACCACGGAACTCTGCGGCAAACCGAAAAAAGTATCCAACTGGCTGATGGTCGAGACAATGCGTCTCTTAAAAGAAAACGATATGGAGCCGGAAGATATCAGGTTTTCACCGGGCAACCTTGCGAAGCTCATCGATCTTGCCGATGCGGGAACCATAAACAGCAGCGTGGCAAAGGAAGTTTTCGAGGAAGTGTTTAAAAACGATATCGATCCGGAAAAATATGTGGAGGAGAAGGGCTTAAAGACCGTAAATGATGAGGGAGCTCTCCGCACGACGATCGAACAGATCATAAAGGACAATCCACAGTCTGTGGAGGATTACCACAATGGTAAGGAAAAAGCCATCGGATTTTTAGTAGGACAGACCATGAAAGCGATGAAGGGAAAAGCGAACCCTGCGATGGTAAATCAGATCTTAAAAGAACTCTTATAGTATATATAAGAAGAAAGAATAAAAAGAAAAATGGAAGATCGGACAGAAACCGGAAAAAATTACCGGCCTGTCCGATTTTCTTTTCCATTCTTTCCGTAGACAATGCCATGGTTTTGTGTGATAATAGAAAGACAGGAATTGGGGAAAAGGGTTATTGGATGGGAATCAGGTGCAAATATGAAAAAAACGAAGGAATACGAAAACGAGCCAAAAACCAGTGAAAACGGAAAAAAGAGATGGACAGCCGAGGAGATTAAGACAGAGATCCTAAGCTGGATCAAACTGATCCTCATCATTTTGATCTGTACTTTTCTTTTGCGCAGATACGTTATCGTAAATGCGGAAGTGCCGTCATCCTCCATGGAAAATCTGATCGAACCGGGAGACCGGCTGGTTGGATTTAGGATGGCATATTTAAAGGAAGAACCAAAGCGTTTTGATGTCATTATCTTCCGTTATCCGGTGGATGAATCGCAGAGCTTTATCAAGCGCGTGATCGGACTTCCGGGAGAGACCGTGGAGATCCGCGAGGGCAGGATCTATATCGACGGGGCAAGCGAGCCACTGGAAGAGGATTACCTGAAAGAGGAATGGACCGTAAACAACGATGGCTATGTGTTTCAGGTGCCGGACGACTCCTATCTGGTGCTTGGGGATAACAGAAATGTTTCTCTGGACGCGCGGTACTGGGCAGATGAGGCGATGGAGTACGGCGTCGCGGCGACCGAGTCGGAAGCGGAGAAGTATTCCTATGTGAGCAGGGACGCGATCCTTGGAAAAGCAGAATTTAAATACTGGCCTAAAGTAGGATGGATCCGATAAAACACAACATGCAGGAAAACTGGAGGTACTTGGAATGAGTGAAAATGAAAACAAAGATGATCTGATCCATACAGATCATAACGATATACCAAATGACAATACGAACAAAGACAAAGACGAGTATGAAGACATCTGCTATATCTGCCGCCGCCCGGAGAGCGTGGCAGGCAAGATGATCCATATCCCGAGTAATATCTGTATCTGTCAGGACTGTATGCAAAAGACATTCGACAGCATGAATGGCTCCGGTCTTAACATGAACGATTTTATGAACATGGGTGGCGGCATGCCAAACATTGGAATGATCAATCTGGCGGATATGCAGGGATTTATGCCGAATAACCAGAAGGTAAAAAAGAAAAAGCCGAAAGAACAGAGCGAACCGGTGCTTGATATCCACGCGATCCCGGCGCCGCACAAGATCAAGGCAAAGCTTGACGAGTATGTGGTGGGACAGGAGCACGCGAAGAAAGTCATTTCTGTTGCGGTGTACAATCACTATAAGCGTGTTGCGGCAGATACCAAAGACGAGATTGAGATCGAAAAATCCAACATGCTTATGATCGGACCGACCGGATGTGGAAAAACCTATCTGGTAAAGACGCTCGCAAAGCTCCTAGATGTGCCGCTTGCGATCACGGACGCGACTTCCCTGACAGAAGCCGGCTATATCGGTGATGATATCGAAAGCGTTGTCTCAAAACTGCTTGCCGCAGCCGGAAATGATGTGGACAAGGCGGAACGCGGGATCATCTTTATCGACGAGATTGATAAGATCGCGAAAAAGAAAAATACCAACCAGAGAGATGTCAGCGGGGAATCCGTACAGCAGGGAATGTTAAAGCTCTTAGAGGGAGCGGAAGTGGAAGTTCCGGTCGGAGCGAGCAGCAAAAATGCGATGGTTCCGATGACCATGGTAAACACCAAAAACATCCTCTTTATCTGCGGCGGTGCGTTCCCGGGACTGGAAGATGTTATCAAAGAACGTCTGAACAAAGAGGCATCGATCGGATTTAAGGCAGATCTGAAGGACAAATATGATGAGGATGAGAATCTGCTCCGCCAGGTAACGGTGGAGGATATCCGCAAATTTGGAATGATCCCGGAATTCATCGGACGTCTGCCGGTCATCTTTACGTTGGACGCGCTGACCGAAGAAATGTTAGTCCGGATCCTGAAGGAGCCGAAAAACGCGATCTTAAAGCAGTACAGAAAACTGCTTGCGCTCGATGAAGTGGAACTCTCCTTTGAGGATGACGCGCTTTATGCGATCGCAAAGAAGGCGAAGGAAAAGAAAGTCGGCGCGCGGGCGCTGCGTGCGATCATCGAGGAATTTATGCTGGACATCATGTATGAGGTTCCGAAAGACGACAACATTGGAAAAGTCACGATCACCAGAGATTATGTGGAAAAAAATGGTGGTCCGCTGATCGCGATGCGTGGATGCGCGGAGCTTGAAGATCATAATATGTAAAGAAAAAAGCCGCAGGAGGCATTTGCAGAGCCCCTGCGGCTTATGTTATACTAAAAAACAAAAAGGGGGAAATGAATGACAGATTATATTTTATTAGTTGCAGCAGTCATACTGTTATGCCTTTCGCTCAATAAACTGTCCGGAAAGATCGGGGTGCCGATGCTTTTGGCGTTTATTCTGCTTGGCATGTTGTTTGGCACGGATGGAATTTTGAAGATCCCGTTTGACAATTTTGAGATCGCGGAACAGGTGTGTTCCATATCGCTCATCTTTATCATGTTTTACGGTGGTTTCGGAACAAGTTTTAAGCAGGCGAGGCCGGTGGCAGGAAGGGCGGTGCTGCTTTCAACAGCCGGGGTATTTCTGACGGCACTTCTGGTTGGGCTGTTCTGCCATTATCTGCTTCACTTTGAATTTTTGGAAAGCATGCTGATCGGAGCCGTCATAAGTTCCACCGATGCGGCGTCCGTGTTTTCCATCCTCCGTTCCAAAAGGCTGAACTTAAAATATAATACCGCTTCCATGCTGGAAGTTGAGAGCGGAAGCAATGATCCCTGCTCGTATATGATGACCGTGATCATTCTGACGGTCATGAGTGGAAAATTCAGCGGGGGTGAACTGGTATGGATGATATTTGCGCAGCTTGTGTTTGGAATATGCGTCGGAGTACTTGTGGCGCTTGGCGCAGCGTTTATCTTAAAGAAAGTGCAGTTTGCGACAGACGGATTTGATACGATCTTTGTCTTTTGCATGGCACTTGTGGCGTACGCGCTTGCGTCGCTGCTTGGAGGAAACGGATATTTAAGCACTTATATAGCGGGTATCATCCTTGGGAATCAGCCGCTCACCAACAAAAAATCCCTGGTGCATTTTTTTGACGGGATCACCGGGCTGATGCAGATGCTGATCTTCTTTCTGCTCGGACTTTTATCGTTCCCGTCGCAGCTGCCGCAGATCCTGCCGTATGCGCTTGCGATCGCGGTATTTCTGACCTTCGTGGCAAGACCGGTTTCGGTGTTCGCGATCCTTTCGCCGTTTAAGGCACCGATCCGCCAGCAGCTTCTGGTTTCGTGGTCGGGACTTCGCGGCGCGGCGTCCATCGTATTCGCGATCATGGCAACGGTGAGTCCGGCATATACCAAAAATGATGTATTCCATATTGTGATCTTTATCGTGCTCTTTTCCATCAGCATCCAGGGCTCGCTGCTCGGACTGGTCGCAAAGAAGCTTGACATGATCGATGATACGGGCAACGTCATGAAGACATTCAGTGACTATTCGGATGAGATGCCGGTGGAATTTATCAAGATCGCGATACGCAAAAACCATCCGTGGGCAGGCAAAAAGATCATGGATATCCTTTCGCTGCCGGATGTGTTAGTGGTGCTCGTCCTGCGCGGGGAAGAACGCATTGTGCCGAATGGAAGTACCGTTCTTCTGCAGGGAGATGTTGTGGTATTGAGTGCGCTTTCGCCGGAGGAAAATCTGGGCCTGTGCCTTGCGGAGCGGACGATCGAAAAGGACAGTTCGCTGATCGGAGAGACGATCGCGGCGTTAAAGCTCGGGGAAGAAAAACTGGTGCTGCTTTTGAAGCGGGGCAAGGAGGTCATCATTCCAAACGGTTCCACGAAGATCAAAGAGGGAGACGTGTTAGTCATCTGCCAGGTGTAAAAAGCCGGTTCACTTTTTTTCGCTTCTGCATACATATACATAGGAGAGCAGGTTGCAAAAAAGGAAACGGCGTGTATGGATTGCAAAGAGGCAGTTTATTCGGAGGATTATTATGACCTTATCATAGAGTACGGGAGTATCGGTGCCAATACATCGGTGATCCCGGCGGACTGCAGGCAGGAGATCAATGTTGCGTACAGCATCGGATATTTCAACAGAGAGCGTCTGCCGGATTTAAATATTACGGATTATACCTATTCCGCCATCCCGCAGTGCTTTACGCTAATGGATGACGCGGCGTTATCTGGCAGCGGGATCTTAAAGGTGCAGAATCAGCCAACGCTTTCGCTGAAAGGAGAGGGTATCCTTCTCGGCTTTCTGGACACCGGGATCGATTATCAGAATCCGGTGTTTCAAAACGGACCGGCAAGCAGCCGCATTGTGAGTATCTGGGATCAGACGATCCGGGATGGCAGGCAGCCGGAGGGCTTTTTGTATGGAAGCGAGTATCGGACGGAGGAGATCAATGCGGCGCTTCGCAGTGAAGATCCGCTTGCTTTCGTGCCGTCGGTAGACGAGGATGGGCACGGAACGTTTCTTGCCGGAGTTGCGGCGGGATCGGAGGATGTGCCGGGAGATTTTTCCGGCGCGGCGCCCTATGCGGATATCGCAGTGGTAAAGTTAAAGCCGGCAAAGCAGAACATCCGTGATTTTTATTTTATCCCGTCTGACGCAGTCGCATATCAGGAAAATGATGTGATGGCAGCGATCGCGTATCTGAACAAACTGGCGTTAGAAGAAAACCGTCCGCTGGTGCTCTGTATCGGGCTTGGCACGAGTATGGGAAGCCATGGCGGAACCAGCCCGCTTTGCATGTATCTAAACGAGATTGCGACCCTGAAAAATCATGTCGTGGTGATCGCGGCAGGAAATGAAGCGAACGCGAGACATCATTACTACGGAACGATCATGAAACATGGGGATTCCGAGACCGTTGAGATCAATGTGGGAGAAAATGTCCGGGGATTCACGGCGGAACTCTGGGCGAAAGCACCGGAGCTTTATTCCGTCGCGATCATATCGCCGACCGGGGAACAGATCCGGCGGATCCCGGTCATGCAGCGCAACCGCGTGGAGTACCAGTTCATTTTTGAAGAGACGGTGGTCAGCGTGGAATATCAGATGGTCGGAGTGCGGAGCGGCGATCTGCTGGTGTTTTTCCGGTTTGACCGCCCAACGCGCGGACTCTGGGAGATCGTGGTCTATGCGGAGGACAGCATCGTGGAGGGACATTATCATATCTGGCTTCCGCTCAGGCAGTTTATGAGCGGTGACGTGATCTTTCTGCGTTCCAGTCCCGATGTGACGCTTACAGTGCCGTCCACAGCGGAAGTACCGATGACAGCGGGTGCTTATGATGTACAGACGGGAAGCCTGTTTTTGGATTCAAGCAGAGGATTTACTGCGGTAGGTGACATCAAGCCGGATTATGTGGCACCCGGGGTAAATGTATACGGACCGGATCTTAGAAACCGCTATACGACAAGAACCGGCACTTCCGCGGCGGCGGCAGTCGCGGCGGGAGGAAGCGCGCTTTTGCTCGAGTGGGCGATCAAACGGCAGTATGCCAGAAATGTCAACAGTGTAAATATTAAAAATTATATCCTGCGTGGAGCGAGGCGGGAAGAGGGCAGAACCTATCCGAACAAAGAGTGGGGGTACGGGGTGCTGGATATCTACGAAGCCTTGAATAAACTAAGGGTACTTTAGGTAAGACAAAGGAAGAGAAAAAATGGAATTATATATGGAAAATGAGCTGACAGAACAGTTAAGGCAGACCGACTGCGTATTCACACACGGAGGAAAATTTCATGCGGATGATGTGTTTTCCTATGCGCTGCTTCGCATGATCCATCCGGGACTTCTCGTGAGACGCGGCAATGAGGTGCCACAGGATTTTACCGGAATCGTCTTTGATATCGGAGGAGGCGCGTTTGACCACCACGGGAACGATGAGAAAAAGAGGGAAAACGGTGTGCCGTATGCCGCGTTTGGGCTGTTGTGGCAGCAGCTTGGCACGGCGGTACTCGGAGATGAGAAGCAGGCGGAAAAATTTGATTTCCGTTTTGTCCAGCCCCTGGATCAAAACGACAATACCGGAGAGCCGGATGAGATCGCTTCTCTGATTGCGGATTTTAATCCGGTCTGGGATGCAGACGAGGATACGGATGCCGCGTTCCTTCGGGCGGCAGATTTCGCGGAGCAGATCCTGGAACGAAAGTTCTCTTATATTAAGAGCAATATACGCGCGGACGAGGCGGTAAAACCGTATCTGGCGCAGGCATCGGACGGGATCCTTGTGATGGATCAGTATCTTCCGTGGAAAAAGGCGGTGGAGAAAGAAGAGGGAATCGCGTTTGTGGTATTTCCGTCCAACCGCGGAGGCTATTGCGCGATGAACGTCAAAGATCCCGTCTTGAAGGAGACCAAATGTCCGTTTCTCCCAGAGTGGTACGGAAAGCGTGATAAGGAGCTTGCGGAAATTTCCGGGATCGCATCGCTGCGCTTCTGTCATAAGACCGGCTTTATGCTGACAGCTGATGAAAAAGAGGACGCCATTCTTGCGTGCCGCGTGAGCAGGGAGAAGGAGAAAAAGAGCCGGATCTTCTGGATGCGCGTAAAAAAGGCGTTTCGAAAGAAGAAGAGCAGGAGGAACGTCAGATGATATATCTCGGGATCATAGCAGGCATTTTCGGGCTTGACTGTTTTATCAAACGTTATGTGGATAAGAACCGCGAGCTGATGGAAGAGACTCCCATTTTAAAAGGAAAGGTCATTATCCGTAAGTATTATAACAAGGGAGCCGCACTTAATTTCCTGGCAAAAAAGCCGGAGCGTATGCGGCAGATCCAGACCCTGCTTATGGCGGCGGCAGGAGGGAGCTTTTTTACCCTGTTATCAAGAAGAGGGGACAAAGGCGTGAAAACGGCGCTCGCCATGATACTTGGGGGAGGCGCGAGCAACCTTTATGACCGCGTGAAAAAAGGACATGTTGTGGACTATTTTAGTTTTAAAACCAGATCCAGGCGGCTGTCCGGCATTATCTTTAATGTATCGGATTTCTTCGTGTTCGCGGGGGCTCTGCTGCTTGTGCTGTTCGGGAAAAAGGAAAAATAAAAAAAGGCGTTTGTCATCCGGTTTCAAACCGGAGTGGCAAAGCCTTTTTTTATTAATCACATTTTTGTTCCTTATATCTTAGTCCTAATAAAAAATCGAAATTCTATATTACAGAGAAAGGTACATTGAAAAAAACGGGCTGATTAAAATTGTTTAGCAGACTGTTACGTTGACAGCCTGAGGACCTTTTGCGCCTTCTGTAACATCGAATTCTACGTTAGCGCCCTCTTCTAAGGATTTGAATCCTTCCATGTTCAGTCCTGAGTAGTGTACGAATACATCTTTTCCTTCTTCGTCGGAAATGAATCCGTAACCCTTCTGATTGTTGAACCACTTAACTGTACCTTTCATTTCAGTACCTCCAAAATTAATATATCATGCCATTTTTGACACAGGTTCAGAATAGCATACATCATTCCAAAAGTAAAGGAAATTAAGAAAGTATTTCGTGGCAGATTCCGTGATTTTTCAGAAAACGGCAGACCAGTTCGTCCCACGCATTTTCAAAGGAACGATCCATGGAAAAGACGCGGTAGGAGACCCCTGTCGTACAGGTGAGTACCTGATCCTTAAAATGCAGATTCAGATAAGCGCCCGAAATGTCATTCTCGGAAAGAGAACTTCCAGAATGAACGAGTGTATTTTTTAAATTTTCCGGAGAGAGCATGAATACAAATTTAAAATAAGAAGGGGTGTGCTTCCCTTTGATCAGGTCAAAACAGTTCGACCGGAACAGGGAAAACGGCGCGGTCGAGAGTCCGTTCAGTCCGAGGATGTCGAGTTCGTCCGTCGTGAAAAAGGAAGTATTTAACGTGCCGTCAATGTGACAGGTGACGGAGGTGGTGATCACGGCCTCCGGCATGAGAAAATGATCAAATAAATCTGTTTTTAAGAGCTTTGCCATAAAATCTTTGACGTCCGTAATCTGTAATGAAATCATAAAATTCCTCCTGCTTTTCTCATTATAGCGGTTTGAAATGCCGAATGCAATTTAAAAGATTTTTTCACATACTCGAAAAATGAACAAAAATATAGTAGAATACAAAACAGGAGGAATCAGGAATATGAAAGAATTAGAAGAATTATTTTCGTTGCTGGAGGAGGGAACTTCTCCGTATCAGGTTGTATCACATACAGAGGACTATTTAAAAAAGGCAGGATTTTTTGGACTTTCCTTTGGAGAGCCATGGGATCTTGCTCTGGGAGAAAAATATTATGTAAACCACCATGGTTCCACGATCTTTGCATTTACGATGCCGGAGCGGGCAGAGCGGATGGGGGATATCCGCATAGCGGCGGCGCACACCGACTTCCCGTGTCTCAGGATCAAACCGAATCCCGATGTAAAGAACGCTTCATACGCCGGGGTCAATGTGGAAATATACGGCGGAGCGATCTTAAATACCTGGCTGGACCGTCCGCTCAGCGCAGCCGGCCGTGTGGCGGTAAAGAGCGGGGAGATCTTAAAACCGGATATCCGTTATGTGGATCTTAAAAAACCGGTCTTTACGATTCCGAACCTGGCGATCCATATGAACCGTGAAGTGAATAAAGGAGTGGAGCTCAATAAACAGATCGATATGATCCCGGTCTTTGGGATGGAAACGTCATTTCTGTCGTATCTGGCGAAGGAACTTTCGGTAAAAGAGGAGGATATCCTTGATTTTGAGCTTTATATCTACTGCGCGGAGAAACCGCTTTTTGTCGGCGGAGCGGAAGAATTTATCTCATCGCCGCGTCTGGATAACTTAACGAGTGTGGCAGCCTTAAGCCGGGCGATCTGCAAAGCAGGGAAGCGAAACGGTCTGAATGTGATCGCGTTGTTTGATCATGAGGAGATCGGCAGCCGGACAAAGCAGGGCGCCGGGTCTTTCATGCTGAATGAGCTTTTAGACAAGATCCTGCTTGGAATGGGAATGGATCCGGTTGCGGTGAAAGAGGCAAAGTATAACAGTATGATGCTTTCGGTTGATGTGGCGCATGCCCTGCATCCAAACCAGATGGGCAAGATGGATATCACGAATCAGCCGGTGACCGGGAAGGGACTCTGCATCAAAGAGGCGTGTTCCCAGTCCTACGCGACAGACTGTGAGGCGATCGCTGTCGTGCAGCAGCTGTGCGAGGCAAAAAAGATCCCGTATCAGAAATTTGTGAACCGTTCGGATATCCCGGGAGGAAGTACATTAGGATCGATCGCGTCCGCTCTGCTTCCGGTCAAGACGGTTGATATCGGACTGCCGCTTCTCGCGATGCATTCCGCAAGGGAACTCATGGGAAAAGAGGATCAGAAAGCATTGTGTGACTGTGTCCGTGAATTTTTCTCAGTTTATCAGTCAGGCAGAAAGTAGAAAACAGATAAGAGGGACAACATGCGTTTGAATAGAAAAAAATGGATGCTATCTGCACTTGCGGCGCTGTTTCTTATGACAAGCGGGTGTGCTTCCGTAAAAGTGGATGAGATCCGTAGTGTGAAGGACAGTATTTTATCTACGGCGGAAAGACTCGTTGTGCAGGATACCGAAACCGAAGCAGCCGGAACGGAGCAGGGAACGGAAAACGGGACGGCGGATGTGAACGGGATCTCGGACGGAAAATATGTGTATGAGTGTCTGGATGGAGAAACAAAAAAAGTATATGATGAGGTGCTGGCGGCGATCCTGGAGCAGCGTGAGAGCGTGATGGTTTCCACACTGGATGAAAAGGTGCTCGATCAGGCGTATCGCGCGGTCAATGCCGATTACGGCGGACTTTTCTGGGTGTCCGGTTATCAGTATACCCAGTATCTGTTAGGAGAGCAGCAGACCGGTCTCGCGTTTTCACCCCGGTATACGATGAGCTATGAGGAAAGACAGGGCACGCAGGCGGCGATCGACGCAAGTGTGGAACAGATCCTTTCGGGTATCTCGCCGGCGGACAGTGATTACGATAAGGCAAAATATGTCTATGAAAAGCTGATACAGAATGTCGATTATGTGCCGGATGCCGACAATAATCAGAACATTATCAGTGTATTTCTGACCGGACAGACTGTATGTCAGGGCTATGCCTGCGCGACCCAGTATCTGTTAAATCTCTTAGATGTTCCGGGCGTGATCGTGACCGGTATGGCGAACGGACAGAACCATGCCTGGAATCTGGTGCTCCTCGACGGAAATTACTATTATATCGATACGACCTGGGGAGATCCGACCTATGCCAACGCGGGGGAGGATGAAAAAGAGGTCAACTATGATTACCTGAACCTGACGACATCGGAGATCACGCGGACACATACGATGATGGTCGATTTCCCGCTGCCGGACTGTACCGCGATGGAAGATAACTATTATGTGAGGGAAGGCCGCTATTATGTTGACTGGTATCCGGATGAGATCGGGGCGCTTTACCGCGCGGCGTGGGAAAACAAAACCGGGCCGGTCGCGGTGAAATTTGCGGATTCGGCGCTGTATGCGGAGGCAAAGGACTATTTTATCACAGATCAGCATATCGGGGATTTCTGTGATGGATTAAAATCATTCCGATACCGCGAAAATCAGGATCTTGGCGTACTTACAGTATATTTTTCGTAAACTTTTGCGTTTTTTTATAAAATAACTCTTTTCAACTGGTAATATTTGTGCTACTATCATGTAGTAATAAAAACTACATGATGCAGAGGAAAAGAAAATGACATATAAAATTATAATTGACAGTTGTGGAGAACTTACCGATGCGATGAAGCAGAATGAACATTTCTGTAATGTCGCGCTGGAACTGAGTGTAGACGATCATCACATCACGGATGATGAGACGTTTGACCAGGCGGATTTTCTTCGCCGGGTAAAGGAGAGCAAGAACTGCCCGAAGTCTTCCTGCCCGTCTCCGGAGAGCTATATGGAGGCGTTCGGGGATGCCGAGCGTATCTATATGATCACGCTTTCTTCCAATCTGAGCGGCTCTTACAACAGTGCGGAACTTGCAAAGAACATTTATAGTGAGGAGCATCCGGATGCGGATATCCATGTGTTTGATTCCCGCTCCGCTTCGGTCGGGGAGACACTGATCGGTCTGAAGGTACAGGAACTGGAAGAAAAAGGACTGGATTTTGACAGCGTTGTGATGCAGACAGAAGCCTATATCAATGAGCAGAATACATTTTTTGTGCTTGAGACACTGGATACCCTGCGCAAAAACGGCAGACTCAGTAATTTGAAGGCGGTCGTTGCAAGCGCGCTCAGCATAAAGCCGGTGATGGGATCTACTCCGGAGGGAACGATCTGCCAGCTCGGTCAGGCACGCGGCATGACAAAGGCGCTGGATAAGCTGATACAGGATATGCTTGAGAAGACGAAAAATACCGAGGAGCGTGTGCTTGCGATCGCGCATTGTAATTGTCCGAAACGTGCGCAGTCCATGCGGGAAAAAATTGAAAAGCTGGCAAAATTCAAAGATATTATCGTTGTGGATACGGCGGGAGTCAGCACCATGTACGCAAATGACGGTGGTGTGATCGTAGCGGTATAAAACAAAAGAGGATGGGCGTTATGCGGTCTGTTAAAGAAGTCCGAAAGGCAGAAGTTTTTCGAGACAAAGGAGACAGCGCATGACGTTCTTTTTTTATATATTTTATCATCAATTTATCAAAAATGCGGTATAATAGAACCATAGCAATCTATGGAAAATACGGAAAGGAGAAGGGGAATATGTTAAAAAACTGGAATAAGCCAAGATGCCCGGAAGAAGAGGAACTTTTGACGCGATTAAAGGCAGCGCGTGAGCGCCTTACGGTACAGCAGATGCAGATCAAAGAAAAGAAGCTTCCGGTGCTCATTTTGTTTGAGGGCTGGGGAGCCGCAGGCAAGGGAAGTGTGCTTGGCAAGGTGATAAGAAATATCGATCCGCGCTTTTTTCAGGTGGCAACGATGGGGAAGCCGACCGAGGAAGAGGCGAGAAAGCCATTTTTATACCGGTATTTTGTCCAGATCCCGGAGGCAGGAAAATTTAAATTTTTAGATGGCGGCTGGATGGATGAGATCACGCAGGCGGTGCTGTACAAAAAGACGGATGAGGAGCATTATAAGGAACAGATCGAGAGCGTGCGGAGGTTTGAGCGTCAGCTGACCGATAATGGTTATCTCGTGGTGAAATTCTTTTTCCAGATCAGTGAAAAGGAACAGAAAAAACGTCTGGAGCTGTTAAAGGATGACAAGAACACAAAGTGGCGTGTAAACCAGGATGACAGCTGGCAGAATAAACACTATGCACAGTGCATGGATGTGTTTGAGCAGTATCTGTGTGACACGAATGCGTCCCAGGCACCGTGGTATCTGATCGACGCGAAGGATAAAAAGTGGGCGGAACTTCAGGTGTTGGAGACGCTGGTGAGCAGTATCGATACCGCACTGAAAAACGCGAGTCTTGCCGTGCCGCTTTTGCAGAATCCGTTCCCGCTTGAGCAGGCACCGAAGCTTTCGGAAGTAAAACTGGATAAGGAACTGACGCAGGAGGAATATAAAGAAAAGCTGGAGAAATATCAGAAGCGTCTGCGGGAACTGCACAAGGAGCTTTACCGCAAAAAAATTCCGGTGATCATTGCCTATGAGGGATGGGATGCCGCAGGCAAGGGCGGAAATATCAAGCGGATCACCGAGGCGCTTGATCCGAGAGGATTTGAGGTACATCCGATCGCGAGCCCGGAGCCGCATGAGAAAGCGAGACATTATCTCTGGCGTTTCTGGAACCGTCTGCCAAAGACCGGGCATGTTGCAATCTTTGACAGAACCTGGTACGGAAGGGTCATGGTGGAGCGCCTGGAGGGATTTTGCAGTGAAAATGACTGGCAGCGCGCTTACAATGAGATCAATGAGTTTGAAAAGGAACTCTCCGACTGGGGTGCGGTTGTGATTAAATTCTGGGTACAGATCGATAAAGATACCCAGCTGGAACGCTTTAAAGACCGGGAAGGTACGCCGGAAAAGCGCTGGAAGATCACAGATGAGGACTGGCGTAACCGCGACAAGTGGGATCAGTATGAGGAAGCGGTCAACGAAATGTTAAAAAAGACCAGTACAAGCTATGCGCCGTGGCATATCCTGGAGTCCAATGATAAGAAATACGCGCGCGTGAAGGCGCTTAAGATCGTTGTGGACGAGGTGGAAAAGGCACTGAAGGAGAGACAATAATTTACAGGAAAAGCGAAGCAGGCATTACGAAATCGTAGTGTCTGCTTTTTTTTGCGCCGGGCGCTGTTGGTATTTTCCTGCTTGATTTTATCAGGTGATAGGGATACAATAAAAAAGCATGTCACACTGTTACGAGAATATCGATTGGGATATCGGGCAGCTGCAAATATAAGAGAGAGAGGAAAGTTATGAAAAAACAAGTATTTATAATGCTTTCACTGGTTGCTGCACTTGGGACCGCCGTGGTATTTCCGGATACGGTCGGCGCAGCCGAAGTGATAACGGAAAGCACGGAAGATGAGACAAATACCGCAGGAAAAAACATAGATTCGGAGACCGGACTGGTTATTCCGGAACTGAAAGACTGGGATTACACGAAAGATGATGCCAATAAGATTTTATTGATCAAGGACTATAGAGGATTTGATTCATACATAAAAGTTCCTGCAGCATATATGATTGACGGAACGAAATACAAAGTTAAATTTACATTGAAAAGAAAAGATTATTTAAACGAAGAGGGAGTATTCTCAAAACACAATTTAGTGAAAGAGGTATTTTTAGAAGACGGAATTACCGGGGATTTCAGATATCTGTTTAAAGATTGTTGTAATTTAAAGAAAGCAAATATTCCGTCGGGAGTGACGGATTGTACCAGTATGTTTGAGAAATGTACAAGTTTGGTGGAAACACCGACGATCCCGGCGGGAGTGACAGAGTGTAAATCCATGTTCGCTTACTGCGAGAACCTGGAAGAACCACCGGAAATCCCGTCAGGAGTGGTAAATTGTAATTTGATGTTTTATCACTGCGAAAAAATGGCGAAGGCACCGGAAATCCCATCAGGTGTGGAAATGTGTCAGATGATGTTTGCGTACTGCAAAAGTATCGTGGAAGCTCCGGACATCCCGTTAAGAGTGACAGACGCTAACAGAATGTTTAGTGACTGCAGTGAGCTGGTGAAAGCACCGAACCTGCCGGAAAGTATAGAAGATGCAAGTGCTATGTTTGAGGATTGTTCAAAATTGTCAGGAAGCATGGAAATTTCGGGGAGAATACAGAAATTATACCATTGGTATTATGCAGGGAAAGAATATAATGTAGGTATGTTTGAAAATGCGGCCACCGAAGGGGATGGGCTTACGATTTATTATGCGGACGATGTGAATATTGACGAGATTTTAGAGACAAAAAGTGCGAATAGTAAAATTACCGCAAAACCGCTGTCGGAAAAGCCCGGGCCAAAGCCGGATACACCGAAACCAGATACACCAAAGCCGAGTGACCCGACCCCGGATACGCCTACGCCGAGTAATCCGACGCCGGCAACACCATCGGGTACAAAAGTTGCAGCCTATAATGGGGATACATTCTATCGGGGCGCTGACGGAAAAGTGCGTTGTTATGACAAGAATGGGAAGTTAGTTACGAATCAGTTCAAATTTGACGGATCTTATACTTATTATATGCAGGCAGATGGCACATCCATGACAGATCGACTGACCTATCATCCGGACGGAGAGCATATCATCTACTTTGACGCGGAAGGACATGAAGTATTTACGAACTTTCATTACTGCCCGAGTGTTGGATATACCTGTTACTTTGATTCCAATGGATATCTTTATAAGGATCAGATCACGTTTGTGGGGGACAAAGTCTATTATTTAAATGCGAATGGTGCATTGGAGCAGAATGGTTGGTTCCAGTTCGCGAATGGGCTGGACTACGGTTTTGCAAACAGCGATGGAACACTGGTTACAACAGGATTTTCTTATGATCCATATGGCAGGGTTGTGTTTTATCACTGGAATGGAATGGTAGCGAGAGGGCTGATTACGGATGGTGCCTATTATTACAACATGGACACGACAGATGGACATTACCTTGGACAGTTTCCGGTGCAGTAATTAGAAACTGAATTGAAAAACAGAAGTGGAATTGAAACCGGTGCATGGGAAATACCTGTGCGCCGGTTTTTTAGTAATCAATAGTTTATAATAATTTAATTTGTCCCAATAATCGGCGTGTGCTAAGATAAATGTATAAAAGCATATTTTCTATTGGACAACAGTCCGTCTGTCCGCCGTCCGGCGGTTCTAAACATTCTTGTTATTTCAGAAAATTCATGCTTTTTCCACAATCAAAAAGCAGGGGTTTTCGAAGAAATTACTCCTGCGGCAACAGGAGGAAAATAAAATATGGACAAAACAAAAGAAACAGGAAATCAGGTATACCGCAGTTACAAAGACCGGTTGTTCCGCATGGTGTTCCGGGAGAAAAAAGAGCTGCTCGGGCTGTATAATGCAGTGAACGGCACGTCATACACCGATCCGGAGGCGCTTACCATCGTGACACTGGAAAATGCCATTTACATGAACATGAAGAATGATCTTGCAGTGGTCATGGATTTTTACATGGATCTGTATGAGCATCAGAGCACCTATAACCCGAACATCCCGCTCCGCAACCTGCACTATGTGGCAAAGGAACTGCGCAGCTGGAGCGGTGGTCGGACGATCTATGGGAGACAGCTGGTAAAGGTACCGACACCGCGCTTTTTCGTGTTCTATAACGGAAGGGATATGCAGCCGGAACGGCAGGTGTTAAAGCTGTCCGATGCGTTCATGAACCCGGAGGAAGATCCGGCACTGGAATTAAAAGTTGTGATGTTAAATATCAACCTTGGCAGGAATAAGGAACTGATGGAACAGTGCCATACGCTGCTTGAGTACGCGCAGTTTGTTGACCGGCTCAGAACCTGTGAAAAGAGCATGGGACGGGAAGAAGCGGTGAAGCATACGGTGGATACCTGCATCAGAGAAGGGATCCTGCGGGATTTCCTGTTAAAATACAGGGAGGAGGCCATAGAGATGTGTATCTTTGAATATGATGAGGAAGAGACCCTGCGCCAGCTGGGGCAGCAGAGTTATGAGGAAGGTGTAGCGGCCGGGATCGAGCAGGGCAGAAACGAGATGTTTATCAGACAGATCTGCACAAAACTGAAAAAGGGAAAAGCGCCGGAGACCATAGCGGAGGAGCTGGAAGAAGACTTTCCGAGTGTAAAAGCAATCTGTGAAGCAGCGGAGGCATTCGCACCGGAATATGACTGGAGATCGGTCTATGAAGAAATAGAAAAACAAAAGCGATAGACGGTGCACGAGGTCCGGTGGACCTCGGCCTTGCGCGGACCGAAGCGGAGCGGAGAAGCGAGAACTTGTTCGAGCCCCGTCATAACATATAAAAAAGAAGCTTTTCTCAAAGCTTCTTTTAAAAGAGCGATAGACGGGGCTCGAACCCGCGGTCTCGACCTTGGCAAGGTCGCGCGTTACCAACTACGCCACTATCGCATTTGCACATCTGACCTTTGTCAGCGACAAGTAATAATATACAGTATAAAAACGGCTTTGTCAACTGCAAAATGAAAAAAATTAGAAGAATAGGAAACGCGGCTGTCACATATGATAGAACAAAGAAAAGCCGGAGGAATTTTTTGGATGAGCGCAAAAACAAAAATCGTGGTACTTCATATGAAAGAGCTGGTCTATACGGTCATTTTTGTGGTGCTGGCGGTACTTTTGATCCTGCTCTTTGTTTTTATGTTCGGTTCGAAAAAAGACGAAAGTGCAAAAGAGACCATGAAGTATACACCGGGAAAATATACCTCCTCAATATTATTTAATGATAACAGCATAGATGTGGAAGTGGTGGTGGATGAGAACCGGATCAACTCCGTTTCGCTGGTCAATCTGGATGAAAGCGTGGCGACGATGTATCCGTTAATGCAGCCGGCGCTGGATGCGATCTCCCAGCAGATTTATGAAAACCAGTCGTTGGAGGGCATTGATTACGGAAGCGAAAACCAGTATACCTCGCAGGTTCTTGTGGAAGCGATCCGGGATGCCTTGTCAAAAGCAGAGGAAAAGTGATAAAATAGGAACGATCAAAATGAGGGAGTTGCGATGGACGGCAGATGTGAAGATTTTTCCTATCAGGTTATTTATAAGAAGGTAAGACATATGACGATCCGTGTCACGGCGGCAGCACAGGTCATCGTGACAGCACCGTATGGTTATCCGAAGGAAACGGTGCGCGGATTCGTGGAAGCAAAGAGCGGCTGGATTCGAAAGCATCTGGCGCAGATGCAGGAAAAGCAGACAATTGTGCTGTCGGAGCTTTCTTTCGGGGAAGACGAGGAAAGACAGCTGAGAGCGCTTGTGGATGCCTGCTTTCCGGCGTTTGCGGATTACCGGATACCGGAGCCTGAGCTGCATTTCCGGAAGATGAAGAGCCGATGGGGCAGCTGCAACAAGGCGCGGGCTTCGATCACATTAAATCAGGCACTTTGCGCGGTTCCGGCTGAGTGCCGCACTTATGTAGTGGTTCACGAGCTGGCACATCTGGTGGAGGCAAATCACAGCGCCGCTTTTTACCGCGTGGTAGAGACGGTGCTCCCGAAGTACAAAGAATATGAAAAGAGGTTAAAAGGCTATGCGCTACAAAATGAAAAATGAGACACTGACAGCAGAGATTGAGTCTTTTGGAGCGGAATTAAAATCTATAAAGAGCAATGCGACCGGCATGGAGTATATGTGGTACGGAAAACCGGAATATTATAAAAGAACGTCACCGATCCTGTTTCCGTTTGTCGGAAGCTTAAAAAACCAGGAATACACCTATGAGGGAAAGAAATATCCGATGACGCAGCACGGCTTTGCGCGCGATATGGAATTTAAGGTGACAGAACAAAAGGAAGATGAGCTGTGGTTCCTTCTGGTGTCCGATGATTCCACACTGGAGAAGTATCCGTTTTCATTTGAATTGCATATCGGTTACCGTCTGGTCGGCAATGCATTAAAAGTGACCTGGAAAGTTGTCAACACCAATGAAAAAGAGATGCATTTTTCGATCGGCGCGCATTCTGAGTTTAACTGCCCGCTGCAGGATGAGTCGGACAAGACCGGATATGGACTTGATTTTCATACCGGACATGAAGTGCTTGCTTCCCGGATCAATGCGGACGGACTGATGCTGGATGGAAAGCAGAAGATCGCGGAAGACGCAGGGAAAATGCTGTTTCCGGAAGGATTTTTTGATGATGGTGTTTACATTGTGGAAAACAGTCAGACCAACCGTGTGTCACTGTTAGATCCGAAAGGAAGAGAATATGTGACGGTAAGTTCGGATGCGCCTCTTTACGGAATATGGTCCCCGGAGAAAAAGAACGCGCCGTTTGTCGCGATCGAACCGTGGTATGGAAGATGCGACAGAGCGACTTTTGCCGGAACATTGGAGGAACGCGAGTGGGGCAACCATCTGATGCCGCACGAGACATTTGAGCGATCCTATGAGATTGCGATCACAGAATAGAGGATCAGATAAAAAGAGCCGTGTCCGCTGCCTTATGTGGCAGAGGACGGCTCTTTTGTCATTGCCTCATGTTCTTTTTGCAGTTCATCGTGCAGGGCAAAGGAATTCCAGGTGATGTTATCCGGTGTGAGAACCGCTTTTAAGGCAACACGCGCAATCTTTGCCCGGCGCATTTCCAGTAAAAACCGGTCAAGCAGGCGCCCGTCGAAATCTTTCATGACAAGCATCTCATCCGTAAATGCTTCCCGTTTTGGATCTGAGGAAAAAGAAGCGTCATCCTGCGGTGCGGGAAAATCTTTGATGCCGGCGAGCATACCGATGGGTTTCGCGTAATCGACCGGGTCTACCTGTTTGATACGGATATGCAGCTTTAAGCAGATAAGACGGATCTTTTTACCTTTTTCATTGCTTAGATTGTAAAAAAGAATGAGTGGTGTCATGGCAGTTCCTCCAAAATAAGAATAGATTTATTATAAGAAAAAAGTGTTTTTTGTGCAAGATGGAAAACTGTACGCAAACCGGAAAAAAGAAGAAAGAAAAAGAAGTTTGCAGAATCCGAAAATTCTGCTATAATGCGATACAGTATAGTAGGGAATTGTGACAGAATAAATGAGAGAACCTACGGATAGGAGCAGAGGATGAAGATAATAATTGTAGGCTGCGGAAATGTTGGAGCCACACTGGCAGAGCAGCTTAGCAGGGAAGGACATGACATAACAGTCATTGACGTCAGAGAACAGCTTGTGGAGAACATTTCAACCAGCTGCGATGTGCTTGGAATTGTAGGAAATGGCGCGAGCTTTAATGTACAGTCGGAGGCGGGCATCGGAGATGCCGATCTTCTGGTAGCGGTAACAGGACAGGATGAATTAAACCTGCTCTGCTGTCTGATCGCGAAAAAGGCAGGAGGATGCCACACGATCGCGCGTGTCAGCAATCCGGTTTACAGCAGGGAGATTTCTTTTATCCGGGAAGAACTCGGACTTTCCATGATCATCAATCCGCAGCTTGCGGCGGCAAGGGAGATGGCAAGACTTTTGAAATTCCCGTCCGCACTGGAAGTGGATTCTTTTGCGAAAAGCCGTGTGGATCTTGTCATTTACCGGATCGAGGAGGGCAATCCGCTCTGTAATGTAAAACTGCGTGACATGGGCAGCAGACTGCACTGTGATGTACTGATCGCGGTAGTGGAACGCGGCGAGGAAGTGATCATTCCGGATGGAAATTTTGAACTGAAGGCAAAGGATGTCATTTCCATCGTCGGAACCCAGGCAAAAACAACCGAATTTTTCAAAAAACTCGGTGTCCCGACAGCGGCAGCCAAAAATGTCATGATCATCGGCGGCGGACGCACATCGATCTATCTGGCAAAGCAGCTTTTGGATCTTGGCATTAAGGTAAAGATCATCGACCGGGACGCAAATCACTGCGAAGAACTTTCCGAGATGCTGCCAAAAGCGATGATCATCTGCGGCGATGCCACGGATAAGGAGCTTTTGATGGAAGAAGGACTCATGGAGATGGAGGCGTTTGTCGCAACGACCAATTTCGATGAGGAAAACATTATGCTCGCACTGTTTGCAAAGAGCTGTTCCAAGGCAAAGCTCATCACGAAGGTACACCGCATTTCCTATGATGAGATCATAGAAAACTTAAATGTGGGCAGTATCATTTATCCGAAATATATTACTGCGGAATCGATCATCAAGTATGTCCGCGCAATGAAAAATTCACTGGGAAGCAATATCGAGACGCTGTACCGCTTAAATGACAATCAGGTTGAGGCGGTGGAATTCCTCATCAAAGAGGATGCGCCTGTGGTCGGTATCCCGCTTCAGGATTTAAAACTGAGGCCGAACATGCTGATCGGCTGTATCACACACAGAGGACAGGTTACGATCCCGAAGGGACAGAGCGTGATCGAAGTGGGGGATACGGTGATCGTCATTACGACAACGACCGGACTGCATGACATCCGGGATGTGGTAAAGTAGGAGGCACGACATGAATTATTCGATGATCCGATATATCTTATGCAGCGTACTCGGTTTTGAGGGGCTGTTTTTGCTGCTTCCGGCACTGGTGGGAGCGATTTATGGAGAGAAAGAGGGACTGATCTATCTTGCGGTTGCCGCAGCCAGCCTGTTTCTCGGAATGCTTGGCAGGATCAAAAAACCAAAGAGCAGTGTCTTTTATTCCAGAGAGGGATTTTCGGCGGTATCGCTTAGCTGGATCATCTTAAGTCTGGTGGGAGCGGTTCCGCTTCGGCTGACCGGGGAATTCCCATCCTATGTGGATGCGTTGTTTGAAACAATCTCCGGTTTTACTACGACCGGCGCGAGCGTGTTGTCTTCGGTGGAGGAGCTTACGCATGCTACGGCGTTCTGGCGCTGTTTCACTCACTGGATCGGCGGTATGGGGGTACTGGTATTTATTATGGCGATCTTACCGCTCTCCGGCAGCTCGTCGCTGCATCTGATGCGCGCGGAGAGCCCCGGACCTTCGGTCGGAAAACTGGTGCCAAAGATCCGCAGCACGGCAATGATCTTATATGGGATCTATCTGCTTATCACACTCAGTGAGATGGTGGCGTTAAAGATTGCAGGAATGTCTGTGTTTGAGTCGGTGACACTGACGTTTTCCACCGCGGGTACCGGTGGATTCGGACTGGTCAATACCAGTATCGCGTCCTATACGCTTGCGGTGCAGATCATCATCACGGTATTTATGCTGCTTTGCTCGATCAATTTTAACGTATATTATTTATTTTTGATCCGAAGACCAAAAGACGCTCTGTTAAACGAGGAAGTGCGTTATTTCCTGATCATTGTATTTACCAGTGCGGCGCTTATCACCGTGAGCATCCACGGGCAGTATAAAAGTGTGTTCTATGCCTTCCATGAAGCGCTTTTTCAGGTCGCTTCCGTGGTCAGCACGACCGGATTCGCGACAGCGGATTTTAACCTGTGGCCGGAATTCGCGAAAATGATCCTTGTGGGTCTGATGTTGATCGGAGCCTGTGCCGGAAGTACTGGAGGAGGCTTTAAGGTGTCACGTCTGATGATCGTGTTCCGGGCAGTGAAAAATGAGATCCAGTCGGTCACACATCCGAGAAGTGTGCAGAAGGTGCGTATGGATGGACGGAGAGTGCCGGACAATGTAGTAAAATCCGCGCTCTGCTATATGGCGGGATATTTCCTGATCCTTCTGATCTCGATTCTGCTGCTCAGCTTAAACGGCTATGATATGACCACGAATGTGACGGCAGTCATAGCGACCTTTAACAATGTGGGACCTGGCCTTAATATGGTAGGACCGACCGGAAACTTTGGCGCGTTCAATATTTTTTCCAAATTCGTGCTGATGTTTGACATGCTGATCGGCCGTCTGGAGCTGTTCCCGATGCTGGTGCTTTTTGCGCCGGGAATGTGGCGGCTTCCGGCAAGGAGAGCGGATCGGAAAGAGCCTGGCCTTGATATCTGAGTCCGGCAGCGGTGCAGGATTGCTTTTTTTTACAAAATTTATTATAATTGTAAATTATAATGTGCGAAGTGGGTGATGTTTATGGCGGATATTACAACAGAACAACTGGAAGAACTGGAAAATGAAGTGATTCCGAAAGCAGACAATATAAAGACGATGAAGGAGTTTGAAAGCCCGGAGTATCTTTATAAAGAACTGATAGCCAGCGTGCGTAAATATCATCCTTCCGACGATATTTCCATGATCGAAAAAGCATACCATGTGGCGGATGAGGCGCATAAGGGACAGGTCAGAAAGTCCGGAGAGGCCTATATTATCCATCCGTTATGTGTTGCGATCATCCTGGCGGAGCTTGAGCTGGACAAGGAGACGATCGTTGCAGGGCTGCTCCATGACGTGGTGGAAGACACGGTTATGACCGTGGAGGAGATCACAGAGGAGTTCGGCGCTGAGGTCGCGCTTCTGGTGGACGGTGTTACCAAGCTCGGACAGCTTGCGTATGACGCGGACAAGGTGGAAGTACAGGCGGAAAATTTACGAAAGATGTTCCTTGCGATGGCAAAGGATATCCGTGTCATCTTAATCAAACTGGCGGATCGTCTGCATAATATGCGTACTTTAAAATACATGACGCCGGAGAAGCAGAAGGAAAAGGCGCGCGAGACGATGGACATCTATGCGCCGATCGCGCAGCGTCTTGGTATTTCCAAGATCAAGATCGAGCTGGATGACCTTTCACTCAAGTATCTCGAACCGGAAGCGTACTATGATCTGGTCGAGAAGGTGGCACTCAGAAAGAGTGTGCGTGATGATTATGTACAGCAGCTTGTCGGTGAGGTGAAAAAAAGCATCGAGGCGGCAGGCATCAAGGCGGATATTGAAGGACGCGCAAAACATTTTTTCAGTATCTATAAAAAAATGAAGAACCAGGGAAAGACGATCGATCAGATTTACGATCTGTTTGCAATCCGTATCATCGTAGAGTCCGTAAAAGACTGTTATGCGGCGCTCGGTGTGATCCATGAGATGTACAAGCCGATCCCGGGACGCTTTAAGGACTATATCGCGATGCCGAAGCCGAATATGTATCAGTCCCTGCACACAACGCTGATCGGACCGACCGGACAGCCGTTTGAGATCCAGATCCGTACCTATGAGATGCACCGTACCGCGGAGTATGGTATCGCGGCACACTGGAAATACAAAGAGGCATCCGACGGAAAGAATGTCCAGAACCAGGAAGAAGAAAAATTAAGCTGGCTCAGACAGATCCTGGAGTGGCAGAGAGATATGTCCGATAACCGGGAATTTATGAGTCTCTTAAAGAGCGATCTCGACCTGTTTTCAGATACGGTATTCTGCTTTACACCGACCGGTGATGTCAAGAACCTGCCGAACGGTTCGACACCGGTGGATTTTGCGTACAGCATCCATTCGGCGGTCGGAAATAAGATGATCGGAGCGAAGGTAAACGGAAAGCTGGTTCCGATCGACTATGTGATCCAGAACGGTGACCGGATCGAGATTTTAACCTCACAGAATTCCAAGGGACCGAGCAGAGACTGGTTAAATATCGTAAAGAGTACACAGGCAAAAAATAAGATCAACCAGTGGTTTCGCAGTGAGTTAAAGGAAGAGAACATTGTAAAGGGAAAAGAACTGATCGCCCAGTACTGTAAGACGAAGAATATCAATCTTTCCGATATCAATAAACCGGAGTATCAGAGTAAGATACTGCATAAATACGGCTTTCATGACTGGAATGCGTGCCTTGCGACACTCGGCCACGGCGGTTTAAAGGAAGGTCAGATCGTAAACCGCATGCTGGAAGAATACCATAAGGATCATCCGATCCAGATGACGGACGCGGATGTGCTGGAAGCAGTGGCGGAAAACAAGGAAAAAGCGGCGGCAGCACCGGTTGTCCGTTCAAAGAGTGGCATCATTGTCAAGGGACTTTATGATGTGGCAGTGCATTTTTCCAAATGCTGCAGCCCGGTACCGGGGGACGAGATCGTTGGTTTTGTAACGCGGGGCAGAGGTGTTTCCATACACCGGACCGACTGTATCAACATCATCAATCTCTCTGACATGGAGCGTGCGCGCCTGATCGATGCCGAATGGCAGCAGGATACCGAGGGAGAAGGCAAGGGACTTTATATCGCGGAGATCAAGATCTTCTGCCATGACAGAAAAGGCCTTCTTGTGGATATCACAAAGATCTTTACCGAACGGGAGATCAGTATCAGCGGGATCAATTCCAAGACCAGCAAGCAGGGGATCGCGACGATCTCGGTATCGTTCAGCGTCAAAGGAAAAGAAGAACTGGAGCGTCTGGTTGAGAAGGTGCGCCAGATCGAGAGCGTGATCGACATTGAGCGTACAACAGGCTGACGGATCACGGACAGAATAAGGAGAAATCATGGCAAAATTAAAAGTATATTCCTATCAGGTAGGACCGGTTTGTACCAACTGTTATTTTGCGGCAAATACGGAGACAAAGGAAGCGATCATCATAGATCCGGGCGCAGCTGCGGATTATCTGATCGAGCAGATAGAAAAAGAAGGGCTGCGTCCGGTCGCGGTACTTCTGACCCATGGTCATTTCGATCATGCGACAGCGGCAGCGGATGTGGCATCATATTTTGGTGTGCAGATCTATGCGCATGAGCTGGAAAAAGAGACGCTGGAGAATCCGGCGCTGAACCTCTGCGCGATGGCGGGAACGAGCGGTCTGGTATTTCATGCGGATGTCTTTGTAAAAGACGGGGAGATGCTTGATCTTGCAGGTTTCTCCATCCGTGTGCTGCACACACCGGGACATACCGTTGGCGGCGTGTGCTACTACTTCTTGAAGGAAAATGCGCTGTTTTCCGGTGATTCCCTGTTCTGCGAATCCATCGGACGCACGGACTTCCCAAAGGGCAGTATGTCGGATCTGATCCGCACCGTAAAAGAGAAGCTTTTGGTGCTTCCGGAATATGTGCGTGTCTATCCGGGACATAACGAGGAGACGACGATTGAGCACGAACGTGTATACAATCCGTATTTTTAGGAAAAGAGTTTTTTATGATCATCGTGAAATTAAATCAGCCAGGGTTTGAATACGACATTCATTCCCTGGTAAAGTCTTTTTATCCGGCAGAAGATGTGTATGTGTCGGTACAGGAAAAACAGACGGATGAGCCGGTCTTATTTTATATGGAATGTCAGTATGCCACAGATGAGATCCGGCTGTCGGTCTGGAAAGAGAAAGAAAAGCGTGAAGATAAGCCGTTAAACGAGCAGATCGTTCCGGTTGCGGAAGCTGACCGCAAAGAGGTAAAAAACCGCCTGAAGCGGGTGCTTTATACAATGCTTTCCGAACACACGGGGATTACACTTCCGTGGGGAACATTAAGCGGGATACGCCCGGTCAAGATCCCGATGCAGCTTTTGGAAGAGGGAAAGAGCAGGGATGAGATCGCGTCTTATATGAAGGACACTTACTACTGTTCGGATGGCAAAACAAAGCTGTCTCTCGACATTGCAAAGCGGGAGCTTGCGCTGCTGCAAAAGCTCGATTATGAGCATGGCTACAGCATTTATATCGGGATTCCGTTCTGCCCGAGCACCTGTCTTTACTGTTCGTTTACCTCTTATCCGCTTTCCGCGTGGAGAGACCGCGTGGACGCGTATCTTGATGCACTGGAAAAAGAAATCGATTTTACTGCGGAAAAATGTAAGAACCGGAAATTAAATACGATCTATATCGGCGGCGGAACGCCGACGACTTTAAGCGCGGCGCAGCTAGACTGCCTGATCCGCAAGATCAAGTGCAGCTTTGATCTCTCGGATCTTCTGGAATTTACGGTGGAAGCGGGCAGACCGGACAGCATCACAGAAGAAAAGCTGGAGGTGCTGCACTGGCACGGCATTTCAAGGATATCGATCAATCCGCAGACCATGAAACAGAAAACGCTGGACATTCTGGGCAGACATCACACGGTAGAACAGATCGAAGAGACCTTTCATCTGGCAAGAAAGATCGGATTTGACAATATAAACATGGATCTGATCATGGGACTGCCCGAGGAAACGATCGAGGATGTCGCGTATACAATGGAACGGTTAAAGGCGCTCGATCCGGACAATATCACGATCCACTCGCTTGCAATCAAGCGGGCGGCGAGACTTAACATATTTAAGGATCGGTATAAGGGATTAAAGATCGAGAATACGCAGGCGCATCTGGATGTGGCGGCACATGCGGCAGAACAGATGGGGCTGACCCCGTATTATCTTTACCGCCAGAAAAATATGGCGGGAAATTTTGAGAATGTCGGTTATGCGAAGCCGGGCAAGGCAGGCATTTATAATGTCTTGATTATGGAGGAAAAACAGACTATAATGGCACTTGGTGCAGGTGCTTCCACAAAATTTGTGCTTGATCACGGAGCACGCACGGAACGCGCAGAAAATGTCAAGGACGTGACCAGCTACCTGGCACGGATTGATGAAATGATAGACAGAAAAGCAAAGAAAATGGAGGAAATTTCATGGCATTAGTAAAGAAACCTGTCACAGGTATGAAAGATATTTTACCGGAAGAAATGCAGATCCGCGATTATGTGGTGAATATCATAAAAGAAACTTATCGGAGTTTCGGATTCACCCCGATCGACACGCCGTGCATGGAGCACATTGAAAATCTGTGCAGCAATCAGGGCGGTGAGAATGAAAAACTTATTTTTAAAGTGTTAAAACGCGGAGAAAAGTTAGACCTTGCAAACGCGAAAAGCGAAAGTGACCTGGTCGATTCCGGTATGCGCTATGATCTGACCTTACCGCTTTCCCGCTTTTACGCGAACAACGCGAACAATCTGCCGTCCCCGTTTAAGGCGCTTCAGATCGGCAGTGTATGGAGAGCAGACCGTCCGCAGAGAGGACGTTTCCGTCAGTTTACACAGTGTGACATCGATATCCTTGGTGAGCCGTCCAATTTAGCGGAGATCGAGCTGATCCAGGCGACGACTACCACACTTGGAAAACTTGGATTTAAAAACTTCGAGATCCGTATCAATGAGCGCCGCATCTTAAAAGCGATGGCTGCTTACAGCGGATTTGAAGAAAAAGATTTTGACGTTGTATTTATTATTCTGGATAAGATGGACAAGATCGGACTGGACGGTGTGGCAGAGGAACTGGAAAAATCCGGTTTCGCGAAAGAGAGCATTGAAAAGTATCAGTCACTGTTTGCCGGCGTGGAAAAAGCAGAGGATGGCGTGCAGTATCTGGCAGACACTCTGGGTGAATATTTAGATGCGGATGTCATGACCAATTTTAAAGATATCATTACCGCAGTCGAGGCGACAAAGGGCGATTTCTTCAAGCTGGTATTTGACCCGACACTGGTGCGCGGGATGTCTTATTACACCGGAACGATCTTTGAGATCGCGATGCCGGAGTTCGGCGGAAGCTGTGGCGGCGGCGGACGTTACGACAAGATGATCGGAAAATTTACCGGACAGGATGTTCCGGCGTGTGGATTTTCCATCGGATTTGAGCGTATCATCATGCTGCTTTTAGAGAGCGGATTTAAAGTTCCGTCCCAGGAGAAGACCGCATATCTGATCGAAAAGGGCTATCCGAACGACAAGCTCTGCGAGGTCATGAAACAGGCAGCGGACGAGCGTGCCGCAGGAAAACAGATCTTAGTGACACGCATGAACAAGAACAAAAGGTTCCAGAAAGAAAAACTTACCGCAGAGGGCTATACCGATTTTGTGGAGTTTTTTAATAAATAATTGTTAAATCAAATTGAAATTACAGGATAAATCAGGAGGAAATACTCATGGCAGAGTCAATGAGAGGCATGAAAAGATCCCACAGATGTACGGAGGTTTCTGCGGCAAATATCGGGCAGACCGTCACCGTCATGGGATGGGTACAGAAAAGAAGGAATCTGGGAAGTCTGATCTTTATCGATTTAAGAGACCGTTCCGGGATCCTTCAGATCGTGTTTGATGAAAACAGTGTAGGAGCAGATGGATTTACAAAGGCAGGAACGCTCAGAAGCGAATTTGTCATTGCTGTGACCGGTACGGTACAGAAACGTTCCGCAGCAGTCAATGAAGCGTTAAAGACCGGAGATATCGAGGTGATCGCCACAGATATCCGCGTGCTGTCCGAATCACAGACACCGCCGTTCCAGATCGAAGAAAACAGCCAGACGAAGGATGAGATCCGCCTGAAATACCGTTATCTGGATTTAAGAAGACCGGATATTCAGCGCAACCTGATGATGCGCAGCAAAGTTGCGTATCTGATGCGTGATTTTATGTCAAAAGAGGGATTCCTTGAAATCGAGACACCGACATTGTGCAAATCCACACCGGAGGGCGCAAGAGATTACCTTGTACCGAGCCGTGTGCATCCGGGTTCTTTCTATGCGCTGCCGCAGTCTCCGCAGTTGTTTAAACAGCTTTTGATGGTGTCCGGTTTTGACCGTTATTTCCAGATTGCCCGCTGCTACCGTGATGAGGATCTGCGTGCAGACCGTCAGCCGGAATTTACACAGGCAGATATGGAGCTTTCCTTTGTAGATATCGATGATGTGATCGAAGTAAACGAGCGTCTTTTAAAATACATTTTCAAAGAAGCGATCGGCGTGGATGTACAGATCCCGTTAAAACGTATGCCATGGCAGGAAGCAATGGACCGCTTCGGTTCAGATAAGCCGGATACCCGTTTTGGCATGGAATTACATGACGTATCGGATGTCGTAAAAGGATGCGGTTTCGGTGTGTTTACCGGTGCGCTTGAGAACGGTGGTTCCGTGCGTGGTATCAATGCCGGGGGACAGGGCGCAATGCCGAGAAAGAAGATCGATAAGTTGGTTGAATTTGCAAAGGGTTACGGCGCAAAGGGACTTGCTTATCTCTCAATCAATGAAGATGGTACTTACAAGTCTTCTTTTGCAAAATTCATGACAGAAGAAGAATTAAGCAACCTGGTTCAGGCAATGGAAGGAAAGCCGGGAGATCTGTTGCTCTTTGCGGCAGACAAAAACAAGATTGTATGGAACGTGCTTGGCGCTCTGCGTTTAGAGCTGGCAAAAGAGCTGGATTTGCTTGATCCGAACCAGTACAATTTCCTCTGGGTAACAGAGTTTCCGCTCCTCGAGTGGTCAGATGAAGAAAACCGTTTCATGGCAATGCATCATCCGTTTACGATGCCGATGGAAGAAGACTGGAATAAGATCGATTCCGATCCTGGTTCGGTGCGCGCAAAGGCATACGACATCGTATTAAACGGAACAGAGCTTGGCGGCGGTTCCGTCCGTATCCATCAGGATGATATCCAGGAGAAGATGTTTGAGGTGCTCGGATTTACCAAAGAGAGAGCGCATGAGCAGTTTGGTTTCCTGTTAGATGCGTTCCAGTACGGAGTACCGCCTCACGCAGGACTTGCTTACGGACTTGACCGTCTTGTGATGCATATGGTACATGCGGATTCTATCCGTGATGTCATTGCGTTCCCGAAGGTAAAGGATGCGTCGGATCTGATGACCAACGCGCCGGATGTGGTAGATGAAAAGCAGTTAGAGGAGCTTGGCATCGAAGTGGCGCCGCAGGAAGAGGAAGCAAAAGAAGAATAATTTTACGCGGAATACAGAAAAGATCAGAAGTCTGCCGGATGGCGGATTTCTGGTCTTTTTGCGTTCTGTTTATAAAAAAAGTATAAACTGACGGAAAACTATTTACAATCTGAGAAAAAGTAGTATGATAAAAGAGTCTTAATTATCTTGATGCAAATCTAACATTCAGGATTTCTAACATTTCAAAGTATTATTCAAAAACATTCCAATTGGAGAAAAGAGTATGTCAGAAAGAAAAAAGGCAGTGTCTATGCGGCTGCGTGCTTTTTGGTATCACAGACAGCTTGCGCTCATAAAGCGGAGATATTACCGGACGCACAGTTGGCTCTGGCACAGTTGCAGGAGAATTTTAAAGCTTCTGCGAATGATCATGACAGGCGGAATCGTGTCTTTGTTTTTGTTCCTTGCGGCCGTCGGAACCGTGACACTGATCCACCCGGTCATGCGGCAGTTATTGTTACAGTTTTTTTATTAAAGGAGGAAACATCTATGGAACAGATCATCAAACATTTTACCCCGGCAATGGCAGCTTTTGCGGTTGGAGTCCTGTTAATTGGGATTCTTGTGGCAATATTGTCTTCCAATGGCGTAGTAGCCGAACAGATGAATAAGATCATTACGGGATTTTTTGAAGCGGCATCCGCACAGCTCCCGGCCTAAGGAAAAGCGGGCGAAAGGGGGAATTGGTTGAGTGCAACGATTACGTTTGAGTTAAGTGAGAAACATTTCGGGATCTTTTATCCGTATCTGGTACAGGACAGTGTGACGGATATTGATTATAACGGCAGAAATATCTGGATCACAGATCTGGAGAAAGGGCGCTATCCGGCGCCCGAATCTGTCGGTGAGCGGTTTGTCATGCAGTTTACGCACGATATCGCAAACTGTATGAACCGCCCGTTTAATCAGGCGAATCAGGTGCTTGAGGCAGATACGAATGAACTGCGCATCAGTATCGTACATGAATCTGCGGCGGTTTCCGGGACCAGTATCTGTATCCGGAAATCTCCGCCGGTCGTGCGAAATACCGCAGAGGAGCTGTTAGAGAGCGGCTATGTGAGTCTGCCGGTTTTAAGCCTGTTAGCGAACTGTGTCCGCGCAAAGATGAATTTTGTATTTGGCGGGACACCGGGAGTGGGAAAGACGGAATGCGCGAAATTTTTTATGCAGTTTATCCCGCCGGATGAGCGGGTGATCACGATCGAGGATTCGCTGGAACTGCATTACGGGGATATCCATCCGGGCAGTGACTATGTGGAACTGCGTGTGGGAGGAAGCTTCGGTTATACGGAAGCGATTAAGGCGTGTCTGCGCCAGAACCCACAGTGGCTTGTGCTCTCGGAGGCGCGTTCTACCGAGGTGCGCTTTCTTTTGGAGCAATGGAGTACGGGGGTGAACGGTTTTTCCACGATCCATGTCAAAGATCTGCGGGAACTGCCCGACCGTCTGCTCAATATGATGGGGCAGACGGGAGATATGGCGCGTATGGAGAACCGTATTTATGAGTTTGTCAATATCGGGATTCTGATCCGCTGTGTCCGCACAAAGGAGGGAAAGCTGTTCCGTTATATTGACCAGGTCTGCTTTTTTACAAGGGAAGAGGAGCATAACCGTATGTACCGGCTGGTCGAGGATGGAAAACTGATCCGGCGGGAACTGCCTGCCGATGTGAAAAAGCAGCTTCACCGTGCGGGGATCACGGATCCGTTTGTCTGCGACCGGTTCGATCAGAGAAAGGGGGAAGGGGAAGCGGAATGTTTGTAAAAAAAAGAAAAATACAGGTGCTTGGACTGTTGAGCCATAAGAACCTGGCGCGGGAAGTCCATATGTATGGATATCACTATTCGTCTAAGACACATCTGTTTTTGATCCTCGGCGTTTTGACCGGAAGCATCGCGCTTGGTCTGATCTTTCGGCTTTTACCGCCGTTTATACTGGCGGTCGTGATCTCGTCACTTTTGATACTGCCGCTTTTAATCCTTGCGATGTATGAGCGCATGTATGAACAGAAGCGTTTTTCCGAGGCAGGACAGTATGTAGATCAGATGTTATATTCTTTTTTAAAACATCAGAAGATCTACGCGTCATTAAAAGACTGTATGCGTGTCATGAAAGAGGGCGGGATGTATGAAGTGATGGAACAGGCGGTCTTTCATATTGACCGGGGAGTGGCAGACACCGATGCCGGAGTTTTAAGAGAGGCGCTTTCCGGTATTGCGGCGGCCTATCCTGCGGAAAAGATACAGACAGCCAATGAGCTGATGCTGCGTGTGGAAGAACGGGGCGGCGAGTTTGAGCATTCGGTCAATCTGCTTTTGCAGGACGCGGATGTGTGGAAGCGCAGCTGTTACCGGCTGCAGGCAGAAAAGAAGCAGCGGCATGTGGAGACCGTGCTTTGCATTATCTTTTCCACATTTTTATGCGGTGCGGTTCTTTATGCCTTAAACTGGGCAGGAGCACTGTTCCCGTCAAACGGAACATTTGACATTTTTTCTTATCCTATCGTACAGCTCACATCAACAATTCTGATTATTTTCCATTTATTTGTATTTTATAAGAGTTCGAAAAATCTGACGGCGGACTGGCTCAGTGAACGACAGGTCTGCGATGAAAAACTGGTGCTTTCCGGTTATGAAACAGTCATGCACTATGATCCGGATCGGGAGCGGAAAAAGAGTATTCTGTTTTCGGCACCGTTCTTTACAGCGGCGGCAGCAGGCATGATCCTTGAAAAAACCCTGCCTGCGGTGGTGTGCCTTGGACTGGCGGTCTTTTTGCTGTTTCAGCACAGGATCGGTTACAAGCTGGCGAAGGATACGGTAAGGCGTGAACTGTATGTGCGTTTTCCGCAGTGGCTGATGGATCTGGCACTGCTCATGCAAAGTAACAATGTGTATGTGTCACTGAGAAAATCCAGAGAAAACGCCGCAGAACTGTTTGCGTCACAGCTGGATGAGCTTTTGCGCCGCATTGAGGAAAAACCGGATGATGTGGAGTCCTATACCGCATTTTTCGGAGAATTTGAGATACCGGAGATCACATCCTGTATGCAGATGCTTTATGCGGTTGCGGAAAATGGAAATGGGGATGTGGATGCCCAGGTGGAGCATCTGATCCGGCGGATTCATGAGATGCAGGAACAGATACAGGAGGCATCCGGAGAACATGCAAAGTTTAAGATGGATATGGTGTTTTCCTATCCGATGGCGGCAGCCTGCGCAAAAATGGCAGTGGATATGACATTTGGCATGGTAGTTATGCTGGCAATGCTCGGCAGCATGCAGTTAGGAGGATGATATGGCACAGATTGTTCAGTTTTTTACAGGTATTCTTCTGATGCTGCTCGGATTTTTTTTGTGTATCAGTGTGGTTTCCGGTGTCTTTTCCAGTGTGCGGGCAGATGAATACAAGGCAGATGTGATCGCGGAGATCGAGGACAGCAACTTTAATGCGCAGGTAATGGAACATTGCAAAAAACAGGCGGAGGAGGCGGGTTACGACCTGACAGTGACACCTTGTGAGTATGATGCAGACGGCGATCTTTCTCTGGCGGAAGTGATCCTTTCGTATTCTTATGAAGTGCCGCTTCTTGGAATAGAAGAAAAAAAGCAGCTGCGCGGCGTGGCGAGATAGAGGAGGAAAGAGACATGGAGCGTTTGATAGAAGAAATCGGAGGTGCGGTTCTTTTTGTGCTTTTCGGGGGTGCGTTATTACAGGCAGTGATCCGGATCTTTGACCTTTTTACCGGATTTTAGGAGGAAATGATGGAAGAGATTTTAAGAGAGTATGGAAGCGGGATCCTTGCGGCAGTTACAGGGATCGGCTTTCTGATATTCTATGCAGGACTATACAGTGAAGGCGGGGTACTGCGCAAGGCGGTACTTGCGTTTTTGGCAGGGATCTGCGGATAGGAGAAAGAGATGGAACAGATCATCAGACATTTTGGACGTGGGATCGCGGCGGTGGCTGTGGCACTTTTTCTGGTCGCATTTCTTTTTGGGGGCGCGGATGGAAAGCAGGGGCTGCTAAGGATGACGGGGGCAGCGATAAAGCCCGGCAGTATCTCTTATACGGACTACAAAGATTATAAGGTGCTGCAGACAGAGGCGGCAAAACCGGAACCGATGCTGACAGAAACATTCGGGGAGCGTGTCCTGGTGGCAGGACAGGATTACAAAGTGACGGATTATATTACTGCGGCAGATAAAGACGGGAGAACGTATGATTTTCTGCTGGAAAAAGTATTGGACAAAACGGGAAATGAAGTGGCGGCATATGGGCAGACGCAGGATGGGATGCTGTGCTTTGAAAAATCCGGAATATATACGCTTAGGATCGCAGTCAGCAATGACGCAGGAAAAAGAAAGCGTTACCAGATTGCGGTTTCAGTAGCGAGAAAGCAGGAAAGCGGGGGAGAGGGATGAAAAATCTGATCATATGTGTTTTTGTGGCATTAACGGGAATCTGCTGTCTTGGAACTGTCTGCGCAATCAGCGGGCGGAATGCAAGAGAGATGGAGTTAAAGGCAAATCTCGGAACAGCGGTGGAGACAACGGTGGAACGGGAAATGAAAAAGGCAGAAAGCGAGACAGAAGAAGAGACAGATGAGAGCGTATTTCTGGCAGAAGCGGTTGCGGCGATCACTGCGGAGCTTCGTACCGATTCCGATGTTTGCGTCAGGATCTGGGGAGCAGATGAGAAGAAGGGACTTTTGGGAATGGAGGTGGAGGAAATGTTTCGTTATCCAAATGGAAGAGAAGGAAGGGTTTCCTACAGCAGAACAGCGATACTGGATAAAGAGAAGGATAAGAAAGGGTCGCATACCGTAAAATTTTACTGGAATAAGGAGGATATGCAGGCAGATGCGGACTGCTACAAATCCTTTGTGGTGGCAGATGGGGAAAAGATCAAAGAGCCATGCACGCCGAAGGCAGACGGTATGGTGTTTGAAGGCTGGCATGACTGGAATGATTATATTGCGGACTTTTCACAGGAGGTTCAGGAGGATATCGTTTATTACGGAGCATGGAGCAAATAAAGCGTTGTCGATAAAGTAAGAAGAAAATACATAGTTTTTTCCCTTTTTCAATGGTAAGATAAAATCAGTGCAATATACGCGGAAAGTTACCGCATAAGAAAAGAAGAGGAAAAGGAGAATTAATCATGAAAAACAAAGGAATGAAATTATTATTACTGGCAATGGCAGTTGCAGGACTGGCAGGAGCAGCACCGGTTGGAGTGCTTGCGGACACCACAGATGAAGGTGTGACCAGTGAAGCTGCGATAGAAGAAACGACAGAAACAGCGGATACCGCAAAAGGCGGACGGAATGTGCCGTATTACAGCTTATCCAAAGATGGCGGCAACTGGGATGGTTCCCATTATACAAAAGCAGACGGTACACTCGCAAAGGATGTATTCTTTTTTGATGGGGAAAATACCTATTATTTACAGGCAGACGGTTCCCCGATGAAGGACAAGCTGACCTATCATCCGGATGGAGAGCACATCATCTATTTTGATACGGAAGGACATGAAGTATTTACAACCTTCCGGTATTGTCCGGGTGTGGGTTATACCTGCTACTTTGATGCACAGGGCTATCTCTATAAAGATCAGATCACCTTTGTCGGAGACAAGGTTTATTATCTGAACGCCAACGGAGCCATGGAGCAGAGCGGCTGGTTTGGTTTTGCGAACGGACGTGACTATGGTTTTGCCAATCAGGATGGTACGCTGATCACGACCGGATGGGGCTATGATCCTTATGGCAGAGTGGTGTTCTATCACTGGAACGGCATGGTGGCAAGAGGACTGATCTCCGATGCGTCTTATTATTATAGTATGGATGAGACGGATGGACATTATCTGGGACAGTGGGCGTACAACAGCATTGTGGTGGATGGTTACGCGTTTGATGTGGACAAGATCAATGCAGTGTCGGCGGCAAGCAGGAATGCGGATGAGTATGGGTATGAGAGCCGTTATGAATGCGCTTATGGTAACACAGTATGCAATGGAATTGATTATGCGGCGGTGTTTAATGCGCGACAGTATTTGAATGGTTATCCAGATGTAGAGGCGGCAGGCTTTACAATAGACAATGCAATTTTGCACTTTGTAAATGATGGTATGCCAGTTGGCAAGTATAGTACGGTGGATTTTAATCCGAAGTTTTACCGTGCAAATTATTATGAGGAATTAAATCCAAAGTATGGAAAAAACTGGAAATTATATTTTTACGATTATATGTGTTATGGCAAAACATCCGGGAAAGTAGGGGATGATCTGATTTCTACAGAAGCAGAAGAGCATTTTTATAATGATTAAGAGGACTGTATATGATAAAAATTTTAAAAGATTCAGGTGACCTAATGAAAAGAATCCTGAACAGGCTAGTGATAGTATGCATGGCATTGGTCAGCCTAGTGGTAGTAGATCCAGATGAAACAAAGGCAGTAACTACCAGTGATATTTACTGGAATGGATCGACGGCATATGTATCAACACAGGCAGGATTAAACGAGGCATGTTATCGGAACATGACCGCAGATATCTATCTTTTGAATGATATTACACTTAAAGTAATAGATAAATATAGAACCAATTATCCAACTGGCATTTCTGTTTACGGAAACAAAACGTTGCATGGCAATGGACATACATTGAAAAATGGCATACAGACAGATGACAGCGATGCCAACGCAGACGTCAAGGAAAACGGCGCGCCGGTCTTTAACGTGGCGAATACCCTGACACTGGAAAATGTCGTGATCAACGGTGGAAATTCCAAATACCGCAGTGCCATTGTTGCAAATTTTGGCGGGACTGTAAATGTGAAATCCGGCACCTATATCACAGGCTGCAAGTCATGGGACTGCGGAAGCGGAACGCGCGGCGGACATGGTATCTGGTGCCGGGAGGGCGGCGTTATCAACGTTTATGATGGCAGCATTTATGGCAATGAGCAGTCCGGTATCGGTTCTTCCGGAGGAACGGTCAGTGTTGCCGGTGGAAATATCTATAACAACGGAAATAACGGGATTAGTTCCTATGGTACGCTGTATTTCCATGGCGGCATCGTAAATCAGAACAAAGGAGCAGGGATCTATGTCGGCGGAGGAAACAGAGGACTGGCTTATATCAATGGCGGTCTGATTGCCGGAAACCGGAGTGAAGCAGGAGTCGGCATTGCGATCCAGAGTGGAAAGGTAGAGATGAATGGTGGGACAGTCAGTGACTTTTCCAATGCCGGAGTCTATGTCGAAAACGGATATGGAACCTTTACCATGAATGGAGGGGAGATTTACCGCAATACATCGACCGGAATTTCAAACGTTGGAACGACAACGGTAAATAGCGGCAGGATCCATGACAATGGGGAAAACGGTATTTTATCTTCCACAAGTCTTATCATTGGGAGCGGCGCATCCGGCACAGAAATTTGTAACAATGGAAGCAATGGAGTTTACTCGTCCGGAACGCTTACCATGACCGGGGGATATGTACACAGCAACGGTGCATCCGGCATCGCAAGCTATGGGACAGGCACGATCTCCGGTGGGGATATCCGTTACAATAAAGGAAACAGCAACGTGGCAAACGGTGGAACACTGACTGTTAGCGGCGGATCTATCCATGGTACGGCAGTAAACGGCATTGTAAACAGTGGAAACCTTACCGTTACGGGCGGATCCATTTATGACAGTTCAGGTGCAGGAATTTTTCATGCGGGAACCACGACCATTACCGGCGGCAGCTTCTGGAGCAACGGGCATGACGTGCAGCATTTCGGACAGGAGAACAGCGGAAACCTGGTTATCGAGGGCGGAGCGGAAAGTGTCTGGCTGCCTACGGTTGGCAGATATGTGGTGACCCACAGCGGCAGGAGGCTTGTGATCAACATGCCGACGGACTGTTACAAGAGGGGGAAAGTCATGGTGCGGACGGATTCCGCGGCAACAGCGCAGACCGTGACATCGAACCTTTCTTTCCGGGATCTTAACGCTTTTACCAAACGGGCGTATGGAAATGGCGTGGTGGTATGGGATCGCTATAAACAGACCAGCAGGAACTATAAATATGAGGGCGGAAGCTGGAAATATTTTGGCACGGATAAGACAGAAACGGTGTGGGGCGGTGATAATTACACCGTGAAATATACGCAGACACCGGAAAATTACCGGAATTATGCGATCGTAAGGACAGACCCGTCACCGGTGGGAACGACCGTGGCGGATACCGGCGGACAGGAGTATGTATGCAAAAATGTTTCCGAGGAGAACACGTTTTATGTCTGCTATTATCCAAAGAATTACAATGTCCATTTTGAAGGAAATGGTGCGACCAGCGGTTCAACACCGGATCAGATGATCAACTATGGTGTCACAGCAAAACTGAATAAGAACGGCTTCACGCGTGGATTTACCATTGGTTATGATGGAAATGGCGCAAGCAGCGTGGAACGAGGATCAGACAGTGTAGTTTCGGATTTCGCGGGCTGGAAGCTGAGTCCGGCGGCTGTCGGGATCTCCTATACGGATGAGCAGTCTGTAATGAATATCGCGGAGCCGGGAAAGACCAGGAATCTTTACGCAGCATGGCATGACAACGCAGTAGCACTTCCAAATGCGTCTAAAGCAGATGAATACTGGGAGGTCAGTGAGGACAATAAAGGATGGGTCAGATATTACTTTACCGGATGGTACACGGCGCCGGATGGCGGAGTGTGTGTCGGAAGGGGCGGGGATGCCTATACACCAAAGCAGGACATCACGCTGTACGCGCACTGGACGTATAACGTATTCGTTTACTATGACGGCAATACGAATGACGGCGGCGGAATGGAGATGACCGATCCGGTCAAAGGTGATGAAAAGACAAGAGGTGTGGACTACATCATCCGGGAAAACAACTTTACAAAGACCGGGTATGATTTCGCGGGCTGGAACACGGCACAGGTGGACGGCGCCGGGAACATCGTAGAGACCGGGCTTCCGAGATTCGCGCCGGGAAGTGTCTATAATGAGGATATCCCGGTCACCCTGTTTGCCGCATGGCAGCACCGGTTCGACATCGCGTATATGGGCGTATGCCAGACCGAAGGGGATGACTATTTTGACAACAATGGCGGAGCGGATTATTCCCAGCTGACCGATACCGTGAAGCTGGCGAGATCGGAGGACTTAAAGATCCGGACAACGAAGTCCTTTGTGGACGCAGAGTCCGGGAAAGAAGTGGTAGAAGACGTGACAGGAACCGGAGTAGGATGGGCGTTTGCCAAGGATATGGAGGCAAAATATCCGGAAACCTATATCGCGGATGATACGGAATATCCGGCGGGCGAGTTCTTTGTGCTTGCGCGGGATGCCGGGGCAGTTACCTATGGAAGTGTAAGCCCGGATTATCAGGGTGAGGTTCCACAGCTGAACAGCCAGGATATGGCAGTCGCAAATATGTACCGGGTATGGGATTACGGACCACTGATCGAGGCGTATGATCTGTATTACACACTTGAACAGGCACAGAGCGGTTATATCACAGAGGAGGAACTCTTGAGCCACGCAAAGGCAACGGACGAGGAGGACGGAGAAATTCCAGGCGGCGATCATGCTGAGCAGGGCAATTCCTTTCGGGTGATGGACTATGCCACAACAGACTTTACAGGCTTTACAGCGGATGGCAGTGTGACGGAGACGTACCTTGCGACAGACAGTGTGGGAAACCGGACGAGGTATAAGATTACGGTTCATATTACGGACAGTGCGCCACAAAAAGTCCTGCCCTCGGGGACGACACGTTTTATTTCGGCAAAATATTACAGCAGGGCGTCAGAAGAGGGTGGTTTAAGAGAAACGTCCATCTGGAAGCAGGATCCGGACTATCAAAACGCGTTGAAACAGACATTTGCCAATCAGCAGAACAAAAATGCAGTTATAACGTATCAGTTTGATCACGATACGATCTGTGCAATGCGGGAGGCTCTTTACGCAGCCCCGGATCCTATGGATAAAGAGAACTTAACTGAGTTTTATAAAAAATTTATGGTTCAGAATCAAAAATAAAAAAGGAATCAAAAACGGTCAGGACATAATTTCATGTCCTGACCGGAGATCGTGTGCTTATAAATCTGCCGTTTGTTCTGATTTTTCCGGCATCGTAAGAAGAATTTTCTCCACACGGTTTTTATCCATTTTTTTCACAAAGAAAGTAAACCCGTCTTTTGTGGTGATAACCTCACCTTCTTTTGGGAAATGATCTAACAGACCGATCACATAACCACCAACCGTATCATAATCTTCGGATGAAAATGGAAGATCAAGTGTTTCACACAGATCATCTAAATTCATGGAACCGGAGACCAGATATTCCTGCTTGCTTATTTTTGTCAGATCGGCTTCTTCATTTGCATCATATTCATCCCGGATGTCTCCGACAATCTCTTCGATCAGGTCTTCGAGTGTGATCAGACCGACAGTAGTTCCGTACTCATCTAAAACGATCGCGATGTTGATGGAATTCTTTTTCATTTCGTGAAAAAGTTCTGCTGTATTTTTGTGCTCATAAGTGAAAAACGGTTCCCGCATGAGCGCACGGATCGAAAACTGGCTGGTGTCGGTTAAAAGCAGAAGATCCTTGATGTTTAAGATACCGACAACATTGTCCGTCGTGTCTTCATAAACCGGAAGACGGGTATACTGGCACTCACGGAAGATGGCAAGCAGGTCATCGTAAGAGCAGTTGACCTCCACCATGGTCATATCGATACGGGGAACCATGATCTCTTTTGCCTGCGCGTCATTAAAATCAAAGACATTATTGATGATCTCGTGTTCTTCAGATTCGATAATACCGTTTTCATGTCCGACATCCACGATGGTCCGCAGTTCTTTTTCCGTCATCTGTTTGGCTGTACTGTTCGGATCAATACGGAAGAGTTTCAGTAACAGAAAGGACAGGGCGTTTACGATGTAGATGACCGGTGTAAGAATGGTCATCAGAAATGCGATCACGCCGGAATAGGCCATGGCAAGTTTGTCAGCATATAAAGTGGCAAGGTTTTTTGGAGAAATTTCTCCAAAGATCAAGATCAAAAGTGTGAGAATACCGGTTGCGATTCCGACTCCGACACTGCCAAAGAGCTTTAACGCCAGTGACGTGGAAATGGACGAAGCGGTAAGGTTTACGATATTGTTACCGATCAAAACAGCGCTTAACATCTTGGAAGAATTGTCTGTTACGGCAAGTACCCTTGCAGCGCGCTTGTTGCCCTCGTCTGCCAGTGTCCGCATACGGATGCGGTTTACTGTGGTAAGGGAAGTTTCTGCGGAGGAAAAAAAACCGGACAGCAGTAATAAAATAATAAGACAGATTAATTGTATGATTTCAGTTGTCTGCAATAAAAAAACACCTCGCGAAATTGTGATAGAAATTATTGTAAAGTGGCATAATAGTCATAAATCGGATTTAAGTCTACTTCTGTAGTAACCGTCTCAACCGGATCAGTCCCGGAGTTTTGGGTATAATTGTAAACAGAATATCCGGCCCAGAAAAGGATTGCGGCACATAAAATGCATCCGCCGGCTTTCTCCAGATTGAGAAGACGTTTTTCTCTTTTCATGATCTGTTTGCGGTTTGCTTTCTCTTTTTTATAACGATCGACTTTTTCCTGACTCATAATAGTGATTCTCCTTTTAATACAAGATAAGGATTATTATACACTATCTTGGGGACTTTGGGTTGATAAATTTAAAAAATTACCTTAAAATTGTATAAAAAAAGAAAAGGAAGAAAGATTATGCGAAAAGGAATCATTTTTGATATGGACGGCACATTATGGGACTCCGCGCCACAGGTGGCAGAATCATGGAACCGGGTGATCGAGGAGAAATATCAGGATATCAATGTCCACATTATGACAGAGGATATGTATCGTGTCATGGGAAAAACGATGGATGTTCTGGGAAAGATCATTTTCCCGGATGTGGAGGATGCGCGCAGGGAAAAAATATTACTTGACTGTTATAAATATGAAAATGAATATCTCAGTATGCATGGAGGAAAATTATATCCGGATCTGGAGGACGTGTGGAAACAGCTTGGCAGGGACTATGATCTGTATATTGTGAGCAACTGCCAGACGGGATATATTGAAGCGTTTCTTGATTTCTTCGGATTCCGCCATTATATCAAAGATATGGAATGTTATGGAAATACCGGAAAAAATAAAGGATATAACATACGTCTTGTGGTTGAGCGCAATCAGATCAAAGATCCGGTTTATGTGGGAGACATCGAGGGCGATTACGAGGCAAGTAAAGAAGCCGGAGTGAAGTTTATCCATGCGGCATATGGATTTGGCACGATCCGGGATGAGGTACCGGAGATCCATGCGTTGAAGGAACTTCCGGCGGTTGCCGATAAAGTGACGGCGTAACACATTTGTGAGTCGGTGAGGAGAAGATATGAACAGGATCGTAAGGGGAATTTTATATGCCAGTTCACTGCTTTTGGTGATACTGGTATTCGTGCTTGGCTATCAGAAAGTCCATGAAAAGACGACGGATGAGATGGCAGAAACGCAGACGACAACAACAGAGCAAAAAACGGAGCAGACAACCGGACAGGCGCAGGAACAGATACAGGAGCCGGAGCAGACGACGGAGGCGGAACCGGCAACTGAGACAGAAACGGAAGAAAGCGAAAATATTGTATCTTCTGCGGCAACGACACTGGTATTTACCGGAGATATCTTAATTGGAAACAGTGTGTCTGCGAATTACAGCGCAAAAGGGATCGATGGGATTTTGTCCGGGCAGATGAAGGAACTGTTAAACGGCGCGGATATCACGATGGTCAATGAGGAATTTCCATTTGGTACCGGCGGCGTGGCGATGGAAGACAAACAGTATACCTTTCGCGTGAATCCATCTTATGTGGCTGTATTTGGTGACATGGGTGTGGATGTCGTGTCGCTGGCAAACAATCATATTCTGGATTACGGACCGCAGGCGTTAGAGGAGACATTTGCGGTTTTGGATGACGCCGGTATCCGTTACGCCGGTGCGGGCGAAGATAAAGCGCGCGCAATGGAGCCGCAGATCATAGAAGTGAACGGGAAAAAATTTGGATTTCTCGCGGCATCCCGCGTGATCCCGGTGGCTTCGTGGAACGTCGAAAACCAGACACCTGGAGTGTTTGCAACCTATGATGCTGCCGCGCTTAACGCAAAGATCGAGGAAACAAAAAAAGAATGTGACTATCTGACCGTGTATGTACACTGGGGGCTGGAGCATAAAGAGTATCCGGAAGATTATGAACATACGCTGGCGGAGGGCTATGTAAATGCGGGAGCGGATCTTGTGATCGGCAGCCATCCGCACTGTCTTCAGGGTGTGGAATACATAAATGGGAAACCGGTGTTTTACAGTCTGGGCAATTTCCTGTTCGGGCAGGACGGAAATACCGCAGCAGTAAAAGTTACAGTTGCGCCGGATGGAACAGCGCAGTACGCATTTGTTGCGGCAAAGGAAGAAGGAGCCTGCACGAGAGAACTTACCGGTGAGGAGGCAAAGAGCCTGTATGATTATCTGCAAAGCATCTCCTTTCAGGTATCCGTTGATGAAAATGGCATAGTGCGGGAAGAGTGAAAATAAAATACAAAAAAAGATGTGTGACAGGAAACAGATTTGGACGAAATTACGCAGAATGTGGGAAATGAAACAGATCCGAAACTGGAAAATCTTTTGAACCTTGCACTGGATGCAACGCAGGAAGAATTGCGGAAATCCGGGGATTTAAAGACCGGGTATGACCCGGAAGACAATGTATGGGAACTGATCATAAAGTATCAGGGATCATTAGATGAGCTGAAGGAGCAGATCCCCCGGATCCGTGTAATACCGCTTCTTCGCGGATATGCTGTTTTATATGTGGAACAACAGTATGTAGAGCGGGTCGCGGAATTTGAAAATGTTTTATATGTTGAAAAACCAAAGCGGCTTTACTTTGCGCTGGACCGGGCGGTCAGAGAAGCGTGTATTAATTCCTTCCAGAGCCTTGGGGATCGCCAGAATCAGGATTTAAGAGGCAGGGGGATCCTCGTCGCGGTGCTTGACGGCGGGATTGATTACACGCATCCGGATTTTCGGAATCCGGATGGCATGACAAGGATTCTTGCGTTGTGGGATCAGACGATCGCTGCGGGGCCTGCACCGTATCCCTACGGGATAGGGACGGAGTACAGCAGAGAGACGATCAATGAGGCGCTTGCAAGCGAAGAACCGGCGGAGCGGGAACGCATCTGTCCAAGCAGGGATATCTCCGGTCATGGGACACATGTGACCGGCATTGCTGCAGGCAATGGCAGGGCATCCGGCGGACGCTATACGGGAGTGGCACCGCAGAGTGATCTTATCATTGTAAAGCTCGGGAATGCCACGGAGGATTCCTTTCCCCGGACGACGCAGCTTATGATGGCTTTGGATTATGTCCTGCGAAAATCCCTGGAGTACAATATGCCGATCGCGGTCAATATCAGTTTTGGCAACAGCTATGGCTCCCACAGCGGGGATTCACTGCTTGAGACATTTATCAATGATGTCGCCGGAGTGGGGAGAACGGTGATCGTGACAGGGGCAGGAAACGAGGGAAACGCAGACGGTCATACATCCGGCAGATTTGAACCGCAGATCCAGGCGCGTCCCGGACAGACGTCAAAAAAAATCGAATTTGCAGTCAGCGAGTACGAGCAGAGTTTCAGCATACAGATCTGGAAATCGTATGTGGATGATATTGCAGTTTCCATCAAAGGACCATCCGGCGAGGGCGCAGGCCCTTTAAAACAGATCCAGGGGCCGCAACGGTTTCGCATCGGAAATACCAGGCTGCTTGTTTATTATGGAGAGCCAAGCCCGTACAGTCCTTATCAGGAGATCTACCTGGATTTTCTGCCGGTCGCAAATTATGTTGACAGCGGGATCTGGAGCATAGAACTGTATCCGGGGCGGATCGTGCAGGGCGAGTATCATCTGTGGATGCCGGGAAAAGAAGTACGCAATCCGGCGACCGGTTTTTTATATCCAACCGAAGGGACGACACTTACGATCCCTGCAACGGCGGCAAAAAGTATTGCGGTTGCCGCGTATGACGCCATTTATGATCAGCTTGCGGATTTTTCCGGGCGAGGGTACACGAGGGCAACCAATCAGATCAAACCGGATCTGGCGGCGCCCGGAGTTGACATTACCGCACCTGCGCCGGGCGGAGGATATACGAAAAAGACCGGGACATCGATGGCGGCGCCGTTTGTGACAGGGAGCGCGGCATTACTGATGCAGTGGGGGATTCTGTACGGAAATGACAGCTTCCTTTACGGGGAAAAAGTGAGGGCGTATCTGCTGCGCGGCGCAAGACAGATCCCTGCGTTAAATGAGTATCCGAATCCGATCCTAGGCTGGGGCGTGCTGTGTCTGAGGGACAGTCTGCCCGGGTGATGGAATTTTCTGGCGCAGAGAATAAAAAAATATGATACACTAAAAGAAGTACGGGGAATTACAAATGGGGAGTGAAAAATGAACTGGAAGATACTAAACATAGAGCCGACATCGGATAAAGACCGCATCCGTCAGGCGTATGCGAAAGAAGTAAAATGCTGGCACCCCGAGGAGCATCCAAAGGAATTTCGGATGCTCCAGGAGGCATACCGCGAGGCACTGCGGCTGGCGGATCAGGCAGATCCCCGGGATGAAATACGCTTTGTCCCGGAAGATATAAGCCAGAGCGGTGTGAGGGAGCCGCAGTTTCGTCAGGATTTACAGGCAAAATCAGAGGAACCGGAGCGGGAACAGCCGGTTTTTGAAAAAGAGCCAGACTGTCCGGAACCGGAATGGAAGGTGAACGGGCGGCCTGCGGTGTGCGCAGAGGAACGCCGCGATTATATAAGGCGCACGGAAGAGTTCTTAGGACAGTGCAGGGAACTCATCGGAAATGAGATCTATGCCAATGAACTTGGAAGCTGGGAGTATCTTTTTGACCGGGAATCCGGACAAAAGCTGTATGGACAGCCGCGTTTCTGGTATGAGATTGCGGTATTTATCGATGACATACAAAAAGTGACGGTGTGGCAGATGGATGCCGCAGTCCGCTGGTATCTGTGGCAGTTTGCGGGGCAGCAGATCCAGAATGCCGAAGTGCTTCTATTTTTAAAGAAAGCGCTGAAGGTCAGAAAATCCGATCGGGGCAGTTATGAACAGGCAGAAGCGGATCAGGATCGGAAAGAAGACATGTATGCGCTGATGCGCGAGCACGATCTTGACAAAAAGAAAAAAGCGGATCAGATCGCGAAGCTGCGGGATAAAAAAGAGACGGGCAGGGGTCGTTCCACATGCATGGGGTTTCTGTTTCTGCTCGCAATTTTTGTTGTGATACGGATCATACTTGCGTGCTATGGCAAGAACCGGCAGGAAGAGCAGAGCCAGCCCGCGCCGCCTGTGATGGATTATGAACAGTACAACGAATATATCAAACAGCAGCAGTCGCAGATCGACCAGCAGAAGATCGATGAAATGCTGGATGCCATGCAGTCGATACAGGTGACGGAGCAGGAAGCAACAGAAAACTGAGTTACATAGGAGGAATGTGTTATGAATATACAAATGCAGGTCGCAGGACTGTTCATTATGCTGATCCTGTTATATTTTTCGCTGAGGCAGCAGATGGTAGGTCTGTACTCCGAGACGATGTTTTTGCGGGTGCTGTCCGTTACGATCCTGTGCGTGTGCCTGGATATCGCATCCGTGGTCGCGATCGTATATGAAGACTGGATCCCACGGCTTGTGCTGGAGTCCATCTGTAAAAGTTATGTGGTATCGCTTGTGTGGGTCGGTTTTTTCGGGCTGGTCTATACCTGTCTGGATATCTACGCGAAAGACCGGTATAAAAAGATTCTGTATGGATATGCGGCGGTCGTGCTTGGGGCATCGGTGTTGATCTATCTTTTGCCGATCCATTATTATTACGATGGAGAAGCGGTTTACACTTACGGACCGAGTGATATCGCAACCTACTTTTTTGCAGTGTTATTTGTACTGATCACCCTGTATCAGGTGATCCGGCACGGAGATCAGATGAATCCGAAGCGGCGGAGCGCGGTGCGAACCTGGATGATCGTATGGATCATCGCTGCGGCAACACAGTTTTTTAACAGCAGACTGCTGTTAGTCGGCTACGCGACAGCGCTTGGCATGATGATCCTGTTTTTTGAACTGGAAAATCCCGAAGCGAATCTGGACCGCGAGACCGGAGCGTTCAATTCGCATGCGCTGTTAGAATATATGCGCCAGGAATACGAAAAAGATCATACATTCGCGGTGCTGTTGATCTCACTTGGACAGTATCAGTCCTCCGGGCTTGCGATCCGGCAGGTGGAGTTTGTCCTGCGCTGGATCGTGAAATATCTGCAGTCCATATCCGGGATCAAAGTATTTAAAAATGTAGAGCGTGAACTGGTGGTGGTATGTCCGGATGAAGAAACCCTGGAACATGCGCTGGAAAAGATAAAGGAGCGTTTTGAGGGAGCGTGGAATATTGAGGAAGACGGAAAAGGCGGGACGGTGACATTGGAGCCGGTCTATCTGATAATGCCGGACAGCACGGTCGCGAGAGGCGCGGAGGAAGTTTTTCACCTGTTTAAATACTTTAAAGTAGAAAACGACAAAATGGGAAAGGACAATACGATCCGTATTGACCGGGAGATGGTGCGTGAAAAGCGTGACCGGGAAGACATGCAGGAGCGGATCCTCGCTGCGCTGGCAGAAGATCGTATCGAGGTGTTTTACCAGCCGATCTATTCCACGAAGAAAAAATGCTTTGTGTCGGCGGAAGCACTCGTGCGGATACGGTGCGCGGATGGCAGTATTCTGCCGCCCGGAAAATTCATTCCGGTTGCGGAGCAGACAGGGCTGATCTCGCAGCTCGGTGAGACCGTCTTTGAAAAGACCTGCCGTTTTATAAAAGAACAAAACCCGAGACAGTATGGGATCGAATATATCGAAGTAAATCTGTCGGTGCGCCAGTGTGAGACAAGAGATCTTGCGAAGACGTATATACAGATCATACAAAAATACGGTGTGGATCCGGCAATGATCAATCTTGAGATCACAGAGACCGCCTCGATCCTTGCCCGCAAAATACTGGTGGAGAATATGCAGATTCTGATCCGCCAGGGCGTGAGCTTTTCACTGGATGATTTCGGAAACGGGCAGTCAAACTTAAACTATATTGTGGACATGCCGGTTTCAATCGTAAAATTTGACCGGGATATGAGCCAGGCGTATTTTGAAAATAAAAAGGCAAAATTTGTGATGGAAGCCGCCATGCAGATGATACACGACATGAAACTGAAGATCGTGTCGGAGGGCATTGAGACCAGAGAACAGATGGAGACGATCACAGAACTTGGAATTGATTACATTCAGGGCTATTACTTTTCAAAACCGATACCGGAAAAAGAATTCTTAAAATTTATCCGGGAACGAAATGCTGACTTGAAAAAGTAAATTCCAGTGCAGGGGTAAATTCCACTACGCTTTAAAATTCTTTGATTTTTTGGGATTGTGGGAAGCTAA